>Ga0164290_1000187_pt1 | contig 233504 bp, 223 predicted proteins | sample Micstemetagenome_FD_108782 | JGI IMG/M metagenome (GOLD analysis project Ga0164290, IMG submission 108782) | Contaminated culture microbial community from soil near Moab, Utah, USA - Microcoleus steenstrupii SON62 (Illumina Assembly) | ecosystem: Environmental > Terrestrial > Soil > Soil crust...
TGGCGCCGATCAAAGGTGCCTGTCGCAGAAAACCGCCCCCGAAGATCGAAAATCTTGGTGCAAAACCCGACCAGCCGACCCTCGGAGCGCAACCAATCGCGACTTCTTCAGCAGCCTGCTAGGGTCCGGAGGTTCGAATCCTCTCGCTCCGACCAAATCTTTTGGGGTGTCCGTCATCGGCATCGCTGCGCCGTGCGGTCAAGCGGGCAGGTCGGTCGCCGTCAGTCGTGCGGCGACGTCGTCGGAGTCGGCATTGAGCACCGACGGGTTGACGCGCACCAGCACGCGGTCGCCTTCGACGTCGCCCAGCGCAATGCCTGCGCGACGGCACGCCGTCTTGTAGTCTGCCGCCGATCGGCGCGGGATCAGCCAGAACGCGTTGGCCGGCATTTCGCCGACATCGGCTTGCACCGGTTGGCCGTTTGCAGCAAGTGCGCGGCGCAGTGCGGCAAGCCACACGAAGCTTGCCCGCCAGTTGGGCTCGAGGCTGCCGAGTTCGGCTGATACGACGGAAGCGAGCGGCCAGAATTGCGGCAAGGCACCGCCCAAGCGACGCCGGTCGTGTTCGATCCCGTCGAGCAGATTTGCCGGCCCCGCCAGTACGGTGCCGAACGGCAGACCGAACATCTTCCAAAGCGACAGATAGACCGTGTCGTAGTCGGCGGCGTACGCGGCCATGCTCTTGCCTTGGGCGGCTGCCGCGATGGGAAGTCGCGCGCCGTCGAGATGCAAGCCGGCACCGACCGCGCGTGCGGCCGCACGCACTTCGGCAAGCAGTGCTTCAGGGAAAAGTGCGTTGCGCATGCGACGCACCGGCGTTTCGATGCACACCGCTCCCAGCGCCTGTGCGACTTTGCCCGCTTTGGCTTGGCTGGCGGCCTTGTGCACGGCATCGGCGGCAAAGCCTGCGCCGACGGCAACGGCCGCCGTGCCGGTAAGGCCCGCCACGGTTGCCAACGAATCGCCGGTGTCGTTCCAGACATGGCTTTCGGGGTGCAGCAGCACGCGGCGCGCGCGCGGGCCGCACAAACGATCGAGAGCCAGCAGATTGGCAAGCGTGCCGGTCGCGAACAGCACCGCGCGCTCCTTGCCCAGCGCTTGTGCCAACGCGGCTTCGCAGGCTTGCACGGCCGGGCCCTCGCCGTACGTGTCGGGGACCGCGGCCGGATCGGTTGCGGCGGCCAAGCGCGCTGAAAATCCGGTGCCGAAATAAGGGCCGTCGACGTCGAGATGGATCATTGCGAAGCCCTCACAAGGTTGGCCGTTTGCCTTTGGCGAGCCCTTCGGCCTCCGAGGTCAGCATTTTGCGGTCGGGCTTGTTGGTCGCGGCAAGCGGGATCGTGTCGCGGAAAACCGCGAAGCGCGGATGCGCGTAGGCCGGTCCGTTGGCAAGCGCAAAGGCTTTCACCTCGGCCTCCGAAGGCGGCGCCGCGTCGCCGACCGGCACCAGAAACGCAAACGGGATGGCGCCTTTGATGTCGTCCGGTACCGGCACGACGCAAGCCTGATGCACGCCCGGCATGCGCTCGAGCAGGCGCTCGACCTCGCCTGGCCAAACATTTTCGCCGCCGACCACGAACATGTCGTCCGCACGCCCGACGAAATAGTAGAAACCGTCTTCGTTGCGCCGGAAAATATCGCCCGACCGGTACCAGGAATCGCGGATCGCTTCGGCCGTCTTGGCGGGCAGGTTGTTGTAGCCCTCCATCATCATCGGATTGCGCATGTAGAGCACGCCTTCGTCGGGGCTGGGTCCATCGCGCAATTCGACCTCGCTGCCGGGCACGGGATAACCGCAGGCAAGCGGCGGGCGCGGAATGCCGGCCGGATGGATGCCGAACGGGGCCGGGCCCGCTTCGGTCGTGCCGTAGCTGTTGTTGATGAGGGCTTTCGGAAACAGCGTCTGGATCTTGTCGATGAGCGCTTGGGTGAGCGGCGCCGAGCCCATCGTGACGTTGGTGACGGTCGAAAAATCGAGCCCGCCGACGAGTTCGCGCTCGCGCGCCACGAGGGCGAGCATGGTCGGGACGGAGGTGAGCCACGTCACGCGAAAACGCTCGATCGCGCGCGCATAGTTGCGCGCTTCGAAAGCGGGCAGAAAGACGATGCTCGCACCCGCGGCAAGCGCACCTTTTACGCTGATCGTCGCGTTCATGTGGAACATCGGGGCGGCCACGATGTAGCGATGGTGCGAACGGTCGCCGTAGAGCTTGGCCGACGTTTCGAGCGACCAGCGCTGCGAATCGTGCGACAGCAGCACGCCCTTGGGCATGCCGGTCGAGCCCGAAGTGTAGAGGATCATCGCGAGTTCGCGCGGGTCCGGTTCGACCGCTTCGAAGGGGCCGGGATCGAGCATGGCCTCGAAACTGCCGTCGTCGAAGCAAAAACGCGGCAAGTCCGGCGGGCACAAAGCGACGCGCTCGCCGTCGCAGAACACGGCGCGCATTGCGGAATCGGCGACGATGTGCGCGAGCGTTTCGCGCGGCAATTTGAACGACACGGGCACGGCCACGAGGCCTGCGCGCATTGCGCCCAGATACGCGTGGAGAAACTCGAGCCGGTTCAGCGAAAGAATGCCGATCCGGTCGCCGCGCTTGAAGCCTTTGGCGGCAAGGCCGCGCGCCACGGTATTGCACGCCGCGTCGAGCTCGGCGTAGGTCGTTTCGCGCGGCGCGTCCCAGTCGCGCAGTTCGACGATAGCGACTTTGGAAGGCGCGCGGGCCGGATCGAAACAGCTGCCGAGATTGCGTGAACGCATCGATGTTCCCCCTGGTTCCGGTCAGCCGACCGCGATGCGGCCGGCGATGCGGCCGCCGACGAAACATTCGGCGATATTGCCGCCCGACATGTAGAGATGGCCGAACGTGCTGCCGAGTTCGCCTGCCACGAACAGGCCGGGCACGGGCGCACCGTACGCGTCGAGCACGCGCTGCTCGGCGTCGTGCGCAAGTCCGCCTTGCGTGTTGGAAACCACGGGCCAGACTTGCGCGGCGGAAAAGGGCGGCGTCGCGACCGGCAGCATGCTGCCCGGCGGGCGGGCGAAATCGGCATCGTGCCCTTGCGCGCACATCGCGTTCCAGCGCGCCACGCTCGCTTCGAGCGCTTCGGGGGCAATGCCGAAATGCGTCGCCACTTCGGCGATGCTGTCGGCCTCGTGCAGGATCGCGCGGTCGAAATCGCGCGGGTTTGCGTCTCGATAGCGGGTGGCGACGGCCGCATCGTTCCAGGTCGGTGCGGACAAAGGATAGCGCGCGCGCCCCGTCGCATCGACCAGCATTAAGGCGGGCACGCGCGGGAAGTCCTGGCGCACGGGATCGTAATGTTCGAAGGCGCGATGCCCGGTATCCTGCATGTAGGGATCGTATTCGTTGGCGAAGCGCTTCCCATCGCGATCGACGAGGATCCACGTCATCGCAATGTCGTCGCGCAGGCCGTCGGCCGGGTTCCAGTCCGGCAACCGCTTCACGCGCACGCCGAACGGATAGTCGGGATCCGGATGCTTGAAACCGTAGGAGCCGTGGTAGTGCCACATGTGCCATAGCTGCGCGCCGGCCGATTGGCCCATGCGAATACCGTCGCCCGTGTTGAAGGAAACGGCCGCCGACAGAACCGGCTTCAGCGGCCAATGCTGAAGCTGCAGGGCCGCGTCGGCTTCGAAGCCGCCGCAGGCGAGGATCACGCTGCGCGCGCGCACGATTTGGCCCTGAACTTCGACGCCGCAGACGCGCGTGCCGTCCAGCGCCAAACGCAGGACCGCACAGCCGAACCGCACCGCGATGCCGCGTCGTTCGACATTGCGGCGCACGACTTCGAACACGCGCGCACCGGCGGGGGCACCGCGCACGTCGGGATAGCGCGCGGCGGGATCGAAGCCGGGGAATTCGTCGACATAAGCAAAGCCGAACGTGCGATAGCCCGGCAGCGGATAGTTCGCAGGCGACGGGCGCGCGCCCAGCACCGCCCCGACCGGCGCGCACAGGCTGTTCGCGTAGTCGGTCAACTCCGTCATGCCGCGCGCCAGGGCGGCCAAGACCGGTACGGGCGTGGTCCCGGCATTGGTCGCGGTCAAATAGGCCAGCGCTTCGCCTTCGTCTTCGGCAATGCGCAGCCCGCCTGCCGAGCAGACGGAGATGCCGCCGGGCACGTCGTTCTTTTCTACGATCAGCACACGGCCGCCCGCATCGTGCGCTGCGATGGCGGCGACAGCACCGGCAAAGCCGTAGCCGACGACGATGACGTCGAAGTCGCTCACGCGCCGAGCGTCCGCAAACCGTCGACGAGGTCGCCGACCATCGCCGCCAGAATGGCGCGGCCTTTTTCGGCCGTGGCGGCGCGCGGATCGCCGCGCACGCCCGAAATGCTGTAGTCCGGCCCGCTTGCTGGATCGGCGCGGAAGATCGTCGGCTCGTAGAACACGTTGGCGGGGGTGGCCAGCGCATTGCCGTAATCTTCGACCGCGCGCTCGAGATGCACGGCCTCGGGATCGATCGCCAGGATGAGCGAGGTTTCGGCCTCGTCCGCATGCCCGCCGAGCTTCTGTTGCATCAGCCCGCGGGCACGCGCTCCCAGCGTGCGGATGTGGGCGGCGGCAACGCGCACGCCCGTGCGCGCATAGGTCTCGCGCACCACGACGGTCACGGGCCCCTCGGTCGAAACGCCGGTATTGACGATGGCAATACGCTTGGCCTTGTGGCGAATGAGCCCGTCGATGATGTCCTGAAGCAGCGCTTGAAAGGTTTCGGGCCGCAGATGCTGGCTACCCGGATATTCGGTGAAGGCCGGGTAGTAGCCGAAATCGACGACCGGTGCGACCAGTACCGGCATCTCCTTGGCGACCCCGTCGCACAGGGCGCGCGCGACGAGATAATCGGTCTGCAGCGGCAGATGCGGCCCGTGCTCTTTGGCGCGCGCCCCGATCGGGACCAGCACGGTGGCACTCTCGATGCGCGCGGCAACCTCGGGCCAGGTCAGCGTTTCGATCCAAGCACCTTGCGTGGCGATCATAGATAGAGCTCCAGAAAGCGGCGAATGTCCGGCGCCCAGATATGCTGCGCCGTGCTCTCGAACAGGTGGCCCTCCCACGGCAGGAAGCCGTAGGCCGGATAGATTTTCGACCAAACGACCCGGCCGTTGCCCGCGAGCGATGCGGCGATCTCCTTGGTCGGGCGGATGCTGTAGTCGTTCTCGGCTTGGATCAGGAACAGCGGCATTTTCACGCGCTGTGCCGCACCGAGCATCAGTTCGCGCAGTTTGGGCGTGTTGTCCCAGTTCATCGCGGCACCGGCGAAATCGATCGCGCAGGTGAAGCGGTCGGACTTCGCGGCCGCCAGCAGCGTGTTCGTGCCGCCGAAGGACGAACCCATCACGCCGATATGGTCTGTGCGGATCTCCTTCATCGCCGCAACGCAGTCGAAGGCGGCCAATACGTCGTTGCTTTCGCGATCGAGGCGGGCGGAAACCTGGGCGTCGTATTCGTCGGTGCCGAAGGGCGCGTTGGCTTCTTCGCGCCAGCCGGGGCCGGGCGAATTGCCGTAGCCGTGGCGATGCGGCAGGAACGACGCAATGCCCCACGACATCAGAAGTGCGGCACTCTCGGGTCTGCTCACGTCGAGCGTTCCTTGCTGGATGCCGCTGCCGTGGTTGCGGATGAGGCACGGGAACGGCCCGTCGCCGGGCGGCAGATAGAGATAGCCCGCAAGTTCGCGCCCGGCGGATGTGAATTTCACTTCGCGCGGCACGATGGCGCGCCCGTACAGATCGACGGGCCGCATGCCGCTCGCCAGCGCTGCGTCGTCTTCGACAAGGCACACACGGTCGAACGCATCGATGTTGGCGCCCATCTCGGCGCGCACGGCGGCGAAATCGGCGCTGGCGTCGCGTGCGGCCAGATCGGCGCTGTGGGCCGCCTTGTCCGGGAAGGCGCATTCCCACGTCACGTCGGGCACGCGGCCCGAACTGCCCGGTGCGGCGAGAAAGACCCGGCCTGCGGCAAGCCCGAGCGCGCGGCGCACGGCGCAAGCCCGCCGCCGGATCGCGAGGACGGCGTCGGCCCGTCCGGGTTTGGCGAAATAGTGCGTGCGTTCGAGGATCATGTGCGCGATCCATCAGTTCGGGAAATGGCAGCGGACGAAATGTCCGTCGCGGCGGGGGACGAGCGCCGGGTCGTGCGTTCGGCACTGCGCCTGTGCTTTGGGACAGCGCGGATGGAAATGGCAGCCGCTTGGCCTGTCGCGCGGACTGGGTATTTCGCCGACCAAAGGCGGTGCGACGGGTGCATTGGCGTGCGGCTCTGGCACGGCCGCGATCAGCGCTTCGGTGTAGGGATGGGCGGGCCGGTCGAAAATGTCGGCCTCGGCGCCGATCTCGACGATGCGGCCCAGATACATGACCGCCACGCGGTCGCTGACATGGCGCACGGCCCCCAGATTGTGGGAGATGAAAACCATGCTGAGCCCGAGCTGCTGGCGCAGATCGCGCAGCAGATTGAGCACCTGCGCCTGCACGGAGACGTCGAGGGCCGACGTCGCCTCGTCGCAGATCACGATGCGCGGGCGCGAGGCGAGGGCCCGCGCGATCGCGATGCGCTGGCGCTGCCCGCCCGAAAACGCATGCGGATAGCGTTCGGCCGCGTCGGCCGGCATGCCGACGATGGCAAGCATCTCGGCCAAGCGCGCCTGGCGCTGCGGGGCGGGGAGGCCTGCAGCCTGCATCGGCTCGGCGACGATGTCGCGTACGCGCATGCGCGGATTGAGCGAGGAGACCGGATCCTGGAACACGGCTTGGATCAAGCGACGCAACGGGCGCATTCCGCGCTCGGGCAGGTCGGTCACGTCCTGCCCGTCGATCTCGATGCGGCCGGAACTCGCCGGCAGCAGTTTGAGGATCATGCGCGCAAGCGTGCTTTTGCCGCAGCCGGATTCGCCGACGATGCCGAGCGTCTCGCCTTCGGCAAGTTCGAAACTCACGCCGTCGACCGCAACGAGCGGCTTGAGGCCGCCCGAAAAAACGCGACCAAGATCGCTGACTTTGAGCACGGCACTCATGCAACCGCCTCGCGCCAGTCGCGCGCGGCGACGGGGCAGCGAACGGTTCGTCCCACAGGGCCTGCGACCAACGCCGGTTCGTCGATGGCGCACGCTGCCACGGCATCCGGGCAGCGCGGATTGAAGCGACAGCCCGGCGGCAAAGCGCCGGGCGTAGGCATCACGCCTGGGATCACGGGCAGCCGTTCCATGCGCCGACGCGCCGTCGGCATCGCGGCCAGCAGCAGGCGCGTATAAGGATGGCGCGGCGCCTCAAGCACTTCGGCAAGCGCGCCCGTTTCCACGACCTCGCCTGCATACATGACCGCGACCCGCGTCGACATGCGCGCGATCACGCCCATGTCGTGCGTGATGAGCAGGATCGCCGTGCCGTGCTCGCGCCGCAACTCGTCCATCAGCGCCAGGATCTGCGCTTGGATCGTCACGTCGAGCGCGGTGGTGGGTTCGTCGGCGATCAGCAAAGCGGGGCGGCACGCCATCGCCATCGCGATCATCACGCGCTGGCGCATGCCGCCGGACAGCGCATGCGGATATTCGTCGAAACGCTGGCCCGCATTGGGAATGCCAACGCGTTCGAACCAGCCGACGGTCTGCGCGCGCGCTTCTGCCGCCGAAAGCCCGAGATGCGCGCGCAGCACTTCGGCCACCTGGAAGCCCACCGTCAGCAGCGGGTTGAGGCTCGTCATCGGCTCTTGGAAGATCATGCCGATCTGGCGGCCGCGTATACCTTGAAGCGTGCGCGCATCGAGCGGGACCAGATCGCGGCCGGCAAAAACGATCGAGCCTGCGGTCACGGTCCCTTGCGCGCCGAGCAAGCCCATCACCGCGAGGGCCGTCACCGATTTTCCCGAGCCGCTTTCGCCGACCACGCCCAGGACCTCGCCGGGGCCGACCGAAAGCGAGATGTCGCGCAGCACGTCGCGCTGGCCTGCTTCGGTCGCGAAGGCGACGGAGAGGCCGTCGATGGCAAGAAGCGGTGCGGCCACGCTAGCGCCCCTGCAGCTTGGGATCGAGTGCGTCGCGCAGCCCGTCGCCGAGTAGATTGAAGCCGACGATCGTCGTGCCGAGCGCCAAGCTGCCGAACAGCGCCAGATAGGGATCGGTGCGCAAAGCCGGCAGTCCGTCGCGGATCATGCCGCCCCAGCTTGCTTGCGGCTCCTGGATGCCGAGCCCGAGAAACGACAATGTGGCCTCGGCCATGATGATGAAGCCGACGCCGACGGAGGCGCGTACGAGCAGCGGGGCCGCGATGTTCGGCAGCAGATGGCGCCACAGGATCATCGGCGTCGACGTGCCCGCGACGATCGCCGCGTCGATATAGAGCTCCTCGCGGATCACCAGCACGAACGACCGCGTGAGCCGCGTGAGGCCGGGCCACCAAACGAGGGCCAGCGACACGACGACCGTGACGGCACCCGAGCCGAGCATCGAGGCGACGAGAATGGCGATTACGACCTCTGGGAAGGCGAGCATCACGTCGACGATGCGCATCAAAATCGCGTCGGTGCGACCGCCGATATAGCCTGCGAGCATGCCGAGTGCCACGCCGATCGCCATCGTGATTGCGAGCACGGCACCGGCCACCAGCAGCGAGGTGCGTGCACCCGCGATGAGGCGGCTCAGAATGTCGCGCCCGAGCTTGTCGGTGCCAAGCAGATTGCCGTCGCCGGGCGGGGCCCAGGCGTTGAGTAGGTCGGTCTCTTCGGGCGAATGCGGCATCAGCCACGGTGCGAACAGTGCGACCGCCACGATCAGCGCCACGATCGTGCCGCCGATCACAACGTTGCGCTGGCGCCCCAGCCGCCGCAGCAGGCGGTGCCAACCCTGCACTGCGAGTGCTGCAGCGCTCACGTCGGAACCATGCGCTGGCGAATGCGCGGATCGACGATCGCGTAGGCGACGTCCACCGCCAGATTGATCAGCACGAAAAAGGCCGTGAACAGCATCACGATGGCCATCGCGACGGGATAGTCGCGCGCGAACACCGAATCGATCGCCATGCGCCCGAGGCCCGGAATGTTGAAGATCGTCTCGACCACGAAGGTGCCGCTGATCAGCCCGCCGAAAATGATGCCCATCGACGTCAGCAGCGGCACCAGAATGTTGCGCAGCGCATGGCGCACGATGACGACGCGTTCGCCAAGGCCCTTGGCGCGCGCGGTGCGGATATAGTCTTGCCCGAGAACTTCGAGCATGAAGGTGCGCGCGAGCCTTGCGATGTAGGCCGCACTCGGGATCGTGAGGATCACGATCGGCAGGATGGCCTGGTCGAGGCGGCCCCAGCCGGCGACCGGTAGCCACGCGAGTTTGAGCGCGAACACGTAGACGAGAAACGTCGCGATCGCGAAATTCGGGATCGAGAGACCCGCCACCAGCACGAGGATGATCGCCGTGTCGGCTGCGCTGTTGCGTTTGATCGCCGCCACGACGCCCGCCAGCGTGCCGAGAGCGGCCCCGAGCACGAGGGCGGCGAGGGCGAGGATCGGGCTGATCTTGAGCCCGTCCTGCAGGACCTCGACCACGGGGACCCGCACGAACCGGTAGGACAGGCCGAAATCGCCGCGCAGCACGCCGAACACGTAGGTGGCGAACTGCTTCCACATCGGCTGGTCGAGGCCGTATTCGGCGCGCAAGCGGGCCGCCATGACCTCGTTGGACGAGTGGTCGCCGAGCATCACCATCACCGGATCGCCCGGCAGGGCGTAGGTTGCAACGAACGTCGCGACAAGAACCACCGCCAGCACCGGCAGCATCATCGCCAGGCGCAGCACGACGAAACGCAGCATCGAAACGCGGGACCTTACTTGATCTCGGTCTCGATGAAGCGGTCGAGCCCGAACGGCGTGATGCGGGCACCCGTCACGTTCGGCTTGATGAGCGCGATGTTGGCCGGCATCGGGAGGGGGGCGGCACCTACGTCGTCGATATAGACCATCTCCGCGCGCCGATAGAGCGCGAAGCGCTTGGCGTCGTCGACCGTGCCGACCGCTTCGTCGATCAGCGCGTCGTATGCCGCGTTGCTCCAGCGGCCGCGATTGAACGGGCTCTTCGAGTGCCACATCTGCTGCAGATAGTACATCGCGTCGGGGAAGCCCGACGTCCAGCCCCACGGGAAGAAGGCGACTTCGCCCGCATTCATGGCGCGGATGAAGGTCGCGCGTTCGACGACGTTGACATTGACCTGCATGCCGAGCGTCCGGCCGAGCTCGTTGGCGTAGTAGGTGAGCTCGTCCTTGAAGACGGCGGTGCTGCTGATGTCGACCGGCGGCAAGCCGCGTCCGCCGGGATAGCCTGCCTCGGCCAGCAGTTTCTTGGCCGCTTCGGGATCGTATTTCGGTTTCGGCAGATCGGCCCAGTAGCCGGCCACGCCGGGCGTGGTCACGCCGTGCAACTGGAACGCCGCATTGTCGTAGAAGCCGCGGATCATCGCGTCGCGATTGATCGTCATCGAGATCGCTTCGCGCACGCGCTTGTCCTTGAAGGGCGCGTAGACATTGCCGTTCATGCCGAGATAGCGCGACTGCGCGCGCGGCACGACCGTGCGTTCCTTCTCTTTCGTCGCGTCGCGCATGACGCGGCGCACGGTGTTTTCCTGGACGTCGAGCATGTCGAGCTCGCCCGCCTCATATTGCGAGAGGGCCGTATCGCCGCTCGGGATCACGAGAAAGCGAAGACCGTCGAGCTTGGGCGCGCCGCCCCAGTAGCTCTTGTTCGCTTCGAGCTCGACCTGCACGCCGCGCCGCCATTCCTTGAACTTGAACGGCCCCGTGCCGGCCGAAACGCTGCGCACCCAATCGGCCCCGCGTTCGCCGACGATGCCGGCATCCATGAACCAGATCGGATAGATCGGGAACAGCACGTCGGGCTTGGTGAAGCGGATTTCGACCGTGTGGTCATCGACGATCTTGATGCCCGCCAGTTCCTTTGTGCGTCCGGCCGCGACGTCGGCGACGCCGACGATGTTGGCGACGTAGCCGGCCCCGAGACCCGCTTTCGTGTCCGGTGCCGCCAATTGCTCCATCGTGTATTTGACGTCTTTGGCCGTGAAGGGGCGGCCGCTGTGGAACGTCACGTTTTTGCGCAGATTGAAGCGGAAGCCGTGTTCGCCCGCGAGCGGCGTCCAGGATTCGGCGAGCACGTTCACGATCTTGCCGTCCGGCGTGTAGTCGGTGAAACCTTCGTAGACGTTGCGGATGATGCGGCCCGCGACGATCTCGGAATAGGTGATCGGATCCATCATGGCCGGATCGCCGGTCACGTTGATGCGCAGGGTTTTCGCCTCGAGCGGCGTCAGGCCGACGAGGATTGCGAAGATTGCTGCAAACAAGCTGCCGAAATACTTCATCGCCATTCTCCCGGTCTGTGCGTTCGTTCCGTTTGGACGATCTGCGTGTCCAATCGGCGTGTCTATTTCGTAAGCAAATACTGCGCCGTTACCTCCCATGCGTCAATTCGCTTGGGGCCTGTCGCTACGGCGTTACGATCACTTTTCCGAAGACCTGCCGCTCGTCGAGCAGGCGCAAGGCGTCCGCCGCCCGTTCGAGCGCAAAACGTTCCGGATGCAGCGCCGGGACCAGGCGTTTGGTTTTGACCAACTCCAGCAGCGCCTCGACGTCCGCCCGGCTCCAGCCGTTCGAGCCCACAATGTTGAGCTCGAAGGTCCAGATATAGCGTATGTCTTCGGGCGGGTCGTAGCCGGCGGTCGCCCCGCACGTGACCATACGGCCGTCGCGGCGCAGCACGCGCAGGGCTTTCGTCCAGGTTTCGCCGCCGGTGAAATTGACGACCATGTCGATGCCGCCTTCGTCGCGCCGGCTGATGCGCGGGCGGCCGAACAGTTTTCGGCACTCTTCGACCCAGTCGCCGGATGTGTAGTTGATGGCGATATCCGCACCCAGGGCGCGCAGCCGGTCGAGCTTTGCGTCGCTGGAGGCGCACGCGACCACGCGCGCCCCCGCCATTTTGGCGAGCTGCACGCAGCACGTGCCCACACCGCCGGAGGCGCCCAAAATCAGCACGGTTTCGCCCGCCTGCAGCTTGCCGCGCGCCAGCAGCATGCGATGCGCCGTGCCGTAGGCGGTCGGCAGGGCTGCCGCGTCGGCGAAGTCGGTCGCGGCATCGAGTTTGATGCACATATGCGCCGGAACGCGCACCAGCTCGGCTAGGCCGCCGTCGAAGGTTTCGCCCATGAAGCCGCGGTCGATCCGGTCGATCGGATCGATCAGCACGCGGTCGCCGACGCGAAAATGCGCGACGTTGCCGCCGCATTGGGCGATTTCGCCCGCGACATCGATTCCCATGATCAGCGGGAACGGAATCTTGATCCCGGGCATCCCCTTGCGCGTGAAGACGTCGTGGTAGTTCAGCGCACAGGCGCGCACGCGCACGACGACGTCGTCCGGGCCTGCGACAGGATCGCGATAGGCGGGTTCGAACGTGAGCTTGTCGAGCCCGCCATGTTCGCGGATGACGACTGCGCGCATGCGCTTGGCTCCCTTAAGACCCGGTCAGCACGAGGGGGCCGCGCGGCGTGTCGAGTTCCGCGAGGAAACCCGGATTGCGCGCGCGCTTGACCGCGACGGGCACGCCCAAGCTGGCGTAGATCGCGGCAAGCCGGTCGCTGTCGGGGTGGAGGGCGACGAAGCTTCGCAGCTTGAGGCCCGGCGGCGTCGAGGTTGAAGGGTGCGGCGAACTGCCCCAATCGATCGCGAAGGGTACGGCGTCGCCGAGCGTTTCGTCGCCGAAATAGAGGATCGACCATTCGAGCTGAACGCCGTCGGCGCGCGTGCGCCCCATCGCAACGGGGCCGCGGATCGGAATGTTGGCGGCAAGGGCGGCCTCGCGCATCGCGGGCAGGTCGTCGCTTTGCACGGCGAAGGCGACGAGTCCGGGTGCCTGTTGGGCGGCAAGGCGTGCACCGCGCGTGCCTGCGAGCTCTTGCGCCGGATCGGGCGCGATGATCTCGAAATAGGTGCCGTTGCCCAGCGACAGCAGCGAATTGCGCGTGCCGAAGCCGGCATGTACGCCGCCGCGCGCCGGTGCAATTCCGGCGAGTTCGGCAAACAGCCGCTCGCCCGTTCCCAGATCGGGTACACCCCACAAAATATGGTCGAGTTTGACGGTCACGCGATGCCTCTCTGAGCGCTCCCAAGTTGGCCTTGGGGCGGTTCCGACGCCTTAGCCCTGAATCGGCTTATCGTTTCTTACCATGGCAAAAGTAACGTCATTTCCCCGCACGCGCCAAGGACATGTGATGTCGTGAGCATCTGTCGTGCGGATGAAGCCGGGTCGGCAGGTGTCGAACGGTCCCAACGCACGTAGCGCGAGGCTGGGAAATACGATGCAGAATCGCGAACGGCTCCAAAAAGACTCAAAATCTTACAACTGCCATTGAAATAATTGAATTTCTCTAAATTTCGGGAGCTAGGGGCCGGAGGTTCGAATCCTCTCGCTCCGACCAATTTATCAAGCGGTTACGGGTCACTTTAGCCGCCGCAGAGCGGCGCGGTGGGACTGGGCGGTGGGACTTCGGGTCGCGAATCTCGGCGCGGCCGACGTATCGATCCCCGATGTTCCCGCCATCGCATCGACAGCCGCGCGCCGCGCGGCATCGGCAATCCTCGCATTACCTTTGGTTGTTACGCCGTCCTTGTGGCCGCCAGGTCCTGCGTTACGGCGGCCGACGCGACGAGGGCGACGAACAGATAAGGCTTGTCGGCCCCGGGTGGGTTTCGCGGGGGCGATTGACTATACTGGTGCCATGCCAAGAGACGATTCCCGCCCGACGACCGCCCGACGCGCAAGGCCCGAAGCCGACAAGAGCGGTGCCGCGCTCAACAAGGCGCTGCAAGTGCTCGATGCCGTCGCCGACGCGCCCGACGCGATCGCGCTCGCCGATCTGGCCGAGCGCATCGCGCTGCCCAAACCGTCCCTGCACCGGCTGCTCGGCCAGCTCGAATCCGCGGGCATGATCCGGCGCGAACCCGGCGGCAAGCGCTTCGCGATCGGTCCGCGCGCCACGAGCCTTGCCGTGCGCAGCCTCGGCGCTTGGGCGCGTCTGCCGCCGGTGCATGCGGTGTTGATGCGAGTCGTCGACCGGATCCAGGAATCTTGCAATCTTGGAATCCTCGATCGGAACGAAGTGGTCTATATCGACCGCGTCGAGTGCAATTGGCCCTTGCGCACCGTCATCACCGTGGGAACGCGCGTGCCGCTGCACTGCACCTCGTCGGGCAAGCTGTTCCTCGCGCACATGATGGCCGGTCGGCGGCGCAAGCTCTTGCAGGCTCTTCCGCTCGAACGGCGCACGCCCAATACCATCGTCGAAGTCGAGGCGCTGGAGCGCGAGGTCGCGCGTGCCAAGCGCGACGGCTTTGCCACAAACAACCAGGAATCGATGGTCGGGCTGATCGGCTTCGGCGTACCGGTGCTCGATGCCAAGGGCCGGATGGCGGCCGGCCTCGCGCTGCAGGCGCCCGAGCCGCGTTTGTCGGTCGGCGCGGCGCGGCAGCATTTGTCCGCGTTACGCGAAGCGGCTGCCGCACTCTCGAGCATGCTCCCCGCAGATTGAACGGGGCCCGTCGTTCGAACGCAGCCCGCCGCGCGCGTCGTCGCGTGCGGACATCTTTTGTTTATCCGAAGTGCAAGTTTTGCTAAAAACGATATGAAACGTTCCAGTTTTTTGCTTTAATGATCGAAATGGCGGCCGGGTGTCCCGGGAACCCGCCCTCGAGGAGGAAGCGTCATGAATCGTGTTTTGGCGATGGGTGTCGCGTTTGGGATCGGTCTCGCAGCGTCGGCGTCGATGCCGGCGGCGGCGCAATCGGCAAACTGGCCGAGCCGACCGATCGAATTTATCGTGCCGTGGGGGCCAGGCGGCGGCGCGGACCAGACCGCGCGCATGCTGGGCAAGCTGCTGGAGCCGCCGCTGCGCGTGTCGTTGCCGGTCGTGAACATCCCCGGCGCGGTCGGCGTTACAGGGCTGACCAAGCTGCTTACGTCGCCGGCGGACGGACAGTACTTGCTGCTGCTCACGGCCGACACGGTCGGACTGCACGCTTCGGCGCGCCAGCGCTGGTCCACCGACGACTTCGTGCCGATCGCGGTCTTGACCCAGCAGCGCTCGGCCTTCTTCGTGCGCGAAGGCGGGCCGCTGGCATCCTGGGCGGAAATCGAGGCGGCCGCGCGAACGCGCGAAGTGAAGGTCGCCGTCGTCGGGCTCGACAGCCCCGAAGAATTGGCGGTCAATTTTTTCGCAAAGCGCGGACTGCGCTTCACCCCCGTGCCCTTCGCCCGGCCGGGCGAGCGCTATGCCGCTTTGTTGGGGGGCCATGCCGACGTGCTGTTCGAGCAGGCCGGCGACATCCGCAACTTCATCGACGGCAAGCAGATCGCGCCGGTGCTGTTCTTCGCGGGCGCGCGCGTGCCCGAATTCCCCGCGATCCAGACGACCAAGGATATCGGCATCGATCTTGTCCTCGACCAATGGCGGGCGATGGTCGTGCGCGCGGGAACCAGCCCCGAGCAGATCCAGATCCTGTCCCAACGCGTGCAGGAAGCGGTGCGCACGCCCGAATATGTCGAGTACCTCAAGCAGATTTGGGCCGACGACCGGAGCTATATCGGCCCCGATCGCGCGGCCGCGTACATGCGCGACGGCCTGGCGGCGTTGCAGCGTATCGCCAACTGATTGGCGTCGGCAGAAGAGCCGGACGATGACCGCCGCCGAACGCTTCCGCCGGACGTTTCTTTGGTTCGCGATCGCGAGCGGAGCGCTGCTGTTCTTGTATCTGTCCGGGCAGTTCGACTACGTGCCCCGGCGCAACCGGCCGGGCCCCGACCTGTGGCCCAAGCTCGTGCTGTTTTTGATGTTGGCGACGTGCGCGGCGGGCGCGCTCGTGGCGTGGTTCGGGGGCACGGAGCGCGACGCGGACCTCGCCAAAGCGCTGGCCAACCGCGCCGGGGACGAGCCCGCACCCGAGGCGGCCGGCGCCAAACGCCTGCCGCTGGCCCTCGCGGGCATCGCGGCGATGGTCGCCTATGTGGCGGTCCTGCCGCTGATCGGGTTCATTCCGGCCACATTTGCGCTGATGTTCGCGATGATCCGGATCGGCGGCTATCGGCGCGATGGCGTTGCGCTGGCGATCGCCGGACTGGGCGCGCTCGGCTTTTTCTTCGTGTTCCAACGCATCGTCTACGTGTCGTTGCCGCTGGGCAAAGGACCGTTCGAGGCGGTCGCCACGACCGCGATGGCGCTGATGGGGGTGCGGTAAGGTGGACACGTTGATCCTTCTGGGACACGGCGCGGTCGCCGTGTTTTCGCCGCTGAACTTCCTGATCCTCGTGATCGGCTTGATCCTGGGCCTCCTGGTCGCGGTGCTGCCGGGTCTGACCTTGGTGATGGGTGTCGTGCTCGCTCTGCCGTTTACCTACGGCATGGGCATCACCGGCGCGATCATTCTGCTGACCGCGATGTATGTTTCGGGCACCTATGGCGGCGCCTTCACCTCGATCCTTTTCCGGATCCCCGGCGAGCCGATGGACGTGCCGCTGTTGTGGGACGGGTATGCGATGAGCAAGGCGGGCAACGCCGCGCTTGCGCTGGGCTGGACGTTGATCGCCGCCTTGGGCGGCGGACTGGTCGCCGCCACGGCGATGGTGGCGTTGGCCGAGCCGGTGGCGCGCGTGGCCTTGCGGCTTTCCACGCCCGAGTATTTTGCGATCGTGTTTTTCGGTCTGGCAAGCGTCGTTTGTCTGGGCGGCAACTCCTTGCCCAAGGCCGTCGTGTCGCTCAGCCTTGGCCTCTTCATCGCCACGATCGGCACGGATCCGACCTACGGCGTCGAACGCTTCGCCTTCGGTCTTCCCGCGCTGTCGGACGGCATCGACTACCTGGTCGTGATGGTCGGCGCCTACGGGCTGGGCGAGGTGCTCTCGCGCCTCGAACAAGGCGCCGATCCCGGCGGCGCGCACCGGGTGGCGCGCTTGCATACCGAGATGCCCAAATGGGCGGAGATCGTGCGCGTGCGCTACACCTTCGTGCGCAGTTCGATACTCGGTTTCGTGGTCGGGCTTGTGCCCGGCGCTGGGGCCACCATCGCGTCGTTCCTCAGCTACGGCCTGGAATCCCAGTACGGCAAATCCCGCAAGGCGATGGGGTCCGGCGTGCCGGAAGGCATCGTCGCGCCGCAGACGGCCGCGACCGCCTCTGTCGGCGGCGCGATGGTGCCGTTGCTCACGCTCGGCATTCCCGGCTCGGGCGCCACCGCGATCATCATGGGCGCGTTTCTGCTGCACGGCGTGCAGCCGGGTCCGCAGGTCTTCGTCAGCAACGGCGATCTTATCTACACGATCTTCGCGTCCGTATTCGTGGGCGTGATAGGAATGTGCGCGATCGGCTTCTTCGCGATCAAGCTCCTGGTCCGCGTGCTCGATTTCCCCGAGGCGCTGGTCTCCGCCTTCGTGGTGATGTTCTGCTTCATTGGCGCGCTCGCCTCGCGCAACAATCCGGACGATCTGTGGCTCATCGCCGGCTTCGGCGTGGTCGGTTTCGTCTTCGAACGGCACAAGTTTCCGATCGCGCCGATGGTGCTGGGCGCGATCTTGGGACCGATCGCCGAAACCAACTTCATGACCACAATGATCAGCTTCGCGGGCGATTGGACCGTGTTCTTCACCCGCCCGATCAGCGGGGCAATCATGGCGCTGGCGCTGGTCACGCTGGCCTATCCCGTATTCGTGGCGCTGCGCGAACGGCGCGCGGCAGTTGCCGCATGAACCGGGTTTGCGCGACGGCCGCCGCATCGATCGGGAGCACCCCATGAACAAACCCCAGGCTCTGCACCGCAAGACCCTTGTGACCGGCGTGATCGGGTCCGACACGCATATCGTCGGCAACCGCATCCTGTCGATGGCGCTGGAGGAGGCGGGTTTCAAGGTCGTCACGCTGGGCGCGCTCACCCCGGCCGAGGAGTTCGTCAAGGCGGCAGTCGAAACGGCTGCGGACGCGATCCTCGTCTCCTCGCTGTACGGCCAGGGCGAAATCGACTGCCGCGGCTTCCGCGCGCTGTGCGACGAGGGCGGACTGGGCGGTATTTTGCTCTATGTCGGCGGCAACATCGTCGTGGGCAAGCAGCCTTGGCCAGAAGTCGAGAAGCGGTTCGTCGATATGGGGTTCGACCGCGCCTTCCCGCCGGGCACGCGCACCGACCAGGTCGTCGATATCCTCAATCGCGACTTCGAGGCGCGCGCGCAAGGCGCGCGACGGACGGCGTCGTGAGCGGGCGGCACGCGCTGCTGATCGATTTCGGCAGCACCTACACCAAGCTCCGCGCGGTCGATCTCGATCGCGCGCGCGTCGCGGCATCGGGGCAAGGGCCGTCGACCGTGACCACCGATATCAGTGTGGGCATGCGCGCCGCTTTGGACGATCTTGGCGCGCGCATGGGACGATTGCCGCGCTTCGTCTGTCGGCTGGCGTCGAGCAGCGCCGCCGGGGGCCTGCGCATGGTCACCGTCGGGCTCGTCAAGGAACTGACAGCCGAAGCCGCACGGCGCGCGGCACTGGGTGCCGGCGCCAAGCTGGTGGGCGCCTACGCCTATACGCTGACGCGCTCGGACGTTGCGACGATCGAGCGGCTCGCCCCCGATATTCTGTTGCTCGCCGGCGGCACGGACGGGGGCAATTTCGAAACGATTTTGCGCAACGCCGAGACCCTGGCGAGCGCGACGATCGCCTGCCCGGTCATCGTTGCGGGCAACCGCGCGGTCGCAGACGAGGCGCGCGACGCGCTGGCCGCCGGGGGCAAGGACGCGCGGGTGTGCGGGAACGTGATGCCCGAATTCGGCGTGCTCGACATCGAGCCCGCGCGCGAAGCGATCCGCCAAGTCTTCATCGAGCGCATCGTCCACGCCAAAGGGATCGACCGGGCGGCGGCGCATTTCGATCGCGTTCTGATGCCCACCCCGGCGGCCGTGCTCGAAGGCGCCAAGGCGCTTGCGGCCGATCTGGGCGGCGTGCTGGTGGTCGATCCCGGCGGCGCGACCACCGACGTCCATTCGGTCGGGCAGGGCGCGCCGACGCGCCCTGAAATCGTGCCAAGCGGTCTGCCCGAGCCGTTCGCCAAGCGCACAGTCGAGGGCGATTTGGGCATGCGGCACAATGCGCGTACGATCGTCGAGACCGAAGGCACGAAAAAATTCGCCGCCCAGGCACGGCTTGCACCCGATGCGGTCGAACGCCTGCTGGCCGCCATTTCGCGCGATCCAAGCCGCTTGCCGAGCGACGAGGCCGAACGCGCCCTCGATCGCGCCCTCGCCCGCGCGGCCATAAGCATAGCGGTCAAACGGCACGCGGGTACGTTGGAGACCGTTTACACCGCCACCGGCCCCGTGGTCGTGCAACGCGGCAAAGATCTGGGCGCGTTCGAAGTCATGATCGGCACCGGCGGGCCGATCGTCCACGCGCCCGATCCGGGCGCCGTGCTGGTCGGCGCGCTCGCCGATCCCGCGGAACCCGCATCGCTGCGCCCCCGGGCGCCGCGCGTGCTGCTCGATCGCGACTATCTGCTCTACGCCGTCGGCCTGTTGGCCGGGGACGAGCCCGGTCCCGCGCGAGAACTCGCCCGCGCCGGCCTCGTCGACATCACACAGGGGACGAAGAATGACTATTCTGCTGCGTGAACCTGCAACCCCGCCGCTCTCCCAGGCGCGCATTCCCGACGACGAATTCGCGCGCCAACGCCGGGCCAATCTCGCGCGCTGGCCGACCGGGGCGGAAGTCGATTTGGACGCGGCCGCCGCCTATCACCGCGCTCTGCCCCGGCACAAGCATCTGGGGTGGGCGATGCGCGAGGCGGTGCGCAGGGGTTTGTGCCTCACCCAGCCGCGCGGCGGCTTCGGCACGTTCGATCTGCATATCGATTTGATGCGCGTCCTGGAAAAGGACGGGCTGGCCGATATCGTTCCCACGACGACCGACAGCTACACGCGCAACGAACGTTTCGCGCAGGCGGGCAGGGGGTGGGAGGATTCGATCGCCGCCGGGCGCTCGCTGCTCAACGGCTTTCCGATCGTAAACGCCGGCGTGGCGATGTGCCGTCGACTGGTCGAAGCGGTCGACCGGCCGACGATCGTGCTCTCGGGCACCGCCATGCCCCGCTTGACGTCCGAGATCGCGCTAGCCGCCGGTTTCACCGGCTATTTGGGCTCGGCTATCGCCTACACGCTCTCCTACACCAAAGATACCACGCTCGAGGAAGGCATTCGGAACTACCAATATCTCGACCGGCTGACCGACGAATACGCCAAGCGCGGCGTCGATCTGCACCGCCGCCAGCCCGGCTTTCTTACCGGCACCAACGTGCCGCCGTCGATCGCGTTGGCCGTCTATGTGCTCGACGCGTTGCTTGCGGCGGCCCAAGGCGTCCGCAACTACGGCTACGAGCTCGCCCAGTGCCTGCATCTCGCCCAAGACGCGGCCGCGCTGCGTGTCGGCGAGGAAATTGTCCAAGGCTATTTGCGCGCTGCCGGTCACGAGGGCGTCTTCACGCCCGCGACGTCGCTGCATTGGATGGGCGCGTGGCCTGCGGACGAAGCGCAATCGGCAGCGTTGGTCGTCTATGGCGGCATGCTTGCGGCTGCCGGCAAGGCGGCGAGCGTCACCACCAAGAGCACGCACGAAGCCATCGGGATCCCCACGTCCCAAGCCAATGCCGAGGGGCTCCGCATGACGCGTCAGGCGATCTATATGGCGCGCGGCATGGATCTGGAGGGGACGGCGTCTTTCGAGTTCGAGAAGGACCTGATCCGCCGCGAGACGCGCGCGATCGTCGACAAAGTGCTGGAGATGGGCGACGGCGACGCGGCCGCGGGCACGGTACGCGCGGCAGAAGCGGGCGTGCTCGACATACCCTGGTCGCCCAACCGGCATGTGAGGTCGCGGATCATGCCCGCGCGCGACGTCGATGGCGCGCTGCGCATCCTCGACCCCGCCGGCGTGCCGATCCCGAAGGACGTGATGGAAGTGCATCGCGAGCGCTTGCGCAAACGCGCCGAACGGCAGGGCGTGGCCTTCGACGAAGGGCTTGCGGTGTCGAGCGTCTACGAACTGGGCGAGCCGCTCGAGCGGCTGATGCCCTTCGCCCTGGCGCGCGCATGAGCTTGCGCTCCTTGCGTTCGCTTGTGGCGATCGCCGAGCGCGGCAGCTTCGCGGTCGCGGCGCGCGCGCTCAACATGTCCCAGTCGGCGATATCGACCCACATCAAGTCGCTGGAGCACGAGATCGGGGTCAAGCTCTTCGACCGACAGCGTCGCCCGCCCGCACTCAACGAGCGCGGGTTGGCGATGGTCGCGCGGGCGCGCGAAATCGTGTCGCTCTATACCGCGATGGGCGGCGCCGTCGCCGACCCCGACGATCTGTCGGGAACGCTCTCCATCGGCGCGGTGCCGACGGCGCTGACAGGGATTCTTCCCGGCGTTCTCGCAAATTTGCGAAAGTCGCATCCGCGCCTTCAGGCGCGCGTGAGCAGCGGCTTGTCGGGCGATCTGGCGTTTCGTGCCGCGCGCGGAGAAATCGACTGCGCCCTGATAACCGAACCCGAGCGTCCGATCGAGGGGACCCTCGCGCGCGTCGTCCGGGTCGACAGTCTGGTCGTTCTGGCGCCGCGCGGCGTCGCAGGCAGGACCGACCGCGAATTGATCGAGCGCCATCCCTTCATCCGCTTCAACCGTCAAGCCTGGGTGGGCCGCGCGATCGAAAAGAGCTTGCGCGCGCGCGACATCGCCGTGCGCGAGGTCATGGAACTCGACTCGCTCGAGGCCATCGAGGGCATGGTTGCCGCCGGGTTGGGCGTATCGGTCGTGCCGTTGGGGCGCGAGGCGCGGCTGGGCAGAGGGCTGCGCGCTTTGCCATTCGGCAAGCCTCCGCTGTCGCGCGTTTTGTGCCTGATCGAGCGCCAGCCGAATCTCAAGCGCCACCTCACGGCGGCCCTCCACGACGCGCTCGTGGCGACGGCGGCGTCCGACGGCTAGCTTCGGCGGATCCGCATTCTTGCATCACGGATCTTCGTTATGAATCGCGGTCAAATTGGGCTAGGTGAATGCGATGGATGATTCGACGCTTTCGGTTCGGGCTTGGCGCGGCCGGGAAGCCGGCCGCTTCCAGACTTACGCCGTGCCGCGCCTCGCGAGCCAAACGGTGCTGGACGTCGTCGTCTACGTGCAGCGCAAGCTCGATCCGACGCTCGCCTACCGCTATGCCTGCCGGGTGGGCATGTGCGGCTCCTGCGCCATGACGGTCAACGGTCGGCCGCGCTGGACGTGCCGCACGCATGTGGCGAAGCTGGGTGCGGGTCCGCTCACGATCGAGCCGTTGAACAACCTTCCCCGCATCAAGGATCTCGCTGCCGACCTCGCGCCGTTTTTCGAAAAATGGGCCAAGGCCGTGGGGCGTTTCGTGCCGCCGGCCGAGAGCAGGACCGAGTTCGCCGAAATCCCGCCCGGTTCCAAGGAACGCCGCGCCTCGGATGCCGGTATCGAATGCATCGGCTGCGCCGTGTGCTTTTCGGCCTGCGACACGGTCGCGTGGAACCGCGACTATCTCGGGCCCGCAGCGCTCAACCGCGCGTGGACCTTGATGAACGACGTGCGCGATGCCGGTGCCAGGGAGCGCCTTGCCGCGATCGCCGGGGAGGGCGGCTGTTCTGCGTGCCACTCGCACCAGTCCTGCCGCGAGCATTGCCCCAAGAGCCTCAATCCCACGGCCGCGATAGCGGGGCTCAAGCGCCTCGTCGCCAAAGCGGCTCTGTCGGGAGATTTGAAATGACGTCGGCCCGCTTCGAAGCGCTTCTGTTCGTGGCGCAGCGCGCCTCGGCAGCCGTGCTGGGCGTGTGCGTGGCCGTCCACCTCGTCACCATCGCCTACGCCGTACGCGGCGGATTGACCGGCGCGGAGATTCTCGGCCGCACGCAAGGCGCGGGAGCGGTCGCGCTGTTATACGCCGTGTTCGTGGCCGCCGTGGCGATCCACGCGGCCATCGGCTTGCGCGCGGTGATCCGCGAGCATACCGGTGCGCGCGGTCCCCTGCTCGATCTCGCGCTGGCTTTGTTCGCGTTGTTCCTCGCGTTCGCGGGCTGGCGCGCGGTGGGAGGGCTGTTCTGATGCGCGGGCATCGCGGCCATCCGGCCTATTGGGCCTTCGTCGTCCATCGCGTTTCCGGCGTGGCGCTTGCGCTGTTCTTGCCCGTGCATTTCTGGGCGCTCGGTCGGGCGATACAGGGCGAAGCGGCGCTGGAGAGCTTTCTTGCGTGGACGCGCAACCCGCTCGCCAAGGCGGCGGAGACCTTGCTGGTGCTGCTGCTCGCCGTGCATCTGACCGGCGGCTTGCGCGTTCTGGCCCTGGAGTTTCTGCCCTGGAGCCCGCGCCAGAAAACCGCCATCGCGGGCTCGGCCGGCGCGGCGTTGCTGATCGGACTTCTGTTCGTCTTCAATCTGGGAGCGGGCGCATGACCGCCAAACTCCATGTCGATATCGAGGCGGTCGAGGAGGCGGCGAAGCTGCTCTATATTCGCGCGCTGAAGATTTTGCCGGACGACATCAAGTCCGGTCTTACGCGCCTCGACGCGTCCGAAAGCGACGGCACGGCCAGGACCATCCTCGCCACGATGATCGAAAACATCGCCGTGGCCGAGCGCACCGAGAATCTGCTCTGCCAGGATACCGGCATTCCGATCTACAACGTCCAAATCGGCCGCGACGTCGCGGTGGACGGGTTCGCGCTCAAGCAAGCCATCTCGCGCGGCACGGCGCGCGCCACGCGCGAGCACCCGTTGCGCTCCTCGGTCGTCCATCCGCTCACGCGGCAGAACGCGCATACGTCCTCGGGCATTCGCGTGCCGGTGATCCATCTCGATTTCGTCGAAACGCCCGGCGTGTTGCGCATCGAGATGGTCCCGAAAGGCTCGGGATCGGAAAACGGATCGTTCCTGAAAATGCTCGTTCCCGCCGATGGCATCGACGGGATCAAGACGTTCGTGATCGACCGGGCAATCGAAGCGGGCGGCAAAGTCTGCCCGCCGACCATCGTGGGCGTGGGTATCGGCGGCACGTCCGATCTGTGCATGCATCTGGCAAAGATCGCGGCGACGCGCCCGCTGGGTTCGGTTTGCGCCGATCCCGAGGGCGCCAAGCTCGAAGCCTTGCTGTCCGCCGCCGTCAACGCGCTCGGCATCGGGCCGCAGGGTCTCGGCGGGGATTCGACCGCGTTCGCCGTCCACGTCGAAACCGCCGCCACGCATATCACCATGAATCCCGTCGCCGTGAACATCCAATGCCACTCGGCGCGGCGCGCGAGCGCGACGTTCACGCCGTCCGGCGTGGAGATCGGGTTCTGAGATGGCCCATCGCGTTCTCAGAATGCCGATATCGGAATCGCAAGTCCGCGCTTTGCGCGTGAACGACACCGTCACGCTCGAAGACACGCTGTTTGGAATTCGCGATGCGACGCAGATCCACATGTTCGACCGCGGGCGAGCCACCAAATTCGATCTGGCCGGCCATGCGGTGATCCATACCGCGCCCAATGTCCGCAAGGTGCCGAAGGATTCGAATTTCCCGTGCGGCTACGCCGCCGTCTGCGTCGGCACGACGACCTCCGATCGCATGGAGCGCTTCACCCGGCCGCTGATGGAAAAATGCGGCGTGCGTCTGATAGTCGGCAAAGGCGGGCTGCGCGAAGCCTCGTCGCGCGCGTTCCGCGATTTGGGCGGAGCCTATCTTGCCGTGATCGGCGGGACGGCGGCGCTGGAAACGACATGGATCGAGTCCATCGAAGACGTCGATCTCGACGATCTGAATCCCGAGAGCCTGTGGAAATTCCGCATCAACGGCTTCGGGCCGCTGTTGGTGGCGATGGATAGCGAGGGCGGCTCGCTCTACGAGAGCGTGCGCGAGACGGTGCAAAGCCGGCGCGCGGCGGCGATCGCGGCCCTCGGGGTCAAGGCGTGACCGTCGAGCGCCGCGATACCGACATTCTGATTTTGGGGGCGGGCGGTGCGGGGCTTTTCGCGGCTTTGCATGCGCACGGAGCAAGCCGGAAGCTCAAGGTGACGGTCGCGGTCAAAGGACTGCTTGGCAAGAGCGGCTGCACCCGCATGGTCCAGGGCGGCTACAATGTGGCGCTGGCGCCGGGCGACTCGGTCGAGCGCCATTTCATGGACACCATCGAGGGCGGCAAGTGGCTCAACGATCAGGACCTCGCCTGGATCCTGGTGACGCAGGCGCAAGTCCGCATCCGCGAACTCGAAAACGAACTTGGCTGCTTCTTCGACCGCAATCCCGACGGCACGATCCATCAGAAGGCCTTCGCGGGCCAGACTTTCGACCGCACGGTCCACAAGGGCGACCTTACCGGCATCGAAATCGTCAACCGTCTGGCCGAGCAAGTCTGGGCGCGCGGGATCGAGCGGATGGAGGAGCATCGCGCGCTGGCGCTGGTTCGCGATGCCGAAGGCTCGGCGCTGTCGGGCGTGCTGATGCTCGACATAAGGCGCGGAACCTTCGTTTTCGTGCGCGCCAAGGCGGTTCTGCTCGCCACCGGCGGCGGACCGACGATGTACAAGTACCATACGCCGTCCGCCGACAAGTCCTGCGACGGGCTCGCCATGGCGCTGCGCGCGGGCCTGCCGTTGCGCGACATGGAGATGGTGCAGTTCCACCCGACCGGCCTGCTTGCGGGGCCGGGCACGCGCATGACCGGAACGGTGCTCGAAGAAGGATTGCGCGGCGCCGGCGGCTGGCTGCTCGACAAAGACGGCGCGCGCTTCATGGACGCGTACGATTCGCGCGGCGAGCGCGCCACGCGCGACATCGTCAGCCGTTCGATTTTCGACGCGGTACGCAAAGGGCGCGGCACGGCTTTGGGCGGCGTCTATCTCCAGATGGGCCATCTGGGCCCCGAAACCGTGCGCAAAAACTTCAAGGGCATGGTCGAGCGCTGCGCGGATTGCGGGTTCGATCTGGCGGCGGGCCGTGTCGAAGTCGTTCCGACCGCGCACTACATGATGGGCGGCGTGCCCTTCAAGGCCGATTGCACGACCGAGCTTGAGGGCCTGTTCGCGGCAGGCGAGGATACCGGCGGCGTGCACGGCGCCAACCGCTTGGGCGGCAACGGTGTGGCCAACTCGACCGTGTTCGGCGGCATAGCGGGCGATGCGATGGCGGCGTGGGTCGAAGGCCGTTCCTTGCGCGCCGCCGACGACGCCGCAATCGAAGCCGAGATCGCGCGCGTAAGCGCACCTTTCGGCCGCGCGCCCGGCGATCTCGAAGCGATCCGCGAAAAGCTCTACGAGACCACCTGGGAAGACATCGGCATCGTGCGCGACGCTGCCTCCCTCGCGCGCGGGGGCGCATCGCTCGAGGATCTTGCGGGCGTGCTTGCACGCGTTGGCGTCGCCGACGCGACGCGCGACTTCGCCATGGCGTGGCAGGACTGGCTCAATCTCGATAACCTGACGCTCGTGTCCCGCGCGATCGGCGAGGCGGCGAAGGCGCGCACCGACAGCCGGGGCGCGCATTTCCGCGCCGACCACCCGCAAGCCGGCGATCTTGCCGCGTCGCGCTACACGCTCGTGCGCCTGACGCACGGCAGGCTGGCGACGGCGACGGAGCCGGTCGCCTTTGCCCGCGTGAAGCCGGGCCAAACCCTGCTGAAGAGTGCGGCCGAATAGGGGCAGCGCGATCCATCGTCGTCGCATGGACACCCCGGATCGGAGCCGGGCGTATCATTGCGCTGCCGGCAAGCCGAGCAGTGCCGCCGCCGCGATCCCGCAATCCGGCGACTCGTCGATCGACCGCAGCGCCAGTCGTGCCGCACGCGCATCGATCGCGGGCGCGCCGTACGCAACAAGCGAGTCGAATTTGGCGTCGATGTCGGCGTCGGAAAGCGGTCGTGCGACGCTGCCGCGCGCCTGCGCAACCCGTGCGCGCCGGATGGAGCCGTCGGCCATCGATGCTTCGACCGCAGCGCTTTCGGGTCCGAATACGATGTCGGACGTGGCGAATATTCGCGCGCGCAGCGCGCACGTCGCGCCGTCCGCGACGGCCGGGTCGAGAAAATCCTCGACGCCGATGCGGCGGCGCAGCAGCGCGCGCGCGACCGCATGCTGCAGGCTGATCTTGGCCTCGCGGCCGGTTTCCACATGGGGTCGATCGGCGCGTTCGAGCAGGAGCGGCGCGCCGCGCACCGAAACTCTGCCGACTTGCGCGACGTCGAAATCCGGCGCGCCGGCGATCTCCAGCGCCGCGTCGAGCACCGGATTGAGCACGACGCCGGTCGGGTAGGGCTTGTAGGTGTTGCGCGCAAGTTCCCAACGTTCGCCCAGCCCGTCGAGAAGTTTCGCCGGATCGGGCGCGTCCGAAAGGACCGCAAGGAAGCCGCGTTTGCCTTCGAGCCAATGCGGCGCCGCGTCCGCGCCGTTCGCGGCGTACAGCGCCGCCAGCAGTCCCGTTCGCGCGGCCGCGCCCACGCCCACGCTCTTGGCGACGAATCCGAGATTCTCGACGAGGCCCGCCGCCTGTGTGGCGGCGATTCCGCCCGCGTGCGCCGTCCGATCGGCCGACAGGTCCAGCAGGCGCGAACAGGCGAATGCAGCGCCGACGGCGCCGCACGTCGCGGTGATATGGAAGCCGCGCAGATAATGGCGCTGCGTGAGGGCTTCGCCCAACCGACACGCGATCTCCATCCCGATCGCGAAGGCTTCGAGAAATGCCTGGCCCGAGGCATGCCGATGCTCGGCGAGCGCAAAGCACGGACCCAAGACGGGCGCTGCGGGATGGATCACGGTCGACAGATGCGCGTCGTCGAAGTCGAGGACGTTCGCCGAAGCGGCATTTAGTTCGGCTGCAGTGGCGATGTCGGCCCGGCTGCCCCGACCGAACAGCGCCGCTTGCGGCGGTCCTGCCAGCGGCGCAAGCGTCGTTGCCATCGCCTCGATCGCCGAATCCCTGCACCCGCCCAACGCTGCGCCGACGGCGTTGACGAGCGCGCGCTTGCTTTCGCGCACGATCGACGGCGGCACATGTCCCGCGCGCCGATCCACCGCGAATCTCGCCAACGAAGCTGCCATCGCAATCCGTTCGCTCATGCGCCGAGCATGGTCCGAATCGTCGGCGGGCCACAATGCTTTCTGGACATGCCGGTCGTCGGTCTTTCCGCTTCCATCCCGTCAGACCGCCTCGATTGCAAGTGCGACGCCTTGGCCCACGCCCACGCACATCGTGGCGAGGCCCAGGCGCCCGCCGCCGCGCGCGAGCTGTCGGGCGAGTGTCAGCGCCAGGCGCGCGCCGGACATGCCCAGCGGATGGCCGAGCGCTATGGCGCCGCCGTTCGGGTTGACCCTGGGATCGTCGTCGGCGATCCCGAGGCCGCGCAAAACCGCCAACGCTTGACTGGCGAAGGCCTCGTTCAGTTCGATCGCATCGAAGCGCGCCAGCGGAATGGCCAGCCGCGCCAGCAGCTTCTGGACGGCCGGGACAGGACCGATCCCCATCACGCGCGGCGGCACGCCGGCGCTGGCCATGCCAAGGACGCGCGCCAGCGGCCTCAGTCCATGCGCGCGCGCAGCGTCGGCGCTTGCCAGCAGCAGGGCGGCGGCGCCGTCGTTCACGCCCGATGCATTTCCGGCGGTCACGCTGCCGCTCGGGCGGACCACCGGGCGCAGCTTGGCGAGCGAGTCGGGCGACGTGTCCGGGCGCGGGTGCTCGTCCGCGTCGATCAATGTAGACGTGCCTTTGCGGCCCGGCACGGCAATCGGCGCGATTTCGCCCGCGAAGAAACCCGCATCCTTGGCGGCTGCCGCGCGCCGCTGGGAGCGCAAGGCGAACGCGTCCTGGTCCGCGCGCGATACGCGATGGTCCTCGGCCACGTTCTCGCCGGTCTCGGGCATCGAGTCGATGCCGTAGGCCGCCCGCATGGCGGGATTGACCAAGCGCCAGCCGATCGTGGTGTCGTAAATCTCCGCCGTTCGCGCGAACGCCTCGCCCGCCTTCGGAAGAACGAAGGGCGCGCGGCTCATGCTCTCCACGCCGCCCGCTATCGCCAGCGAAATTTCGCCCGCCTTGATCGCGCGCGCCGCCGCGCCGACCGCGTCGAGACCCGAGGCGCAGAGGCGGTTGACCGTCGTGCCGGGAACCGAAACCGGCAGGCCGGCAAGCAGTGCCGCCATGCGCGCGACGTTGCGGTTGTCCTCTCCCGCTTGATTGGCACAGCCCAGAACCACCTCATCGACGGCAGCCGGATCGAGCGACGCGTGCCGCTTGATCAGCTCCTTGAGGGGGAGGGCCGCCAAGTCGTCGGCGCGCACCGGCGACAACGCGCCGCCGTAACGTCCGATCGGCGTGCGGACGCCGCCGCAGATATAGATTTCGGTCATGGGTTCTCTTGGAAGGCTGTTTCGCGCGTGCGTTTGAACGCGGGAAAAAGCACCAGCGCGAGAAGCAGCGCCGCGACGACCAGCAGACCGGCGCTGATCGGGCGCTCCACGAAGGTCATCGGATCGCCCCGCGACAGCAGCATCGCGCGGCGCAGATTCTCCTCCATCAGCGGGCCGAGGACGAACGCGAGCAGCAGGGGCGCGGGCTCGCAGCCCCATTTGAGCAAGCCGTAGCCCATCGCGCCGAAAACCAGCAGCAGCCCGACCTCGAAGACCGAGTTGTTGAGCGAATACACGCCGATGCAGCAAAACACCATGATCGCCGGGAAGAACAGCCGATAGGGAACCTTCAGCAGACTCACCCAAAGACCGATCAGGGGCAGGTTGATGACCACCAGCATCGCATTGCCGACCAGCATCGAAGCGATCAAACCCCAGAAAAGATCGGGGTTCTTTGCCATCACCTGCGGTCCGGGCTGGATGCCGTGGATGATCATCGCCCCGGCAATCAGCGCGATCACCGGATTGGCGGGGATGCCGAGCGTCAGCAGCGGGATGAACGACGTCTGCGCGCCGGCATTGTTGGCCGATTCGGGCGCCGCGACGCCCTCGATCGCGCCGTTGCCGAAGCGCTCGGGAGTCTTCGAGAGCTTCTTTTCGAGCGTGTAGGCCGCGAAGGCCGAAAGCATCGCGCCGCCGCCCGGCAGCAAGCCGAGAACCGAGCCGAGGGCGGTGCCGCGCAACACGGCCGGCACGCATCGCCTGAAGTCGTCTTTCGTCGGCCACAGCGAGCCGATCTTGGCCATCACCGAGCGGGTCTCGGGATTCTCGAGATTCTTGATGATGTCGCCGATCGCGAAGATCCCCATCGCGAGCGGCACGAAGCCAACGCCGTCGTTCAGCTCCGGTATTCCAAGCGTGATACGCTGCGCGCCCGAGTTGACGTCGGTGCCGATCATCGACAGCAGCAGACCCAGCACGATCATGCCGAGTGCGGAAACCAGCGAGCCTTGCGCGAGGACGACGGCCGCGATCAGGCCCACGACCATCAGCGAGAAATACTCGGCCGGTCCGAAGAGCAGCGCCACTTCCGCGAGCGGCGGCGCGAACAGCGCGATGACGAAAGTCGCGCAGACTCCTGCAAAGAGCGAGCCGAGCGCGGCGACGGCGAGCGCCGGTCCCGCTCTGCCTTGGCGGGCGAGTTTGTAGCCGTCCAAACAGGTGACGACCGACGAATTCTCGCCCGGAAGATTGACCAGGATCGCCGTGGTCGAGCCGCCGTACTGCGCGCCGTAATAGATGCCCGCGAGCATGATCAGCGCCGCGATCGGCGGCAGATAGAAAGTGACCGGCAGCAGCATGGCGACCGTCGCGACAGGACCCAAGCCCGGCAGGACGCCGATCAGCGTGCCGATCAAAACGCCGAGAAACGCGTAGAGCAAATTGACCGGCTGTATCGCGATCCACAGCCCCGAAACGAAATCCGGAAATACGTCGAACATGATCGGCTATTCCCCGCGCGGGTCAGAATTGCGGCCATAACGGCATCGGCAGGCCCAGCCCGACGACGAAAACGAGTGCGGAGGCGACCGACAATACCGCAGCCGAAACGGCCGCCTCGCCCCAGCGCGTGCCGCGCTCGCCGGCCGAGGCGATCAGGGTGACAGCGGCCACCGCGACGACAAGGCCGATGCTCTCGACGGCCATGAAGGCGCCGACTGCCAGGCTGACGAGGAGCATGGGTCGCAAGGACCATCGTTCGAGCGGAGGGCCGTCGATCGCCGTGCTGCGCAGCACAAGCACTGCGCCAAGAGCGATGCCGACCCACGAAAGGACGGTCGGCATGTAACCGGGTCCCATGCGCATCGCCGTGCCGAAGCGAAGGTCGGAAGACAGCCACCAAAAGAGCGCCGACACGGCCGCCAACGTCGCGCCGAACATGAAGTCGTTGGGATGGCGAATGCGGAGCATGGGGATTTCCTCGGACTGCCTGTATTGCGGGCTATGCGGCCGCGATGCCCGCGCGCCGGATCGGCGAGCCGATGCGACGTCGCGGACAGAACCCGTTCGCCGATGGCAAGGATATCGGCAAGGCAAGGCGCCTCGCGCGAATGCGTGTTCTCGATGGGGTCAGTTGGAGCATGAAAGGCGCCTCGCCATCGGTTCGCGGTCTTCGCGCCGCCACCGTAGCGGAACGCTCCGCAAGGCTTGTGCCAGACAAAATTCTTCAAGATTCCGGGATTTTCAGCCGGAATCCGGCACCGGGTGCAAAAAGACATGTCTGCACGGACTACACAGACTCGTCAATTTCCGGCAAGAGTTCGCGCAGCCGCTTGTAGAGATAAGAGCGCGAGATCCCGAGATCGGCGGCGACCCGTTTCTTGTTTCCTTTGAGGCGCGACATCGCTGCCCGAATCATGTCCGCTTCGGCTCGGTCGCGCAGCTCCTTCATGTTCGCGGGCGGAAGCGCTGGCGGCGGTTCGGGCAGTGGCGGTTCGAACGGCGGCGGTTCGAACGGCGGCGGTTCGGAAATCGGCGCGGCCGGAACGTGCGGCTCGGCTGCGGCCTCCCCGAGCGACATGCGGCGCAAATCGGCCGACGAAATCTTGTCGCCGTCGGCGAAGACGAATGCGCGTTCGATTTCGTTGCGCAATTGCCGCACGTTTCCCGGCCACGGTTGCTCGGCGAGCCACGCGATCGCGTCTTGCGTCAAGGTCGGCGGCGGCCGACGATGGCGGCTTGCCATGTCCTCCAGAAAATCCGTCGCCAAAATTGGAATGTCCTCCACGCGCTGGCGCAACGGCGGCATGGATATGACGATCGGCGAAATCCGGTAGTAGAGGTCGAGGCGGAATTTGCTCTCGGGGATGAGGTCGCGCAGCGAACGGTTGGTGGCGCTCACGAGTCTGAAATCGGTTTCGCGCGGCTTGTCGCCGCCGACGCGCTCGACCAGCCGGTCCTGCAGCACGCGCAGAAGTTTGGCCTGCAGTTCGATCGGCATGTCGCCGATCTCGTCGAGAAAAATCGTGCCGCCGTCGGCCACTTCGAAACGCCCCTTGCGGCCGCGCCGGTCGGCGCCGGTGAAGGCGCCGGGCTCGTAGCCGAAAAGCTCGGCTTCGATCAGCGTGGCGGGAAGGGCGGCCGCATTGACGATCACCAGCGGACCGTCGCGCCTGGGACCGAGTTTGTGGAGCGCGTGCGCGACAAGTTCCTTGCCCGTGCCGCTTTCGCCTTCGATCAGCACCGGGATTTCGAGCGGCGCCACTTTGACGATCTGCGCGCGGACATGGGCGATGGCGCGCGAGGTACCGACGATCGAATCGATGCCGTATGACTTCTTGCGCATCGCCGCAGCTTCGCGTTTGTAGTAGGCGACCTCGCTTTCCAGCTTGTTGATGCGCTGGTTCAGCGTTTCGACCTGCTGCGGGCCCTTGAACATCACGCGCCCGATGGCGCCGACGATCTCGTCGCCGCGTTTGATCGGCACGCGCGTGACCACGCGTTCGGCGCCGCGCATGCGCTGCACCGAGCCGATCTCCGCTTTGCCCGTTCGCGTGACGATGTGCAGGCGCGTGTTCTCGATCACCTCGCGCACCGGCTTGCCGACGGCGTCGCCGCGCGCGAGTCCGAAAAAACGCTCGTGGACCGGCGAGATGTAGGCAATCCGCCCCTCGGCATCGACCACTGTCATCGCCTCGAACGGATCGCTGACCAGATGCGCGACGATATCGTACGCGAAATCGACGCCAGCCAAGAAATCGAGCGCGCCGTCGGGCGCGTCGGCGCCCAGAAGCGTCACGCCGCCGCCGCCGCCGAAAGGAACGAAGAGCGCGCTCGTTTCGCGATCGCCGATCGCGATCTTTGCGAACCGCGATCCTTTCGTTCGCGCCGCCCGCGCGAGACGCTCGATCGTTTCGCGCAGCTCGGGGCCGTCGGCAACGCCGACGACATGGCGGACGCGGCCGTCCGCATCCAAGATGGCCGCACCAAAAAAGGAATGATGGATAGGTGGCGACACGCTCGGCGCTCCCTAAAGTGTATTCTTTGCGCACATAGTACGCGCGATTTTGTTCCGTTCAACGTCAACATTGCAGCTTTGACGCCACATTTTTGCCGTCGGCGCAGTGGCATAGGGCTTGCGGTAGGGTCGGCATGGACAGCAATGCCCACGATCAAGCGTCTTTGGGGCCGACACTCGGCGCGCCGGACATTCCCGTTCGAGCACCTGAATTGGGCTTCGATCTGCTCGAAGGCGTGCGCGTTCTCGATCTAACGACGTCGGTTGCCGGACCCTCGGCGACGATGATCCTCGCCGACCTTGGCGCGGACGTGATCAAGATCGAGAAGCCCGGTTGCGGCGACGATGCGCGCGCTTGGGGGCCGCCGTTTCTCGATGGGGAGTCGCTCTGGTTCCTCTCGGTCAACCGCAACAAGCGCAGCGTCGTGCTCGACTATACGCGGCCCGAGGGCCGGGCGGTCTTGGCCGATTTGGTCGCCAAATGCGATATCGCGGTCGTCAACCATCTTCCTGCGGCCGCTGCCAAGCTCGGCATCGATGCGGCCACCTTGCGGAGTTTTCGCGCCGACCTGGTCTATCTGTCCATCACCGGTTTCGGGCGCGACGGCGAGCGCGCGAACTGGGCTTGTTACGACCTGATCGCGGAAGGCTATTCGGGGGTGATGGACTTGACCGGCGAGCCGGGTCGCGAGGCGCAGAAAGTCGGCGCGCCGGCGGCCGACATGCTGGCCGGCAACGACGCGGCCCTCGCGGCGATCGCGGCCCTGTTCGCGCGCGCGCGCACCGGCAAGGGGCGCGACATCGATATCGGCCTCGTCGATTCGATGACGCGGTTTCTCGCCTGCCGGATCGTTCCCTATCTCGGCTCGGGCGAGGTGCCGCGCCGCTCGGGCGGTCGGGACAGCGTCATTTCGATCTATCAGACCTTCGACACGGCCGACGAGCCCCTTACGCTGGGGCTCGGCAACGACAATATATGGCGCCGCTTCTGGGACGCGGTCGGCCGGGCGGAGATCGGCGCCGATCCGAAATACACGACCAACGCCGACCGGCGCGCCCATCGCGCGGAGATCGTGTCGAAGATCGCGGAGGTATTGGCGGCCCAGCCGCGGGCCCATTGGCTCGCGCGCTTCCAACTGGCGCGGATTCCTGCGGGTCCGATCAACCGGATCGACCAGACGGTCGCGGACCCGGCCTTGCGCGAGCGCGGGCTGTTCTACGCCTTGGATGTCGGCGACCGGCGCGTGCCGATGGTCGGCACGGGATTCCTGGTCGACGGACGAAGCAACGTGGCGCGCGCGGCACCGCCGCGTCTGGGCGAACACACGCGGCCGGTGCTCGACGGATTGCTGGGCTATCCGGCGGAAAAAATCGATGCGCTGGCGGCGCTGGGCGTCATTTGAGGGGACGGACGATGCAATTCGAAGAAATTCGCTACGAAGTCGACGGGCCGATCGGAAAGATCGTCCTGAACCGGCCCGACGACGGCAACATGTTCACCGAGCGCATGTGCCACGAAATCCGCGATTGCATCAACGCGATCCGGCGCGAAACCGAAACGCGGGTCGTCGTGCTGACCGGCGCCGGCGACCGGTTCTTTTGCATCGGCGGCCGCAAGGAGGGGATGCCCGACACCACGCTTTACGCCGGCACGCTGCCCACGCTCGAAATGTACGAGGCGATCGAGAAGCTGCAAAAGCCGGTCATCGCCTCGGTCAACGGCTTTGCGGTCGGCGGCGGGAACGTGCTGCAGATGGTTTGCGACGTTACGATCGCCAAGGAAAGCGCCGTGTTCCGCCAAGTGGGGCCGATGATGGGATCTTTCGACGCGGGCTACGGAACTTGGTACCTCGAGGACTTGGTCGGCAAGAAGCGGGCGAAAGACATCTGGTTCGGCAATCCGAAGATCTCGGCGCGCGAGGCGCTGGAGATCGGACTGATCAACAAGGTCGTCCCCGACGCCGAACTGGAAGCGGCCACGCGCGCCTACGCGCTGGAGATCGCCGCGCGCGGCGCCTTCGCGCTGGCGGCAATCAAGGGCGCGTTCAACGCGCGGCACGGCGGCGTCGCCGGCCTGTCCCGCTTGGCGCACGATCTGCTGCTGCGCGCCTATCTGGAGTCGGAGGAGAGCGCGGAGCTTGCCGCCGCCTTCGGCCAGAAGCGCAAGCCCGATCCGTCCAAATTCGGACGCTGAGCCATGCGGCCCTTCCTTACGCTCCATCATCCTGCGGCGGCCAAGCGCTACTACGACGAAGGCTTGTGGACGAACGACACGTTTTACGGACTGCTCGCGCGCAACGCCGCCCATCGCGGGGACGCGGTCGCCTTGCGCGACGGCAGGCGCACCCTGACCTGGCGCGAACTCAAGGCATGGGTCGACGGCGCGGCGGCGGAGATGCGCGCCTACGGGCTCGAAAGCGGCGATCGCGTTTCGGTGTGGATGGGCAACCGGGCCGAGACGATCGTGGCCTTTCTGGCTTGCGCGCGCGAAGGCTTCGCGTGCAACCCGTCGCTCCATCGGACCTATACCTGCGCCGAGATCGCGGGCCTGGTCGAGCGGCTCTCCGCGCGGATTCTGGTGACCGAAGAAGGCTGGGGGGCCAACCGCACCGAACCCGAGTTCGACGCGGCGATGGCGCGCTGTACGTCGCTCAAATCGATTTTCACGCCGCGCTCCTTCCCCAAACCGGCGCCCAACGTCACGCCGGCCTGCGACGATCCCGACAAGGTCGTTTACCTCGCTTTCACGTCCGGCACGACCGGCGATCCGAAATGCGTCATGCACTCGGAAAACACGCTGCTCGCCAACGCGCGCGATTTGATCCGCGATTGGGGACACGGGCCCGACACGGTGCTGCTGTCGCTGTCGCCGCTTTCCCACCACATCGCGTGGGTCGCGGTCGGGCAGTGGCTGATCGCCGGTTGCCGCTTGGTGACCGACGACGCGCCCGCCGGCACGGGCCGGGTCGAGTGGATCGAAACGACCGGCGCCACCTACGTGATGGGCGTTCCGACGCACGCGATGGACATTCTCGCCGAGATGCGCGCAACGGGCCGCGCCGCGCTGGGGCGGGTCGCGACCTTCTACATGGCCGGCGCAGCGATTCCGCCGGTCGTCGCCGACGCCTTTGCGCGCCTGGGCATCCGCCCCCAGAATGTCTACGGGATGACGGAAAACTCCTCCCATCAATACACCCATCCGACCGACGATGCGGCGGTCGCCATCGGCACGTGCGGACGCGGCGGTCGCGCCTACGAAGTGCGCGTGTTCGACGCCGCCGACGCCGACCGGCCGGCGGCGCCGGGCGAAACGGGCCAGATCGGCGGCAGAGGCGCGGCGCTGATGCTCGGCTATTTCGCCAACCAGTCCGCGACCGAGCGAAGTTTCAATCGCGACGGGTGGTTCATGTCGGGCGATCTTGGAACGCTCGACGCCCAGGGCAATCTTGCGATCGTCGGCCGGCTCAAGGACGTGATCATCCGCGGCGGCCACAACATCTATCCTGCCCATGTCGAAGCGCTCGCGCTGCGGCACGCGGACGTCAAGCGCTGCGCCTGTTTCGCCGTGCCCGACGAGCGTCTGGGCGAGCGCATGTGCATCGCCGTACAAGGCGCAGTCGAGTCCGCCGCGCTGCTGGCGCATCTCGCGACCGAAGGCTTGTCGCGCTACGACATGCCCGAGTATTTCGCGCGCGTCGAAGCGTTCCCGCTGACGCCCAGCGGCAAAATCCTCAAGCGCGAACTTGCGGCGATGGCCAGGCGCGGGGACCTCGTGCCCCAGTCCTTGCGGAACCCCTCCAGAAAGGCGGTGGCGTCGTGAGCGTCGATTTGGAACGCAAGGGCGCGTTCGCCGTCCTGACCTTGAACCGGCCGGAGGCGCTGAACGCCCTTTCCTTCGCCATTCTCGGCGAGATCGGCAGGGCGTTCGACGACATCGCTGTCATGGTCGGCGTGCGCGCGCTGGTCGTGACCGGCGCCGGACCCAAGGCGTTTTGCGCCGGGGCGGACATCAAGGAATTGCGCGGCCGCGATCTGGTCGCCCAAAAGCGCGGCGCGGAGTTCGGACAGGCCGTCTTTGCCAAGCTCGACACGCTCCCCATTCCTTCGATTGCCGCGATCAACGGCTTCGCCTTTGGCGGCGGTCTGGAACTCGCGATGGCATGTACGTTCCGCGTGGCCGCGCTGTCGGCGAAGATGGGGCTGCCGGAAATCAAACTCGCGCTGATTCCCGGCTACGGCGGAACACAGCGTTTGCCGCGGCTCGTCGGTCAGGCGCGCGCGCTTGAAATGATCATGACCGGCAAGACCGTGACAGCCGTCGAGGCCGAGCGCATGGGGCTCGTGAACCGGACGACGGAGGGCTCGGCGCTCGACGCGGCAGTCGCGTTCGCCGAGGAACTGGCGGCGTACAGCTTGCCGGTCCTGGGTTTCGCGCGCGACGCGGTTCGCCGCGCGGCCGACATGTCTTTTGCCGAAGGCTTGCGCGCGGAGGCGGACCTGTCCACGCTCGCCTACCGGACCAAGGATGCTGAGGAAGGCATGGCCGCCTTCGCCGAAAAGCGCAGACCGGGGTTCGTCGATGGCTGAGGGCCGGATCGTCGTTACGGGCGCGTCGCGCGGCATCGGTGCGGCCATCGCGGGCGAACTTGCACGCCGCGGCCATGTGGTGATCGGCCTGTCCCGCTCGGGGACGAGTGTCGCCGGTGCGGGCGTGGCGTGCGACGTGACCGACGAGGCAGCGGTGGCGCGCGTCTTCGCTACGCTGGCGGCGCAAGGCCCGATCAAGGGCCTGGTCAACAATGCCGGCGCGCATGCTTTCAAGCCGACTGCAAGCCTCACGGCCGCCGAATTCGAAAGTGCGATGCGCATCAACGCGACGTCGGTGCTTGTCGCGTGCCGCGAGGTCTACGGTGCGCTGAAAGCAGCCGGTGGCGGATTGATCGTCAATCTCGGCTCGTTCTTCGAAAAGCTCGGCGTGCCCGAGAACGTCGGCTATTGCGCGTCCAAGGCGGCCGTGGGCGCGATCACGCGCTGCCTCGCGGCCGAATGGGCCAAGGACAATATCCGCGTTCTCGACGTGTCGCCCGGCTATATCCGGACCGATCTCAACAAGGATTTCCTCGACAGCGATCGCGCCAGGGCGTGGATCCAGCGGCGCGCGCCCGTGGGCCGGCCCGGCACGCCCGAGGAAGTCGCCAAGCTCGTGGCGCTGCTCTTTGCCGAGGATATCGGCTTTCTGACGGGCGCCACGCTCACCATCGACGGCGGACAAGGACACGCGTTGTGACGAAAATAATGGAACAGCTCGCGGCGCGACGGCCGTGGAGCGAGGACGAAAGGCTGGTGCTGGATCAGGTGGAGCGCTTGTGCGCCGAAACCATCGCCCCGGGCGCCGAGCACGCCGACCGCACGGGCGCGTTCCCGTGGGCCAACGTGAAGGCGATCAACGCGCTCGGTCTCAACGGGCTGTTCGTGCCGGAGGCCTATGGCGGCGCGCCGATGTCGTTCCGCCTCTATTGCCACGTCGTCAAGGCGATCTCGGCCGCCTGTGCTGCCACGGGCATCGTCTACGCCACGAACTTCCACGGCATGAAGCCGCTGATCGATTTTGGTACCGACGGGCAGAAGAAGCGTCTTCTGCCGGCGATCGCCGAGGGCGGGCTCGGCGCGCTCGCCATCACCGAAACGACCGCAGGCTCCGACGCGACGGGCATGCGCACGCGTTTTCGTCCCGACGGCGACGATATCGTGATCGACGGATCGAAGATCTTCATCACCAACGGCGACGTCGCCGACCTCACGCTGCTGTTCGGCAAGTGGAGCGAGATCGACGATCCCAAAGCGTCGATCTCCGTCCTGATCCTGGAGAAAGGCACGCCCGGCTGGTCGGTGGTGAGGCTCGAAGACAAGATGGGCCATCGCGCGTCGTCGACCGCAGCGCTCGCTTTCGACGGCTGCCGCGTTCCGCGCGCCAATCTGCTCGGCAAACCTGGCGACGGGCTCAAGATCCTGTTCGCGTCGCTCAACAAGTCGCGGCCCAGCGTGGCGGCGCATGCGCTGGGCATCGCCTCGGCGGCGTTCGGCGACATGGTCGCCTACGCGAACGAACGCAAGCAGTCGGGAAAGCGCATCCTCGAATTCCAGGGCAACCAGTTCGCGCTCGCCGATCTCGCCACCGACCTCGCCATGACGGACGTGTTCCTCGACGAAGTCTGCGCAATGGTCGATTCCGGCGCCAAAGATTTCGGCCTGCTCGCTTCGATGCTGAAGATGCGCGCTTCGGACCTCGCCATGCGCGTATCGACCGAGGCCGTCCAGTTCTTCGGCGGCTACGGCTATTGCCGCGACTACCGCGTCGAGCGGCTGATGCGCGACGCCAAGATCACCCAAATCTGGGAAGGCACCAACCAGGTGCATCGCCAGCTCATCGGACGGAGTTTCCTTAACAAATGACCCACGGTATCGCCAGCGTCGGCGTATGCGGCGCCGCCGGCACGATGGGGGCCGGGATCGCCATCGTCGCGGCGCGCGCCGGCTTCCGCACGGTCAGCTACGATCTTTCGATCGACGCGCTCGATCGCGCGGCAAAGCAATCGGCGGCGTTCTTCGGCAAGTCGGTGGAGCGCGGCAAGATGACCAAGGAGGCGCACGACGCCGTGCTCGGCCGGTTGTCGCGCACGGCCGATCTTGCCGACCTCGCGGACTGCGATCTGGTGATCGAAGCCGTTTTCGAAAATCTGGACGTCAAGAAAACGCTGCTCGGCAAGCTCGACGCGGTCTGCCGCCCCGACGCGATCTTCGCGTCGAACACTTCGACCCTGTCGATTTCTGAGATCGCCGCCGGCAGCGCGCGGCCCGCGCGCGTGGTCGGCATGCATTTCTGCCTGCCCGCCCAGCTCATGAAACTGATCGAGATGTCGCCGGGTTTGCTGACCGCCCCCGATGTCTTCGCGCGCGCCTGGGCATGGACGGAGGCGTGCGGCCAAACGCCCGTACGCACCGAGGACAAGCCGGGTTTCATCCTCAACGCGCTGCTCGTGCCGTTCAACAACGACGCCATCCGCGCGGTCGAGGCGGGCGTGGCCTCGCCCGCCGACATCGACAAGGCGGTCAAGACGGGGCTTGGCTACAAGATGGGGCCGCTCGAACTCGTCGATCTGATCGGCCTCGACACCCAGATTCGACTGTGCGAGGCGTTCTATCCCGTGACCCTCGATCCGCGCGCGGCCTGTCCGCCGCTGTTGCGGCGCATGGTCGCCGCCGGTCTGCTCGGACGCAAATCCGGCCGCGGCTTCCACGACTACGCCGGCAACGCGATGTTCGGAGCTTGAGCGATGCGCTACGCGATCACGACCCTCGGCCCCAGCGTCGGCTTTCCCGACGGCGATCCGTTCCGCAGCGGCGGCGTCGATATGGGCCAAGCGGACGTCGTCGTCCATCTGGGCGGCGGCTATGCGCCAAGACCCGACAAGATCGCCGTTCTGGTCGAACTCGGCACGGAGTGCCTTGGCGTCCATACCGGGGAGTCCGCCGGACTCGAAGGCTCGAATGCGGTCGGCTTTGCGCGCTACCGGAATGGGACGGACGCGCCCTCGCAACTCGTCGAACTCGTGCGCCAACCGGCGACGCTGCCCTCGGCCATCGTCGCGGCGCGCGCCGTGTTCGAAGCGGCGGGATTGAGCGTCGTCGTCTGCGCGGACCAGCCCGGGCGCATTCTCGACCGCTTGTTGCGACCCAAATACAATGCCGCATTGCGGCTGCTCGACGAAGGCCTTGCGACGGCCAAAGACATGGACCTCACATGTCGGCTCGGTCTCGGCTATCCCGACGGGCCGATCGAGCGCGTCGAGCGCGGCGGACTCGCGCATCACTTCGACATATGCAAGGCGCTGTTCGAGGCCTGCGGCGCGCCGGCCTACGCGCCCGCGCGGCGCGCGATCGTCGCTGCCGCGCGGCGGGGGACGCCATGACCCGGCCGTTGGCGGGGATCCGCGTTCTCGACTTTTCGACGCTGCTGCCGGGGCCTATGGCGACACTGCTGATGGCCGAGGCGGGGGCCGAAGTGATCAAGATCGAGCGGCCCGGCACGGGCGAGGACATGCGCGCCTACGCGCCGCTATGGGGCGAAAGCTCGGCCAATTTCGCGCTGCTCAATCGCGGCAAGACGACGCTCGCACTCGATCTCAAATCGCCGGCCGATCGCGCGCGGTTGGAGCCCGAACTCGCCCGCGCCGACGTGCTGGTCGAGCAGTTCCGGCCCGGCGTGATGGCGCGTCTCGGCCTCGACTACCCGACCTTGTCCGCGCGTTTTCCGCGCCTGATCTATTGCTCGATCACCGGCTACGGCCAAACCGGTTCCAAGCGCGACGTCGCGGGCCACGACCTCAACTATATCGGCGACACGGGCTTGCTCGCGCTGTCGAGCGGCGGGCCTGCGGGGCCGGTGGTTCCGCCGGCACTGATCGCCGATATCGCCGCAGGCGCCTATCCCGCCATGATGAATGTTCTGCTCGCTTTGCGCGCGCGCGAGACGACCGGTACGGGACGCCATCTCGACATTGCCATGGCGGACGGCTTGTTCGCTTTCATGTATTGGGCGCTTGGCGCGGGTTTCGCGACCGGAAATTGGCCTGGCGACAGCGCCGATTTGGTAACCGGCGGCACGCCGCGCTACCGGCTCTATCCCGCGTCGGACGGCAGGCTGGTTGCTGCCGCACCGATCGAGCAGAAATTCTGGGAGACATTCTGCGATACGATCGAACTCGATCCGGACTTGCGCGAGGATTCGCGCGATCCAAGTGCGACGGTCGCCGGCGTGGCGGCGCGGATCAAAAGCAAGACGGCGGCCGAATGGGCGAGCGTGTTTGCGGGCAAGGATTGCTGCTGCACGATCGTGGCCACGCTTGCCGAAGCGGTCGCCGATCCGCATTTTCGCGCCCGCGGCCTGTTCGCGCACCTTGTCGCGAACGAGACCGGGGCGGCGATCCCGGCGCTGCCCGTGCCCATCGATCCCGAGTTCCGCGGCGATCCCGCAACGGCGCTTGTCGTGCCGCGTTTGGCATAGACCATGGCCGCGTTGGCGCGACATACGCCCGTTGCGGTGATCGGCGCGGGCACGATGGGGGCCGGCATTGCGCAAGTTGCCGCCGCCGCCGGCCACATCGTCCATCTTTCGGACACGCGCGTGGGTGCCGCCGAATTCGCGATCGCGCGCATCGCCGACGAACTCGCGGCGCGCGTGGCGCGCGGCAAGGCGAGCGACGGCGAGCGCGCGGATATTCTGGCGCGGTTGCGGCCGGGCGATGCGCCGAGCGACTGCGGGCTGGCAATCGAAGCCATCGTCGAGGATCTGGCCGCCAAATGCGCTTTGTTTGCCGATCTCGAGAAGCGCCTGTCGGCGACAGCGATATTGGCGACCAACACTTCGTCGATCTCGATCACGGCGATCGCGGCAGCGCTCGATCGGCCGGAGCGCTGCGCGGGCTTTCATTTTTTCAATCCGGCGCCTGCGATGCGGCTTGTCGAGATCGTCGCCGGCGCGCAGTCGGGCGACGCGGTTCTGGCGGACCTCGTCGATACCGCGCGCGCTTGGGGCAAGGATCCGGTCCGCGTGCGCTCGACGCCCGGTTTCGTCGTCAATCGCGTCGCGCGGCCCTATTACGGCGAAGCCTTGCGCCTGTTGGAGGAAGGCGCGGCCGATCCCGCCACGCTCGATGCGGCGTTGGTCGAAGGCTGGGGATTCCGTCTCGGGCCTTGCGCGCTGATGGATCTGATCGGGCACGACGTCAACGCAGCGGTCACCCGGTCGGTGTTCGAGGCGTTCGACTTCGATCCGCGATACCGGCCGTCGCGAATACAGCGCGAACTGGTCGATGCCGGCTGGCTGGGGCGCAAAAGCGGTCGGGGATTCTTCCGGTACGACCGGCCTTTGCCGCAGGCGGCCACCGCGCCCGGCACGGCGACGGCCCAGGCGCTTGCGCTCGACGGCGAATGCGCCGTCGATGGCATCGTCGTTGCGCCGACGGACGGGCGGCTCGCCGCCGCCGTGGCGGTCGAGCGCGGCCGCCCGACGGTGCTGTTCGACGTGACGCGCGCAGGTGCCAAGCGCATGGCGCTTTGCGCGTCGCCCGACGTGCCAGACGCCGCCTTCGCCCGTATCGTCGGCGGGCTGGCGGCCGCCGGCATCGCGGCTTCGCGCGTGGCCGATCGCCCCGGGCTGGTTGTCGCGCGCACGCTCGCGATGCTGATCAACGAAGCGTGCGAAGCCGAACTGAGCGGAATCGCCGACGCAGACGGAATCGATGCGGCGATGGTCGGCGGCGTCAACTATCCCGGCGGGCCGTTCGAATGGGGGCGGGCGCTGGGTTTTGCGCGCGTCCTGCGGTTGCTGGAGAACGTCCATGCGGCGACCGGCGACGCGCGCTATCGCCCGTCCTTGGGATTGCGCCTGAGGGCTTTGGCGAATCGTCGCGACGGATAGGTCAAGTGCTTCGGCGCCAGCCGCCGTCGATATCGATCGAACTGCCGTCGACGAAGTCGGCGTCGGCAGAAACCAGGAAACCGACTAGCCTTGCAACCTCCTCGGGTTTGCCGAAGCGTCGCACGCCGATCGACGCGAGCAACTCCGCGCCTACCGCGTCGCGCGTCGTTTGGCGATCGGCTGCAACTGCGTCGAGCTTGCGCGTCAGCCGCTCGGTTTCGATGTAGCCCGGGTTGACGGTATTCACCCGCACGCCGTCGTCGCGGCCCAAATCGGCGAGCGCCTTGCCGAAATGGATAAGGGCTGCATTGACCGAACCGCCGATCGCGAAATCCTTCGCTGGCGTGTGGCCGCCCACGCCGGCGATATTGACGATCCGGCCGCCGCGCGCTTTCAAATACGGCCAGCAAGCCCGGCACAGACGCACGGCCGCAAAAAACTTGCCGTCGAATCCGTCGGCCCAGTCCGCATCGTCCAAAGCCAGGAACGCGTCGCGTTTGGTCGCGCCAGCCGAATTGATCAGAATGTCGATGCCCCCGAACGCATCGACCGCGCGCGCGGCCACGGTTGCGGCCGCGCCGGGATCGCGCAGGTCCGCCGCGATCGCGACCGCTTTGCGACCGAGTTCCCGCACGGCGTCGGCCGAGCGGTCCAGCGCTGCCGTGTCGCGGCCAACCAGCGCGATATCGATGCCGCCGCGCGCGAGTTCGACGGCGATGGCTGCGCCAATTCCCCGGCTGCCGCCGGTCACAAGTGCCGAGGTCGCAAGTAGGGAGGGGGTCATCGTGATGCTCCGCTTGGTTGCCGCCGCGTATCTCCAGGCAATCCGTATGCCGTGCCTGCGCCGACGAGCTGTACCGCAATCGAGTGGGTTCGACATACACACTGTCCGCGTTGCGGACATTTCGGCGCATCGAATCGGCGGATACGGCCAAAATCTGAACGTGGGGTAGGCAATTTGCGGCGTTCTGGGCTGGCCCGCATCTTGCGAATGCCCGGCAGATCGGCCCGATGCGTCAAAGCGGCCGGCAAAGGCGAGGAAGACCCCATGAGACGTATTTCTTGCTCGACGATCGCGTTCGGCGCTTCGCCCGATTCGACGCTGGCCGATGCGTGCCTTCGTCCATGCGCCCCGAAGGGAACGGTTCGATGATGACACGTTCCATTTTGGGCCGTCGCGCTTTCCTGGCTTCGACTGCGGCATTTTTCGCGATGCCCGCGCGCGCGCAGACCGCTTGGCCGTCGCGGCCGTTGCGGCTTGTCATCCCGTTTCCGCCCGGCGGCACCACCGACATTATCGGCCGAACGCTTCAAGCGCCGCTTGCCGACCGGCTGGGTCAGCCGGTCGTCGTCGAGAACCGCGCGGGCGGCGCCGGCACGGCCGGGGTCGAGGCGATGGTCCGCGCCGCCGACGGCCACACGGTCGCGTTGGTCATCAGTTCGCTTGCGTCGAACGTGGCGCTGCAGCCGGGCTTGCCGTTCGACGTCGAGCGCGACATTGCGCCGATCGGACTGATCGGCTTCGTGCCGAACGCCATCGCCGTCCATCCGTCCGTTCCTGCGCGTACGCTCGGCGAGCTCGTGGCGTTGGCGCGCGCGCGGCCCGGCGCTTTGAACTACGGCACGTCCGGCATCGGCACGGCCAACCACTTCGCGGGCGAGCTGTTCCGTCTCGAGGCGGGAATCGACATCGTCCACACGCCCTATCGCGGCGGCGGCCCCGCGATCAACGATCTTGTCGGCGGGCAGATTCCTGTCGGCGTCAATGCGCTGTCCTCGATCCTGCCGCAGATCCGCGCCGGCCGGGTGCGCGCGCTCGCGACGACGGGCAAGGCGCGCTCCGCCGCGCTGCCCGACGTGCCGACCGTCGCCGAGTCCGGGTTTCCGGGCTTCGATGTGGTCGAATGGTGGGGCTTGGTTGCGCCTGCGGCGATGCCCGCCGCCAACGTTTCGCGCTTCGCAGAAGCGCTGAACGCCGCTTTGGCCCGGCCCGACATCGCCGCGAAACTTGCGGAGCAGGGCTTGGATCTCGCGAGTTCCGACCCCGTCGCGTTCAAGGCGTTCGTGCGCGCCGAGATCGCCAAACTCGCGGGCATCGTAAGGCGCGCGGCGATCAAAGCGGAATGAACGCGATTACCCGGGCGTGTCCGGCAAAGAAAGGAACAATGTCGATGAAACTGGTCCGTTCGCTGGCGCCGATCGGCGCCCTTCTCGCGGCGCTGACGCTTGCGTCCGCCGTGCAAGCGCAGACCGCCGCCTGGCCGAGCCGGCCGATACGCGTGCTCGTGCCGGTCCCGCCGGGCGGCGCCGTCGATGCGACCGCGCGGCTGCTGCAAGACCCGCTGTCCCGCGCGCTCGGCCAGCCGATCGTCGTCGAGAACCGGCCCGGCGGCGCCGGCCTGATCGCGGCCGAAGCCGTCGCCCGTTCGCCGGCCGACGGCTACACGTTCGGCTACGTCTACAGTCCGCACGCGGCCAACGTCGCATTGGTGCCGCGCTTGCCCTTCGATCCGGCGAACGACTTCACGCCGATCGCTTTCGTCTGGCGCGCCTCTTCGGTGATCGCCGTCCATCCGTCCGCACAGGCGACGACGCTCGCCGAGCTCGTCGCGCGCTCGCGCGCCGTGGCGGGCGGTTTGAGTTACGGAACCCCGGGGAACGGTTCGTCGATGCACATCGCCGGCGAGTTGCTGCGGCTGCGTTCGGGCGCGGCATTCGTCCACATACCCTATCGCGGCGCCGGACCTGCGCTGAACGACGTGCTTGGCGGAACGATCCCGGTCGTTGTCAGCAACGTGCAGTCGGGCGCGCCGCACGTCCAGGCGGGCCGACTGCGCGGAATCGCCGTCACGGGACCCGCGCGTTCGACGCTGCTGCCCGACGTGCCGACCGTCGCCGAACTCGGCTTCCCCGGTTTCGCCGTCACGGAGTGGATGATGCTGCTTGCGCCTGCGGGCCTGCCGCGCGCGATCGCCGCTCGCATGAACGCGGCGTTCAACGAAGCCATCTTGGCGCCGGATCTCGCCGCGCGGCTGAACGGGCAAGGTCTGGAGACTCGCGCGATGTCGCTGGACGAGACGACAGCGTTCCTCGCCGATCAAATCCGTGCCCTGCCCGAAATCGTGCGCAGCGCGGGTATCAAGGCGGATTGAGCGACGCGGCTCGCGATCGGCCGCCCTCCGACAGCGGAAACCGCTCTTTCGCGCCGCACGGGCCGGGGCCTCGATCGCGCGCGGCGGACGCTGCTTTCACAGAAACGGGCGGAAGGCGCGTTCCAAACTCGTGTCGAGCGAGAGAGCCTTCGCGGCGTCGAGGGGCGTGAAATTCAGCAGCTTGACGAAGCGCCGCACGGGCCGTCCGTCGGCGAACTCGATGTCCACGACATTGAGGCAGCCCGGGTCTTGCTCCAACCCGGCCCAGGCGCTTCGATCCGCCCCCAGCGCCCAGGCCAGAATCGCGCGATTGACCGCGTCGTGCGCGACCAACGCCGCGCGGGTCCAGTCCGATGCCAGCGCACGGTCGAGGGCGTCGAGCACGCGGCGCTCGAACGCGGCGAAGTGCTCCCCGCCTGCGAACGCGGCGTCGGGCGCGGCGGCCGCGTCGAATCCGCAGGCGAGCGCTTCGTGGCGGCGCTCGGGCGGTATGTCGCGCAATCGGCCCGCCTTGATCTCCCGGAAATCGGGGTCGTCGAGGATCGTCTTTCCCGGGAGGGCCAACGCGGCCGTCCGGCGCGCACGCGCGACGCCGGAACAGAAAGCGCGTTCGACGCCAGCGCCGACGAGCAGCGAGGCCAGCGCGCCAGCCTGCGCGACGCCCTTGTCGTTCAACGTCGCGGCGCGCGGATCGACGGGTTTGCCGTCGGCGTCGAAATAGTCGACCTCGCCATGCCGGATCAAATAAAGGCGCCGTTTCTCGCTCACGCCCTAATGTCGCTATTCCGCGCGGCAGGTCAAGAGCCGCACGCCCTCCTCCAGTCGACTGCGTTCGATGGCGACGCGATCCCGTCCCAGCTTCACCGCTTCGAGCTTGAGCTCGCGGCCGGAGGTCCGCTATTTCGGCCGCGGAAAGTCGGCGCGGCGACAGACCGCAGGTCGTCAGATGGAGCTTGGCAGTCTTCTCCAACTCTTCGAGCGATTGGATGCGCCGCGTGGGCGGCACGGGGGCCGGAGGTTCGAATCCTCTCGCTCTGACCATCGGCAGGGCCGACCCGACAGTTCGGTCGGTTCGGTGCCGAATACCGACGCCAAGGTTCTAGCGGGCGAACCACGTCTCGATCGACGCCAGTCGCGCGGGGTCGAGCGCTCGTTCGAGAACGGTGAAGTGTGTCGTGTCGGATACCAGGCTCGCGATCGCGGCGCCGCCGGCTTGGCGCCACGCTTGGGCAAAGTCGGTCGTCTGGCGCACGAAACCGTCGGTTTCAAGCGCGCCAGCCACGAAACATCCAGGCAGTCTTGGCGGCTGCAAAAGGGCGCGCGCCGGGCTCGAGCTCTGCGCTTGCATCGGCGTGAGACCGATCGCGGGACCGATGCTGGTATGCAGCAACGGCATCAGATCGTAGACGCCGCTGATGCCGAGCAGCCCTTTGAGGCCGAGCGGATGGCGTTCGCGAAGCGCCGACATCGCCGCCAGTTGCGCGCCGGCCGAATGGCCCGAAAGCACCACGCGGCTTGGATCGAAGCCCAATCGCGCCGCATTGGACGACAGCCACGCAAAACTTGCGTCGATCTGGCTTTCGATTCCGGGCAGGGGCGTTTCGGGCGCAAGATCGTAGCCGGGCATGGCGACCGCAATTCCGCGCGCCACCAACGGCGCGGCAAGAAAAGAAAACGTCTCCTTGTCGAGCGCGCGCCAATAGCCGCCATGCACGAAGACGAACAAAGGCGCGCCCGGCGCCGCCGGAAAAAAATCGAGCCGCATGCGCGGTCCCGCGCCGTAGCGCAGATCGAGCGTCGCGGCGCTGGCCGCGCGCACGGCCCGGCCGGCCTCGCGCATCGCGGCATAGACGGCTTCGCGCTCGGGGTGGCGCGGACGAAGGCTGTATTCGGCTTCGAGGCGCGGGTCGATGCCGTCAGAGGCCAAGATACGCCTCCCGGATCGCGGGATCGTCGGCGAGCGCCGCGCTGTCGCCGCGCACGGCAATCCGTCCGTCCGCCAGAACGACGCCCGCATGCGCGGTCTTCAACGCCATGCGCGCATTCTGCTCGGCCAGCAGGATCGTGAGGCCCTCGCCGTTCAGCGTCGCGATGGCGCCGAAAATATCGCGCACCACCAAGGGTGCCAGCCCCATGCTGGGCTCGTCGAGCAGCAGCAGACGCGGGCGCGACATCAAGGCGCGCGCGATCGCCAGCATCTGCTGCTCGCCGCCCGACAGGGTACCCGCATCCTGGCGCAGACGCTCGCCAAGCCGCGGAAATAGCGCCAGCACACGGTCGCGCGTCTGTTTGACCGTTTGCACGTCGTGCTGGCGATAGGCGCCGATCGCCAGATTCTCGTCGACGCTGAGGGGGGCAAAAACCCGCCGACCTTCGGGCACCAGCGCCATGCCCGCCGCGAGGCGCGCTTCGGGCGGCAAAGCCGCCACATCGCGCCCGTCGATCTTGACCGTGCCAGCACGTATTGGCAGCAGCCCTGCAAGCGCGCGCATCGCGGTGGTTTTGCCCGCACCGTTGGGGCCGAGCAGACACACGCATCGCCCGGGCGGCACGTCGAGCGAAAGGCCGCGCAGTACGTCGATGCCGCCGTATCCGGCATGGAGATCGGCGACTTCAAGCATCGTCGTCGCTTCCCAGATACGCCTCGATCACGGCGCGGTCCGCGCGCACTTGCGCGGGCGTGCCGAACGCGATCGTGCGCCCCCCGGCCATCACCATGATGCGTTCGGCCACCGCCATGACCAGGCGCATATTGTGCTCGACCAGAAGGACGGTCGTGCCCTCTTGGGCGATGCGCCGAACGAGGGCGGCCATGCGCGCGGACTCCGCGTGCGGCAGGCCGGCCGCCGGTTCGTCGAGCAGCAGCAGGCGCGGTTTGGCGGCGAGCGCGCGCGCGAGTTCCAGCAGCTTGCCCTCGCCGTAGGCCAGCCCGCCCGCAGCTTCGTTGGCTTTGTGGTCCATGCCGACGCGCGCCAGCAGCGCCGTGGCATGGTCGAGCGCCGCGCGCGTGTGCCGGCGCACGAACGGCAGCGCCAGCGCGTGCGCCAGCATCCCGCCCGGAAGCAGCGCGTCGGCGCCGAGCAGCACGTTTTCCAGAACGCTCAAGTCGGGCACGATGCGCAGATTCTGGAACGTGCGCGTCAGGCCGAGTTTCGTGCGCGCGTGCATGGGAACGCCGGCAAGATCGACGCCGGCGAAACGCACCGTCCCCGCGCTCGGCGCGATGGCGCCCGCAACGACGTTGAACAAGGTCGTCTTGCCCGCCCCGTTGGGGCCGATCACGGCCGTGAGCTGGCCTTCGGGGATCGCAAGATCGATATCTGCAACCGCGCGAACGCCGCCAAAGCGCTTCTCGATGCCCGTCAATTCGAGCAGTGCCGTCATGCCGGTCCCCGCGTCTTGCCGCGCCGGCCCAACGCCTGCGCCGCGCGGTGGCATGCGCCCGCGATGCCGCCCGGATATGCGAGCAGCACGCCGACAAGCAGGCCGCCGAAGACGAGCATCTCGTAGTCGTGCATCCGTCCCAGCAATTCGGGCGTAAAAGTGAGCACCGCCGCGCCCGGCAAGGGTCCCCAAAACCGGCCCCAGCCGCCGATCGCGACGGCAGCCAGAAGCAGGACCGAGCGCAGAAAGCCGAATGTCTCGGGCGAAGCGAATTGGTTGACATGCACGTAGACCCAACCGCCCGCACCGGCCATCGCGGCCGTCAGCACGAAAATCGTCGTCTTCAAACGTGCCGTATCCGTCCCCAACGCGCCTGCCGTCAGTTCGCTGAAAGCGAGTGCTCGCATGGCGCGTCCGGTTCGCGAGCGCAGAAGCGCGAGGATCAGGGCCATGCAGACCAATGCGTAGACCCAAGCGACCAAAAACTGGCCCCCGGGCGCGTCGATCCGCGCGCCGAAATCGCGCGCGAAACCCGGCACGCCCAGCAAGCCGTTGGGGCCGCCGGTCAGCTTGATCAGTTCGTTGAACAGAACCGACAGGATCGCGTTGAATCCCAGCGTCGCCATTGCCAGATAGTGGCCGTGCAAGCGCAGCGACGGCAGGCCGATCGCAAGTGCCGCCGCGCCAGCCAAGACGATCGCGGCCGGCAAACCCAGCATCGGATCGACGCCGTAGCGCGCGGACAGAACGCCGCTCGCATAGGCGCCCAATCCGAAAAAGGCCGCGTGGCACAGCGAGACCTGGCCGCAATATCCGGCCACAAGATTGAGCCCGGCGACCAGCCCCAGATTGACGAGCAGCGCCACCCCAAGCAGCACGATGTAGTCGTTGGGCGACAGGAACGGCCAGGCGAGCAGGATCGCGAACACAATCGCCAGCGAGCGGAATGTCGGGACGTCGCTCAAACGCGTTCTCCGCTTTTGCGCCCGAACAGCCCCGTCGGCCGCCAGAAAAGCACCGCCAGCAGCAGCACGAAGGCGACGGCATCTTTGAAGCGCGAGGAGATCTGGAAACTCGCGAGCGCTTCCAGCACGCCCAGCAAGACGCCGCCCGCAACCGCGCCCAGCGGATGCCCCATGCCGCCCAGCATTGCAGCACTGAAGCCCTTGAATCCCAGCATGGTTCCCTGGTCGTAGGAGATGAGCGTCAGCGGCGCGATGACGATGCCCGCGACGGCGCCCGCAGCGGCGGCAAACGCGAACGAGACCATCACCATCGTGCGGACCGGCACGCCGACCAAGGCGGCGGTCTCGGGATCGGCGGCCGATGCGCGCAACGCAAGTCCCAGCCGCGTGCGCGCGAACAGAAACCGCAGCGCCAGCACGAAGACGCCGCATGCCGCGATCACGACCAAGGTTTGCGCCGGGACCACGACGGCGCCCAGCGCGACGAGCGCGTCGCCGAAGACGCCCGGATATCCGCTCGGATTTTTGCCGAGCGTCACCATGACGGCGCCTTTGGTGAAGATGGCGATGCCGATGCTGACCATGGTGATCAGCAACGGCGTCGATTTCGGCAGCTGGCGCACGCCTGCCTGGTATGTCAGCGCGCCGACGCACACGACGAGCGCAAACGCCGCCGCCGCCGCAAGGCCCAAGGGCCAGTGCGCGGCAAATCCGGAAGCCGTGGCCAGGCCCGCGAGCATCACCCATTCGCCTTGCGCGAAATTGACGGCGCCGGTGCTGCGATAGATCAGGCTGAATCCCAGCCCGACCAGCGCGTACACGGCGCCATTGCCGATCCCCCCGATCGCCACCTGCGCGAGTGCCGCAAAATCCAATCCGCCCATCAGAAACGATCCAGCGCCGGATGCGCGAAGCCGGGCAAGGCGACGCCCAGTTCGGCCAAAAAGTCCCGCGTGCGCGCCATCGTCGCGCGCAGGACGCCGGCTTCCGCTTCCGGCGTCGCGGCGCCAAGACCCGCTGCGGCGGTTGCGGCGTCGGCGGCGGCCTCGGCCGCAGCGGCGTTGGCGGCGAGCCACGGCAGATGATAGCCGGCCAACTCGACCTCGTTTACGTGCGCCACCATGCGCTCGCGGATCGCGGCGCGATCGGCCTCGGTCCAGCCGGGCGCGCGGTGCGCGAGATAGATCCGCGCGAAGGATTCGTGGCGGGTTTTTGCGGCCGCCATTCGTGCCAGCACGGCTGCTGCGACCGGATGCGCGGTGCGCTCGATTTGCGCGACGGCCAGATCGCGTTCAAGTCCGTCTTCGAACAGGCAGCTTGTCGCGACCAGCGCGTCGAGCGGGACGCGCGAGTCGAAGCCGGCGCGATGCGCCGAACGATTGAACAGCGAAGCATAGGCGTCGCTTCCCGGGCGTGCGGGCGGCGGCGTATCGGGGTTCGCGAAGGCGCGTGCCAGACCGTCGCAGCATTCGATAAGCCAGGCTTCTTCGGTGTTGCGCACGGTCAAGAACATGCGCGTTTCGGCCTCGCGCCCCAGTTCCATGCAGAACCGCACGACCAAGGCGGGCGTTTCGATCAGCGCCGTCGCCTCGACCCAGGCGCGCCGGCGCCAGGTTGCGGCGGCCGCTGCGCGCGCGGCAGCGGGCAGGCTTTCGGCCGCCATTTGCGCCCACGGAATGTCGCGCCTGGGATCCCAGCGCGCCGCTTTGCTGTCGTCGTAGAGCCGCCGCAGCGCCGGAATCTCCGGCGACAATTTCAGCGGAAAGCGCCGTTCGACCAGAACCGGGATCGGCTCGCTCGCCACGGCGCTAGATGTCGCCAATCCGGGGATGGCGGAATATCGGCAGCTCAATGCCAAACCCGGCCATGCGCGCGCGCACGCGCTTGACGCTGTCGACGAAAACCGGCTTTTCGGCTTCTTCGACGGTGGCGCCCAAGCCCGCTTCCCAGGTGATCCGGTCGGCTTCGACCTCGGCATCGCTCGCGGGCGAGGGCGGGGCGAGCCATGCCGAATGGTAGCCGTTGAGTTCGACCTTTTCGATCATCACGATCACGCTGTCGCGAACGCGCGCGATCTGCGCTTGCGTCATGTCCGCCATGGCATGCTCGAGGAAGTACCAGCCGAAGGCGCAGTGCCGCACCTCGTCGCGCATGATGCTTTTGCAGACGGCTTTGGCGACGGGATCGCGCGCGATATCGACCAGATGGCGGAACACGTCGAAGGCGATCTCCTCGGCCGTGCACACGAGCGCCGCGATGATGCCTTCGAGCGGCACGTCGGTATCGAGGGCGGCGCGCCGCACGCCGTGCGTGGCGACGCTGCCCTGGTACGCCTGCACGACGGGTTTCTCGATGTAGCCGCCGAGCTTTTCGGCCATCAGGTGGCAGACTTCGGCGTGGCGCGTTTCTTCCTGGCTGCGAATGGTGAAAAAGAGCTGCATGTCGGTCGGTCGGCGCTCGACGCCGAAGCGGATCTGCAGCGTCGGGCTTTCGCTGATGGCGCCGTATTCGCTCCAGGCGCGCCGGCTCCAGTACTGGCGCGCGGCGTAGAGCTGGGCTTCGGTGTAGCGCTTCAGATCCAGCTCGTGCCACGGGATGTCGGTCCTGGGGTCCCACTGGTTGCGCGTGGCCGTGTGGAACAGCTCGCGAATGCGCGGGATCGCGGCGTCGAAATCCGCAGGGAAGCGGTCTTCGGGCATGCCCAGCAGGCCGTGCACCATCTCGGTTGCCTGGGCCTGCGTCATGTCGTGGGTGAGCGGCATGGCGGCCTCCCTCAGGCGTAGTCGGCAAGATTGAAGCGCCCGTCGCGCCAGTCCAGCATGACGACGTCGCTGCTGCCGAGGCCGCTATGCACCTGGGGCGTGAAGTTGAACACGCCGCTGACGCCGCGATAGCCGCGGATCGCTTCGATCGCGTCGCGCACCTTGGCTTTGTCGCCGCCGCCGGCGGCCAGGCCGATCCGCGTCAGCATCATCGCGTCGTAGGTCTGGCCGACGAACTGGTTGGGCACGCGATTGTAGCGCGCGCGGAAGCGCTGGGTGAGATCCACGATCGGCGCGCGCACGGGATCGGCCGCAGGCAACTGGTCGCCGACCGGGAATTTGACCGACAAAAGCAGCAGATTCTGCGCGGCTTCGCCCGCCAATTCCATGTAGCGCTGCGAAACGAAACCGTAGCTGTGCACCAGCTGGCGGTCGCCCAGCCCCAACTGGCGGGCTTGGCGCAGGAAAACGACGCCGACCGGCGCCACCGTCCAGCACAGCACGACCTGGGCGTTGGAGGCGCGCACGCGCGTCAATTGGCCGGTCAGGTCCGTATCGGCCGGGCCGAAGCTTTCGTAGGTCACGGTCAGGCCGCGTTTGGCCGCGACGATCTGCATCTGCTCGACGGCGCTTTGGCCGAAACCGGAATTGTCGGCGACCATCGCGACGCGGTTCATGTTCTTTTTTGCGCACCAGTCGGCCAGCCGCTCGAGCACTTTGTCGTCGTCGACCGTGCTCTTGAACACGTAGCGGCGCTCGGCCGGGGGCTGCACGATCCCCATCGCGCCCTCGGTCGCCATGAAGGGGACGCCTGCCTGTTCGCACAAGGGCGCCATGGCGAGCGCGATGCCGCTCATGCTGCCGCCGCCGACGATGGCATCGACGCGGTCCTGGGTCAGCAGACGGCGCGTCGCGTTGATGGCGCGCTGGGTCTGGCTTTCGCCGTCGTAGAAAAACCACTCGAGACGGCGGCCGCCGATGCCGCCCGCCGCGTTGATTTCTTCGATCGCGAGCTCGACGCCCGCGCGCATGTCCTCGCCCAGGAAGGCGGCGGGACCGGTCGTCGACAGGATCGTGCCGATCTTCAGCGTGTTGGCGCCTTGGGCAAAGCCGCGCGACGCGAACGGGGCGGCGAGCAGACCGCCGAGCGTCGCTCGGCGCGAGATACGGTGGGTCATGGGCCAGGCTTCCTTTTCGGGGTTGCAAGATGGGCGATGGGCAGATCGACGACGTAGCGCGCCTGGTCGGCGCGGTAGAAGGAGTGGCCTGCCATGATCCGTTTGCCGTCCGCGTCGCGATAGACCATGCGGCGGAACAGCACCGGATCGCCGGGATGCACGTCGAGCATCTTGGCGGTGGCGGTCTCGGCGGACGTGGCTTCGATCTGCATGGTGGCTCTGGCCACGATGGCGACCTTGCGCAGTCCGTCGAGCAGCGACGCGCTCGACGCGTCGCGTCGCGTGACCCCTTGCGCGTAGGCGGGCGCGATCACGCGAAAATCGAGCGACACCGGAACCGTCCCCGACAGCCGCAGGCGCTTGACGACGAGCGCGCGCGATCCGGGCGCGATGCCAAGGGCCGTCGCCTCGGCTTCCGGCGCCGGGCGCATCCCGTGGCCCAGCAGCCGAATGGCGATCGCGCGGCCGTGGCTTGCCCATTGGTCGAGGAAATCCATCGCCGGCGTGAAATGCTCTTCCATCTTGCCGAACGCGACGAACGTGCCGGCGCGCCGTTGCCGCCGCAAATAGCCGCGCTGCACCAGCTCGTCGATCGATTTGCGCACGGTCATGCGGCTGACGGCGAAATGTTCGCTCAGCGTCTCTTCGGTGGGAAACCGCAGGGCGGGCGAGGGCCACGCGGCGATCGCCGCCATCAGACGACGGCGGATCTGGGCATGCAGCGGCAGGGGCGAATCGCGGTCGAGCGCTGCTGGCGTCAGCAGGGCGAGGGGATCGGGCGCAATATCTATGTCCATACTTCTATACAATAACGCCCGACGACTTTTGGGCAAGCGATTTCTGCGTCCGCGCTCCTTTCGCGGCGAGCCGTCCGCCCTCGTCTATTCGGCGGCCTGGCGTCCGGCCTCGACCGTTTGCGGACGTTTGTGGAATACGCCGTTTTTCATGATCGCAAGCAGACGGTCGCGCGACTGCAAGATCGTGACGTCCTGCGACGGATCGCCGTCCACGAGCACGAGGTCGGCCAGAAAGCCCGCGCGGATCTGGCCCAGATCGGGCATTCCCATGATCTCGCCGCCGGTTTTGGTGGCGCTCATCAGCGCCTCGCCGTGGCCGTAGCCGAACAGCGTCACGAACAGTTCGAGGTCCTTGACGTTGGTGCCTTGCGGCGTCCACGCGAATCCGTAGTCGCCGCCCGGGACCACGCGCACGCCGCGCCGCCGCAGCTTTTGGTAGGTGACGGCGCACGCTTCGAGCGCGCGTTTGACGCCGATGTCGGCGGCAACCTGTTCGGTGATGCCCCACCGCTGCGCGTAGTAGACGGTGTTGTAGAGAATGCCGACGGCAGGCCCCACGAACGTGCGGTGTTTTTCGCGCTCCAGCATGTCGAGCGCTTCGTCGTCGGCGAATTCGCAATGGTAGATCACGTCGACGCCGCAGCGGACGGCCGCTTTCACGGACTCGCCCGCCCTGCAATGCGCGTTGACGCGCCGCCCGAAAGCGTGCGCAACCTCGACAGCCGCTTTGATCTCGGCATCGTTCATGACTGTCATCGCGGCCTTGGCCGATTTGATGAAGTCGTCGCCGGAAATGTTGATTTTGACGTTGTCGCAGCCCTCGCGCACGCACATGCGCGCGGCGCGGCGAACTTCGTCGGGGCCGTCGGCGATCAGCGCGAAGGATTCGCGGTGCATGTGCATGCGCCGCTCGTCGCCCAAACCGCCGGTGACGGTGATCTCGGGGCTCGCCGCGCGCAAGCGCGGGCCCGCAATGCGGCCGGCCTCGATCTCGTTGCGGATCACCACGTCGAGGCGCACCTTCGCCGAGGCGGCGCCGTAGAGCGACGTGAAGCCCGCATCCAGCATCGCGCGCGCATTGTGCATCGTGACCAGCACGTGTTCTTCGGGCGGAATATCGCCGATCTCGACGGTGGTGGCCGCGTTCGAGAAAGAGGGGTGCGCGTGGCCCTCGCACAGGCCCGGAATCAAGGTCGCGCCGGCCCCGTCGATCGTCCGGGCGCCGTCGCGCGGCAATCGCTCGGCGCCTTTGGCAATCTTGACGATCCGCGTCCCCTCGACCAAGACCTCGCCCGGATAGGTCGCGGCACCGGTCGCGTCCCAAACGCCGATATTGACGAACAAAGTGCGGTCCATGGCTTTTCTCCCGTTGCGGTACGTTCTTGGCGACGTACAGTGCCAAGTGTGATCGTTGGTCCCGGTTTTTTCAATGACAGGTTTTCGATGTTGATTGACGACCGTGCAAGGCAGAACCGCAAGACGGCGCCCCGCCGTCGGTTCGCGCGCCTTGCGACAGCCGCCAGCCCGCTCGAAACGGCCAAGCGGCTGTTCGGCGCCGGACGTCGGCAGGCCGGCGACTTGCTGGTGGGGGCGGCCATCGGCGTGGGGCGGGCGGCAACGGCGGCCGAGCGCGGCGGCGCCGATTTTCTGCTGGCGCTGAATGCGGGCCGCTTTCGCGTGCGCGGCGCAAGCTCGTTGGCCGCGATGTTGCCGCTGGCCGACGCGAACCGCGAAACGCTCGATTTCACGCGCGGCGAAATTTTAGGCCGGGTCGCGATACCGGTCTTTTTCGGCGCCTGCGCCATGGATCCGGACCTCGATTTGCGGGCCTTTGCGCGCGGCTTGGCGCAGGAGGGCGTTGCCGGCGTCGCGAATTTCCCGAGCGCGATCCATTACGGCGGTCGGTTGCGCGCGGCCCTGGAGGCTGCCGGCCTGGGGTTCGGGCGCGAGGTCGAGATGCTCGAGGCCGCCAAGCGTGCCGGGCTCGCGACGTTCGGCTATGCCAAGACCCGCGCCGATGTCGATGCGCTGATCGCGGCCAGCATCGACATTTTGTGCGTCAATTTCGGCTGGAACGCCGGCGGCACGCTTGGGTTCGAAGAGTCGGTCGGGCTCGACGAAGCGGCCGAGCGCGCGCGCTTGCTGTTGCGCCGCGTGCGCCGCCTGTCGCCCGGAACGCTGTGCGTCGTGGAAGGCGGCCCGATCGTCAGCCCCGAGCAGATGTACCAGGTCTGCTCGCAAGCGGGCGCCGACGGCTATGTCGGCGGATCGACGCTCGACCGTTTGCCGTTCGAAATTTCGGTCATGCAAAGCACGTCGGCCTTCAAGACGGCGGCATGGGTCGGCGCGCGCGCCCAGGCCAACCAAGTGCTCGGCGAGCGGATGCCGGGATTTGCCGGGTTGGTCGGCCGATCGCCGGCGTTTCGCGAGTTGATGGCGACGATCGGGCGCGTGGCGGCGAGCGACTTGCCGGTTCTGATCGTGGGCGAAGCGGGGGCCGGCAAGTCGTTGGCGGCACGCGCCATCCACGCGGCCGGGCCGCGACGCCGGGGACCGATCGTTGCCATCGAAGGCACCGAAGACGCCGACGAGATCGAAGCCAGATTGTTCGGCCGCGAAGCGCAGGACGGCCGCCCGCGGCGGATCGCCGCCGTCGAAACAGCCGATTCCACGGCCATCGTCGAACGGATCGAGCATTTGGGGCCGCGGTTGCAAGCGCGTCTTGCCTCGTGGCTGGAGAGCGGCCATTTCGAGCGCGTCGGCGGGCACGAGGCGTTGCGCGCCCGCGCGCGCCTGATCGCCACGACCTCGACAGAGCCGCTGCGTTTGGCCGCAGAAGGAAAGCTGCGCGACGATTTGCTGGCGCGCTTGCTGCCCGCGCGCGTGGATTTGCCCGCCTTGCGCGACCGGCTGGAAGACCTGCCGATTCTCGCGCGCTATCTGCTGGCGGCGCTGCCGGGCACGCCATCGGCGCTGGAGCCCGACGCGTACCGCGTGTTGCTGCGCCATCCGTGGCCCGGCAATCTGCGCGAATTGCGGGCGGTTCTGGAACGCTGCGTGCTGCGCGCGCGCGGCCAGCCGATCGCAGCCGACATGGTGGTGGCGGCGATCGCCGGAACCGGCGCGCGGACGGCAGCCGCTTCGCCCGACGACGAGCGCGGCTGGATCCTGGAGGGTTTGCGCCGCAATCGTTTTCGGCGCGCCGCGACGGCCGAGTTCCTCGGCCTGTCGCGCAAGACGCTCTACAACAAAATGCGCCGCTACGCGATCGCCGACTGACCGCGCGGCACGACCTGCCCGTGCGCAAGCGCGCAAGCCGCGTCGAGCGAACGGCCGTAGCCCGGCGCGCAATAGACGAGGATTTTTGCCGCCAGCTTTTGCGCCGCCAACGTTTTGGCGGCCCTTGCAAGCGCCGCAGCGGCGGCGTCGTTTGCCCGCATGTCGGGTCCCGCCGGTCCGGGGTGCAGCACGATCCGGTCCGCGCCGTCGCTCTCGAGCGCGAGCGCGCCGGGGGCATCGAGCGCAAAGCTCAGGGTTTGGAACCCGTATCGTCGCGCGCTGCGCACAAACGCCCGGTCGGCATCCAAGCCGTAGCCGACAGCGGCGACCGCGCGCGCGGTATCGCCGTCGTAAAACTGGGCGGTCGGGTAGGCCGCGAGGCGCTTGATGCCCGCGCGCTCGGCGGCCCGAAACAGCGACGGCAGATGCAAAAACGGGTCGCCCGCAAACAGCGCGACATGCGCGCCGTGGCGGGCGCGGGCGACAGGCAAAGACGCCAACATCGCCTGCACCGCTGCGTTGGCGCTTGCGATCGGCAAATGCGCGAGCGTATCCGCCAACGGCATTGGCCAGCGCGCCAGAACCGGGCACACGATCGCGCCGCGCCCGGGCCGGGTCGGGAAATCGGAGAGAAGTTGAATTTCTTCGCGTTTCATTTCAGACAGTTAAATGCCTCTTACCCAGTTTTACCCGATATCTTTCACCGATGCCATAGCGCCGACGTCGGCACGGTCCATTATGTGCGCAGGCATCGAGCGACAGGAAGCGGATCCAAACCGCGCTCCGGTTCGATGCGACCGGAGGGACGCTTCGCCAGTGACGCTGCAATTGGCACTCACGATCGTTTTGAACGGCCTTACGCTGGCGGCGCTTTATTTCATCGTCGCGAGCGGCTTTTCGTTGATTTTTGGCCTGATGCGCACGGTCAACATGGCGCACGGCTCGCTTTACATGGTCGGCGCCTATGTCGGCTACGCGGTCTTCGAGCCGTTGTACGACGTCGATGCGTGGTACGCATGGTATCTGGGGTTGTTCCTGGGCATGGTCGCCGCCGCGATCGTCGGCGTCGCGATGCAGAAATCGTTGCTGGGTTGGATGCAAGGCCAGGAGCTTCGCCAAGCGCTGGTCACGATCGGTTTGTCGATCATCGTTGCCGACCAGATCCTGGCGTTTTTTGGCGGCAACTCGCGCCAGTTTTTTGCGCCGGACGTCATATTTGGCTCCTCGATGGTCCCGTTGGTCGGGCGCTATCCGACGTTCCGGCTCTTCCAGATCGGCGTCGCGATCGCCGTGGGCATCGGGCTGTGGTTGCTGCTGAACCGCACCAAAGTCGGCCTGATGATCCGTGCGGGCGTCGACGACCGGGAAATGCTGTCGGCGACCGGCATCAATGTGCCGATGGTCAACATTGTGGTCTTCGCGTTGGGTGCCGCCTTGGCGGGACTGGGCGGCGTGATCGGCGCGACCGCCCAGCCTTTGGCGCAAGGCGTCGACGGGCGCTTTTTGCTGATCTCGCTCGTGGTCGTCATTGTCGGCGGCATGGGGTCGATCACGGGGACGGCCATCGGCGCCATTCTGATCGGCCTTGCGGAGCAGATCGGACAGGCGCTGTTCCCGATCTACTCGGTTATTTTGACGTTCGTGATCATGGTTGTCGTGCTGGCGCTGCGGCCCCAGGGCATCATGGGGCGCGCGCGATGATCGCTTGGTTGCGCTCCCCCGTCGGGACGGTGAGCGTCGCAGGGCTCGCGTTTTTGTGCGTGCTGCCCGCACTTCTGCCCGAGCTGATGCCGGCCAATCAGGCGAATTTCTGGATCGCAAACGTCTTCGGCCGGGCCTTCGTCTACGGCATCATCGCCATGTCGCTGACGTTCCTTGCGACCTATGGCGGCTTCGTGTCGCTGGCGCAAATGAGCATCGCGGGCGTGGCGGGCTATGCGGTGGCTGTCACGGTCAACGGTGCCGCGCCCAGCATCGTCGGCGGTCTCGATTATTGGCTGGCGATTCCGCTGGGATTGCTGGCAGCGACCCTGATGGCGCTTTTTGTCGGTCTTGTATCCGTGCGCACCCGGGACATCTATTTGCTGATGATCACGCTGGCGCTCGCCATGGGGGTCTTTCGGTTCGTCGAAACCAACATTGCCTGGTTCAACGGCTACGAAGGCATTCGCAACGTGCTGGGCCCCAAAGTCTTTGGGCTGCCGTTCCGCGATCCGCACGTGCTCTATTACGTGGCGCTGGCGACTGCGGCCCTTCTTTATGCGGGTGTGCTCTACATTGTGCGCACGCCCTTCGGGCTGGTGCTGCAGGGTATTCGCGACAATCCCCGGCGCGTGGCCGCCCTTGGCTACAACGTCGCGCTCCACCGTATTGCCGCCTTCGGGATCGCGGGTTTTGTCGCGGGCTGCGGCGGCGTGCTTGTCACGATCTACAATATCGGCATTTCGCCCGGATCCATCGGCCTCGGCGCCACGATCAATGTTCTGATCATGAGCGTGATCGGCGGCCTTGGCCATCCGATCGGGGCGTTCATCGGCGCGCTGATTTTCGGATTTTTCGACACCTTCGCGGCGTCGATCTACGACCGCGACCGTTTCAACACGCTGATCGGCGTCGTGTTTCTTGTCATCGTGCTGGCCTCGCCCGACGGCGTGATCGGCCTTGCCAAACGCGCACACAGATTTGTGCGCGCAAAATCGGCCGCCAAGGAGTGGGTACCCAGACCCTGAACGGCCGCTTCCGGGGCAAGGTTCCATCCCGGTCGCACACGCTAATGGAACCGCAAAAAGGAACGGAGGAACCCCTCATGACGCTTCGAATTTCCCGCCGCCGCGCGCTTCAAGGATTGGGCGCGCTCGCGACTACGGCCGCTGCGGCCGGCACGGTCGCGCTCAATGCGCCGGCCATCGCCCAGAACGCGCCGATCAAAATCGGCTCGGTAGCAACGCTCGAAGGCCCCTTCGCCACGGGCGGCCAGGATGCCTACCGCGCGATGGAAATGCTGTTCCAGGCCGAGAACATGACGATCGGCGGACGGCGCATCGAATGGGTCCGCGAGTCCTCGAACGCCCAAGCCGACGTCGCCTTGGCGCGCGCGCGCAAGCTGATCGAGCAGGACAATGTCGATTTCATCATCGGTCCGCTGTCGGGCGCCGAAGGCATCGCCCTCAAGGACTATTCGGCCACGCTCACCGGCAAGACCATCATCAATGGCGGCTCGGGCGCGGCCGACACGACGCTGCGCAGCCCCTCGCGCAACTTCTTCCGCTTCAATACCGACGGCACGCAGTGGATGGCGGGTCTCGGCACCTACGTGCGCCGCACGCTCAATGTCGGCGAAGTGACCGTCGTCGCCGGCGACTACGCGTTTCCGTACGCGCAGGTTTTCGGCTTCAGCCTCGAATATTGCCGTGCGGGCGGGAAGATCAACTATCTTTGGTCGCCGCTGGGCACGACCGACTTCGCGTCGCAGATCGCGCAGATTCCGCGCAGCTCCGGCGCGCTGGTCGTCGTGCACGGGGGCACCGACGGGCTCGCATTCATGACGCAGTACGCCCAGGCCGGCGGCAGCCTTCCGATCATCGGCGGATCGATCATGGCCGACCAGACCATGATGTCGGCGCGCGGTCCCCATCGCCGCCTGATGGTCGGCATGATCGCCGGCGGTCCGGTCGCCGACGTGATCGACGATCCGCTGTGGAACGATTTCGTCGCGCGCTATCGGCGCATGCCCGGCGCGTTTCCGTCGCCGTCGATCCACGCGGTCAACTTTGCCACCAATACGATCGCCGCGATTCTGGCGCTCAAGCAGGTGAACGGCGATCTGTCGGGCGGGCAGGCCGCGTTCCAGCGCGCTCTGTCCGGCTTGAAGTTCAAGGCGCCGACCGGCGCCGAGGTGTCGCTCGACCACAACCGCCACGCCGTGTCGGACGTGTTCTTGACGCGCATCGAGGAGCGCAACAACCAGCCGATGACGGTCGCCTTCCAGCGCGCCAACCAGGTCAACCAGACCCTGGGCGTGCCCGAGGCGCAGTTCCTGGCGTTGGGCGCGCCGTCGCGCAACAACCCGGGTTGCATCGCCGCATCTTGAGACCCGAAACCGAACGGGGCCGACGCCAGCGTCGGCCCCGGGCGGCTCCCGTACCCCCGTTCGTTGCGCAGCCATGACCGACGCCGCCGTCCCCGCCATCGATCTTGCCAATGTCGAACGCCGTTTCGGCGCGTTGCTGGCCGTGCGCGACGTGACGTTGCGCGTGGCGCCGGGCGAGCGTCACGCCGTGCTCGGACCCAACGGCGCCGGCAAAACGACCTTGTTCAATGCGATTTGCGGCGATTTTCCGTCGACAGCCGGGACGATCAAGCTGTTCGGCGAGGAGATTTCCCATATGCCCGCCCATCGACGCGCGCGACGCGGCATCGGGCGCACCTACCAGAACTCGCTGCTTTTCAACGGTCTCAGCGTGCTCGACAACATCTATGTCGCGGTGCGCGGCGTGAAACCGAACCGATTCAGTTTCCGGGCCCCGCGCGCGGACGATCCCGATCGCGTCTTCGCGCGCGACGTTGCCATGCGCGTGCGCCTGGGCCATTTGCTCGACATTGCCGTGGGCGACCTCAGCCATGGGCAGCGTCGCCAGCTGGAGGTCGGAATGGCGCTTGCGTCCAATCCGCGCCTGCTGATGCTCGACGAGCCGGCAGCCGGCTTGTCGCCCGTCGAGCGGCCCGAGCTTTCCAAGCTGCTGCGCGATCTGCCGCGGACTCTGACCATCCTGCTGATCGAACACGATATGGATGTCGCCTTGCCCTTCGCCGATCTGGTGACCGTGATGAAGGACGGCGCCGTTGTCGTGTCCGATACGCCCGGCCGCATCCAGAACGACCCCGTGGTGCACGAGATCTATCTCGGCCACGGCGGCAACAAACACTGAAGGATCCCTCGATGCCGCGCTTCGAACGAAAAGACCTGCTCAAGAAGTTCAAGACGATGGCGCGCAAGCGCCAGCCCATCGTCGGCGGCGGCGCCGGCACCGGACTTTCGGCCAAATGCGAGGAAGCCGGCGGGATCGACCTTATCGTCATCTACAATTCGGGACGCTACCGCATGGCCGGACGCGGTTCCCTTGCGGGCTTGCTGGCTTACGGCAACGCCAACGACATCGTCAAGGACATGGCCCGCGAAGTGCTGCCGGTCGTCGAGCGCACGCCCGTGCTGGCCGGCGTCAACGGCACGGATCCGTTCGCCAACGTCGACAATCTGCTCGACGAGCTGAAGCATATGGGTTTTTCGGGCGTGCAGAATTTTCCGACGGTCGGCCTCATCGACGGCACGTTCCGCGCCAATCTGGAAGAGACCGGCATGGGCTACGGCCACGAGATCGACATGATTCGAAAGGCGCGTGCCAAAGACATGCTGACCACGCCCTATGTTTTCGGCGCCGACGATGCGAGCGAGATGGCAAAGGCGGGCGCCGATATCATCGTCGCGCATTTGGGCCTTACCACCGGCGGTTCGATCGGCGCGGAGACGGCGCTCAAGCTGCAGGACTGCCCCAAGCTGATCGACGAATGGGCGGAAGCGGCCAAGCGCGTGCGCAAGGACGTGCTCGTGCTGTGCCACGGCGGCCCCATCGCGATGCCGGACGACGCGCAATACGTGCTGCGCAACACGCGCAACTGCCACGGATTCTACGGCGCCAGCTCGATGGAACGCCTGCCGACCGAAACGGCGCTGGTCGAGCAAACGCGCCGCTTCAAAGCGCTGGAGTTCTGAATGTCGCGCGCCCATGCCAGCACGATCGTCGAAGCGCCCGTCGAAAAAGTGTGGGCGATCTTGCGGGATTTCAACGGCTTGCCGAACTGGAACCCCGGCGTGGCGCGCAGCCGCATCGAAGACGGTCTGGCGGCCGACGTGGTCGGCTGCGTGCGCAGTTTCCATCTGCGCGACGGCACGCATGTGCGCGAAAGGCTGCTCTCGCTCGACGATGCGGCGCGCAGCCTCAGCTACAATTTCGAGACCCCGGCGTTTCCGGTCGGCGACTATCTCGCAACCTTGCGCGCCGTGCCGGTGACGGCGGGGGATCGCACGTTCGTCGAATGGGACGCGACGTTCGAGGAATCGGCGGCCGACAAGGGCAAGTACGAAGCGATCATTTCCAAGGACGTGTTCGCTGCCGCCCTGCGCGCGCTCGGCGAAAAAGCGCGCGATGCGCCGTTACCCGCCGATGCCCGGCGCTGGAAAGGCCGCCGACCGGCGAAAGTGTTCTGTTCGAGCGTGATCGGGGGACCGGTCGCCAAGGTGTGGCCGATTTTGCGCGACTTCGCCGGCATGGGCGCCTGGCATTCCGACATCACGCGCATGCATATGCTCGATGCCAAACGGTCCGACCAGGTCGGTGCCGTGCGCGACTTCCTGTTCGGCGACGGGCGGCTGCACGAGCGGCTTTTGCATCTTTGCGACCGCACGATGGGTTTCTCCTACCGCATCGACATGAGTCCGCTGCCGTGGCTCGACTATGTGGCCGGCGCGCGCATCTGGCCGATCACCGATACCGACCGGACCTTTGCGGTCTGGACCGCCGATTGGGATGCCAATCCGAACGACGATGTCGAACTGATCCCGAAGGTCCACAACGACGTGTTCCAAAAAGCGTTCGACACGATCGACGCGAAGTATTTCGGGGGCGCGAGGCGATGAGCACCCAAATCGTCGAACGCATGGCGGTCGAAATCGAAGGTGCGGGCGAACCCGTGGCGCTGATCCACGGACTCGGCGGAACGTCCAACATATGGACGCCGGTCATGTCGGCTTTTGCCGGACGCATGCGCACGATCCGCTTCGATCTGCCGGGTTCCGGCCGTTCGCCCGCCAGCGGGGCTCTGTCGATCGACATGTTCGTCGACCGCATCGCAAAGGCGTTGCGCGTGCTGGGTGCCGAGCGCGCGCGCGTGGTCGGACATTCGCTGGGGACGATCGTGGCGGCACATCTGGCGGCCCAGCACCCCGATCTGGTGCGCGAAATCGTGCTGCTGGGGGCGTTGCCCGAGCCGCCGGCGCAAGCGCGCGTCGGCCTCGCGGCGCGCGCAGCGAAAGTTCGCGCCGAAGGCATGGCCGCGATTGCCGACCAACTGGTCGAGGGCGCTTTGTCGCGGGACACGCGCGAGCGCGCGCCGGTGGCCGTCGCCTATGTCCGCGAAACGCTCATGCGCCAGGACGCCGAAGGCTATGCCGCGACCTGCGACGCGTTGGCGCAAGCGCGTGCGGCGGACTTCGCGCGGTTGCGCCAGCGCCTGCTGCTGGTGACGGGCGACGAGGACGCGATCGGGTCCCCCGCCATGTCGCGCGACATTGCGGCGCGCGTGGCCGGGGCCAGAGTCGACATCCTGCCGCGCTGCGGCCATTGGACGACGATCGAGCGTCCGGCCGAGACCGCGCGCGCCATGTCGCAGTTTTTTGCGAGCCGATAGGGAGAACGATACGATGGACGGTATTCTGTTTTCCAACGTGCGGGTCATCGACGGATCGGGCGACTATCCGTTCTCCGGCGAGGTGCTCGTCGAAGGCAATCGCATCAAGCGCGTCGCGCGCGGGACCCGCGCCATCGCGCCGAAAAACGCGACCGTGGTCGACGGGGCGGGCGCGACGCTGATGCCGGGCATGGTCGAGGCGCACACGCATCTCTCGTGGAACGACCAGCCGAGCCTCGACGCGATTTTTCGAATGCCGCCCGAAGAACACACGCTCGACGCCGCGCGCGTGGCGAAAATCTACATCGACCATGGCTGGACCTCGGCGGTCGGCGCTGCCGCCGCCAAGCCGCGTCTCGACGTGGTGATCCGCAATGCGATCAACCAGGGCCTCATTCCGGGGCCGCGCTATCTTGCCAACGGCCAGGAAATCGGCACGCTGGGCGGGCTTGGCGATACGGCGCCGCCGCATGTCGACCATCCGGGTCTCAGTTTCGGGTGCATCGTCAGCGGTCCGCACGAGATGCGCAAAGCGGTGCGCACCTTCATCAAATATGGCGTCGATCTGCTCAAGCTCAATTTGTCGGGCGAGGAGATCACGGGCGTGGGCGCCGAAGAGACGCCGATGACCGACGAAGAAGTCGCGGTCGCGGTGTCGGAGGCCAAGCTGCGGTCCAAGCGCGTGTGCGCGCATGCGCGCTCGGCCCAATCGGTCAAGATGTGCGTTCGGCACGGCGTGGAAATCATCTACCACGCAAGTTTCGCCGACGAAGAAGCGCTCGACATGCTGGAAGCGCGCAGAGACCGCCATTTTGTCGGCCCCGGTCTTGCGTGGCTCATCAAGACCGCGCGCGACGCGGAGCAATGGGGTATCAAGCCGGGCTCGCCGCTCGCCCAAGCCTACGAGCGCGAGCTCGCGAGCGCCGTCGAGGTCATGAAAAAAATGCATCGGCGCGGCATTCGCGTATTGCCCGGCGGGGATTACGGCTTCGCCTGGACGCCGCACGGCACCAATGCCAAGGACCTCGAATATTTCGTCGAATTGCTGGGCTTCTCGCCGATGGAAGCGCTGCTTTCGGCCACGCGCCACGGCGGCGCGATCATGGGCAAGCCCCACGAACTGGGCCAGATCAAGGAAGGCTATCTCGCCGATCTGCTGCTCGTCGACGGCGATCCGCTGGCCGATATTCGCATCCTGCAGGACAAAGAGCGGCTGCTCGCGATCGTCAAGGACGGCGCCTTCCACAAGGAGCCGCGCGTCGCCGACGCGCGCCACCGCCGATGAACGACATGCCCCCCAAGCGCAAAGCCGGCCGCAGCGTGCCGATGCTGGAGGTTGCCGACCTGCAGGTCCATTACGGCCACGCGCATGTGCTGCAGGGCATCTCGCTGGTCCTGGAACGCGGCGTGCTGGGCGTGATCGGCCGCAACGGCATGGGCAAGACCACGCTGTGCCAGAGCATCATGGGTTTGAAGCGCCCGACCTCGGGCTCGATCCGGCTGATGGGCCAGGAGCTTGTCGGGCTCGCGTCCAACGAAATCGCCAAGCTGGGCGTGGGCTATGTGCCGCAAGGGCGGCGCACCTGGCCAAGCCTGACGGTCGACGAGCATCTGCGCTTGATGGCGCAAAAGCGCGTCGCCAAGGACGGTTGGACGGTCGAGCGCGTCTACGAAACCTTCCCGCGTTTGGCCGAGCGGCGGCGCAACGGCGGCACGCAGCTTTCGGGCGGCGAGCAGCAGATGCTGGCCATCGGTCGCGCCTTGCTGCTCAATCCGCGTCTGCTTGTAATGGACGAGCCGACCGAAGGGCTTGCCCCCGTGATCGTCGACCAGGTCGAAAACCTGCTCAAAACATTGGCGCAGGACGGCGCGCTGGCCGTGCTGCTGGTCGAGCAGAATTTGGGCGTCGCGACCGCGACGGCCGAGCGCGTTGCGATCGTGGTGAACGGCCGCATAGCGCGCAATTTGCCGGCGGCCGAACTCGCCGCCGACCGCGCCCTGCAAGAACGACTGTTGGGCGTTCGCGCGCATGGCGACGACACGCCGCTGCCGAGCGCAGCGCTCGAGCCCGACGCGCCGCCTGCCCCGGAGATCGCCGCCGAGCCGGCGCGGGTGCTGCGGGTCGTACGCCGCGCGCGCGACGGGGAGCCGAACGAGCCGGGCTTTTCCACGGCCCGCGTTCCCACGCGCTGGTCGAGCGGCAACCCGCTTGCCGACCGTGTGGCCGCCTTGGGGCCGCCCGTTGCCGCAGCCGAGATCGAGCCGCCGCCTTTGCCGATGCCGAAGATCGGCGAGCTTGCAGGGCACAATGTCTATGTCGCGGGCACGTACGACACCAAGGCGCGCGAGTTGCTTTACATGAAAGGGCTGCTCGACCGCCTGGGGCTCAAGACCGTTTCGGTCGATCTGTCGACCGGCAGAAAACCTTCGCCTGCCGATGTCAGCCCGCAGGAAGTGGCGCGCCACCACCCCAAAGGCTTGGGCGGCGTGTTTTCCGACGATCGCGGCGCCGCCGTCGCCGCCATGGCCGTCGCGTTCGAGCGGTTCGTCGCGACGCGGCGCGACATCGGGGGCATGCTGTCGGCCGGCGGGTCGGGCGGCACGTCGCTTGCGACCCCCGGCATGCGCCGATTGGCCGTTGGCGTGCCCAAGATCATGGTCTCCACCGTCGCGTCGGGCGATGTGGGACGCTATGTCGGTCCCTCGGACATCATGATGATGTACTCGGTGACCGACGTGCAGGGCCTCAACCGTATTTCGGAGCAGGTTCTGGCCAACGCCGCGCACGCGATGGCCGGCATGGTCGCCCACAAGCGCGCGGCCCTCGCGTCGAGCGCCAAACCCGCGCTCGGCATGACGATGTTCGGGGTGACGACGCCGTGCGTCCAAGAACTGCAGGTGCTGATGGGCGACCGCTACGACTGTCTGGTTTTCCACGCGACCGGGACGGGCGGCCAGTCGATGGAGAAGCTTGCGGATTCCGGCCTGCTCGAAGGCGTGATCGACGTCACGACGACGGAAGTGTGCGACCTGCTGATGGGCGGCGTTTTTCCGGCCACCGAGGACCGGTTCGGCGCGATCGCGCGCACGCGCATTCCGTATGTGGGCAGTTGCGGCGCGCTCGATACGGTGAATTTCGGCGCGCGCGACACGGTGCCTGAGCGATACCGCCAGCGCACCTTCCACGTGCACAATCCGAATGTCACGCTGATGCGCACGACGCCCGAAGAGAACGCGCGCATGGGCAAATGGATCGCCGAAAAACTCAACAAGTGCGACGGGCCGGTGCGTTTCCTCGTTCCGGAGGGCGGCGTTTCGGCCATCGACGTGCCGGGCAAGCCGTTCCACGATCCCGCCGCCGACAAGGCGCTCTTCGACGCCTTGCAGCGGCATGTGCGCCAGAGCGAGACGCGGCGCCTGATCCGCCTGCCCCACGCCATCAACGATCCGGTCTTCGCCAAAGCGTTGGCCGATACGTATCTGCAGCTCGCGCGCGCGCCCGTCGGCGCGTCTGCGCGGGCCAAAAACTAGCCAGGAGGACGCCATGTCTGGGTTCGGGAGCTTTATTCTTTTCCTTGCCGCCGCCGCCATCGTCGCCGCGATCGTCGTTTGGCTGCTGTCGTGGCTCTATCGCCGATCGACCAAAGAAGTGTCGTTCGTGCGCACGGGCTTCGGCGGACAGAAGGTCGTTGCCAACGGCGGCGCGCTCGTGCTGCCGATCCTGCACGAGACGATCCCCGTCAACATGGGCACGACGCGCCTGGAAGTGCGCCGCGGGCGCGAAGCGGCTCTGATCACCAACGACCGCATGCGCGTCGACGTGACGGCCGAATTCTACATCCATGTGGCGCCGACCGACGAGGCGATCGCGACGGCTGCCCAGACGCTGGGCCAGCGGACGATGCAGCCCGAGGCGCTGCGCGAGCTGATCGAAGGCAAGTTCGTCGATGCGCTGCGCACGGCGGCCGCCGAAATGACGCTCGAACAGATGCACGAAAAGCGCGGCGAATACGTCAAGCGCGTGCGCGCGGCCGTCGCCGAAGCGCTGGTGCGCAACGGGCTCGAACTGGAAACCGTATCGCTGACCAATCTCGACCAGACGGCGATGGAGTTCTTCAACCCCTCGAACGCGTTCGACGCCGAGGGCATGACGCGCCTGACCGAACAGATCGAGCGGCGCAAGAAAATCCGCAACGACATCGAGCTCGACACGCTGGTCCAGATCCGCAACAAGAACCTCGAGGCGGAAAAACTGACGCTCGAGATCGACCGCGAGTCCGAGTACGCCAAACTTTCCCAGGAGCGGGAGCTGGAGATCCGCCGCGCCGAGCAGCGCTCCGATCTGGCGCGCGAACGCGCCCAGCAGGAACAGACGGCCGAACAGGCCCAGCTCGCCGCGCGCGAACAGGTCGAGCGCGCGCGCATATCGATGGAACGCGCCCTGGACGAAGAGCGCATCGCGCGCGAACGCGGCGTGCAGGAACTCGAAATCGCGCGTCGGCGGGCGCTGGAACTTGCCGAACAGCAGCGCGCGATCGCGGTCGCCGAGGCCAGCAAATCGCAGTCCGTCGCGCAAGCAGAGGCCGACGCGGCGCGCGCCGAAGCGGTATCGGCCGAAGAACGCGTTTTTTCCGCCCGCGAAATCGAGCAGGCCGAGCGGCGCAAGGCGATCGAACTGATCGGCGCACGCCAGGAAGCCGAGCGCGAGGCCATCGGCCTCAGCTTGCGCGCCGACGCCGAAAAACTCGCCGCCGTCGATCGCGCAACGGCGCTGCGAACGACCGCAGAGGGCGAGGCGGATGCGGAGAAAATTCGCGTCGCCGCCATGCGCTTGCGCAACGAAGCCGAGGCCGAAGGGGCGCGCGGCATGAACGAGGCCCAGAACGTGCTGACCGACGCCGCGCGCGCGTCGGCCGCGCGCATCCGCCTTATCGACAAGCTCGAAGCGATCGTGCGCGAGAGCGCGCGGCCCATGGAAAAGATCGAATCGATCCGCGTGCTGCATGTCGAGGGGCTGGGCGGCGCGCCGGCCGCCGTGTCCGGCGTCGACGGGGGCGGGGCCAATTTGCCCGAATCGATCGTCAACTCGGCGTTGCGCTACCGCGCGCAAGCGCCGCTGATCGATTCGCTGCTGCGCGAACTGGGCGTTCCGGGGGCGGCGTCGGGCAACGTCGTCGATGGCCCCATGACCGGCGGTTCTGCCGCCAAAACGGGCGCGTGATCCATGCCGAAAGTCTACGTCTCCAGCGTCGTGGACGCGCCCGCCGAGAGGGTCTGGCGGGAGATCCGCGACTTCAACGCGCTGCCAAAATGGGTCCCGGGCGTGTCCGAGAGCCGGATCGAGGGCAATTTGCCCGCCGACCAGGTCGGCTGCGTGCGCGCTTTCACCCTGAAGGACGGCGGCAAGCTGCGCGAGAAGCTGCTGGCTTTGTCGGACTTCGAGTACGCGATCAGCTATTCGATTCTGGAATCGCCGATGGCGGTGTCGAACTACATCGCGACGCTGCGGCTGATTCCGGTGACCGACAACGACCGCAGCTTCCTCGAATGGACCGCCGAATTCGACTGCGACGCGAGCCGGGCCGAAGCGTTGGTCGACTCCATCGGGCGCGGCGTGTTCCAGGCGGCGTTCGACGAACTCAAACGCCGCTTCGCGCGGCGCTGAGCCGGTCGCGATGGTCGAGATCGTCCGCTCCACGGTGATCGACGCGCCCATCGAAGCGGTGTGGGCGGCGTTGCGCGATTTTGGCGACGGCCGGATCGGCGCCGAGAGAAATTCCGAAGGGCCGGTGCGCGAGAAGCTGCTCGAACTCGACGAGCGAAATTTCAGTCTGCGCGCGTGCCTGCTCGAAACGCCCTTGCCGCTCTACGGCTACGTGTCGCAAATCCGCCTGCGCCGCGTGACCGACGGCGACGCGACGCTGTGGCAGTGGCGGTCGAATTTCGCGACGACGGCAGATCGCGCGGACGAGATGGCCGAACTCGTCGCCGAGGACATTCAGGCTGCGGGATTCGCCGCCATTCGCGCGAGGCTCGATCGCGGTCGCCCCGCAGCAGGCGCCCCCACGGCCATCTTGCGCGTGGCGCGCGCGTCGAGCGCGGCAACGCAAGCATCGCACGGACCGATCGAAACGGTCGCGATCGTCGTCGCGCGGCATGGCGGGCCCGAAGTTCTCGAACCCCAGCGCACGACGATCCTGCCGCCGGGCCCCGGCCATGTGCGCGTCCGCCAGAGCGCGATCGGCATCAATTACATCGACGTCTATTGCCGCACGGGCGCCTATCCGATGCTGAGCCCGCCCGGCACGCCGGGCATGGAAGCGGCGGGGCAAATTGTCGATGTGGGCGAGGGGGTCGTCGGCTTCCTGCCCGGCGACCGGGTCGCGTATGCGGCGCCGCCGGTCGGCGCCTATGCGGGCGTGCGGAACATTGCCGCCGACTCGCTGGTGCTGGTGCCGTCGGGCATCGACGACGAAACGGCAGCGGCGGCAATGCTGAAGGGCATGAGCGCCGAGTATCTGTTGCATCGCGTGCATCGCGTGGCGGCAGGCCAAACGGTGCTCGTGCATTCGGCCGCAGGCGGCGTCGGGTTGCTGTTGTGCCAGTGGGCAAAAAAGCTCGGCGCCAAGGTCGTGGGCACGGTGTCCAGCGAGGACAAGGCCCGCCTCGCGCGCGACCATGGCTGCGACTATCCGGTCGTCTCGCGCGGCACCGGGTTTCTGAAAGCCGTGCTGGACACGACAAACGGCAAGGGCTGCGACGTCGTCTATGACGGGATCGGGCGGACAAGTTTTGCCGAGTCGCTCGAAGCCTTGGCGATGCGCGGGCATCTGGTCAGTTACGGCCAGGCATCGGGTGCCTTGGGCGCGTTCGATCCGGCGATCTTGTCGAGCAAATCCGCAAGTCTGACGCGCCCCGTGCTGTTTCACTACACGGCCGATCCGCAGACATTGCGCGCGATGGCGGGGGCGCTTTTTGCGGCGATCGAGGCGGGCCTGCGCGCAGCGCCGCGCCAGCGCTACGCCTTGGCCGAAGCGGCGCGCGCGCATCGCGAACTCGAGGGTCGGCGTACTGTCGGCGCCAGCATTTTGATCCCTTGATCTACAATCTTATATGGATTCGATAGCCTCGTAAGGCTATTTTAGGTTGCTGTCGGATCGCTGCGGTTTCGCGGGACCCGACAAACGCCACATCCGCACAAGCGCGTCCCGGACAGGGATTCCGTCCCGCTGGTCGATAAGGTCGGACATGTGTTTCTGCCAGCGCCGCCAGACTTCCGAATTCGGGAAGTCGTCCATGCGATGGTCGATCCGCCGCTCGATATGCGCAAACAGCGGCGGCGAAATTCGTCGGCGGCCCCCGGCTTCAGATGGGGCGCAAAGGCGAGGGTTTCCGTCGCGGCCCGTTTGCCGGAAACGGTGCGGGTTGCGTTCTTGGCAGCGGCCCAGACAACGCCGGCACCCGGCGCCAGCGCAAGACGCCGGGTCGGAGCCGCTCAGATACGATAGAAGCGTTCGGCATTGGCGCTGAATAGCGCGATTTTGGCGGCGTCCGACAGATCGGCGACGATGTCGCCATAGGCGCGCCACAAGGTGGCGTAATCCGAATAGAGCGAGTCGACGGGGAAGTTGGAGGCGAACATGCAGCGCTCGATGCCGAATGCGTCGAGCGTGTGCCGCACGAAGGGCCGGATCGAGCCGACGGTCCATCGATGGTCGATCATGCCGAGCCCGGAAATCTTGACGGCGACGTTCGGGCATGCGGCGAGCGCGCGGATGCCGCGTTCCCACATGGCCAAGCTTTCGGCATCGCGGTCGGCGGGCATGCCGGCGTGGTTGAGGAGGAACTGTGTCGCGCGATTGCGGCGCGCGAACGCGGCGGCCGCCGCCATCTGCGAGGGATAGATCTGGAGGTCGAACGAGAGCCGGGCCGGCGCGAGCGCCGCAAAACCCTCGCGCCAGCCCGGATCGTCGAGATAGTCGATGCCGACATAGTTGAAGCGGGGATCGGGATGCCGATTGAGGATCTGGCGCACGCCGCGAAGGCGCGCCGACGCCGCGAGGGCGGCCAGCGTTTTCGCGGCATCGGGCGCCGCAAGATCGACATAGGCGACGATCGCTTGCGGCATGCCTGCGGGATCGCGGTCCGCGAGCGCGCCGAGCCATTGCGTCTCCGCCAAAGGATCGCTGCGGTCCATCCCGCCATCGACATGGACGACCTTGCGCAGATCGAGACCCTCGGCCGCACGGCGCAAATCCCCGGGCCCGAAATTCCGGCACAAGGCCGCATGGTCGCCGATGAAAAGCGACGGCAAGGGCGGCGTCAGCCATGGATAGCGATTGGCGGCAAGATCCCAAAAATGCACATGCGGATCGACGATCGGCGGCAGATTCGACGGCATGGGCGATCCTCCGACGGCATTTTGCCGTTTGATTGCCGCAATGATGAACGCCTATCATGCGGGCGTCAATCCCGACTCTTGACGTCGCGGATTTGCGATGCGCGATTTGTCGGCCACCGGACACGCAACGGGACTCGAAGCGAGATGACGAAAAAGGCCAAGCCGCGCCAGCGCCCCCCGAACATGCTCGACGTGGCGCGCGCAGCCGGCGTGGCGTCGATCACGGTCTGGCGCGCGCTGAACGCGCCGCAAAGCGTGTCGTCGCGCACGCGCGCGGCGATCGACGATGCGGTGCGCAAGCTTGGCTACTCGCTCGACCTTGCCGCGCGCAGTTTGGTTTCGAGCCGCAGCCGGCTGATCGCCGCGCTCGTGCCGAACCTGACCGATTCGATTTTTGCGGACACCGTGCAGGGCATGTCGGATCGCCTGGAGCAGCACGGCTACCAGCTGCTGATCGGGCATACCGCCTACAGCATCGAGCGCGAAGAAGCGATCGTGCGCAATCTTCTTGGCCGCCGTCTCGAGGCCGCGATTCTGACCGGCACGTTGCACACGCAAGCGACTCGCGATTTGCTGCGCGCCGCCCAGATCCCGGTGGTCGAGATGTGGAACCTGACCGACGATCCGATCGACATGGTTGTGGGTTTTTCCAACGTCGAAGCGGGTCGGCGGATGACCCGGCATCTGTGGCGCCTCGGCTATCGGCGGATCGCGTTCGCAAGCCGCCCGACGCTGACCAACGACCGCGCCCGCGACCGGCGGCGCGGCTACGAGATGGCCTTGGCCGAATGCGGCGCGGACATCCCGGCGGCGCGGATCGTCGAAATCGAGTCGACGGCGACGGAAGGGGCAGCGCTCGTGGAAGCCCTGCGGCGCGCGGACCCGCAACTCGACGCGATCTTTTTTTCAGGCGACATGGCCGCGATCGGCGCCTTGCTGGAATGCGCGGCGCGGGGCTGGAAGGTTCCGCAGGACATTGCCATTGCGGGCTGCGGCGATCTCGAACTTGCCGCGCGGGTCAGTCCGGCGCTGACCACCATCCGCATTCGCGGCTACGATATCGGCCGGCGGTCGGCCGACCTCGTCGTACGCCGCCTGGCGGGCGAGGCGGTGCCCACTTCCACGATCGATGTCGGGGTCGAACTGATCCAGCGCGAAAGCACGTAGCGCAACCGCCGACGCCGGCTTGCGGGCGCTTGCGGGTTTGGCGGCGCCATGCAATTATGACGAACGTTCGTCAAAAAGCAGCTGGGAGGAAACGGTGGCACGGCATGCGATTTCGCTCGTGGAAGTGCACGAGTTTACGGCACCGGTCCCAGGGCTTGGCGTCGAACGCAGCAACCCCTACGCCGTGACCAATATCCGCGCGGAGCCGGGCGCCCAAATGCCGCTGTCGAAATTCGCCGTCGTCGTGCAGACGGCCGACGGCGCGCGCGGCGAGTATGTCGGCAATTGGGGCGCGACGCGCGCGACGCTCGGCCAATTGCTGATGATCGCGCCGTTTCTCCTGGGGCGCGACGCGTTGGCACGCGAGGCGATCTACGACGAACTGAAGACCGAAGCCCGCCAATACGACCACATGGCGCACGGCCATCTCGACATCGCGCTGTGGGATCTGGCGGGCAAGGTGGCCGGCATGTCGGTTGCCCAGCTCCTCGGCGGCTGGCGGTCGCGGCTGCCGACCTATGTTTCGACCTATCGCGCGCAGGAAGCGCCGGGCGGTTTGTGCAGTCGCGAAGCGTTCGTCGATTTCGCCGAGGCGTGCTACGCGCGCGGCGTCAGGGCCTACAAGGTGCATGGCTGGCGCGACGGCAACGCCCGGCGCGAGGCCGACAACATCCTCAATCTGGCGCGCCAGATGGGCGACCGCATGGTGCTGATGCTCGACCCGGCGTGCGAATTGCGCACGTTCGCCGACGCGGTCTTTGTCGGCCGGGCGTGCGACGAGGCAGGCTGTTTTTGGTACGAAGACCCGTTCCGCGACAGCGGCGTGTCGGCGTTCGCGCACCGCAAGCTGAAAGAATTCGTCAAGACGCCGCTGCTGATGACCGAGCATGTCCGCGGCGTCGAACCCAAAGCCGATTTCGCGATCGCGGGCGGCACCGATTTCCTGCGCGCCGACCCCGAATACGACATGGGGATCACGGGCACGATGAAGATCGCCCATTTCGCCGAGGCGCTGGGACTGGACGTCGAACTGCACGCGGTCGGGCCGGCCCACCGCCATTGCATGGCCGCGATCCGAAACACCAACTACTACGAATTGGCGCTTGTCGGCCCCGACATGCCCAACGCGGTCCTGCCGGTCTATGCCTGCGGCTACGGCGACCAGCTCGACGATATCGGCGCCGACGGATGCGTTGGCGTCCCCACGGGGGCCGGGCTTGGTGTCGCCTACGATTGGGATTTCATCGCGCGCCACCGCACGGCGCTGCATCGTTTTGCGGTGGATTGACATGGACGCGATCGCCCCGAAGGCGCGCCGCGCATTGGGATCGCATCTGGTCGGGATCACGGTTCTGCCGGAAGACTTCCAGGCCGACGGCGTGGACGCGGTTCTCGACACGCTGCAGTCGCGTGCGGCCCCCACCGCGATCGTGACGTCGCCTTGCGTCGTCGAACCGGTCAGCGAGGGCGGCATCCGCGAACCCCCGATCGACGGCGGCCAGGGCGGTGTCAGGCTGCTCGACCGTCCGCTGTGGGGCAAACGCGAGATCATGCTGCGGGTCGCGCCGAGCTACCGGCCCGACCCGAACCTCTATGCGGGCCTTGCCTACAAACCGGCCGTGCCGGACAGCCTCACGGATCGCGCGGGCGGCGACGTGCAACGCTTCATCGCTGCGGCGAAGCGGCGCGGCCTTCTGGTCTTGCTGCAGATCCAGGCGGCGGCACCCCCGGGCATTCGCGTCCAGGGCGGCGATATCCTGCCCGACGACGTGCCGCTGCGCCCCGACGGCACGCCCGCGCCCGATCGGGTCGACAGCAACGGCAGTCTGGCCAGTCCGCATATCCGCGCCTTCCTGCGCGCGCTTGTCGTCGATCTGTGCCGGGCCTACCCGGAAATCGACGGTTTTCGGATCGACTGGCCCGAATATCCGCCCTACACGATCGACAGCGCATTGCTCGATTTTTCTCCGCCGATGCTCGATGCCGCCAAGCGCATTGGCGTCGATGCCGCGCGCATGCGGCGCGACGCGTCGGGCTTCCGGGACCTGGTTCGGCTGGGTCTTACCGACGATATGTGCCGCACGGCGATCGCCGACCCGTCCGGCGCGGCGGCCGACATTCTGCGCCGCTATCCGGGCCTTGCGGATCTGTTTCGCCTGAAGGCCGTCGTCGCCGCCGAACTGGTCGAGGAATGCCGCGCGGCGCTCGACGCGGCCGGATATGCCGACCGTTTGCTCGTGCCGCAGTCCTTTCCGCCGCCTTGGACGGCGGTTTCGGGTTTCGACTTCGCCCGCGTCGGCGCCGTGTCCGACGCGATCGCCGTCAAACTGTTTACGATGCATTGGGCGATGATGGTCGCGAACTACGCGCGCGACATCGCCGCCGCGGCGCCCGCCGCCGAATCCCTGCTCGTGCGCGCGATCGTGCGCTTGCTCGACATCAGCGACGGCGACGGCCACGGCGCGATCGCCGACTATTCCTATCCGCCGCCGGACCGCCCGCACCCGGTCGGCAGCAATGCGCAGCTTCGCAAATTGCGCGCGGCCGCGCGCCGCGCGGCGCCTGCGCCAATCCACGCCCTCGTTCACGGCTACGGAACGCACGACGATTTCTGCGCGCGCTTGCGCGTCGCGGTGGACGCCGCACCGGGACCGCGTGTATGGATTAATCGCTACGGATACCTCTCCGACCAAAAACTGGACTCGATCGGAACCATCGTTCGATCTGCCCTCAAAAAAAGCACGGGAGAACAGACGCCATGAAGATCTCGGCCGCCCTCGTTGCCGCCCTCGTCGCCTTGTTTTCGGCGCCCGCCTACGCGGTCTGGCCGGAAAAGCCGGTCCGCATCATCGTGCCGTTCGGCCCGGGCGGCACGACCGACATTCTCGCGCGCACGCTCCAGAAAGTGTTCGACGAGCGCAAGATCGTCTCGCAGCCGGTCGTCGTCCAGAATGTCGGCGGGCATTTCTCGGTCGGCGCGCGCCAGGTGATGACCGCGCAGCCCGACGGCCACGTCTTCCTTGCGATCCATCTGGCGCTGCTCTCGGGCGAGGTCGTCGATCCGACGCGCGGCGTCTCCTACCGCAACTTCGATCCGGTGGCGCTCACCGGCGGCTTCTGCTTCCACCCGATCGTGCGCAACGACTCGCCCTTCAAATCGATGAAGGACGTGGTCGATGCCGCCAAGGCCGCGCCGCGAACGATCGTCACCGGCGTCAATATCGGCGCGCTCAACCATATGACGGCGCTGTTCATCGAGCGGGGCGCGCCGGGGGCCGCGTTCCGCTACGCGCAGATCGGCGGCGGCGGCGAGAACTTCGCGGCCATCATGGGCGGCCATACGCAGCTCACGGTGCTGTCGAGCTCGGAATACCAGACCTACAAGGCGAACGGCATCCGCGCCCTTGCCTATACGGGGCCGGCGCGGCTGTCGCTCGAACCCGAAATCCCGACCGCGCGCGAGCTTGGTCTGGACTTCGAGTATTGCGCCGAGAATTTCTGGCTCGCCCCCAAGGGCACGTCGCGCGAGGCGATCGACGGCATGGCCGACGCGCTCGAGAAGGCCAACAACTCGCCGGAACTCAAGACGTTCTACGAGAAGCAGGCGCAAACCGGCCAGTTCATGCGCGGCCCCGCCTTCGCCAAGCGGCTCGACGACATGTTCAAGATGATCGAGCCGGTCGCGAAACTCGCCGCCCCGCCCGCGCGCTAGGCTCGGCGCCGTGGACGCGGAACGCCGCAAGGACCTGGTCGGCGCGGTCCTGGTGCTTGTCCTTGCGAGCGTCGGGTTTGGCGCGGCCTGGCGCGAGCCGCCAGCACTCTACGATCCGCTGGGCCCCGGCACCGTGCCGCTCTGGGTTTCCGGCATTCTCGGCGCGCTGGGGCTCGTGCTGCTGGTTCGTGCGGCCTTGGGCTTGAAGATCGGCCAAGCGGCGCAAAGCATGATCCTGGGCATGGTCGAGGACGCGCCGCCGGACTATCGCTTGCGCCCGGCGCTCGCCGTCCTCGCCTACGCGGCGACGATACTCTATGTCCTGGCATTGGGCTTCGGCGTGCCGTTTTTGTGGAGCACGCTTGCCTTCCTGGGCGGGCTCGGCATGGCGATGGCATGGGGCAGGCCCGCCCATTATCCGTGGGTCGCGGCATCGGCGATCGCGGGCGCGCTTGCGGTCGAGTACCTGTTCCGCACCGTCTTGCGCGTGCCGCTGCCATGACGCTGTTCGAGGCGTTCCTCAATCTCGGCAATCCGCTGCCCTTCGGTCTGATGATGATGGGCGTGGCGATCGGGATCGCCGTCGGGGTGATGCCCGGGATCACGGCGGGCATGCTGATGGCGCTGACCTTGCCCTTCACCTACGCGATGGCGCCGACCGACGCGATCGTGCTGCTGATCTCGATGTTCGTGGGCGGCATCTCGGGCGGGCTCGTGACCGCGACGCTGATGCGCATCCCGGGCGAACCCAATGCCGTGATGACGACGCTCGACGGCTATCCGCTCGCCAAAAAAGGGTTCCCGGGCCGCGCCCTGGGCTTGGGCAATTCCGGCTCGATCGTCGGCGGCGTCGTCGGCTGGCTGTTCCTGGTGGCGCTGACGGGGCCCGTGGCGAGCGTGGCCGTCCTGCTCGGCCCGTGGGAGAATTTCGCGCTCGTGCTCACGGCCCTCGTGCTGGTGTCGTCGTTGAGCCGCGGCTCGTTCCTCAAGGGCATGATCGCCGCGCTGATCGGCGTGATGGTCGCCATGCCCGGCGTCGACCAGACCTCGGGGCTGTTGCGGCTTACTTTCGGACTCGACGCCATGACCAACGGGTTCCAGCTTCTGCCCGTTGTCATCGGCCTGTTCGCGCTCTCGCAGCTCGTCGCCGACACGATGCATATCGAGCAGAGCATGGAGCATATCCGCGCCTCGATGAAGGGCGTCATGATCTCGCTGCGCGACTATGTCGTGCACGGCTGGAACATGCTGCGCTCCGCGCTGATCGGCGTGTGGATCGGCATCCATCCCGGCGTCGGGTCGGCCGTGTCCTCGATCGTCGCCTATACGGTCGCCAAGAACGTGTCGAAGCATCCCGAGGCGTTCGGCCAGGGCAGCGAGGAGGCGATCGTCGCCGCCGAAAGCGCCAACAACGCCACGACCGGCGGCACGCTGATTCCGCTGCTGGCGCTCGGCATTCCCGGCGGCATCGCCGACGCTATTCTGCTGGCCGCCCTCATCATGCACAATCTGCGGCCCGGCCCGCTGCTGTTTTCGACGAACCCCGAGATCGTCAATACGATCATGGCAACGCACCTGGCCGCGCATGTCGTGATGTTCGCGATGATGACCCTGGGCGTGCTGCTGTTCGCGCGGCTGATGCTGGTGCCGCGCGCCGTGCTGTTCCCGCTGGTGATCGTGTTCTGCGTGGTCGGCGCGTTCGCGCTCGACGGGCAGATGTCGGACGTGTGGATCATGCTGGTCTTCGGCGTGGTCGGCCTGGCGCTCGAATATGCGCGCTTTCCGCTGGCGCCCTTCGTGATCGGCTTCATCCTTGCGCCGATGGCCGAAACGAAGCTGCGCAGCGGCCTCATGATCTCCGACGGCTCGATCGCGCCCTTGTTCACCCGGCCGGGCTCGGCGGCGCTGCTTGCGGTCGCGGCGATCTGTTTCCTGTGGCCGTTCTGGAAAGAGTGGCGGGCGAAAAAGTAACGCAAACGGGCCGACCATGTCGCCGGGCGATGTCGTGACGCTTGGGCGATCGTCCGCATATCGATGGAAGCCGTCCGAAAATCCGGGACCATGTACCGTCTTGATTTCCGGCCCCCCGCAATCTAAAATCAGATTACCATCGTATTACAGAAAGCGAAGCCATGGCCAAAAAAGCGATCAAGACCCGTTCCACGACGCCCGTCGACCACCATGTCGGCGCTGCCGTCCGCACGCGCCGCGTCGAACTCGGCATGTCCCAGACCGACTTGGCGAACGCCGTCGGCATCACGTTCCAGCAGATCCAGAAATACGAAAACGGCGCCAATCGCGTGTCGGCGTCGCGGCTCTGGCAGTTTGCCGCCGTGCTGAGCGTGCCGGTCGATTCGTTCTTTGCGGGTCTTGCGGCCCACAAACTGACCAAGGCCCAGCTTTCGGAGATCGAAGCCGAACGCCGCGGGCATGTCGGTCGCGACGAGACCATCGATCCGGACACGGTCAAGCTCGCCCGCCAGGTCGCGAGCCTGAAGGACGTCAAGCTCAAAGCCCGTCTGAAGACGATGCTGTCGGTTCTGGCGTCGGGCGGAAAATTCGCGTAGCAGCCGGCCGATCCGCCGCAGCGCCGTTCCGGCATGCCCGGAAGCGCCTGCGGCGGCCGCGTTTCAGCGGTAGAAATAGTTCGGCAGCAGCATGACCATTTCGGGCCAGTACGTGACCAGGCCCAGCGAAAAAAGCAGCGGGATCAGGAAAGGCGCGCAGGCTCTGGTCGTGCGCTCGAAACTGATATTGGCCACGCGCGCCAGGATATAGAGCACCATGCCGACCGGCGGGGTCAGCAATCCGATCATCAGATTGAGCACCATGATCAGCCCGAAATGCACGGGATCGACGCCGATCTTCGTGACCAGCGGCAGCAGCACGGGCACCAGGATGGTGATCGCGGCGATCGTTTCCATGAAACAGCCGATGACCAGCAGGAACACGTTGATCAGCAGCAGCACGGCCCAAGGCTCGCGCGTCACCGACAGCACCAGATCGGCGATCTGATCGGTGACTTTGGTCGTCGTGATCACATAGCCGAAGATCGACGCGCCCGCGACGATCAGCAGCACGATCGCGGTCGTCTCGACCGTCTCCATCGACACGCGGACCAGCCCGCGCCAGCTAAGGGTGCGGTAGACGAAAAGGCCCAGCACCAGCGCGTAGGCGGTCGCCGCGATCGCGGCTTCGGTCGGCGTGAACACGCCCGTCGTCATGCCGCCGATCAGCAGCACGGGCGTCATCAGCGGCAAAAAGGCGCGCTTGAACGTGTGCCCGAGCACCATCCACGAAAACACCGCGTCGCGGTCGAAGCCGCGCGTGTGCGCGTACCACGTGACCATGGCCATCATCGTCGCGGCCATGAACAGACCGGGCAGCAGGCCTGCGGCGAACAGCTGGCCGATCGACGCATTGGCCATCACGCCGTAGATCACCAGCGGCAGCGAAGGGGGAATGATCGGTCCCACGGTCGACGACGCGCCGGTGATGCCGACGGCAAAATCGATGTCGTAGCCGTGGTCGCGCATCGCCTTGATTTCGATGTTGCCAAGGCCGCCCGCATCGGCGACCGCCGTGCCCGACATGCCCGCGAAAATCACCGAGCCCACGACATTCACGTGCCCGAGCCCGCCTTTGAGCCAGCCCACGAGCGCCAGCGCGAACGCGTAGATGCGCGTCGTGATGCCCGCCGAATTCATCAGCGAACCGGCCATGATGAAGAACGGGATCGCCAGCAGCGGGAAGGAATCGACGCCCGCCATCATGCGGTGCACGACCACCAGATGCGGGGTCGTATCCTCCAGCATCACGTAGATCAGCGAAGCGCCGCCCAGCGCCACGGCGACCGGCACGCCCAGACAGATGAAAGCCAGAAACGATGCCAACAGCGCGCCGATCATTGCCGGTATCTCATTGCAGGCGCCCTTGCGTGCCGACGCGCGTGAGCGCGCTCTCGCCGGTGCGCCAATGGCGGATCGCGACCTGGATCGCGCGCGCCGTGACCATCGCCAGGCCCAGCGTGCACACGCCGAACACCCACGACATCGAAATGTCGACCACCACCATGCGCTGGAACTCCATGATTTCCGCGATGCGCCAGCCGAGCCAGGTCGCGTAGCCGAAAAACGCCACGCGCACGATATCGACCGCCGTCGAGACAGCCTTGGCGAGCGTGCGCGGCATGTAGACGAACAGAAACTCGACATGGATATGCGTCATCCGGCGCATGGCCATCGCCGCGCCCACGAAACACACGCCCATCAGCAGATAGCGCGCGATCTCCTCGGTCCAGGCGACCGAATCGTTGAGAATGTAGCGCGAGAAAAACTGCAAAAAGACGACCCCCGCCAGCGCCCAGAACAGCGCGAACGAGATCCAGTCCTCGGGGCCGTAGTCGCGCAGATCCGTCGGCACCTCGTCGGAGGCGCCGATCGTCGGATCGCCCAGATCGGGCCCGGAAGGCATATGGTTCACGCGGTTGGCAATCCCTCTTGGAGCGAAACGGGGCCGGTTTCCCGCGAAACCGGCCCCGCCTTGGCGCACGCGCGCGCGTCTAGCTGCCGCGGCGGCCGAGCGCCTGCAACCGGTCGTATTGTTCGCGCGTCCAGCCCGCACCCGCGGCCGGATCGTTGTGCAGCGGGCGCGCGGCTTCGATGAATGCGGCGGTGTTGGGCACGACCACCTGCTTGCCTTGCGCGCGGAACCATTCGGGCAAGGCCTGCTCGGACGTGCGGATCGCGGCTGTCGCCCGGCCGGCCGCTTCCTTGAAGACGGCTTCGAAAACCTGCCGGTCGGCGGGCGCGAGGCGGCCCCACAAAGGCGGCCCGATCACCGTCACGAGGCTTTCGAAGATATGGCCCGTGAGGTTGATATGGGTCTGCACTTCGTAGAACTTCTTGGCCTGGATCGTGGGCAGCGGATTTTCCTGGCCGTCGACCGTGCCGTTTTGCAGCGCCAGATAGACTTCGGCAAAGGCGATGGGCGTGGCGTTCGCGCCGACCGCGCGCGCGTACATGAGGTAGAGCGGCGCCTGCGGCACGCGCAGCTTCATGCCGCGCATGTCGGCGGGGGTCGCGATCGCCTTGTTGGCGGTCGTGTGCCGCGCGCCGTAGTAGGTGAGCGCCACGATCTGGTTGCGGGTGCGCTGGTTGTAGCCGCCCGCAAGTTCCTGGAACAGCGTCGATTCCGAATACGCCTTCCAATGGTCGAAATCGCGGAACATATAGGGCGCGTTGGAAATCGCGATCGACGGGAACGAGGCGCCCGCGAAGGCCGCCCCCGTATAGATGATGTCGATGGTGCCGAGCGGCAGCGCCTGGTTGATCTGCTGCTCGTTGCCGAGCGCCGATGCGGGGTGCACGTCGATCGCGTAGCGGTTGGCCGTGCGGCGCTGGATTTCCTGCGCGGCCCACACGGCTTCGGTGTGGTAGGGCTCGTTGGTTTCGTAGACATGCGCCCATTTGAGCCGCTGCTGGGCGTCTGCGGTGGCGGGGCCGAAGGCGATCGCGGCTGCGGCGAACGCGCCGACAGCGCCCAAAACAAATCCGAGTTTCATTGGCATCACTCCCATTTTGGCCGTCCGGGCGGTTCCCGGATCGCGCATTTGGACCGAGCCTAGACGCAAAGAACGCGGGAAGGAAGTCGCAAAATGGCCAAAATCGCCCGCCGCGAGATTTGCCAGGTCGATCCGGCGCCGCCGGAGGCGCGCACCGACGCCTTGCGGACCGGCATGCAGTTCCACAGCCATGCCACCACGGTGCTCGACTAACGCGCTGTCGTCGCGCGCGCCATTCTTGCGCTGATTGCCCGGACCCTACGCGCCCACCGGGCGCGCGAACTGGTCCGGCTAACATGCATCGCTGAGGTCGATCTGTGCGAGTCACTCGACGGAATGCGGGTCAGTTGCAGCGACGACGCGTCGCTGCTGCTGATCTTGGACGATTTGCCGCAGGAACTCGCGAATGGCGGCGGGGAGCCGTACTGGTCGCCGACCGCCGTCCGCATCAACGTGCTACTGGAAAACTGCGTGACATCCAGCTGTTTTCCGGCGGGCAACATCCAAGACCCGGCGCAATTCACGGTCGAAGTGCCGTAACGCGCCCTACCGCCGCGCCTGGAAAAACGCGCGCAGCAGCGCGGCGGATTGGCTTTCGCCGATGCCGCCGTAAAGCTCCGGGCGGTGGTGGCAGGTGGCTTGCGAAAAGATGCGCGCGCCGTTTTCCACGCCCCCGCCTTTGGGGTCGCTGGCGCCCCAGTAAACGCGGCGCAACCGCGCGAACGCGATCGCCTGCGCGCACATCGCGCAGGGCTCGAGCGTGACATAAAGATCGCAGCCTTCGAGCCGCGTTTGGCCGCGCTTTGCGGCCGCAGCGCGAATCGCCAGCATCTCGGCATGCGCCGTCGGATCGCGGTCGCGCTCGACGCGGTTATGCGCGGACGCCAGAAGAGCGCCGCTTGCCGCATCGACGATCGCGGCGCCCACCGGCACTTCGCCTGCCGCAGCGGCCGCGTGCGCCTCGGCCAGGGCCAGATCCATGAAATTTGCCGCCATGCGCTTTCGTTTACGCCGGAATCGCGCCCGTGATAAGAGGGGGGCATGAAAATTCCCCGCATCGGCATCACGCTCGACTGCGAACCCGCCGGCGGCTGGTCCAAAATGCCGTGGTACGCCGTTCGCCAAAACTATTGCGACGCCGTCGCCAAGGCGGGCGGTTTGCCGCTGGCCCTGCCGCACGAACCCGATTTGGCCGAGGCCTATCTCGCCACGCTCGATGGACTGCTCGTCACCGGCGGGGCGTTCGACGTGGACCCGGCTCTGTTCGGCGCATCGAGCAAGCATGCGAGCGTGACGACCAAAGACCGGCGCACCGCGTTCGAATACGCGATGGTCAAGGGCGCTTTGGCGCGCGACCTGCCGATCCTGGGCATTTGCGGCGGCGAGCAGTTGCTGAACGTCGTGCTGGGCGGCACGCTGCACCAGCACATCCCCGACGAGATCCCGCATGCGCTCGCGCACGAGCAGCCCAATCCGCGCACCGAGCCCGGCCATGCGGTGGCGGTCGAACCCGGCACGCTGCTGCACCGCACGGTCGGCAGCGCGACGATGAACGTCAATTCCGCGCACCACCAGGCGGTCAAAGACGTCGGCCCCGGCGTTCGGATCAACGCGCGTGCGCCCGACGGCGTGATCGAAGGCATCGAACTTCCCGGCAAGCGCTTTTGCCTCGGCGTCGAATGGCATCCCGAATATTCGATCGATCCGGGCGACGCCCGGATCTTTTCGGCGTTCGTCGAAGCGAGTGCGGCACAATGACCGAAAAGCCGGGCGAGCGCGTCGCCAAGGTGATCGCGCGCGCGGGCCTGTGTTCGCGCCGCGAAGCCGAGGCTTTGATCGAGCAAGGCCGGGTGTTCGTCAACGGCAGCAAGCTGCACCGCGCCGCGCACAACGTCGCGGACACGGACGAGATCGTCGTCGACGGCAAAAAACTGCAGGCGCGCGAACGCCCGCGCCTGTTCCGGTTCAACAAGCCGCGCGAGGTTCTGGTCGCCGCGCGCGATCCGCAGGGGCGCCCGACCATCTATGACGGCTTGCCAAGCCATCTGCCGCGCCTGATGCCGGTCGGCCGGCTCGATTTCAATTCCGAAGGCTTGCTGCTGCTCACCAACGACGGTGCGATCAAGCGCCATCTCGAATTGCCGGCCTCGGGCCTTGTGCGGCGCTACCGCGTGCGCGTGTTCGGCTCGCCCGATCCCGACCGGCTGGCGCGCCTCAAGAACGGCATTTCGATCGACGGCGTGCAGTACGGCTCGATCGTCGCCGCCATGGACGGCAAGACCGAGGGCCGCAATGCGTGGCTGGTGTTCGAACTGACCGAAGGCAAAAACCGCGAAGTGCGCCGGGTGTGCGAACAATTGGGTTTGCAGGTCAACCGGCTGATCCGCACCGATTACGGCGCGTTTTCGCTCGAAGGCTTGCCGCGCGCGGCGTTCGAAGAAGTGGGCCCGGGCGAATTGCGCAAGACGCTGGGCGCGCTCGCGGGGCCGCCGCAAAAGAAAGGCAAGCCCGCGTGACGCTAGCGTTCGAAGATTTTGCCGTGGGCCAAACCTTCGAAAGCGGCACGCTTGTCGTCGATGCCGACATGGTCCGCGACTTCGCGGGCCAATTCGACCCGCAGCCTTTCCATCTGGATGCGGATGCGGCGAAGGACTCGTTTTTCGGCACGCTGGTGGCGAGCGGCTGGCATACCGCATCGCTCAGCATGCGCCTGCTCGTGCAAACGTTGCCGATCGCGGGCGGCGTGGTCGGGGCGGGGGCGCAGGTCGCGTGGCCCAAAGCGCTGGTCGCGGGCGAAACCATTTGCCTCAAGATCGAAGTAGTGGAGTTGCGCGCGTCGAAATCCAAACCGCATTTGGGCTTCGTCAAGATCCGCGCGACCACCAGCGACCGCACGGGACCCGTGCAGATCATGACGGCCGATCTGGTCGCGCCGCGCAGGCCCGCGTGAAGAAGCCGCCGGGGACGCTGCGCATCGTTGCGGGCGAATGGCGCGGCCGTCGCCTGGCGGTGCCGCCGGGCGATGCGGTGCGTCCCACGGGCGAACGCCAGCGCAAGGCGCTGTTCGACATTCTCGCGCACGGGCAGTTCGCGCCCGGCGGCGTTTCCAGGCTGATCGGCGCGCGCGTGCTCGACGCGTTTGCGGGCACGGGCGCGCTGGGGCTCGAAGCCCTGTCGCGCGGCGCCGCAAGCTGCCTGTTCCTCGACAAGGCGGCCGCGTCGCGCGCCGTTTGCACGGCGAACGTGGCGGCGCTGGGGGCGAATGCGCGCGCGCGCGTGCTGGCGGCCGACGCAGCCGATCCGCCGGCGGCGCCCGTGGCGCCGCTGGCGCCGTGCGATCTTGTTCTGCTCGATGCGCCCTACCGGTCGGGCCTGGCATTCCCGGCGCTGGCGGCGTTTGCGGCGCGCCGCTGGCTCGTACCGGGTGCGGCTTGCGTCGTCGAGCTTGCGGCCGACGAAAAATTCGACGCGCCGCCGCAATTCCGGGCGCTCGACGACCGCGTCTACGGGCAGACGCGTTTTTGGATCGGGGGCTACGCTTCGAGCTGAGCGCGCAGATACGCACGCAACGCCGGGTCGTCGGCAAGGCCGGCCGCACGCGCAAAGGCCGCGTTGGCGGCTTGCGTTTCGCCCGCCTCGCGCAGCAGGTGCGCGCGTACGGCCCAATAAGGCTGGTAGTCGCGCGCCGCGTCGGCCGGCAAACGGTCGAGCAAATCGAGGCCGGCTTGCGCGCCGTCGACGCGCGCTGCGACCGCCGCATGGCCGACATTGATCGCCATCGACGGGGCTTGCGCCGCCAGGGCCGCATAAAGCACCGCCAAGGCCCGCCAGTCGGTCTTGCCGGTGACCAATCGCCCGGCATGCACCGATTGGATCGCGGCTTCGAGCTGGTAGCGGCCGGGGCGCGCCAGAAGCGCTGCCTGGCGCAGCAGCGCCTCGGCGCGCGCGACCATCGGCGCGTCCCAGCGCGCGGTATCCTGGCGGTCGAGCGGCACGAACGCGCCGCTTGCGTCGCGCCGCGCGCCGCGCCGCGCCTGGCAATGCAGCATGAGCGCCAGCAGACCCAGTATCTCGGGCTCGTCGGGCAGCAGGGCCTGCAAGGTTTGCCCGAGCCAGATCGCCTCGCCGTCGAGCGCTTCGCGCGCATCCTCGGCAAGATCGTCCCAGCCGCTCGCGAACGCCGCATAGATCGCGGCCAGCACGGCATCGAGACGCTGCGCCAGTTCGTCGCGTGCGGGCACCGCAAAGGCGATGCCCGCATCCTTGATTTTGGCTTTGGCGCGCACCAGCCGCTGGCCCATCGCGGCGGGCGAGACCAGAAATGCCGAGGCGATGCGCGCGGCATCGAGCCCCAGCACGGTCTGAAGCATCAAGGGCGTGCGCGCCGCCGCGTCGATGGCGGGATGCGCGCACACGAACAGCAGCTTCAGGCGTTCGTCGGGAAACTCCGTGTCGGTTTCGCCGCGTTGGGCCATCAGCGCCAAGGTCGGTTCGGCGGCCGCGCGCACTTTCGCATGGCGGTAGGCGTCGAGCGATTTGCGCCGTGCGGCTGCGAGCAGCCAGGCTTCGGGTCTGTCGGGCACGCCGCTTGCGGGCCATGCAGCAAGCGCTGCCGCGAACGCCTCGGCGAGCGCGTCTTCGGCCGCCGCGATGTTGCGCGTCTGCGCCGCCAGATACGCAAGCAAGCGGCTATAGGCGTTGCGGGCGGCAGCCTCGGCCGCCGCCCGGGCGTCTTGCGCGCCGCCGGTCACTTCGGCGGCGGCATCACCGGCCGCACTTCGACGGCCGCATCGAGCGCTGCCGGGCTGCGCGCGGCCCAGGCGAGCGCCGTATCGAGATCGGGCACGTCGATGATAAAAAACCCGGCGAGCTGTTCTTTGGCGTCGGCAACGGGTCCGTCCTGGACCTCGCGTTTGCCGTCGCGAATGCGAACGCTCGTCGCCGTGCTCGGCGATTGCAAGCCCTGGCCGCCTTTGGAAATGCCGGACTCCATGACCGCCGTCACATAGGCGCCCCACGCGCCCCAATAGGCATCGGCTTTGGCCGGATCGGTGCGTTCGGCGTTGGCGGCTGGGGTTTCGTAGAACAAAATCGCGTATTCCATGACGGTTCCCTTCGTTTGGCGCGCGCGCCCGGTTGCGCGGCTGCAGCCCAATGACGTTCGAGCATGCCGCATTTCGACAATTCGGGTCGCACCTCGATAAACTAAAAATGCCGCCCGAACAAACCGCGCCAGCTTTCTGCGGGCGGCGCCGTCAGCGCCTGCGCCAGGCCTGGGTGCGTTTGGCCAGCCAGGCCGCGAGCAGCGAATGCAGCAGCTTGGCGACGGCCGAGGTCAGCACGATGGCAACACCCATCGCCGCCGCCGAGGCGGTGAAGCCCGCTTCGTCCATGTTGACGATCGAAACCGACGCGAGCTTGGTGAACGGCCCGTAGAGGAAGATAACGGCCGAGACCGTCGTCATGGCATTCACGAACATGTAGAACCACACGTCCAGCAGCGTCGGCGACACCACCGGCAAGGTCACGCGCCAGCCGGTTCGCCAGACCGACACTTTGAGCGAGGCCGAAACGCTTTCGAATTCGCCGTCCATCTGCTTCAGCGCTTGCAGCGTCGTCAGATGCGCGACCGTGTAGAAATGCGCGATCGTGTTCAAGGTCAAGATCGCGATCGTGCCGTAGATGAAGCCGAGCGGATTGCCCGGCGAATTGAAGAAGAAAATATAGGCGATGCCCAGCACGAGGCCCGGGACTGCGAGCGGGACCATCGCCAACAGATGCACAAGGGCGCGCAGGGCGCCCGCATCTTTGGTCTTCTCCACCAGCCACGCGCCGAAGCCCACGATCGCGGTGCCGAAGGTCGCGACCAGAACCGACATTTCCAGCGAATTGAAGTACGACGCCCATCCCGACGCGTCGGCGTTCGACATCGCGTAGTGGCGCAGCGTGTAGCCGAGGTTCCAGGGCCAGTATTGGATGAAGCTGCCCCAGGCCGCGACGGCGAGCAGCATGACGATGCAGAACGCGACCAGCGCGCAGAAGACCAGCAACGCGCGATCGCGCGCAGGGTCTGGCTCGGGCGCGTAGGGGACCGCGCGCGCCGAAAGCAACGCCACCTGCCGACGCGCCACCCAACGGTCGGCGGCGAAGGCAAGGCACGCGGGAACCAGCAGCACCATGCCGACGACCGCACCCATCTCGAAATTCTGCTGGCCGACGACCTGTTTGTAGATGTCGGTGGCGAGCACGTTGAAGCGCCCGCCGATCACCTTGGGGATGCCGAAATCGGTGGCGACCAGCGTGAACACCACGAAGAAGGCGCTGACGATGCCGTATTTGACGCCGGGCAGCGTCACGGTCAGGAAGATGCGCGCATTGCCTGCCCCAAGCACGCCCGCGGCTTCGTAGTGGCGCTTGTCGGCGATCGACAAAGCCGTCGCCAGAATCAGGAAAGCGTGCGGGAAGCAGTAGAAGACCTGCGCGATCACGATGCCGATGGGCCCGTAGACGCTTTCGCCCATCAGCATCCAGCGCGCGAAACCTTGGTTGCCGAACAGATAGACGAGCGAGATCGCGGGCAGCAGCGACGGCGCCAGGATCGGGATCAGGCCGACCGCGCGGAAGAATCCGCGCCACGGCATGGTCGTGCGCACGAGCGCGTAGGCGTAGACGAACGCGATCGGCACGACGATGGCGGTCGCCAGCGCCGAAACCCAGATCGTGTTCCACAGCGATGCGACCAGCGACGGCGTTTCGAGATAGCGCACCCAGTTGGCGAGCCCGACCCAGGCGCCGTCGCGATCGCGGAAACTCTTTTCGAAGAGCGTGCCGAGCGGCAGCGCCAGTGCAACGACCAGAAAACCCGCCACCGCCAGCAAAGCGAGGCGTTGGACGATCGCATCGGTATCGAGGCGGGTGCGCAACGCCCTAATTTGCAAAAACGCGCAAGCGATCGGCGGGCAACGCGATGGCGAGTTTCGTGCCTTGCGCGACCCGCGCATCGCGCAGCAGATTGGCCGAGAAATCCGCCTGCAGGCTCGCATCGGCCGTCTCGAGCCGCGCGCGGCTGAAAGCGCCCATGAAAATCAGCTCGCCGACGGCGACGTCGAGCCGGTTGGGCGTGCCCTCGGCAACGTTGCGCACCTGGATATCCTCGGGCCGCACGCACAAGCGCAATTTGGCCCCCGCCCCCAAGCCGGGCGGCGTTTCGGCGGCAAGTTCGCGACCGGCGGCGGCCACGCGCCCGGGGGCCACGAACGTCGCGGCCAGAAAATTCGTCGTGCCCACGAAATCCGCCACGAACGGCGTGGCGGGTTTGGCGTAAAGTTCGTGGGGCGCTGCGAATTGTTCGATGCCGCCGGCGTTCATCACGGCGATCCGGTCGGCCATGGTCAGACCTTCCTCCTGATCGTGGGTGACCATGATCGTGGTCACGCCCAGGCGGCGCTGCAGCGCGCGGATCTCGTGGCGCAGGTGGTGGCGCACGCGCGCATCGAGTGCCGAAAGCGGTTCGTCGAGAAGCAGCAATCCGGGCTGGATGGCAAGTGCCCGCGCCAAGGCCACGCGCTGCTGCTGGCCGCCGGACAGCTGTGCCGGGTATTTCGTCGATTCGCCGGGCAGGCCCACGAGGGCGAGCAATTCCTCGACCCGTTCGCGCGACTGCGCGCGGCCGACGCCCTTCGAGCGCAGGCCGTAGGCGATATTGTCGAACACGTTGAGATTCGGGAACAGCGCGTAGGACTGGAAAACGATGCCAAAATCCCGTTCGGACGGCGGCAGGTTGGTGATCTCGCGGCCCTTTTGGACAATGCGCCCCGAGGTGACGGATTCGATGCCCGCGATCATGCGCAGCAAGGTGGTCTTGCCGCAGCCCGAGGGACCGAGCAGACACACGAATTCGCCTTGGCCCACGACAAAGCTTGCCTCGCGTACCGCGTGGAACGGGCCGAAGCGCTTGGTCAGTTTTTCGACGGACAAATGGATCATCGCGGTTCCATTAAAAAAGAGAACGGGACGGCATTGCCGCCGCCCCGTCCTTGTTCCTCGCCAAAAGCCTTCAGCGCGGCGCGGACTTGCCGTCGAAGCGGCGCGTCCACTCGGCCAGCACGCGGTCGCGCATCGTGGCGATCGCGGCGAAATCCGCGCGGATCAGGCGACTTTCGGTCTCGGCCGGGTAGTTGGGCGCCGCACCCTGCACGCCCGGGTGGGCGACGATGTTGTAGAAGCCCGCATAGAGCCGGTTGGCCGCCTGGCTCGCCGAGAAATCCATCAGCTTTTGCGCGGCCGCCATGTTGCGCGTGCCGCGAACGATGGCCGAACCTTCCATTTCCCAACCCACGCCGTCCGTCGGCACGACAATGTCGAGCGGCGCGCCTTGCGTTTTCTCGCGCGCCGCACGCATGTCGAAGGAGATGCCCACGGCCGCTTCGCCGCGCGCGGCTTGCACGCACGGCGCCGACCCCGAATGGGTATAGACGGCGACGTTGTCGTGCAGGCGCGTCATGTACTCCCAGCCCGGTGCTTCGCCCATGATCGCCAGCCACGCCGAAACCGTCAGATAGCCCGTGCCCGACGAGGCTGGGTTCGGCATGACGATCTGGCCGCGGAAGGCGGGGTTCAGCAAATCGGCCCAAGTGCGGATGGGCGGCAGATTGCGCTGCCGGGCCACGGCCGTGTTGTAGCAAATGGCCGCGGCAAACGCGTCCATGCCGTGCCAGGTGACCGGCCCGTTGGCGTCGCGGAAGCTCGGCTTCAGTGCGGCCGCGTTGGGCGGATTGTACTCGGCCAGCAGGTTTTGCTGCTCGAAGGCCAGCAACGAGGTGACGGCCAAGCCCCAAATGGCGTCCGCGCGCGGATTTTCGCGCTCGGCAAGGAAGCGGGCCGTGATGGTGCCGGTCGAGTCGCGGACCCACGCGATTTCGACGTCGGTGACCGCGCGCTCGAAAGCTTCTTTGAACGGCGTCAGCTGGTCGTTCTCCAGCGCCGTATAGACCGTGATGCGGGTGCGCTGCTGGGCGTCTGCCGTCTGGGCCGCGAACAGCGTTGCCAGTGCCGTGGCCGCGATCGCCATCGGTTTGACGCGTCGCTTGAAGAGTTCGAACATTGCTTGCCTCGCCGGATAGGGTTTTGTCTTGCCGTTTTCGGGCAATCTGCCGTGCGAGGGCGACATTATGGCGCGTTCGTTACAGATTTGTGTTCGATCCCGGAACTTTCGAAAACGAGGACGGGCCGATCAGCACGCGCGAGCAGGGCGTTCGCATCGCGAATGCCGATTCAGTACGCGTAGATGTCGTAGAGCGGCGCCACCGAGCGGCCCCATTCGGTCTCGTAGCGGCGGAGTTTTTCCTCCGCCGGGCAGTCGCCGCTTTCGACCGTTTCCTGCAGCGTGTCGAGGAACACGCTTTCGTCGGCATCGCCCATGCGATTGAAGCGGTGGCGCTGGCGCAGGCCGCGCCTCGCGATCGCCACCATCTCGGCCGCGATGTCGTTGACGGTGCCGCGCCGGAATTTCGCCTTGAGGGCATGTTTGGTCACGTCGCGCCGCAGGGCGAGCATTTCCTCGATCGTCCAGTCTTTGACGAGCGCGCTGGCCTCGTCGAGCGCCGCCTGGTCGTAGAGCAGGCCCACGAACAGCGCGGGCAGCGCGCACAGGCGCTTCCACGGGCCGCCATCGGCGCCGCGCATTTCCAGATATTTTTTGAGCCGCACTTCGGGGAAGGCGGTCGTGATGTGGTCCGACCAGTCGCCGGTCGTGGCCGGCTCGTCGGTCAAGTCGGGCAAACCTTCCGCCATGAATTTTTTGAAAGAGCGGCCCGACGCGTCGACATACTGATGGTTGCGGTAGACGAAATACATCGGCACGTCGTCGAGCATCCAGTCGACATAGCGCTCGTAGCCCATGCCGTCCTCGAAGACGAACGGGATCAGGCCGCAGCGGTTGGCGTCCGTGTCGGTCCAGGTATGGCTGCGATAGCTCAAATAGCCCGACGGTTTGCCTTCGAGGAACGGCGAGTCCGCGAACAGGGCGGTCGCGATCGGCTGCAGCGCCAGCGACACGCGGAATTTCTGCACCATGTCCGCTTCGCTCGAAAAATCGAGATTGGTCTGCACGGTGCAGGTGCGCAGCATCATGTCGAGACCCATCGTGCCGACCTTGGGCATGTAGTCGCGCATGATTTTGTAGCGGCCTTTGGGCATCCAATGGATGTCGGCGCGCGACCATTCGGGCGCGAATCCCATGCCGAGCAGGCCCAAGCCAAGCTCCGCCGCCACGGTATTGCACTCGACCAGATGCCGGTTGGTCTCGTCGCAGGTCTGGTAGAGATTCTCGAGCGGCGCGCCCGACAATTCGAACTGGCCGCCCGGCTCCAACGTCACCGAACATTTGTCTTTGAGCAGCGCGATGGGTTTGCCGTTTTCGAGCACGGGTTGCCAGCCAAAGCGCGTCAGCCCCTCGAGCAGGCCGCGCACGCTGGCCTGCTGGCCCTCGTAGGGCAGCGGCTTGTGCGTGCCCAGTTCGAAAAGGAATTTCTCGTGCTCGGTGCCGATGCGCCAATCGGCTTTCGGTTTCTCGCCCGACGCGATCCAGTCGACCAATTGGCGTTTGGAGGTCAAAATCTCGCCGCGCGAGGTGGGTGGGGCCGACATGCGGAGTGCCTTTCAGTTGGATTCGAATCGCGGCGCCTGCTTGGCGTCGGGGGCCAGCGCCTGGAAGACGGCAAGCGCGGCCAGGGCGGCCGTGTCGGCGCGCAGCACGCGCGGACCCAAGCCCACCGGCCGCACGAACGCCTGGCGGCGCAGCAGCGCCAGTTCGTCGGGCGCAAAACCGCCTTCGGGACCGGTCAAGATCGCCCAGGGCTTTGCAAGATCCCGGTTCGCGAGAAACGAGGCCAACGGTTCCCCCCCGCCGGTTTCGTCGCATACGAGCATTTGGCGGTCTTGCGGCCAGTTCGCAAGGGCTGCGGCCAAGGTTGCGGCCGGTTTGATCGCCGGCACGCTCAAGCGCTCGCTTTGTTCGGCGGCTTCGGCGGCGATCGCGGCCAAGCGCTTTTCGTTGACGCGCTCGACATTCGTGCGTGCGGTCGTCACGGGCCACAAAGCGCTGGCGCCCAGCTCGGTCGCTTTTTGCGCCTGGAATTCCAGATGGGCGCGCTTGATCGGCGCGAAGACGAGCCAAACGTCGGTCGCGTCCGGTTTGGGCGCGCGCACGCGTTCCTCGATGTCGATATCGGCGCCGTTTTTGTCGAAGGCCGCCAGGCGCGCGGCGAATTCGCCGTCCTGCGCGTTGAACAGCCCGATGCGTTCGGCCGGGTTCAAGCGCAGCACATGGCGCAAGTAATGGGCCGCGTCGGCCGCAAGCCGCACGCGGCCCTGCGCCAACGCGCCCGCAAAATGCAGGCGCGCATGCAGGCGATTTGCATCCCTTGATTTTTGCCCCGTCCCCATTACTGTGATGCCTAGCACAGGATCGGCGCGCCGCAAAACGTCGCCGCTTTGTCATTATCTCGGGCTAGACTCGACCCGAATTCGAAACAGGGGGCGCGCATGAAGCTGTCGATCAACGGCCGCGAACGGGACTTTGCGGCCGATCCCGAAATGCCGTTGCTGTGGGCTTTGCGCGACGTGCTTGGCATGACCGGCACCAAATACGGCTGCGGCATCGCGCAATGCGGCGCTTGCACCGTGCTGGTCGACGGCCAGCCCGCGCGCGCGTGCCAAACGCCGGTCGGCACGCTCGACGGCGCCAAGGTCACGACGATCGAAGGCGCCAACGATGCGGTTGCCAGAGCGCTGCAAGCGGCGTGGGCCAAGCTCGACGTGCCGCAATGCGGCTATTGCCAGTCGGGCCAGATCATGTCCGCGACCGCGTTGCTGCGCGACAACAAAGCGCCGAGCGACGCCGATATCGACGCGGCAATGGCGGGCAATCTGTGCCGGTGCGCCACGTACCAGCGCATTCGCGCGGGCATTCGCGAAGCCGCCAAGAATTTGGCTTGAGGGAGGGGACGCAATGTTCGCCAATCGATTCGCAGCGCATTTCCGCCCGAGCCGCCGCGCGTTTCTGGCGGGATCGGCTGCCGCCGGGGCCGGTTTGACGATCGGCCTGGGGCAGGCGCGCGGCCAAGCGCCCGCCGGCGCGATCAACCCGTTTGGCGCCTATGTGCGCATCGGGGCGGACAACAAAGTGACGGTGCTCGCGGCCCATATGGATATGGGCCAGGGCTGCTATTTCGGCATCGCGACTTTGGTCGCCGAGGAACTCGACGCGGCGCGCGGCCAGTTGGCCGTCGAAGGGGCGGCCGGCAACCTTGCGGCCTATGGCAACGTCGTTTTGGGCGGCGTCGCGCAGGTGACGGGCGGCTCGACCGCGATGGCGTCGTCGTGGGAACGCTACCGGCGGGCGGGCGCGATTTGCCGCGCCATGCTGGTCTCGGCGACGGCGCGCGCATGGGGCGTGCCGGGCGACCAGATCGTCGTCAAAGACGGCACGCTGTTCCACGCGCCAAGCGGACGCGGCGCGACCTTCGGCCAGATGGCCGACGCGGCGGCCCGCGAGCCGATTCCGCAAAACGTCGCGCTGAAGGCGCCCGCGCAATGGACGCGCATCGGCAATCCGGGCTATCGGCGGCTCGACAGTGCCGCCAAATCCGACGGAACCCAGCAATTCACCATCGACGTGCGGCTGCCGGGGATGCTGGTCGCGGTCCCCGTCCATGCGCCGTTGTTCGGCGGCAAATTGCGCCGGATGGATGCGGCGGCGGCGCGCGCGGTCCCGGGCGTGACCGACATCGTGACGACAAGCCGCGGTGCTGCGGTCGTCGCCGCCAACACATGGGCCGCCATGAAAGGTGCCGAGGCGCTCAAAATCGAATGGGACGACTCGGCGGCCGAAAAACGCGGCACCGACGCGATGATGGCGGCGTATCGCGCGCGTGCCGACCAACCGGGCGAGCGCGTTGCGGCGGCGCGCGGCGATGCGCAAGGCGCCATCGCCGGGGCCGCGCGCACGCTGGAAGCGAGCTACGAATTTCCGTATCTGGCGCACGCAGCGCTCGAAGGGCTGAATGCCGTTGTCCGTCGCCAGGGCGACATCGTCGAAATTTGGGGCGGCCACCAGATTCCCGATCTTTACGCGTTCCTGGCGGCGCAAGCGATGGGCGTTGCGCCCGCCAATATGCGCATGCGCGTGATGAAGACCGGCGGCGGTTTCGGGCGCCGCGCGGTTGCCGACGGCGACGTGGTCGTGGAAGCGGCCGAAATCGCCAAAGCGATCGGTTTCAAGGCGCCCGTCAAGCTGCAATGGCCCCGCGAGGCCGACATGGCCGGCGGGCGCTACCGGCCGATGATGGCGCACAAGGTGCGTGTCGGGCTCGATGCGGCGGGCAATATCGTGGGCTGGCACCATCGCATCGTCGGCCAGTCGATCCTGATCGGCACGCCGTTCGAGGGCATGATGGTCAAGGACGGCGTCGATGCCACATCGGTCGAAGGCGTGGCCGACACGCTCTATGCGCTGCCCAATCTGCGCGTCGAGGTCACGAACATGGCCTCGCCGGTGCCGGTCTTGTGGTGGCGCTCGGTCGGGCACAGCCACACGGCCTATGTGATGGAAACCATGATCGACGAGATCGCGGCGGCCGGCGGCAAGGATCCGCTCGCTGTGCGTCGCCAATTGCTGGCAGCGCACCCCCGCCATCTGGCCGCATTGAATCTGGCCGCCGCGCGCGGCGGCTGGGGCACGCCGTTGCTGGCGGGGCGCTTTCGCGGTTTGGCGGCGCACGAATCGTTCGGCACGTCGATCGGCATGGTCGTCGAGATTTCGATGGGCGCGAACAATGCGTTCCGGGTCGAACGCGTGGTCGCGGGCGTCGCGTGCGGCACGGCCGTCAATCCCGACCAGGTGCGCGCCCAAGTCGAAGGCGGCATCGGGTTCGCGCTTGGCGCTATCCTGCGCGAGGGCCTGACGCTCGAAGACGGCAAGGTGGTCGAGACCAACTACGATGCCTATCGCCCGTTGCGCATCGACGAGATGCCGACGGTCGAGGTGCATATCGTGCCGTCGAGCGCGCCGCCCACGGGCATCGGCGAGCCCGGCGTGCCGCCATTGGGACCGGCTTTGGCCAATGCGCTGGCGGCCGCGACCGGCAAGCGCGTGCGAATCCTGCCGATCGAAAAGGGACTTTCCGTCTAGGATGCGCTAGCGTGCCGTCGCAATGACGGCGAGCGACATTCCCAGGAACGGTTGGGTCGAACGGCTGCTGCCGCGCGCCTTGCAAGGCTATGCCAGGCTCGCCCGGCTCGACCGGCCGATCGGCACGTGGCTGCTGCTGTTTCCGTGCTGGTGGTCGATCGCGCTGGTCTCGCCGTCGGCGTGGCTGTTCGCGCTGTTCGGGCTGGGGGCGGTCTTGATGCGCGGTGCCGGCTGCACGTTCAACGACATCGTCGATCGCGATTTCGACGCGGCCGTGGCGCGCACGGCCGACCGGCCCATTCCGTCGGGGCAGGTGACGGCCAAGCAGGCCGCCACGTTCATGGCGCTGCAGCTGGCGCTGAGCTTTGTGATCCTGCTGCAATTGGCGCCGACGGCGATCTGGCTGGGCGTGGCGTCGCTCGCGCTCGTGTTCACCTATCCGCTGATGAAACGCGTGACCTGGTGGCCGCAGTTTTTTCTGGGCCTCGCCTTCAATTGGGGCGCTCTGATGGGCTACGCGGCGGCGGCGGATGCGCTCGCCCCTGCGGCCGTGCTGCTTTATATCGGCGGCATCTTCTGGACGCTCGGCTACGATACGATCTACGCGCACCAGGACAAGGAAGACGACGCGCTGATCGGCGTCAAATCCTCGGCGCTGCGCTTGGGCGGCGCCACGCGCGCCGCTTTGTACGCGTTCTATGCCGCCGCGATCGCGCTGTTTTCGGGCGCAGGATTCGCGGCCGAACGGGACTTGGTCTATTTCGCGTTTCTGGGGGCGGGGGCCGTGCAGCTTTTCTGGCAGGCGGCGCGCGGCGACTTCGAAAATCCGGCCGATTGCCTGGCCAAATTCAAATCGAACCGCCTGTTCGGCTGGCTGATGCTCGCAGGGATCGTGCTGGGCGCCCCGTGACGCTCGACCGGCACGCGTTCGTGCGTGCCCAGACGCGGCTTGCGGCGCCGTCGCTGGTTCCGGAACTGCGCCTGCATCTGGCCACGCGCGCGACGGAGCTGTGGGAAGCGACCGAAGCGAGCCTGGCCCAAACCGGCCTGCCGCCGCCTTATTGGGCGTTCGCATGGCCGGGCGGGCAGGCTTTGGCGCGTTTGCTGCTGGACCGGCCTGCGCTCGCGCGCGGCAAAACCGTGCTCGATTTTGCGGCCGGCTGCGGGATCGCGGGCATCGCCGCTGCCAAGGTCGGGGCTTTGAGGGTTGCCGCGCGCGAGATCGACGCGTTTGCGGCCGCGGCCATGGACCTCAATGCCGCCGCCAATGGCGTCGTGCTGGATATTGGCCTTGGTACCGACAAACCGGCGGCAGCCGAGCTTGTGCTGGCGGGCGATGTTTTCTACGAGAAGCCCATGGCCGACCGGCTTTGGCCGTGGCTGCAGGATTGCGCCGGCAACGGCGCCGACGTGCTGGTCGCCGATCCGGGGCGGGCCTATTTGCCGACGGCAGGTCTGGTCGAAATCGCGCGCTACGACGTGCCGACCGACCGCGACCTCGAGGATCGGGACATGCGTACCACACGCATCTTGCGCGTCGTGGCGCTTGGGCAACAGGTCCGGTAAAAGACTCGGACGCTGCCGTGCGCCGTATGGCGGCGCTGGCGCGCTCCCGCCTATAGTCTGTGTCCGATGGCCCGAATCAGACCGCCCAAAGCCGCCTCTCCGGAGGTTTACGCGCGCATCTACAAGATGTTCGTGGCGCCCGTTTCGGCGTTCGATTGCGGCGCCAAATGCGGCGTCCACAATGGCGGTTCGCCGATCTGCTGTTCGACCGATACGGCCATTCCGATCGTCGACAAACACGAATGGAAGCTGCTGCAGAGCCGCACGGACCTGTGGCACAAATTCCAGATTCCCGACAAGGCGACCGAAAAAGAACTCTCCGACCTGCACGAAGATTGCGTGGCGATCGAATGCAAGGGCGCGCGCTTCTGCGAGCGCGACAACCGTTCGATGTCGTGCCGCACCTTCCCGTTTTTCCCCTATATCGACCGCGAGCGCGATTTTATCGGCCTGTCGGTGTTCTGGACGTTCGAGGACCGGTGCTGGGTCCAGTCGCATCTGCAGATCGTCAATATGCGCTTCATCGACGAGTTCGTGGCCGCGTACGAGCTGCTGTTCGAATACGACATCGACGAGTTCGACGCCAACCGCGAGCATTCGGCCAACATGCGGCGCGCTTTCACGCGCTGGAAACGCCCGATCCCGCTGCTGGGCCGCGACGGGCGCTGCTACAAAATCATGCCCGAAACGCACGAGGTAAAGCCCGCGCGTTTCGCCGAATTCGGCAAATGGGGCTATTACGACAAGGACATGTCGGCCGAACCCGCCGCCAACTGGGCCGGCCTCGACCCGCAATCGCTGCGCGGCCTCAAAACCGAACTGACCGGCAAACGCGCGGCCGACTGACGCGGGCTTACGCGTACAAAAACGTCCCCAGCACCACCCAGCGTGCGGCGCCGGGCGCCCCTTCGAGCGGCGTCGTGTAGTGCCAAAACGGCAGCCGATAGGCCGTAACGCCGCCCGCCACCGCCACGTCCGCGACCCGGTCGAAATGGCCCGCTCGCGAATGGACCAGCAATTGGCGCTTGGCGCCGCCGCCGGCAAAAGTCAGGTGCAAATCGAAATAGCCGTCTTTGGCGCGCGGCTCCTCGGGATGGTGGTCGGTATGCGGCCCGGCATAGTCGCCGACGCCGTAGCGCAGCACCTGGCGCCCGAACTTGGGATCGAGCCTGCGGCCCGCGAGCGTCTGGGCGAAGGCAAAATAGCTTGGCGACGACAGCATTGCCGAAAGCCCGATTTCGCGTGCGATCCGGGCGGCCTTGCCGCGCGGGGCGTCGATATCGGCGGCCAGATTGCGCACGGTCTTTGGCAGCCGTTCCTGGTAGTTGCGCGTCTGGTTGGCGATCGTCTCGGGCGGGATGGCGCGCACGAGCGGTTTGAGCGCGCCAAGCAATGCGCGTTCGAGCAGCAAAAACGCGCCGGCCGCCCGTGCGGCATCGACGAGACCGCTTGCCGCAAAAAATGCCGCATCGCCGCCGCGTTTCAAGCGGCGGCCATTGGCGGCAAGAAGGTCCGAAAATTCGGGCGGGAAGCGGCGCATGGGCGGGGTGGACCTTAACCGCTTGGGCATTCATTGACTATGCGTCGCGAGTCACTCCAGCTTTTGCGCCCGGTACTTTGCGCGCTTGTGCGCCGACGCCGAGAGCGATTGCCGCACTTCGCTTGTCCCATCCCGCGATTGGCGGCTTGCGCGCGCCGCTCTATAAGGAGGGCATGGCTTACGCGTCGTTGCGCGATTTTATGGATCGCCTGGAAAAAACCGGACGGCTCGTGCGGGTTCAGGAACCCGTCTCGACTGTCCTCGAAATGACCGAGATCCAAACCCGGCTGCTGGCCGAGGGGGGGCCAGCCGTGCTGTTCGAAAAGCCGGTGAAGGCCGACGGCTCGCTCTCGCCGATCCCGGTGCTGGTCAATCTGTTCGGCACGGTCGAGCGCGTGGCCTGGGGCATGGATCGCGAGCCGCACCAATTGCGCGAGGTGGGCGAGACGCTGGCCTTCTTGCGCCAGCCGCAGCCGCCCGAGGGCTGGCGCGAGGCGCTCGAGCTTGTGCCGCTCGCCAAAACCGTCCTGTCGATGAAGCCGTCCACGCGCCTGTTCGGCACGGCGCCGTGCCAGGAGATCGTCTTGACCGGCGATCGGATCGATCTTGGCGCCTTGCCGGTGCAGACCTGCTGGCCCGGCGAGCCGGCACCGCTGATCACCTGGCCGCTGGTCGTCACCAAAGGCCCCAGCGAGCGCCGCGAGGACGGGTTCAATTTGGGCATCTATCGCATGCAGGTGCTGGGGCGCGACCGTACCTTGATGCGCTGGCTCAAGCATCGCGGCGGGGCGCAGCACCACCAGCGCTGGAAAAAATCGGGCAAACACGAACCGTTGCCCGCAGCCGTTGTGCTGGGCGCCGATCCCGGCACGATCTTGGCGGCCGTAACGCCGGTTCCCGACACGCTGTCGGAATACCAGTTCGCGGGCCTTTTGCGCGGCAAGCGCGTCGAACTGGTCGACTGCAAAACCGTGCCGCTCAAAGTGCCCGCCGAAGCCGAAATCGTGCTCGAAGGCCATGTCAGCCTCGACGAGTACGGCGACGAAGGCCCCTATGGCGACCATACCGGCTACTACAATTCGGTCGAAAAATTCCCGGTCTTCACGGTGAGCGCGATCACGATGCGCCGCGACCCGATCTATCTTTCGACCTTCACCGGCCGCCCGCCCGACGAGCCCTCGGTGCTGGGCGAAGCGCTCAACGACGTGTTCGTGCCGCTGCTGCGCCAGCAATTCCCCGAGATCGTGGATTTCTGGCTGCCGCCCGAAGGCTGTTCGTACCGCATCGCGGTCGTGTCGATGAAAAAGGCGTATCCGGGCCACGCCAAGCGCGTGATGCTGGGCGTGTGGAGCTATCTGCGCCAATTCATGTACACGAAATGGGTCGTCGTCGTGGACGACGACATAAACGCGCGCGACTGGAAAGACGTCATGTGGGCGATCTCGACGCGCATGGACCCCGCGCGCGACGTGACGCTGATCGAGGGCACGCCCATCGACTATCTCGATTTCGCCAGCCCCGAGAGCGGGCTTGGCTCGAAGATCGGGCTCGACGCCACCAACAAATGGCCGCCCGAAACCAAGCGCGAATGGGGCGAGCAAATCCGCATGGACGACGCTGTCGTCGAAACGATCACCAAAAAATGGGACAAACTCGGCCTGCCGGGCAGCGGCAAGCCGATCTGGAAACCGGGGCGACATTGAGCGGTGCGAAGCATCGTGCTAGTTTTTAACGATGTCAGAGTCGATTTCCAGATAGCCGCATGATCGAACCGGCGACGCCCCGCGACGAACCGGAACGTTTGGCCGCCTTGCGCGAACTCGGGCTGCTCGACGGCAAGCCCGAGCGCTCCTTCGACGATATCGTCGAACTCGTGCGCAAAATGCTCGGCGTACCCATCGCGCTCGTCTCGCTGGTCGATGCCGAGCGGCAATGGTTCCAGGCAAAAGCCGGGTTCGATGCGTCGGAGTCGCCGCGCTCCACGTCCTTTTGCGGCCACGCAATCCTGCAGCGCGGCATTCTGCTGGTCCCCGACGCGACGCAAGACCCGCGCTTCCACGACAATCCGCTCGTCACGGGGGAGCCGCATCTGCGTTTCTATGCGGGCGTGCCGTTGCGGCTCCCCGACGGTTTCCAGATCGGCACGCTGTGCGCGCTTTCGACCGCGCCGCGCGAAGATTTCGGCGCCACCGAGAAAGCGGCGCTGGTGCTATTGGGCCGTTTGACGCTCGACGCGATCGAACTGCATGCCTCGCGCCGACGCGCAGATCGCCTTCAAGCGGCGCTCACGCGCCGTGGCGAACTTTGCGACCGGATCGACGTACCCCTCGCCTTCGCCGAAAACGACGGGTGTCTTGTGCTGTGCAACGCGGCGTTCGCGCGCCTGTGCGGCGGGGATCCGGTCGGCCGCCCGGCCGACGAGGCGCTCGGCATCGCCTGGTCGCCGCTCGACATGGCGGAGGCGCAAACGCGGCATTACGATCTGGGACCGTTGCGCCTCGCCGTCGAGCGCACGGCCGACGGATTCGGTTTCGTCGGCAAAGCGACCGGCGGGGGCTAGGCGCCATGGTCGCCTACCGCACCTTCGACATCTATATCGACGGGCTCGATGCGCCGCTCCACATCGTGGCCGATCCCAACGAATCCGATCTCATCGACGCGCGCTGCCGGGCGCTTCTCAAGATGTGGCGCAAGCGGCGGTTTGCGGGCGGCATCCTGCCGCGTTGGCAAAATCTGGACGTCGAGCTGCTGCTCGATCTCAAGCCGTTTCTCGCGTATCTGGCCGTCCAGGACGACGGCGACATGCGCTATATCGACTACGGATCGGCCGTTGCCAGAGCCTACGGCCGCGACATGACCGGGCGACTCGTCAGCGAGTTTCCGGTGCCGCTCTCCAAGGCGTTTTTCAGCCTCTATCGGCTGGCTCTCAAGCAGGCGATCCCCTATGCCGCGCACCATCCTCCGCAGCCGCCGATGGTTCCGACCGCCAATTGGCATCGGCTGGTTCTGCCGCTCGACGAAGGGGGGCGCGGCAAAGTCGACCGGTTTTTGGTCTGCAATATTCCGATCTATCGCTAGCCTGTTTTTGCTGTGCGCCGCGCCTGCGGCGGCGGCCGACCTCGCGCGCATGGCGCCGATCCTCGACGTGCAGGGCCTGATCGAGGGCGACCTCACGCTGGCGGGCGGCAAAATCTCGATCGAAGCCGAGATTGCGGGCGATCTGGTCGCGACCGGCGGCCGCATCGGCGTCGGCGCGGCGACTGCGGTCAAGCGCAACGTGTTTTTGTTCGCAGCCGACATCGCGATCGCCGGGCGCTATGCCCAGCGCGTGTGGCTGGCGGGCGATACGGTCGTGCTCGACCTCGTGGCGGACGGCGACGTGTCGGTCGCGGCCTCGCGCGTGATCGTCGGCCCCAACACGCGCATTGCGGGCAGGCTCAAGGTCTGGTCGCTCGACCCGCCCGACATCCATGCCGATGCGCGTCTCGGCCAGGGCCTCGTCTACGATGCGGGCGGCGCCGCGAACGCGATCGACGCACTGATGGGGTTTGTCGGCACGCTGCTGCGCTGGGCGTTCAATGCCGCCGTGTGGAGTGCTGCCTTGCTGCTGGCGGCCTTCGCGCCCGGCTATGTGGGGGCGTGCGCTGCGGCCGTGCGGACCCGTCCGGGCGGCGTTCTTGCGTGGGGGCTGGGGCTTGGCGTCGCGGGACCGTTTGCGGTGCTGCTGTCGGCGGTCACGCTGGTGGGATTGCCGCTCGCGGGCGCGTTCGCATTGGCGCTGGCGCTTGCGTTGGGGCTTGGCTACGCGGTCGCGGCGGCATTTGCGGGAACGCTGGTGCTGCGGCTCGTCGGTCGCGATTGGACGTCCGCCGCGCCGTGGCGGATCGCGGCGGTTTTTGCGGGGCTTGTGGCGCTGGCGGGGTTGCGCCATATCCCTGGGGCAGGCACGCCCCTGCTGGCGCTGGTTTTTGCGTTCGGGTCCGGGGCGGCGTGCCGCGAACTTTATCTGCGCATGCGATAGGAATGCCGAAAAATGGAAAAAACCGCTTCGACGCTCGATCTGCTGGCCGACCTGATCGCCAGAGCCAAACGCGCGGGTGCGAGCGACGCCGACGCGGTGTTCGTCGAGGGCGTGTCGGTCAGCCATTCCAGGCGGCTGGGCAAACTCGAAAAACTCGAGCGCGCGGAGGGCTACGATCTTGGTTTGCGCGTGCTGATGGGCAAACGCCAGGCGATCGTGTCGTCCAACGACCGCTCGGCCAAAGCGCTGGCGGGCCTGGTCGAGCGCGCGGTCGCCATGGCCGCCCAAGCGCCCGAAGATCCCTATTGCGGCATCGCCGATCCCGGCGCCGTCGCGCGCGATCTGCCCGATCTCGATCTGGTCGATCCCGTGGAACCGTCGGCCGAAGAATTGATGGCGCGCGCGGCCGCCGCCGAAGAAACGGCGCTTGGCGTGAAGGGCGTCACCAACTCCGACGGCGCGGACGCGAGCTGGGGTTCGAGCCGCGTGGCGCTGGTCGCGTCCAACGGGTTTGCGGCCGAATATGCGCGCAGCTCGCACTCGTTTTCCGCTTCGGTGATTGCGGGCGAGGGGACGGCGATGGAGCGCGACTACGATTGGTCGTCGGCGCTGCATGCAAGCGACCTCGACGATCCCGCCAAGATCGGGCGCGAAGCGGGCTTGCGCGCCGTGCGGCGCTTGAACCCGCGCAAGATCGAAACCTGCAAACTGCCCGTCGTGCTCGATCCGCGCGTCTCGGGCAGCCTCGTGCGGCATTTCACGAGCGCCATCAACGGCACGTCGATCGCGCGCGGCACAAGCTTCCTCAAATCGAAAATGAACGAAGCGGTGTTCGGGCAGCATATCTCGATCGTCGAAGACCCGTTCCGCAAGCGCGGCCTCGGCTCCAAACCCGTCGACGGCGAGGGCATTGCGCCCAAACGGCGCCGCCTGATCGACAAGGGCGTGCTGACAAGCTGGGTGCTCGATCTGCGCTCGGCCCGCCAATTGGGGCTCGCCTCGACCGGCCATGCCGCGCGCGGCACCAGTTCGCCGCCAAGCCCGTCGACGACCAACGTCTATATGGAAGCGGGTACGCTGGCGCGCGCCGCCATGATCAAGGACATCAAGCGGGGCCTCTATGTGACCGAGTTCATCGGCAGCGGCGTCAATGGCGTGACGGGCGACTATAGCCGCGGGGCGGCGGGTTTCATGATCGAAGACGGCGAGCTTGCCTATCCGGTCAGCGAAGTGACGGTCGCCGGCAATCTGATCGAGATGTTTTTGCACGCGATCCCGGCCGACGATCTGGAATTCCGCCACGGCACCGACGCGCCGACCCTGCGCATCGACGGCTGCACCATCGCGGGGCGCTGACGCCTACGCCGCCCCCAGATGGCGCAGCGGGCGGCCGGGGGCCAGCGCTTGGGCCGCGCGCAGGATCCCCGCCGTATCGATGCCAAAATGCCGATAAAGGTCGGCGATCGTGCCGGTCTGGCCGAAATGCTCGACGCCCAAGGCGCGCGTGCGATGGCCGCCGACCGAACCCAGCCAGGCCAGCGTCGCCGGGTGGCCGTCCACGACCGTGACGAGGGCGGCATCGGCGGGCAACGCCGCCAGCAGCCGTTCGACATGCGCCTGTGCGCCGACGTGGCCCGCCTCGCGCGCGCGCTGGGCCGCACTCCAGCCCGCGTTCAAGCGGTCGGCGGAGGTCACGGCCAACAGCCCCGCATCGCGTCGGTCTTCGCCCAGCAACCCCACGGCCGCGATCGCTTCGGGGGCGACGGCGCCCGTATAGGCGACCACAACCGAGGCGTTGGGGCCGGGCTTGCGCAGCCAATAGCCGCCATCGACGATATTCTGCGCAAGCGTCGGCGTCATCGTGCGCTGCGGCTGTTCGAGCGGCCGCGTCGACAAGCGCAGATAGACCGAGCCGCCCGTCGCGTCGCGCAGCCAGTTGGCGTCGCTGGCAAAATCCTCGCCGTCGCGCTGCATGTAGTCGAAGCCAAAACGCATCGCGACGGCCAATTCGTCGAGGAAGGCGGGTTCGAACGCGCACAGCCCGTCTTGCGCCATGCCGACCAAGGGCGTTGCGATCGACTGGTGCGCGCCGCCTTCGGGCGCGAGCGTGACACCCGAGGGCGTCGCCACCAGCATGAAGCGCGCATCCTGGTAGCACGCGTAGTTGAGCTGGTCGGCGGCGCGCAGGATGAACGGATCGTAGACCGTGCCGACCGGCAAAATCCGCTCGCCGTTGATCGCGTGCGACAGCCCGAAGGCGGAGAGCGCCAGAAACAGATTCGACTCGGCGATGCCCAGCTCCAGATGCTGGCCCTGCGGCGAGAAGGTCCAATTGTAGGTGGAGGGGATGCGCTCGGCCTTGAAAATATCCGCCATGGCTTCGCGCGCGAACAGGCCGCGCCGGTTGATCCACGGACCCAGATTGGTCGAGACCGTCACGTCGGGCGCGGTCGTCACGATGCGGCGCGCAAATTCGCTGTTCTCGCGCGCGATCTCGTTGAGGATCTGGCCGAACCCCATCTGCGTGGAGACCGCCTTGCCCGCCGCATCGGGCACCGCCAGGGTCGCGGGAATTTCGATCTTTGCCGCCATCAAGCGCCGCGTGCCGCCCGCAAAAAACGGCGTGCGGTCGACGAAGCGCTGCAGATCGGCCGAGGGCAAGGCCGCACCTTCCCATTTGTCCCACTCGCGGCCCGGGCGCACGTTGGCGGCGGCGCGAAATTCGTCCATTTGGGCCGGATTCATCAGCCCGGCATGGTTGTCTTTGTGGCCCGCCAGCGGCAGGCCGAATCCTTTGATCGTGTAGCAGATGAACAAAGTCGGCCGGTCGTGTTCGGCCGCTTTTTCGAAGGCCGCCAGCAGCGAGGGCAGATCGTGGCCGCCAAGATTGCCCATCAGCGCGGCAAGCTCGGCGTCCGAACGTTTGTCGAGCAAACGCGCGACCGGCCCCTGGTCGCCGATTTCGTCGGCCAGGCGTTTTCGCCACGCGGCACCGCCCTGGAAGGTGAGGGCGGAATAGAGCTGGTTGGGGCAGCGGTCGATCCAGTCCCGCAGTTTGCTGCCGCCGGGCTCGGCAAAGGCGGCTTGCTGGAGGGCGCCGTGTTTGACGATCGCCACGTCCCAGCCGAAATTGCGGAACATGGTCTCGAACTTTTCCCACAAGCCCTCGCGCACCACGGCGTCGAGCGACTGGCGGTTGTAGTCGACGACCCACCAGCAGTTTCGAAGACCGTGTTTCCAGCCCTCGACGAGCGCTTCGTAGATATTGCCCTCGTCCATTTCCGCGTCGCCGATCAGCGATACCATGCGCCCCTCGGGCCGGTCCTTCATCCAGCCATGCGCCTTGGCGTAGTCCTGCGCGAGGGACGAGAACAGCGTCTGGGCCACGCCAAGCCCGACCGAACCCGTCGAGAAATCGACGTCGTCGCCGTCTTTGGTGCGCGAGGGATAGCTTTGCGCCCCGCCGAAGCCGCGGAAGTTTTCGAGCTTGGCCCGGCTCTGGTTGCCCGCCAGATACTGGATCGCATGGAAAATCGGCGAGGCGTGGGGCTTGACCGCCACGCGATCCTGCGGGCGCAGCGCGCCGAAATAGAGCGCCGTCATGATCGTCGCGAGCGAGGCGGACGATGCCTGGTGCCCGCCCACTTTGATTTCGCCCGCATCGCGCACATGGTTGGCATTGTGGATCGTCCACGAAGCGAGCCACAAAATGCGCCGCTCGAGTTCGGCCAGATACAAAAGCCTGCTGTCGGTCATCGCCTTGTCCTTCAGGCGGCGACGGGCGTTTGGCCCGCCAGCACGGTGCGGAAAATGTCGGTATCCACGTTGCCGCCGCATAGAACGAGGCCGACGCGCTTGCCGCGCATCGCATCCTTTTCCTGCAGCAGGGCCGCGAGCGGTGCTGCGCCCGCACCTTCGGCGACATTGTGGGTGTCCTGGAAATAGGCGCGCATGGCGCTTGCCACGTCGTCGTCCGAAACCGCAAGAACGCGCGCGACCCCTTTGAGGACGATCGCCAGCGCCTCGGCCGACGGCACGCGCACCGCCATGCCGTCGGCGAAGGTGCGCGCGGAATTGGTTTCGACGACTTGGCCCGCCTCGAACGAGAGCTTGTAGGCGTTGGCGCGGTCCGACACGACGCCGACGATCTTGGTCGGCAGCCCGAGCAGGTCGCGCGTTTGTACCAGCCCGCAAATGCCCGACCCCAAACCGATCGGCACATAGACCGTGTCGAGATCGCCAAACGCGCCGAACAGTTCGAGCGCGTAGCTCGCCACCCCCAGCACCAGATCGCGCTGGAACGAGGGCGCAAATTCGTAGCCCCGCGTGTGGGCCAAGGCGGTGGCATGGGCGCGCGCTTCGTCGAAATCGCTGCCGTGTTCGACCAGTTCGGCGCCGAGCGCCTGCATCGCGGCATTTTTTTCGACCGAATTGCCGTGCGGCACCACGATCGCGACCGGCACGCCCGCTTTGGCGCCCGCATAGGCGAGGCTCTGGCCGTGATTGCCGCGCGTCGCCGACACGACGCCCTTGACGTGCGGGCGCTCGCGTTTGAGCCGGTCGAAATAGACGAGGCCGCCGCGAATTTTGAAGGCGCCCGCAGGCGTATGGTTCTCGTGCTTGACGACGACGTGCGCGCCCGTGCGCTTTGCCAGCAACGGCCACGCATATTGCGCGGTCGGGCCGAAATGGCGGTGGACGAGGGCGGCAGCGGCTTCAAGTTCGCCAAGCGTGAACATCGGTTGCTTTCGTCGGCTGAGGAACGGCGCAGGCTACCACACACGGCCGCGCGCGCGAGCTTCGCGATGCGCAAATGGCACCCTTGATCTGGCACCGGGGTGTGCTATCTCCGGGGCCAGCTTCTTCGATCCGCCTGCCGCAAGGATATGTCCGCCATGGCCGCCTACCAATATGTCTATGTGATGAAGCGTCTCGCCAAGGTCTATCCGGGCGGGAAAAAAGTGCTCGACGATATCTGGCTGTCGTTTTTACCGGGCGCCAAGATCGGCGTTCTGGGCCTCAACGGGTCGGGCAAATCGACGCTGCTCAAAATCATGGCCGGGCGCGACGGCGACACGTCGGGCGAGCATTTTCTGGCCGAAGGGGCGACGTGCGGCTATCTCGAGCAGGAACCGCAGCTCGATCCCAAAAAGACCGTCGCCGAAAACGTCATGGAGGGGCTGGGACCTCTGAAGCGCATGGTCGACCGCTTCGAAGAAGTGTCGAACCGATTTTCCGACGTGACCGACGACGACGAAATGAACGCGCTGCTGGCCGAGCAGGCCGAATTGCAGGAAAAAATCGACGCCGCGAACGCGTGGGACCTGAACCGCACGATCGAAATCGCGATGGACGCGCTGCGCTGCCCGCCGGGCGACTGGGCCGTCGACAAGCTGTCGGGCGGCGAGCGGCGGCGCGTCGCCCTGTGCCGCCTGCTGCTGCAAAAGCCCGATCTGCTGCTGCTCGACGAGCCGACCAACCATCTCGACGCCGAGTCCGTCGGCTGGCTCGAGCGATTCCTGCACGAATATCCGGGATGCGTGGTCGCCGTCACGCACGACCGCTATTTTCTCGACAATGTTGCGGGCTGGATCCTCGAACTCGATCGCGGCAAGGGCATTCCGTGGGAAGGCAACTACTCGTCCTGGCTCGACCAGAAACAAAAGCGCCTGGCGCTCGAAGAAAAGCAGGAGACCAACCGCCAGAAGACTCTCGAGCGCGAACTCGAATGGATCAAGTCGAGCCCGCGCGCGCGCCAGGCCAAAAACAAGGCGCGTATCCAGGCCTACGACGCGCTGGTGGCCGAGGAGCGCGACCGCGCCCCCGACTCGATGCAGATTTCGATCGCGCCGGGCCCGCGCCTTGGCAATACGGTCGTCATCGCCGAGGGCCTCAGCAAAGGCTTCGGCGACAAGCTGCTGATCGACAAGCTCGATTTCCGTCTGCCGGCGGGCGGCATCGTGGGCATTATCGGCCCCAACGGGGCGGGCAAAACCACGCTGTTCCGCATGCTGGTGGGCCAGGACAAACCCGACGGCGGCACGCTTTCGATCGGCGAGACGGTGCAATTTGGCTATGTCGACCAGAATCGCGACGATCTGGACGCCAACAAGAACGTCTGGGAAGAAGTGTCGAACGGCGACGACATCATCGTCATCGGCGGCAAAAACGTGCCGAGCCGCGCCTATGTGGCGTCGTTCAATTTCAAGGGCGCCGACCAGCAGAAGAAAGTCGGCCAGCTGTCGGGGGGCGAGCGCAACCGCGTGCAGCTTGCCAAGATGCTCAAGGCCGGTTCCAACGTGCTGCTGCTCGACGAACCGACCAACGATCTGGACGTCGACACGTTGCGCGCCCTCGAAGAAGCGCTGCTGGGCTATTCGGGCTGCGTGCTGGTCATCAGCCACGACCGCTGGTTCCTGGACCGGGTCGCAACGCACATCCTGGCCTTCGAAGGCGACAGCCAGGTCGTCTGGTTCGAAGGCAACTACCAGGATTACGAGGCCGACAAAAAGCGCCGCCTGGGGGCCGATGCCGACCAGCCGCACCGCATCAAATACAAACCCCTGACGCGCAGCTGACGCTTCAGCCGCGCGCGGCGGCGGAGGTTCTGGCGCGCAGCGCGTCGATCAGCGCCTGCAGACGTCCGCCATTGCGCTGGACGGTCGCCGAGAAATCGTCGCGCTGCGTGATCGCCATGCTGACGTCTTCGATGATCACGTCGATGATGCGCCAGCTGTCGGCGACCGGGCGCAAGCGCCACGACACGCGCACCGGCGCGCCCTGCGCGCGCATGAATTGCGACTGCACGAACACTTCGCCCTCGTCGCCGCGGCGCGAGCCGACCGTCACGATTTTTTCGCCGCCATAGTCGGCAAAGCGCGTCGCGTAACTCGAAACGATGTAGTCCTCGAACGCTTTCAGATACGCCGCGCGGTCGGTTTCGCTGGCTGTCCGCCACGGCGTGCCCAACGCGAAGCGCCCGATCGTGGGCACATCGAAGGCTTCCGTGAACAGCACGCGAAAGCGGTTGGTGCGTTCGGCAAGGTCCATTTCTTTGGAGGTCAGACCGTCGATCGCGCGCTGCGAGAGCCGGTCGATAAAGCCCGTTGCGGCCGGCACGGCATCGGCGGCCGCCGACTGCGCGACGGCACGGCGCACGACCGGCGCCGCAAGCGCAGCGGCGGCAAAAACGGCCAGAAGCGATCGACGCAGCATCGCGCGGCTCCCGCTCGTCCGTTACTGCGGCACTTCGGCGCGCGGGCCGGACGCGCCGACGCCTTCGCCGTCGCCGTCGCTCATGCGCGGCGAAGGCAGATTGGAGCCCGGATCGGCATTGCGGATCTCGGCGCGGCGACGCTCGACAGTCACGCGGCGCACGGTCGCGTAGAGGTCGGTCGAGCTGCGCTGCAGATCGTCGATCTGCTGCGCGTTAGCATCGCGCTGGTGCACGGCCGTGGCGCCCGTACGCGTGTACGGCGCCCAATTGAGGTCGGCTTTGCGCGTCAGGATGTTGAACGGATCGAGAAACGCGTCGACCACGAGGCCGACCAGATCGCGCCCGTTCGACGAGCCCAGAACCGGCAGCATCAGATAGGGGCCTTCGTCGACGCCCCACGCGCCGAACGTCTGGCCCGCGTCTTCTTCGTGATGGGCAAAGCCCATTTCCTTGGCCGGATCGAAGAAACCGAAAAACCCGACCAGCGTGTTGATGAAGAAACGCGCGATCGCCGTGCCCGCGCGCGCGCCTTCGCCCTGCAAGCCGTCGTTCACGGCCGTCCAGGGGGTGCGCAAATTGCCGAGCGCATTGCCGACGCCGGTACGCGCACCCTGCGGCAGCATGCCGTACCAGGCAGCGGCGGGTTTCAGCGCGATCTCGTCGAGGAAGCGATTGACCTCGAAGAAATAGCGGTTCGCGCCCTCGATCGGGTCCCAAATTTCCGCGCCGGCGGCCTGCGCTTGGGCGATCTGGCGGCCCTCGGCCTTGGCGCTCGGCATGCCCAAAGCCACGCTTGCCGCAAGCACGACTGCAACCAGAGAGCGACGCAGTCCGTTCCGCGATAGGCCGGTATTCGATAGAAGCGACATTGGTGATGGAGACCCTTCGAAATTGGATTGCCGCGATTTTTGCCGGTCGCGTAACGTGCCGAGTAAGCCCTGGTCCGACCACTAATCTAAACCAAAATCGTTAAAAAACGACTTCGGCCGATTCGCGATTAGAACCGATTGTTATCATATAGATCGGTACGGTTTCCAGACTCTGCGGATAACCCACAGGGTTCGGCAGGGGCCTGTTGCGCAAAAATCACATCGAAAAATTCGAAATCACATTGCTTGGCCTAAATTATCTCTTGATACATATAAGCATATTGTTATATGTTTCTTTTCGTGGCTCACTCTCTCGATGATCTACTTGATGGATTGCGCGCGGCAGCCGAGCCGACCCGGCTGCGGCTGCTGGCGTTGTGCGCGCAAGGCGAGCTCACGGTCAGCGAATTGGTCCATATTTTGGGGCAGAGCCAGCCGCGCGTGTCGCGCCATTTGAAGCTGCTGTGCGATGCGGGGCTGCTCGATCGGCTGCCCGAGGGCAGTTGGGCCTTCTATCGGTTGGCGGAAGGCTCCAGGGCCAACGGCCTGGTCCGCCAGTTGGCCGACATGTTGCCGCACGACGATGTCCAATTGCAGCGCGACCGCGACGGTCTTGCCGCCGTGCGCGCCACGCGCGCCCGGCATGCGGCGGCCTATTTCGACGCGAATGCGGGCGGCTGGGACCGCATCCGCTCGCTGCACGTACACGACCGCGAGGTCGAGCGCCGCTTGCTGGATCTTGTGCCGTCGCGCGCCGATTTCGACCTGCTCGATATCGGCACCGGTACGGGCCGCGTGCTGGAAGTTTTGGGCGCGCGCGGCGCGCGCGGCGTGGGCATCGACCAGTCGCACGCGATGCTGCGCGTGGCGCGCGCCAATCTGGCGCAGGCGGGCCTCGCCAACGTGCATGTGCGCCAGGGTGACATGTACCGCCTGGCGTGGGACGCGCCCGAATTCGATCTCGTCACGATCCACCAGGTGTTGCATTTTGCCGACGATCCGGCCGCCGCAATCAAGGAGGCCGCGCGCGTGCTGCGCCCCGGCGGGCGCCTTGTCGTCGTCGATTTTGCGCCCCACGCGCTCGATGCGCTGCGCACCCAGCATGCGCATCGCCGGCTGGGTTTTGCCGACGCCGACATGCGCGCCTGGATGGGCGCCGCCGGGCTTCGAGCGCTCGAACCGGTGGCGCTGCCGGGCGAACAATTGACCGTCTGCCTGTGGGCGGCCGACAAACCGACCGATTCCGACACCCAGCAAGGAGCATCCAGCCTATGACCGACCGGCTTTTTGGCGGCGCTACCGCCACGGGCGCCCTGACCGTCAGTTTCGAGTTTTTCCCGCCGAAAAACGAGGAAATGGACAAGCAGCTGTGGGCGGCGTTCGAGCGTCTGGCGCCGCTGGGGCCGCGTTTCGTGTCGGTGACGTACGGCGCGGGCGGCTCGACGCGCGAGCGCACGCACGCGGTCGTCAAGCGCATCGCGGCCGAAAGCGACGTGTCGCCGGCGGCGCACCTCACCTGCGTTGCCGCCACGCGCGCGGAAATCGACGACGTGGTGCGCAGCTACTGGGCGGCGGGCGTGCGCCATATCGTGGCGCTGCGCGGCGATCCGCAGGCGGGCCAGAGCAAATACGCGCCCCATCCCGACGGCTACGCCTACGCCAACGATCTGGTCGCGGGCATCCGCAAAATCGCGAATTTCGACATCTCGGTCGGCGCCTATCCCGAAGCGCATCCCGACGCGCCCTCGCCCGAGGCCGATCTGGACTACCTTGCGGCCAAGTTCGACGCGGGCGCCAACCGCGCCATCACGCAGTATTTTTTCGACACCGACGTATACCTGCGCTACCGCGACAAATGCGCGGCGCGCGGCATCCGCAACGAAATCGTGCCCGGCATTTTGCCCGTGACCAACTTCGCCCAGGTGCAGAAATTCTCCAAAATGTGCGGCGCCTCGGTGCCGCAATGGCTGGCCGATCTGTTCGACGGGCTCGATCCCGATCCCGAGACGCGCCGCCTGGTCGCGGCCATGGTCGCGGCCGAGCAATGCCGCCGCCTGCAGGCGCATGGCGTGACCAATTTCCATTTCTACACCCTCAACCGCGCGGATCTGGCCTATTCGATCTGCCATGTGCTGGGCCTGCGCCCGGCCAAGGTGGCGCCGGCGCTCGCAGCGCAGACCGCTTGAGGGAAACGCCCATGACCCGCGCGCAAAAAGCCGGCCTTTTCCGCAAACTTGCGGCCGACCGCATCCTCGTCAAGGACGGCCCCTACGGCTCGATGATCCAAAGCTACAAGCTCGACGAGCAGGGCTACCGCAACGGGCGCAGCTACAACCACGACCAGAAAGGCAACAACGATCTGCTCAATCTCACGCGCCCCGAGATCGTCGCCGAAATCTGCGGCAAGTACATTGCGGCGGGCGCCGACATTCTTGCGACCAACAGCTTCAACTCGAACGCCATCAGCCTTGCCGATTACGGCTTGCAGGCCCAGGCGCGCGAGATCAGCCTTGCCGCCGCGCGCGTGATCCGCGAGACCTGCGACCGCGCGATGGCGGCCAACCCCGCGCGCCCGCTGTTCGTCGTGGGCGCGCTGGGGCCGACCAACAAGACGCTGTCGATCAGCCCCGACGTCAACAATCCGGGCTACCGCGCCGTGTCGTTCGACGAGATGCGCGACATCTACCGCGAGCAGATCGACGGGCTGCTCGACGGCGGCGCCGATTTCATCATGGTCGAAACCGTGTTCGACTCGCTGAACGCCAAGGCGGCGCTGGTCGCGTGTTCGGAAGCGGGCGAAGCGCGCGGCGAGGACATCCCCGTGATGTGTTCGCTGACCTTGACCGACATGGCGGGGCGCAACCTGTCGGGCCAGACGGTCGAAGCGTTCTGGCATTCGGTACGCCACGCCAAGCCGCTCACCATGGGCATGAACTGCTCGTTCGGGGCGACCGAACTGCACCCGTATGTGGGCGACATCCAGGGCCGCGCCGACACGCTGATCTGCGTGTATCCCAATGCGGGCCTGCCCAACGACATGGGCGCCTACGACGAACCGCCCGAAATGACGGGCCAACTGGTCGGCGTGTGGGCGCGCAACGGCTGGGTCAATGTGGTGGGCGGGTGCTGCGGCACCACGCCGGGCCACATCGCCGCGATCGCCAAGGCGGTCGCGGGCGTCGCCCCAAGGCAAATCCCCAAAATCGGCGCGCGGCTCAGGCTCGCGGGCATGGAAGCGGTGAGTTTCTGACATGGCCGACATCGAGACCCAAGCCGTCGCGACCTTCGTCAATATCGGCGAGCGCACCAACGTCACCGGATCGGCGGCGTTCAAAAAACTGGTCCTGGCCGGCGACTACGCGGCCGCCGTCGAAGTGGCGCGCCAGCAGGTCGAAGCGGGCGCCCAGATCATCGACGTCAACATGGACGAAGGCCTGCTCGACGCCGAAAAGGCGATGGACACGTTCTTGAAGCTCATCGCCGCCGAGCCCGACATCAGCCGGGTGCCGGTGATGATCGACAGTTCCAAATGGTCGGTCATCGAAGCGGGCCTCAAATGCGTGGCCGGCAAGCCGATCGTCAATTCGATTTCGATGAAAGAGGGCGTCGGCCCCTTCGTCGAGCAGGCCAGGAAGGTCCGCCGCTACGGCGCCGCCGTGGTGGTGATGGCGTTCGACGAGAAGGGCCAGGCCGACACCGCCGACCGCAAGGTCGAAATCTGCAAACGCGCCTACGGCATCCTGGTCGGCGAAGTGGGCTTCCCGGCCGAAGACATCATCTTCGATCCCAATATTTTCGCGGTCGCCACGGGCATCGAGGAGCACAACAATTACGGCGTCGATTTCATCGAGGCGACGCGGCGCATCAAGGCCGCGTGCCCGCACGCCAAGATATCGGGCGGCGTTTCGAACCTGTCGTTTTCGTTTCGCGGCAACGAGCCCGTGCGCCGCGCGATGCACTCGGTCTTCCTCTACCATGCCATCAAAGCGGGCATGGATATGGGCATCGTCAATGCGGGCCAGCTCGACGTCTACGACACGATCCCGGCCGAACTGCGCGACGCGTGCGAGGACGTGATCCTCAACCGCAATCCCGACGCGACCGAGCGCATGCTCGAAATCGCGCCCAAATACAAAAAATCGGGCGCGGACGTGCCCGACGCCGCCGAACTCGAATGGCGCACATGGCCCGTGCGCAAGCGCCTCGAACACGCGCTTGTCAAAGGCATGGACCAGTACGTGGTCGAGGACGCCGAAGAGGCCCGCCAGCAAGCCAGGCGCCCGATCGAGGTCATCGAAGGTCCGCTGATGGACGGCATGAACGTGGTCGGCGATCTGTTCGGGGCTGGCAAAATGTTTCTGCCCCAGGTCGTCAAATCCGCGCGCGTGATGAAAAAGGCGGTCGCCCACCTCATCCCCTATATCGAGGCCGAGAAGACCGCCAACTCGAAACCCAAGGGCAAGATCGTCATGGCGACGGTCAAAGGCGACGTGCACGATATCGGCAAGAACATCGTCGGCGTCGTGCTCCAGTGCAACAATTTCGACGTCGTCGATCTGGGCGTGATGGTGCCGGTGCAGGAGATCCTGCGCGCCGCCAACGAGAACAAGGCCGACATTGTCGGCCTCTCGGGCCTCATCACGCCGTCGCTCGACGAAATGGTGACGGTGGCCGAGGAAATGAAGCGTGCGGGCCTGAAAATCCCGCTGCTGATCGGAGGCGCCACGACCTCGAAGACGCATACGGCCTTGCGCATCGCGCCGCGCTACGACGGGCCGACCGTGCATGTGCTCGACGCGTCGCGCGCGGTCGGCGTGTGCTCGTCGCTGCTTTCCGACACGCAAGCCGTCGATTTCAACGCCGGCATCCTGAAAGAGTACGAGAAGATCCGCGTCGACCGCGCGGGCGGCCAGAAAGACAGCCTCGTTTCGCTGGTCGAAGCGCGCGCCAACGCGCCCAAATTCGACTGGTTCGACTACGTGCCGCCGGAGCCCAAATTTCTGGGCACGCGCGCCTTCGCCGAATATCCGCTGGCCGAACTGGTCGAGCGCATCGACTGGACGCCGTTTTTCCGCGCCTGGGAATTGCAGGGCGTGTACCCCGCGATCCTCGACGACAAGATCGTGGGCGAGAGCGCGCGCAACCTGTTCGCCGACGCGCAAAAAATGCTGAAACGAATCGTCGGCGAAAAATGGCTCGTCGCCAAGGGCGTGGTCGGTTTCTGGCCGTGCAAGCGCGTCGGCGACGACGTGGCCGTGTTCGACGATTCGCGCCACAGCAGGGAAATCGGCCGCTTCCACTTCCTGCGCCAGCAGATCGCCAAGCGCGGCGGGCGCGCGAATTTCTGCCTGGCCGATTTCGTGTCGGCCGACGCCGACTATATCGGCGGTTTTGCGGTGACGGCCGGGCACGACATCGAGGCGCATCTGGCGCGCTTCAAATCGCAGCACGACGACTATTCCGACATCCTCTTGAAGGCGCTGGCCGACCGTCTGGCCGAAGCCTTCGCCGAGCGCCTGCACGAGCGCGTGCGCAAGGAATTCTGGGGCTACGCGGCCGACGAGGATCTCTCGAACGAGGCGCTGGTGGCGGAAAAATATCGCGGCATCCGGCCCGCACCGGGCTATCCCGCGTGCCCGGACCACAGCGAGAAGAGCGAACTGTTCCGGCTGCTCGACGCGCATCGCCAGACGCGCATCAGCCTGACCGAGAATTTCGCGATGCTGCCGACGGCAGCGGTCTCGGGTTTCTATTTCTCGCACCCGCAGGCCGAATATTTCGGCGTGGCGCGCATCGGCAAGGACCAGGTCGCCGAATACGCGCACCGGCGCGGCGTCACGCTCGACCAGGCCGAAAAATGGCTGCGGCCGAATCTGGGCTACGAGACGTGAGGATCGCCGGCTCGTGGCGGATCCGCAGCTAGCGCCCGCCGATAGATCGCGCCCAGCAGAAACGGCGTCATGTAGATCGGGAATTGCATGCAGGTGAAATAGAGAAAGAGGTCGCTGTCGCTGCCCGTGCCGATCGCGCCCACCACGAGCGCGAAATTTCGGTTTCCCGCCGCCAACGATGCCGTCAGGCTCTCGGCGCGGTTTAGGCCCAGCACGCGCTCGAGCGGCACCAGAACCGCCGCCGTCAGCGCCTGCAAACCGAAATTGGCGCCAAACGCCGCCGCCATATAGAGCGCCACTTTGGCCGGATCGGTGCCGATCGCGTCGGCGAACCCGTCGACGGCGCCGAACGCAAACACCACCAGCACCAAAACGCCCAAGCCGCCGATGGCGCCGTCGTGGCGCTGGAGCCTGTCGGCGCCGGCGAATTTGCGCACCGCAAAGGCGGCCGCAAACGCGCCGCCCACCAGGCCCGCCAGGCGCAGCAGCAGATCGCCCGCGCCGATCGCGACATCGAGATGCAACAAGCCGGCGGCCAGCGGCGGCAGCGTCAGCGGCACCGCCAGCGAGGTCGCGACCAGCAGCACCAGCGCCCAGCGCGCATCGAGCCCGAGCATGATCGCATAGGCCGTCACCGACACGAGCATGGGCGCGCTGGCAAACAGCCCGATCGCCATGGCAAGCGGACCCGGCAGCAGGGCTGCGGCGAGCGGAACGGCCAGCAGCGGCACCCCCAGCATCAGCAGCGCGACCAGCACGGCAATTTTGAGCGGGTGGCGCAGCGGCTCGGCAAGGCGCGCCCAATCCATGCGCAAAATCGCCGAGGCAAGCAAGATCGTGACGGCGGGCAGCAAAAACGGACGCGCCGCCGCCGCCAGTCCGGGCAGCGCGATGCCCACGAACAGACACAGCGCCAGAATTTTCGACGCGCGCGCGTTGATCCACGCCAGGATGCCGGAAACCATGCCTCTTTGTGGCCCAATCAGGCCCCGAACGGGAATATTTTTTGGCAGCGCGCGTTGGTGCTGCGACGCGCGATTTGCGCTTGCGGATGCGGCCGGTTTCGGCCAAAAATATGCGGTTGCAAAAATTCGGGGAGATGACCTGCGATGGGCGCTGTAACGAAGTTTCTGGTTGTCGGCGTCGCGGCGCTCGGCCTTGCCGCGTGCCAGACCAACGAAGCGGCTTTGACGGCGGCGGGCGGTTCGCGCACGGTCACGGTCGCGCCGGGCGAACGGGGCCCGGTCAGCGGCGTGGGCATCGAAGCCCAGGACATCGCCGCGATGACCGACCAGATGGTGCGCGACATGCTGTCGAACCGCACGCTGTCGGCGCTGGCGGCGCGCCCCAACCCGCCGCAAGTCGTTATCGACAGCCAGTTCTTCGAAGTTTCGGGCACGCAGCCCATCGACAAGAACCTGATCACCGACCGGCTGCGCGTCCAGCTCAACCGCGCCTCCAACGGGCAGATGGTGTTCGTCGCGCGCAACCAAGCCGCCCTCGTCAACCAGGAGCGCGCTTTGCGCCGCGACGGCATCGTCGACCAGGGCACCACGGGCCTTGCGCGCGCCCAGGCGAGCGCCGATTTGCGCCTCTCGGGCCGCATTTCAACGCTGAATGCGCGCAGCGGCACCACGGGCGCCGTGCAGCGCACGAACTACATTGTCTTCCAGATGATCGATACCGAACGCGGCACGATCGTGTGGGAAAACGACTACGAATTCACGCGCGCGGCCACCGACGACGTCGTCTATCGCTAGGCGCGCCCGGGGATGGTTTTTCGCAAGGTTCTTGCCGCGACGGCGAGCCTCGCCTTGCTGGCCGGGTGCGTGACCACCCAAACGCACGAGCTTGAAACCAAGATCGACGCGACCCGGCTCGACGAATTTCTCGCCGACAAACCCGCGCCGTTGCGCAGGCTCTATGCGCGCATTCCCATCGAAGGCCAGCGCAACGCGGTATTGAACCACACGCGCACGGGTCTGGCGGCGTTGGAATTGGACGAACTCGCGCATGCGGGCGCGTCGTTCGACCGGGCGCTCGAATCGATCGACGCGATCTATGCCGACAACCCCCAGGCGGCGGCCGCGCGCTCGATTTGGGTGAAGGAGAACATCAAGGATTTCAAGGGCGAGCCCTACGAACGCGCGATGGCCTACTACTATCGCGGTCTCGTCTATATGCGCAGCGGCGAATACGACAACGCGGCCGCTTCGTTTCGCGGCGCGATTTTCCAGGACAGCATTGCGGCCGAGGAAACCTACCGCTCCGACTTCGCCGCCATGCTGTTTTTGGAGGGGTGGGCGCGGCGCTGCTACGGCAATGCGGTCGATGCACGCGACGCGTTTGCCGAAGCCGCGCGCCTGCAGCCGCGCCTGGCGGAACCGCCGGCCGCGCATACCGTGCTGTTGCTGGCCGAAACCGGGCGCGGCCCCCTCAAAACGGCGGAAGGTGCGGGGCGCGAACGGCTGGTTTTCCGGCGCAGCGGCAATATTCGCGAGCAAGGCGTCAATTTTTTCGTCGACGGGGTCAAGCTGCCCGGCATTCTGGCGGGCGACGTGTTCTACCAGGCCACCACGCGCGGCGGGCGCCCGATCGACGCGATCCTGGCCAACAAGGCGGTCTGGAAGGGCGCCACCGACACGACGGGCGACGTGCTGGTCGGTGCGGGGATCCTGGCGGCGACCTACGGCGCGAATTCGGGCGATCGCGACACGGCGCTGGCAGGCTTGGGCATCGCGGCCCTGGGTTTGCTGGTGCAGGGCGTGGCCGGGCAAATCCGCGCCGAGGCGGACGTGCGCAATTGGGACAATCTGCCCGACCGAATCCATCTGGCGACGCTCGAATCGGTTCCGCCCACCTCTAAAGTTGTGGCAGAATGGCTCGACGAGACCCAGTCCCCGCTGGCCGACGCGCCGACCGAACTCCGGCTCGAGACGGTCGGCAACTGCACGCTGGGATGGATCCGCTCGGTCTCCGCGTTGTGGGTACCGGATGTCGCCCCCAACGCGATCGTGCGGCCGCGGCGCTAGCGACGCAAAACAGGCAAAAGGAGCGGTGAAAATGGCAGGGGAATGGGGCAGAAGGTTGGGCGCTGCGGCGGCGGCAGCGATGCTGGCGGGGTGCGCGCAGCCGATCGCCGTGCAATGCGATTTCTCGCCGTTTTTGTCGGCCCAGCGCAGCCCGGGTCCCGCGTTGGCGCCGATGGTGCCCGGAACCATGCAGGACGTGCCGCTGAACGCCATCGCCTTCACCGACCGGCGCATCACGGATCGCGTGCTGGTCCAGTCGCTGGGCGCCAGCCGCAACGATGCCGGCCGCGTGCAGGTGACCGCGCGCATGGTCAACTGCACCGACACGCCGATCCAGGTCGAAGCGCGCACGCAATTCATGGATAGCGCCCAGGCGCCGACCGAAGCGGTTTCGGCGTGGAAGCGCGTCTTCCTGTCGCCGCGCGCGTTCGCGATCTACCAGGAATCCTCGATGGACGCGCAAAAAGTGGCGCTCTATCTGGTCGAACTCAAAGGAGCGGACCCGCGATGAACACCCTGCTGCGCTGCGCCGTTCTGGGCGCGGCTTTTTTCGCGGCCTCGGGCGCGCTGGCGCAAGGCGTGCCGCCCTATGTGCCGCCTGCGGCCGATGCGCCGCAAGCGGCGCCCATTCCGGGCTTGGGCGGCATCGGCGCGGACGGGTATCGCACCGACGTGCCCGGCGTGCTGACGCGCCAGCCGCGCCCCGGCGCCCCGGCCGCGATCGACCGCAACACGACCGTCGCAAGCTACCGGGCGGCCTACGCCGCGCAGAATCGGCCGCGCATCGTGGTCTATTGGTTTCGCCAGCTCGGCGAATTGGCGGGCCAGGATTGCGCGATCGAAGTGATCAGCCGCGACAATCGCCAGGCCAGCGGCAGCGCTGCGGGCGAGCTTGGCGTGTTGGGCCGCGCGCAGATCGACGCCCAAACCCAGCGCAGCGGCGAATCGTCGAACTGCGTGGTGATCGGCGGGCGGGCGGGCACGGGCGGCCAGGCGGGCGCCACGCCCGACGAATTTTTCGGCGCCGGGTTCGAATCCGCGTTTACCAACGCGATGCTCGACGCCTCGACCCGCATGATCGACCGCACCGCGATCGTTCGCACGACCGCTGCGGCAAGCCCGCAGCGCGCGGGCAACGCCCAGAACATCGAAACCGCGGCCCTGCTCGGCAAGGCCGAACTGCTGATGGAAATCGTCATGCTCGAAGATCCGCGCTCGCCGACGCGCAAAAGCTTCCGCGTGGCGACGAAGGACGTGGCGAGCGGCGAAATCGTCGCGACGCTGGTTACGCGCGCGATCCCGCCCGAACTGCTGCGCCGCCGCTACGAGGCGCGCGACGGCAGCCTGGTGCGCGGCCAGCGCGAGCAGCTCGACACCGTCGCCCAAGACGACGATATCGAGAATGCCAGCGGCTGGACGATCGTGCCCGGCGGCACCATCGAACGCGGCAACCGGCAGGTTTCGGTCAGCACGCTTGCCAACCGGCTGGCGCTCGAAACCATGCAGCGCCTGGCGCAGCGCTGGGGACATTCGGGGGGCAGCTGAACGCGCGCGCTTGATTTGCGGCGCGGGACGTATCAGTTTGGCGGCATGAAGGATGCCGCTTTCCCCGCCCCGTACGATCGCCATGTCGAGCCCGTGCGGCCCGAATGGATCGACTATAACGGCCATCTGAACGTGGCCTTCTATGTGCTCGCGTTCGACAACGCGACCGACACGCTGTTCGAGGCGATCGATTTCGGCGCTGCCTGGCGCAAACGCACGCATCGCAGTTTTTTTGCGGTCGAAGGCCATGTGCGCTATCTGGCCGAACTCACCTTGGGCGACGACATGGCGGTCGCGACGCAGATTTTGAAAGTCGACGCCAAACGCTTCCACTATTTCCACACGCTGCGCAACCGCGCGTCGGGCGCGCTGTGCGCGACGATGGAAATGCTGTCGCTGCATGTCGATCTGGGCTCGCGGCGGGCGGTCGCCTTCGCGCCCGACGACCGCCAGCGCATCGACGCGTTTGCCGCTGCCCACGCGCATCTGCCCCTGCCCGAAGGGGCGGCGCGCGCGGTCGGGCAGCGGCGCTGACGGCGCGGCTTGCGCCAAGCCGCCGATCCGCGTTAGTTTCGCGCTCTTGGAATTGCTTGCGGGGGTGTTTGGAATGTCACAGCCTATCGTATTGACGGCCGCCGGTCTTCGCGCGCGCGCCTTTGCGGCAAGTTTGGTCGCTGCCGTTTTCGGCGTGTTCGTGCTAGCGGGCGTGGGATTTGCGGGCGCGTCGGCGGTCCACAACGCGGCCCACGATTCGCGCCACAGCTTCGCCTTCCCCTGCCACTGAGCGCGGCGCCATGATCTCGCGGCTTTTTTGGATCGCGCTCGCGGCGGGCACGCTTGCGGGCCTGGTTGCGGCGATCGTGCAAGCCTTGGGCGTGTGGCCGCTCATCGCGGTTGCCGAGACCTTCGAGGCTGCCGAAGAAATCCAGGACCCTGCCGGGCACGGCCACGACTGGTCGCCCGAGGGCGCGCTGCGCTTCGGCCTGTCCGTGCTGTTCGACGTGCTGGCGGGAATCGGTTTTGCTTTGCTCGCCAATGCGGGCCTGCTGCTCGTGCGCGCGGCGCGCGGCATCGCGCTCGATTGGCGCGCGGGGCTCGGGATCGGCGCGTTCGGGTTCGCGGCATTTGCGTTGGCACCGGCCCTGGGCCTTGCCCCGGCTTTGCCCGGCATGGCCGAGGGCGATTTGCTTGCGCGCCAGATCTGGTGGATCGGCACGGCCGCCGCGACACTGATTGGCGCTTGCGCGATGGCGTTTGGCGTGCGGCCCTGGCACTGGGCGCTCGGGCTGCTGGTGGCGGCGCTGCCGCACGCGGTGGGCGCGCCCGGCGACGGGCTAGGGCTGTGGGGATTGATGGCGCAGAGCGGCGCGCTTGGCGACAGCGGCATGACTGCGGAATTGGCGCAAAATTTTGCGCTGGCTTCGCTTGGCGCGATGGCGGCATTTTGGGTCGCGCTGGGCCTCGGGTCGGCCGCGTTGCAGCGCCGCTATTTGCGCATCGCCTGACCGCTACAGAGTCGAGCGCAGCTTCAGATGGCTGCGCCGGTCGATCGACGGCACGTTCATCTGCCGCACGCGGCCGTCTTGCAGCAGTTCGAAATCGACCACCGTGCCCGCCGCCCCTTGCGCCCAGATCGCGCGGTAGAATTCTTCGAGCGAAGCGGGCCTGGCGTCCTTGACCGCATGCACCACGTCGCCGCGCTTGATGCCCGCGCGCTCGGCCGGACCTTCCGGCGTCACGCGCAGCACGACCAAACGTCCCTCGGCTTCGCCCAACGTCATGCCAAGCCACGGACGCACCGGATCGGCCGATTGCCCCTGCACGATCAGATCGCCCAGGATCGGGCGCAGCAGGTCGATCGGGATAAACACGTTGCCCGGCACCGGCGTCGCGGTTCCGCTCGCGTTGTTGACTACCAGCGACCCCACGCCCACGAGCTTGGCGTCGCCGTCCACGAGCGCTGCGCCGCTCCACGCCGGATGCGGCGGCGCAGTCCAGATCGCGGTATCGAGCAGATACTCCCAGTTGCCCGCGAATGCGCGCCTGGAGACGACCACGGCCGGGGCGGCGGAACTGCGCCCGCCAAAGGCAAGGACTGCGACCTGGTCGCGGTCTTTGACGCTGTCCGAGCGGCCGAGCGCGAGCGGCTTCAACCCGCGCGGCGTTTCCGACATGCGCATCAGACCAAGGCCGGTATCCTGGTCGTAGCCGACGACGGTGGCGGGCACCGCGCGCCCGTCGGGCAGATGGACCTCGCCGCCCGCGGCTTCGACCATCAGATAGCCGACCGTCAGCAGCAGCCCGCTCGCGTCGATCAGAATGGCCGACCCTTCGCGCTCGCGCCCCAGCGTCGGCGCGGTACGCGCTTCGGCGGGCACGAAAGTTTTCAAGCGCAGCACGCCCGAGAGCGCGTCGTCGAGCGACTGGGCGCTTGCCGGACCGCCCAGCAGCAGCAAGACGGCAACGGCGCAGAAACGAAATGCGGTTCGCATGAACGCCTCCCGATCGTCGGTTGGATGCTCGGCCCTTGACGAAGCATTCTCCATGCCAACGGCCGTTTCGCCAAGAGGCTTTGGTGCTATACAGGCCGCCCAATGGATCCGATGCCCGATTCGAAAAACCTGCCGACCGACGATCCGGCCTATTTGCGCGCCCTCAACCCGCCCCAGCGCGACGCGGTCACCGCGACCGAGGGACCGTTGCTGGTGCTGGCGGGGGCGGGGACAGGCAAGACGCGCGTGCTGATCACGCGCGTCGTGCATTTGCTGGTGCAGCGCAAGGCGTTTGCCAACCAGATTCTGGCGGTCACCTTCACCAACAAGGCGGCCGCCGAAATGCGCAGCCGCATCGGCGCCATCGTCGGCGACTCGGTCGAGGCGATGTGGCTTGGCACCTTCCACGCGCTTGCCGCGCGCATTTTGCGCCGCCATGCCGAACTGGTCGGCCTCAAGCCCAATTTCACCATTCTGGACCAGGACGACCAGATCCGCCTGGTCAAGCAGCTGCTCCAGGCCGAAACTATCGACGACAAAAAATGGCCGCCGCGCATCGTGCATGCGGCCATCGAACGCTGGAAGGATCGCGGCCTCGCGCCCGACAAGCTCGGGCCGGCGAGCGAAGCGGAGGCGGAAATCGCGGGCGGGCGCCTGGCCGCGCTTTACGCGCTCTACCAGGCGCGCCTCAAGACGCTGAACGCCTGCGATTTCGGCGACTTGCTGTTGCACAATCTGACCCTGTTCCAGACGCGGCCCGACGTGCTGGCCGAATACCACAGGCGCTTCCGCTATCTGCTGGTCGACGAATACCAGGACGCCAACGTCGCCCAATATCTCTGGTTGAGGATATTGGCGCAAGGGTCGCGCAACCTCGCCTGTGTAGGAGACGACGACCAATCGATCTATGGATGGCGCGGCGCCGAGGTCGGCAACATTCTGCGCTTCGAAAAGGATTTTCCCGGCGCCAAGATCGTCCGCCTCGAACAGAACTACCGCTCGAGCGAGCATATCCTGGCCGCCGCCGCCGCCCTGATCGCCCACAATCGCCAGCGCCTGGGCAAGACGCTCTGGACCGCGCAGACCGGCGGCAGCCTCGTCGAAGTGCGTCCCGTCTGGGACGGCGAGCAGGAGGCGCGCTTCGTGGCCGACGAAATCGAAGCGCTGCAGCGCGCGGGCGAGCGACTGGGCGACACGGCGATTCTGGTGCGCGCGAGCTTCCAGACGCGCGAATTCGAGGAACGTTTCATCGCGCTCGGCATTCCCTACCGCGTGGTCGGCGGCCCGCGCTTCTACGAGCGCGAGGAAATCCGCGACGCGATCGCGTATTTGCGCGTCATCGTCCAGCCCGACGACGATCTGGCATTCGAGCGCATCGCCAACAAACCGCGCCGCGGCATCGGCGATGCCAGCCTGCAGACCCTGCAGCGTCTGGCGCGCGCGCGCGGCATACCGCTGCTGGCCGCCGCCGAAATGCTGGTCGGCACCGACGAGCTCAAACCCGCGGCGCGCAATTCGATCCGCCGCCTCGTCGAGGATTTCGCGCGCTGGCGCGCCCAGGCGCCGCGCGCCAACCATGCCGAACTTGCCGCGACCGTGCTCGACGAAAGCGGCTACACGCGCATGTGGCAGGACGACAAATCGCCCGAAGCGCCCGGCAAGCTCGAAAACCTCAAGGAACTCGTCGCGGCGCTCGAGGAATTCGACGACCTGCAGGCGTTTCTCGAACATGTCGGCCTGGTGATGGAAAACGCCGCCGGCGCGCCCGGCGACATGGCAAGCCTGATGACGCTGCATGCCGCCAAAGGGCTCGAGTTCGGCGCGGTGTTTTTGCCGGGCTGGGAGGAGGGGCTGTTTCCGCATCCCCGATCGCTCGACGAAAAAGGCGAGGCGGGGCTCGAGGAGGAACGGCGCCTCGCGCATGTCGGCCTCACGCGCGCGCGCAGGCGGGCCTATGTTTCGTTCGCCGCCAACCGGCGCATCCACGGCATGTGGCAATCGAGCGTGCCGTCGCGCTTCGTGGCCGAACTGCCGCCCGACCGCCTCGACGTCAAAAGCGAGCCGGGGCTGTGGGGCGACGGCCCGCAATTCGCGGCCGCCGAAAGCCCGGTCCAGCGGCCCTTTTCCTACGGCACCAGGCGCGCGCCCGTGATCGAAGGCCGCTTCCGCGCCGAGCCGAACGGCCGGGAAAGCAGCCTGCAGCCCGGCATGCGCGTGTTCCACCAGAAATTCGGCTATGGCCGCGTCGTTGCGGCCGAAAGCGGCAAGCTCGAAGTCGAATTCGAGCATGGCGGCGTCAAGCACGTGATGGAAACCTTCGTGGAGAAAGCATGAGCACGATCTGGCGCCTGGCTTTTCCGGCCGACGCGATCAGCCAGGCCGCCTATGTGCAGGCGCTCGAAGAAGAAGCGGGCGCCTTGACCGCGTTCGAGACCGCGCCCAACGGGCCGTGGCTGGTCGAGGCGTTTTTCGACGCCAAGCCCGATCTGGGCCGCTTGGCGCCGCTGATTTTCAAGGCGGCCAAGGATCTGGGCCGCGCGGTGCCGCCGCTTGGCGTCGAAGAGCTGCCCGCGCGCGACTGGCTGGCGGAAAACCGCGCCTCGTTTCCGCCGCTCGAAATCGGGCGCTTTTTCGTCTACGGCAGCCATGTCGAGCGCCCGGTGCCGGCCGGCGCCCATGCGATCGCGCTCGATGCGTCGATCGCGTTCGGGTCGGGCGAACACGCGACAACCAAGGGGTGTTTGCTGGCGATCGGCGATCTTGCCCGGCGCAAGCGCTTCAAGCGCGCGCTCGATCTTGGCTGCGGCTCGGGCATTCTGTCGATCGGGGCGGCGCGCGCGCGCCCCTGCCGCGTGCTGGCGAGCGACATCGACGCCGACTCGGCAAATCTTGCGCGCCTCAACATGCGCGCCAACGGCTTGGCGAAGCGCGTCGCCGTGCGCGCCTCGGCGGGGTTTGCCAAACTGGGGGCCACGCGCGGGCGCTTCGATCTGGTCCTCGCCAACATTCTGGCGCGTCCGCTGACGCAGCTTGCAACGCGCCTGGTCGGCGCGCTGGCGCCGGGCGGCACGCTGATTCTGTCCGGGCTGCTGGCCGACCAGGAAGCCTGGGTCAAAGCCGCCTTCGTGGCGCGCGGCGCGCGTTTCAAGCGGCGCATCGCCATCGCAGGATGGCATACGCTGGCGTTCGCCAAACGCTGAAAAAGACCCTGCCGCAACCGGGCAGGGCCTTTTTCCGCGCCCGACTACACGGCCGACAATTGCTGCATCATCATGCGCACGAACGGATCGGTGCTGTTGCCGCCGTTCGAAGAGGAACCGTTCGACCCGAACAGCTTTTCGAGAAGGGCGCTGGGGTCGGTCGTGCCCGACTTCTGCGACTGTTCCTGCGCCGACAGCAGGCTCGATTTGAACTCGGTCTTCATCTTCTCGTCGAAGGATTTCATCTCGTCCTTCGACAGCTTGCCGTCCTTGTCGCCGTCCGCCTTTTCGAACAGCTCGTCCAGGCGCTTGCTCTGGTCGGCGCTCGACGTGCCGCCGATCGAGCCGGTCTTTTCGTTGTTCGACAGCATGTCGATCAGCGACTGCATCGGGTCGGATCCCGACTCCGACCCGCCGCCCTGCATCGCCAGCATCATCGACTGCATCTGCGTCGACATGTTCTGTTCGAAACTCTTGAACTCGTCCTTCGAGAGTTTGCCGTTCGAGTCCGCGTCGATCTTGGCGAACATCTCGTCGGTGTTTTTGCCGCTGCCCTGCGCACCCTGTGGCCCGCCCTTGGCGAATTCGGCTTTGTCGACCGAGCCGTCGCTGTTGGCATCGGCCTTGGCGAACATTTTGTCGCGCATCTGCGACATCGTCGAGGCCGACGGCATGCCGCCGCCGAAGCCCGCACCCGAAATGGAAGACATTGGAAGCTCCTTCGTCAGTTGGCGTCCCGGCACGATGCCGGACGTCCGCCCTGCCGCATTTCACGGGCCATGCCCTGTAACGGCACGTATCGGCGGCGGCGCTTGCTCCGGCTTCGGCGCGGGGCCGAAACGTTCGGTTACGCACGCAACATCGCGACCGGCGGAATCTGCCGCGCGCCGCCAAAGCTGCCCGGCGGTTTTTGCCGATCCGTTACGTTTCGTTACGAACGAAAACGCTTCGTATTTTGAATTGCGCGCGCGCGTCGGCGATGCTGGCGCTCGTCCGTCGAGAACGCCGGGCGCAACGCAAAACCCCAGGAGAAAACCGATGAGCTTCAGCATTCAAGGCGGTGGCGCCGCGCCCTCGCCCGAACAGATCAGGGCGCTGCGGCAGAAATTCGAAGACCAAGCCTTCGCCAATGCCGATGCCGACAAAAGCGGCGGCGTCAGCAAGGCCGAATTTGCCGCGCTCAAACCCAAAGACGCGCCCGCCGATGGGCCGTCGGTCGACGACGCGTTCGCCAAGATCGACGCCGACGGCGACGGCGTGGCGACAAAGTCGGAATTTGCCGCCTTTGGCAGCAAACTCGGCAGCGCGGTTCTGGGCAAACTTGCCGACCTGCAGGGGTCGGGCGGTTTGCCGCCGCAGGGTCCTCCGCCCGGCAGGGCCGCCCAGGCTTATGGCGGCCAGGCGAGCCTAGTCTCGCTGCTCGGCAATGCGGCCGACGAGTCGGAAGAAAACGACGGATCTACGACGATCGCCGAGCTGCTGAAACAGGCCCTGACCGTAAAAACCGCGTGATCCGTCCGTCGCATATCCAGGCTGCGGGCGAATGGGGTAAGCTTGCCCGCAGCCGGGAGTCCGTTGCCCAGATGCAGAACCGAAAATTGCACGTCCTGATCGTCGACGACGATGCCGACATCCGCCGGCTGACCGCCCAGCTTCTGGGCGACAGCGGGTTTCGCGTGACGGCCGTCGCCGACGGGGCCGCCATGCAGCGCCTGCTGGCGAGCGAGAGTTTCGATCTTGCCGTGCTCGACGTGATGCTGCCGGGCGAGGACGGTTTTGCGCTGTGCCGGCGGCTGCGCGCGGTCTCCAAAATGCCGATCGTCATGCTGACCGCGCGCGCCGACGAAACCGACCGCGTGGTCGGGCTCGAGCTCGGCGCCGACGACTACGTGACCAAGCCGTTCAGCCCGCGCGAACTGGTGGCGCGCGTGCGCGCGCATTTGCGGCGCTCGAACGAGCTTCTGCCTGCGGCGCCCAAACCGCGCATCAAGGCGCTGCGCTTCGACGGCTGGACCATCGATCCGATCCGCCGCGAGCTGCGCAACGCCGAAGGCACGCTGGTGAGCCTGACCGGCACCGAGTTCGACCTGCTGACGGCGCTGGCCGAACGCGCCCAGCGCGTGCTGTCGCGCGACCAGCTGCTCGACCTCGTGCGCGGACGCGCGGCGCATGCGTTCGACCGCAGCATCGACGTGTCGATCAGCCGACTGCGCCGCAAGATCGAACCTTTCCCCGACGAGCCGCGTTTCATCCGCACCGTGCGCAACGGCGGCTACGTGTTCACGGCCGAAGTGCGGACCGCGGAAGAAGGCGCATGATCCGTCGGCTGTGGCCGCAGCGCCTGGCGGCGCAGCTGGCGGCGCTGGCGGTCGTGCTGCTGATCGTGGTGCAGCTTGCCTCGGTCACGGTGTTCGCGCTGCTGCTGCCGCGCACGGTATCCGCGTTCGACCCCGACTGGCTGACGCGGCAACTGGCCGAACTTGCCGACGGCGCCTTTGCCGTGCCCGGCCCCGCGCGCGCCGAATGGCTTGCCGCCCGTCCGGAGCGGCAATGGTTCGCGATCGAACTCAATCCGCGCAGCGTCCCTGCTGCGGGCGAACGGGACATGCGCGCCGAGTCCGCGCGTTTGCGGGGCCAGCTCCAGGCGCGCACGGCCCGCGATTGGGAAACGCTGGATATCTACACCGGCCGGCCGCGAATGCTGCGACCGGTCGCACCGCCGCGCATCGAGCGGGTGCCGCCCCAGCCCGACGACGATCCGCTTCCCGCGTTGCCCGTGCCGTTTTTCCAGGCAGTGTTCAAGGAAAAGAACGGCGACACGCTGCTGGTACGCCCGCAATTTCCCGGCGCCAGCTACATGCCGCTGGCGCTCGTCGCGTGGTGGCTGTCGGTCTTTCTGGCGGTGGCATCGCTGGTCGGGTGGTGGGCGATTTCGCGCATCGCGGGGCCGCTCGGCGTGCTGGCGCGCGCGGCCGAGCGTTTCGGGCGCGGCATAGCCGACGACGCTTTGCCGCGCGGCGGCGCTAAGGAAATCCGCACGATCGCCGACAGTTTTGCCGAAATGCGCCGCCGCGTGGCACGGTTCGTTGCCGACCGCACGACGATGATGGCCGCCATCAGCCACGACCTTCGCACGCCGCTGACGCGCATGCGCCTGCGCGTCGAACGCGTGGAGGACGCAGACCTCAAATCGGCGCTGCATCGCGACATCGACGCGCTCGAGGCGATCGCGCGCGAGACGCTCGAATTCGCGCGGCTCGACGAGGGGCGTTCGGGCACCGACCGCATCGACCTCGCCTCCTTGCTGCAGACGCTTGCCGACGAACGCGCCGATGTGGGCGAGGATGTCGCGTTCGCGGGATCGCCGGCGCTGCCGGTAGCGGTGCGCGCGGGCGCGCTTGCCCGCGCCGTCGGCAATCTGGTCGACAACGCGGTCGCGTACGGCAAGCGCGCGCGCCTGGCGGTCGTCGTCACGCAAGACGCCTATCGCATCGACGTCGACGACGACGGGCCGGGCATTCCGCCCGCGCGCCTCGACGACGTGTTCCGCCCGTTCGTGCGGCTCGAAGACAGCCGCAACCGCGCCACCGGCGGCACGGGCCTGGGGCTTGCCATCGCGCGAAATCTTGCGCGCGCGCAAGGCGGCGACATTTCGCTCGAAAACCGTCTTGGCTCCGACGGCTCCGTCGCAGGCTTGCGCGCCAGCCTTACGCTGCCCCGGGGATTTTGAGCGCGCGCGTATCGGGTTGCTCTCGCGCCGACATGCGCCTATGTTGATTGCGGACGGGGCTGCGCGGCGCGTTAGGCATGCGTATTCCCCGGGGCGATACACACTCCCAGGGGACTGTTCCTTCCGGAACCGTGGTTTCGGAATATGGTTCCCACCTGCTTCTAGCGGGCCACGGAGGAAACCAACGCCGACGGCCTTTGCGGCTCCGTCCACCTTTCCCCCAGCTTTGCGGAACCGATTTTGAACGCGCCTTCGCCGCTTTTCGACCGCCCGCTGTCCGCCAAGGCGGCGCTGCGTGCCGAGATGCGTGCGGCGCGCGCGCGCCTCGACGCGCCGACGCGCGCGGCCGCGTCGTTTGCCCTGCGCGACCGGTTCCTGGCCGAATTCGCGCTGCCGACGGGCGCGATCGTGGCCGGCTACGCCGCCTTCGGCGACGAGATCGACCCGTTGCCGCTGCTGCAAGCCTTGCACGCGCGCGGCGCGGCGTTGGCGCTGCCCGTCGTCGTCCAAAAGGCGGCGCCGCTGGTTTTTCGCGCCTTCGCGCCGGGCGATGCGCTGGTCGGACACCGCTTTGGCATGGCCGAGCCCGCGCCCGACAAAGAGGCGGTCGTCCCAAGCGTCGTGCTGGTGCCGCTGCTGGCGTTCGATGCGGCGGGCAATCGGCTCGGCTATGGCGGCGGGTTCTACGACCGCACATTGCCGACGTTGGGCAAGGCGCTGGCCGTGGGGCTCGCCTTTGCCTGCCAGCGCATCGATGCCGTGCCGAGCAGCGCGTACGACCAAAAACTCGATTCGATCGCGACCGAAAGTGCGATCTGGAAAGCGGCCGGGCGATGCTGAAACTGCTGTTTTTGGGCGACATCGTCGGCCGGTCGGGACGCGAGGCGGTGGCGCGCCATCTGCCGGGTCTGCGCAGATCGCTCGGCCTCGATTTTGTCGTGGCGAACGGCGAGAACGCGGCGGGCGGCTACGGCATCACCGACAAGATCGCGGCCGAACTCTACGCGACGGGCATCGACTGCATCACCACGGGCAACCATGTGTGGGACCAGCGCGAACTGATGCTGACGATCGAGCGCGATCCCAAATTGCTGCGCCCCATCAATTTCCCCAAAAACACCCCCGGCAAGGGCGTGGGCGTCTACAAACTTCCCGGCGGCGGCCAGATCGTGGTGATGAACGCGATGGCGCGCCTGTTCATGGACGCGCTCGACGATCCGTTCGCCGCGGTCGATGCGGCGCTGGAGAAACACAAGCTCGGCGCCAACGGCACGGCCGCGATTCTAGTCGATCTGCATGGCGAAGCCTCGAGCGAAAAATACGCCTTCGCGCATTTTTGCGACCGGCGCGTGTCGCTCGTGGCGGGCTCGCACAGCCATGTGCCCACGGCCGACGCCCAGGTGCTAGCGGGCGGCACCGGCTACCAGACCGATGCCGGCATGTGCGGCGACTACGATTCCGTCATCGGCATGAAGAAGGAGCCCGCGATGCAGCGTTTCGTGCGCAAATTGCCGGGCGAGCGCCTGACGCCCGCCGAAGGCGAGGGCACTTTGTGCGCGATCTATGCCGAGATCGGCGCCAATGGCCTGGCCGCGCGCGTGGCGCCCGTGCGCCAGGGCGGCAGGCTGGCGCCGGCGCTGCCCTAGCGACGGGCCGGCGTCAGCGCGATGCCGACGCGGCAGCCCGCCAAGGCCGCCACGATCCACGCCCAGCCATGCGGACTGCCCGAGACGACGCCGCCGACAAACGCGCCGATATTGCAGCCGCCCGAAATGCGCGCGCCGTAGCCCATCAAGACACCGCCCAAGGCGGCAAACGCAAAGCCGCGCAGATCGGGCGCGGCGAAACGCGGTCGCGGCGAAACCAGGCGCGCGGCGACAAACGCGCCCAGCACCAAACCGACATCCAGGCGCGCGGTCGTATTGTCCCACCAGGGCCGGGCCAAGGAATCGGCTTGCCAGCCCTGCGACCAAGCGGCCGATAGGGCAGGGTCCCAACCCAGCATTTGCGCGATTTTGGCGCCGCCCAAAGCGAACGCGGAGGTGATGCCCCACGGGTGGCCCGCGAGCGGCACGCACGCGGCCGCAAAGGCCGCGAGTGCCAGGGCTGCCACGACCGTGCGTCGCGGCAAGGATGCCGCCTTGGGCAGAACGCGCCACAGGGCGGCCACGATCGAAAGCTGCAAAAGTGCAGCCGGACCCCAGCCCCACGCGTCGCCCAGCGACAGCGGCGAAAAAGCGGGCCGTTCGTCCCACGCGGGCGCGTCGAGCGAACCCCAAAAGGCGCCCGCGACAAAAAACGGCAGCACCACGCGCATGCGCGCACTGCCCGCCCCCAGCGCGGACAACGTGCCCGAGCCGCAGCCGCTGGCCATCTGCATGCCGATGCCGAACACGAACGCGCCAACGCCAAGCGCCACGCCGACGGGGGCGACAAACCCGCCGCCATAGCCGCCGACGCCGAACACGAGCGCATGCAACGCGATCGCGGCGGCAAGGAACAGCAATTGGGCACGCACGCCTTTGGTATCGCCAGCGACAAGCCACGCCCGGTAGCTGCCCGCAAATCCGATGCCGCCCGCAATCAGGCAGAAACCGAGCGCGGCACCAAGGGCGACCAGCTCCATCGCCGCTAAGGCCGCGCCAGCGCCTGCGCCACGATGCCAGCGAAAATCGGGTCGAGTTCCTTGGCGAGCGCGTCGAGCGCCGCGTTTTTGTAGGGCGCAAAGACGGCCGAGGGCACTTGCCAGCGCACGCCGACCGCCCCGGTTTCGTCGGCAGTCACATAAATGCGCAGCGGCGCTTCGATGCCCGCCTCGACGCTGGCGGCAAGCATGCGCCTGGCATAGTCGTTGCGAAACACGAGCAGCACGGCGTTGCCGGGAATGGCGATGCCTTGCCCGGCCGCCGCGCGCGAGGCGCTGGCGGTGGCGACCAGAAACATCTCGTTGGCCGCAACCGAGGCTTCGAGCCGGGCCACGCTCGTCTCGAAATCGTAGGGCGAGGCCCGCATTTGCGCAGCCGCACCGAAGGCGGATCCGAGCGCGAAAACTGCCGCGAGAAAGAATGCAACATATCGGGTTCGCATGATGACCGTCGGTTCGCAGATCGTGGCGGGAAGGATACGCGTGCGGAGCGGGGATCAGCGCGCAACACTGCTGACGGCGAGCGTCACGCGCGTGCTGCGCTGGAGTTGGGCAAGGACTGCCAAAAGATTCCGCGCCTGGGGATTGCCGCCGGGGCCGAACATGCGCATCAGGCTTTTGGCCGGGGTCCCTGTTGCCCGGCCCAGTTTTTCGAACCCGACGGTCGCGTTGATATAGTCGCGCAGCATCGACTTGCCCAAATCAAGCTCGCCGCCCAGAAGCGCTTGGGCGCATTCGCGCAGCAATGCCGCGCGAAATGCCGGATCGCGTTGCGCGCGCTCTTGGACCGTAGTTTTGAACTCGCGTGTAAGTGCCATGCTCGATTCCTTCATCCTTTCGTGCGCCGCAAACGGTAGTCGCGCCAGCGCGCTGCCGCCGTTTCGATGTCTTTTGACTGCCGCTTCTTCGTCCCGCCTGCCAGAAGCAAGACCAATGTTGGGCCGTCGTAACCGAAATAGACTCTGTAGCCGGGGCCAAAATCGATCTTGATTTCGTGGATCCCGCCGCCGAGCGACTTCGTGTTCGAGACGTTGCCGCCAGCAAGTCGTGCAAGCGCCGTTGTGACTTTGGCCGCGGCGACCGCGTCCAAATCGTCAAACCAGCGTGCGATCGGGCTTCGTCCGGTCGCGTCGAGATATTCGCGAACGACAATCACGATAAATTGGTACCTTAAACGTTACCTTTTGACAAGTCCTAGCCGGGTTTCCCCATATCAGAACAAACCATGACGGCGGGGCAGATTTGGTATAGGTTTTGGGCGGATTTGCGTATATCTAGCCGATTCGATTCGGGCTTCTTTCGGGGCAATTTGCCATGGCAGGCCATTCCCAATTCAAAAACATCATGCACCGCAAAGGGCGCCAGGACGCCAAGCGGGGCAAGATCTTCACCAAAATCATCCGCGAAATCACCATCGCGGCGCGTACCGGCTTGCCCGACATCGCGGTCAATCCGCGTTTGCGCGCGGCCGTCATTCTCGCGCGCGAAAACAACATGCCCAAGGACACGGTCGACCGCGCAATCCGGCGCGGTGCGGGCCAGGAAGACGGCGTGGTCTACGAAGAAGTGCGCTACGAAGCCTACGGCCCCGGCGGCGTAGCGCTGATCGTCGAGGCGCTGACCGAAAACCGCAACCGCACCGCGCCCGACCTTCGCACCATCCTGTCGAAAAACGGCGGGGCGCTGGGCGAGACCAACTCGGTCGCGTTCAATTTCGCGCGCGTGGGCGAAATCGTTTTCGCCGCCGCCAAGGCCGCGCCCGACGCGATCTTCGAAGCCGCGCTCGATGCGGGCGCCGACGACGTCGAAAGCGATGCCGAGGCGCACACGATCGCGACCAGCGTCGAGAATTTCGGCGCGGTGCGCGCGGCCCTCGAAGCCAAGTTCGGCGAACCCAAACGCGCGAAGCTGGTCTTCCGCCCGAACGTCACCGTGCCGCTCGACGAGGCGGGCGCGCGCGCCGTGCTCGATCTGATCGAAGCGCTCGAAGACAATGACGACGTGCAGACCGTGACGGCGAATTTCGAAGTCGCCGACGCCGTGCTCGCCAAATTGTCCGCATGAGCGCCATGCGCCTCATCGGCATCGATCCGGGTTTGCGCACGACCGGCTGGGGCGTGATCGCCGTCGACGGCAACCGGTTGCGCCACGTCGCTAACGGCCGCGTGCAAAGCAGTTCCGAAATCCCGATGGCGCAACGTCTGGCGGAACTTTACGACGGCCTCGTCGCCGCCATCGAAAAATGGCAGCCGGGCGAAGCGGCCGTCGAAGAAACGTTCGTGAATGCCAATCCGGCCTCGGCCCTCAAGCTCGGCCAGGCGCGCGGCATTGCCTTGCTTGCGCCAGCACGCTGCGGCCTGCCCGTGGCCGAGTATGCGGCGAATGTGGTCAAGAAAGCCGTGGTCGGGGCAGGGCATGCCGACAAGGCGCAGATCCAGATGATGGTGGCGCGCCTGTTGCCGGGCGTGAAATTTGCCGGTCCCGATGCGGCCGACGCGCTGGCGATCGCGATCTGCCATGCGCATCACGCCGCCAGCCGTGCGGCCTGGGCCAGGGGTACGGTCATGGCGGGGGCGCGATGATCGCCAAGCTCAAGGGCCGTGTGGAGGAACGCAACCGCGAGAATTGCGTGCTCGATGTCGGCGGCGTCGGCTATCTCGTGCGCGCGTCGTCGCGCACGCTGGCGGCGTTGCCCGGCATTGGCGAGGCTTGCGTGCTGCTGATCGAAACCAGCATCCGCGAGGACGCGTTCGACCTGTTCGGTTTCGTTGCGGCCGAGGAGCGCGACTGCTACCGGCTGCTCACGACCGTGCAAGGCGTGGGGCCGAAAGCCGCGCTCGCATTGCTCTCGGCGCTCGCGCCCGGCGAAATTGCGGCGGCGATTTTGGCCGACGACAAAACGACGCTCACGCGCGCCGACGGCGTGGGCCCAAAACTCGCCATGCGCATCGCAAGCGAACTCAAGGACAAAGTTGCAGCGCTCGGCCTCGCGATCGCGGCGGCAAAAGGAACAAACGCGTTGCCGGGCGCGGCGCCGGCCAATGCCGCCGCGGCCGACGCGGTCTCGGCGCTCGTCAATCTTGGCTACAAGCGCGCCGAGGCGATCGCGGCGGTCAACAAGGCCGTCAAGAAATTGGGCGACGGGGCGCGCGTCGAAACGCTGATTCCGCTGGGCTTGCAGGAACTCGGCGGATGAAAAAGAAGCAAGACGAGATTGCGCGCGAGGTCAGCCGGGAGATTTTGTCCGACGACGCGCCGGAGCAGAAAATCCGGCCGCTATCGCTCGACGAGTTCGTGGGCCAGCGCCAGGCGTGCCAAAATCTGCGCGTGTTCGTCGAGGCGGCGCGCGGGCGCGGCGAAGCGCTCGACCATGTGCTGCTGCACGGGCCCCCGGGCCTCGGCAAAACCACGCTGGCGCAGATCGTGGCCAAGGAGCTCGGCACCGGCTTTCGCGCGACGTCGGGTCCCGTCATCGCGCGCGCGGGCGATCTGGCGGCGCTGCTGACCAACCTGCAGCCGCGCGACGTTCTGTTCATCGACGAAATCCATCGCTTGGCGCCAGCGGTCGAGGAAATTCTCTATCCGGCGATGGAGGATTTCCAGCTCGACCTCATCATCGGCGAGGGCCCGGCAGCGCGCTCCGTGCGCATCGACTTGCCGCCCTTCACGCTGGTGGGCGCAACCACGCGCGCGGGGCTGGTGACGACGCCGCTTCGCGACCGGTTCGGCATTCCGCTGCGCCTGGTTTTTTACACGCCCGACGAGCTCGAGGCGATCGTGCGGCGTGCGGCGGGCGTGCTGGGGTGCAATCTTGCGGCCGACGGCGCGCGCGAGATCGCGCGGCGCTGCCGCGGCACGCCGCGCATTGCCGGGCGCTTGCTGCGCCGCGTGCGCGATTTTGCCGCCGTGGACGGCATCGATCCCATCGACCGCAAGGCGGCGGATGCGGCGCTCGCCAAACTCGAAGTCGATGCGCTCGGCCTCGATGCGATGGACCGGCGCTATATGCGTGGCATTGCCGAGAATTACGGCGGCGGGCCGGTGGGCGTCGAAACGCTCGCCGCCGCCTTGGCCGAGCAGCGCGACACGATCGAAGAAGTGATCGAGCCTTTTTTGATGCAAGAAGGGCTGCTGCTGCGCACGCCGCGCGGCCGCGTGCTGGGCGAAAAAGGCTGGCGCCATTTGGGACTCAATCCGCCCGCCGGCGCGCAAGTGCAGCTCGATTTCGCTAGTCCCGACGACGAGGAGGCAGCGCCATGACCGAACCGCACTATTTCGACGTCCGCGTCTATTACGAAGACACCGACGCTGCCGGCATCGTCTACTACGCCAACTATCTCAAATTCGTCGAACGCGCGCGCACCGAAATGCTGCGCGAAGCTGGTATTGGGCAAGCGCAGCTGGCGGCGAAAGACGGCATCGCCTTTGCGGTCAAATCGGTCGCGATCACGTATGCGCGGCCCGCCCGGCTCGACGACCAGTTGGTGATCGAATCGGTGATCTCGGAATTGGGCGGCGCCTCGGCGATGTTCGACCAGTATGTGCGCCGGCCGTCGGACGGCGTTGCGTATGCTGCGGCGCGCGTGGGCGTGGCCTGCATTCGCCTCGCCGACGGCAAGCCGGTGCGCTTTCCCAAGAGCGTGCGCGAAACGCTTGCGCGCCACATTATAGTCACGAAAACTTGAGACAAACGCCAACGTCATTCACGCGAAGGAAGACAGCATTATGGATCGTACCGTCGCATCATCCGCACTGGCCGGCGGCGGCATGCCGGAATTCACGCCCTGGGCGCTGTTCCTGCACGCCGATTTGGTCGGCCAGTTCGTCATTTTGGTCCTCGTGGTCGCCTCGTTCTGGACCTGGGCGATCGTGGTCGACAAATGGCTGCGCTTGCGCAAGCTGCAGGCCGCCGCCAACCAGTTCGAAGACCAGTTCTGGTCGGGCGGTTCGCTCGAAGACCTTTACGACCGCGTCGGCAGCCAGCCGTCCGATCCGATGACCGCGATGTTCGGGGCCGCGATGCGCGAATGGCGCCGCACGGCCGCCAAGGGGCTGGTGGCGGCGGGCCAGATGCGCGCGTCCTTGCAGGCGCGCATCGAGCGCGTGATGGCCGTCACCTTGTCGCGCGAGATGGACCGGCTCGAAAAACAGATGACGTTCCTCGCCTCGGTCGGCTCGGTCGCGCCGTTCATCGGTCTTTTCGGCACGGTGTGGGGGATCATGCGCTCGTTCCACGCGATCGGCGTGACCAAGAACACCTCGATCGCGTCGGTGGCGCCCGGCTTGGCGGAGGCTTTGTTCGCGACGGCCCTTGGCCTCATCGCGGCCATCCCGGCCGTCATCGCCTACAACAAGATTTCGTCCGACCTCAACCGCTATGCCGGGCGGCTCGAAACCTTCTCGTCCGAGTTCGGCGCGATTTTGTCGCGCCAGCTCGAAGAAAAGAGCTAGGCCATGGCCGGGCCCTTGATGCAAGGCGGACGGCGCGGCGTCCATACGCGCCGCAAAACCCGCCTGGTGGCCGAAATCAACGTGACGCCCTTCGTCGACGTGATGCTGGTGCTGCTGGTGATCTTCATGATCACCGCGCCCTTGCTGACCTCGACCGTGCCGGTCGATCTGCCGCAGACCCAGGCGGCGCGCGCGACCGGCCAGGACGAGCCGCTGGTGGTCAGCGTGAATTCCGACGGCAAGGTCTATCTGATGGACAGCGAGCTCGAACTCGACGCGCTGGTCGTGCGCCTGCGCGCCGTTACCAACAACAACACGGAGGCGCGCATCTTCGTGCGCGGCGACCGGGCGATCAATTACGGCCGCGTGCTCGAAGTAATGGGCGCGGTGTCGGCGGCGGGCTATACCAGGGTCGCCCTCGTCGCCGAAGTGCCGCGCGGCCAGCCCGCGCCGCGCCGCTGACCGATGGCGTCGCCCGCCGCCACCTTCGAAACGCCCGACAGCCCCGACGGCATGCGCTGGGGCGTTGCGGCGTCGGCGGCGCTGCATGCAGCGATTTTTGCGCTGGCGGTGTTCGGCATTCCCAATCTGATATCGCGCAATCTGCCGGTCGAAGAGCGCCCGCTGGTGTTCGAAGTGCTGCCGATCGCGGCGATCACCAATGCGCCGCCGCCGCGCCCCGAACCGCCGCGACCCGAGCCGCCCAAGGTCGAAGCGCCGCCCGCACCCGCGCCGGTGCCAACCCCGCCAACGCCGCCGCCGCCGCCGCGCCCGACACCCGCGCCGCCGCCACCCCCACCGCCGCCGCCGGCCCCCGCACCGCCTGCGCCAGCACCCCCGACACCGGCCCCGCCGCCGCCGGCGCCGACACCTGCGCCGCGTCCCGAACCCGCGCCAGCCCCCGTGCCCGCACCGACTCCGGCACCCGTTCCGGCGCCGCCTGCGCCCGCACCGCGCCCGGCAACGCCGCCAGCCCCCCCGGCGCGTCCGGCGCAGAATTTCGATCTCGACAACGTGCTGCGCGATTTGACGCGCCCGCGCCCGGCGCCCGCCCAAAGCACGCCCGCGCAAGCGCCGACGCCCGCCCCGCAGCAGGCGGCCGTGCGCGCTTCGAACGTGCCCAACAATCCGCTGCTGCCCTTGTCGATGACCGACCAGGACGCGATCCGCCAGCGCGTGTCGCAATTCTGGAACATCGACGCGGGGGCGCGCGGCGTCGAGGGTTTTGCGGTCGAATTGCGAGTCTGGGTTGCGGCCGACGGCTCGGTTTCCGATGCGCGCATCGAGCGCGTGACGGGCGAAGACGGGCCGTTCCGCCAGGCTTTTGCCGAGGGCGCCCGGCGCGCGGTGCTGCGCGCGTCCCCCTTGCCGATGCCCGCCAGCAATGCCCAGCAGATGCTGGGCGGCAATCTGGTGCTCGCTTTCAAAGCGAGCGAAATGCTTGGCCAAAGACGCTGACCCCCGAATCGCTCTAAGCTCCACCGCCGCCCATCATCCTGGAAGTCCCCGATGACCCCAATCGACCGCCTTCTTCCCCCTTTGTCGCGCCGTGCCGTGTTCGGCGGCCTTGCCGCGGCAGCCCTCGCCCCGGCCGCTCCCGCCGCCGCGCAGGTGCGCATCGACATCACGCGCGGGCGCGTCGATCCGGTGCCCACCGCCGTGTCGCCGTTTTTCGGCGAAGGGCCGGACGCGGAAATTGGCGCGGAGGTAGCCAAGGTCATCTCGGGCAATCTCGACCGTTCGGGCCTGTTCCGCCCGATCGAGCCGCGCGCCTTCATCCAGACGCCCGCGCAAATGCGCAATGCCAGCCCGCGCTTTCCCGATTGGCGCGCGATCAACGCGGCGCTGCTCGTGCAGGGCGGCGTCGAAACCCAGCGCGACGGGCGCTTGCGCGTCGAATACCGGCTGTGGGACGTGTTCGCCGAAAGCCAGATGGAGGGCCGCGTCTACACGACCGTGGCGGCCAATTGGCGGCGTATCGCGCATATCGTATCGGATGCGGTCTACAAGCGCGTGACCGGCGAGGATGGCTATTTCGACACGCGCATCGTCTACGTCTCTGAATCGGGGCCGCAGCAGCGGCGCGTCAAACGTCTGGCCATCATGGACCAGGACGGCGCCAACCACCGGTTCTTGACCGACGGACGCGAACTGGTTCTCACCCCGCGCTTCTCGCCGACCGCGCAGGAGATCACGTATTTGGCTTACGTGCCGCAGCCCAACAATCCCAACATCGTGCGCCCGCGCGTCTATCTCTACAATATCGACACGGGCCAGCGCGAAGTGGTCGGCGATTTTCCGGGCATGACCTTCGCGCCGCGTTTTTCGCCCGACGGCAACCGCGTGGTCATGTCGATGTCGCAGGGCGGCAATACCGACGTCTACACGCTCGATCTGCGCACCCGCCAGCAGGCGCGCGTCACCCAGCATCCCTCGATCAATACCTCGCCTTCGTACTCGCCCGACGCGCGCCAGGTCGTTTTCAACTCCGATCGCGGCGGCACCCAGCAGTTGTATACGATGACGGCAAGCGGCGACAACGTGCAGCGCATCAGCTTCGGGACCGGGCGCTATTCCACGCCCGTCTGGTCGCCGCGCGGCGATCTGATCGCCTTCACCAAACAAACCGAAGGCGAATTCTACATCGGCGTGATGCGCCCCAACGGCCAGGACGAAAGGCTGCTGACGCGCGCCTTTTTGGTCGAAGGGCCGACCTGGGCGCCGAATGGTCGCGTAGTGATGTATTTTCGCCAGGGTCCTACCGACACCCGCGGGCAGGGGGGCGGTGCGCGACTTTTCTCAATCGATCTAACGGGTTACAACGAACGCGAGATCCTCACGCCGGCCGACGGGTCGGACCCCGCGTGGTCGCCGCTATTGCCTTGACAGTGCTTGATTCCGCGTGCTTGCGCTTCTATATTGCACGCGGTTTCGCCAATTCAGGCTCTTAACTCGACACGGGCAATGCTGCACCGCAGCTATGCGCAAAATGCCATCGATTTTCGGGGCTTTTTGCGATAGACGCGAGGCACGCAGCGTTCGCAGCGCCGCCAGAGCAGGTTTTAGGCAGCACAAGTCGCCACCGTCCAAGTCGCCACCATCCAAGTCGCCCGGCCGCAAGACGGCACGGGTATAGGGAAGAAAGAGGAGTTCCGTTAGATGCGCTTCAAGCTGATTGGCACGCTCGCAGCAGTTGCTCTGCTCGCCGCGTGCGAGACCGCCCCGCAGAACCAGGCCGCCACCGGCGGCGCTGGCGCCGCGACGGCCCCTGCCGCCGCTGCCGCCCCGGCACCGGCGACGCGTCCGGGCCCCCGCCCGGGTTCGCAGGAAGATCTGGTCCAGAATGTCGGCGACCGCATCTTCTACGACTACGACAAGTCGGAACTGCGTCCCGAAGCGCGCCGCACGATCGAGCGTTGGGCCGCGTGGCTGCGCCAGTACCCGCAAGTCACCGTGACCGTCGAAGGCCACGCCGACGAGCGCGGCACGCGCGAATACAACATCGCGCTCGGCGAACGCCGTGCGACGGCCGCCCGCAACTTCCTCGTCTCGCAGGGCATCGAAGCCCGCCGTGTGGCGACGATCTCGTACGGCAAGGAACGCCCGGCGGTCCTCGGCTCGAACGAAGCGGCCTGGTCGCAGAACCGCCGCGCGGTGATGCAGGTCAACTGAGCCTTTGCGTTGCGGTTCGCCGCAGCGCGGGTTTGGTTCGCATACGAAGCGCCCGCCCGGGGAGTCTCCCGGGCGGGCGTTTTCGTGCCCAAAAATGCCCATTTGAACGCGGCCTCGAACGCCCCCGGACAGTCCATGCGCCTTTTTGCCGTTTTCGCCGTTCTGATTGCCCTCGTCGGCTGCGCCGCAGCGCCGTCCCCGGAAGGGGCGGAAACGCCGCGCGTCACGCTGGTGTTTTTCGAACCGGCCAGTGCGGCGATCGAGCCTGCGGCGCGCGAGGCGCTGTCGCGTCTGCCGCCGATCCTGGCGGCCCAGCCTGCCTTGCGCGTGGTCATCGAGGGCCATACCGACCAGGTCGGCACGCCCGACTACAATCTTGCTTTGGGCGTGCGGCGGGCAGCGGCCGTGCGGGCATTTTTGACCGATTCGGGCATCGACCCGTCGCGGATCGCCGCCCTGTCCTACGGGCAGGACAGCCCCGGCATACTGGGCAGCGAGACGCGCGCCTCCGCCTTGCTGCGCCGCGTGGTCGTGCGGCTCGAGCAGCCCTAGATTTGCCGCAAATTCGCCATCGGCCCGACAAACGCGTCTTCCACGTTGCATTGCGCCCGATTCGCGGGGTACGTCGCGCCGATCGGCATTTTTCCGGAGGACCGAAAACATGAAAACGACGATGCAGGCCAAATTGCTGGCAGCAGTGGCGGCGCTGGCGCTGTTGGGCGCCTGCGATTCGACGGGAACCAATACGGGCGGCGTCGGCGGTTCGGGCGGCGGCGTGCCGGCCGTGGCGAACGCGCCGGGCGTGGGCAGCGCGGGCGCAGGCGGTACCCAGGCGGCGGGCGCCAACGCGATCCGTCCGGGCAGCCAGGAAGACCTCGCCCAGCGCGTCGGCGACCGCATCTACTACGATTCCGACCGCTCGGACCTGCGCGCCGATGCCAGGCGCACGGTCGAGGGCTGGGCCGGATGGCTGCGCCAGAATCCCGGCGTCTCGGCCACGATCGAAGGCCATGCCGACGAACGCGGGACGCGCGAATACAACCTCGCTTTGGGCGAGCGGCGGGCCGCTGCCGCGCGCAATTTCCTGATCTCGCAGGGCATCGAAGCGCGCCGCGTGTCGACCGTGTCGTTCGGCAAGGAACGTCCGCAGGTGCTGGGCTCGACCGAGCAGGTCTGGGCGCAGAACCGCCGCGCGGTGATGCTGGTCAACTGAGCGACGGGGGCTTGGCGGCGGGCGTCTTCCTTTCGTCCGCCGCAGCCTCTAGACTTGGGCGTGCCATGATCCGAATCCTTCTCCTCGCTGTCGGCCTGCTGGCCGTTCCTGCCGCCCCGGTTCTCGCCCAGGCGGGCCAGGACACGCGCGCGCTGATCGAACGCATGGACCGCCTGCAGCGCGACATGGACGTCATGCAGCGCAATCTTGCGCGCGGCACGCTCGGCGTGCAGCCCAGCAACGCGCCGCCGGTCATGTCGCCCAATACCGGCGTGCAGCCGTCGTCGGGCTTCGTCGAGCAGACCGAGGTGCGCATCTCCGCGCTCGAAGGCCAGATGCGCGATCTTACCGGGCGCATCGAAGACGCGCTCAACCGCGCCGCACTGGCCCAGCAACGGCTCGACAAACTGGTCGGCGACGTCGATTTCAGGCTCAACAAGCTCGAACAGCCGAGCGCCGCTGCGACCAACGCGCAGGCGCCCGCCCCGGCCCAAGCGACCGCGCCGGCGCCCGCATTGCGGCCGGGCGAACAGCGTTTGGTGCTGGCACCCGGCGCGCCTGCGGCCGCGCCGCAAGCCGCCGCCGTGCCTTCGGCGGCATCCGTGCAATTGCCTGCCGGCCCGCCCGAAACCCAGTACGAATTCGCCTACGGGCTCTACCAGCAGGCCGTCCAGGATCGCGGCGATTTTGGCGGCGCCGAACAGGCGCTGCGCAGCTTCGTGACCTCCAACGGCACGCATCGTCTGGCGGGCGACGCGCAATATTGGCTGGGCGAGACCTTCTATGCGCGGCGCGACTGGAACAACGCGGCGGGCGCGTTCGCCGAACAGTTCCGCCGCTTCCCGCAGAACGCCAAGGCGCCCGACGCGCTGCTGCGCTTGGGCCAGTCGCTGGGCCAGCTCAACCGCAAGCAAGACGCCTGCGGTACGCTAGGCGAGCTCGACCGGCGCTATCCGACCGCCTCGCAATCGATCAAAATCGCCGCAACGCGCGAGCGCACGCGCCTCGCCTGCGGGTGAGCGTTGCGGGTGCCTTCGGTGCGGCGCTCGCCGCCCTGGGCCCTTTCGAAGAAAATCCGACGCTTGGCGTCGCGTGGTCCGGCGGCGGGGATTCGACCGCGCTGCTGAGCCTTGCCGGCGACTGGGCAGCGGCGCGAGGCGGGCGCGTGGTCGCCCTGCATGTCGATCACGGGTTGCGCGCCGGGTCGGCCGACGAAGCGGGGTGGCTGGCCGCACGCGCCGCTGTCCGGGGCGTCGCGTTCGCGGCGTTGCGCTGGACCGGCGCCAAACCCGCGACCGGCATCCAGAACGCCGCCCGGCGCGCGCGGCGCGATCTGCTGGTCGAGGCGTGCCGGGCGCGCGGCATTGTCCATCTGTTGCTGGCCCACCATGCCGACGACCAGGACGAAACGATCGCGCTGCGCCGCCAAAGCGGCTCGCGGGCGGCGGGGCTTGCGGGCATGTCGGCGATCGTAGCCGATCGCGGCGTGCGGCTGTTGCGGCCGCTGCTCGGGTTTCGCCATGCCGAGCTGGTCGCGCTTTGCCGGGCACGCGGCCTCGAATGGATCGAGGACCCCAGCAATCGCGATGCGCGTTTCGCGCGCGCGCGCCTGCGCCTGGCGCCGGGCGCGCCCGAAGACCGTGCGGCGGCCATGCAGCGCGTGGCCTCCGAAAAAGCGGTTGCGCGCGGGGCGGCGCACGCGGCGACCGTCTCGCCCGCGGGTTTCGTTCGGCTCGACCGCGCGGTTTTGCGTGCGGCCGCGCCGGACCTCGCGTGCGGCGTTTTGGCGCGCGCGATCTTGTGCGTGGGGGCCTGCGACTATGCGCCGTCCGCCGATGCGCTTGCCGCCGCGTGGCAAAAACTGGCCGCCGCCGCGCCCGGAACCAACGGGCGAACGCTCGGCTATTGCCGGCTGCGCATCGAGACCGACGGACGATTGCTGGTCGCGCGCGAGTTGCGCAGCTGCCCGGCGGCAAAAACGCTCGCCTTCGAGAGGCCGGTTTTTTGGGACGGGCGCTTTGTCGCCACGCTGCGCCGTTCCGCTTTTGGGCTGGCGATCGGGGCGCTTGGCACGTCCGGGTGGGCCGCGTTACCGCGCGCGCTGCGCGAAACGGCGGCAAAGTCGGTGCCGCCTGCCGCGCGCGCAAGTTTGCCTGCGATCCATGACCTTGACGGGATCGTTGCCGTTCCCCACCTCTCTTATGGACGCGAGGCCCGTTGGCTTGATAGCCTGGACGTTCGTTTCCAACCCCGGCACGCACTGACCGGTCCGGCCTTCGTGGCGGACGGGTCGGACATGCCGGGGCAAAGCTGAATCCTTGCAGAGGCGACACCGTTGAACAATTTTGGCAAGAACTTGGCGCTGTGGGTCATTATCGGCCTGCTGCTGATCGCGCTCTTCAACCTGTTCCAGGGGTCGGGCACGCGCACGGGCGCCGCCCAAATCCAGTATTCGGAATTCCTCAATCTGGTCGACCGCCAGCAGGTGCGCGACGTGACGATCTCGGGCCCGCAAGTGCGCGGCCATTTGCAGCCCGACGGGCGCAATTTCGTCACCTACGCGCCCAACGACCCCTCGCTCGTCGACCGGCTGCAGAAAAACAGCGTGTCGTTCTCGGCCGCCCCCCTCGAAGAGCCGATGCATCCGCTGCTGCAGATCCTCGTTTCGTGGGCGCCGTTCCTGGTGATGATCGGCTTGTGGGTCTTTTTCATGCGCCAGATGCAGGGCGGCGGCGGGCGCGCGATGGGCTTCGGCAAATCGAAGGCGCGTCTGCTCACCGAGAAAGTCGGGCGCGTGACCTTCGACGACGTGGCCGGCATCGACGAAGCCAAGGGCGAGCTCGAGGAAATCGTCGAGTTCCTGCGCGACCCGCAGAAATTCCAGCGCCTGGGCGGCAAGATCCCCAAGGGCGTGCTGCTGGTGGGGCCGCCGGGCACCGGCAAAACGCTGCTGGCGCGCGCCATCGCGGGCGAAGCCAATGTGCCGTTTTTCACCATCTCGGGCTCGGACTTCGTCGAAATGTTCGTGGGCGTGGGCGCCAGCCGCGTGCGCGACATGTTCGAACAGGGCAAGAAAAACGCGCCGTGCCTGATCTTCATCGACGAAATCGACGCGGTCGGCCGCCATCGCGGGGCGGGGCTTGGCGGCGGCAACGACGAGCGCGAACAGACGCTCAACCAGCTGCTCGTCGAAATGGACGGTTTCGAGGCCAACGAAGGCGTGATCCTGATCGCGGCCACCAACCGGCCCGACGTGCTCGACCCCGCCTTGCTGCGGCCGGGCCGCTTCGACCGCCAGGTGGTGGTCCCCAATCCCGACGTTCTGGGCCGCGAAAAGATCCTGAAAGTGCATCTGCGCAAGGTGCCGATGGCGCCCGACGTGGAAGCCAAGGTGATCGCGCGCGGCACGCCCGGATTTTCGGGCGCGGATCTTGCCAACCTCGTCAACGAAGCGGCGTTGCTGGCCGCGCGTCGCGGCAAGCGCATGGTGACGATGCGCGAGCTCGAAGACGCCAAGGACAAGGTGATGATGGGCACCGAGCGCCGCTCGATGGTCATGACCGAAAAAGAAAAGGAACTGACCGCCTACCACGAGGCCGGGCATGCGCTGCTGTCGATCTGGGTCGACGGCAACGATCCCTTGCACAAAGTGACGATCATTCCGCGCGGACGCGCCTTGGGCCTCACCATGATGCTGCCCGAGCGCGACAAGCTCTCGACCTCCAAGCGCGAGATCGAAGCCAAGCTCGTGATGGCGTTCGGCGGGCGCGTGGCCGAACAGCTCATTTTCGGCGAAGAGAACGTGACGACCGGGGCCGTCGGCGACATCCAGATGGCGACCGGCTGGGCCAAGCGCATGGTCACGGAATACGGCATGTCGGAAAAACTCGGGCGCGTGCGCTATTCGTCGAACGAGCAGGAAGTGTTCCTGGGCCATTCGGTGACGCAGACGCAGAACATGTCCGAAGCGACCGCCGAAACGATCGATTCGGAAGTGCGCCGCATCATCGAGACGGCCGAACTCAAAGCGCGCGAATTGCTGTCGGAGCGGATCGGCGACGTGCACAAGCTCGCCAAGGCGCTGCTCGAATTCGAGACGCTGTCGGGCGACGAGGTCAAGGCGCTGCTGCGCGGCGAAGAAATCGTGCGCCCCAACGCCGATGATCCGCCGCCGTCGACCAAACCCGGCGGCCGTCGCGGCTCGGTGCCGAGCTCGGGCGGCAGCAAGCCTGCGGGCGGTTTCGATCCGCAGCCTCAGCCGGGGAGCTGACGCGTGGCGGCGAAGAAAAAGCCGCGCGCACGGTCGCCGTCGTCGGTAACCGACGACGCGTTCGACCGCGCGTTGCCGGGGATCGTCAAGGCGGCGTTCTCCGGTCTGCGCGCGCAGCGTCGGGCGCTCGATGCCCAGATTTCGAGGCGAATCCGCGAAGAGACCGAACGCGCGCTCAAGGAAACGCCGTGGGCAAGCTTCGTCCCGAGATCCATCTAGTTGCCGACAGCCGTTGCGCCGCACGCTAATACGGCGATGCCCGCCCAACTGAAAGACATGTTCGACCGCGCGGCCGTCGCGTTCTTGGCCCGCAACTTGGCGGCCGTGCGGCCGTCGTTCCCGGCCGCGCGCTTTGTCGACGAAGTCGCGGCCGATTTGCCGGGCCTCGAACTCAAGGCGCGCTCGGCGCGTATCGCCGACGGCATCCGCGCATGCCTGCCGGGCGATTTTCCGGCGGCGCTTGGCGCGGTGCTCGACAGCCTGGGCGCCGAGGAGCCGGGCGGCATGGGCTCGTTTCGCTACATGCCGCTCGTCAATTTTGTCGGCCGTCACGGGCTCGACCATCCGAACGAATCGCTCGCGGCCTTGCCGGTGCTCACGCGCCGGTTCAGCGCCGAGTTCGACATCCGGCCCTTCCTATTGCGGCACCGCGACCTTGCGATGGCGCATGTCGAACGCTGGGCCAAGGATGCCGATTGGCGCGTGCGGCGCCTGGCCAGCGAAGGGATACGCCCGCGCCTGCCTTGGGCCATGCGCTTGCCGGAGTTCGTGGTCGATCCGGCCCCTGTGCTGGCGATCGTCGAACGGCTGTGCGCGGATCCCCACGACATCGTGCGCCGGTCGGTCGCCAACAACCTCAACGACATCGCCAAGGACAATCCCGGCGCAGCACTTGCGGCCGCCAAGGCCTGGTGGAAAAACCCCGACGCGCGGGGCACGGTTCGGCACGGCTTGCGCAGCCTCGTCAAAGCGGGCGATGCAAGCGCGCTCGCCTTGCTGGGGTTCAAGGGCGGCGCCGATCTATCGCTTTCGGCTTTCGCCCTTGCGCCCAAATCGATCGGGCTTGGCGGGGCGGTGACGTTCAAGACGCAGCTTACCAACCGCGCGCGCACGGCCGTGAAACTGTCGATCGACTATGCCGTGCACCACCGCAAGGCGAATGGCGGCAGCACCGCCAAAGTGTTCAAGCTTGCCGTGCGCACGCTGGCGCCGGGCGAAAGCTGCGCGATCGAAAAGCGCCACGCGATCCGCCCGATCGCCACGCGGCGCTACTATACGGGCGCGCACGCGGTCGTCCTGCTCGTCAATGGCCGCGAAATGGCGCGCGCCAAATTCGTGCTGCGGCTCTAGCAGAAGACGCGCCCGCGCCGGTCGCGCCAGCACGATCGGCGGCCGCCCCAGCCATGGAACGGCGACGGCCCAAAACGGCTATAGGGGTAGAAGCCGTAAGGTACCGGCGCGTAAGGGTACGGGTGCGGATCGTAGTAGAGCGGCGCAGGGCCGCGCCCGGCATAGACCCCGAAGCTCGATCCGCCGCCCGACGTCACGCAACCCGTCAACGACAGGGCCAAAGCGGCAGCAAGGGCAAGGTGTGGGCGCATCGTGCCTCCCGCGTCGAAACGAATTTTCCGAACAACGCGGCGCCGATTTGCGCTATTCCAAAGCGATGCGAAAATTCGAACGCTTTGTCCTCGACCGGCCCCTGGTAATGGGCATCGTCAATGCGACGCCGGACTCGTTCTCCGACGGCGGCGATTTTTTCGATGCGCCCGGCGCCATCGCGCACGGGCTGCGGCTGCTGGGCGAGGGCGCCGACATCCTCGATATTGGCGGGGAGTCCACCAGGCCCGGCGCCGCCATGGTGCCGCCCGCCGAAGAACGGCGCCGCGTGGTGCCCGTGATCGAGGCCTTGGCCAAAGCGGGCGCGGTCGTGTCGGTCGATACGCGCAACGCGTCGACCATGGCGGCCGCCCTGGATGCGGGCGCCGCCATCGTCAACGACGTCACGGCCCTTGGCGGCGACCCCGACGCGATGGCGCTGGTCGCGGCGCGCAAGGCCGGCGTCGTGCTCATGCACATGCAGGGCGAGCCGCAGACCATGCAGGCCAACCCGGTCTATGGCGACGCGCCTCGCGAAATCGCCGCCTATTTGGCCGGGCGGCTCGCCGCGTGCCGGGCGGCGGGGATCGCGGTCGAGCGGCTGTGCGTCGATCCGGGGCTCGGGTTCGGCAAGACGGTCGCGCACAACGCGCAGATTTTGGCCAACGTGCCGGTGCTGCGCGGCCTTGGCGCGGCCGTGCTGATCGGGGCGAGCCGCAAGGCGTTTATCGGCGCGCTTTCGCGGGGCGAACGGCCCAGAGAGCGTTTGCCGGGCTCGCTTGCGGCGGGCCTTGCGGCGGTGGCGGGGGGTGCGGATATCCTGCGCGTGCACGACGTGGCGGCCACGCTGCAGGCGCTGAAAGTGCACCAAGCCATCGAAAACGCGCGGGCGGCGACGTGACTTTACCAGCCCTGCGCCAGCGCCTATAAGCGGAGCGATGGCAAAACTTTTCGGAACCGACGGAATTCGCGGCCAAGCCAATCGCTGGCCCATGACGGCGCAAATGGCGACCAAGGTCGCGATGGCGGCGGGCCGTTTGCTGCGCCAGGGCAACCATCGGCACCGCGTGGTCATCGGCAAGGATACGCGTCTTTCGGGCTATCTGTTCCAGCCCGCTTTGACGGCCGGATTCGTGTCGATCGGCATGGACGTGGTCATTCTCGAGCCGTTGCCGACTCCCGCCGTCGCCATGCTCACGCGCTCGCTGCGCGCCGATCTGGGCGTGATGATTTCGGCCTCCCACAACCCGCACCACGACAACGGCATCAAATTGTTCGGCGCCGACGGCTACAAAATTTCGGACGAGATGGAAGCCGAAATCGAAGCCTCGCTCGACAGCGCCGACGGGCTCGTGGCGCCCGACCTGCTCGGCCGCGTGCGCCGTCTCGACGACGGGCCGGGGCGCTACATCGAATTCGCCAAAGCGACCTTCCCCAAAGGGCTGCGGCTGGACGGGCTCAAGATCGTCGTCGATTGCGCCAATGGCGCCGCGTATCGCGTGGCGCCGACGGTACTGTGGGAACTGGGCGCCGAGATCGTGCCGCTCGCGGTCGACCCCGACGGGCTCAACATCAATCGCGGCTGCGGCGCCACGCATATCGATCTGCTGCAACAGGCGGTGGTGGCGCACGGCGCCCATATCGGCATCGCCCTCGACGGCGACGCGGACCGCGTGCAGATCGTCGACGAGAAAGGCCGCGCCATCGACGGCGACCAGGTGCTGGCGGCGATCGCGCGCAACTGGGTGCGCGACGGCCAGCTGCGCGGCCGGCATGTCGTGGCGACGGTCATGTCCAATCTGGGGCTCGAGCGCTGGCTCGAAGGCCAGAACCTGAAGCTCGCGCGCAGCGCCGTCGGCGACCGCAACGTGCTCGAGACGATGCGCGCGCTCGATGCCAATCTGGGCGGCGAACAGTCGGGCCATGTGATCTTGGCCGACTACGCCACCACGGGCGACGGGCTGATCGCGGGGCTGCAGGTGCTGGCGGCGCTCGTGCAGTCGGGCAAACCCGCCTCCGAGGTGGCGCATGTGTTCGATCCCTATCCGCAGCTTTTGAAGAACGTGCGTTTCCAGGGCGCGCCGCCGATGGACGATGCGCGCGTCAAAGCGGCGATCGCGGCGGCGGAAGCGGCCTTGGCGGGCGACGGGCGCTTGCTGATCCGCAAATCGGGCACCGAACCGGTCGTGCGCGTGATGGCGGAAGCGGGCAGCGCGCAGACGGTGACGCAAGCGGTCGACCGCATCGTCGAAGCGATGGTCGCGGCCGGCGGCACGCTGGCGGGCGGCACGAAAGCGAGCGCCGCTTCCCCCGGCACGCCCGCATCCGATGTCAGCCTGCCCAACTATATGCGCCGCAAGCGCGACTCGAGCGCGGCGGCAGGGCCGTAGGATGCGGGGCCGAATTCTGATCGTCGCGGGCTCGGATTCGGGCGGCGGTGCGGGCATCCAGGCCGACATCAAGACCGCGACGGCGCTGGGCGGCTATGCCGCGAGCGCGATCACGGCCCTGACCGCTCAGGACACCAACGGCGTGCACGGCGTGCACGAAGTGCCGACCGCGTTCATCGCCCAGCAGATGCGCGTGGTGCTCGACGACATCGGCGCCGACGCGATCAAGACCGGCATGCTGCACAACAGCGCCACGATCGACGCCGTGTGCGACGTGCTCGACATTGCCGGCCGGGGAATTCCGCTGGTCGTCGATCCGGTCATGTACGCCAAAGGCGGGCATCCGCTTTTGCAGCGCGACGCGATCGAAACCCTGAAGCGCCGCCTGATCGTGCATGCGACGATCCTCACGCCCAATCTGCCCGAAGCCGAAGCGCTGTCGGGCCGCACGATCCACACGGCCGACGAAATGCGCCACGCCGCCGAAACGATGCTCACCCTCGGGTGCAGCGCGGTGCTGCTCAAGGGCGGGCATCTCGACGGCAACCGGCTGGTCGACATTCTGGCGACCGACCAGGGGGTGCGCGTATTCGAGAGCCCGCGCATCGCCACGCGCTCGACGCACGGCACGGGCTGCACGCTGGCCTCGGCGATCGCGACGGGCCTGGCGCAGGGATTGTCGCTCGAACTTGCGGTGGCGCGCGCGCGCGACTATGTGCGCCGGGCCATCGAGACCGCCCCGGGTTTCGGGCGCGGCCACGGCCCGCTCAACCACGCGCACGGCGTGGCGCTTTAGCGGGACGGCGACAATCGAAGTTGGCTGTCCGTCACGACAGTCCGGCGCCCGCGCCCGCGATCTTCGGCATCGATGTCGGTTCTAGCCCGTGTTGCGCATGCCGGCCGCGATCGCGTTGACCGTCAGCAGCAGCGGATGGCGCCACGCGGCCGCGTTCGGCCCGCGCGCGCGCGCGATGAGGGCGGCTTGCAGCGCGTTCATCGCGTCAAGATAGGGCTTGCGCCGGTCGAGCGACAGCGCCAGCAGCGGATTGGCCGCAAGCGGCGCTTCGCCCGACAGGCGGCGCAGCGCCTTGGCGGTCGCCTCGAGTTCGCCCGCGATCGTGCGAAAGATGCGCTCGGCCGCGTGGCGGTCGCGGGCGAGCGGCATATAGAGCTGCGCGATTTCCGCCGACGCTTTCGATTCCGCCATCGCGACATTGTCCATCAGATTGCGGAAAAACGGCCAGTCGCGATGCATGCGGCGCAGCAAGGCCAAGTTGCCGGGCGCTTCCTTGGCAAAAATCGCCACGGCATGGCCCACGCCGTACCAGGCGGGCAGCGCCAGGCGCGCTTGCGACCAGCCAAAGACCCACGGGATCGCCCGGATCGCGCGAATGTCGCGCCCGGCCTTGGGCCGGTGCGACGGGCGCGAACCGATATTCAAAAACGCGAGTTCGTCGACCGGCGTCGTCTCGTAGAAATAGTCGAGGAAGCCGGGTGCCGCGACCAGATCGCGGTACGCCGTCTCGCCAAGCTCGGCCAGGCGCGCCATTGCCGCCGCCCACGCGTGCGGGCGCGCGCCCTTGCGGTAGGGCGGCCCCAGCGATTTTTTCAGCAGCCCCGTCAGCGCCACGGTCAGCTCGTAGGCGGCCGTGTCGCGGTTCGAGTATTTGAAGGACAGCACTTCGCCCTGTTCGGTGAATTTGATGCGCCCGTTGGCCGCATCGCGCGGACCTGCCAGGATCGCATCGTGCGTCGGGCCGCCGCCGCGCGCATGGCTGCCGCCGCGCCCGTGGAACAGCACGAAGGGCACCTTGGCGGCGGCGAACACGGCGGCGAGGCGCGTTTGCGCGCGGTGCAGCGCCCAGGACGATGCCAGGATGCCGCCGTCTTTGCAGGAATCCGAATAGCCCAGCATGATCTCCTGCCGCCCGCCCGAGGCCGCCAGCACCGCGCGGTAGACCGGGCGCGCGAGCAGCGTTTCCAGGATGCCGGGCGACGCGTCGAGATCGGCGATCGTCTCGAACAGCGGCGCCACGCGCAGCGGCATCGCGAACGTGCCGTCGCCGTTGGCGGCCAACAGACCCGCAAGGCGCGCGAGCAGCAGCACCTCGCCGACCGCGCTGGCGCTCGCCGCCATCGACACGACATAGGTTTCGACCGCCTGCGCGCCGAACTCGGCATGCAAGGTTGCGACCGCGCCCAGCGAGTCCAGCGTTTCCTGCGTTTCGGGCGATAGTTTGGCCCCCAGCAAAACAACCGGGCCGGGCCTGGCGACCAGTTCGTCGAGCAGCGCGAGGCGCGCGCTCTCGTCGAGGCCGGCATAGTCCGGCAGGCCCGGCACGCCCGCCAGAATTTCGCGCACCGCCGCGCGATGGCGCCCGGCTTCCTGGCGGATATCGAGCCGCGCCAGATGGAAGCCGAACACGCCGACCAGCCGCGCAAGATCGAACAGCGGCCCGTCGGCCAGACGCGCGTCGCCGTCGTGGCGCAGCGCCGCCGCGAGCCGTGCAAGATCGCCCGCAAACGCGTCGGCGTCGCGATAGGCGTCGTCGGGCAGGTCTGCTGCGCCCCCGGCCAGCCGCGTCTCGGTCCAGTCGAGCCTGCTTTGCAGGCGCAAGCGCATATAGGCGAGCTTGCGCCGGTAGGGTTCGCGCTGCAACCTTTCGGGGAAAGAGCCGAACGCCTGCGCGCCGTAGCGCCGGTCGTCCTCGGCAAGGCTTTGCGCGAGCGCCGGATCGAGTTTCATGTAGGCGGCCGAATGCGTGAGCCGGTCGGCCAGCGCGTCGGTGCGGCGAAGATACTCGCGCAGGATTTCGCGCGACTGCGCGCGCATCGCAAACAGCGTGGTCCTGGCCGTGACGTTGGGATTGCCGTCGCGATCGCCGCCGATCCACGAGCCGAACGCGAGCAAGCCCGCCGGCACCGCCCCGGCGCCGAGACCGCCTTGCAGGTGCAGCGCCGCGTCGAACGAGCGCAGCGTGTCGGCGACGGCGTCGTACAGCGCCATGCGGAAAAACAGCAGACCGTTGGCGATTTCGTCGGCGACGCTCAGGCGGTCGGCGCGCACGGTATCGGTCTTCCACAGCGCCGAAATCTCGTCGCGAATGCGCTCGATGCGCGCGCCATGGCGCGGACTGCGCGGGTCGCTTGCGACAAAGTCGGCGACCAGATCGTAGAGCCGGCGATGGCCGCGCTGGACCGTCTGGCGGCGCGCTTCGGTCGGGTGCGCGGTCATCACGGGCATCAGCGCCAGTTCCGGCAGCAGGGCGCGCAGGCGCTTTGGCGTCGCCGCCGTGCCGAGCTGGGCCAGCATTTCGGCGAACGAGCGCGGCCAATGCTGGCCCGCTTCGTCGCGCTCTTGGGCGCGGAAGGCTTCCTCGGCGATGTTGACCACGGCAAAAAAAAGCGCGAAGGCGCGCGCCAGCAATGTTGCGCGCGCGGGCTCGATCTGCGCCAGCGATGCCGCCAGTTTGGCCACCGCGGCAGGGTCGGGGCGTTGCTGGCGGCGCAGTTCGACAAAGCCCTGGCGCAGCGCTTCGAGCGCCGCATAGGCGGCCGTGCCTTCTTGGGCGCGCACCGTGTCGCCCACCAGCCCGCCCAAAAGTTTGACGCACGCGCGCAGTGCTCGCTCCCGTTCCGCCCGCATCGGCATTCTCGATCCCCCTTTGGACGGACGACGTGCAAAAACCGTGCTGCACTGGTAAAGTCGAAAGCTGGGGGATACATCCGGTGATCAATATCGTCTTCATGGGGTTTTTGGTCGTGCATGTGGCGACCGGCGCCACGGGGCTCGTGGCGTTTTGGGTTCCCGTTGTCGGCCGCAAGGGTGCCGCAAACCATCGGCGCTGGGGACGCGTTTTCTACAAGTGCCTGCTGGTTACAGCCGCGATGGCGGTAGGGATGAGCGTATGTTCGCTGCTCGATCCGCTCGGCACGCATCCCAAACTCGACGATGCCGAACTCGTGCGCGGCCTGTTCGGCTGGATGATGCTGTATCTGGCGATCCTGACCGTCAGTTTGTGCTGGCACGGGCTGCTTGTCATGCGCAACAAGGCGAACCATGCGGCCAATCGCGCATGGCCGCATGTGGCACTGCAGGTGCTCGTGATCGTTGCGGCGCTCAACTGCGCCTATCAGGGCTGGCGCATCGACCAGGCGCTGATGATGGGAATTTCGCTGGTCGGCATCGCGTCGGGCGCGACCAATCTTTATTTCACGTACAAGGCGCAGCCGGGGCGCAGCGACTATCTCAAGGAGCATGTCAAGGCGCTGGTCGGGGCGGGCATTTCGGTCTACACGGCGTTTCTGGCGTTCGGCGCCGTGCGCTTCATGCCGCACAATGCCTTCAGCCCCACTTTGTGGGCGATCCCGCTCGTCGCGGGCATCGCGATCATCGTCTACCACCAGTTCCAGATCGACCGCAAAGCCAAGCGCCTGCGCGTCAGCGCCGCCGCACTCGCACGGTAATTTCTTTGGCCGGGCGCGTGGTCAGGCGCGCCACGGGGCGCACTTGGCCCGGGTCGAGCGTTTCGAAATCGTAGCGCCGCACCAGACGCGCCAGAATAAGGCAGCTTTCGAACGTCGCGAACGCGGCGCCGACGCAAATGCGCTGGCCGAGCCCGAACGGCATGTAGGTGCCGGGCACGAGCGCCGCTTCGTTTTCGGGCGCGAAGCGGTCGGGGTCGAAGCGGTCGGCATTGGGCCAGTAGATCGCGTTGCGGTGCGTGGCCCAGGGGGCGAGCATCACCATGGCGCCGCGTTTGATGCGATAGCCGCCGATCGTCGTGTCGGCCGTTGCGACGCGCGGAATGAAGGTGATCGGCGGATAGAGGCGCATCGTTTCGCGAAACACGTTGCGCACGAAGACCAGCCGCTTGGCGTGCTCGAACTCGACCGGCCCGTCGCCGACCACGCGCGCAACTTCGGCGCGCATGCGTTCGGCGATTTCCGGCCGCATCGACAGAATGAAAAAGACCCAGGTCAGGGCGCTCGCCGTCGTCTCGTGCCCGGCCAGAAAAAACACGCCGATCTGGTCGATCAGTTCCTCGCGCGTGAATTTGAGGCCGGTGACCGGGTCCTGCGCCGCGATGACGGCGCCCGCGATATCGTCGATCTGCGGCGCGTTCGCGCCCAGGCGCGGATCGACCAGATCGCCGATATGCTTGCGGATCAGCGCGCAGGCCGCGAGCACGGCGGCGGGCTGGTCGACGCGCTCGAACGGCTTGCCGAAAATCAGCCGCCGGATTTCCACGTTGGCCACGCTGCGCTCGAAGACCAGGAAATTGTCGAAGACGTCGCGCGCGGTCCTGGATTCGAGCGATTTGGAAAAAATCGTCCGGCACACGATGTCGGCGGTCAGATGGCTCATCGCCGCGTCGAGCGACAGGCTCTGGCCCGCCGCCGCCAGACCGTCGAGATGCGTCTCGTAGTCGTCGACGGCGGCCGCCATCACGTCGAACGCGCGGTTGATGCGCATATGCGAGAAGGCCGGATCGATCATGCGGCGCTGGCGGCGCCAGATCTCGCCGCTCGAAACGAACATCGAATTGCCGACCAGCGGTTCGAGCGCGCCGACCATCAGATCGTTTTTGGGGAAAATGCCTTCGGCGTCGGCGAACACCTCGCCCGAGGCCGCCGGATCGTTGACCAGCAGGATCGAGCGGCGCGAGAAACCCAGCGGCGTGATCGGCTTGCGATAGGCATCGGCCGGCAGCAGGCTCAGCAGATCCTGCTCGCCGCTGGCGATCGTGCGCAGCAGCGCTGCGATCGGCGACATCGGCTTGGGCGCCGGCGGCCGGTACAGCGAATCGTTTTGGTGGGCGGTCCCCCGGTTCACGGCTTCGAGCCTATGCGCTCGATTCCCGTTCGGGCAAGAGCATTGACCGTGCGCGCGCGACGGCTAAGGTGGGCGAAGCTCTGCGTGGGGGAGGGGACATGGCGTTGGCGTTTCCGTTTTCGGCGATCGTCGGGCAGGACGAACTCAAGCTTGCTTTGACGATCGCGGCGGTCGATCCGGGCATCGGGGGCTTGCTCGTGTTCGGCGACCGCGGCACCGGCAAATCGACCGCCGTGCGCGCGCTCGCCGCCTTGCTGCCCAAGATGCGCGCGGTCGACGGCTGCCCCTATTCGTGCGATCCGGACGGCGACCTTTCGGGCTGCGTGCATTGCGCGTCGCTCAAAGCGGGCCCGCCGCGCGCGCACGCGATCCCGGTGCCGGTCGTCGATCTGCCGTTGGGGGCGACCGAAGACCGCGTGGTCGGGGCGCTCGATCTGGAGCGCGCTTTGACGCGCGGCGAAAAAGCGTTCGAGCCGGGCTTGCTGGCGCGCGCCAATCGCGGGTTCCTCTATATCGACGAGGTCAATCTGCTGGAGGACCATCTGGTCGATCTGCTGATCGACGTCGCGGCGTCGGGCGAAAACGTCGTCGAGCGCGAAGGGCTCAGCGTGCGCCATCCGGCCCGGTTTTCGCTGGTCGGCAGCGGCAATCCCGAAGAAGGCGAATTGCGCCCGCAATTGCTCGACCGTTTCGGCCTGTCGATCGACGTGCGTACGCCGACCGACCTTGCGTTGCGCGTCGAGGTCGTCAAGCGGCGCGATCTGTTCGAGCGCGACCGCGCGGGCTTCGTCGAAAAATGGAAAGCGGCCGACGCCAAACTGCGCGCGCGCATCGTCGCCGCGCGCAAACGTCTGGGCGCGGTCGACGCCGGCGACGCGGCGCTCACGCGCGTCGCCGAACTTTGCCTCAAGCTCGGCACCGACGGTTTGCGCGGCGAGATCACGCTGGTGCGCGCGGCGCGCGCTTTGGCGGCGCTTGACGGCGATCCGAGCGTGGCCGACACGCATATCCGCCGGTTGGCGCCCTCGGCTTTGCGCCATCGGCTGCGGCGCAATCCGCTCGACGACACGGGCTCGGGCGCGCGCGTGGAGCGCGCGCTCGGCGAATTGTTCGGGCCGTGAGCGACGTACCGCTGTCGGCGTGGGCGCGCGCGGTGCTGGCGGCCCAGTTGCTGGCGGTCGATCCGGTCGGGCTTGGCGGCGTGCATGTGCGGTCCGCCGCCGGTTTTGCGCGCGACGCGTGGATCGATCTGCTGCGCGGCTTGCTGCCCGCCGAGGCGCCGATGCGCCGCGTGCCGCTGCAGATCGCCGACGACCGCTTGCTGGGCGGCCTCGATCTGTCGGCGACGCTGAAGGCCGGCCGGCCGGTCGCCGAACGCGGCGTGCTGGCCGAAGCCGATGGCGGAGTCGTGCTGCTGGCGATGGCGGAGCGGCTCGGGGCCGACACGGCCGCGCGCATCGCTTGCGTGCTCGACCAAGGCGAAGTTGCGGTCGCGCGCGACGGCGTGTCGCTCGCCAGCGTCGCGCGCGTGGCCGCGATCGCGCTCGACGAAGCGGTCGAGGACGACGAGGCGGCCCCGGCCGCATTGCGCGAACGCTTGGCGTTCCAAATCGAACTTGCGGGCGTGCGGCGGTCCGACATCGTGCAGGCGCCCGTGGATATCGCGGCGGCGCGTGCGGCGCTGGCGGCGGTCGCGGTCGGCGACGCGGCGATCGAAGCGATTTGCGCGACGGCGTTGGCGCTCGGCATCGGCTCGGCGCGGGCGGAGCTGATGGCGTTGCGCGCCGCACGCGCGTCGGCCGCTTTGTTCGGCCGTGCCAGTGTCGAACGCGACGATGTCGCGCTTGCCGGGCGCCTGGTGCTCGCGCATCGCGCTACGCGGCTGCCAACGCCGGACGAGCCCGAATCGGCCCCAGCGCCGCCGCCGCCCGAGCAAAACGACGAGACGCCCGGCGAATCCCAGCAGCTTGCCGAAGACCGGCCGCTCGAAGACGCGGTGCTCGACGCGGTGGCCGCGTCGATTCCGGCAGGGCTGTTGGCCCAGCTTAAAGTCGCCGCCGCGTTGGGCGGACGCGCTTCGTCGGCCGGCAAGTCGGGCGCCTTGCAGAAAGCGGGCAAACGCGGACGGCCTGCGGGCATTTTTCGCGGCCAGCCGGGCGCGCGCAATGCCAGGCTCAATCTGGTTGCAACCTTGCGCGCGGCCGCGCCCTGGCAGCCGATCCGCACGAAGGCGCGCGCGGACGGCCCGCGCATCCGCGTCGTGTCCGACGATTTTCGCGTCACGCGTTTCAAGCAGCGCCGGGAGACGACGACGATTTTCGCGATCGACGCGTCGGGTTCGGCCGCCTTGCATCGCCTGGCCGAAACCAAAGGCGCGGTCGAATTGCTGCTCGCCGATTGCTATGTGCGGCGCGACCGCGTGTCGGTGCTGGCGTTTCGCGGCGCCAAGGCCGACATCGTGCTGCCGCCGACGCGCTCGCTGGTGCGCGCCAAGCGCGCGCTTGCGGGTTTGCCCGGCGGCGGGGGAACGCCGCTCGCCTTGGGCCTCGATGCGGCCCTTGCCCTGGCCGAAGCCACGCGCCGCCAGGGCGGCACGCCCACGCTCGTGCTGCTGACCGACGGCAGAGCCAACGTCACGCGCGCGGGGCTTGGCGGGCGCGCCCAGGCCGAAGCCGATGCGCGCGATGCGGCGCTGCGCATCCGGGCAGCGGGCTTGCGCGTGCTGCTGGTCGACACGGGCCCGCGACCGACGCCGCTCGCGAAGTCGCTCGGCGACGCGATGGGCGCGGTCTATCTGGCGTTGCCGCACGCCAACGCCGCCGCGCTCGACCGGCTCGTGCGCGCCTCGTTCGCCTAGACGCCCCACGCTTCGGCGAAACGCAGGATCGCCGCCGTGCTCGCGGACGGGTCTTCTTCGTGCGCGAGATGGCCAAGCCCGGTCTGAATTTCGAGCGTCGCATGCGGCAGCAGCAGCTTGATGCGTTGGGCATCGCGCGGCAGCACCGTGCGGTCGTTGGCACCGACCACAAGAGCGAGTTTGGTTTCGAGCTTGGGCAAGTCGCGCACGAATTCGTCGAGATTCCAGTTCGCCATCATGCCGATCGTGCCTTCGACATGGCGCGGGCTCGCCATCAGGCGGCGATAGAGCTCGATGCCGACGGGATCGAGCCTCGATCCGGTCTCGGCCATCAGCCGCTCGATCGCCGTGCGATCTTTGGCGCGCCACGCGACGAGCGCTGGCACCAACGGCACGGACGCGAGAAGTTTGGCGGCAGGCGAAAAAAACCGGCCCGCCAATCCGCGCAGCGGCAGCAACGCCCCGTTGAGCGCGACAAGCCCCGTCGGCGCAAAGCGCGCGTCGAGGCACAGGCGCGCGCCGATCGCAGCCCCCGCCGAATGGCCGACGCACAAAGCGGGTTCCAGCCCCAGCGACTCCAGCAGTGCCGCCAGCGCTTTGGCCATGCCGGGCAGCGAGAGCAGGGCCGCAGGCGGCAATTCGCTGAAGCCGTGGCCCGGCAAATCGGGCGCGACGACGGTAAAATGCTCCGCCAACAGCGGCAGCACGCCGCGCCAGGAATGCGTTGCCGCCCCCGTGCCGTGGATCAGCAGCACAACGGGACCCGCACCCAGAATCTGCACATGCCATCGCAATCCGCCTGCTTTTTCAAAGCGGCTGGCGGCGCGATTGGGCCAGTCTTTGCCCTCGCGGTCCCAGTGCGGTCGCTCGCTCATAAATAAAATGTCAGTCTCGCGTGAACGATTGTCTTTCGAAAAGTGACAGGTTCGGTTTACACTTCGTGCCATTGGACGTCCAGCGCCTGGGGGGAAAGGTACTTGACCGTCGCGACTATTCGCAACCCGACTGCCGGGCCAACTGCCTGGACACTCGATCCCGACCTGCGTCCGCATGCTGTCGTGATCGGCAGCGGATTTGGCGGGCTTGCGGCGGCAATCCGGCTGGGTGCGCGCGGCTACCGGGTAACCGTTATCGAAAAGCTCGACCAGGCGGGCGGGCGGGCCTCGGTGTTCCGCCAGGACGGCTTTGTCTTCGATTGCGGCCCGACGATCATCACAGCGCCGCACATGCTCGAAGAATTGTGGACGCTGTGCGGGCGCAAAATGTCGGACGACATCGCGTTGCGCGCGATCGATCCGTTCTACCGCATCTGTTTCGACGACGGCAAAGCGTTCGACTATTCGGGCGATCCGCAGCGCATGCGCGACGAGGTCGCGAAATTCGAGCCCGGCGACGTCGCGGGCTTCGAGCGCTTCGTCAAGGCGAGCGAAGACATCTTCAAAGTCGGCTTCGAACAGCTCGTCGACCAGCCGTTCGGCTCGTTTTTCGACATGGTCAAGATCGCGCCCCAACTGGTGCGGCTCGAAAGCTACCGCACGGTCTACAGCCTCGTCTCCAAGCATATCCGCAACGAACAGCTGCGCACGCTGCTGAGCTTCCATCCGCTGCTGGTCGGCGGCAACCCGTTTGCGGCGAGCGCGATTTTCTGCCTGATCGCGTTCCTCGAACGCAAATGGGGCGTGCATTTCGCGATGGGCGGCATGGGCGCGGTCGTCAAGGGCCTGGTCGGCCTGATCGAGGAGCAGGGCAATGCGCTGCGCCTTGAGGCGCCAGTGACGCGCATCGAAATCGCCAAGGGCCGCGCGGTGGGCGTCACGCTCGCAAGCGGCGAGAAAATCGCTGCCGACATTGTCGTGTCGAACGCGGATTCCGCGTGGACCTACCGCAATCTGATCGCCCCCGAACATCGCCGCCGCTGGACCGACAAAAAAGTCGAAAACATGCGCTATTCGATGGGGCTGTTCGTCTGGTATTTCGGCACCAAAAAGCGCTACGAAAACGTCCAGCACCACACGATCCTGATGGGGCCGCGCTACCGCGAACTGCTGGGCGACATTTTCGACCGCAAGCATCTGGCCGACGATTTCAGCCTCTATCTGCACCGCCCGACGGCGACCGACCCGAGCCTGGCGCCGCCGGGATGCGACGCGTTCTACGTGCTCTCGCCGGTGCCGCATCTGGAGGCGGGCGTGGATTGGACCGCCATGGCCGAACCCTACCGCAAGCGCATCGGCGACTGTCTTTCCAGGACGCAGCTGCCCGATCTCGAGGCCAATGTGGTCTCGCAGCGCATGCTGACGCCGCTCGATTTCGAGTCGCGCTATCTGTCGTTTCGCGGCGCCGCGTTCGGCATGGAACCGATCCTCACGCAAAGCGCGTGGTTCCGGCCGCACAATCGCAGCGAGGATATCGAAAATCTCTTCTTGGTCGGCGCCGGCACCCATCCGGGCGCGGGCGTTCCGGGCGTGCTGGCATCGGCGCGCGTTTTGGATTCGGTGGTTCCCCATGCAAGCCAGTTTGTCTAGGCGCAGCGCGAAATTCGAAGCCGATCTGGCCGCGTGCCGGGCGGCCTTGCGCGGCGGCTCGCACACGTTTTTCGCGGCCTCGCTGATTCTGCCGCGCGAGGTGCGCGGGCCCGCCTCCGCGCTCTACGCGTTCTGCCGCCTGGCGGACGACGCGATCGACCTTGCCAGCGACCACGAAGCGGCTCTCGACGATCTGCATCGCCGGCTGGCGCGCGCTTATGCGAACGATCCGGTCGCCCATCCGGCCGACCGGGCGTTCGCGGCGACGGCCGCGCATTTTGCCATCCCTTACGAACTTCCCGCCGCTTTGCTCGAAGGTTTTGCCTGGGACGCGGCAGGCCGACGCTACGAATCGATCGAAGCGCTCTACGACTATGCCGCGCGCGTGGCGGGCACGGTCGGGGCGATGATGGCGCTGGTCATGGGCGTGCGCGATCCGCAGGCGCTGGCCCATGCGTGCGAGCTGGGCGTGGCCATGCAGCTCACCAACATCGCGCGCGACGTGGGCGAGGATGCGCGCATGGGCCGCCTCTATCTGCCGCAGGACTGGATGCGCGAAGCGGGCCTCGATCCCGAGGCGTGGCTGGCAGCGCCCGTCTTCGATGCGCGCCTGGCTGCGGTCGTGCGCCGCCTGCTCGACGCGGCGGACGCGCTGTATCTGCGCGGCGAAGCGGGCATCGGGTTCCTTCCGACCGGCTGCCGGCCCGCGATCCGCGCGGCTGCGCGCCTCTATGCCGAAATCGGGCGCGAGGTCGCGCGGCGCGGGCACGATTCGGTGTCGGGCCGCGCGGTCGTCTCGACGATGCGCAAGCTCGCGGTCATCGCCTCGACCGCCATCGCCTTGCCGCTGCCCGAGCCGTGCGCGCCGCTGCGCGCCATCCGCTATCTGGTGGGCGCCGTGGACGCCCTGCCCGTCCAAGCCGAAGCGACGCGCGTCGCGTGGTGGAACTTGCAGGCGCGCACGGTGCGCATCATCGAGCTGTTCGAGCGCATGGACGCGCGCGACCAGGCGCGCATCGGCGGTTCGTGAGCGCGCGATGGAAACCTATGCCGGGCTGATCGAACTGATCGTGGTCGGCACGGTGGCGCTGGCGATCGGCGCGCACCAGCTTCTCGATTTGCGGCGCGAGAAGCGCAAACGCGAGGCGGCAAAACAAAAATCCGAAAATTAGCGCCGCACGCGCGGCATTCGGAAGGGCAGCAGCATCTGCACCCAGCGCGCATCGAACCGGTCGAGCGACAGGCTTTCGTGCATCGCTGTCACGCGCTGGCCCAGCCACTCGGCAGACACGACCGAGCGCGCATAGAAGGGCGTGTCTTCGAGCGTCTCGACCACCCGCGGCGCTGCGCCTGCGGCACTTCGCGTCGCGCGGTCGATGCGCCAGCCCGTGGTGGCGAGGGCGACGCGCGGCGGCGGTTCGAAGGCCTCGATGCTGCCGTCTTCGGCAAAGCGCGCGGCGATCGCGAGCTTCGTGCCGTCGCGGCGCGTGGCGTCGTAGAGCACTGCGGCGCCGCGATCGAGGTCGGCCCGCGACCAGTCCCATTCGACGAACGAACGTTCGAGCGGCACGTCGCCCGCATTGCCGTCGAGATAGCCAGCACCCGACCAGTCGAGATCGGGTTCGCGCATCGCAACCTCGATATGCGCGCGCGGACCGAACGGAAACCAGCGATGGCCGCCCGCCGCGTCCAGCACGAAGGGGCTGGCAGGCGCGCTCTCGGGCGTCACGCGCACCGTGCCGCGCACGCGCCTGGGAATCGGCATGCCGACCTCGTCGATATGGAAGACAAGCTGGGTTCCGGTCCATTCGACCTGGCTCGGGCCGATGCGCAGATGCGTTTCGTCGCGCGACAGCCCCTCGCGGCCGCGTTCGGTGAGCGTCCAGCGCCTGGCGCCGCGCCCGTAGAGTGCCACGTTGAGCGCGCAGAAGTTTTCGGGATCGCCCCGGCCTTTGCGCCGCGCGTGCGCGTAGTAGGGCGAAAAGACCGAGCCGACGAAGGCGATCAGCGTGATGCCGTGCCGCCCGTCCGCGCTTAGCCCGTCGGCGTACCACCACGCATAGCCGTCCTGCGGGACGACGACGTCGAATCGAACTGGGCGCGCACGCTCGCCGCCGCCCGCCGCCCCGACAAGGCCGCCATCGGCACGCCCGCCCCCGGATGCACGCTGCCCCCCGCCAGATGCAGCCCCGGAATCTTGCTGCGCGCCGACGGCCGTTGGAACGACGCCATCCAGCCGTGCGAGGCCTGGCCGTAGAGCGCGCCGCCCGTCGCCGGAAACAGTTTCTCGAAGCCGCTGGGGCTCGTCGCCACGGTCCGGGGCGCGCTCGTCTCCAGCGTCAGCCCGCATTGTTCGAGCAGGCGCAGCATGGCGGTTTGGCATTTGGCGATCTCCGCTTCCTCGAACATGTGCGTATCGCCCGTGGCGGGCGCGTTGACGAGACACAGGAGCCGTTCCTGGTCGGGCGCTTGGGCCCGGTCGTCGCGATCCTGCGCGCAAATATAGACGGTCGCCTCGGCCGGAATTTCGCCGCGTTTGAAGATCGCGTCGAACTCGGCCGGGTAGTCGCGCGCAAAAAATACGTTGTGGCGGATCAGCGGGAAACCCTTGCAGCGCGCGACCATGGCCCAAGTCACGGCCGACAGCGAGCGGTGCGCTGGCGCCGCCCCCAGGGCCGCGCGGCGCACGCTTGCGCCAAATTTGCCCGCCGACAGCGCCGCCGCGTCGGCGTTGCACACCACCGCGTCGGCGTCGATCTGCGTGCCGTCTTCGAGCGTCACGCCGCATGCGCGCCCATGCGACGTGCGGATCTGCGCCACATGCGCGCCGTAGCGGATCGACGCGCCCTTGGCGACGGCAAGCGCGCCGATGGCTTGCGCCACGCGGTGCATGCCGCCCGCAACGCTCCAAACGCCTTCCTGCTCCACATGGGCGATCAGCATCAAAGTGGCGGGGCAGCGGAACGGCGAGGAGCCCACATAGGTCGCGTAGCGCCCGAAAAGCTGGCGCAGGCGCGGGTCGCGAAAATGTTCGCCCAATGCCGACCACAAGGTCGCGAACGGCGAGACGGCCAGCAGATCGCCCATGCCGGCAAAGCCCGTGCCACGCACAAGCCCCATTGGCGACGGCCGCTCGGCGTCGATGAACGATTCTTTGAGCGCGCCGTAGACGCGCTTGGCGCGCGCGCAAAAATCGCGATAGCCGCGCGCTTCGCCGGCGCCCGCAAAATCGCCGATGGCGTCCTGCGCGCGTGCCGTGTCGGCAAACAGATCGAGCCGTTCGGTTTCGCTCCACGCATGGCGCGCGAGGATGTCGAGCGGCGTCAGCGCCAGATGGTCTTCGAGCTTCGCGCCGACGGCGGCAAAAATCGCGTCGAACACCCAGCGCATCGTGAACACGGTCGGGCCGCCGTCGATGCGCGCGTCGCCGATCGCAAGCTGGCGCATCTTGCCGCCCGGCTGGGCGGCGCGTTCGAGGATTTCGACGCCGATGCCGCGCGCCGCCAATTCCAGCGCTGCAACCAGCCCCGCAATGCCTGCCCCGATCACCACGACCCGTTTTTGCGTCATCCCGGCATCCGCTGTGGAGAAACCCATTGACTCGTCTGTCAATTATACATGACAATTCCGACTGCCAATATAAACTTACATAAATCGCCGGGAAGGGGACCCACCCATGGATACCGCGAGCCGAATCGAGCGTGCATTGGCCGGGGCCTTGGCGCGAACGGCGGGTCCGGGCGCGCCGCCGCGTTTGCGCGCGGCCCTCGACCATGCGGTCTTTCCGGGCGGGGCGCGCATCCGGCCCAAACTGTGTCTGGCGGTCGCACTGGCGTGCGGCGACCGGCATCCGGGGCTTGCGGACGCGGCGGCGGCAGCCATTGAATTGCTGCATTGCGCGTCGCTCGTGCACGACGATCTGCCGTGTTTCGACGATGCCGAAACCAGGCGCGGCAAGCCGACCGTGCATCGCGCTTTCGGCGAGCCTTTGGCGGTGCTGGCGGGCGACGGGCTGATCGTGCTGGCGTTCGAGACGGTCGCGCGCGGGGCGCTGGGGGCGCCGCATTTGCTAGCACCCGTGCTGCTCACCGTGGCGCGCGCCGTGGGCGCGCCCAATGGTATTGTGGCGGGCCAAGCGTGGGAGAGCGAACCCCAGGTAGCGCTGGCCGCCTACCAACAGGCCAAGACGGGCTCGCTGTTTGCGGCCGCAACCGTCGCCGGAGCGACCGCCGCCGGGGCCGAGGGCGAAGCCTGGCGGGTCTTGGGCGAGCGGCTGGGCGAATCGTTCCAGATCGCCGACGACGTGCTCGACGCGTGCGCCAAAAGCGAAGCGATCGGCAAGCCCGTCGGCCAGGACGCGCTGCTGGGTCGGCCGAACGCCGTGCATCAATTGGGTTTGCGCGGCGCCATCGACCATTTCGACGAGCTGGTGGCCGAGGCGATCGGCTCGGTGCCCGAATGTCCGGGAGCCGTGCAGTTGCGCACGCAGATCGCGTTGCAGACAAAGCGTCTGCTTCCCAAGGAACTGCCCGTCCCCGCCGCCTGATGGCCGACACGCACCGCTTGGGCGGACCCGCCATGGCGCCGACGCATGCAACGCTGGTCGACCGGCTCTATGGCCTGTACGAACGCCTGCTCGCCAACCCGCGGTTCCAGCGCTGGGCCGCGTCCTTCCCGCTCACGCGACCCTTGGCGCGCGCGCGCGCGCGCGGCCTGTTCGACCTCTGCGCGGGTTTTGTCTATTCGCAAGTGCTGCTTGCGTGCGTGCGGCTCGATCTGTTCGACCGGCTGGCCGAAGGTCCGCAGACGGCCGAGGCGCTGGCGCCGCGCCTGCGCCTGGCGCCCGATGCGGCGCTGCGTTTGCTCGAAGCGGCGGCGTCGCTGGGGCTCGCGTCGCGCCGTTCGGGGCGCCGCTACGGGCTTGGATCGCACGGGGCGGCGCTGCGCGCCAATCCGGGCATCGCCGCGATGGTCGAGCACCACGCGCTCGTCTATCGCGACCTCGCGGATCCGGTGGCGCTGCTGCGCGGCGAGCGCGAAGCCACGGGCCTGCAAGGCTATTGGCCCTATTCGCGCGCCAGCGACCCGAGCGGCCTCGCGCCCGGCGACGTTGCGGCCTATTCGACGCTCATGTCGGCGTCGCAGCCGTTGGTGGCAAATCAGATTCTCGACGCGTATCCGCTCGGCCCCCATCGCTGTCTGCTCGACGTGGGCGGCGGCGAGGGCACGTTCTTGGGGTTCGTCGCCGAGCGGGCGCCGCATCTGCGCTTGATGCTGTTCGATTTGCCGCCGGTCGCCGAGCGCGCGCGCCATCGTTTCGCGCATACCGGTTTGGCCGCGCGCGCCACGGCGCATGGCGGCGATTTTCGCCGCGACGCGCTGCCGACGGGCGCCGACATCGTGTCGCTGGTGCGCGTGCTGCACGACCACGACGACGACTCGGTTCGCGCCATTTTGCGCGCTGTACGTGCAGCTTTGCCGGTCGGCGGGACCGTTTTGGTCGGCGAGCCGATGGCGGACGCGGCCGGCGCACCGACCGTGGGTGCGGCCTATTTCGGTTTCTATCTGCTCGCCATGGGCCAGGGCCGGGCACGATCCGTGGCCGAATTGTCTGGCTTTTTGGCCGAAGCCGGTTTCGGCGACATCGCCCAAAGACCGACGGCGATGCCGCTGCAGACCAGCGTGCTGGTCGCCCGGGCCGTCCAAGAACTGTAAATCGATGTTGACAACATCGACTGTCAGACTAGTATTACAGCAAGGAACCGAGGAGGGCTGCCAAAAGGGGCAGTTCGGGGGGGTCGAACGCATGGATACGCTGGCCGTCGTGCTGCAAAAGCCGGAGACGCTCGAATTGAGCCGCGTCGCCCTCGTTGCGCCTGGCGCCGAGGACGTGGTCGTCGATATCGAGTGGAGCGGCATCAGCACGGGCACCGAGAAGCTGCTCTGGACGGGCCGCATGCCGATGTTTCCGGGCATGGGATACCCGCTGGTTCCGGGCTACGAATCGGTCGGGCGGATCGCGGCGGTCGGCGCTTCGAGTGCGCATAAAGTGGGCACGCGCGTGTTCGTGCCGGGCTCGCGCGGCTTCAAAGACGTGCGCGGCCTGTTCGGCGGCGCCGCCAAGAAACTCGTGGTGGCGGGTGACAAGGCGCTGCCGTTCGACGAAAGCTGGGGCGAACAAGGCGTGCTGCTGGCGCTGGCCGCGACCGCCTATCGCGTGTTCGCGCCCAACGGTTCCGATGCGCCGCTCGTGCGCCCCGATCTGGTCGTCGGGCACGGCGTGCTGGGCCGCCTGATCGCGCGCATCGCCGCAGCGACGGGCCCAAACCCGCCGACCGTGTGGGAGACGAACGCCAAGCGCGCGGACGGCGCCGCAGGCTATGGCGTGGTCGATCCGGCCGACGACGCGCGGCGCGACTACAAATGCATTTGCGACGTGAGCGGCGATGCAAGCCTGCTCGACCAACTCGTCCAGCGCCTAGCGCCGGGCGGCGAAATCGTGCTGGCGGGTTTCTATGCGGCGCCCATCCAGTTCGCGTTTGCGCCCGCCTTCATGCGCGAGGCGCGCTTGCGCATCTCCGCCGAATTCAAGCCGGCCGATCTTGCCTGCGTGCGGAAGCTGATCGAGAGCGGGCGTCTGTCGCTCGACGGTCTCGTGACCCATCGCCAGGCGGCCGATACCGCCAGCGACGCCTATCGAACCGCGTTCGACAACGCGGACTGCCTCAAAATGGTTTTGGATTGGAGAAACGTGGCATGAGCAGCGCATCCCCGACGGACGCCTTGGGCCAGAAGCTGCGCGCGGAAGCGGCGATCGAGCCCGGCGCCGTGCCCGTCACGCCCGCCACCAAGACGACGCAGATCATCGCGATCTACGGCAAAGGCGGCATCGGCAAGAGCTTCACGCTCGCCAACCTCTCCTACATGATGGCGCAGCAGGGCAAGCGCGTGCTGCTGATCGGGTGCGATCCCAAAAGCGACACGACGTCGCTGCTGTTCGGCGGTCGCAGCTGCCCGACCATTATCGAAACCTCGTCGAAGAAGAAACTTGCGGGCGACGAGGTCAAGATCGGCGACGTGTGCTTCAAGCGCGACGGCGTCTACGCGATGGAACTGGGCGGGCCGGAAGTGGGCCGCGGCTGCGGCGGACGCGGCATCATCCACGGGTTCGAGCTGCTCGAAAAACTCGGCTTCCACCAATGGGGCTTCGACTACGTGCTGCTCGACTTTTTGGGCGACGTGGTGTGCGGCGGCTTCGGCCTGCCGATCGCGCGCGACATGTGCCAGAAGGTCATCGTCGTCGGCTCGAACGATCTGCAGTCGCTGTACGTCGCCAACAACGTGTGCTCGGCGGTCGACTATTTCCGCAAGATGGGCGGCAATGTCGGCGTGGCCGGCATGGTCATCAACAAGGACGACGGCACCGGCGAAGCGCATGCCTTCGCCGAAAAAGTCGGCATCCCGGTGCTGTCGGCCATTCCGGCCGACGACGATATCCGCCGCAAGAGCGCCAACTACGAAATCATCGGCCGGCCCGGCGGGCGCTGGGCGCCGATGTTCGAGCAATTGGCGACGCAAGTCGCCGAAGCGCCGCCGATCCGCCCGACGCCGCTCAGCCACGAAAATCTGCTGAACCTGTTCAAGGGCGATGCGGTCGGGCGCGGCGTGGTGCTGGAGCCCGCGACCATGGAAGACATGTGCGCGGACATCGCGGCGCTCGAAAAACCGTCGCTCGAAGTCGTCTACGAGGGTGCGTGAGAATGGCCGAGGCCGTTGACACAGCCGTATCCGGCGCCGCCTGCCATGGCGGGCGCGAAACGATGCTGGCGGCGGCGCGGGCAGCGGGCAAAAGCGACACGCTCGACCGGCTGATCGCCGACTATCCCAAAGGACCGCACGACCAGCCGCAATCGATGTGTCCGGCCTTCGGGTCGCTGCGCGTGGGGCTGCGCATGAAACGCACGGCGACGATCCTGTCGGGCTCGGCGTGCTGCGTGTACGGCCTGACCTTCACCGCGCATTTCTACGGCGCGCGGCGCACGGTCGGCTATGTGCCGTTCAATTCCGAGTCGCTCGTGCGCGGCCAGCTTTTCGAAGATATCCGCGAGGCGGTCTTCAAGATCGCCAAGCCCGAAGACTACGACGCGGTCGTGATCATCAATCTGTGCGTGCCGACCGCCTCGGGCGTGCCGCTCGATCTGCTGCCCAAGCAGATCGAGGGCGTGCGCATCATTGGCATCGACGTGCCGGGGTTCGGCGTGCCGACGCACGCGGAAGCCAAGGACGTGCTCTCGGGCGCGATGCTCAAATATGCGCGCCTGGAGGCCGAAGAGGGCCCCGTGCAGCGCCCGCGCAACCACAAGGCCGACCAGCAGACGGTGGCCCTGATCGGCGAACTTTTCCCGGTCGATCCGATCGGCATCGGCGCGATGCTGGCGCCCATGGGCCTCACGCTTGCGCCCGGCGTGCCGTCGCGCGAATGGCGCGATCTCTACGGCGCGCTCGACTGCAAGGTTGCCGCCGCGATCCATCCCTTCTACACGGCCACGATCCGCGAATTCAAAGCGGCCGGCCGGCCCGTCGTGGGCTCGGGCCCGATCGGCATCGACGGCACGGATGCCTGGCTCGAGGCGATCGGCAAAGCCGCCAACGTTTCGTCCGAAAAAATCGCCGACGCCAAGAACAAGGCGCTGGGGCCGCTGCGCGGCCTGCTCGCGGCCAATCCGATCAAGGCGCGCATCACGCTGTCGGGCTACGAAGGGTCCGAACTTCTGGTGGCGCGTCTGCTGGTCGAGGCGGGCGCCGAAGTGCCCTATGTGGGCACCGCGTGCCCGCGCACCGAATGGAGCGATGCCGACCGCCAATGGCTCGAAGCGCGCGGCGTGCATGTGCAGTACCGCGCCTCGCTCGAACAGGACGTCGCGGCGATGACGGAAGTCAAACCCGATCTCGCCGTCGGCACCACGCCGCTCGTCCAGAAGGCCAAGGAACTCGGCATTCCGGCGCTCTATTTCACCAACATGGTGTCGGCGCGCCCGCTGTTCGGGCCGGCCGGCGCCGGGGCGCTGGCCGCGATCGTCGCGGGCCAGACCAAAGGCCGCGAACGCTTCCAGCGCATGGTCGGCTTCTTCGAAAATGTCGGCACGGGCGAAACGGCGGGCTACGGCTTCAAGGACGTGCCCAAGGATCCGCCCGGCGTCAAAGAGCGTTTCCGCAAGGCGCGTCTGGCGCACAGCAAAATCGACGCGCCGACGGCGGAGGTCTAGACGATGCTGGTTCTCGACCACGACCGGGCGGGGGGATATTGGGGCGCGGTCTACGCGTTCTGCGCGGTGCGCGGGCTGCGCGTGGTGATCGACGGGCCGGTGGGCTGCGAAAATCTGCCCGTCACGGCCGTGCTGCACTATACCGACGCGCTGCCGCCGCACGAATTGCCCGTCGTGGTGACGGGCCTCTCCGAAGAATCGCTGTCGATGGACGGCACCGAGGGCGCGCTCAGCCGCGCCAACGCGACCCAGGATCCCGACATGCCGGCCGTCGTCGTCACGGGCTCGATCGCCGAGATGATCGGCGGCGGCGTGACGCCCGAGGGCTCGGGCCTCATGCGCTTCATTCCGCGCACGATCGACGAAGACCAATGGCAGACGGCCGACCGGGCCATGTTCTGGATGTGGACCGAGTTCGGCGCCAAGCGCACCAAAATCCGGCCGCGCAAGCCGCGCGCCCCCGGCGTCAAGCCGCGCGTCAACATTATCGGGCCGATCTACGGCACCTTCAACATGCCCTCGGACGTGGCCGAAATCCGCCGCCTGGTCGAGGGCATCGGCTGCGAGATCAATCTGGTTTTCCCGCTGGGCGCGCATATCGACGATATCGCCAAGCTGCCCGACGCGGACGTCAATGTGTGCATGTACCGCGAATTCGGGCGCAAACTGTGCGAGGCGCTCGACCGGCCCTATCTGCAGGCGCCGATCGGCATTTTTGCGACGACCAATTTCCTGCGCAAACTGGGCGAACTTGTCGGCCTCGACCCCGAGCCCTTCATCGCGCGCGAAAAACACACCACGATCAAGCCGATCTGGGATTTGTGGCGCAGCGTGACGCAGGACTTCTTCGGCACCGCGTCCTTCGCGATCGTGGCGACGGATACCTACGTTCGCGGCATGCGCCGGTTCCTGGAAGACGAAATGGGCATTCCCTGCACCTTCGCGTTTTCGCGCACTGCCGGCACCAAACCCGACAATGCCGCCGTGCGCGAGGCGATGAAAACCAAAGCGCCTTTGGTGCTGTTCGGCTCCTACAATGAAAGAATGTATTCGGCCGAACTCGGCGGGCGCTCGATGTACATCCCGGCCTCGTTCCCGGGCGCGATCATAAGGCGCGCTACGGGCACGCCCTTCATGGGCTATGCGGGCGCCACCTACATCGTCCAGGAATACTGCAACGCGCTGTTCGACGCGCTGTTCAACATCCTGCCGCTCGGCACCGAGATGGACAAGGTCGACCCGACGCCCGCAAGGCTCGGCGCGCTCGACGTGATGGCGTGGGACGCCGAAGCCCAGGCCGAGCTCGACCGCTACATCGAAAACGAACCGTTTCTCGTGCGCATCTCCGCCGCCAAACGCCTGCGCGACCGCGCCGAGCGCGACGCGCGCTATGCGGGCGAGGAGAGCGTCACGGCCGCGCGCGTGCGCAGCGCCATGGGATCGGTCGCCGCCGGGAGTCCGGCATGATCGCGCCTTCCAATCCGCCGTTTTCCGGCCTGCGCCGGCAGCGGTCCCCGACACGCCGTGGCCGGTTGCGCCACGCGTTCCCAGCCGCGCGGGTCTTGCGCGGTAACGGCCGAAAGGCCACCACAGGGAGACAATCTCTATGGCAGGACACAAAGACAGCGGCAACCTGACAGGGTTGTCGGACGAAGAAGCCCAGGAGTTCCACAATTACTTCATCCAGGGTTTCGTCGTTTTCACGGTCATCGCCGTCATCGCGCACGTGCTGGCGTATTCGTGGCGCCCCTGGTTCCCCGGACCCAAGGGCTACGCGATGCTGCAGCAAGGCATCGATACGGCAACAGCAATCGTGCCCTTCGTGGCATAGGAGGAGGCAGCAATGTGGCGTATTTGGCGTCTGTTCGATCCGCGCAGAGCGCTCATCGCGCAAGCGGTGTTCCTCTTCACGCTGGCGATCGTGATTCACTTCATCGTTCTCAGCACCGACCGGTTCAACTGGATCGAAGGCCCGCGCAAGTCGGCCGCCGCGACAGTCGAACAAACGATGCTGCCGCCGAGCCTCGCGTAGCGAAAAGCTGCGCGCGGCTGCGGACGGGGCGAAGACAAAATCTTCGCTCCGTCCGCGGGCGGGCGGTCGCCGCAAGCGACCGGAGAACGACGTGACGACCGGAGGATTCGGCAATGGCAATGCTCAGTTTTGAAAGAAAGTACCGCGTTCGCGGGGGAACCTTGATCGGGGGCGATCTCTTCGATTTTTGGGTCGGGCCATTCTATGTCGGGTTCTTCGGCGTTACCGGCGCGTTTTTCACCGTGCTCGGCACGGCGATGATTTTCTGGGGGGCCGCGATGGGGCCGACCTGGAACCCGTGGCTCATCAGCATCGAGCCGCCCGACCTCAGCTACGGTCTGCGCTTCGCGCCGCTCAAAGAGGGCGGGCTGTGGCAGCTCATCACCGTGTGCGCGATCGGCTCGTTCGGTTCGTGGGCGATGCGCGAGGTCGAAATCTGCCGCAAGCTCGGCATGGGCTACCATGTGCCCTTCGCCTTCAGCGTGGCGATTTTCGCCTATGTCAGCCTGGTCGTGATCCGGCCGCTGCTGATGGGCGCTTGGGGCTACGGTTTCCCCTATGGAATTTTCAGCCATCTCGACTGGGTGTCGAACACCGGCTACCAATATTTGCACTTCCACTACAATCCGGCGCACATGCTGGCGGTCACGTTCTTCTTCACGACCACGCTGGCTTTGTCGCTGCACGGCGCGCTGGTGCTGTCGGCGACCAACCCGCCCAAGGGCGAGGCCGTCAAGTCGCCCGAGCACGAGGACACGTTCTTTCGCGACGCCATCGGCTACTCGGTCGGCACGCTCGGCATCCATCGCGTCGGGCTGTTCCTGGCCTTGAGCGCGGGCTTCTGGAGCGCGGTGTGCATCGTCATTAGCGGTCCTTTCTGGACGCGCGGCTGGCCCGAATGGTGGGGCTGGTGGCTCAATCTGCCGATTTGGCGCTAGGCGGGGGAGGGAACGGACATGCCCGAATACCAGAACATTTTCACCCAAGTCCAAATCCGCGGACCCGTGCAGTACGGCGCCGAAATTCGCGACCGCACCTACTGGCGGCGCGAGGGCGAGCCCTTCTACATGTACTGGCTCGGCAAGATCGGCAACGCGCAGATCGGGCCGATCTATCTTGGGTTCATGGGATCGGCCTCGCTGCTGTGCGGGCTGATCGCGTTCGAAATCATCGGCCTCAACATGCTGGCCTCGGTCGGCTGGGACCCGGTGCAGTTCGTGCGCCAGCTCTTCTGGCTGGGGCTCGAGCCGCCCGATCCCAAATACGGGCTGCGCATTCCCCCGCTCAACGAGGGCGGCTGGTGGCTGATGGCGGGCTTTTTCCTGACCGTGTCGCTGCTGCTGTGGTGGGGACGGATGTACCGGCGCGCGCGCGCGCTCGGCATGGGCACGCATGTGGCGTGGGCGTTTGCGGCCGCGATCTGGCTCTATCTGGTGCTCGGTTTCATCCGGCCGGTGCTGATGGGCAATTGGGGCGAGGCGGTGCCGTTCGGCATCTTCCCGCATCTCGACTGGACGGCGGCATTTTCGCTGCGCTACGGCAATCTGTTCTACAACCCGTTCCACGCGCTGTCGATCGTGTTCCTGTACGGATCGACGCTGCTGTTCGCGATGCACGGGGCGACCATTCTGGCCGTCGGCCGTTTCGGCGGCGACCGCGAGATCGAGCAGATCGTCGATCGGGGCACGGCGTCCGAGCGTGCGGCGCTGTTCTGGCGCTGGACGATGGGCTTCAACGCGACGATGGAGTCGATCCATCGCTGGGCTTGGTGGTTTGCCGTGCTGTGCCCGCTCACGGGCGGGATCGGCATTCTGCTGACCGGCACGGTCGTCGACAATTGGTACTTGTGGGCGGTCAGGCACGATTTTGCGCCGGGCTACCCGGCCGTGTTCGGCACGGTCGTCGATCCCGCCAGCCTTCCAGGAGCAACGCGATGAAAATCGAACTCCCCATTGCGGGCGCCCTGTTGGGGGTTGCCGCCGTCGCCGTGATCTTTTCGACCTTCACGCTGCCGCCGGTCTGGTCGGAGCAGAACGGGTGGCGGGGCACCGGCATGGCGCAGGTCGCCACGCCGCAGGATCGCGCGGCGCTGAAGCGGGCGAACGTCCTGCCCGACGCGCAGCCCAAGGCCGATCTCGCCAACGAGAAATCGTCGGCGGCGTACGAAAACGTCAAGGTCCTGGGCGACGTGGACTCGGCCGAGTTCCTGCGCATCATGACCGCGATCACCGAATGGGTGGCGCCCGAGCAGGGCTGCACCTATTGCCATGCCGAGGGCGAGAGCCTGGCAAGCGACTCGCTCTACACCAAAGTGGTGGCGCGCCGCATGATCGAGATGACGCTGAAGATCAACCAGGGCTGGAAACCGCACGTCGCGGAAACGGGCGTCACCTGCTACACCTGCCATCGCGGCCAGCCGGTGCCCGAAAACGTGTGGTACAAGGAGCGCCCGGCTCCCGAACCCGCCTATGCGGGCTTCCGCGGCGGCCAGAATCTGCCGCTGCCCGTCGTCGGCGAAACGTCGCTGCCGCACAATCTGTTCGACAGCTATCTCAGCAAGGCGACGCCGATCCATGTCGGCGGCGACAAAGCGCTGAAGACCGGCAAAAACGCGTCGATCCAGGCGACCGAAGGCGTCTATGGCCTGATGATGCATATGTCCCAGGGGTTGGGCGTCAACTGCACCTTCTGCCACAACACGCAGAATTTCGCGGACTGGAAGATCAGCACGCCCCAGCGCGTCACCGCGTGGCACGGCATCCGCATGGTGCGCGATCTCAACAATGCCTATCTGGATCCGCTGGTCGGCGCGTTTCCCGCCAACCGCAAAGGCCCGATGGGCGACGTCGCCAAAGTGAACTGCGCCACTTGCCACCAGGGCGCCAACAAGCCGCTCCTGGGCGCGCAAATGGTCGCGGACTATCTGGTCTTGAAGACCGGCAAGTAGCACGAGCTTGGCGTCAAGGTACGGCGGCGAACCGGACGTTTCCGCCGACCCAAACTTGCCGACGGCGTTGCCCCCAAAAGGCGCGCCGTCGGCTTTTCTTTGCCTGCGCCGCGAAAACGCCCGGCGGTAACTTCGCGTGCGTGCGGCGCGAACTTGGCGCCATGGAAGCAATGGCACTCTCGCACAAGGCGGATTCGGTTCGCGTCGGCAGCGCGCGTCGCTACGGCGCGCTCGCCCGCATCGGCGCGCGGCGCGCGTGGGACCCTGGCGAACTGCTCGACGGGTTGCGGCCGCGTCGGCCGTTCTGGCTGTCGCAAAAACGTCACGCGCGCCTGGCGGGACAGTTGCTGCTGGGCGAACGCGCGGCGCTGGCGGCTGCCATCCGGCTGCGCGCGCATGTCGAAAGCGACGCGCTCGGCGCGCTCGACGCGCAAATCGCCGACGAGGCGCGGCATGTTGCGGCCCAAACGCGCTACTGCGAAATGCTCGGCGAAGCGCCGAAAGGCGGCGGCGCGCTGGCCGAAGCGCTCGATTTTCTGGCAGCGCCGGATTTGGCGCCTGCGGCCGTCGCCCTTGCCAACAATCTGCTGTTGGAGGAGGAGGCGCTGCATCTGCACCGCACGCTGGCGAACGCGATCGGCTGTCCGGCGCTGGACGCGCTGGCGCGCGCCATCGACCGCGACGAGCATCGCCACGTGCTGTTCGGGCGCCTGATCCTGCCGGGGCTGCTGGCGCCTTTGGACGCCGACGAACGCGTCGGCATCTATCGCTTGTTGCGCCGCGCGTGGCTCGGCTGCGCGCGCGCGGTCGTGGCCGAACATGGCGGCATGCTGCCGGTCGCGGGCCGCCTCGACGATTTCGAGACGCGCTGGGCCTGGCGGCGCGACCTGCTGGTGGCCGCAGGGCTCCTGACCCGGGCGCAGGCCGCGGCAGCATGATCTCGATCGTCGTCCCCGCGCTGAACGAGGCGGCCAATTTGCGCCGCTTGCTGCCCGCACTCGCGGCGCAGGACTGGCCCCACGAAATTCTGGTGGTCGACGGCGGCAGCGCGGACGACACGCGCGCGGTGGCGCAGGCTGCGGGCGCGCGCGTGCTCGAAGCGCCGCCGTCGCGCGGCGGCCAGATCGCGGCGGGCGCAGCGTGCGCGCGCGGCGACGCGCTGTGGTTCCTGCATGCCGACAGCGACGTGCCGCCGGGCGCGCTCGCCGCCGTCGCCCGGGCGCTCGCCGCTGATCCCGCAAGCCCCGGCGGAAATTTCCGCCTGCTGTTCGACGGCGCGCGGCCGTTCGACCGCTGGCTCGAAGGTTTCTACGCGCGCCTGCGCAAACGCGGCGCCTATTACGGCGACAGCGGCGTATTCGTGCGCGCGTCGGTCTATCGCGCGCTCGGTGGCATGCCGGATCTGGCGCTGATGGAGGATTTTGCCTTCGTGCGCCGGCTCGAGCGGGCCGGGCGCACAATCTGCATTGCCGAGCCCGCGTTGCGCACGTCCTCGCGCCGTTTTGCCGGGCGTTCGAAAAACGCGATCGTGGCAGGCTGGCTTGCCATCCATGCGCTCTATGCGCTGGGTCTCGATGCGCGGCTGCTTGCGCGTCTCTACCGGTCCGACAGAGGGGCGCGATGCGCAAATACCTGATCGCCGTTCTGCTGGCCTTCGCGCTGGCGGGCTGCGCTTCGTTCGAGCGCGCGCTGGCGCCCGCAGCCGAGCTCGACGCGCATTTCGACCGCTCGGACGAGACCTCGACGCGCGCGCCCGATCACGGGCCGTGGGCCGCCTTGCTCGAACGCCATCGGCGCATGGGCGCGGACCGCATCGCGCGCTTCGACTATGCCGGCGTGCGGCCGGCCGAACGCGCGGCGCTCGGCGCCTATATCGACGCGCTGGCCGCCGAAGATCCGCGCCGGCTGTCGCGCGACGTGCAGTTCGCCTATTGGGTCAATCTCTACAACGCGCTGACGGTGCGCGTCGTGCTCGACCGCTATCCGGTCGCCTCGATCCTCGATATTCGCCTGACCTCCGGGCTGTTCGTCTACGGGCCGTGGCGGGCCAAACTGGTCGAGGTGGCCGGCGTCGCGCTGTCGCTCGACGATATCGAGCACCGGATTCTGCGCCCGATCTGGCGCGACCCCCGGATCCATTACGTGGTCAATTGCGCGTCACTGGGCTGTCCCGATCTGCCCGCAGCGCCGCTCGAGGCGGACGGCCTGGACGCCGCGCTCGACGCCGCGGCACGCGCCTATGTGGCGCATCCGCGCGGCCTTGCCTTCGAGGAACCGCACGCGATCGTCTCCAAAATCTATCTTTGGTTTCGCGAGGATTTCGGCGCCGACGCGGCCGGCGTGATCGCGCATCTGGCCCGCCATGCCGACGCGCCCACGCAAGCGCGCCTGGCGGCCGTACGCGGCATCGCCGACTACCGCTACGACTGGGCGCTCAACGACGCGCGCTGACGCGCGCACGCGGACATTTCAGCGTCGCGGCCAGCGCCGATAGAGATCGGCCAGATGTGCTGCCAAGCCCAGCAGCAGGAAACACGCGATCCACGGCCATTCGGCGCCGCGCAAGCCCGCTCGCAAGGCGAGCAGCAACGCCGCGCCTGCGCCCAAATTGAAAAACAGATCGACGGGGCCCAGTCCTTTTCCGGTCCGCCAGCGATAGAGAGCGAGCGCCGCGAACTGGAGCGCGACAAGTGCGAGGATCGCATCGACGATGCGCCCGCTGGCGAACAGGGCCGCCATGGTTTCCAGCATGTCAGCCCGTGCCGAACGGCGCGTTGAGCTGCACGACCGCCAAATTTAGCACGCCCGCGAACCCGACCCAGACAAGGTAGGGGACCAGCGCCAGGCTCGCGCGTTTGGAAACCGGGCGCAGGGCGAAGATCAGCGCCAGCACCGACAGCCACAGCAGCACGACTTCGACGAGCGCGTAGTCGGGCCGTTGCAGCGTGAAAAACAGCCAGCTCCAGGAGACGTTCAAAAACATGTTGAAGGCGAAAAACCACGCGATCGTCAGACGCGTCTTGAGGCGGCGCGCCGCCTGCCAGGCAAGCCCGAACGAATAGGCGCACAGCGCGAAGATGATCGTCCAGGCCGGCCCGAACGCCCAATCGGGCGGCTGCCAGGCCGGTTTGGCGAGATTCTCGTACCAGGGCGACAGGTCGGTGAGCGCGCCGCCCAGCGACGCGATGGCGATCGCGCACAGGCCGCCGACGGCAAACGGTTTCCAGCGGCGGCCGGCCGAACTCACGGTCGCGCGAGACCGAACAGATGCGCAAGGTCCTTGAAGAAAATGCGCACATGCGCCATCGGATCGCGGCGCACGAGCTCCTTGTTCATGTACGAATCGAAGGTCAATTTCTGCACGTCCTTGTCGCGGCAAATGCTCACGAAACTCTCGCGGCGCTTCTCGCTCGAATACCAGAAGCGCTGCAGGATGCCCAGGATGAAAAAGACCGTGCCGTGGTCTTTCATGAAACGCTTGCGCGCAAGTTTGAGGGCGCCCGCCTTGCCGGTCGCCAGCGCTTCCATGACCGCGTCGGCGGCAAGCCGCCCGCCCAGCATGGCGTAGTAGATGCCCTCGCCCGAGGCCGGCGCGACGACGCCCGCAGCGTCCCCCGCCAGCAGCACGTCGCGCCCGTTGTCCCAGCGTTTGAGCGGCTTCAGCGGGATGGGCGCGCCTTCGCGCCGGATCGTTTCGACGTCGTCGAAGCCGGTCTGGCGGCGCAGCGTCGCGACCGCGCCGCGCAGCGAGAAGCCCTTTTGCATGCTGCCCGTGCCGATGCTGGCGGTATCGCCGTGCGGAAAAATCCAGGCGTAGAAATCGGGCGAGGTTTCGCCGCGATAGATCACGTCGCAGCGTCTGGCGTCGAAATCGACGGCGGAATTCTTCGGCGCCTTGACGATCTCATGGTAGGCGAAAACATAGCGCATCTTGTCGGCGCCCGGCACGGCCGCGCGCGCGACTTGCGAATTCGCGCCGTCCGCGCCGATCACCATGCGCGCGCGCACGCGCACGCTGGCGCCGTCCGCATCGGGAGCTTGCGGCCGGTAGACGACCAGCGCCGTGCCGTCGGCGTCGCGCTCGATCGTCTGGAAGGTGGCGTTGCGCCGTTTGGCGCCCGCCATGGTCGCGCGCATGCGCAGCCATTCGTCGAAATGCTCGCGGTCGACCATGCCCACGAATCCGCCTTCGATCGGGATGTCGACGTATTTGTCGGAAGGCGCCACCATGCGCGCGCAGTTGATGCGCGCGACCAGCATCGAGTCGGGAATGTCGAAATCCTTGATGGCGCGCGGCGGAATGGCGCCGCCGCACGGCTTGATGCGCCCCGCGCGGTCGAGCAACAGAACATTGTAGCCGCGCCGCGCCAAATCGGTCGCTGCCGTGGCGCCCGCAGGGCCGCCGCCGACCACGGCGACGTCGAATTCTTCGAACTGGCTCATTTGCGTCATCCTCGTTCGGGGCTTGCGGCAAAAGCAAGATGCGGTTCGGCGGGCCGCGAACCGATGGCGGCGGCCAGGCGGGCCGCAAGCAAAAACAGCAGCGCTTCGCCCGCGAACACGATGCCGTAGGCGTGGGCCGGATCGGCGATCACGCTGCGCGCGATGTCGCTGGCAACGGCGCCCGCAAATCCGCCGATGCCGAACGCGATCGCCTGCGCCGCACCCCACAGACCCATGCGCGTGCCCTCGCGCCCGCTGCGGCCCTGGCTTGCCAGTTCCATCATCGAGCCGATCGCGGCGACCGCGAACGCGCCGTTGGCGACGCCCAGCGCGAAGACGCAGCCTTGCAACGGGAAGCCGGCGCCCAGCAAGCCGCCGAGCGCGAGCATGCCAAGGGCGGCAAACGAGGCGAGGCAGCCGCCGATCGTCCAGCCGCGCAAGCTGCCGATCCGCCGTTTGCCGCTGCCCAGCACCGCGACCAGCAGCATGCCCGCGAACACGCCGCCATGCTGCAGGCCCGCAAGTCCCGTCGATTGGCCCGGCGTGTAGCCGAACACGGTGCCCGCGAACGGTTCCAGGATCAGGTCCTGCGCGCTGTAGGCGAGCATCGAGACGAAAACGAAGATCGTGAAACGCCGCGCCTGCGGCTCGGCCCAGATCTGGGCGAGCGCTTGCCTGAAATCGGTCTTTTGGGCCGGTCGCTGTGCCGGCACCGCCGCGCTGCGGCCCTCGATGCCCCGCACGGCCAGCAGCGCCATCGCGAAGGCGACCAGCGAGACGCAGGCCGTGACGGCGACCAGCCGCTCGGGCGTGTAGGGATCGAGAAATTGCGCGGCCGTGCCTGCGGTCACGGCAAAACCCGCGATCATCATCATCCACACGATCGTGGCGGCAGCCGCGCGCCTGGCGGGTTCGACGCGTTTGGCCAGCAGCGCCAGCAACGAAGTGCCCGCAGCGCCCACGCCCAGGCCGATCATGCCGAACGCCGCAAACCCGAGAACCAAGCCAAGGATCAGGCTTTGGGCAATCGTTGCGGTTGCGATCGCCGCCAAAATCCCGCCAAGGGCGAGCACGAAAATTCCGCCCACGATCCACGGCGTGCGCCGGGCGCCGGTATCCGAGCCGTAGCCGAGGCGCGGGCGCAGCATCTGGACCGCGTAATGGAAGCCCACCAGCGCGCCCGGCAGCAAGGCGGGCAAGGCGAGTTCGACCACCATGATGCGGTTCAGCGTGGACGTGGTCATGACCACGACGGCGCCCAGCGCCGTCTGCACCAAGCCAAGCCGCACGATCGCGCCCCAGGTCAAATAGCTGTCGGCCCCGGTCATGGTCGCAGGCCTAGGCGCGATAGGCCCGGTCCGCGAGCATCGTCAGCATGTTGCGGGCCTGGCGAACGGCCTGGCGACCGTCGGAAGCGACCGTGTCGGCGCCGACCAGCGACACATAGTCGGGCCGGTCGACGAACACGCGCCCGCCGACCATCACGCCAAGCGCGCGGTTGCGCGTGTCGCGGCGGATGCGATGGATGCACCCTGCCAGCGGTTCGAGCAGCCCGTCGCAGCTGGCCGACAGGCCGACGACCGAAAAACTCTCGCGGCGCACGAGGTCCGCAAGGTCGCTTGCGGTCACCGCCGTCAGGCACGTGACATCCCAGCCCGCGCGGCGGAAAAACTCTTCGACCATCGCGATGCCGAACAGATGGCTTTCGCCCGGCGTCGCGGCCAGCAGAATGCGGTGATGCGCGTCGCGCACGGTCGGCGCCCGGTAGCGCGGCCCGTATTGGCGCAGCAGCCCGTGCAGCTTGGCAAGACCCAGCATCACGTCGGCGAAACTCGCGCTGTCGTCGTTCCACGCTTCGCCCAGATGGCGCGCGGCCGGCGCCAGCAGATCGAGATACAGCGACTCGAGCGGCATGCGATCGGCAAGCACCCGGTCGATAAAGGCAGCGGGCGCTTGGGCATCGGCGACCAGCAAAGTCGCGGCAAACGCGGCGACATCCACCGCGTCGATCGCGCGCGGCCTGGCGCCGATGCGCCGACCGGCGCCGCGCGCCAGCACCAAGCGCGGCACGATGTCGTTTTCGACCGCGTCGGCGACGGAGCGCAAATCGTCGGCGATTTGCGTGTCCTCGGACTCGCGATCGGCGTTTTGGAGGGCCGCACGCTCTTGCGAAGATCGCATGCGGCGCGGCGGTTGCGCCGCGTTGCGGGCGGTGTCGGTCGCCGGACGATCCTGGAAAGACAAACTTTCCAGCCCCTGTTGTCCAACGAGCGCTCGCGACAGATTCTGTCCCAAAGCATCCCCCCCCTGTATATGCGGTCGATGGGATACGTCCCCCGACGACACCGCCGCAATTTCACGAGCGTGGTCTTGGTGCCGATTGTTGTCAAGGCGTCTTTACAGAATTGCGCCAAAAATACGGCAGAAGATGTCCGGTCCTGCAAAAAATTGTGCGCTGCAGCGTTGCGATCCAAAGCGCGCGAAAAAATCCTGTCGCGCATGTGCCGTTTGAATCGGCACGAAAATCCATGCACAGCCCGCATCGCCGGCTGCCGCCCGAGGTTCGAAAATGCCGACAGGACGGGAATTTTTGGCGCCTTCGCAATCCGCGCGTTCGCAACTGCACGCGCCGTGTCGCAGCGGCATCCGGGTACGGCACGCGGCTTTGCGTGCGCCTGCCGCCGCGCAGCGCCGACCCGGATCGCACGCGACACAGTTTATGGATGTAGGCGTCTATTGCGGCGGTTCGGAGTCGCCCGCACCGTCGGTCAGACCGTAGCGGCGCAATTTTACATAGAGACTTTGCCGGCTGAGCCCGAGCATTTCGGCGGCCGAGGCGCGGTTGTCGCGCGTCAGTTCGAGCGCCGCTTCGATGCACAGCCGCTCGATCATGTCGGTCGTTTCGCGCACCAGTTCCTTGAGCGAGACGCGCCCGACAAGTTCGGTCAGCTGTTCGACCGAATGCGGCAATTCGCGCGCGCGTTTGGGGTCGCTGCGCACCCGGCCCGCCACGTTGCGTATCGCAAAACTGTAGATCGGTTTGCCGCCCGCAACGCCGGCCGCGGCCGAAATCTCGACGTCGCTCGAAGCGCCCAGTTCGCCGCGCAGGCTGGTCGCGAACAGCCGCACGCTCGCGCGCTGGCGCAGATTGGCCATCAGCACGTTGAAGTCGATGCCGTCGCGCCCGACCCATTGGTCGAGCGTGCCGGCATAGGCCTGGTCGGGCGAGGAGAGCTGCGCCATTTCCAAAAATGCCGCGTTGGCGCTGAGCACGCGCCCGCTCGCATCGCACGACACGAACGCGTCGGGCGACTGGTCGACCAGCCGGGCGAGGGCGGCTTCCTCGCCGCCCGCCGAAATTTTCGGCATGGCGCCGTTCGCGGCACTGCCCATGCGCACGAGCAGCAGCGTGGCGCCCTCTTGGCGGAAGACCGCGATTCCGAGTTTGAGCGCGCGCCCGCCCTCCAGATGCACGAGCGCCTCGTCGCTGCGCCCGGAGGCGCGCACGCCCGCAATGATGTCGCCCAAAAGCTTCGCGTTGGCGGCGTCGAACAAGTCGGCAAAATTGCGCCCGACCAGCCGTTTGACGCTGCCGGCAAAAATCTGTTCGGCCGCCGGATTGGCCTCGACGATCTTTTGCGTCGTGCCGTCGACGATCGCCACGCCGTCGGCGGCGTGCTGGAACAGCAGCCTGTAGCGCGTCTCGGCGCTGCGCAGGCGCGAATAGTCGCGCTCCATCGCCTGCTGGGCATCCATCAAGCGCTGCTGCAGCGCCGACACGTCGCGCAGATCGCGCCCGAACGCGACGATGCGCGCGCCCTTGGCGGCGCGCGCGGCCCGGTACAGTACGGGCACGTCCGAGTCGCCCGTCGGGTGGTTGACCTGGCGCCAGCGCGACACGCTTTCGCCCTCGCCGTCGCGCAGAATCGCGGCGATCTTGGGCCTGCTTTCGAGCGTCACCAGATCGACCCAGCGCTTGCCGATCCATTTTTCGGGCGATCCGAGCTGGGCTGCCAGCGTTTCGCCTTGAAAGACCGCATCGCGTACCGTGCCGTCCGGATCGAGCGACAGCGTGATATCCGTGCTGGCGGCAACGATATCCGCCGCGCTTTCGATCGAAAGAGCCCCAAGCGCTTCCTTTGGCTTGAAAAATCCGGTCACGGGCGAGTCGGTCCTTTGGCGGCAGCGCTGAACGTCGCAGCGCAGGAGGGGGGAGAGGGCACCATCGGTCGATTTTATTCTACGCTCTAATTATGTTTAACCTAGATCGACCCCGAACGATCAAGGACGATCCCCGAAACGCGCCACGCGGCACTTGTCAGAGCCCGGCAAGAGGCGCATTTTTTCCGATATTCTCCTTTATTTGCAGTGCTTTAAATCAAGTCTGGCATTCCCGTCGCCAATTCTAGTGTCTTTGCAGCCTCGCAAATCTTTGGCGGACTGTCAATCAAATCGAACGTAAACTTACGTTGACAGATGGATTTTTGAGTCCTAGTCTTTTGTTCGAACGATGGCCCATCAAAGAGGCAAAAACGCCATGGGATTGGATCGCGCCCGGAACAGTTCGACAATGCAGGCCTATGCCGCCGACGAGGCGTCGCTCGTCGATCGCGTGCTGGCGGCGATCGATGCAAGCCCGTGGGCGATGTCGTCGGGACGCGACGAGCTGCATTGTCGGCGCAGCCAGGCGGGCCGCAGCCAGCCAGCGCTCTACACGCCCGAGCAGCGCGCCAGACGCGATGCGAGCGTGTGGACATTGGTGCAGGGGATCCTGGCGCCGATTCAATTTTTGGTTTTTGCGGCCAGCGCCGTCCTGGTCGTGCGGTTCCTGGCGACGGGCGAAGATTACGCGCTGGCCACGGCCTCGGTCGTGCTCAAGACGGCGCTGCTCTACACCATCATGGTCACGGGCGCGATCTGGGAGAAAGCCGTGTTCGGGCGCTATCTGTTTGCGCCCGCCTTCTATTGGGAAGACGTGTTCAGCATGCTGGTGCTGGCGCTGCACACGGCCTATCTGGCGGGCCTCGCGGGCGGCTACGGGAACGCCGAGCAGCTGATGTGGCTGGCGCTGGCGGCTTACGCTGCCTATGTCGTCAACGCCGCGCAGTTCGTGCTGAAGTTGCGCGCCGCCCGGCGCTGCGAGAGCGCGTGGCGCGCCGCCGCCGGCGGGCCGGTGGGTTCCTACTGATGGCCGCACCCCTCGACGCGCCCGGGAGCGATGCGCCGGGGAGCGATGCGGGCGGCAACGCGCCGCGCATTCTGCGCGAACGCGGCCAGCGCGAGGTGTTCTGCGGCCTCACCGGCATCATCTGGCTGCACCGCAAGATCCAGGACGCGTTTTTCCTGGTCGTCGGCTCGCGCACCTGCGCGCATCTGATCCAGTCTGCGGCGGGCGTGATGATTTTCGCCGAGCCGCGCTTTGCGACCGCCATCATCGACGAGCGCGATCTGGCGGGCCTGGCCGACGCCAATGCCGAACTCGATCGCGTCGTCGGGCGCCTGCTCGAACGCCGCCCGGACATCAAAATGCTGTTCCTGGTCGGCTCGTGCCCGTCGGAGGTCATCAAGCTCGATCTGTCGCGCGCGGCCCAGCGTCTGCAGCGCAGCTTTTCGCCGCGCGTGCGCGTGCTCAACTATTCGGGCAGCGGCATCGAAACCACGTTCACGCAAGGCGAAGACGCGTGCCTTGCCTCGCTCGTGCCCACGCTGCCCGCCGCCCCGGCCGACGCGCCCAAGGAACTGCTGGTCGTGGGCGCTTTGGCCGACGTGGTCGAAGACCAGTTCAAGCGCATCTTCGAGCGTTTGCAGATCGGGCCGGTGCGCTTCTTGCCGCCGCGCAGCGCCCTCGATCTGCCGCAGGTCGGGCCCAATACGCGCTATTTGCTGGCCCAGCCGTTTTTGGGCGATACGGCACGCGCCCTCGACGATCGCGGCGCCAAATGGCTGCCCGCAGCCTTTCCGCTGGGTGCCGAAGGCACGACCGCCTGGTTGCGCGCGGCCGCCGACGCGTGGGGCATCGATCCCGAGCATTTTGGCGCCGTGACCGCGGCGCATCGCGCGCGCGCCGAAACCGCGTTGGCGCGCTACCGCGAAAAACTTGCCGGAAAATCCGTGTTCTTTTTCCCCGACTCGCAGCTCGAAGTGCCGCTCGCGCGTTTCCTGGCGCGCGAAATGGGCATGCGTTTGGCCGAAGTCGGCACGCCCTATCTGCACCGCCAGCATCTGGCGGCGGATCTTGCCATGCTGCCTGCCGACACGTTTTTCAGCGAGGGCCAGCATGTCGACAACCAGCTCGATCGCTGCCGCGCGGCCAAACCCGACATCTCGGTCTGCGGTTTGGGCTTGGCGAACCCGCTGGAAGCCGAGGGCCTGACGACCAAATGGTCGATCGAACTGCTGTTCACGCCGATCCAAGGCTACGAGCAGGCGGCCGATCTGGCCGAACTTTTTGCGCGCCCGCTCGAGCGGCGCGCCCGGCTGGTGGCCTAGCGCCATGCAGCTGACCGTATGGACATACGAAGGCCCCCCGCATGTCGGCGCGATGCGCGTCGCGACGGCCCTCGAAAACGTCCATTACGTGCTGCATGCGCCGCAGGGCGATACCTATGCCGATCTGCTGTTCACGATGATCGAGCGGCGCGCCAAGCGCCCGCCGGTCACCTACACGACCTTCCAGGCGCGCGATCTTGGCGGCGACACGGCCGATCTGTTCAAGGCGGCGGCAAAGGAAGCGTTCGAGCGCTTCAAGCCCGACGCGATGCTGGTGGGCGCTTCGTGCACGGCCGAACTGATCCAGGACGATCCGGGCGGGCTTGCCAAGGCGCTTGCGCTGCCGATTCCGGTCGTGGCTCTCGAGCTGCCGTCCTACCAGAAAAAAGAAAATTGGGGCGCGAGCGAAACCTTCTACCGCCTGGTGCGCGCGCTGGCGTCGCCCAACGCCCCGGCGCCCGGCGCCAAGCGTCCCGCGCGCGCCGAGGGCGAGCGCCCGCGCTGCAATCTGCTGGGGCCGACGGCGCTGGGTTTCCGCCATCGCGACGACATTGCCGAGATTACGAAGCTGCTGGGCCAACTTGGCATCGATGTCGATGTGGTGGCCCCGATGGGCGCCACGGCCGCCGATATCGCGCGGCTGGGCGAAGCCGATTTCAGCGTCGTGCTCTATCCCGAAATCGCCAACCAGGCTGCCGCGTGGCTCTCGAAGACCTTCGACCAGCCGGTCGTGCGCACCGTGCCGATCGGTATGGGCGCGACGCTCGAATTCGTTGCCGAAGTCGCCAAGGTCGCGGGCATCGATGCCTCGGCGCTGCTGGCAAACGCGCCCTCGCGCGCGCCCTGGTACGCCAAATCGGTCGACTCGAACTATCTGACCGCCAAGCGCGTATTCGTGTTCGGCGACGCCACGCATGCGATCGCGGCTGCGCGCATCGCGGCACGCGAACTTGGCTTCACGGTCGTGGGGCTTGGCACCTACAGCCGCGAATTCGCGCGCGAAGTGCGCGAAGCCGCCAAGCTCTACGGCGTCGAAGCCCTGATCACCGACGACTATCTGGAAGTCGAAGCCAAAGTCGCGGAACTGCAGCCCGAACTGGTTTTGGGCACGCAGATGGAGCGCCACATCGCCAAGCGCCAGGGCGTGCCCTGCGCGGTGATCTCGGCGCCCGTGCATGTGCAGGATTTTCCGGCGCGCTATTCGCCGCAGATGGGTTTCGAGGGCGCGAACGTGCTGTTCGACACTTGGGTCCATCCGCTGATGATGGGCCTCGAAGAACATCTGCTGACGATGTTCCGCGGCGATTTCGAATTCCACGACAATGCAGGTTCGTCGCATCTGGGGGCGGGCAAGTCGCAGCCAGCACCGGTTGCGGCCGAACAGGCGGCTTCCGCGCCGCCCATCGTCGTCGCGGCCCCCGCAGGCGCGCCCGTTTGGGCGCCCGACGCGGAAAAGGAGCTCAAGAAGATTCCGTTTTTTGTGCGCGGCAAAGCGCGCCGCAACACCGAGCGGTTTTCGCTCGAACGCGGCGTGTCGGTCATCACTGTGGAGACACTGTACGATGCAAAAGCGCATTTCGGCCGCTGACCCCACGCCCATCCGCGTGACCATCGTCACGATGGACAGCAACCTTGCGGGTTCCGCCGCACGGGCCGAAACGATTTTGCGCCGCGAGTTGCCGGGCCTGGTGCTGACGGTGCATGCCGCCGACGAGTTCGCGTCGGACGACGAAAAGCTCGCCGAGTGCCTCGCCGACATCGGCCAAGCCGACATCTGCCTTGCGGCGATGCTGTTCCTCGAAGACCATATCCGCCTGGTGATGCCTGCCCTGCAGGCGCGGCGCGACAAGTGCGACGCCTTCGTCGCGTGCCTGTCGGCGGGCGAGGTCGTCAAGCTCACGCGCATCGGCAAGTTCAACATGAGCGGCGAGGCGTTGGGCGCCATCGCGTGGCTGAAGCGCCTGCGCGGCAAATCCAAGCCCGGCGAGTCGAGCGGCAAGGGCCAGATGGCCATGCTGCGCCAATTGCCCAAGCTGCTGCGCTTCGTGCCGGGAACGGCCCAGGACGTGCGCGCCTATTTCCTGACGCTGCAATACTGGCTCGCGGGCTCCGAAGCCAACGTCGCCAATCTCGTTCGCCTGCTGGTCGGGCGCTATGCCGACGGCGCGCGCCGCAATCTGCGCAACAGCGTCAAGGCCCAAGCGCCCGTCGACTATCCCGACCTTGGCGTCTACCACCCGCGCATGAAGGGCAGGCTCGGCGAGCGCAAGGATCTGCTTCCCTATCCCAAAGGCGCCGTCAACGGCACGGTGGGCGTGCTGATCTTGCGCTCGTATCTGCTGGCCGAAAACGCCGCGCATTACGACGGCACGATCGCGGCCCTCGAAGCGCGGGGCCTGCGCGTCGTGCCGGTCTATGCCAGCGGGCTCGACCAGCGCCCGGCGATCGAAAAATATTTCGTCGAGAACGGCCGCGTGACGGTCGATGCCGTCGTCTCGTTGACGGGGTTTTCGCTGGTCGGCGGTCCCGCCTACAACGACGCCAAGGCGGCGGCCGAAGTGCTCGCAAAGCTCGACGTGCCCTATGTCGCGGCGCACCCGGTCGAATTCCAGACGCTCGAACAATGGGGCGCGTCGCAGCGCGGGCTGATGCCGGTCGAGAGCACCATCATGGTCGCCATCCCGGAACTCGACGGCGCTGCGGGACCGATCGTGTTCGGCGGCCGCTCGGACGGCGCGGGGCAGCCGTGCCAGGGCTGCGAAAAGCGCTGCGTGTTCGAAAATTCGGGCGTCGGGCGCGACATGCATGCCTGCATCGAACGCGCCGACATGCTGGCCGCGCGCGTTGCCAAACTCGTGCAGCTGCGCCGCCTCGAACGCGCCAGCCGCAAGGTCGCGATCGTGCTGTTCAACTTCCCGCCGAACGCCGGCAATGCGGGCACGGCCGCGTATCTCTCGGTTTTCGACTCGGCCCAGCGCGTGCTGGCGGCGCTGCAGCGCGACGGCTACACGGTCGACGTGCCCGCCGACGGCGAAGCGCTGCGCAAGCTCGTGGTCGAAGGCAATGCCGCCCAGTTCGGCGCCGACGCCAACGTGCATGCGCGCGTTTCGGGCGAGGAGCATGTGCGCCGCGAAACCTGGCTCGGCGAAATCGAAGCGCAATGGGGCCCGGCTCCCGGCCGCCAGCAGAGCGACGGCGCGTCGATCTTCGTGCTGGGCGCCCGGTTCGGCAACGTGTTCGTGGGCATACAGCCCGCCTTCGGCTACGAAGGCGATCCGATGCGCCTGCTGTTCGAAAGCGGTTTCGCGCCCACGCACGCCTTCTCGGCCTTCTATCGCTGGTTGCGCGAGGATTTCGGCGCCGATGCGGTGCTGCATTTCGGCACGCACGGCGCGCTCGAATTCATGCCCGGCAAGCAGTCGGGCATGTCGGGCGCGTGCTGGCCCGACCGGCTGATCGGCGCCTTGCCCAACATCTATCTCTACGCCGCCAACAATCCTTCCGAAGGCGCGATCGCCAAGCGCCGCTCGGCCGCGACGCTGGTGAGCTACCTGACGCCGCCGGTAGCACACGCGGGCCTCTACAAGGGGCTCGGAGAACTCAAGATTTCCATCGATCGCTGGCGCGCGCTTGCGCCCGACGAAACGCACGAGCGCGGCGAACTTGCGGCCCTGATCCAGGCGCAAGCCGCCCTCGTCGATCTGGCCGCGTCCGAGCCCGCCTGGGCCGACGCTGCCGCCCAAATCGACACCCTGGGCACGCGCGTGCTCGAACTCGAATACACGCTCATTCCGCACGGGCTGCATGTGGTGGGCGCCGTGCCGTCGGCCGAAGAGCGGCTCGACACGCTGATGGCGCTGGCCGACGCGGGTTTCGCGATGCGGCCCGCGCGCGCGTCGCTCGAAGCGCTGCTGCGCGGCGAGTCGGTCGAAGCGGCGTGGGCGCATGGCGGCAGCGGTCCCGACGAAAAAGCCTTCGCGATGATGCGCGAGCTGCAGCGCACCGACCGCATGCTGTGCGAAGATTCCGAAACGCCTGCGCTGCTGCGCGCGCTCGACGGGCGCTTCACGCCGCCCGCCCCCGGCGGCGATCTGCTGCGCAACCCCGCGATCCTGCCCACGGGCCGCAACATCCACGGCTTCGATCCGTTCCGCATCCCCAGCGCCTTTGCGGTGCAGGACGGGGCGGGCCAGGCGCAGCGTTTGCTCGATCGCCACATGGCGGGCGGCGCCGCGTTGCCCGAAACCGTCGCGATGGTGCTGTGGGGCACGGACAATCTCAAAAGCGAAGGCGGCCCGATCGCGCAGGCGCTGGCGCTGATGGGCGCGCGTCCGCGCTTCGACAGCTACGGGCGTCTGGCGGGCGCCGAACTCGTGCCGCTGGCCGAACTGGGGCGCGCGCGCATCGACACGGTCATCACGCTCTCGGGCATTTTCCGCGACCTGCTGCCGCTGCAAACCAAGCTTCTGGCGGAAGCCGCATTCCTGGCGGCTTCGGCCGACGAAGCGCCCGCCGACAATTTCGTGCGCAAGCACGCGCTCGCCTACATGCGGACGCACCAATGCGATCTTGAAACGGCGTCGTTGCGCGTGTTCGGCAATGCCGACGGCACCTACGGTTCGAACGTCAACCATCTGGTCGAAAACGGCGCCTGGGAGAACGAAGACGAGCTTGCCGAAACCTATTCCAAGCGCAAGAGCTTCGCCTACGGGCGCCAGGGCAAGCCGGTGGCGCAGGCGGCTTTGCTGCAAAGCGTGCTGGCCGACGTGGATCTTGCCTACCAGAATCTGGACTCGGTCGAACTGGGCGTGACCACGGTCGACCATTATTTCGACACGCTGGGCGGCATCAGCCGCGCGGTGCGCCGCGCCAAGGGCGGCACGGCCGCGCCCGTCTATATCGGCGACCAGACGCGCGGCGAAGGCACCGTGCGCACGCTGTCCGAGCAGGTCGCGCTCGAGACGCGCACGCGCACGCTGAACCCCAAATGGTACGAAGGCATGCTCAAGCACGGCTACGAAGGCGTGCGCCAGATCGAAGAGCACGTCACCAACACGATGGGCTGGTCGGCGACGACGGGCGAAGTGCAGCCCTGGGTCTACAAGCAGCTGACCGAGACTTTCGTGCTCGACCCCGAAATGCGCGAGCGCCTTGCAGCGCTCAACCCGACCGCGTCGGCCAAGGTTGCCACGCGCCTGATCGAAGCCCACGAACGTCGCTATTGGACGCCGGATGCGGCAACGCTCGAAGCGTTGCGTCAGGCCGGCGCCGAACTCGAAGCCCGCCTCGAAGGCGTCAAAGAAGGAGTTGCCGCATGAACGTGATCGCCCCCAAACGCTTCGGCCGTGCCGACGGCGAGGGCAGCCTGCAGGTCGCGCTCGACCCGACGCTGAAAATCGAAGGCGCCAAGGTCTTTGCCGTCTACGGCAAAGGCGGCATCGGCAAAAGCACGACGTCGTCGAACCTGTCGGTGGCGTTTTCCAAGCTCGGCAAACGCGTGCTGCAGATCGGCTGCGATCCCAAGCACGATTCGACCTTCACGCTGACCAAGCGCCTGATCCCGACGGTCATCGACGTGCTCGAGCAGGCGGATTTCCACACCGAAGAGCTGCGCGTCGACGATTTCGTGTTCCAGGGCTACAACGGCGTCATGTGCGTCGAAGCGGGCGGCCCGCCTGCGGGCACGGGCTGCGGCGGCTATGTGGTCGGCCAGACGGTCAAACTTTTGAAAGAGCACCATCTGCTCGACGACACCGACGTCGTGGTGTTCGACGTGCTGGGCGACGTCGTCTGCGGCGGGTTCGCCTCGCCGCTGCAGCACGCCGATCGCGGCCTGATCGTCGCGGCCAACGATTTCGACTCGATCTTCGCGATGAACCGCATCGTCGCGGCGATCTCGGCCAAGGCCAAAAACTATCCCGTGCGCCTGGGCGGCGTCATCGCCAATCGCAGCGCCGCGACCGACCAGATCGACAAATTCAACAAGGCGGTCGGCCTGAAAACGCTCGCCCATTTCCCGGATCTCGACGTGATCCGCCGCAGCCGTCTCAAGAAGGCGACTTTGTTCGAAATGGAAGATTCGCCCGAGTTGCTGGCCGTGCGCGCCGAATATATGCGCCTTGCCGAAACCCTGTGGAGCGGCACCGACGAGCTGGCGCCCGACTCGCTCAAGGATCGCGAAATCTTCGACCTGCTGGGGTACGACTGATGACAAGCGCCTCCTACGCCAATCGCCGCGACCAGATCGAGACCTATTTCGACCGCACGGCGGCCGATGCTTGGGCGAAGCTGACCTCGACCGCGCCGGTCGGGCGCATTCGCGCGACCGTGCGCGCCGGGCGCGACCGCATGCGCGCGACGCTGCTGGGCCGTTTGCCCGGCGACCTGCGCGGGCTGCGCGTGCTCGATGCGGGCTGCGGGACGGGCGCTTTTGCGGTCGAAGCGGCGCGGCGCGGGGCCAACGTGCTGGCGATCGATCTGTCGCCGACCTTGGTGTCGCTGGCCAACGAGCGCGCGCCGCGCGATCTGGGGCACGGCGCCATCGAGTTTCGCGTCGGCGACATGTCGGACGCGTCGCTTGGCGAATTCGACCATGTGGTGGCGATGGATTCGCTGATCCACTACGCGGCCAAGGACGTCGCGCGCGTGCTGGGCGACATCGCCGCGCGCACGCGCGGTTCGATCCAGTTCACCTTCGCGCCGAGCACGCCGCTGCTGGCCGCGTTTTGGGCGGTCGGACGGCTGTTTCCGCGCGGCGACCGCGCGCCCGCGATCGAGCCGGTGCGCGAGGCAAGCTTGCGCCGCATGATCGCGCGGCACGAGCGTTTGGCCGACTGGCGCGAAACCGCCACCGAACGCGTGGCGAGCGGTTTCTACACCTCGCAATCCATGGAGCTCAAACGCGCATGAGCTGGCTTTCGCGGCAGACGCGCAGCTTGATGGTCGGCATGGGTCCGCGCCTTGTGCGGTTTTTGCCCTTTGCCGATGCCGCGACGGCCGATCTGCCGCTCGGGCGTTTGCTGCGTCTGTCGCTGTTCCAGCTCACCGGGGGCATGGCGTTCGTGCTGCTCAACGGCACGCTGAACCGCGTGATGATCGTCGAACTGAACGTGCCCGCGTCGCTCGTGGCGGTGATGGTGGCGCTGCCGCTGCTGTTTGCGCCGTTGCGCGCGCTGGTGGGCTTCCGCTCCGACACGCATCGCTCGGCGATCGGCTGGCGGCGCGTGCCCTATATCTGGATCGGCACGATGCTGCAGTTCGGCGGCCTTGCGATCATGCCGTTTGCGCTGCTTGTCCTGTCGGGCGACGGCGAAGCGCCGGTCTGGGTCGGCCAGCTTGGCGCGGCGCTCGCCTTTTTGCTCGTGGGTGCGGGCATGCTGACGGCGCAAACTGCGGGCCTCGCCTTGGCAACCGACCTTGCGAGCGAGCGCGCGCGCCCGCGCGTGGTGGCGCTCATGTACGTGACGCTGCTGGTCGGCTCGATCGCCAGCGGCGTCGCGTTCGGCCAATTGCTGGCCGAGTTCAGCGCGCTGCGTCTGGTGCAGGTGATCCAGGGGGCGGCCGTGGTCACGGTCGTGCTGAACGTGGTGGCGCTGTGGAAGCAGGAGATGCGCAACCCCGGCCTCACCGCCCGGCACGTCGCACGGCCGAGCTTCGCCCAGGAATGGCGCGCGCTGGCCGGCGCCGGGCGCACGCATCGCCTGCTCGTGGCCGTCGGCCTCGGCACGGCGGCGTTCGCGATGCAGGACATTCTGCTGGAGCCCTATGGCGGCCATGTGCTGAAAATGAGCGTCGCCGCGACGACCGAACTTACGGCGCTGCTGGCGTTCGGGTCGCTCTGCGCGTTCGGGCTGGCGGCGACCGCGCTCGAGCGCGGGAACGATCCGCACCGGCTGGCGGCCTGCGGCGCTTTGGTCGGCATCGTCGCGTTCGCGCTGGTGATTTTTTCGGCCCCGCTGGCAGCGCCTGCGCTGTTCCGCGTCGGCGTGCTGCTGATCGGTTTTGGCGGCGGCCTGTTTTCGGTAAGCACGCTCACGGCCGTCATGTCGATCAAGTCGGGCGGCCGCACGGGTTTGGCGCTCGGCGCTTGGGGGGCGGTGCAGGCGACGGCGGCGGGTGCTGCGGTGGCGCTTGGCGGGCTGGTCAGCGACGCGGTCGGCACGCTTGCCGCGCAGGGCGCTTTGGGCGACGCGCTGACCGACGCGTCGGTCGGCTACAGCGTCGTCTACCATCTGGAGATTGCGTTGCTGTTCGCAACCCTGGTCGCGATCGGGCCGCTCGTGCGCGCCGACCGACCGGCGCGGACGGGGGCTGGAAAATTCGGTCTGGCCGAGATGCCGGGCTGAGGAAAAGCAAAGAGGCGGGAGGCAAGCCATGGAAATGGGAATCGTCGCACAGAATTTCGACATCGCGCAGATCGCGCTTTACATGTTCTGGGCGTTTTTCGCGGGGCTGATCTACTATCTGCACCGCGAAAACAAACGCGAAGGCTATCCGTTGGAAAGCGAGCGCCCGTCGGGCGTGGTCGTGCAGGGGTTCCCGGCGGTGCCGCCGCCCAAGACCTATCTGCTGCGCGACGGCCGCACGGTCCAAGCGCCCAAAAGCGAACCGCGCGAGACCGTCAAGGCCGAGCACCTGCAGAACTATCCGGGCTCGCCGCTCGAGCCGACCGGCGATCCGATGATCGACGCCGTGGGCCCGGCCGCCTACGCGATGCGCGCCGACCATCCCGAAATGACCTACGAAGACGAGCCGACGCTGGTGCCCATGCGCCTGGCGCCCGGCTACAGCGTCGCCGCCGAAGATCCCGACCCGCGCGGCATGGCCGTGGTGGGCGTGGACGGCGTCGCCGCCGGCACGGTCGAAGAACTTTGGATCGACCGCGGCGAACTGATGCTGCGCTACCTCGAAGTCGCGGTGACGGCCACGGGCAAGCGCGTGCTGCTGCCGATGATGATGGCGTGCGTCGATGCCGGGCGCGGCCGCGTGACGGTCGACTCGATCCGCGGCGACCAGTTCGCCAACGTGCCGACGACCGCCAGCCCCGACCAGGTCACGCTGCGCGAGGAAGACCGCATCAGCGCCTACTATGCGGGCGGCCATCTCTACGCGCTGCCCACCCGCTCGGAGCCCCTCATATGAGCGGCGAAGCGCACGACGATTTTGCGTTCGAGCCCGTGCGCGGGCTCCCGCAAATGCTGCCGCCGGGCGAATCGATCCTGTGGCAGGGCGCGCCGGATTTCCGCGCGACGGCGCGGCGCGTCTTCCACATCCGCAAACTGGCCGTGTATTTCGCCGCACTCGTGCTGTGGGGCCTCGTTTCGGCGCTGGCCGACGGCACGGGGCCCGGGGAAACGCTGGTCTCGCTCGCGACGCTCGTGGCGCTTTCGGCCGCCGGGCTCGGGCTCGTGGCGCTGTTCGCGTGGGGAGTCGCGCGCACGAGCGTCTATACCGTTACGGAGCGCCGTCTGGTGATGCGCATCGGCGTGGCGCTGCCGATCACCTTCAACATTCCGTTCTCGAAAATCGAGCAGGCGGCCGTCAAGCTCGACGACGACGGCGCGGGCGACATCGCCATTCGCCTGGTGCCGGGCGAACGGCTCGCCTATCTGGTGATGTGGCCGCACGCGCGGCCGTGGCGCTTTGCGCGCGTCGAACCGTCGCTGCGGGGCTTGGCCGACGTCGAAGCGGTCGCGCAGAAGCTCGCGCGCGCCGTGGCGGCAGCCAGCGGCCGGCCGGTGCGCGCGACCGCCCTTGCCAAACCCGACGCGTCGCGGGCCGGCGAACTCAGCGGGAGCGCGGCATGAGCCGCGTTTCCGCGCGGACGCCGGTCGCAGGGCTTGCGGGCCTGCTGGCCGCAACGCTGCTGTTCGTGGCGTTTTCGAATGCGACGGGGATCGGCAAGCTCGAAGCGCCCGCACCTGGCGCGACGAGCGCCGCCGCGCGCGATCTGTTTTTCCACGACCGCGACGATGGCGGCGTGCGCGTGACCGATGCCGCGGACGGCGCCGTGGTGGCCGAATTCGAACCGGCGACCAACGGTTTCCTGCGCTCGACCGTGCGCGGCTTGGTGCGCGAACGCAAACGGCGCGATCTCGGCCCCGAAATGCCGTTCCGCATCGCGCTGGAGACCGACGGCCGATTGCTGCTGATCGATACCGCGACGGCGCGCAGCGTCGATCTGCGCGCGTTCGGGCCGACCAATATGGAAGTCTTCGCGCGCCTGCTGCCGGACTCGGCTGTCGGCAGCGCCTTCGTGGCGAACGCCGCCGCGATGTCCGCCGCACTTCGTTAGAATATCCAAGGGGAGGGGGATCCCATGACCGCCGCGATCGCAGCCGACATCCAGACCAACGAATCCACCGAGCGCGCCAAGGTCAGCACGGTGCTGACGCCCAATTTCTACCGCACCGACTACGCCGCGATCGACAGGTTCGACATGGACCCGATCCGCGCCGAGTGGGACGCGCTGATGGCCGAATTCAAGGCCGACAAGAACGGCGACCATTTCGACCGCGACGAAGGCTTCGGGCACGAGGTCGCCGACCTGCCGCCCGCCCTCAAGGAAGAATTCGTCGAATTCCTGATCAGCTCCTGCACGTCGGAATATTCGGGCTGCGTGCTCTACGCCGAACTCAAGCGCCGCGCCCAGAATCCCGACATGCGCGACGTGTTCGGCTACATGGCGCGCGACGAGGCGCGGCACGCGAACTTCATCAACCAGTCGCTCAAGGATTTCGGCCTCGGCGTCGATCTGGGGCTGCTGAAGCGCGCCAAGGAGTACAAGTATTTCGCGCCCAAATTCATCATGTACGCGACGTATCTGTCCGAGAAAATCGGCTATGCGCGCTACATCACGATCCACCGCCATCTCGAGCGCAATCCCGACAAGCGCTTCCATCCGATTTTCAAATGGTTCGAGCAGTGGTGCAACGACGAGTACCGCCACGGCGAGGCATTCGCGCTGATGATGAGCGCCACGCCCGAACTGCTGCGCGGGCGCAACAAACTGTGGATCCGCTTCTTCCTGCTCGCGGTCTACGCGACCATGTACGTGCGCGACCACACGCGCCCCGAACTCTACAACGCCTTCGGCATGGACCCGACCGAATACGACTACAAGGTCTTCTCGATCACCTCCGAATGCACCAAGCAGGTGTTCCCCTTCACGCTCGACACCGACCATCCGGCCATGCGCGCCGGGTTCGAGCGGCTGCGCGCGCTGCAGGTCGCGAACGAAGCGGCCAAGGCGCAAGGCGGCCTTGTCGGGGCGATCAAGCGCGTGGGCTGCGCTGCAAGCGCGGCATTGACCTTCGTGCGGCTCTATCTGGTGCCGGTCGTGCACCACGACAAGCTGCCGCAAGTGCGCATGCAGGCGGTCTGGTAGGACGCGGCCGATGGTCGAATCCCTCGCTCCCGTGTTGTTCGTGTTGCTGGCCTGGTGGGCCAGCACGGGCGCGATCCTGTATCTCGACGGCTTGCCGCGGCATACCTACCCCTACAGCATGGCGGCGATGACGGCCGTGCTGGTCGCGGCGTTTTACGGCCTTGCGGCCAGCGCCGACGACACGAGCGAGGCCGGCGCCTATCTGGCCTTCGCCTGCGCTTTGGCCGTGTGGGGCTGGCAGGAGATGGGTTTCTTGATGGGGTTCGTGACCGGCTCCCGGCGCACGCCGTGCCCGCCGCACGCGCGCGGCCTCCGGCGTCTGGGCTATGCGACGCAGACGATCCTGCATCACGAGCTGGCGCTGGCTTTCTCGGGCTTCGGCATCGCGGCTGCGACATGGGGCGCCGCCAACCAGACCGGCATGTGGACGTTCCTGGTTCTGTGGACGATGCGGCTCAGCACGAAGTTCAATCTGTTTCTGGGCGTGCCGAACCTGAGCGCGGAGTTTCTGCCGCCGCATCTGGGGTATCTGGCCAGCTATTTCGCCAAAAAGCCGATGAATCTGCTGTTCCCGGTTTCGGTCACGCTGGCGACGGGCGCCGCGGGTTTCGCCTGGGGGGCGGCATCGGACGGCGACACCGGCGCGGTGCTGCTCGCGACGATCTTGAGTCTGGGGGTTCTCGAACATTGGTTCCTGGTGGTGCCGCTGCCGGTGAACAATCTGTGGGAGTGGGGGCTGCGCTCGCGCCAGACGCGAGCCGGCAAGGCCGACGATGCCGGGCTCGTATTGGGCCTGGCAGCGGCGGGAGGCGATCTTCGTCCGCAACCGGCTTCGGCCGAGGCGGCAAGACGCAGGATGCGGCCGATCGACGTTCTGGCCGTATCGGGGGGGGATGTGTCCATGAAACGGAGGTCGCCATGAACTACGAAAAATTCTTCGGCCAGCAGCTCGACGGATTGCGCAAGGAAGGCCGCTACCGCGTCTTCACCGATCTCGAGCGCCACCAGGGCGATTTCCCGCGCGCCACGCATTTTGCCGAGCGCGAAACGATGCCGATTACCGTCTGGTGCTCGAACGACTATCTGGGCATGGGCCAGCATCCGGCCGTGATCGGCGCCATGCACGAAGCGCTCGACCGCTGCGGCGCCGGTGCGGGGGGCACGCGCAACATTTCGGGCAACAACCACTACCATGTGCTGCTCGAGCGCGAACTGGCCGATCTGCACGGCAAGGAAGCGGCGCTGCTGTTCACGTCGGGCTACGTTTCGAACTGGGCCTCGCTCAGCACGCTCGCCTCGCGCCTGCCCAACTGCATCATCCTGTCGGACTCGGAAAACCATGCCTCGATGATCGAGGGCATCCGCCATAGCGGGGCGGAAAAGCGCATCTTCAAGCACAACGATCCGCAGGATCTGGCGCGCAAGATGGCCGATCTCGATCCCGCGCGCCCCAAGCTGGTGGCGTTCGAGTCCGTCTATTCGATGGACGGCGACATCGCGCCGATCGCCGAGCTTTGCGACGTGGCCGAGCGCTACGGCGCCATGACGTATCTCGACGAGGTCCACGCGGTCGGCCTCTACGGCCCGCGCGGCGGCGGCATCGCCGACCGCGAAGGGATCAGCCACCGCCTGACCGTCATCGAAGGCACGCTCGGCAAGGCGTTCGGCGTGCTGGGCGGCTATATCGCCGCGTCGGCGGCGCTCGTCGATTTCGTGCGCAGCTTCGCCTCCGGCTTCATCTTCACGACCTCGCTGCCGCCCGCCGTCGCGGCCGGCGCGTTGGCGAGCATCAAGCACCTCAAACGCAGCTCCGCCGAGCGCGAGCGCCAGCAGGCGGTCGTCGGCAAGGTGCGCAAGCGCCTGATGGCGGCGGGCATCCCTGTCATGGACAACAACAGCCATATCGTGCCCGTGATGGTCGGCGATCCGGTGCAGTGCAAGCGCATCAGCGACGAATTGCTGACCGACTTCGGCATCTACGTGCAGCCGATCAACTATCCGACCGTGCCGCGCGGCACCGAACGCCTGCGCGTGACGCCCTCGCCGCTGCACACCGACGCCGACATCGACCATCTTGTGTCGTCGCTGTCGGCGATCTGGGGCAGGCTCGCGCTCAAGCGCGCGGCCTGAACGAGCGAAAAAAAGAACGGGGGAAGGGTGCCATGGGGAAAGTCGAATCGACGACGCCGCTGCTCGACAAGGTCCGCACGCCCGCGGACATGCGCGAACTGTCGACCGCCGAGTTGGGGGACTTGGCGGACGAACTGCGCGCCGAAACGATCGCGGCTGTCGCGACCACCGGCGGCCATCTGGGCGCCAGCCTGGGCGTGGTCGAACTTACGGTCGCGCTGCACAGCGTGTTCGACACGCCCGACGACCGGCTGATCTGGGACGTGGGCCACCAGGCCTATCCGCACAAGATCCTGACCGGCCGGCGCGACCGCATCCGCACCTTGCGCCAGGGCGGCGGCCTGTCGGGTTTCACCAAGCGCAGCGAAAGCGCCTACGACCCGTTCGGAGCGGCGCATTCCTCGACGTCGATTTCGGCGGGCCTCGGCATGGCGGTCGCGCGCGACCTCGACGGGCGCGACAACAACGTGGTGTGCGTCATCGGCGACGGCGCCATGTCGGCGGGCATGGCGTACGAGGCGATGAACAATGCGGGCGCCATGAAATCGCGCCTGATCGTCATCCTCAACGACAACGACATGTCGATAGCGCCCCCCGTGGGCGCGATGAGCGCGTATCTCTCGCGCCTGATGTCGTCGCCGGGGTTCGTGCATCTGCGCGAGCTCGGCAAGCAGTTCGCCTCGCAGCTGCCGCGCTCGATGCACGTGGCGGCGCGGCGCGTGGACACCTACGCGCGCGGCATGGCGACCGGCGGCACGCTGTTCGAGGAACTGGGCTTCTACTATCTGGGGCCGATCGACGGGCACAATCTGGAGCATCTGCTGCCCGTGCTGCGCAACGCCAAATCGTCCGAACGCCAGGGGCCGGTGCTGATCCATGTGGTGACGCAGAAGGGCAAGGGCTACGCGCCCGCCGAAGCGTCGTCCGACAAATACCACGGCGTCGGCAAGTTCGACGTACTCACGGGCACCATGGCGCCGGTCAAGACCAACGCGCCCAGCTACACCAAAGTGTTCGGCGAGGCGCTGCTGGCCGAAGCCGAGCGCGACAGCAAGATCGTCGCGGTCACGGCCGCGATGCCGACCGGCACGGGGCTGGATTCGTTCCAGCGCCGCTTTCCCTCGCGCTGTTTCGACGTGGGCATTGCCGAACAGCACGCGGTGACGTTCGCGGCCGGGCTTGCAACCGAGGGCTACAAGCCCGTGGTCGCGATCTATTCCACGTTCCTGCAGCGCGCCTACGACCAGATCGTGCACGACGTGGCCCTGCAGCGCCTGCCGGTGCGCTTTGCCGTCGACCGCGCGGGACTGGTGGGCGCGGACGGCGCCACGCATGCCGGCTCGTTCGATATCGGCTATCTGGCGTCGCTGCCGGATTTTGTCGTGATGGCGGCGGCCGACGAAGCCGAACTCATGCATATGGTCGCAACGGCGGCCGCTATCGACGACCGCCCGTCGGCCGTGCGCTATCCGCGCGGCGAGGGCGTGGGCGTCGACATGCCCGAACGCGGCGTGCCGCTCGAAATCGGGCGCGGGCGCGTCGTGCGCGAGGGCAGCAAGGTCGCGCTGCTGTCGCTTGGCACGCGTTTGGCCGAATGCCTCAAAGCGGCCGACGAATTGGCCGCGCGCGGCCTGTCGACGACCGTGGCCGATGCGCGCTTCGCCAAGCCTCTCGATCTCGATTTGCTGCGCCGTCTGGCGGGCGGGCACGAAATGCTGGTGACGGTCGAGGAGGGCGCGGTCGGCGGTTTCGGCGCCCAGGTGCTGCACGCGATGGCGGCCGAAGGGTTGCTCGATCGCGGCCTCAAAATCCGCAGCCTGACTTTGCCCGATACGTTCATCGACCACGATTCGCCGCAGAAGATGTACGATGCGGCCGGTCTCAACGCCAAACAGATCGTGGCGAACGTGCTGGCGGCGCTCGACCGCGACGCGCGTCGCCACGAACTGCGCGCCTAGACGGCCGGCGTGGAAACCGCCGACGCGCTGGCGCTTGCAGGCTTCGCGCTGGCAAGCGTCGCGGCGGCGGCGTCGGGCGGCATTTTTCGGCCCGGCGAATGGTACGAGCAAATCGCCAAGCCGCGCTGGCGGCCGCCCAACTGGCTGTTCGGACCGGCGTGGCTCGTGCTGTTCGCGCTGATCACGGCATCGGCGTGGCTCGTATGGCGCGAGGCCGGATTCGGCTTGGCGCTTGCGGTCTATGCGGTGCAGCTCGCGCTCAATGCCGCATGGTCGGCGCTGTTTTTCGGGCTGCGGCGGCCGGACCTGGCGTTTGTCGATCTTGTCGCCTTGTGGCTGTCGATCGCGGCGATGATTGCGCTCTATGCGCCGATTCACGAAACGGCCGCCTGGATGATGGTGCCGTACCTCGCCTGGGTCGCGTTTGCGGGCGCGCTCAACTACACGATCTGGCAAATGAACCGCATGGACGCGCCCGCCGATCGGGCGTAGGGTAGCGCTATCGTCGCGCATGAATTCGGCCGCGACGGCTGAGAGAGACGTGTACTCCCGCCCCCATCCGCGAGGAGAAACGTTTGTCAAGCCAGCCCGTTCGATCCGGCCGCCGCAAGGCCATGCAATATTTGGGACGCATCTCTGGCAGCGGCACGCTGCAGCTCGGGGGCGAAAAATTGGGCGCGGCGACCTACGATTTCGAGGGGTTTTTCAAGCCCGCGGGCGGCGTCGCGTGTGCTGGCGAAATCGAAGCGGCGCCGGCATTGCTGCAAAGCATGCTGGGCCAGCGCGGTTTGCAGCTCGTCACGGCGGCCGGGCGGGTGCTCGATCTGCGCCTGTCGGCCAAGAAACTGGGCGCGAACGCGCGCGTCGCGCATGTCGAAGTCAACGGCGATCTGCCGACCGACCAGGCCGCGTGGCGCGAAATCGCGGACGGTTAGGTCTTGCCAAAGATCGGGTTCTGCTCTTTGATCCTGGGCCAATGCCGGACGCAACCGGCTGTCCAAGATGCCAAAGAGGAGGAACGCCCGTGACATTCCAACCCAATCGCCGCCAGACGCTGGCCGGCGCTGCCGCGAGCCTGGGCCTGCTGGCCGCCCCGCACATCGCGCGCGCCCAAGCCTACAAGAGCGAATACAAATTGTCGGTCGTCGGCAACCGGCCGCTGGCGATGTCGGACGGCGCGCTGCGCTGGGCCGAACTTGTCACCGAACGTTCCGGCGGGCGCCTCAATTTCAAGGCCTATCCGGGCTCGCAGCTGGTCGGCGGCGACCAGACGCGCGAACTGGTCGCCATGCGCCAGGGCGTCATCGACATTCTGGTCTCCTCGACGATCAATATCTCGCCGCAGATTCCGCAAATGAATCTGTTCTCGCTGCCGTTCCTGATGCCCAACCACAAGGCGTTCGACGCGCTGATCCAGGGCGAGACGCGCGCCGCCCTCGACGCCACGCTCGCCCAGCGCGATTCGGTGGTTCTGGCGTGGGGCGAAAACGGTTTCCGCGAGCTTTCCAACTCCAAGCGCCCGATCCGCACGCCCGCCGACCTGCGCGGCCTCAAGATCCGCTACGCGGCCGGGCAGATCTATGCCGAGATTTTCACCCAGCTCGGCGCCAATCCGCTGCAGATGAGCTTTGCCGATCTGCAGCCCGCTTTGTCGACCGGCGCGGTCGACGGGCAGGAAAATCCGATCAACGTGTTCCTCGCGGTCAAGATGGACACGCTCGCCCAAAAACACCTGACCGTGTGGAACTACGTCGCCGACGCCGCCGTCTACCATATCAACAAAGGCGTGTGGGACAGCTTCGCCAAGCCGGACCAGGACCTGGTGCGCGCCTGCGCCGAGGAAGCCGCCAAGGCCAACATCCAGAACGCGCGCGCGGGCATCGGCGTGGGCGGCCCCGCCGACCGCGCGGCGATGGACGAACTGGCCAAGCGCGGCGTGACGGTCGCCGAATTGTCGCTTGCGGAAAAGCGCGCGTTCGGCGCCGCGACCAAACCGGTCTACGACAAATACGCCCAGCTCGTCGGCGCCGATCTGGTGCGGCGCGCCGAAGCGGCAGTGGCGCGCGCCACCGCCTGATCGAAAGCGGCACGGCATCCGGCCGCGCGCAAGGCCGGATGCCGTTCCGTTTGAAGGGGGAATTTTGTCGGCCGATTTCGATCCAACGCAGCGCCAGGAACAGCCCAAAACGCGGCTCACGCTGAAATTCGAAGAAGTGCTGCTGGCCGCCGCCATGGCCGCCATGGCGCTGATCACGGGCGCCAACGTCGCCACGCGCTACCTGACGGACGTGTCGCTGGCCTTCACCGAGGAATACTCGGTGCTGCTGATGGTCGTGGTGGCGCTGGTCGGCACGGCCTACGCGATCGCGGGCGGCCGGCATATCCGCATCGGCTGGTTCGTCGACGATCTGTGGCCCAACGCGCGCCGCCCGGCCGAAATCGCGGCGCTGCTGCTCACCATGCTGTGTTTCGCGCTGGTCGGCTATTTCGGCGCGTCCTTGACCTGGGACGAGTACCGGTTCGAATCGATGACGCCGGGGCTCGGCAATCCGCAATGGCTCTATACGGGGTTGCTGCCGCTGTTTTGCGTGCTGGTGGTCGGGCGTGCGGCCGGCCGGCTGGTGCGCGTTTTGCGCGGGCAGCGGACATGATCGGCAGCGCGCTGTTTTTGATGTTCGTGACGATGCTGATTCTCGGCACGCCGATCGCGGTGGCGCTGGGACTTGCGGGCACGGCCGCGATCGCCTTCGCGGGCCAGAGCATGATGGCGGTCCCGACCCAAGTCTACACCGGCATCGCCAAATATCCGCTGATCGCGATCCCGATGTTCGTGCTGGTGGGCTCGGTGTTCGACCGCACGGGCGTGGCCCTGCGTCTCGTGCGTTTTGCGACCGCTTTGGTGGGGGCGGGGCGCGGCGCGCTTGCGACCGTCGCGGTGCTGGTCGCGATGGTGATCGGCGGAATCTCGGGCTCGGGCCCCGCGACGTCGGCGGCGGTCGGCCACGTGGTGACGCGCAGCATGGCCAAGGACGGCTATCCGCGCCCCTTCATCGCCGCAACCGTGGGTGCGGCGGCGGCGACCGACATTCTGATCCCGCCGTCGATCGCCTTCATCGTCTATGCGGTGATGGTGCCCGGCGTGTCGGTGCCCGCGATCTTCGCGGCCGGCATGTTTCCGGGCATTCTGGCGGGGCTTGCGATCATCGTGCCGATCCTGATTCTGTCGTGGATCAACGATTTCGGCGGCAAGGCCAAGGACGACGACCGCCCGGGCGTCTGGCAGAGCTTCAAGGAAGCGTTCTGGGGGCTGATGGCGCCCGTCGTGATTTTGGGCGGCATGCGCATCGGCGCTTTCACGCCGACCGAAGCCGCCGTGATCGCCGTGTTCTACGGCCTTGCCATCGGCTATTTCGTCTACGGCACGCTCAAGCTGCGCGATCTCTACGAAATGCTGGTGGAGGCGGGCGAAATCTCGGCCGTGATTCTGTGCGTGGTGGCGCTGGCCTCGGTGTTCGCGTGGTCGACCTCGACGCTCGGCATCGTGCAGCCGGTCGCGGGCTGGATCGTCGGGCTCGGCATCGGCGAATACGGCACGATCGCGCTGCTGATGGTCGTGCTGGTCGTCATCGGCATGTTTCTCGACGGCGTGTCGACCTTCCTGATCCTGCTGCCGGTGCTGATCCCGATCGCCAACAGCTTCGGCTGGGACCTCGTGTGGTTCGGCGTGATCTTGACCATGAAGATCGCCATCGGCCAGTTCACGCCGCCCTTGGCGGTCAACCTCATGGTGTCGTGCCGCATCGCGCAGGTGTCGATGGAATCGACGATCCCGTGGGTGTTCTGGATGATCGTCGCGATGTTTTTCGCCCTGGCCGCGTGCGTGGCGATCCCGGACATCGTTTTGTGGCTGCCGCGAGCGCTGGGGTACTAGGCATGGTCGGAACGGGACACAATCGTACCGCGCTCGAAAATCTCTATGCCCAAATGAAGCGCATCCGCGTGTTCGAAGAACTGGCGCTGGCCGCGCACAAAGCGGGCGAATTGCCGGGCTATCTGCACCCGTCGATCGGTCAGGAAGCCGTGCCGGCCGGCGTGTGCGCGCATCTCGACGCGTCGGATCGGCTTACCTCGACGCATCGCGGCCACGGCCACGCGCTCGCCAAGGGATCGGCCGTCGTGCCGATGATGGCCGAGCTTTACGGACGCGCGACGGGTTCGTGCGGCGGCAAAGGCGGCTCGATGCATATCGCGGATTTTGCCGCCGGCATGCTGGGCGCCAACGGCATCGTGGCGGGCGGCATTCCGATCGCGGTCGGCGCGGCGCAAGGGCTGCGTCTGCTGGGCCAGAGCGGCATCGTCGCGTGTTTTTTCGGCGACGGGGCGGTCAATCGCGGCCCGTTCCTCGAAGGGCTCAACTGGGCCGCGCTCTACAATCTGCCGGTCCTGTTCGTGTGCGAGGACAACACGTTTTCGGCCTTCACCCACACGCGCGAGACGACGGCGGGGCCGGGCCCCGCCGCACGCGCCCAAGCGTGCGGCGTCGCGGCCGTGTCGGTCGATGGCAGCGACGCCCAGGCCGTCTATGCGGCGGCCGGCGAGCTGGTCGCGGCCATGCGGCGCGACCGCACGCCGCGCTTTTTGCACGCGCGCACCTATCGGTGGGAGGGCCACACCTCGACGGATCCCGGCGCCTATCGCGGCGCGGACGAACTGGCGGCGGGCCGCGCGCGCGATCCCGTGGCACGGCTTGGAAACGAATTGCTCGCCATGGGCATGGCGCAAACCGCGCTGGACGCGATGGACGCGGCGATCCTGGGCGAGATGACGGCCGCCCGTGATGCGGCCCGCGCGGCCCCGTGGCCCGAGCCGCGCACCGCTTTCGACGACGTGCAGGATTGGGGCGCGCCGCAATGGCAAGTTTGAGTTTCGCCGAAGCCGCATGCGCGGCGCTGGCGCAGGAAATGCGCCGCGATCCGACCATCTGGGTGCTCGGCGAAGACGTGCGCATGGGCGGCATCTTCGGCCAGTACAAAGGCCTGCACGACGAATTCGGGCCGACGCGCATCGTCAACACGCCGATCTCGGAATCGACCATCATGGGGGCGGGGCTCGGCGCCGCGCTGGTCGGCACGCGCCCGGTGATCGAAATGCGCATCGCCGATTTCGCGATGCCCGCGATGGACGAAATCGTCAACCAGATCGCCAAGGCGCGCTACATGTTCGGCGGCCAGGCGCGCGCGCGCGTGGTCGTGCGCATGCCGCACGGCATGCTCAAAGCCTCCGCCGCCCAGCACAGCCAGATCGTCGAAAGCTGGTTCGTCAATCTGCCCGGCGTGGTGGTGCTCGTGCCCGCCAGTGCAGCCGACATGGCGGGCCTGCTCAAGACCGCGTTGCGCGGCGACGATCCGATCATGCTGTTCGAACCCAAAAGCCTGTGGTGGACCAAGGAAGAGGTCGATCCCGAGCTGCCGCCGGTTCCGGTCGGCGTCGCGCGCAAGCGCCTGGCGGGCGACGACATCACGCTGGTCGCCTGGTCGCAGACGGTGGCGCCGTCGATCGAGGCCGCCAACCGCGTGCGCGCCAAGGGCATCGGCGTCGATCTTCTGGACCTGCGCAGCCTGTGGCCATGGGACCAGCAGGCGGTGTGCGAAAGTGCGGCGCGCACGCGGCGCCTTGTGGTGGTACAGGAAGCGCCGCTGGCGGCGGGCTTCGGCGCCGAAATCGTCGCCCACACGCTCGAAGCGGTGGGACCCGCCCGCATGCAAGCGGTCAAGCGCCTGGGCGCGCCGCGCGTGCCCGTGCCCTTCGCGCCCAATCTGGAAGCCACCTTGATGCAGACGCCCGACAAGATCGAAGCGGCGCTGCTGGCCGCAATGGCCTAGGCGGGGGGCCTAAACGAGACCCTCGGCCCAGGCGATCTGCCGGGGCAGACAAATGCGTTCGAGATCGTAATTGGCGATCGCGTGGGCGCGTGCGGCCGCGCCCAACGACGCTTGCAGATCCGGGCGTGCCAGCAAATCGGCGACGGTTTCGGCCAAGTTCTTGGCGTCGAAAAAATCGACCAGCAGGCCCGTTTCGCCCGTGCGCACCGCCTCGCGCAAGGGCGCGGTGTCGCTCGCCACGATGGCGCAGCCCATGCTCATGGCCTCGAGCAGGCTCCAGCTCAAGACGAACGGGTAGGTCAGATACACGTGCGCCTTGGACAGCGAGAGCACGCGCACGAAATTCTCGTACGAGACGCGCCCCAGAAAATGCACGCGCGCCCAGTCGGCCTCGGCGATCGACGGGCGCACTTCGCCGATCAGCGCGTCCTTCCAGCTGCGCCCGTCGGCGCGGGGCGCGCCGTAGCTGATGCCGTCGCCGCCCACCACCAGCACGCGCGCCTGGGGCCGAAGCGCCAGCAAATGGCCCAGACTGCGCGCGAACACGTGCCAGCCGCGATAGGGCTCCAGATCGCGCGCAACGTAGGTGACGATCTCGTCGGCGCGCGTGAGCGCAAGCTTGCCCGCGTGCGTGGTCAGTTCCAGCGACACCGACGGGTCGCGCTGCAGCTTGTCCGTGTCGATGCCGTCGTGCGCCACCGCGATGCGGGGCCGAAACGCGTCGGGGAAGGTCGATGCCTGCCAGTGCGTCGGCGACAGACCCGCATCGGCTGCGGCAAAATGCATGTCGTTGTTGAGATTCTTCATGCGCAGGCGGCATGCCTGGGCCGGATCGTCGGCGGCGAATTCGGGATCGAAGTCGGTATCGATGCCGACCGCGCGGTAATAGAACTCGCAATAGATGCCGAGCTTCGCGTGCGGCCACACGTCTTTGAGGAACAGGCTTTCGCCCCAGCCCGGATGCGCCACGATCGCGTCGGGCGAAATGCCCTGCGCCTTCAGGGCAAGCGCGTGGTGGAAAGCGGCTTCCGCGCGAATCGTTTTGGTCTCCAAATCCGACACCCAGGGATGGATGCCTGCGGTCGAGCCGCGCCCCGGGCGATAGCGATGCACGGGCACGCCGTCGAATTGCGTCATCGGTTCGGGGCGCATCACGGTCGCGTGCACGTCGTGCCCGCGCCGTTTGAGCGCGGGGGCAAGATGGCGGAACTGGCCGGGAAAATTCTGGTGGACGAACAGGAATCGCATGGCGTGCAGCAAGTCTAGCCCAAGCGCCGGTTTTGCGCAGCCAAACCGCGGGCCCGCACGGGCGTTACATTCCGTCACAATGTTGAAACTGCAAAAAACCTGGCAGTAACGGCTGGTCAAAAATTGCCGACCGGCAACAAGCGTGGCCCTGTGTATGTGCGTAAGCTATTGCAAAAAATGAATAAATCGAGTGGCGCAGCGCTTGCTGAGAGAGGGGCATCGGCCGCCCGCCAACAAGGATTTCTTTGCAATGACAACGACGATCCTGCCCTCGACCGGGGGTACCTACACCTACTCGACATTGACGACGTTGATCGGCGACTCCGCCGACGACACGGTCGTCTTCAGCGCGGCGATTTCGTCGGGAACCGTCGATCTTGGCGAGAGTTCGGATGCGGTCCAACTGTCGAACGGCAGCAACCGCCTGACGATCCTCAATGTCGAATCGATCCGCGGCGGCACGGGCACCGACACGGTCATCCTGGGCACGGGCATGTCGGGCGGCACGGTCGATCTGGGCGCCGGGGCGGACCGCTTGCAGCTCGACGACTCCGACAACAGCCTGACATTGTCCAATGTCGAAACCCTGGTCGGCGGCGTGGGCAACGATACGGTCGTGCTGGCGGGGTCGATGACGAGCGGATCGGTCGATCTGCGCGCGGGCAGCGACCATCTGACGCTGGCCGACGGCGGCAACCGCTTTACCGTATCGGGCGCGGAAACCGTGATCGGCGGCTCGGGCAACGACACGATCACCTTCGCGACGGGCCTGACCGACGCCACGCTCGATCTGGGCGACGGCGTCGACCGCGTGATTCTGAGCAGCGCCATCAACACGGTGACGCTCGCCAATGTCGAAGCGGTTATCGGCGGCGGCGGCGCGGACAACGTGACGCTGACCCAAGCCGCTGCCGCGAACCAGACCTTCGATTTCGGCTCCGGCAACGACCGGCTGGTTCTGGCCGATACCGACAACACGCTGACGGTTTCTAATCTGGAATCGCTGACCGGCGGCACGGCGGCCGATACGGTCGTTCTTGCGACCGCCATCTCGGTCGGCGAATTCGACATGGGCGACGGCGCGGACCGCCTTGTGCTCGGCAATTTCGCCAACACGATGACGGTCACGAACGTCGAAACGCTGGTCGGCGGCTCGGCTGCCGACAACATCACGCTGGGCACGGCCTACACGGCGGGCGAAATTTTCAACCTGGGGGCCGGCGCCGACCGTTTGGTGCTGTCGGAGGGCGACAACACGCTGGGCGTCGCCAATATCGAAACCGTGATCGGCGCTGCGGGCAACGACACCGTCACACTGGCGGCGGTGCTGTCGAACGGCGTCGTGGATCTGCGCGGCGGCAGCGACCAGCTGGTGCTGGCCGACGGCAGCAACCGCATCACGGTTTCGAACGTCGAAACGCTGGTCGCGGGCACGGGCGCGGACACGATCACGCTGGGCACCGCCATCACCGACGGCACGGTCGATCTCGGGCACGGCAACGACCGGCTGATCCTGGGCAATTTCGCCAACACCTTCACCGCGTTCAACATCGAAACGATCGTCGGCGGCAGCGGCGCCGACGACGTGACGCTCGGCAACGTCTATGCGAACGGCCGCAGCTTCGAACTGGGCGCCGGCAACGACCGGATGACGCTGGCCGACGGCGGCAACAGCGTGACCCTGTCGAACATCGAAAGCGTCGTGGGCGGCGCGGATGCCGACACGGTCGTCCTCGGCACGGCGATCGTCAACGGCTCGGTCGATCTTGGCGACGGCAACGACCGGCTCGTGCTCGGCAACTTCGCGAACACCGTCACGGTCGCGAACGCCGAAACCATCTCGGGCGGCACGGGCGCCGACGTCGTCGTGCTGGCCACCGACTATCGCGACGGCCAAAGTTTCAATCTGGCGGCGGGCAACGACCGCCTGGTGCTGGCCGACGGCGACAACAGCGTGACCACGCTCAATGTCGAAACCGTTACCGGCGGGGCCGGCAACGACACGGTGACCCTGGGCACCGTGATGACCAGCGGCCTGGTCGATCTGCGCGGCGGCAGCGACGAACTCGTGCTCGCCAACGGCAACAACCGCCTGACCGTTTCGAACGTCGAAACGCTGACGGCAGGGACGGGCGCCGACACGATCACGCTGGGTTCGGCCGTGAGCGACCTTGTCGTGGATCTGGCTGCGGGCAACGACCGGCTGGTGCTCGGCAACTACGCGAACACGGTCACGATCGTGAACGTGGAAACGCTGGTCGGCGGCACCTCGAACGACGACGTCACGCTCGCCACGGACTACGTTGCCGGACAAAAATTCGATCTCAATTCGGGCCAGGACACGCTGCGGTTGGCCGACAGCGGCAACTCGATCACCATCGTCAACGTGGAATCGGTCGTCGGCGGATCGGGTGCCGATACGCTCGCCGTGGGTGCCGCAATCGCCAACGGCTCGGTCGATCTTGGCGACGGCGCCGACCGTCTGGTGCTCGGCAATTTCACCAATTCGCTGACCGTCACGAACGCCGAAACCATCGTCGGCGGATCGGGCACCGACAACGTGACGCTCGGCACCGCCTATGCCAGCGGCGAGCGCTTCGATTTCGGCGCCGGCGGCGACCGGCTGACCATGTCCGACGGCGACAACACCGTCACGGCCGTCAATATCGAAACCGTCGTCGGCAATGCGGGCTACGATACGCTCTATCTTGCCGCCGCCATGACCAGCGGCCATATCGATCTGCGCGGCAGCGCCGACATGCTGGTGCTCGCGGCCGGCACCAACCGGCTGACCGTCAGCAACGTGGAGACGATCGCGGCCGCGTCGGGCAACGACACGATCACGCTGGGCTCGGCCTTCACCGAGGGCACGATCGACCTTGCGGGCGGCAGCGACCGGCTGATCCTGGGCGCGTTTGCGAACACCGTCACGCTCGCGAACGTCGAAACCGTCGTCGGCGGCACGGGCGCGGACGACGTGACCTTCACGGGCGCGCTCGCGTCCAACCAGACGGTCGATCTTGGCGGCGGCAGCGACCGTTTGACCTTCGCCGATTTTGCCAATTCCGTCACGCTCGCGAACGTCGAATCGGTCGTCGGCGGCACCGGCAGCGACACGGTTTCGTTCGCGACGGCCATCGTCAACGGTTCGCTCGATCTGGGCGACGGCACCGACCGCGTCGTGCTCGGCAATTTCAACAATACCGTCACGATCACCAACGCCGAAGCGCTGGTCGGCGGATCGGGCAACGACAACGTGACGCTCGGCACCGCCTACAATGCGGGCGAGACCATCAATCTTGGCGGCGGCAACGACCGTCTGCGGCTCTACGACGGCGGCAACCGCATCACCGCGCTCAACGTCGAAACCATCGTCGGCGACGCGGGCTACGACACGGTGTTCCTGGGCGCTGCGACCACCAGCGGTCTCGTCGACCTTGGCGACGGCAGCGACGCGCTGGTGCTGGCAGCGGGCGGCAACCGGCTGACGGTCGCGAATGTCGAGACGATCATCGCGGCGTCGGGCGCGGATTCGATCACGCTCGCCTCGGCCGTGGATGGCGGCACGATCGATCTGGCGGCGGGCAACGACCGGCTGACGCTGGGCAATTTCGCCAACACGGTAACGCTCGTCAATGTCGAGACGCTGGTCGGCGGCAGCGCAGCCGACGACGTGACGCTGCTGGGCGGATTTTCGACCGGCCAGACCTTCGACCTTGGCGGCGGGCTCGATACGCTCGTCTTTGCCGATGCGGCCAACTCGGTGACGCTGGTCAATGTCGAATCCGCGACGGGCGGCACGGCCGCCGACACGGTCACGCTGGGGGCGGCGCTGGGCAACGGCTCGATCGATTTGGGTGCGGGCAACGACCGTCTGGTGCTGGGCAATTTCAACAATTCGCTGACCGCGACAGGCGTCGAAACGCTGGTCGGCGGATCGGGCAACGACAACGTCACGCTCGGCACCGCCTATCTGTCGGGCGAAACCTTCAACCTGGCGGGCGGCAGCGACCGTCTGGTCCTGGCCGACGGCGACAATCGCATCACGCTCGCCAACATCGAAACGCTGGTCGGCGGGGCGGGCTACGACACGGTTACGCTGGCGGCCGCGATGACCAACGGTCTGGTCGATCTTGGCGACGGCACCGACCGCCTGGTGCTTGCCAACGGCGAAAACCGGCTGACCATCGCCAATATCGAAACGCTGATCGCGGGTACCGGCGCGGACACGATCACGCTCGCGTCGGCCGTCACCGCAGGCCGCATCGATCTTGGCGCGGGCAACGACCGGCTGTTCCTCGGCAATTTTGCCAACACGCTCACGCTCGTCAATGTCGAAACCGTCGTCGGCGCAGCGGGCGAGGACGACGTCACCGTGCTGGTCGGCTTCAATGCGGGCCAGACCTTCGATCTGGGCGCGGGCGACGACAAACTGACCCTCGCCGACGCCGCCAATTCGATCACCGCGTCGAACGTCGAAACGCTCGTCGGCGGCGCCAGCACCGACACGGTGTTCCTTGGCACCGCCATGACCGCCGGATCGGTCGATCTGGGCGACGGCAGCGACCGGCTCGTGCTGGGCAATTTCGCCAACACGCTGACGGTCACGAACGTCGAAACGCTGGTCGGCGGCACCGCCGCCGACGACGTCACGCTCGGCACCGCCTATGCGAACGGCGAAACCTTCAATCTTGCGGGCGGCAACGACCGCCTGGCGCTGGCCGACGGCGGCAACAGCATCACGGTCGCCAATGTCGAGACGCTGACGGGCGGCATCGGCGACGACACGGTCGTGCTCGGCGCCGCGATGACGGTGGGGCTCGTCGATCTTGGCTACGGCAACGACCGGCTCGTACTGGTATCGGGCAACAACCGCATCACGGTCGCCAATGCCGAGACGATCGTCGCGGGCGGCGGCGCCGACACGATCGTGCTGGCCTCGGCCGTCACGGCCGGGACGGTCGATCTTGCGGGCGGCAACGACCGCCTGATCCTGGGCAGCTTTTCGAACACGCTCACCATCGTCAATGTCGAGACGCTGATCGGGGGTGCCGGCGACGACGACGTGACGCTGACCGCCGCCTACACGGCGGGCGACGCGTTCGATCTGGGCGCCGGGCGCAACGAACTGACGCTCGCCCACGCGGCGAACACGCTGACGGCCGTGAACATCGAGATCGTCACCGGCGGCTCGCTTGCCGACACGCTGACGCTGGGGACGGCCGTTACCGACGGCACGATCGATCTTGCGGCCGGCAACGACCGCCTGGTGCTCGGCAATTTCGCCAATACGCTGACGGTCTTCAATGTCGAGACGCTCGTGGGCGGCACTGGCGCGGACCAGGTCACGCTCGGCACGGCCTACACCAACGGCGAGACGTTCAATCTGGGCAACGGCAGCGACTTCCTCACGCTCGCGGACGCCGGCAACCGCGTGACGGTGACGAACATCGAAGCGCTGGCGGGCGGCAACGGCGACGATACGGTCGTGCTGGGTTCGGTCATGACGACCGGGGCCGTGCATCTGGCGGGCGGGCGCGACGCGCTGACGCTGGCGGCGGGCAGCAATTCGCTGACGCTGGGCGGCGTCGAAACGCTGACGGGTTCGATCGGCACCGACACGGTCGTGCTGGGCGCTGCGATCTCCAACGGCGTCTACGATTTTGGCGCGGCCTACGACCGGCTGGTGCTGGGCGACTTCGCCAACACGATCACGGTCACGAACGTCGAAACCATCGTCGGCGGCACGGGCGCCGACGACGTGACACTGGGCACCGCCTATGTCGCGGGCGAAACTTTCGATCTTGTGCAGGGCGGCGACCGTCTCAAACTTGCCGACGGCGGCAACACGATCACGCTCGTCAATATCGAAACGCTGCTCGGCGGGACGGGCGCCGACACGGTCGTCTTGGGCGCGGCGATGCCCTCGGGAACGGTCGATCTGGGGCACGGCAACGACCGCCTGGCGCTCGGCACGGGCGCCAACACGCTCGTCGTTCTGAATGTCGAGACCGTCGTCGGCGGCTCGAACGCCGACTTCGTCACGCTCGGCACGGCTGTCACGGCCGGCACCATCGATCTTGCCGTCGGCACGGACCGATTGGTGCTCGGCGACTTCGCCAATACCGTCACCGTCGTGAACGTCGAAAATCTTGTCGGCGGCAATTCCACCGACAACGTGGTGCTCGGCATTGCCCATACCAACGGCGAAACGTTCGACCTTGGCGGCGGCGGCGACACGCTGACGCTGGCGGCAGGCGGCAACACGCTGACCGCGATGAACGCCGAAACGATCGTCGGCGGCAATGGCGGCGACACGATCGTGCTGGGCGCATCGACCTTGCGCAGCGTCATCGATCTTGGCGCCGGCTACGATTCGCTCGCGCTCGGCACCGGCGCCAACACGGTAACGATCTACAACGTCGAAACCCTGGTCGCCGATCGCGGCGCCGACACGGTCACGCTCGGCGAAGCGGCGACGGGCGGCACGATCGATCTGCTCGGCGGCAACGACCGTCTGATCCTCGGCAACTTCGCCAACACCATCACCGTCGCCAACATCGAAACCGTCGTGGGCGGCGATTTTGCCGACGACGTGACGCTGACCGCGACCTACAGCAACGGCCAGGTCGTCAATCTTGGCGGCGGCATCGACCGCGTGGTGCTGAGTGCCGGCGGCAATTCCGTGACGCTGACGGGCGTCGAGAACATCATCGGCGACAGCGGCGACGATACCGTCACGCTCGGCACCGTGGTCACGTCGGGCACGATCGATCTTGCGGACAGCAGCGACCGTCTCAACCTTGCGGCCGGCACCAACACGATCACGGTTTCGAACATCGAAACGGTGGCGGGCGGCAGCGGCGCCGACACGATCATCGTCTCCGGCACGCTCGACGTGGCGCTGCTGGGCGGCGGCGGCGCGGACCAGCTCGTCGGCTCTTCGGGCCGCGACTATCTCGACGGCGGCAACGGCAACGACATGCTGACCGGCGGGGCGGGCAGCGACACGTTCGTGGCCTCGCTCGGCGCCGACACGATTTCGGACTACGCGTCCGGCGACAAGATCGATTTCAGCGCCTTTGCCGACTACAGCAGCTACGGCCAGATCGCCGACGTGGCGAGCGACGTGTCGGGCGGCGTGCTGATCAGCCTTGTGACCGGCAGTTCCGTCACCATCCTTGGCGTCAGCACGGCGACGCTCGCGTCGCTGTCGGGCGACATGGTGTTCAGCTAGCCGCAGGCCAAGGGAGCCGCTAGAGTGCCGATATGCGCCGTCGCCTGCCGCCCCTCAACGCCTTGCGCGCCTTCGAAGTCACCGCCCGCCACATGAGCGTGACGAAGGCGGCGGACGAACTTGCCGTGACGCCCGCCGCCGTCAGCCACCAGCTCAAGACCATCGAAGAGCATCTGGGACTGAGCCTGTTCGAGCGTGCCAAAGGCACGCTGCTGCTGAGCGACGCGGGCCAGGCGATCCTGCCCGGCATTCGCGACGGGTTCGAGCGCTTCGAAGCCGCGCTGGAAGCGGTCGACAATCTGGGCGATGCGGGCGTGCTTACGGTCAGCGTCGCGCCCTCGTTTGCCGCCAAATGGCTGCTGCCGCGCCTCGACCGGTTCGAAGCGGCGCATCCCGACATCGACGTGCGCGTCGCCGCCTCGATGACGCTGACCGATTTCCAGCGCGACGGCGTGGACCTTGCCATCCGCTACGGCGCCGGCCGCTATCCGGGATTGCATGTCGAGCGCCTGCTCGCCGAAACCGTGTTCCCGGTCTGCAGCCCCAGGCTTGCCCTGTCGCTGCCGAGCGATCTTGCCAGCGCGACGCTGCTGCACGACGACAGCCCGGACGACGATCCTTCGTGCCCGACCTGGCCCATGTGGCTGAAGGCGGCGGGCGTGGCGGGCGTGGACGGCACGCGCGGCCCGCGCTTCAACCAATCGAGCTTGGTCGTGGAAGCGGCCGTGCTCGGGCGTGGCGTGGCGCTGGGAAAATCGCTGCTGGCGGCGGCGGATCTTGCCGAAGGCCGGTTGGTCAAGCCGTTCGGCGACGCGGTGGCGGTCGATTTTGCCTATTACATCGTCTGCCCGACCGCCAAACTTGTCTTGCGCAAAGTCTCGCTGTTTTGCGACTGGCTGCGCGCCGAAGCCGGCAGCCAGTCGGCCTGATCGATCAAGGCTTCGATCTTTGCGGCAATCTCGCGATGGCCTAGTCCTTGCGCGCGCCAGGTGCGCCGTTTGGCCTCGACGATCGCCAGGCGCAACGCCCAGGCCGGCGCAAACAGCTTTTCAAGATAGCGCGCCAGCACGGCCGAGAGGCCCGCCGCGCGGCCTTGGGTCGAGACGGTCAGCGTCAGCGCCCCGCGCCGCACGATGGCAGGCGTGTGGAAATCGCACTGGTCGGCAACGTCTTCGACATTGACGAGCGCGCCCTGCGCGCGCGCTTGCGCTGCGGCGGCGGTCGCGTCGGTGAAATAGACCAGATCGAACCCGGCAAAGTCGCCGGGCGGTTCCGCAAACCGCGCGACGTCGCGGGCACCCCCCGCCTGCAGCAATGCCAAGCGCCGGTCCGCGCGCGGGCCCGTTCCGACCAGCCCAATCTTCAAACGCGCGGCATCCAGCACGATCGGCAGCATCGGCAATCTCCTTGTGTCGCCCGACTATCGGCGCGCGTGCCAAATGCCGGAACTGAGGAAAACTCAACCCGACTCCAAATTCCTTTGCGTCGCCAAATGCCGCCCGCGCGGCTAGCGTTGCCATGCTTCACCAGCGCAAGGAAACCGCCGCCATGCCGCTCGACCAAACCGCCGCGCGTGCCGACCAAGCCGAGACGCTCGCCTATCCGGGCCTGTTTGCGGCCGAAGAGGTGGGCTGGATCGCCGCCGAGGCCGCGACAGCGGCCGTTCGCGCGGGCGAGGCGACGTTTGGCGAAGCGCATCGGCGCGTTCCGGGCATTGCCAGCCTTGCCGCGCATCCGCGCCTGCGCGACCGGCTGGTCGGCGACGGGCTTGGCCTCGTGCAGGCAACCTATCTGCAGCGTTGGGACGGCACGCACCCGCTGCCCACGCACGCGGGTGCGCGCCATGTCGTGCTGTTTTTGGGCTGGCGCGGGGCGCTCGGGCTTGCGGGCCATGTGCGTATCGCAAGCGAGCCCGGTCTTGCCGTGCGCCTCGATGCAACCGCGCTCGTCGGCGCAAGACCCGTCGGCGAAAGCCTTGGGGCGGTGCTGGTGCTGGCGTACGCGGCCGAGGGCGAAATACTGCCGCAGATCGCCGACGACGCGCTGTGGCCGCAAGCCTGGTGCGCGGCGGGCTAGCGCACTATTCGGCCGCCGCCGCGGCGCCGCGCAGGAACGCGGCGCGCGTGGGCACCGCCACGATGCGGTTTTCGGCGAGCGCGCGGATCGTGCCGGGATGCGTCACGCCAAACGAATCGAAGCCCTGGCGCTTGAGCAGAACAATCTGGTCGTGCAGCACGTCGCCGATCGCGCGCAGCTCGCCCGCAAAGCCATAGCGACCGCGCAACCGCCCGGCCAGCGAATAGGGCCGCCCGTCGGCGTAGCGCTGGAAGCGCAGCACGACCAGTTCGAGTTTTCCGACCGAGTCTTCCAGCCCGCCGAGCGTGTCGCCCGTCTCGAGCAGCAGCCCCGGCGGGCGCGCCGCCGCGTGCAATGAAAGATAGCGCGTCTTGGAGACGACCGCGCGCGCATTGGCCGGAAGCGGGGCGTCGTCCGCGACATAGACGGCGTCCTCCGCCACGAACGCGCCGCCGCGATAGAGCCGGGCTTCAGACATGCTGGTACAGAGCCTCCTGGAAGGGCGCCATGCCGACGCGCCGGTACGTGTCGAGAAACCGTTCGCTGTCGGCCAGGCGCACGCGCAGATAGGTTTCGACCAGATTTTCGACCGCGTCGGCGATCTTGTCGGCGGCAAAGCCGGGTCCGACGATTTCCCCGATGCTGCAATCGGCCCCTTCGGCGCCGCCCAGCGTGATCTGGTAGAATTCTTCGCCCTGCCGGTCCACGCCCAGAATGCCGATATGGCCGACATGGTGGTGGCCGCAGGCATTGATGCAGCCCGAAATCTTGAGCTTCAGTTCGCCGATGCGGCGCTGCCGGTCCAGATCGGCGAAGCGGTTCGAGATCTGCTGCGCGACCGGGATCGAACGCGCATTGGCGAGCGCGCAGTAATCCAGACCCGGGCACGCGATGATGTCGGTGATCAGCCCGTCATTGGGCGTCGCCAGCCCCGCTCGGGCCAGCGCCGCATGGACGGCGGGCATGTCGTCGAGCCGCACATGCGGCAGCACGAGATTCTGGGCATGGCTGACGCGCAATTCGTCGAGGCTCCAGCGTTCGGCGATCGCGGCGACGGCGTCCATCTGGTCGCTCGACGCGTCGCCCGGCACGCCGCCGATCGGTTTCAGCGATACCGTGACGATGCCGTAGCCCGGCTGTTTGTGCGCCGATACGTTGCGCGCGACGAAATGGCGCAACGCGGCATCGGCCGCCATCGCGTTTTCGAGCGCGGCCGAAACGCCGGGCAAAGCGTCGAAGGCGGGCGGCGCGAAATAGGCGGCGATGCGCGCCAGCTCGTCCGCGCCCAGTTCGACCGAGCTTTGCGGACGCGCGGCATACTCGGCTTCGATCGCGGCGGCGAGTTCTTCGAGCCCTTTTTCGTGCACCAGGATTTTGATGCGCGCTTTGTATTTGTTGTCGCGCCGTCCTTCCAGATTGTAGATGCGCAAGATCGCTTCGCAATAGCCGAGCAATTCGCGCTCGGGCAGAAAGTCGCGCAGCTTCTTGGCGATCATCGGTGTGCGGCCCTGGCCGCCGCCCACATGGACCGCAAAGCCGACGCGGCCCTGCGCGTCGCGTTTGGCTTCGAGCCCGATATCGTGGACCTGGATCGCGGCGCGGTCGGTCGCGGCGCCGATCACGGCCAGCTTGAATTTTCGCGGCAAGAACGTGAATTCGGGATGCAGGCTCGACCATTGCCGCAGCCATTCGGCATAGGGGCGCGGATCGACGCCCTCGTCGGCGGCGGCGCCCGCAAAATGGTCGGCCGTGACGTTGCGAATGCAGTTGCCCGAGGTCTGGATCGCGTGCATGCCGACTTCGGCAAGCTCGGCCAGTATGTCGGGAATGTCGGCGAGCCGCACCCAGTTGAACTGCAGATTCTGGCGCGTGGTGAAATGCCCGCTCGAGCGGTCATAGACGCGCCCGATCTGGGCCAGCTTGCGCAGCTGCCGACTGGACAGCACGCCGTAGGGAATGGCGATGCGCAGCATGTAGGCATGCAGCTGCAGATAGACGCCGTTCATCAGGCGCAGGGGTTTGAACTGGTCTTCGGTGAGTTCGCCCGCAAGGCGCCGCTCGACCTGGTCGCGAAACTCCGCGACGCGCGCGGTCACGAAAGCCTGGTCGAATTCGTCGTAGCGATACATGGATTTTCCGGGCTCAGATGGTGGGGCCGCTCGCGCGGATGCGCTCGCGCAACGCGAGCGGCAGGCGCGTGGCGGGATCGAGCGCGATCAGCACGGGCTCGACCACGATATTGGCCGCATGGTCGCCTTGGGCGCGCGCCAGAAGCGCGTTTGCCGCGTCGCCGCCCGGCGCCAACTCGGCTTGCGCCACGTCGCGCGACCAGGTGCCGTCGGCGCGCCTGAACACGGCCTCGCCGCCGGCAAGATCGTTCGCGGTTGCCGCCAGCCATTCGTGCGTCCGTTTGCGCGCCGCCATGTCTTTCCAAGTCCCGCCGTTGGAATGCTTCCTGTTAAATGCGGCGGGCGCAGGCCAGGCACAACGCAGATAAACTTGGCCTGTCGTTTAGGATTTTTGCGGGTGGGTACGCTTCGCGTATTGACATTATCATGACAATGCCTAAGTTAGCCTCTTCTAAAGGAGAGTCCCAAATGCCGTCCAACGCGCTTGCAAAGTCGAAGTCGAAGGTCGCTGCGACGGATTCGCGCAAGGGCGAGCTTATGCAAATTCGCATGGCGCCGCGCTTGAAGGCGCTGATCGTCGAGGCGGCGGCACTGAGCGGCACGACCATGTCGGATTTTGTGAGCCGTGCCAGCCAGCGCGCGGCCGAAGAAGAGATCCTCAATCGCCGCGTCTTCACGCTCGACAACAAAACATTCGAGAGATTCGTCGCGCTTGTCGAAAATCCGCCCGTTTTGTCCAAAGAGGTTCGCGCTCGGCTGGGCCGCCGACCCGTCTGGGAGCGGGCGTGAAATTCGGCCCGCCGCAGCCGCTGGACGCAAACCACGACACTGCGCAATTTTCGAACGGTCGGCACCAGGTTCTCGACGATTGGCTGCGCCAGGCGTTCGAGCGTGGCGAGGGCCGGACGGCGCGCAGTTTCGTGTGCTGCGAAGCGGGCACAAGGCGCGTCTTAGGGTACTATGCGTTGGCAAGCGGCAGTGTGCGGCGCACGTCGCTCCCGACAGCGAAACTGCGCAGAGGTCTGGTCGATCCGGTGCCGGTCGTGTTGCTCGCGCGCCTCGCCGTGGACCAGACGGCGCAAGGGCAGGGGCTCGGCGGGGCTTTGGTGCGGGACGCGTTTGCTAAAATCCTCGCCGCTACCGAAACGGTCGCGGCCTTTGCCGTGCTCGTGCATGCGCTCGACGACGAAGCTGCCGCCTTCTACCGGAAATTTGGGTTTCTCGATTCCGGCATCGAGACGCGGACACTGGTATTGCCGATCGGGCTGCTCCGGGCGGGCGCATAGGCGTTGGCAGACGTTCTTCATCATGGTGGCCGCGCACGAAATATTCCTGACAGTCCCCGCCACCGCGCGGCCGTGCGACAAGCGGCGCTGCGGTACGAAGAGGTACCCGTCGCGCAGATATCGCGCAAAAATTTGCGGTTTGGGCCACAATGCGCGGCCTCGCGAAACGCCAGAAGGGTCCTTGCCCATGCAGATCGAAACGCCGGCCGCCGCAATTCTGATCGACGTGCCGCTCAAAGTCGGCGAGGGGCCGTGCTGGGATGCGTCGACCGGCACCTTGCTGTTCGTCGATATCCCCGCGCCGTGTCTCTACCGCCTCGATCCCGCAACCAAGCGGCTCGAGCGGCACGACATGCCGGCGGCCATCGGCAGCTTCGGGTTGTGCCGGGACGGGCGCGCGATCGTGGCCTTGCGCTCGGGCGTGCATCGCTACGATTTCGCCACGCGCAAATTCGAGTTCGTCGTCCATCCCGAACCGGACCGGCCGACCAACCGGCTCAACGACGGCAAGGTCGCCCCGGACGGACGTTTTTGGGTCGGCAGCATGGACGACCGGCCCGAGAAAGAACCCGTCGCTGCACTCTACCGCATCGATCCCGACGGGCGCTCGACTTGCTTGGTCGAGGGGCTCACCGTCTCCAACGGGCTTGCCTGGGGGCCGGGCGGCACCGCGATGTTCCATTCCGACAGCCGCCAGCGTTTCGTCAAACGCTACGACTACGATGCGGCAACGGGCGCCATCGCCAACGGCCGCACGATCCGCATTCTCGAAGAAGCCGACGGCCGGCCCGACGGGGCGGCGTGCGACGCCGAAGGCTTCTACTGGAGTGCGGGCGTATCGGCGGGGTGCCTCAATCGCATCGCGCCCGACGGGCGCATCGAGCGCAAAATCATGCTCCCGGTCGAAGCGCCGACCATGCCGTGTTTCGGCGGGCCGGACGGCAAGACACTGTATGTCACGTCGCTTGCCAGCAACCGGTCGGGCACGCCGCAGCCCGGCACGCTGATCTCGTTCCGTGTCGAGGAGGCGGGGGTCGATGTGGCCGGCGCGCCGATCGGGCGGTTTGGCTAGCTCAAGCGTCGCGCCGCCACAATCCAGGTTTGGGGTCGATGGGCAGCAGCAGGCGGTAGAGGTCTTTGGCATCCTCGGCCGCTTCGGTTTCGGGCTTTTCGGGCAGCAGCATTCCGAGCGAGGTTTTGCCCTTGTTGCCGAAAAACTCGGACACCTGTTTGTCGGTGGCGCCAAGGCTGCCGGCATAGGCTTCGGTTGCGATCGACAGCGACACGCGTTCGTACCGGATCGCAAGATTGCCCTTGTCGTCGGCCTGGACCGAGACGCGCTCGATTTCGACCGACAGGCTGAAACGTTGGGCCAGCAATCCGCCTTGCGGGATGTTGGGGATCGCATCGCCCTGGGCCGCCAGATCGGCGTTGAGCCGGTCGGCCAAATCCTGCATCAGGCCCTTGAGCCGGTCGACCGACGTGCCCATTTTGGCCAGCAGCGCGATCGCCTGGGCGGCGGCCTGGTGGCTCGCTTCGCGCAGCTTTTGGCCCTGGGCTTTCGCCTCGGCGTGGCCGCGATCCAGGCGCTCGACGGCTTCTTGCAGCTTGGCTGCAGCCGCGCCCAGCACGACGCCTTTGTCGGCGCGCGAGAAGCCGGTCAAGGCATCGAAGCTTTGGCCAAAAAGGGCCTGGTTTGCAATGTTCATCGCGGTTCTCCGCAATTTTTGGACCGGGGATTCTACCGATCCGCGTGGATAGTTAAAATTTTATACAATAGCCGTCTAGTTTTGTCAACCCCATAATTTGGCGGCGGGCGGCTGCACGTTGCTGCCTTTGTAGACGAGGCCCGGTTCGCGGTCGCGGTCGAGCAGCAGCGGCCCGTCGATATCGGCCCAGTCGGCGCCTTGGGCCAGAACGTGGGCAGGCGCCATCGACAGCGACGTTCCGACCATGCAGCCGACCATGATCTTGAATCCGGCCTTGCGGGCGGCGGCGCGCAGTTTCAGCGCCTCGGTAAGGCCGCCGGTCTTGTCGAGCTTGATGTTGATCGCCTGGTACTTGCCCTTGAGCGCTTTGAGCGACGAGGTGCCGTGGCAGGCTTCGTCGGCGCAGATCGGCACCGGATGTTCGGCGCCCGCAAGATTGCCGTCGCGCTCGGCATGCAAGGGCTGTTCGATCAGATCGACGCCCAGCGTTGCGAGTGCAGGCGCGAATTTGCGGTAGGTCTTGATGTCCCAGGCTTCGTTGGCATCGACGATCAGGCGCGATTTGGGCGCGGCCGCGCGCACGGCGGCGACGCGCGCAAGGTCGCCCTCGCCGGTGAGTTTGATCTTGAGCAGAGGGCGTTTGGCGGCGGCCTTGGCGGCTTGCGCCATTTTTTCGGGCGTGTCGACCGACAGCGTGTAGGCCGTCACGACCGGGCTGGGGGCAGGCAGGCCCGCCAATTCCCAGACCCGCTTGCCCGCGATCTTGGCTTCGAGGTCCCACAGCGCGCAGTCGATCGCGTTGCGCGCGGCGCCCGCGGCAAGCGCCTTGGCAAGCTGGTTGCGGCTGCACTTGCTCTCGACCAGCGCGCGCATGGCGTTGATCGAAGCCTCGGAGCGCTCGATCATTTCGCCGTAGCGCGCATAGGGCACGCATTCGCCCTGGCCGACGAACTGGCCGTCGCGGATGCGCACGACCAGGACCTGGGCCTCGGTGCGGCTGCCGCGCGAGATGCGGAACGTGCCGCGGATCGGCCAGACCTCGCGCGAAACTTCGAGCCGGCGCGCCATCAGATTTTGGCCAGCCGCTTGACGAGGGCCGCGACGCCCGTGCGGCTGGGGTCGCACACCGGCAGGCCCAGCCGGTCGGCCAGCGACGCCAAGGCGCGCGCGGCGGCCTTGGGCGCCATCTTCGACGTGTTGAGGCTGACGCCGACGCATTTCGCCTTGGGGTTGGTGAGTCTGGCATGCGCCACATTGAGCGCGATGCAATCCTCGATTTTCGGCAGTTTGTAGTGCGGCAAGCCGCGCATATGGGCCCGGCCCGGCTCGTGGCACATGACGAGCGCGTCGGGCTGGGCGCCGTGGATCAGCGCCAGTGTCACGCCCGCATAGCTCGCATGGAACAGCGAGCCCTGGCCTTCGACGACGTCCCAATGGTCGGCTGGGCCGGCGGGCGACAGGGTTTCGACCGCGCCCGCAACGAAGTCCGACACGATCGCGTCGATTGACCAGCCCGATCCCGCGATCAGAATGCCGGTCTGGCCGGTGGCGCGGAACGTCGCTTTCAGGCCCTGCGCGCGCATCTCTTTTTCGAGCGCCAGCGACGTGTACATCTTGCCGATCGAACAGTCGGTGCCGACGGTCAAGACGCGCTTGCCGGCGCGTTTGGCGCCCGTCGCGATCGGGAATTCGCGGGTCGGGTGGCGCACGTCGAACAATTGGCGGCGGTATTTTTTGGCAGCGTCCGCGATCTCGGGCACGTCCGAGAGCCGGTTGTGCAGGCCGCTTGCAAGGTCGAGCCCGGATGCGAGCGCGTCGACCAGCACTTTGGTCCACGCGGCCGAGATCGTCCCGCCGCGATTGACGACGCCCACGATCATCGTCCTGGCGCCCTTCCTGGCGGCCTCGGCGGGCGTCATGTCGGGCACCAGCGCATCGGCTTTGCAGCCGGGCAGGCGCAGCTGGCCCAGGCATTTTTCGATCCGCCATTGCGCGACGCCGATCGAGGTCTTGGCGGCGAGCGCGTCCGGCGCATCGCCCAAAAACAGCAAATAGGGCGCTTTGATTTCCACGTGTTCGGCACTCCGCATGCGGGTTGTTCTCCGCCCGAAGGGAACAGGCTTTCCCGTGGTTTTGCAAGTCTCGCGCGGCTAGGATGGCGCCATGGTCTACGACACGATCCTGGCAGGCGGTCTGCTGGTCGACGGCACGGGCGCCAAGCCGGTGCGGGGCGATCTTGCCATTGCGGGCGAGCGCATCGCGGCGGTCGGCGATCTTGCAAAAGCGTCGGCCGGAACGCGCGTCGACTGCACGGGCCTGGCGGTGGCGCCGGGTTTCGTCGATGCGCATACCCACGACGACGCGGCGCTGCTCGATTTTCCCGACCTGCCGATGAAGACGAGCCAGGGCGTTACCAGCGTGGTCGTCGGCAATTGCGGCACCTCGCTTGCCCCCGTCGATCTTGGTCCCGACCGCGAGCCGCCGCCGCCGTTCGATCTGCTGGGCGGCCGCGCGGCCTACCGGTTCAAACGTTTCGGCGATTGGCGCAAGGCGCTGGCCGATGCGCCCGCCGCCGTCAACGCGATCGGGCTGGTCGGCCATGCGTCCCTGCGGCTCGGCACGATGGACCGGTTCGACCGGCCGGCAGACGCGGGCGAAATTCTGGCGATGGCCCGCGCGCTCGACGCCGCCCTGCAGGAAGGCGCCGTCGGCCTTTCGAGCGGGCTGTTCTACGCGCCCGCGCGCATGGCGCCGACGCGCGAACTGGTCGAACTGGCGCGCGTCGCGGGCGCGGCGGGCGGGCTCTACGCCACGCATCTTCGCAACGAGGCCGACTATCTCGAAGACGCGGTCGAAGAAGCCCTTGAAATCGGCATGGCGGCCGATCTGCCGGTCGTCCTGTCGCACCACAAAGCGGCGGGCCGGGCGAATCACGGCAAGGTTGCAGGAACCCTGGCGCGCATCGATGCGGCGCGCCGGACCCAGCGCATCGCGCTCGACGTCTATCCATACGTCGCGTCCTCGACCGTGCTTACCGACGACCGCGTGCGCAATTCGGCCAAGGTGCTGGTCAGCTGGTCGAAGCCGATCCCCGAGGCGCAAGGCCGCGATCTCGCCGAGCTTGCCGCCGAACGCGGCCTTGGCATCGAGGCGATGTGCGCGGCGCTGCAGCCCGCAGGCGGCATCTTCTTTCTGATGGCCGAAGAGGACGTACGCCGCGTGCTGGCCTGGCCCGAGGCCATGGTCGGCTCCGACGGCCTGCCGCACGATGCGCATCCGCACCCCAGGTTGTGGGGCACCTTTCCGCGCGTGCTCGGCCACTATGCGCGCGAGCTCGGGCTTTTTTCGCTGGAGGAGGCCGTGCGCAAGATGACGAGCCTGCCCGCCAAGCGCTTCGGCTTGCGCGATCGCGGCGTGCTGCGCGCGGGCGCGTTTGCCGATGTCGCCGTGTTCGATCCGGGCGCGATCGTCGACCAAGCGAGCTTTGCCGAGCCCAAGCGCATGGCGACGGGCATCGCGCGGGTCTATGTGAACGGCGCTTGCGTGTGGCAGGCGGGGGCGCCCACCGGCAATCGGCCGGGCAAGGCGCTGGCGCACGACCGCGACGCGCTCGACTATTCGCGCTAACAGGCTGCTGAAGAAGTCGCGATTGGTTGCGCTCCGAGGGTCGGCTGGTCGGGTTTTGCACCAAGATTTTCGATCTTCGGGGGCGGTTTTCTGCGACAGGCACCTTTGATCGGCGCCA
>Ga0164290_1000188_pt1 | contig 233365 bp, 204 predicted proteins | sample Micstemetagenome_FD_108782 | JGI IMG/M metagenome (GOLD analysis project Ga0164290, IMG submission 108782) | Contaminated culture microbial community from soil near Moab, Utah, USA - Microcoleus steenstrupii SON62 (Illumina Assembly) | ecosystem: Environmental > Terrestrial > Soil > Soil crust...
CAGCCGAACTGTCTCCTTCCTAAATTCTTCCGTAAAATCTCGTCGCTCGCGTTTGCCCATAGGGTCCTCCTGTTGCGTCTAACGCTACCAGAAAGTCCCTCCACTTTTCCCGGGTAAGTCCAAGGCGCTTTGATAGAGCCCTGTAGGCCGCTCAGGATAGCCCCCCTGTCAGCTTTTTAATGCCTGCGTAAGCCGCCGGTAAGCACCGTACGGCCAAAGTGCGCATGTTCATCGGTCGCGGCCCGGGTCAAAAGGGCATGCCTTTCGAGGCATGTGATCCGGGCCGCAGCGATGTCTGGGCCTGTCAAAGCGGGCCGTGCAATTCACCGCAGGGGAATTATAATGGAAACGCAACAGGTTTCGGGTTTTGAAGCCGCCACGCCCGACGCGGGTCCGGTGGCCGCATTCGCCCAGAAGTTAAAGTCGGTTGGATTGGCGATGCGCGTACTGGTGATCGAAGACGACCGCGAAGCGGCGGAGTACCTGGTCAAGGGCCTGCGCGAAAGCGGCTACGCCGTGGACCACGCTGCCACTGGCAAGGACGGATTGTTCCTGGCCCTGTCGGAGCCCTACGACGCCATGGTGGTCGACCGCATGTTGCCCGGGCCCGACGGCCTTTCAATTGTCGAGTCCGTGCGCAAATCAAATATCACCACGCCCGTGCTGTTCCTCAGCGCCTTGGGCGAAGTGGAAGACCGGGTTGCGGGCCTCAAGGCCGGTGGCGACGATTACCTGGCCAAGCCCTATGCGTTCTCCGAATTGCTCGCCCGGCTGGAGGCGCTGCTGCGCCGCGCCGGGGCCGCGCCGGAAAACACCTTCCTGAAAGTCGGCGACCTGGAGATGGATCTGCTGGCGCGCAAAGTCACCCGCCAGGGCAAGCGCGTGTACCTGCATCCGCGCGAGTTCCGCCTGCTGGAGTATCTCATGCGCCACGCGGGCCAGGTGGTGACGCGCACCATGCTGCTGGAGAACGTGTGGGAATATCACTTCGACCCGCAGACCAACGTGATCGACGTGCACATCAGCCGCCTGCGCCAGAAGATCGACAAGCCCTTCGACACGCCGATTTTGCAGACCGTGCGCGGCGCGGGTTATAAGTTGGAAGTGTAACGCGCGTGGCTTGGTTCAAGCGCCTGCTCGGCTCCATCACGTTCCGGCTGGCGCTGCTGTACACCTTCGTCTTCGCGCTGTCGGTCGGCGCGCTGTTCTACTTCGTGTTCTGGACCACGGCGGGCTTCGCCCAGCGCCAGCTGGAAACCGCCGTGCAGGCCGAGGTGGCGGGCTTGCAGGAATCCTACGAGCGTTCGGGCACCGGCGGGCTGGTGATGGCCATCAACCGCCGGCTCGACCCCACGCAGCGCAGCGGCGCGATTTATCTGCTGGTCGACCCCGTCGGCACGCCGGTGGCGGGCAACATCGGCAGTTGGCCGCGCAACGTGGCCATCGATGACCTGTGGGTCAGCTTCAACATCCGCAGCATGGAGTGGGCGCCGGAGGAAATGGCCGAGGCGCGCGCGCTGCAGTTCTTCACGCCCGAGGGCTTCAAGCTGCTGGTGGGCCGCGACATCCGCGAGGCCCAGCGCTTCCGCGCCCAGCTGCTGCAATCGCTCAACATCGGGCTTGGCGCCACCGTGCTGATCGGTCTGCTCGGCGGCTTTCTGTTCAGCCGCACCGTCATGCGCCGCATCGAGGCGGTCAACGCCGCCTGCCGCTCGATCATGACGGGCGATCTCAGCCGGCGCGTGCCGGTGGGCAACGCGGGCGACGAACTCGGCCGCCTGTCGCAAAGCATCAACGACATGCTCGAGCAAATCGAGCGGCTCATGAGGGGAATGCAACAGGTCTCCGACAACGTCGCGCACGATTTGCGCACGCCGCTGAACAGACTTCGCAGCCGGCTTGAGGACGCCCTGCGCAAGCTCGAAGACCCCGCGCAGATTGAGGTGATCGAAAACGCCATCGCGGACGCCGACAATCTGCTGGCCACGTTCTCGGCCTTGCTGCGCATCGCGCGGGCCGAGGCGGGCTTGCAGCGCAATTTCATTCCATTGGATTTGGCCGCCATCGGCGAAGACGTGGCCGAGATGTACGGGCCCTTGGCCGAAGAGAAGGGGCTGTCGTTCACCGCGCGCTTCGAGGCCGGGCTGTGGGCCAAGGGCGAGCGCAATCTCGTCGCGCAAGCCGTCGCCAACCTGCTCGACAACGCCATCAAGTACAGCCCCGCGGGCGGCGCGGTGACGGTGGCCTCGGTGCTGCTCAAGGGCAAGCCTGCGTTCGTCGTCTCTGACACGGGGCCGGGCATTCCCGACGAGTTTAAGCCCAAGGTGCTCGAACGGCTGTTCCGCATGGAGCAAAGCCGTACCTCACCCGGAAGTGGGTTGGGTTTAAGTTTGGTGCAGGCCGTGGCCCGCTCGCACAACCTCGAACTCAAGCTCGAGGACAATCACCCGGGCCTGCGCGTGACGCTGACCTTCCCCGAGGCCGTCGCGCCGCCGGTTCAATCGCTGCGCGCTGCTGCTGCCCCGCCCGTGCTCCCCGCGCCGCCTGCAGCGCCCGACGTGAAGGCGGCGTAAATACAGAACTTGCGTAGGGCTGTTGAACGAGTAAGGCAAGCATGCCAGTATAGCCATAAGTTGTGGCGGCAAAACTGAAGTAAAACTAAAGAATTTTGCATCACGACTGGGAACGAGATTGCGGCATTTTTCGAGTCCGCATTTTCCGTCGGCAGACGCCATGAATTATGGGGGGCGTTATGCTGTCATTCTTGATGATGTTTCCAGGCCGACTTTGTCGCCGCTTTCCGTTATACAGTCTGACGTTGCTTGCGATCATGCTCGCGGGGTGCTCCGAGGTCCGCGCGCAGTCGGCCGCGCCGGCAGATCAAGGCGGGACTTTGTACGCGAATGATATTGCGCGTCTCAGTTCCGGCGTATGGGCCCTGCCGACCAACAAGAACAAGATTGATCTTAATGAGTTGTCGATGCGGTCGGGAATCGCTTCGCAAAGTATTACCGCGCCACGTCAGCTGCCGCGGCTTGCAAGTCCAGTCATACGGAATGTCGATGAAGCCGCGCTTCTGCTGAGGGGCACGCGCGTTTCCATGGTGTCTCCGCAGCAGGTCGTTCCGGAGTTGCCGAACGTGCCGCTATTCCAGGATGCGAAATTTCAGGGCATCCGAAGCGCGCTCGACGCCACTTGCCGGGAGAAGGCCAACAGTGTTCTCGCAGCCGAGGCCGCGCTTCTAAACTTGCCCCCAGGAAGTCCACTGACGTCTCTTGCCCAGTATAAGGCCGCAGCCGCAGCATACGGGCTTTCATGCTTCGCGCCGCTCAATACGGTCCCCAAGCCGATCATGGCCGTTGTTGGGATATTGGCCGTTTCCGGAGGCGGCGGCGCGTTGATGCCGTTTTGCTCTGCGACGGCCGTCGGGTCTAACCAGATCGTGAGCGCGCGGCATTGTTTTTTCAGCGAATTTGACGGCAAAGCCAAGCCGGCAGAGCTTGAGGCGTTAGAATCAGGTCAGGTCACGTTCCGCTCATTAAATCCAAGTCAACAGGACGTCAATTTTACGGTAACACCGGGTGCCGAGGCGGATTTGAGTCCGCAAGTCTTTCAACCCTATCAGGACGAAATCGTCCTGAGGACCGACTTACCCTTGCAGGCCTTCGCGGTTCGTGCGTCCGACCGCATCGCACAATCCGACGTCCCTGTGCCTCTTTGGTTGGTCGGCGCGAACGTCATGCCGAGTTTATCAAATCAATGGATAGGCAATGTTCGCGACCTGACGTGGGCTTCGGGGCCGAAAGCCTGCGCCGTCGTCGGCGTCAGCGAGACCGGATGCGCGTACCACACATGTCAAACATCTCCAAGCAGTTCGGGTGCGGGATTGCTGCGTGAAAAGAACGGCGCCGTTTATCTGGTCGCCGTGCATCATGGTCCAGCCTCGCGTGCAGGAGCATGCGAGGCGCAGGCGCCTGCTGATTTGCGGTTGAATCTCGCTGCATTATTGCCGCTCTAAACCCAGGGGGAACTCATGTGCATGCTGTTCACAGTAATACGTCGTGTCGCGACGATGTGCCTGTCTTTATGTCTTGTCGCTTCTACCGTGACGGCTGCCGAGGTCACGGGGCGCGTGCTCGCGCTGGACCAGTGTCCCGGGGATAGCATCGAGACGACCACGGGTGCCGATGCGCGAGGAGAATCATTCTTGATGTCTCTTCTGTTTCCAATCCTAAAGTTCGGCGTAGGGGCGGGACTCAAGGCTCTGGGAAGCCACTTCACCGAGGAAGCCAACGAGCAGACCGTCGACGTCATTCACCATGGCGACTACCTTTATGCCTGGAGCGATGTCTCGCCAGAACGATCAGCGGCTGGGTTTGTTCCGAAGGCCAAATGCTTGATCCTCACGTCGCAAGGCGTGGCTGACACCAAGGAGTCACTAGGCGGCCTGATCGGCGCATATGAGGCGAAGGCCACCAAAATTGATCTGACCTCCGGGGCAAAAACAGAAACTTGGAATGCTGCATCGCCGGCTCTGCTGAAGAAACTGACAGGCATGGGGTACGACTCAGCCGCAAAGACCAAGCCCGCTCTCATCGGTGTGTTCGACGTCGAAGTGTCGCAGCAGGGAACGTCCATGAGACTGCGCCCGCGATTTCTGGTCAACAGTCACAGCATTCGCGAACAGAAAGCCGATACCAAAAATCGAGACTTTACCTTTGAATTCAAGTTTCGCCGTCCGGGTACGGCCGAGCCGTTCGGCAACACACTGATCAAATTCGAGTCCGTGGAACGGCTGGTGCCCGTGACGCACCACGTCGGCGAGGGGATTTACTCGGAGTGGTTTAGCTTCCCGAAGGTTGATGAGGAAGTCTTGGCTCAAGTCGAGGCTCTCAAGAAGGCACAGGCCAGCAAGTCGAGCGCGACCAAGGACGCGATGATCTCCGGGGCGGCAGCCGTAAAATTGGGAGCAACCGAAATCACGATGCATACCAATCCGCAAACACCATGTCCGAGCTCAACGGCGATCTTGCAGCGGCTTATCGCTGCCAAGGCGAACTTGGTCGCTGAAACCGCGAAAAAAACGCCGGACGAGGCCCTAACGGCAAGATACACGCAAGAAAGCTCTTATTATAGCAGTTGCCAAGATTATCGGGCTGCAGAAGAGATCGAGAAGAGCGGATTCAAAAGCGGCTATTCCGCGCTCACCTACGACTTGTTCGTCACCGTAAAAGAGTTCCGCGAACGCCCGGTTGCAAAGTTTCTCGGCAAGCTCTTAGGCGATGATACCACGCGCACTGCGCTCACGACCGCGTTGACATCTCCGTTCGATCCCCAGGCCCGCGCCACGGCGAATGCCGCCGCGGCGACGGCTCTAGCCACCAAGCGCGGTGATCTGGAAGAGGCTATCGTTGAAGCCGAGAAGGCCGTGGTTGCTTACACCGCCGCCGCTGACGGCAGCAGCGACAAATCGACGAAATACATCGACATGGAGGCCAAGAAACGCTCTGCGAATCGGCTTGCCGACGCGCTTGGCGTGAAACGCCCATATGAAGGAGCCGGAGCTTGGGTGTTTGGGTCTGGCTGACGAGGCTGCACTCACCTCCGGTGCCGGTTTTTGAGCCGGCGCCGGAGGCACTCAAGGTGAAGTTCGCATGACTTGCGCCCATATCATGCGCTGATTTATCCGAGCGACGACGCAGCGTGGGGTTTACGCACGCGTGTCTTTCACGCTACCAAACCCCCTCATGTCCTCCCTTTCCGAGCCCCTCATTGATCTGCGCAACCCCCATGTGCGCGCCATCGCGCTCGGGCGCATGGCGGGCGTGCTGGGTTTGCAGATCATCATCGTCGCGGTCGGCTGGCAGCTCTACGAGCTGACGGGCAGCGCGCTTGCGCTGGGCGTCATCGGACTGGTGGAACTGGGCCCGGTGCTGCTGCTGATGATTCCGGCCGGCAACCTGGCCGACCGCATGGCCCGGCGCACCATGGCGGTGGGCGCGCAGCTCGTCATGGCCTGCGCCGCGTTGGGCCTGATGGCGGCCACGTCCGCCGACGCCGAACCGTGGGTGATCTACGCCATGATGGCGCTGGTGGGCGTGGCGCGCGCGTTCTCCGCGCCCTCGGTCGGCACCATTCTTCCCCAACTGCTGAAGCCCGCGCAGTTCGTCCACGCCAACGCCTGGGTGTCGTCGGGTTCGCAGTTCGCCGCGGCCCTGGGGCCGGCCATCGGCGGCTTTATCATCGCAGCGACCGGCGGCACTTTGTATGCCTACGCCGTCTCGGCCGCCTGTCAGGTCGTGTTCATTTCATTGTTGCTCACGCTGCCGCGCATCGACCCGCCGCCGAGCATGGGAAAAAGATCGCTGGCCGAGGTGCTGGCGGGCTTCACCTTTGTGCGCGACAGCCGCTTGTTTCTCGCCGCCATCACGCTCGATCTCTTCGCCGTGGTGCTGGGCGGCGTGGTGGCGCTGCTGCCCGTGTTCGCCAAGGACGTGCTCGACGTCGGGCCGACGGGCCTGGGCTGGCTGCGCGCAGCCCCTGCTTTGGGTTCGCTCACCCTGGCGCTGGTGCAAACCCGCATCCCTCCATTACAGCGCCCCGGTGCCGTCATGCTCGCCGCGTTCTTCGGCTTCGGCCTGGCGACGATCGGCTTCGGCCTGTCGCGCGACTTCACATTGTCGATGATCTGCCTATTCCTGACGGGCGCGTTTGATTCCATCAGCGTCGTGGTGCGCAGCACGCTCGAGCAGGTCATCACGCCCGACTCATTGCGCGGGCGCGTGGCGTCGATCAACTACATCTTCATCGGCCTGTCCAACGAGTTCGGCGCGTTCCGCTCAGGGGCCACCGCGGCGCTGTTCGGCGCGGTGCCGGCCACCGTGGTGGGCGGCTTCGCCGTGCTGCTGGTCGTGGGCGGCGTGATGGCCAAATGGCCGGAGTTGATGAAACTGGGCCCCTTACATACGCTTGCACCCAAACAGGAGGCGTGAGCATGCGCTTTCGCGACCAAATCGTGTGGATCACCGGTGCGTCCTCTGGGATAGGCGAGGGGCTGGCCTACGGCTTTGCACAAGAAGGCGCGAAGCTGGTGCTCTCGGCGCGGCGCGAGGCCGAGCTGGCGCGCGTGAAGGCCGCATGCGTCGGTTCACCCGACATCCTGCTGGTGCCCTTCGACATGACCGACGAGACGGGCCGGGCGCGCGCGGTGGCCGTGGCGCTGGCACACTTCGGCCATATCGACATCATGGTGCAGAACGCGGGCGTGTCGCAAAGGTCGCTCGCCAAGGACACGTCTTTGTCCATCGACCGCGCGATCATGGAGCTGGACTACTTTTCGGTCATTGCCCTGACCAAACTGATCTTGCCCCACATGATCGAACGCAAGGCCGGGCATTTCGTCGTCACCTCGTCCGTGGCGGGCAAGTTCGGCGTGCCCATGCGCAGCGCCTATTGCGCGGCCAAGCACGCGCTGCACGGCTTCTTTGAAACGCTGGCGGTGGAATGTTCGCCCTACAACATAGCCTGTTCGTTGCTGGTCATCGCCGGCGTGCAAACCGACGTGTCCAAGAACGCGCTGACGGGCGACGGCGCGCTGTGGGGCAAGATGGACGACACCCAAAGCCGCGGCATGAGCGTGGCGGAGTGCACGCGCATCATTTTAGATGGGGTTGCTGCCAAAAAACGCGAGATCAACGTGCTGGTGCCGCCGACAAATCTCTACATCTGGCTGAAACGCTTTTTGCCCGGCGTGCTGCACAATAAAATGGTGAAGCTGACCCTGGCGCGGTTCAAAAAAGGGCAGGTGGGGTTGGGGAAGTAAAACTCTGTCTTCGGCCCGGCTACGTAGCCAACTCCCCGATCCAGACCGCCTGGTCAGGCTCGGTTTCCGCCGCGATTTCGCGCAACCGGGCGATCATGCCCTTGGTCAGGTGCGTTCCCTGCCGCAGCAGGACGGTGCCTTCCTCCGCCTCGATGTTCTGGGCGAGGATCTGGCCTTCCAGCAGTTCGTTCACGCGGCATTCGCGCCGGTTCCTCATCTTCACGTCCGTCACGCCGTCCTGCGTGGCGTGCTCGCGCTTGAACTGCTCGAGTTTCTGCTCAAGCTCGGCCTGGCGCTTGATCACTTTCGACCGCGACAGGATCGTCCAGCGCGGAATCTTGGCGGGCTTGTTGTCGCCGTCGCCGAAGGGCGACTGCGCCGCCGGCAGCTTGATGCCGCGATAGTAGTCGGGGTCCTTCAGTTCGATGGGCCGCTTGAACACCCTGTCGATGGTCTGAAACAGCTTCTCCGGCGCGATCGGCTTGACCACATAGCCGTGCACGTCCAGCGCCATGGCCGTCTTGACGACGTCCGTATCGGCGTGGCCGGTCAGCATGATGAAGGGCTGTTCGCGCGGAATGCGCGGATTGACCCCCAGCCGGACAGCCTGGAGGAGTTGCAGCCCGTTGACGGGCTTCATGTTGAAGTCGGCGATGATGCAGTCGATCTGGGTGAAATTGTCCTTGACCGAACGCAACGCCTTTTCGCCGTCGCCCGCCTTCATGATCAGCCCGGGGTTGCACTGCTTGAGCATGCGCTCGATCATGCCGAGCATGAAGGTTTCGTCATCGACGATCAAAAATCTTTTTGATGAATAATCCGGTTTCTTGTCCATCACTCCCCCTGGGCAACGCGCGTTGCCGCATCGGATACTATAAACTACTCACATACGCCGCAACGGCTTCGAACTGCGCGCGCGCGACCGGCGTCAGCTTCTTGATGGTGTCCCAATCGGCGGTCTTGCCCGCGGTCTCGAGGGCGAGGCAGGTATCGGCGAGCGCATGCGCCCCCACCGTGCGGGCCGAGGACTTCAGCTTGTGCGCGGCGTCCTTCACGCCGGGCGCATCGCGGCCGTCGCAGGCCGAGAGCATGTCGGCGATGATGTCGCGCGACGGCTCGGCGAACGATTGCAGAATCTCCTTGAACGTCTCCTCGTCGTCGCCGAAGACGTCCTTGATCGCGCGCTCGTCGATCACGGCGTCTTGGGGCTTGTTCGACGCCTGCGCCGGCGCGACCCCGGTGTCGGCTTCGGGCTTTTGCTCGGTGCTCATGCCCGACGCGGGCATCCATTTCTTCAGGGCCGCGACCAGGGCGGGCATGACAATGGGCTTGCTGACATAATCGTCCATGCCGGCGGCAAGGCAGCGTTCCGCCTCGCCCTGCAAGGCGTTGGCGGTCACCGCGATGATCGGCAGGCGTTGCCCCGAACCACGCTCATGCTCGCGGATTTTTCCCGTCAGCTCATAGCCGTCCATTTCGGGCATGTGGCAGTCCGTCAGCAGCAGCGCATGACGGCCGGTGCGGTAGGCGTTCAGGGCCTCGGCCCCGTTGTTGACGATCTCGCAGGTATATCCGATCAGATTCAGCTGCCGCCGGATCACGTCCTGATTGGTGAGGTTGTCTTCCGCCAGAAGGATGAGCTGGCCCCGGGCCAGGGCTTCCTCGACCGTCGGGGCTTTGGACGGCTTGAGCCGCGCGGCGTCGTCCTCGGTCTTGATCTCGGGGCTGGCGCGTCCCGCCGCCACCGCGACGGCGGTGATGATCCGGTAGCGCACCAGCGGATTGACGTCGATCGACACGACGTCCTTATCGATGATGCGCGCGCCGCGGTGCTGGTAGTCCTGAAGCACGATCATGGTATTTTTCGCCACGGACCGGCGCAGGGCGGCCATCGCCTTCTCTTGGCGGGCGGTGTCGAGGCCGAGGTCCAGCACGATGGAGTCAAACGCTGCGCCGCCCCCGGAGGTCAGCACGGCCAAGGCGTCGTCGAGGTCCGTCGCGGTCGTCACCTCCGCACCCCAATGCCGGATGTAAGCCGCGATGGCCTCGCCGCGCGGGCCTTGGCTGCCCACCAGCAGGACGCGCAGTCCGTGCAGGTCGCGCTCCTTCTGGCGCGGCTTCACGCCCTCGATTTCCTGGAAGGGTAATTCAACCCAGAACGTCGAGCCGTGTCCTTCCCGGCTGTCGACGCCGATCAGGCCGCCCATCATCTCGGTCAACCGCTTGCAGATGGCCAGGCCCAGTCCGGTGCCGCCGAATTTCCGGGTGGTGGAGGTCTCGGCCTGGCTGAAGGCCTGGAACAGCTTGGCCTGATTTTCCTTGCTGATGCCGATGCCGCTGTCGATCAAGTCGAAGCGCACCCAGGTGCGCCCGTCGTCCGACCTTGCCGACGGAACCGCCCTGATCTGCACGTCCTTCCCGTCCGAGAATTTCACCGCGTTGCCGCCGAGATTAAACAGAATTTGGCGCAACCGGGTCGGGTCGCCGCGCACCGCCGCCGGAAGCTGCGGATCAACGAAGACATGGATGCGCACGCCCTTCTTCACTGCATTGGGCGTCAACGTCGCCGCCACACCTTCGACCGCATCGACGATCGACATCGAGACGGTTTCCAAGTCCAGCTTTCCCGCCTCGATCTTCGAGAAGTCGAGGATGTCGTTGATCACCGTGATCAGCGCGTTGCCTGATTCACGGATCGTGCGCAGCATGTGCTTTTGCTCGTCGTCGAGCGAGGTCTGCGCCAGGACGTCGGCCATGCCGGTGATGCCGTTCATCGGGGTGCGGATTTCATGGCTCATGGAGGCCAGGAAGTCGCTTTTCGCCTTGGTCGCCGCCTCGGCGGCGTCCCGGGCCTCGCGCACGGCTTTCTCCGCCTCCTTTTGGTCGGTGACGTCGCGGATGGCCGCGACGACCACGGACCTGTCGCCTGCCTTGACGGGGCTGAGCGCGATGGCGACGGGTATTTCTTGTCCGGATTTTGTCCGCGCGAACAGTTCGCGGCCCGCGCCCATGAAGCGGACTTGGCCCGCCTCGAAGAACCCGCGGACTTGCGACCCGTGCCCGGTCAAGTACCGCTTGGGTATGAGAATTTCCAACGACTGTCCAATGAGTTCGGAGGCCGCGTAACCAAGAATGCGTGTGACTTGGTCGTTCACATACTCGATCTTGCTGTCGGAGCGCACGATGATGATCGGGTCGGGCGCACCGGCCAGGATCGCGTCGGTGCGCGTGCGTTCGGCCTTGGCGTCGGACAACGCGTCCTTGATCTCGCGTTGCAGGCGCTTGTTTTCGGTCACGTCGCGCAGCGAGACGATGACCATGCGTTCGCCGCGATAGTCCATGGGGCTGAGCGAGATCTCCACCGGAATCTCGCGTAGGCTCTTGGTCACGACGGTCAGTTCGCGGTTGCTGCCCATTTGGCGGGCCTGGCCGGCGGCGAAGAAATCGCGCATGTGGCCGGGGTGGCGCGCCCGCGCCGCGGCCGGGACGAGGCGTTCGACCGATGCGCCGATCAGTTCCTCAGGCGTGAACCCCAGCATCGCCACGCCTTGGCGGTTGACGTAGTCGATCGTCCCGTCGCGGCGCACGATGATCGCCGGGTCGGGCGAGGAATCGATGATCGTGCGTGCGCGCCCGCGCTCGGCCTCGGCCTGCGTCAAGGCGTCCTGCAGCTCCGTCTCCATGCGCTTGCGCTCGACGTTCTCACTCTTCAGGCGGCGGTTGAGTGCCGAGATGCGCGAGAGGATCGCCGAGGCCAATGCCCCGAACGCGAGCAGTCCCGCCAAACTGTATTTCAACCATTGCGGAATTCCGGCTTGCGCCAGGCCGAAGATCATTCCCTGCGGAACGACGGCCGCCGTCATCATGCCGAGGTCCTGGTACGACTGTGCGATCCTCTGCCAACGCTCCGGGTTCTGGTATCCCAGCTCGACCAGATTGGGCTGTACGAGTGCATCGGTTTCGTTGGCCTCGAACAGCAGTGCTTCGCGCTTCTTCTTGTCGGAATACCGGCGCAGGATCAGATCAACCGTCGCCTCCTTGTTAGCCAGCGCATACTGCCAGCCTTTCAGGCTTGCCGCGCGGAACGCAGCCGCGCGTTCGGGGTTTTGAGCAATACGCCGTTCGGACGCGCACAAAATGTCGCCGTAGAAATCGATGCCGACCGCGCGCGGCGAAAAAGCATGGTACGGCTCGCCCATCTCCTCCAACACGAACGGCTCGTTGGTGCTGTAGGCCACCATGGCGTCGGCCTTCCCGCTCAACAGGTCCCTGGGGTCACCGTCATGGGCGACGCGGGGCAATGCCGCATAGTCCACGCCGACGCGCTTGAGCATGGCCGCCAGTTCATCGCTGCCGGGCGTATCCATGAAGGGACGCCCGGCGATCTGGGCGACGTTGGTGATGCCCGAGACACGTGTCGTCAGGATCACCGCGGCGGAATGTTGAAACACCACCGCCAGCGAGATGAGTTTCGGATCGGCCGGACTGCGCAGAAGGATGCCCGAGGTGCAGACGCCGAAATCGGCCTTGCCCGAGGCGACGTCCGCGGCGGGATCGATGTTGGGGCCGCCTTCGCGGAGTTCGACGTCGAAGCCCGCGTCGCGGTAATAGCCCTGCTCAAGGGCCTGATAGTAGCCGGCGAACTGAAACTGATGCAGCCACTTGAGTTGCAGGGACACGGCGTCTTGCGCGCGCGCCTCATGCAGACCGGTCATCGATGCGAAGAGACCGAGGATGCCGATGAGCATCATGCGCCGCTGAGCGCGGCTCAGGACGCGATCGTGATTGATTTGGCGCATCGGCCACCCCCGTCGTACGCGGCATAACGTGTGCCGCGCTGTCTTTATTTACTTTCTCGCCAGGACGAACAGAACCTCTGTTTGCCCCACACCTTTCAAATCCACAACGCCCCTCGGCTCTAGCAGAAAATCGTCCTCGATCGCATCGGCGAAATGCCGTGAAATCAACACGCGTCCCGGTGCGCTGGCCGTTTGCAGGCGCGCCGCGGCGTTGACCGTATCACCCCACACGTCGAAGACCGAGCGGCGTCCTTTAAGCACCCCGGCGATGAGGTGCCCGCGCTCGATGCCGATCCGCATGCGGAAGGGCACCGCCAAGGCGTCCTGAAGCGCGTCGAGCTGCTTTATCGTCGCCAACGCGAAATCCGCCATGCGCGCGAGGTGAGATGTGTCGCTCTCGCCGATGCCGCTGACGGCCATGTAGGCGTCGCCGAGCGTCTTGATCTTCTCGATGCCGTGGGTTTCCGCCAGACGATCCAAGGCCAGGAAAATGCGGTTGAGATTCTCCACGACGATGCGCGATTCAAGCCTTGCGCAAATGCTGGAAAACCCGACGAGGTCGGCGAACAGCACCGACACATCGGCAAGGTCATCGACGATCTCGGTTTCTCCGTCCTTGAGCCTGCTGACGATGTAGTTGGGCAGGATGTCGTGCAGCAACTGCTGATAACGGTCGCGCTCCAGCTCATTTTGACGGGTGAGGTGCCGAATTTCGATGACGTTGCGGATGCGGCTCAGCAACTCTTCCTTGCGCGGTGGTTTGACCAGATAATCCCGCGCTCCCCGTTCAAGCGCGTCGTCACGAACGCGCAGATCGGTATCGCCCGTCATCACGATGACCGGGGCGTAGGCGTGCCGGTCGATTTTCTTCAGCCGGTCGATGATCTCGACGCCGCTGAGATGGGGCATATGCATGTCGAGCAGGATCAGGTCGAAGTCATGTTCGCGATGAAGCGCCTCGACCGCGCGCGGATCGGACTGCGCCGTGATGTTTTCGTATCCGGCCGTGCGCAGAAGCCGCTCCAGGTAGGTGAGGTGGAAGGGCTCGTCGTCGACGATCAAAATCCTGGCGTCGGCGAATGCCGCAACACTTGGTGACGTGATGGTGGGTGCTGCCAATGTTTCCCCGCGGCAGTGCTTTGATGGTCAGTTATCATAAGCTTACAACCTATACGGTTGAGGCGATAGTACTTATGTAATATCAATGGCTTAACGGAGCGCTGCGACACCCAAACGGCAACTGTCCCGCGGCAAGGTGGGGGATAGGTTACGCCGCCTTGCGCGTCTTGGCGCGCACCGGCGCACGGCGTCCGCGCGCGAAGTTCGACCGCAGCCCGCCGCCGAAGGCCGCCATGACCTTGAGCACCGTGGACAACTCCGGTTTGCCCTTCGCGCTCAGCGTTTTGTATAGCTGCTCGCGCGCCAGGCCCGTGGCCTTGGCGATCTTGGTCATGCCGCGGGCGCGGGCCACATCGCCCAGCGCCTCGGCGATGCGCGAGGTGTCGGCGCTTTCAAATGCGGCGTCCAGATACGCCGCGATCATCTCGTCGCTGTCGAGATAATCGGCGACGTCGTAGGGTTTGGTTTTCAGGCTCATTCAATTCCTCGCTTCACCATCTCCATGGCTCGAATTATGTCGCGCCGCTGCGTGGACTTGTCGCCGCCGCACAGCAGGAGAACGAACGCAGCGCCCCGCCGTGTGAAGTACAGCCGGTATCCAGGCCCAGCGCTGATCCGCAGTTCGCTCACGCCCTGACCGAGCAGCTTCACGTCACCATAATTGCCCTCGCGCAACCGCCGGATGCGCTCGAAAATCCGGGTCTTGGCCTGCAGGTCGCGTAAGCCTTTCAGCCATGCATCGAACTCGTCGGTGACCTCGACCTGGATCATTGGCCTATCTGTAATCTATAAATTACACTAGCACAAGGGTGATATACGGTTGGGCGGGGAAGGGGAGAATAATTGCTCTGACCCTGACTCGCCAAACCCCTCACCGCCTCGCGTGTGCTCGGCACCCTCTCCCCTGTAGGGGAGAGGGTTGGGGTGAGGGGTCGCTATCCCTTCCTGCAATAAATCGTTCGTACTTCGTAGATCTGCCTCGGGCCTTCGCTCACCTCGAAGCCCACGCGCTTGAGCAGCGCCGTGAACTCCATGGTCACGAAGTCGAGCGCGAAGGGTTCGCCGTTGTCGGTTTTGTCGATCTCGAAGAAGTAGCGCATGAACGGCGGGAAGGATTTCACGTCGTAGGGGAAATCAAAAATCGAAAACGTGCCGCCGGGGCGCAGTTGGCGGTGCACCTCGCGGAGAATTTTTTCTATTCTGTCGTTCTGCACTTCGTGGAACAGAATGTAGCTGGTGATCATGTCGAAGTGGCCGTCGGGGAACTTCGCGTCTTCCGCGTTTCTCTGGCTGAAGTTCACCGCCACGCCCAAGTCCACCGCGCGCTTGTGGGCGTAGCGCACCATGGCCGCGCTCGTGTCGATGCCCCACACCTCGGCGTCGGGAAAGCGCTCTTTCATGCCCACGGTCAGCTGGCCCACGGACACGCCGATGTCGAGGATGCGCTTGACCTTGCCGTCCTCGGGCACCAGTGCGGCCTTGGCGCAGCCCAAGTGGCCTTCGTCTTGCGTGTTCTTGCCGATGAAAAAAGATTGTGTTCCGCCGTAGTACCAATAGCCCGCCAACGGATCGGACCAATACCCGCCGGGCTGGATGTGGATCGGGTGCTTGACGTAGTCGGGTGCGTCGAAGTTCGCGTCGTACTCCACGCTGCCGGGGCCTTTCTTGTCGTAGGCGGCCAACTCGTCCAAATATTTCTGCGGCTCGGCGGTGTATTGTTCGCGCAAGCCCCGCCAGGTCATCTCCTGCAGCGTGCGCATCATGCGGTTGCGAACGGCGATCTGCGGCACGGGGTCGAAGACGGCGCGGATGTCATTGATGCGGCTCATGTCGCGGCCCTTGGCCGTGGCGGCCTCCATGGCCTTGTTGGCCGCGGCCATGGCGGCCGGCCGCGTGCCCACTTGCGCGAAGGTGCGCACGCCCTCGCAAAACTCCAGGTAGTTCTCGGCATTCAGCGTCGGCTCGCGTTCCCAGCGGCCGATCCAGCCGCGATCTGCAACCTGAGCCATCTTCACATCTCCCTATTCCCGCAGCGGCATTCAGGCAAAAAGTCTACGCTTCTGAATGGGATACGGCAACGAAGCCCGGCTTCGATTTCGGCGCGCGTTCACCTCTTGGGTGTAGGGCGGAGAATATTCTTCTCGTTTAGGGTCCACCCCGGGTGCACAGTCGCCCATCGCCAATAATAATAAGTCGGCGAGGGGGATCTTTGCGCGTCTTGAACGTGATGCTCAGCCGGGGGCTGGGCGGGGTTCAGTCTGCGTTCGTCGGTTACACCAAACTCCTGCGCCACTTGGGCCACGAGGTGGACTGCTGCGTCGCGCCTTCGGCCCCGGTCACGGCCTATCTGCCGGCGGCCGTGAACATCGTGCGTTTGCGCAACTGGTTCGAGCGCGACCCCGTGGCCGTGTGGCGCGCGGCGAAGCTGCTGCATACCGAGCGACCCGACGTGGTCATGGTCCACGGCAAGCGCGCCCTGATGTTGTTCGACCTGGCGCGCCGTTTCGCAGGGCTCAACGTGCCGCTGGTCAACGTGCTGCATCGTCATCGCTTGAAGCACATCGCGCGCGCGGATTTGAACATCTGCGTCAGCGATGCCTTGCGCGCCGCCGCCGCCGCGGCGGGCGTAGAGAAGACCAAGCTGGCCTACGTGCCCAACTTCCTGACGGGTGATCTGCCGGAGCAGATCAAGCCGACGTGGAACGACCCGCCGGTGATCGGCTTTCTGGGGCGCATGGTGCCCGAGAAGGGCCTCGATATTCTCATCGAGGCGCTGGCGCAGTTGAAAAGTTCCGGCGTGCGCTTCACCGCGCGTATCGGCGGCGACGGCGCGACGCGCATAACATGCGCCGATCTGGCGCGCGCGCGCGGGCTGAATGCCGCCGACGTGCAGTGGCTGGGCTGGGTCGAGGATATTCCGGCCTTTCACCGTTCCATCGACATGATGTGCGTGCCCTCGCGCTGGGAGTCCTTCGGGCTGGTCATCTTGGGCGCGTTCAAGGGCGGCGTGCCCGTCATCGCCACGCGCACCACCGGGCCCGCCAGCCTGATCATCGACAAAAGCAACGGACTGCTGTGCGAGATCGACGCCAAGGACATCGCGCATAAACTTCGCACGCTGATCGAAAACCCGGACCTCGCATCCCGTCTTTCGGAACAAGCGCTGCGCGACGTGATGCAGTACGAATTCGACGCCGTGGCGCCGAAGGTCGATGCGCTGCTGACGGGTCTGGTCAAGGGCCTCAGCCGCGCGAGCCAAGAACACCCATCGCCCGCCGCCACCGGCGCGTAAGGTCGATCCACAGCCGTTGGGATGACGTTTCGATGCGCTTGACGTCGAACAGCGTCACCTCGCCGCAAGCCGACAACGTGTGCAACCCGTCGAATCCCTCGGCGCTGAGGGTGCGCGTGAGCGAGCAGCGAAAAACTTTCTCGGTCAGTTCGTCGATGCGCAAAATGTTCACCGCGCCGCCGTAAGTTCGGGTGCAGTCCTGCGTCGGCAGATATAATGCGCCCGCGTGCATGAACGGCGCGCCGCCGGGCCGCGCGGAGTCCAAGGCGTTACGTATGGGGTTCAGCGGGTGGGGCGTCCACGGCCCGGTGAGGCTGTCGGCAAACGCCGCATGCAGTTCCTTCATGGCCCGACGATCGGGGCCCGGCTGGGCGTAGAACATCCACCATTTACCAGCGTGTTTCACCACGCTCGCGTCGATGGCCGGACCATCAAGCAGGTCGCACACCGGCTCCCAGCCGTTGGGGAAATTCCGCGCGCGGTAGAGCGTCAGCTTGCCCGACTTATAGGCCTCCGGCAGCATGAACACGTCCGCGCCGTCCTCGATGATGAACGGATACGACAGATGATGCGCCGTGCTCAGCGCCGGGGCCTGCTCGATCAGCGCCAGGTTTTTGTCGTAGGTGAAGCGGCGGATGACGCCGTGCTTGTCGCGATAGTCGTAGGCCTCGACGAACACATGCAGGTGATCGCCGCGCCAGAGTCCAAAAGGATCAGCCAGAAAACAAAACGGCGGCTGTTCGGGCAGCCATACGGCATCTTTCAGTAGCGCGGCACCGTCCGCCACACCGCTGATGGGCGTGCGCGCGATCCCTGCGCGCCAAATGTCGGTCGTGGATGCGCCCCAACTCATGCTGGTTCTTGGTCCCCCGAGCGCTATGATGGCGCGTTTTCATGCATTTGTCTGCGGACCCTCTCTTTTGACACTCTCTCTTTCAATTTTAATCGCGGTGCTGCCGCTGCTGGGCCTGCTCAGCGCCATGGCCATGACGCCCGCGCTGATCATCGCCGCCGTGCTGCTGGCCGCGTTGGCCGGCTGGCGCGCCGTGCTGGACCACCCGCATCGCCCATTGTGGATCGCGCTGGGTGCGGGCCTGGCCTGGGCCGTGCTCAGCGCGGCGTGGTCGATCACGCCGGGCACCTCCGCGCTCACGGCCTTGCGCGTCGGCGTGCTCATGGCCCTGGGGGCCGCGGCTTATATATATGCGGGCCGTGTGGCGCTCTCGCCGCGCGCCGGGCTGGGCCTGGCGCTGGCGCTGGTCGTGTGCATCACGGCGCTGCTGACCGAGTTGATCCCCGGCGGCGGGGTGCTCCGTTGGGCCCACGGCGCGCTGGGCCTGGAGTACGCCCGCTTCATCGACAAGAACATCAATCGCGGGCTGTGTGCGCTCGTCATCCTCTCCTGGCCCGCCATGGTCGTGCTACAAACCGCCGGACAGGGGCGCATTGCGCTGGTGCTGCCCGCCTTGCTCGCCGTGCCGGTGTTTGGCTTCGACAGCCGCTCGGCGCAGCTCGCGCTCGTCATGGGCCTGCTTGCGTACCTGGCCGTGCGCGCCGCACCGAAATTCATGCCGCGCGCTCTGGCCATCGTCATTCCCGCCGCGCTGATCATCTGGCCCATCGCGTTTCCGCTGCTCGACCGTGCGCTGTTCTCCGAGGCGGCCATCTACGACGCGCTGCCCGGCACCGCGCAGCACCGCGTCGAGATCTGGCGGTTTGTCACCGAGCGCATCGCGGAAAAGCCAATGTTGGGCTGGGGCATGGACACCTCGCGCGCCATGCCCGGCGGCGACGTGATGTACCAAGGCGAGCGCAAGTATCTGCCGCTGCACCCCCACAACAGCGCGCTGCAAATTCTGCTGGAACTGGGCGTGGTGGGCTTCGCGCTCGCCGTGGGCCTCGTGGCGCTGGCCTTGCGCCGCTGGGCCGCGGTTGATGCGCCGCCCCATGCCCAAGCCGCCGCTGCCGGGCTCATCGTCGCCTACCTGTGCATCGGCTTCACCGCCTTCGGCGTGTGGCAATGCTGGTGGATCGCGCTGGGCTGGCTGGCCGCCGTGCTGGGACGGGGGTGGGGGCATGAAAAAACTTAAAAGTCCAGCCCATCATACCGTTTACCGCTAAGCGATAATCGGTATAGTACGCCATGATCGTTTCGTTTCGGGACCGGGAGACGCAGCGTTTCTTCAACGGCGAGGTCGTCGCCCGTTTTCGGGTGTTCACGGACCAAGCCGCGCGGCGGCTGCAAGTCCTCGACGATGCGACCAGCGTTCATGACCTGGCGGCGCTGCGCTCCAACCGCTTCGAGGCGTTGAAGGGCGACCGCAAAGGCCAGTTCAGCATCCGCATCAATCTTCAGTGGCGGATATGTTTCAAGTTTCACGACGGAGAAGCCCACGATGTCGAAATCGTCGACTACCATTAAGGCCGGGCGCAACAAGCTGCCCGCCGTCCACCCCGGTGCCGTCCTGCAGGACGAACTGGCGGAGCGCGCTCTCTCGGCCAGCGCGCTGGCCCGCGCGTTGGATGTTCCCGTCACGCGCATCACCGATGTGCTCAACGCCCGGCGCGGCGTCAGCGCCGACACAGCACTGCGGCTGGCGCGCTATTTCGGCGGCAGTGCGAATTTCTGGCTTAATCTCCAGCAAAGCTACGACCTGAAGATAGCCGAAGCCTCTATCGGCGGCACGGTTTTGAGGAAAATTACCCCCGCGGCGGCCTGAACCTGGCTGTTTCATCGGACTCCGCCCCTTGCGCGGGGACCGGCCCGGGGCCAGACTTTGCGCCTGTCCCATTGAAAGGACGCCGCGCCATGAACCGCATTAGCTTGGTTATCGCCGCCATGATTCTCGCCGCGCCCACCGCCGCAACCGCCGCCGCCTTCAAGGCCGGGGATTACCGCCTCAGCGTCGCAACGCCCTTGGGCGAATTGCCGATCAATCTCAAACTTGAGCAAAAGAACGGCGCCCAAGGTGGACAATGGACCGCGGCCTACATCAACGGCCCGGAGGTCATGCCGGCCGAGGCCGTCACGGTGTCGGGCGACGCGCTCACGGTTTCATTTCCGTCCTACGGTTCCAAGCTTGAGGCCAAGCTCGACGACGCCGGCACGGTCACGGGTACGCTGACGTTCACGCGCGCGTCCGGCCCCGTCGAAGTTCCCGTCACCGGCAAGGCGGGCGTGTCGTACCGCTTCTTCCCCGAGGCGGCCAAGCAGCACGCCGATGTGGGCGGGCGCTGGGCCGTCAGCGTGCCGTCGGCCGACGGCAAAGCCGCGCCCCGGCCCGGCATCGGCGAATTCACGCAAACCGCCGGCAAAATTCACGGCGCGATCATGTACACCAACGCCGATTCCCGCTGGCTCGCGGGCGAAGTGCGGGGAAATGAAATTTACATGTCGATCTTCGACGGCGGCACCGGCTCGCTGTTGCGCGCCACGTTGCAACCCGATGGCACGCTGAGCGGTTCGACGCTGATGGTCGTGGGCAATCTGCGCACCGACTGGACCGCCAAAAAAGATGCGACAGCCGCGCTGCCCGACCCGACGAAGCTCACCTACCTCAAGCCAGGCTACGACAAGTTCGCATTCTCGTTCCCGGACTTGGACGGCAAGATGGTCTCGCTCGACGACGCGCGCTTCAAGGGCAAGGTGACCATCATCACCATCGGCGGTTCATGGTGCCCCACCTGCCACGACGAGGCGGCGTTCATCGCGCCCTTCATCCGCGAGAACCGCGCGCGCGGCGTGGAAGGCGTTGCGTTGCAGTACGAATTCTCGCCCGACTTCGCCAAGGCGGCGGCGGCCTGCCGCAACTTCGCGAAAAGATACGGCATCGACTTCCCGATGCTGATCGCGGGCACCGCCGACAAAGAAGCCGCCTCGCGCACCCTGCCCATGATCAACGCCGTGCTGGTGTACCCCACCATGATCGTGGTCGACCGCAAAGGAAGGGTGCGCCAGATCCACACCAGCTTCCCCGGCCCCGCCACGGGCGTGCACCACGAGACCTTCAAGCGCGAGTTCAACCACCTGATCGACGGGCTGGTGGCGGAAGGCGTGTAAGAGCTTTCGCCATCCAGGGCCCCAATCTCCGGCCGTGCGTATCATTCCTGGATCCTGGTTGAAGAGCCCAGGCAGCTCTTGGAGCCGCCATGAGAGGCGCGCCATATCGTGAGACTACGCCTAACCTGCATGCGGATCGACTGACGGCATCACGTCATTTTAGCAGGCGCGCCAAGGCTTCGGGCTGGTATTGCGCGGCGTATTCAGCCGAGGGCTTGATCGGCTTGATGATGTCGATCAGTACGCCGTTGGGGTCTGCGGTGATGAAGTGCCTTTGGCCGAACTCTTCGTCGCGCAGGTCAAGCACGATGGGCAGCCCCGCCGCCTTGGCGCGGGCGTACTCTGCGTCGGGGTCATCGACTTCGAAGTTGATGATCAGCCCGGCCACCGCCTTGCGCGCCGCGGCCGGCACCGTCGGGTGCGTTGCCTCGACAATCGCAAGGTTGATCTTGGCGTCTTCGGATGATTGAAGATGCACGTACCAATCGGCTTCGAACAGCGCGGTGAACCGGAAGTGGGTTTGGTAGAACCGCGCCGACCCGGCGACGTCCGAGGTCATGATCACGGGGTAATAGCTGTTGGCTTTCATGCGGCGGTCCTTTAGGCCAAAATAGTGGGCGATTTCCCGCCCTCAATATACATACAGGCTGCATGTATGCAAACAAGAAAGCGCCCGACCCAAGATGAAAGAACCGAGGCCATGCGCGCGGCCCTGATCGCCGCGGCGCGGCGCTTATTCATTGAACGTGGCTATGCCGACACCGGCACGCCGGCCATTGTCGCGGCGGCCGGCGTCACCCGTGGCGCGCTCTATCACCATTTCAAGGACAAGCGCGACTTGTTCCGCGCCGTGGTGGAGGCCGAAGCGAGAGCCGTCGCCGCGGACATCGAACGCACGGCGCGCAGCGCCGCGGCGCCTGTTCAGGCGCTCAGCGAAGGAGGAAATGCATTTTACAAGGCGATGGCGGTCGCCGGACGCACCCGCCTGCTGCTCATCGATGCACCCGCCGTGCTGGGCCGGGCCGAGCTCGATGACATCGACGCCAGGCACGGCGCGCGCACGCTTCGTCATGGGCTGCGCTCCGCGATGACGGCGGGCGCGATCAGGCGCCTGCCGATCCAAGCGCTGACCACGCTGTTATCCGCGCTGTTTGATCGCGGGGCGTTGGCGATCGAGGGCGGCGTGCCGTCGAGCGAGGTGCGGCGCGTGACGACGGCGCTGCTCGATGGCCTGGCTCCTCCGGCTAAAGATCAGCGCTGAGCTTGCCCGGGTGTCGGAGCGATTCTGGTCTATGGGAGTTGCCTTGGCGTAGGCTGGTCGCCGAAGGAGTCTGAAACTTTTCTGTCATGCCAAGGCTTGCTGGCCGGCGTGACGGTTGGGTCTTGGGCGCGGACGGACCATCGGCTAAAATGACCCAAAACAGACGGCTAACACGCCGTCGGGGGTCATGTCGAAAGCCGGTGGTTTTTCCTGGGCCGAACGTCGTTTTCTCGCCGGCATCGCACTGTTGCTCGGCTTGCGCCAGTTCGCCCTGCTGCTGGCGCTTCCTTTCATCGCGCTCTACGGCGCCGCGCTCGACGGAGGAACGCCCGCGTTGATCGGGCTGTCTCTGGGAATCTACGGCCTCATGCAGGGCCTGCTGCAAATTCCTTTCGCCCGGTGGAGCGACCGGCTTGGCCGCAAAAGCCTGGTCGTATGCGGCACGCTGATGCTGGTCGCGGGGCTGGCCCTGGCGGCGGCGGCCGAGGACATGGCGACGTTTATCGCGGCGCGCGCGCTGCAGGGGGCCGGCGCGGTGTCGGGCGTCGCCTACGCCTGGATCGGCGAGGCCACAGCGCCCGAGGCGCGCAACCGCGCGATGGGCGTCGTCGGCGCGGTCACCGCCGTCGCGGCCGTGCTGAGCTTCATCGGCGGGCCGCTGCTCTACCGCGTTCTGACGCTGCCCCAGATCTTCATGGTCTGCGCCGGCCTGGCGGGGCTTGTGCTGCTTTATGTGCTCGTCGGCATGCCCGCCGGCGCCGCGCGGCCCGCCGCGGCCCGCACGCCTGCGCCGCTGAGGCCTCTGCTCGCCGACGGGCAAGTGCGGCGGTTCGCCGTCGCCGGTTTTCTGCTCAACTTCGTCCTGATGAGCTTCGTCTTCGTCATGCCGGTGCTGGCCGATCAAGTGCTCGGCGCGCGGGAGATGTGGAAGATCCTCATCCCCGCCACGCTCGCCGGTGTTCTCGCCGTGCGCATCGCCGCGCCGCTGGCCGATGGCGGCTGGTACAAGCGCACCGCCGCGCTGGCCTTCGGGCTTTTCCTGCCTGCCGCGTTCTGGCTGTTGATCGGTCACGCCGTCGCCCTTGCCGTCGGTTCCGCGTTCTTCATGGCCGGATACTTCATCCTCACCGCGCTGTTGCCCGCCGGGGTGACCCGCTCGGTCGATGAAACCGCCCAGGGAACGGCGTCGGGCATCCTGCAAAGCGCGCAGTTCCTGGGCGCGTTCCTGGGCGGGGTGCTGAGCGGCGTGCTCTGGCAGGTTCATCCCGGCGCGGTCCTCGGGCTGTTGATCGCCGCCGCCGGCGGCGGGCTGTTCGTCATGTTGCGGTTGTCCACGGAACAAGGGAGTCGGGCGCGTGCTGGCGCGATGGTTGACCAAACTTAAAGCGGTACATGCCGCCAAGACCCCGGCCGAACGCGAGGCCGTGTACCGGCTGCGCTATCAGGTCTTCGTCGGCGAGTTGAAGCGCAAGCTTCCCGGCGTCGATCACGCGCGCGGATGGCTCACCGACGCGGACGACGAACGCCCTGGAACAATCCTGTTTTATACCGGCGCGCCCGACGACGTGACCGGAACCATCCGCGTGCGCGTCTGGCCGCCCGGCGGCGTTCCCGCCAAGGAAGCCGGTCAGTATTCCATGGCGCGGTTTCCCGGGATCGAACGCCTGGCGACGGCCGACCTCGGCCGCTTGACGGTGAAGCCGGGCGAGCGCGGCATGCTGATTCTGCCGGCCCTGGTGCGCGCCTGCTACGAGCAGCTCGCCGGTCCCGGCGGCGTCGACCTCGTCTTCTGCTATTGCGCGCCCGGCCTCGTGCGGTCGTACCGTAGCCTGGGCATGGTGCCCTACGGCGGCAGTTTGATCGACACCGGCTCGGGCCCCGTTCAAATACCGCTGGTCTGCGTGCTCTCGGACGCCGCGGCGTTGCGGCGCGCGAAGTCGTTCCTGGCGCCGTTGGTCAAGACCTACTTCGGCGCGGGCAAGCGCCCGCCGCTTGACGTAACGCCCTTCGCGCACCTGCTCAATCCCGACAACATCCCGGTCCAATCCGATCCGGCGAAGATCTGGGAGGAGATCGCCGACTCCCTCAAGGCCGAGACGCCCGACTCCGCCTTCTTCGGCCTGTCGCCCAAGGTGATGAAGAAGCTGGCGCGCGCGGGCTTTCTGCTCAACTTCGAGCGCGGCCAACTGGTGTTCCGCGAGGGCACCAAGGAGCACGAGGTCTATGTCGTGGTCGAGGGAACCTTCGAGGTGTTCCAGGAGGACCGCCGCATCGCCCTGCTCGGTGCGGGCGAACTCATCGGCGAGATCGCCTTCTTCACCCAGTCGGGCGAGGGCCGGCGCATCGCCTCGGTGCGCGCCTTCACCGACGGACGCCTGTTGGTGCTGCGCCGAAGGTTCCTGCGCGAATTGAACCGCGACGACCCGGACGCCGGCTACCAGATCTTGATGAACATGAGCCGCATCATGGCCGAACGGCTTTCCAAACCCGCGCGGGACGACGACGTGAGTTCCGGCCAAGCGCCGCAACTCACGCCCACGGATTGATCAGGCTCAGGCCTATGCCTTCAAGGTCCGCGACGTTGCGGGTGGCCAGTTTGAGGCCGTGACCAATGCCGTCGCGCCTGCGGAGCCGGTGTGACGAGGGCGTGTAACCCCGTCCGTGCCTTTGACTCCTGGACCCCGCATCAAGTGCGGGGTGACGAGCGGAAAGAGGGCTGGTGGCGGTGCTTATCACTCCACTCGTCATCACCCGGTTTAACCGGGTGATCCATGGCGCACCAATCTCCGGCTGTGCCTTTGACTCCTGGACCCCGCATCAAGTGCGGGGTGACGAGGTGTGGGTGGGCCGCGGGCAGCGCGTCACACTCAACTCGCCATGGGCTTGGCGTATCCGGCATCACATGCTAATATTAGCATATGAGCAACAGCGGGCCGCCCACGCCGCCGCCGAAGCCCGTAAGGTGGATCGGCAGTTCACGTGAGGATTTGCGCGGGCTTCCCCAGGTTGTCCGCAACCGCGTCGGCGGCGCGCTGTGGGACGCGCAGATCGGCGGCAAGGCCCCGTTCGTCAAGCCCATGAAGGGGTTCGGCGGCGGCGTGCTGGAGGTCGTGGAGGACTTCGACGGCGACGCTTACCGGGCGGTTTATACCGTCAGGTTTGCCGCAGCCGTGTACGTCCTGCACGTGTTCCAGAAGAAATCCAAACGCGGTATCGCCACGCCCAAGCGCGATCTTGATCTGATCAAACAGCGGCTGCGCCGCGCCGAGGAGGACTATCAGGTATGGCTAAAAAATCAGTCAGACGAATCCCGGTGACGGCGGGCAGCGGCAACGTCTTCGCCGACATGGGCGTGGACAATCCCGGCGAGGAACTGGCCAAGGCGCAGCTCGCCAGCCACATCCGCCGCGCCGTTCAGCGCCGCAAACTCACCCAGGCCCGCGCCGCCGCGCTCATGGGCCTCGACCAACCGAAGGTGTCCGCCTTGATGAACGGGCGGCTGGGCGATTTCTCGAGCGAACGGCTGATGCGTCTGCTCACCGCGCTGGGCCAGGACGTCACCATCCTCGTCGCCGCCGCGCCGCGCCGCCGCAGCCGAGGGCAGATCACGGTGTCGGCGGCGGCAGCATGACCTAACCCCATTCCGCGCATTTGACTCCTGGGCCCCGCATCAAGTGCGGGGTGACGAGGTGTGGGTGGCGCAATAAACGCCCATTTACCCAAATCGTCATGCCGCCGTCTTCAGAAATCGCCGCACTTTGATCTTGCCTTCCATGCGCCGGGTCGCGGCGATGTCGTACGACGTCTGCATGCGCAGCAGCGTGTCCATCGGCGGGCCGAACGCCTTTTCGACCCGCAGCGCCATCTGCGGCGACAGAGCGGCGCGGCCGTTGAGCACCGCCGAGAGCGCCGGGCGCGTGACGCCCAAGGCCTTGGCGGCTTCGGTCACGGTCAACCGCAGGGCCGCGATGACTTCGGCCTTGATGAACGCGCCGGGGTGGCTGGGGTTTTTCATTCGGAACATGGCGCGTCCTTTTGCTAATGATAGTCCACGTAATCCAGCTCGGCGATCTCCGGTCCGTCCGGGCCCGGCGCAACACGAAAGGTGATGCGCCAGTTCCGCGTCACCGACAAAGCCCACGTCCCCTTGCGGTCTCCCGTGAGCGGGTGGGCCTTCCACATCGGCATGCGTTTGAGTTCGTCCACGGAGTTCATATCCTGCAGGTACGACAAAATGTTGCGAATCTTATCGACGAAATTCGCCGGCAAGCCCGACGCATCGTCGTCCTGCATGAACCGGCGAAGTCCGGAGTGCCGCACCGAGCGAATCAGCATCACAGATCATAGCCGTCATGCCGTAAAGTGTAAAGAGACGCTATACGGATGGTGTTGGTGCGAAAGGTGTGGGTGGTTTAAGGGCGGTGCATCATACTCAACTTGTCATTCCCCGGCCCCCGGGTTCGCGCGTAGCGCGACCCGAGGACAGACCCGACCGGGGAATCCAGGGTCACAATCTCTGACCGCGCGTTTGACTCCTGGACCCCGGCTCGCGCTTCGCTTGGCCGGGGTGACGAATGGTGAGTGGGCGCATACCTACGCCCCCTCGCGTTTTGGGTAGTCCTTCAGCCGGTCCCAGTCCGCGTCGCTGATCGGGCTGGTGACGCCGCCGAAGCGCGGTCGCTCGCCGGGTTTGAGCGTGCCGAAATAAAAACTCGGCTCGAACGGGCCGATGGCCACTTTCAGCATCTCAAACGCGGTTTGCGGGTCCATGTCGGACGGGCCATAGACCATGTGCACCTTCGGCGTGTCGTCCACCGGCATGTGCAGCCGGTCCATGCGCCGGTACAGCCCCGCACTCATCGCGCCCTCCCGCGGAACTGCAAGGCCTTGGTCATGTGCTCCTCCATCGCCACGACGCGGCCCTCGAACTCGATGCTCTCGAGGCTTTTGCGCTTGAGGTCGAGCATGAGCGCGAGGTTCTTGGCCTGCGCGGAGTCCACCTCGCCGCGCGTCGCGGCCTCGATCAGCGCGGTGTGGGCGTCGAGCACGTCGCTGAGCGAATTGATCGGCGGCAGTTCGAAGTCCGCTGGGCGCGCGCCCAATCGCGGCAACACGCGGTCGATGCAGAATTTCATCGCGCCGACATTGCCGTTCTGCGCGGCCTCGAGCAGCTTCTGGCCCACGTCCTGCGCGCCGTCGGCGAACAGCGATTCCACCGCGAGGGCCGCGCGGCTGCGCGCGCCTTTCGGCCGGCCGGGAGAGATGTTGGTGTGGCCTGGAGCAAACTGGCCGTTCAGCAGTCGCTCCGGCGAGGGCACGGGCAAAGCAGTTTCATTCGACGACGCGGGGGCGTCGCACGTCGATTCCGACATGACGGATCTCCTTGATGATGATTTTGAAAATAAAAAACCACGAGTGCGCGGCGCGCAGACTCGTGGCCGGTCAAACGCTAAGCGATGCATAACGCTTTGCAAAGCGGAAAAATGTAACAGCGTAAACTATGCCGCAGCGGCATAATCCGCAGCGGCATAGCCATTATCCGGCCAGATATATATGGCTATGCCGCGCTCACTCCGCAGCGACCGGAATAAACGGGCAGGTGTCTTCCTTCTCCACCAGGTCGTAGGCGAAGATCATCTTCGCCATGCCGCACAGCACCGCCATGATGACGCCCAGCTCCACCAGCTCGGCGTCGGTGAAGTGCGCCTTGGCCCGCGCGTATAATGTTTTGGTGATATGCCCCTTGGGGTTGGTCAGCACCATCACATCGGCCAGCGCGAGGGCCGCCTTCTCGCGCTCGGTGAAGGGGCCGCGCTCGTAGTCGGGCAGGGCGGCGATCTGCGCATCCGATATGCCCGCCTGCTTGGCCGCGATGGTGTCCGACCGGTTGCAAAACGCGCAGCCGTGGATATTGGCCAGCCGCAGCCGCACCAGCTCGACGATTTGCGTCGGGATACGCCCGGCGTAGAACAGCTTTTTATAAAAGTCGTTGAGGTACCAGTCGTACACCTGGGGCGCATGGCCGAAGACCTCGGTGAAGGTGGCATCGCCGTGCAGTTTCATGGCGTTGTCCCAGGCCGGTTGCATATGGGCGGGCAGCCGTTCGCGGGGCAGGCGGGCCAGCGGCGTGTCGGGCTTCATGGCGGGGCTCCTTTTAATCCGGCCATTCTAGCGTCATACTCTACCCACCTGAACAGGGCCAAGGCAGGGAGAGACGCACATGAAACGCAGGTCGGCACTGGGTTTGTTGGGCGCGGGCATCGCGGCCCCCGCGATCATCGGCAGGGCTTCCGCCGCGCCGATCAAGCTCGATCCCGCCAACCCCGACCACGTCATGCTGATCCATCGGAAGCTGTGCTTTTCCATGGACGCCACGCCCACCTTCGTCTGGCTGCGCGCCACGCGCTACGGCCTGGTCGACAGCCGCTTCACGCCGTTCTGGGAGATGCACGTGGGCCAGGCCTTCACCACGAAAGACCTGCCGGGCGGCGACTACGAAGTGACCTCGTGGAGTGCCATCTTCTATACCGACATCGCCACGGGCAAGTTCATCGAGACCTTCAACAACCCCTTCACCGGCAAGCAGGTCGCCATCCGCTACGGCGCACCGCGGGCCTCCAAGCGCTTGCACACCAAGACCGGCGAGGAACGCGAGCCCATGAACCGGCCCGAGATGAACGTGACTATGAACACCGACATAGGACCTGCGTGGATCGAGGGCGACGCGGTGTGGGTGCGCGGGGATACCGGCGTGCGGCTGGAGCCCAAGGAGCCGGGCAAGGCGCGCATGAGCCAGGTCAACGACTGGAGCACGTTCTATGGCGCGACCAAGGATGTCGCCGACCCAGACGTGAAGAACCCGGCGTCCACCTGGATCTTCAACGACGTCAACACCTGGGCGTCGTGGCTGGAGATGGGCGATCAGCCGGGCAACTATGTCTCGCGCGGGTTGGGGCAGAAGGAGTTCGCGTTCGACGACATGCCCGCGACCTGGCGGAAAATCCTGGCCGAGCGCCACCCGGACTTCGCCAAGGACCCCATCGGTGCTCTCAAGGGGTAAAGCCATGCGCGCGCTGCTCGTCGCGGTAATGGTGTTGGTCAGCGGATCTGCGTTCGCGCAGTCCAAGATCCTCATCCGCGACGCCTGGGCGCGGCTGCCCGAAGCGGGTGTGGAGACGACCACGGCCTACGGCGAGATCGTCAACACCGGCGCGGACCCCGACGTGCTGCTCTCGGCCTCATCGCCGTGGGCGGCCAAGGTGGTCATCCAGCACTACGTCATGGACGGCTACAACATGAAGGCCAAGGAGGTGCCGTCGTTGAAGATCGGCGCGCGCGACAAGCTGGTCCTCGGCCCCGGCGACTACCATTTCAAGCTTGAAGGGCTGACGCAGGTGTTGCGCCCGGACATGTTGATCCCGCTCGAGCTGCGCTTCGAGCGGGCGGGGCGCGTCGAGATGCAGGCCTCGGTGTCCAACCAGAAGCTGGGCAACATGGACGTTCGATGACCAAGCCCGCACCCCTGCCGCCGACCTTCGACAAAGCGCAGCTGCACGGCGTCCTGCCGGCGATGGACCACGATTCCGTCGCGCGCATGAACTTCACCTCCAGTATTTCGGCGTTCGTCAACGCGGTGCTGTCGCCGGGCGTGAAGCTCGCCTACGAGAAGAACGTGAAGGGTGCGGTGGCCGAGCGCGCACCGGCCATCCGCGACGCCATGTGCCGCCAGCCGTTCTATCAAACCTGGGCGGCGCTGCGGCGCAACAATCAGGAGACCGCCAAGCAGATCGCGCTGGACATCGCGCTGCGCGGCCGCGATGCCATCAACGCGCGCACCGCCGAACTGAACGCGGGCAAGAACACTTTGTCATTGGACGCATCGCTGACACCGCCCGCCTACCTCACCCAAGTGGAGAACCACTGCGCGCCGGGCGGCTATTTCGCTACGTTCGGCGATGACGACGACGTCACCGTGGCGGCGGCTTACGAAGTGGGCTTGTGGCCCGTGGGCATGGGCTCGTTGGGCCCGGCGGGCGAAGGCGGCGGGCGCGCGGCCGTGAAGTGGCTGCGCGAACGCTTCCCCGACTTCAAACCCAAGCGCATCTTGGATCTCGGCGCGGGCTGCGGTTCCAACACCCTGCCCTTGGCCGAAGGGTTCCCCGACGCCGAGGTGACGGCCATGGACGCCTCGGGCCCGTTGATGCGCTACGGCCACGCCCGCGCCCAGGCCATGGGCTACACCGGCGTGCGCTTTGTCCAGGCAGCGATCGAGGCGCTTGATCCGGAAATCCACGGCACCTTCGACTGGGTGCACACCACCATGGTCTGGCATGAAACGTCGACCACGGCGCTGCGCGAGGGCCTGCGGCGGATTCACGCCGTGCTCACCCCCGGCGGCATCACCACGCACTTCGAGCAGCCCAACTTCACGCCCGAGACCAAGCCCTTCGATCAGTTCCTGCGCGACTGGGACGCCTGGTACAACAACGAGCCCTTCTGGACCAAGCTGCACCGCATGGACATGACGGAAGAGTTGGCGGCGGCGGGCTTCGCGCGGGAGAAGGTCATCGACGGCAGCGCCCCACCGCTGATCCCGCCCGGCAGTTATCCCGCCTGGTCGGGGCTGACCAGCCGCCACGAACACGAGGTTCGTACCGTCACTAAGGCCGTCGGCCCGGGCAGCTACGACGGCAAGGGCTGGTATGTGTTCGGGGCCATCAAAACCTGAATCTAAACGTCGCCGCCAGGGTGTGACCCAGGAAGCCGCCGCTCTTTTCGGCGTCGTAGTCGATGCTGAAGGAGGTGAAGATGTCGCGCACCCCTAAGCTGGCCCCCAGCCCGATGATGTTTTTATCGGGCGCCTGACCGATGCTGGTGAACGCCGTTCCGCCCGAAGCAAAGCGCGCGGTGATGTTGGCGGGGTCCGAGGACAATTCACGCGCCACGTCGCCGCGCAGTTCGGCCTCCACGCCCACGTCCTGGAACACCGTGAAGCGCCGCTGGGCGATGAGGCCCGCACCGGCCCTGAGTGAATCCTGGTTGCGGCTGTTGTAGGTCAGGTTGACGCCGTTGCCGCCCTCGGTTTCGGTGTAGCCGTTCTCATGGGTGCGGATGTAGGAGCCGCGCAAGTAAGGCGTCAGGCGCAGCTGATCCATGCGGATCACCGTGCCGGTGTCCACCGCGCCGCCGACGTGCCAGCCCTTCCAGTTGCCCCGGGGCTCGCGCGTCACGGTGTCGATGATGACCCGGCGCTGGCTGCGGTAGGCGTCGTAGGCGCCGCCGAAGATGGCCTGGGTGAACGCCCCGCCGTCCTGGTGGCGGCCGTAGAAATCCACCTGCGTGGTCGAGATGCGCATGGGCCGGTCGCGGGTGTCGAGTTCGTCGGGCAGGCTCCACACCTGCGAGACGCTCATGCCCGCCTTGAGCTGCGGTGTGACCTGGGAGTCAAAACCCGTGGCGATGCCCACCGAGAACATCTTGTAACCCGGGAACTCGCCGTCCGGATCTCTTTTGCCGTAGGAGCCGAGCTGCTGCACCCAGAACGAGGAATAGTCCGTGCCCGCCGCGCGCCCCGTGGTGCGCGGAATGCCGGACAGGCGATTGCGGATGACGCCGTAGGCCAGGTTCTGCGTGCGAAGTGCTGAGTACAACGACGCATCGGAGGAATCGGGCGTCAGCTGCGACACCGCACCCTCGAAGCCGGCGGCGGTGGTGGTCGCCGCGATCACGCCGAACAGTTCATTATCCGCCGCCAGCGCGGTCAGCGAGTTCTCATAGGTCGTGCCCAGGTTCGGGGTCAGGCCCAGCTGTGCCGCCGTGCGCCGCGTCACATCCAGCAGCACCTGGTTCGGGTTGGCCGGTGCGATGCGGTATTGGAAGCCGTAGATGTACGAGGTCGATGCCGTGGCCAGCTGCGCCACCGGAATGCCCAGCTGCAACTGCCCGGCGCTGATGACCGTGACGGTGGAGCTTTGCGTCACCAGGCCCGACAGGCGCGTGGTCAGCTTCACGGTGGAATCGATGGTCAGCAGCCCGGTCGCCTCGATCAGCGGCCGGGTCGCGTTCTGCCCGTCGATCGACAGATCAAGCGTCGAGGTGCCGGTGATGGAGCCGCTGGTCATCTCGATGCGCCGTCCGCCGGTGACGGCCACGTCGGAGTTGCGCACCGTCAAGGTGGTGTTGCCCGCACCGCGCGTGATGCCGCCGGCGAACTTCGAGGCGTTTTCGATCACGACGGAATGATTGCCCGTGCCCAGATCCACGCCGCCGGAAAAGGTGGTGTTGCGGATGGTCACGGTCTCATCGCCCGCGCCGAAGCTGTAGTTGCCGCGCACCGTGCCCGCGGTGGAGATGAATGAGTCATTGCCGCTGCCCATGGTCACGTCGCCCGTCAGCGTGCCTGAGTTGCGGAAGTCGATGTTGCGCGTCGAGCGGCCGAGGTCGGCCGCGATCGTGCGCCCGGTGGAGTAGGAGGGGATCGTGGCCTGATAGGTGCCGGTGTTCTCGAAGTAGGTCAGCGTACCGGAGTTGTCCTGCAGCGCGATGGCGTTGAAATTCCGCCCGCGCGCGTCGGTGGTGTAGGTGCCGGTGTTGATCAGCGAGTGGAAGGTGCTGCCCGCCGCGACGATGATGCCCGTTGCAGCGCCGCCCTTGGTGCCTTGGTCCGGGCCTAGCGTGTTCTCGGTGGAGTCCGTGGCGCGGGTGACGAATTCGCCCGAGTTGAAGAAGTAGGGCACCGTGGCGAAGGGCCCGATGTCGAGGCCCACGGCTGAAGCATCGATGCTGGCGGCGTCGATGTTGCCGCCGGCGTTGCGGATGCCGCCCGCCAGCGTCGTGGTCTGCGAAGCGCTGCCGCCCGTCACCGCCATGGCGGTGATCGCCTTGCCCAGCGTCGAGGTGGCCGACTGGATGCGCCCGCGCAAGGTTACGCTGTCGTTGTCGCCGTTGGCGCGCAGGCCGATGGTCAGCGGCCCGGCGATGCTTGCCTCGTTGGGGCCGATGCGGAACGCGCCGAAGTTCGAGCCTTCGGCGGCGATCAGCGTGTCGGCCGGCGCTCCGGCCGGCGGCGCGATGGTCAGTTCCTGCGTTTCGGTCAGCTGGTCGCCGTCCACCAGCACGCCCTGGCCGACGCTCGAGGCGATCCAAAACGCCGGGCCGCCGAACACCGCATCGACGCGCCGTCCGTTGCTGTCGAAAAACGCCTGACTGCCGGTGGCGGCGCTGCCTGAGAACGTGAGCTGTCCGCCCACGCCGCCGCCTACCAGCACGCCGATGGTGTCTTGCCCGCCGGTCGACGCGGTGCCGCTGAAGATGAAGTTGCCGGTGACTCGCCGGGTCGAGCGCACGCCGATGGAGCCGCCGCTGGCCATGGTGATGGCCGCGCCGATGTCGGCGTTGCCGTCGATGATGCTCTCGATGCCCACGCCGATCGACTGCCGCCCGCCGACCGAGATCTGGCTGCCGGCGGCAGCGGTGAAGTTGCCCTTCATCACGCCGTTGCCCGCGAAGCGCACGCCGTAATTGTTCGCGGCCCCGGTGACGGAGCTTTCGGGGCCGGGCAGGTTGACCGCGCCGCCCAGCGTGACGGTGCTGGTGATGGTGCGGCCCACGTTGGCCGCATCGTTGGTGTTGATCAGCAGGCCCGTGGCGTTGGTGGCCAGATCGTTGCGCAGCTGGCCGTTGATGGAGGCGTCGTTGTCGCTGTCCACGGTGACGGGCACGCCGGAGGAGAGGGTGATGGAGCCGCCGCCGTCGATCGTGATGTTGCCCGGGCCCGCTCCATCTCCTGTTGTGGTGCGCAGCGCCGTGGTGGTCGACGTGGTGACCGTGACCGGCCCGGCAAGTGCAGGCGCACACAGCGCCGTACCGGCGGCCAGCAGGGTGATGAACGAGGTGGGGAGGGCCTGGCGGCGGATCAGGCGGCCGACAGGGCTGTGAACAGCGCGCAAAACCAAGAAAAATCTCCCATCCTCAGGACCGGCCGGGCGGCGAAAACGCATGGCCTGCCGGAGCGAACAGCGTTCGTGTCCGATCATCGGCCCGGCGTCAAGGGCGGGTTGGCCTTCCGTCCCCATCGGTGCTCATAAGTTAATGAAATTCATGGAGAAAATAAGGCGGTCCGGGGTAAAACGGGGCATAAATGCCCGCATCCCAGGACCATGATGACCACCGCCCTCGACCGCCTGCTGCCGCGTTATCAGTTCGTCGAAAAGCACTCAGCCGTGGTCCGCGCCGACCCGGCTTCTGCTTTTCAGGCGATCGAGGCTGTGGATTTGTCGGACTCCCGGCTCGCCCAGGCGCTCATGGCGGTGTGGCGCATCCCGGCTCGATTGTTTGTGAAAAACGTGCCCAACCGCGGCATGACGGTCGCCGACTTCATCCCGCTGCTGCGCGAACCGCCCTGGAACATCGTGCGCGGGCTGGTGGGCGGGGTGGGCAAGCGGGAGTGGACGGCCGAAACGTTCACCGCCTACGAGGGCCCGGGCTTCAAACTGGCGTGGTGGTTCGGCGTGACCGACTTGGGTGATGGCCGTTGCCGCATCGACACGCATACCCGCGTGTATTGTTGCGACGCGGCGACCAAGCGCTGGTTCACGCTCTACTGGCTGATCATCCGGTTGCCGTCCGGCGCGATCCGAAGGGACATGCTGCGGATCATCAAGCGGCGGGTGGAGCGCCCTCATTTGGGGTCAGAGTAAAAACTCGCGGCAGCGGAGCGCAGTAGCCGGTCGGCAGCTGAGTTTTTACTCTGACCCCAAATGGAGAGTCAGCCGTGCTTCACCACCACCTTCCCAATGTGCGATGCACCGTCGAGGTACTCATACGCCTTGGGCAGGTCGTCGAAGGCAAAAACTTTGTCCACCACCGGCTTCATCTTCACCGCCGCGATGCACGCCAGCATGTCTTTGAGCATTTTCACACTGCCGACCGTGATGCCGCCCAGCAGTGCGTTCTTGGCCACCAGCGGGAAAATCTGCGGCGACTGGCTGGCGTCGAGCCCGCCGATGAGCCCGATGCGCGCACCGAAGGCTGCGGCTTGCAACGACTTGGTCAGCGAGCCGGTGCCGACGGTTTCCAGAATGATGTCCGCGCCGGTTCCGCCCGTGGCGCTCATCACTTCTTTTTCCCAGTCGGGCGTCTTTTTGTAGTTGATCAGGATGTCCGCGCCGAGTTTTTTGACGCGGGCCAGTTTGTCGTCGCTGGATGACGTGACGATCACGCGCGCGCCGCCCGCTTTGGCCAACTGCAATCCGAAAATCGACACGCCGCCGGTGCCCAATACTAAAACCGTGTCTCCGGCCTTCATGCGGCCCAGCACATGCAGGTTGTTCCACGCGGTCACGCCAGCAGATGCAAGTGTGGCGGCCTCTTCCCACGACAGATGATCGGGCGCCTTGGCCAACGACGTGGCGGGCGCGGAAATGCGCTCGGCCGCCCAGCCGTCGCGGGTGTTGCCGTAGTCCGCGCTGAACAAGCCCGGCACCCACGGCCCATCGAGCCAACCGGCGAACATGTTGGCGATGACGCGGTCGCCGATTTTGACGTTGCTCACGCCTTCACCCACGGCGATCACCTCGCCCGCGCCGTCGCTCAAGGGCATGCGGTTCTCGGGCTTCGGCCCGCCGTATTTTTTTTCCGTGATCATCAGGTCGCGGTGGTTGAGCGCGCTGGCGTGCACCTTGATCACCGCATGCCCGGCCTGTGTTTCAGGTGCTGCGCGTTCGGCGCGGCGTAACGACGCAATGCCCGTCTGCGCGCCGACTTCCCAAACTTTCATCGTGACATCCCTAACCTGTCATGCCCCGACTTGTTCGGGGCATCCATCGAACATCCAGCACGATACCTCATGGATTGCCCGGATGAACCGGGCAATGACAAGGTAAGGAGTGGAAAATGCTCAGTACGCCCCCCAGTTGATCGGCTTCTTGACGAGCGTGCCGTCGAGCATGGGCATCCATTTGCCGTCGGGGCCCTTGATCTCCGAGCGCCATGAAATGCTGTTCGCGTCCACCGGCTTGATCTCGCCGCGCACGAACATCTCGCCTTCCTTGCCGATGTAGCGTTCGTCGTCGAACGTCAGCGTTGTTCCATCGACCTTCATGGAGCCCGTGGAATATCCGCCGTCGTTGCCCCAGTAGATGTAGCGGACTTGCTTCAGATCATGATCCCAGTAGTAGGTCGTCTCGCCGCCGTAGGGCGGGTTGGAGCCTTTGAGTTCAAACCGATCCCGAAAGTACCGCCCGCGCATGAACCAGCGCATGCAGTGCGCCTGCACTTGCTTGCCGTCGGGCATGGGGCCTTCCCAGCAGGCCCCGGCCAGGAACGCGAAGGGCTTGAGTTCGTCGGGGATGGTGACGGGAATCTCATTGTCCTGGGCGAACGCGGGTGTGGCCAGGACCAACGCAGCGAGAATCAAAAATCGCATAATGCACCTTTATGTATGCGTGATGACGATCTTGCCGATGAACTCGCTGTCCATCATGGCCTGATAGGCTTTGTTCGCGTCGGCGAACTTGAAGGTTTTGTCGATCACCGGCTTGGTGCCCGTGGCGTCGAAGGCGCGCAGCAGGTCGGTGAACATGCGCCGGCTGCCCGAGGTGATGCCCTTCATGGTCAGGTTCTTCAGCAACAATGGCCCGGTATTGGGCGGGTTTTCCGCGCGCCCGCCCAGTGCACCGATCATGCCCACCCGGCCGTTGGGCGCGCAGGCCGCCAATGATTGGCCCAGCGTCGCCTGGCCGCCGGTTTCCACCACGATATCGACGCCGCGATTGTTCGTGGCCTTGAGGATTTCTTTTTCCCACTCCGGCGTGGTCTTGTAGTTCACCAAAATGTCCGCGCCGAGTTTTTTGCAGCGTTCCAGCTTGTCGTCGGACGACGATGTAATCGCGACCCTCGCGCCGTTCATCTTGGCGATCTGCAGCGCGAAAATGGAAACCCCGCCGGTGCCCAGCGCCAGCACCGTATCGCCGGCTTTGAGTTTGGCGAAGGGCACCATCGCCGAATACGCCGTGACGGCGGCGACGGACAAACAGGCACCTTCGGCGTAGCTCATGGACGTGGGCAGGGGCACCAGACACGCGGCGGGCAGCAGCACTTTCTCGCCCAGCCAGCCGTCGATGGTGCTGCCGACATCTGATCCAAAGAACGCCGGGTCGAAGTCGCCCTCGATCCAGGGCGAGAAGTGCGTGGCGGTGACGCGCTCGCCGATTTTGACATTGGACACGCCGTCGCCCAGCGCAATCACCTCGCCCGCGCCGTCCGACAAAGGAATGCGCGTGGGCGGCCGCGTACCCAAATATTTGCCCTCGGAAATGGCGATGTCGCGGCGGTTGAGCGCCGAGGCCTTCACCGCCACCAGCACCTGACCCGGACCGGGCTTGGGCTCCGGCCGGTCGGCGATGCGCAGCGACGCGATGCCCTTCTGCTCGCCGAGTTCCCAAACTTTCATCATCCATCTCCCACACTCTTCGTATAAGCATCATGGAGTGTCCGGTTAAAGCGGGCAATGACCAGATGATGGTGAGGGCGGCATGAAGTTTCGATTAGGTTGGACGGCGGCGGTGTTGGCGGGCGCGACGGCCACGGCGGCGCTGATCAGCAGTTGTTCGACCACATATTATGAAGGCCCGGTGACGCAGAATTTCGACGGCACGCGGTTCTTCAATCCCGGCGCGCCCAGGCCCGACAACGGCTGGGATTTCTGGCGCTGGCAGTTCAGCCGCGAGCCGGGGCCATGGCCCGCGTGGGCCGAGAATCCGGCGGCCGATAAGCCGCCCGCGCGCGTCGAGGGCGATGAGCTGCGCGTGTCGTTCGTCAATCACGCCACTTTTCTGCTGCAGACCCAGGGCCTCAATATCCTGACCGATCCGATCTGGGCGGAACGCGCGAGCCCGGTGTCGTTTCTCGGGCCCAAGCGCGTGCGCGCGCCGGGCATCGCCTTCGACGCGCTGCCCAAGATCGACGTGGTGCTGGTCAGCCACAACCACTACGACCACATGAACCTGGAGACCATCGCGCGCATCTGGAAGCGCGACGCCCCGCGCATTCTGACGCCCTTGGGCAACGACACGATCGTCCGGTCGGCGGACGCCGCGATCAAGGTCGAGACGCTGGACTGGGGCAGTCGGGTTGAACTTTCGCCCACCGTGACCGCCGTACTGGAGCCGATGCAGCATTGGTCGGCGCGCACGCGCTGGGACACCAATCTGGCGCTATGGGGCTCGTTCGTCATCGAGGCGCCGGGCGGGGCGATTTATTTCGTCGGCGACACCGGCTACGGCGGCGGGCGGGTGTTCCGCGAGGCTGCCGCCAAGTACGGCGGCTTCCGCTTCACGCTGATGCCCATCGGCGCGTATCAGCCGCAGTGGTTCATGGAATACGCGCACCAGACGCCCGAGCAAGCCGTCATGGCGCACCTGGACGCAAGGAGTTGCTTTACGCTGGCCGCGCAACACTCGACGTTTCCCATGGCCGATGACGGTCACGACGAGCCGCTGCGCGACCTCGCCGCGGCGCGCGACAAGCTGGGCGTGCCCGAGGCGAACTTCCGTGCGCTCATGAACGGCGAGCACTGGCTGGTGCCCGCCGTCACGCGCGATGCGGAGAACAAGGTGGTGTGTGGGAGTTAGTGTTTGATGACGATCTTGCCCAGGTGGGTCTGGGATTTCATGTGGGTGTAGGCCGCACCCGCGTCCTTGAAGTCCACCACCTTGTCGATGACGGGCTTTTGATTGCTCTTCACCATCGCCGCAAGCAGGTTCTCCATCATGGTGCGGCTGCCGACCGTAATTCCGCGCAAATTGATGTTCTTACCCACCAGCATCATGGTGTTGATCGGTGCTTTGGCCTGCTCGAAGCCGCCGATCAGGCCGATGCGGCCGTTGAAGGCCGATGCGTTGAACGACTTTTCCAAGTTGCCGGGCCCGGCGGTCTCGACGATCACACTCGCCCCGCCGCCGGTGGCCTCGACCACGGCCTTGGGCCAGTCGGCGGTGGTCTTGTAGTTCACGCCCGCTGATGCACCCAAGGACATGGCGCGTGCCAACTTGTCATCGCTCGACGAAGTGATGACGGCCTTCAAACCAAGCGCCTTGGCAATTTGTACGCCGAAGATCGACACGCCGCCGGTGCCGATCAGTAAAACAGAGTCTCCGGTTTTGGCCTTGCCCGCTTCGACGATGGCGTTCCACGCTGTCACGCCAGCGCAGGGCAGGCACGCGCCGTCTTCAAAAGACCAAGAGTCCGGCAGTTTCACCAGCGCCTCGGCGGGGAACGCGCCCATCTCGCACAACGTTCCATCGGAGCCACCTCCAAGATCGCTGCCAAAATATTGCGGGCCCCACGGGCCGTCGACCCAGCGCGAGAAAAACGAAATGGCCACGCGGTCGCCGGGCTTCACGCGGGTTACGCCCTCACCGACGCTGAGCACTTCGCCCGCGCCGTCGCTGAGCGGGATCAGCGTTTCGGGTTTGGCCGGGCCGTACCAGCCATGCAGCACCATGACGTCGCGGTAGTTGAGCGAATTGGCCTTGATGCGCACCACCGCTTGTCCGGCTGCGGCCTTGGGCTCGGGGCGCTCGACAGTGCGCAAGCTCTCCACACCTTTTTGCGCGCCGGCTTCGTAAACTTTCATGGTGCGTCTCCTGTTTTTTCAAGCCGTTGTTCTATCGGACGGCGAATGGAGCGTCAGGGCGTGAGCCTGAGATGCCCGCAGATCGGCCGCATTAACACAGATTAATCGCGAAAATCGCGAGGGCCTACGCAACCGGGCTTTTCAACCGGGCGTTATTTCCTCGATTCGTGGACACTTAATCTGCGCGTTTTCCGGGCGGCGAACCGGAAGGCCACTTCGCCTGAAAACGCGCTAGCGGTGGGGACCGCACATGCACAACGCCAAGTATTTTGGCTACGTCGCCATTATTTTCGCCGTGCTCTTCGATTTGTACGCCGGTAATCCGGCAGGGGACGCCACCTTCCGGGTGATTTTCGACTGGGCGGCGCTGTTCTTCGCCGTGGCGGGCCTGGGCGGCTTGGCCTTGGGCCCAGTGAGTTCGTTGCGCCGCTAAACCCCTTTATCCGGCGTTTATGGGCCGGCGCAGGTCTTGCGCCGTTTTCCGATATTTTATTCATATAAATCAGCCGGTTAGGCTGCTGTCCGGCGCGCCCCGCCCGAACCGCCCGCGGCCGTCTTTATACTCTCTTTATACGGCGCACCCTTTTCAGCATCGTGCCTTTACGGCCCTTCGCCGCACTCTTTGCCCAGACAGACGGCCACCGAAATCGTGGCCTGGCAAAGGAGAGAGAGCGATGAGCGCCTTTCATACCGACCTGACCCGCCTGCTGCCGGACCTGACCCGGTTCGCCCGCTCGCTGACGCGCAACGAAGACGACGCCCATGACCTGGTGCAGGATTGCGTCGAGCGCGCCTTGAACAAGCGCGCGCTGTTCCAGGACGGCACCAGCCTGAAATCGTGGCTGTTCACCCTGATGCGCAACCTGTTCATCAGCGGCAAGCGCCGCGAAGCGGTGGACCGCCGCTGCGTCGCCCAGGCCCACACCGAGAACTGGCACGTGGAAATGCCCCGCCAGACCGACCGTGTGTTCCTGAACGAGACGCTGCGCGCCATGAAGTCGCTCTCGCAACCCGAGCAACAGGCCATCGTCGTGCTGGGCATCCATGACGCCCCGCAGCAGGCCCTGTCGAAGATCTGCGGCGAGCCGGTGGGCACCTTGAAGTCGCGCCTGTCGCGCGGCCGGGCGCACCTGCGCGCCCAGATGGGCCTGGGCCACGGAGCCGAGGCCTACGCCTTCTAGAGTTATTCGGAATCCACTGGTCCGGCGTCTCCCATCCCCCCAACAGCCGCCAGTGGTAACTTGGCCCCACCGCCGAAACGCGGTGGGGCTTTTTCTTTTTACTTTCTCAGCGCGACGTTGCTGAAAAACCGATGCTTGGATTTTCCCGGGCTCAGCACCGCGCGTTCCTCGCCGCCGGGATTGGTGGCGATCATCGCCAGGCGTCGGTCGGCCTTGGCCGTGCCGAACAGGTCGGTCCACACCTCGACGATGCGCGGCGGCTGCGCGAAGCGCCGCACGTTCATCGCCACCACATAATCCACCGGCGCGTCCTGATCCTGGCCGTCGAGTGCCGAGACCACGAACGTCAGGCCTTCCACCGCCACGGCGGCGTCGGCCGTGATGTGCATGCGCGCGTCGATCTGTGTTCTGAGGTTCGCGTTGTGGCGGCCCAGTTCGGCGGTGTCGATCAGGTTGTCGCCGTTGTCGTCAAACCCGCTCAGCGCGCTGACCGGCACCGTGATGACCGTATAGACGTTATGTTCCTTGACCGAGACGGTGCCGTTGTTGGCGGGCATCAGGTGCGCGGCGGCCGGCGAGGCCAAACCGACGAGCAACAGAGTTGCGAGGATGCGGGTCATCAGTTGATCGTCCCTTTCAGGCAGCGGGGCAGGTAGGGATACGTGTCGGTGGCGTAGTAATGATAGATGCCGTTGGGGAATTCCGGCGTCGCGCCGAAGCGGCCGTTGCAGTCGTCCAGGTCGCCCGATGCGGCCACGTAGTTCCAATCCGACGTGAACGCGCCCAGCGGCACCAATGACGTAGACGGACGGCCGGAGTCCGCGGCCGTATCGACGACGTAGCTGCCCTTGATGACCTTCAGCGCGCTCGTGGCGTCCGTTGCCGTGGTGTAGCCGTAGCGCCCGTAGATGGGGTAACCGTCGCTGAGGAAGCCCATCAGCACCATCTTCGGGCTGGCGGTGGACGCACCGGCGGCGGTCAAAACGCCCTCGGGAATGCCGTGGTAATGGTAATCGCCGGTGGGTTGAACGTGGGCGTTGTTGACGTCCACGCCGAAGTTGAAGGTGGTTTGGCCCAGGGCCTCGATCTTGTAGGCGTCGCCGCCGCCGGCGAGGTTGCAGCCCGTCGAGCTGGTGATGGTCGAGGCGCATGTGCCCGCCGTGGCCGGATCGAACTTCACGCCGTTGAGCGCGTAGCCGATGACGTTCGAAATTGCCGTGGATGTCGATGCTACGGGCACCAGCTTGGCCGAAAATGTCGTCCCAGTGCGCGCGGCGATGGCGTGCGGGTTGCCTGAGTTGGGGAAGGTTCCCACGGTGTGATTGGGCAAGTTGTTCGACGTCATGGTGCGCGTCGTGGTGCTGCACGTCCACGACGAGGTGCTGGTGAGCCCGATGGAGGTGATGGTGAACGACTGACTGAAGGGACACGCCACGCCCGCCGTGGACGACGTGCCGCTGAGCGCGGTGGTGCGGATGCTGGAATACGCGCCGATGTTGGCGATGTCGCCGCTGGCGGTGTCGGCCGTCACGAACACATTCAGCGAGCCGTTGGCGTCCACGTTCAGTCGCCAGACCGTCGTGTTGGTGGTGGCGATGGAGCCCGTGACGCCCTTGGCGGTGTTGCCGTTGGTCAAGTCCGAGGCGCTCAGTTCCACGGCGTTATTGCCGGCCAGGGTCAGCCGCGCCGAGCCGCCCAGCGAATTGCCGTTCACGTCCGTGGCGGTGATGGTGATGGCGTTGGCCGTGCTCAGCGGATTGGCCAAACGCAGCTTGCCCGCCCAGGTCGCGCCGCCCGGGATGGGGAACAGGTGGATGACGTAGTCGCCGTTGGTGTCGGCCGGGGCGGGCGTGGAGGTTTCCGTCAGCCCGCCGTTGGCGGAAGCGACGAAGTTCTGCGCCACGACGTCCGAGGCCGAGGTGACGTCGAGGTGCCAATAGCCGGTCCCATTTCCCAGCTTGCCGGTCACCCCGCCGCCGCCTTGCTCGATCTGATTGCTGGAGAGCACCTTGGTGGCCCCAGCGGTCAGCTCGACGGTCATGCTGCCACTGGGCGCGGCCACGCCCAGATCGTCCTTGCCGGTGATGGTGACGGTGGCCGCCGCGGTGCCGCGGTTATACAGGCCCAGGTAGCCGATGCGGCCCGAACTGTCGTCGGGTTGAAAAAACGACAGCGTGGCGGCCTGGGTCGGGCCGCCGGCGGCGGTGATCACTGAACACAGGGCCAGCGAGGCGGCGGACAGGCGGGTCGGGATGCGGGTGGTCACGGCTGTGGTCCTCCAGAGGTTGGATGAGCGCAGCCTAAGTCGTTGAAATGCCCGGCGGTGTATCGGTTTGTATCAATTCGTTGCGGCGGGAATTCCGCGCAAAATCATATTGGGCAGGGCCGCATCGTCCCAATCGGGGCGGTTGACCATGCCGGTGCGTACGATGACTAAATCCCGAGAAGGCACGATATACACGCGGTGCCCGCCGCCGCCGTCGAAGAACACCACGTCGTCGGCCAGATACGGCGCGGAGTGCTTGGCCCCGAAGGGCGTGGTGCGGTTGTAGCGCCGCTGGCCGCCGTCCTCCGAGGTCATCGGCGGGTTGCCCAGCCACATCTGAAAGCCGTAGTTGGGGTTACGCGCCGACGGCGTGGTCATGGCCGCGATCCAGCTTGGCGGTACAATCTCGCGGCCGTCGAAGGTACCTTGGCCCTCGATCAGCAGTCCCAATTTAAGCCAATCGCGCGGGCGCGCCTGGAAATAGCTGAACCCTTTGGCGGTGCCGCCGGGCCGGTCGAGCCACAGTTGTGCGTCCTTCGCGCCCAAGGGCTGCCAGAGTTTTTCCGACACATATTCGGCGTAGCGCTTGCCCGTGGCGCGTTCCAACAAGGTGAGCAGAATTTGCGTGTTGGCGCTGTTGTAGTTGAACTCGGCCCCCGGCACGCGGTTGATCTCGTAATTCAGAACATGCGCGGCGATGTCGGGGCCCAGGAACGTGCGCAAGCCTTCCGCCCAGGGGCTTTGGTTGAAGGCGTAATTGAAGCGGTAGTGCGCCACGCCTGAACTCATGGTGAGCAACTGGCGGATGGTCAGCGTCTCGCGCCGCTGGCCGCGCCACTCGGCGATATAATTCGCAGCTGCATCGTCAACGGAAGATATTTTCCCCTCCGCGACGGCCGCGCCCACGGCCAGGCCCACCACCGACTTGGCCATGGAGTAGGTCTCGGACAACGTGTCTGGCCCTGCGCCGTTCCAATACTGCTCGTGCTCGATTTTACCGCCGCGCGCGATGATCAGCGACAGCGAGGATATATTGGCGGCGTAGTCGGCCGCGGCCTCGATGGCCTCGGGCGCGATGGTGCGCGTCTCGGCCGTGGGAATTTCCGGGCCGTCGCCGCCCTTCACGGTCTCGCGCGTGTCGATCCAGTTTGGCAGGGTTGCGGGCGTTTGCCGCGCCATGGCGAACCAGCGCGTCCAGAAGCGGCTTTCATTTTGCAGGTGTTCGCCGAGGCCCGGCTCATAGGCTTTCACGGCTGCGACTTGTTTTTTCTCAACTGGGGCTGCACCGAGCCCGAGGCTGCGCAGAATCATGTTGGGCAGCTTGGCGTTGTCCCACTCCGGCCGGCCCGGCGGCGGGCGCAGGCCCGTGCGCACGATGATGAGATCATGCGACGGGATGATATAGACGATCTGGCCGTTGAGCCCGTCGAACAAGAACAGATCATCGGCCAAGTACGGCTCGGAATGATACGCGCCGGGGCGCGGCGCGCGGTTGTTTGGTCCGTTGGGCCGCGCATACAGGCGGCGCTGCGCATAGGGCTGGCCCAGCCACACCATCAGGCCGAAGTGAGGGTTGTGCGCCGAGGGCTTGCGCATCTCGGTCGTCCACCACTCCGGCAAAATCTGTTTATCATCCGCCTTGCCGCCGTTCAGCACCAACAGCCCGATGCGCAGCCAGGTTTCCGGCGGCAGGATCAGGCAACACCCGCCGTGCGGCATGCCGCCCTCGCGGTTCATCCAGATGCGCCCGCCCTGCGCGCCGATGGGCTGCAAGATCGCCTCGCTGAGGTATTCGGTATAACGCTTCTTGGTCGCGCCCTGGATGATGTGCGGCATGATGTCGGCGGTGATGTCGCTGTAGTCGAAGGCGGACCCGGGCGCGAAGTCCAGCGGCACGCGGTTGACCAGAATGTCGTCCCAGTGCGGGTCGAGGTAGCGGCGCGAGGCGAGGCTATAGGGCCCGCCGCCGCGGAACCACATCAACCCGCTCGACATCTGCAGCACGTTGCGCACGGTCATGGCCGCCTTGGGCGTACCGCGCCAGGCCGGGATATAGTCGGCGACCGGATCATCCAGCGATTTGATGTGCCCGTCCTTGATCGCCGCGCCGATCAGCAGACCGCCCAGCATTTTATGCAGACTGCGCGAGTTGACGGCGGTGGACTGGTCGCCGCCCCAGTAGTGCTCGGATTGCAGCTTGCCCTTATGCCAGATCAACAGGCTGCTGGAGCGGTTTTGGGCGGCGTAGTCGCGCGCCTCGTCCAAGGCCGCGGCGGGGATGGTGCGCTCGGAGTCAGGAACGGGCGCGATGAAGCCCGTGTGCGCGCCCGCGATGTCCTCGGTGGGCGCATAGGTGCCTTCGTCGCCGTTGCCGCCCTTGGCCACCACGTCGATGAAGCGGTCAACGTATATTTGATTTGCGCCGTAAAATGCGCCCAGCGCGGCGGCTAGCACGATGACGGCGATCAGTCCGCGTTTCACGACGCCTCCGCGAAAAACTATCCCGCGTGCAGTCGATACCCGACGCCCGGTTCGGTCAAGAGGTGGCGGGGTGCGGCGGGGTCCTGTTCCAGCTTTTGGCGCAGTTGGCCCACATACACGCGGAGATACTGCGTCTCCTCGACGTAGCCCTGGCCCCAGACCTCTTGGAGGAGTTGTTGGTGGGTGATGACCTTGCCCGGGTGCGAGGCGAGAATTTTCAGCAGGTCATATTCCTTGCGCGACAGCCGTACCGCCTGACCGCCGACGGTCACCAGCCGCTTGACCAGATCGATGCTGATCTCGCCTGCGGTGATGATGGTGCCGGCCTCGGCGGTGTCCTCGGCTTTTTGCCGCAGGCACGCCCTCATTCTGGCGAGTAGTTCGCCCATGCTGAAGGGCTTGGTGACGTAATCGTTTGCCCCGCGATCAAGTGCCTCGATTTTGTCGGCCTCGTCCGAGCGCACCGACAGCACGATGATCGGCACCTTGCTGAACTCGCGCAGAAGCTTGATCACATCCAGGCCGTCGGTGTCGGGCAATCCTAAGTCGAGGATGATCAGCTCGGGCTTTTGCAGCGTGGCTTGGCGCACGCCTTCCTTGCCCGTGTCGGCCTCAATCACGGCGTAGTCGTGGGCCTGCAGGCTCGCGCGCAGGAAGCGGCGGATCTGCGGTTCGTCGTCGACGATCAGGATGCGGTGGGCGTCGGGCATGGATACGAGTTTAGAATTTTGCTGGAAGTTTGTTGAGTTCGGATTGAACCATGTCTGCTCGCTCGATTCTTGATTTGGTCGCATTTTCCACGCCAAGTGGAAGGCCACTTCTCGGGAAAATGCTCGCTACATCTCCGCCATCTCGTCGTCGTCGGGCGTCTTGACGGGCAGGCGGATGCGGATGGTGACGCCGTGGCCCGGGCCTTCGCTCAGGGCCTCGATGCTGCCCTCGTGCGCCTCGACGATGCCCTTACAAATCGCCAGCCCCAGCCCGGTGCCGGGCACGGTACGGTCGGCGTGCTTGGCGCGGTAGAACTTGTCGAACACCGCGCCCAGTTCGTCGGTGGGGATGCCGCGGCCCTGGTCAGCGACCTCAATGGCCACGTCCTCGCCCAGCCGCCGCACGGTGAGCTGGATGTCGCTGTCGGCCGGCGAATACTTCACGGCGTTGTCGAGCAGGTTGACCAGCACATTTTCCATCAAGATAAAGTCGACGTGAACCAGCGGCAGCTTGTCGGCCACGTCGACGTAGATTTCGTGGTTCTGCAAGCGGCGGTGCGAGGCGTCGAGCGCGGTGCTGACCAGATCGCCGGCGTCGGCCCATTGCAGGCGCGGCACCAGCACGCCCGATTCCAGCTTGTTCATCTGCAGCACGTTTTTGACGAAGCGGTTGAGGCGTTCGGCCTCTTCCATGATGGTCGTCAGCAGTTCGTTGGTCACGTCGGCCGGGTAAGTTGACCCATACGACAGCAAACTCGTCGCCGAGCCGATGATCGAGGCCAAGGGCGTGCCGAAGTCGTGGCTGATGGCCGAGAGCAGCGCCGAGCGCAGCTTTTCGGTCTGGGCGATGACGCGGGTGTTCTCCAGCTCCTGTTTGCGCAGCGTGCGCTCCATGGCGATGGCCGCGATCCGGCACAGCGATTCCACCAGCCGCCGGAAGGCCTCGCTCTCGGCGCGCTCGGCCGCCACGTGCCGCAGCGCCAGCACCGCGACCGGCCCTTCGGAGCCCGCCAGCGGGAAGTAGAACGCGGCCTCGGTTGCGGTTTCCTTCTCGTCGGTGAACGCGCTGCGCGCCGCATCAAGTTCGTCGGGCGTCAGCTGTGCGCCCGCCGGATAGGCCACCTGCAAGGCGGTCGCGCGCCCGCGCGCGTTGTCGATGACGTCGGACAGCCGGAAGGGGGCCAGCAGCACCGCGTCGCACTCGAACAGGTATTCGCTTTGGCGCACGATGGCGCGAAAGATGCCCTGCGTGTCGCCCGTCACGGCGATGTCGCGCGTCAGCTGAAACAGCGTGCGCGCCTCGACGGCCTGGCGTTCGGCGCGCCGCGCCTGATTGCGCAACCGCGCGGCCAGGTTGGCGGTGATGGCCGCGACCACGGCGAACATCAGCAGCAGCAACAGGCTTTCCGCCGAGAACAGCTTGTTCGAGATGACGAATCCCGGCTTGGTGAAGAAGAACTCCACCACGGCCACGCTGAACAGGCAGGTGAACAGGCCCGCCGCCAAGCCGTACGCGCTGGCGGCGTACACCACGGCGGCGAGGAAAATGGTGGGCAGGTTGGCCGACGGGATGATGGTGCCGATCCACTTTGCGGCTATGGCCGCGATGCTGACGGCGAACGCGCTGAGGATGTAGTCGTGAAACCAGGGCCTGCGTGCGTCCAGCCGCCATTCAAAATCTTGCCAGAGCTGCGCGTATTGCCGCCGGCCCAGCTCCTGCGTCACGGCCGCGCTCAAAGTATCGGCAGCAGCAGTGACGGCCGCGACGCTGCCTTGCGTCAGGCCCGCATCCCACGGCCAGCGGCGGCGCGGGCCGAGCACGATGTCGGTCGGCATGTCCTCGGCCAGCGCGGTGAGCTGGTCGCCGAGTTGCGCGTCGTCGGCCCACCAGAACAGCGCGGCTTTCCAGCGCGCGGCCAGGTATTCGATGCGCGCGGCGTCGGGCCCCCCCTGCAGCCAAAGTTTCAGGCCCGAGGGTTTTCGCAAGTACAGCCGCAGCTCCGCGCCGCGTTCGCGCACCACGGCGGCCGCTTCACGGATCAGCGCCTCCAAATCCGCATGCATGTCCAGCACCACCGCCACGACGCGCCGGACGGGCAGAGCAGGGGGAGGAGCCAAGGGCGGAGTGCGTGGCGCGGACATGTGACGACGGTATCAGCCGGAACGGGTTTGCGACGGGCCGGGGCCCGCCAGCAACGACACAACGAACAAAAAGGTTGCCGCCGCGACGATGGACGGCCCCGACGGCGCGTCCCACTGGACGGAGGCGAACAGCCCGCCGCCGACCGAGGCAAGACCAAGAATGACGGTGCCCAGCGCCATGGCCTCGGGCCCCTTGGCGAAGCGCCGCGCGGCCGCCGTGGGGATGATCAGCAGCGCGGAAATCAGCAACACGCCGACGATCTTCATGGCCAGCGCCACGGCCAGCGCGATTAAAAGCATGAAAATGATCTTCAGACGCGCCGCCGAGATGCCCTCGGCCATGGCCAGATCGGCGTGGACCGTCAGCGCGATCAGCGGCCGCCAGATCGCTGCGAGCACGCTCAGCACCACGGCCGCGCCCGCGTAGATCCAGTAAATGTCGGTCATGGTCACGGCCAGGATGTCGCCGAACAAATAACCCATCAGGTCGACGCGCACGTCGTCCATGAACGCCAGCGCGATCAGGCCGAAGGATAATGCGGCATGCGAGAGGATGCCCAGCAACGTGTCGGTGGGCACGCGCGATTGCGATTGAAAGCCCAGCAGCAGTGCGCCGACGGCAATACAAGTCAGCATCACGCCGATCATGGGTGCCGCGCCCAGCGCGAAGCCCGCCGCGACGCCCAGCAATGCCGCGTGCGACAGCGTGTCGCCGAAGTAAGCCATGCGCCGCCACACGACAAAGCAGCCCAGCGGCCCGGCCAGCAGGGCGATGCCGCACCCGGCGATCAACGCGCGGAAAATGAAGTCATCCATGGGTGTGACCATGAGGGTGATCATGCTTATGGTCGTGAACAACGTGTCCATCCGGTGCGTGCTCATGGTCATGGTGGTGGGTGTACACCGCCAAGGTGCCCGCACCCGTGGGGCCGAACATGCGCAGGAATTCCGGGTCGCGGCTCACGTCATCCGGATGGCCCGAGCAGCAGACGTGGCCGTTGAGGCAATAAACCCGCGTGGTCGCGGCCATGACGATGCTGAGGTCGTGCGAGACCAGCAGCACGCCGCAGCCGGTGCGGTCGCGGATGCGCTGAATGATCTGGTAGCACTCCACCGCGCCGTTGATGTCGAGGTTTTGTGTCGGCTCGTCGAGCACCAGAAGGTCGGCCTCGCGCAGCAGCGCGCGCGCCAGCATGACGCGCTGCAACTCCCCGCCCGAGAGCGTGTGCACGCTGGCGTCGATCAGGCTTGTGACTGAAAGCTCCGCCAATGCGGCGCGCAGCTTGTCCTCGGGTGCGGCGGCCGTCAGCGTCATCAGGCGGCGCACGGACAGCGGCAACGCCGGGTCAAGCGCGAAGCGCTGCGGCAGATAGCCGATGCGTTTCGCGCCGCGCGTCACGGTTCCCTGGTCGGGCGTCTCCAGGCCCAGCGCCACCTTCACCAACGAGGACTTGCCCGCGCCGTTGGGCCCGATCAGCGTGACGATCTCGCCCGCGCTGACGGTCAAATCGACGTGATCGAGGATGCGCTTGGCCCCGCGCGTCAGGCCGACATGGTCGAGGGAAAGCAGCGTGGTCATATATGGCGATCATCGTCCGTTGTGACGGTCATACTTATAGTCGTAAGTTAGGGTCAAAGTGATGGATAAAAAAACATGCCGATCATGAAAACATCGTGGGTTTTGGCGGCGGTTGCCGTTTGTTTGTCGGTCCCCGCGTCCGCCGCCCCCAAGGTCGTGGCCAGCATCAAGCCGGTTGCGTCATTGGTGGCGGGCGTCATGGCGGGCGTGGGCGCGCCGTCCATCATCGTCGGCGGCGGGCAGTCGCTGCATACGTTTTCGATGAAACCCTCGGACGCCAAGGCGCTCAACGAGGCCGAGGTGGTGTTCTGGGTCGGGCCGGGGCTGGAGGCGTTTTTGGAAAAGCCCATCAATGCCCTGGCGGGCCGGGCGGTGGTGGTGGCGCTGGCCGATGCGCCGGGCTTGCGCGTGCTGAAAGGCCGCGCGGGCGGCGTGTGGGAAAAAGACTCTCACGACCATGGCGATCACGGACACAACCATGACCATGACCATGATTTTGACGGCCACATCTGGCTCGACCCCATGAACGCCAAGGCCATGGTGAACGGCATCTACATCGCGCTGTCGGAGGTCGATGCGGCCAACGCCGCCGCCTACGAAGCCAATGCCAAAAACCTGAGCGCGCGCATCGATGCGCTGGATGCAGAGTTGAAGAAAAAACTTGCCCCCGTCGCGGCCAAACCCTTCGTGGTGTTCCACGACGGCTATCAGTACCTGGAAACGCGCTACGGCCTGAACGCCGTGGGCTCGCTCACCGTCAGCCCCGACCGCTTGCCCGGCGCGCGGCGCGTCTCGGAGATCAGGGCCAAGGTGGCATCGCTGAAAGCCAGTTGCGTGTTCGCCGAACCGCAGTTCGAGCCGAAGCTCGTCAATACATTGATCGAGGGCACGGCCGCGCGCACCGGCTCACTCGACCCCGAGGCATCCACGCTGCCGGCGGGCGAAGGCCTTTATTTTGACCTGATGCGCGGGCTGGCGGGCAGTTTGACGAAATGCTTGGCGAACTGATTTTCAACTTCACCCCTCACCGCCTCGCGTACGCTCGGCACCCTCTCCCACAAGGGGAGAGGGTTTGACTGGACACTTTCCCTAACCTCTCCCCTGGAGGGAGAGGTCGACGCGTAAGCGTCGGGTGAGGGGGCCTTGCTTCAGATCTCCTTGCCCCCGCGCACGACCGGCGCCTCGCGCCGGTTGTCGAGCCTGAAGCGCTGTCCGTACAGTTTGATGGATAACGCGTGATGCGGGCCTTCGCCCACGGCGCGGTATCTTTTTTGAAACTCCGCCGCGTCCACGTTGGCGGGCAGTTCACATAATGTGTTGAAATCCGTGCGCGTGCGAACCGGCCCGGACCATCTGTCCTTGGCATGGGCCAAGGGTTTTGAGACGTCGCGCAGGGCGGCGCTGAGTTTCTCCACCAGGGCCAACAGCGCCTGATAGGTCAGCCGGTCCAACATTTCACGATCCGCATTTTTTGGAATCGCGAAACGCTCCACCGCCACGATCGGCCCGCTGTCGATACCCTCGTTCATCTCGTGGCAGGTGACGCCGAAGTTCGACGCGCCGTCGTACAGCGCGAACACCGAGGGAAATAGTCCGCGCACCTCGGGCGGGCCGGGGTGGAAGTTGTAGGCGGGGCCTTTCAGCGCCCCCAAAACCCGCGGCGGCACGATGACGCCGCTGCCGAAGGCCACGACCCTGGACTCGGGGTTTTGGGCCAGTGCGGCCTGTAGGGCGGCCAGCGTGGTGGCGATCAGGCAGCCCGCGCCCAGCCGCGCCGTCAGGTCGGCGGAAAAAGCGTTGTCCGTCAGCAGGATAAGGCGGCTTGCGGGGGTGTCGGGCGGGGCCATTTGGAGCATTTCCAGGCTTGAAAGCGGCGGGGGGCAGGATTATGACATATATTAAAGCAGACCAATTTGGTCTGATTAATTCTAACCCAATCCCGGGCCACGCTTTTCGGAGCGAAAGATGTTCAAAGTCAACAAATTAACCGACTACGCCATGGTCGTGTTGATCGACATTGCGCGCTCCGACGTGCGCCGCTCCGCCCATCAGGTGGCGGACCACACGGGCATTCCTCTGCCCACGGTCGCCAAGCTGATGAAGAGCCTGAACAAAGCCGGCCTGGTGGCCTCGCAGCGGGGTGCCACGGGCGGCTATGCGCTGGGCCGCGCGGCCGACGCCATCACGGTGGCCGACGTCATTCAGGCGGTCGAGGGGCCGATTGCGTTGACGGCGTGCGCGGACACCTCGGACACGTCGTGCAGCATGGAACGCACGTGTTTGGTCCAGGGCAAATGGAACCGCGTCAACCGCGCGGTGCGCGCGGCGTTGTCGGAAGTCACGCTCGCCGAGATGATCGCCGACGTCAGTTCCTTCGGGCTTGAGCCGCTGCCGGTGGCGCGCGCGCGGAGCGACGCCTGATGGCCGCCACTTCGCAAACCAAGGCGGCGGTGCGCGACGTCGAGGCCTACAAGTACGGCTTCGTGACGGACATCGAGAGCGACCGCGCGCCGAAGGGCCTGAACGAAGACATCATCCGCTTCATCTCGGCCAAGAAGAATGAGCCCGCCTGGATGCTGGAGTGGCGGCTGAAGGCGTTCAAGTATTGGCTGACGTTGGCCGACGAGGAACCGGCCTGGGCCAAGCTGCACTTTCCCAAGATCGATTATCAGGATGCGTACTACTACGCCGCGCCCAAGCAAAAGGCCGCGCTGAAAAGCCTGGACGAAGTCGATCCGGAATTGCTCGAGACCTACAAGAAGCTGGGTATTCCGCTGAAGGAACAGCAGATCCTGTCGGGCGTGGCGGTGGACGCGGTGTTTGATTCCGTCTCCGTGGCCACGACCTACAAGAAAAAACTCGAAGAGCTGGGCGTGATCTTCTGCCCGATCTCGGAGGCCGTGCATAAGTGCCCCGAGCTGGTGCAGAAGTACTTGGGCTCGGTCGTGCCCGTGGCCGATAATTTTTACGCCACGCTCAACAGCGCGGTGTTTACCGATGGCTCGTTCGTCTACATCCCCAAGGGCCTGCGCTGCCCGATGGAATTGTCCACCTACTTCCGTATCAACGAGAAGAACACCGGGCAGTTCGAGCGCACGCTGATCATCGCTGATGAAGGTTCATACGTCAGCTACCTCGAAGGCTGCACCGCGCCGCAGCGCGATGAAAACCAATTGCACGCCGCCGTGGTGGAACTGGTGGCGATGGACAACGCCGAGATCAAGTATTCCACGGTGCAGAACTGGTACCCCGGCGATAAGAACGGCAAGGGCGGCATCTACAACTTCGTCACCAAGCGCGGGGCCTGCCGCGGCGTGAACTCCAAGATCATGTGGACGCAGGTGGAAACCGGCTCGGCCATCACCTGGAAGTACCCCAGCTGCATTCTCCAGGGCGACGGGTCCGTGGGCGAGTTCTACTCGGTGGCCATCACCAACAACCGCCAGCAGGCCGACACCGGCACAAAAATGATTCATATCGGTAAGAACACGCGCTCGAAAGTCATCTCCAAGGGCATTTCGGCGGGCAAGTCGTCCAACACTTATAGAGGCTTGGTGCGCATCCAGGGCAAGGCCGACGGCGCGCGCAACTACACGCAGTGTGACTCGCTGCTGATCGGCTCGACCAGCGCGGCGCACACCGTGCCCTACATCGAAACGCGCAACCCCACGGCGCAAACCGAGCACGAAGCCACCACCTCGAAGATCAGCGAAGATCAGTTGTTCTACTGCCTGCAGCGCGGCATGACCCAGGAGCAGGCGGTGTCGCTGATCGTCAACGGCTTCTGCAAGGAAGTGCTGCAAACCCTGCCGATGGAATTCGCCGTCGAGGCGCAGAAGCTGGTGGGCATCAGCCTTGAGGGAAGCGTCGGATGATCGAGATCAAGAATTTACACGCCTCAGTCGAAGGCCGCGAGATTCTGAAAGGGATCACGCTCAGCATCAAGGCGGGCGAAGTGCACGCCGTCATGGGCCCCAACGGCACGGGCAAGAGCACGCTGTCCAACATTATCGCGGGCCGCGACGGCTACGCGGTGACGCAAGGCTCCGTGACGTTCGACGGGCAGGACTTGCTGGCGATGGAGCCCGACGCGCGCGCGCGTGCGGGCGTGTTCCTTGCGTTCCAATACCCGGTGGAAATCCCCGGCGTGTCGACCTCGGCTTTCCTGAAAACCGCCATCAACGCCAAGCGCCGCGCATCTGGATTGCCGGAAATCGACGCCATGGAGTTCCTGAAATTGGTCAAGGCCAAGATGAAGGCCCTGGGCATTGCCGACGACATGATCAAGCGGCCGTTGAACGTCGGCTTCTCGGGCGGCGAGAAAAAGCGCGCCGAAGTGCTGCAGATGACGCTGCTCGAGCCGCGCTTCGCGGTGTTGGATGAAACCGACTCCGGCCTCGACATCGATGCGCTCAAGGTCGTGTCCGACGGCGTAAACGCGCTGCGCGGCCCGGATCGCGCCTTTCTGGTGATCACGCATTATCAGCGCCTGCTCAACTACATCGTGCCCGACCATGTTCATGTGATGGCGGGCGGGCGCATCGTCAAAAGTGGGGCTAAGGAATTGGCGCTGGAACTGGAGGCCGAAGGCTACGCCAAGTATTTGGCGGCCTGACGTAAAAATGAGAACAGGTCTGCTCGATCATCCGTTTCGCGAGGCATACGCGGCCAAACTGGGCGCATTGCCCGGCGCCACGCATGCCTGGATCGACGGCTTGCGCCAGAGCGCGCGCGCGGTTCTGAACACCGTTGGACTGCCGGGTGCGAAGAACGAGGCCTGGAAGTTCACACCCCTTGGTGATCTGGCGAAGATTCCGTTCATTCCGATGTGCGTGGCCGACGACATCGACGTGCGCGAACTGCCGTTGAACGCGCCGCGCATCGAGGGGGCCAAGCGTATCGTGCTGGTCAACGGTATTTGGAATCCTGCACTGTCGGATGCGGTTGATGTGTCTGGCTTGCGTGTCGAGAGCCTGCGAGCAGCGTTCTCATCAGTGCAGTCATTAAAGCCCATTCTTGGCGGCTTGGCGACCTCGGGTGCGCTGCCGCTGGCGGCGCTGAACACGGCATATATGGCTGACGGGCTTTTGATATCAGCCGTGAAGAATTTCACTGGCGCGCTGCTGCACATTATTTCCATTGGCGCGGCGGGCGCGGAGCCCGTGGCGTTCCATCCGCGTCATGTGATCGCGCTGGCAGAGGGTGCTGCGCTGACGGTGGTTGAAACGCATATCGGCCTGCCGGGACAAAGTTATCTGTCCAACCCGGTCACGGAAATCAGTTTGGGCGAAAATGCCGCGCTGAAAAGATACGTCATGGTGGCCGAGGATTCCGAGGCGTTTCATCTGGCCACCACGGCGATTGCCTTGGCCGCTCATTCGCGTTTCGAAGGTTTTTACCTGGGCGTCGGCGGGGCGAAGACGCGCCAGGAGATCATCGCCGCGGTCGAAGGCGAGGGGGCCGACTGCCGCATTAATGGCGTCTATGCACTGAGTGCCAAGCAGCATCACGACCTGACGACCGTCATCGATCATAAAGTCCCCCACGGAACTTCGTCGCAATTCGTCAAGGGCGTGGTCGACGGTGCGTCCCACGCCGTATTCCAGGGCCGCATCCGCGTCGCGCCCGACGCGCAGAAGACCGACGCGCGCCAACTTCACAAGGCGTTGTTCCTGGCCAAGGGTCCGGCGGTGGACTGCAAGCCGGAGCTGGAAATCTTCGCCGACGACGTGCAATGCGCCCATGGTGCGGCGACGGGTGAACTGGACGAAGATCACTTGTTCTACCTGATGGCGCGCGGCATCGACCGCGACACCGCGCGGGCTTTGCTGGTCGCGGGCTTCTTGGACGAGGCGGTGGAAACCATCACCGACGAGACCGTGCGCGCCGTGTTCAGCGACGTGATGCATGGCTGGCTGAAGCGGAGGGCCGCATGAGCCTGGCTGTTCGCAAACCTGTTTCCACGTTCGATGTGGCGGAGATCCGCAAGGATTTCCCCATTCTCAACCGTCAAGTCCACGGCAAGCCGCTGGTGTTTCTCGACAGCGCGGCCTCGGCGCAAAAGCCGCGCGCGGTGCTCGACGCCATGACGCATGCGTTCGAGAATGAATACGCCAACGTCCATCGCGGTGCCTATTGGCTGAGCGAGACGGCGACCACCAACTATGAAGCGGCGCGGGAGAAGGTGCGCGCCTTCATCAACGCCAAATCCGCCACCGAGATCGTATTCACCAAGGGCGCAACCGACGCCATCAACCTCGTCGCCGCGAGCTATGGCCGTTTGGTCTTGAAACCCGGCGATGAGATCGTCATCACTGCGCTGGAGCACCACTCGAATATTGTTCCGTGGCAGTTGATCCGCGACCAAACCGGCGCGGTGCTGAAAGTGGTGCCGATCAACGCCGACGGCAGCATCAGCCTCGATTCATTTGCCAACGCTATCACCGCGCGCACCAAGATCGTCGCGGTGGCGCATGTGTCGAACGTGCTGGGCACGGTGCTGCCCATCGAGGCCATCGCCGACTTGGCCCACAAGGCGGGCGCGAAGCTGCTGGTGGACGGCTGCCAGGGCATCGTGCACGAACACGTCGATGTGCAGGCGCTGGGCTGCGATTTCTACGCCTTCTCGGGCCACAAGCTTTACGGGCCAAACGCCATCGGCGTGCTGTGGGCGCGCGGCGAGTTGCTCGATGCCATGCCGCCCTATCAGGGCGGCGGCGAGATGATCTCCACCGTTACCTTCGAGAAAAGCACCTGGGCCGAGGCCCCGGCGAAGTTCGAGGCGGGCACCCCGCCCATTGTTCCCGCCATCGGACTTGGCGCGGCCATCGATTACCTGAACGCCATCGACCGCGATGCGGCGGCCGCGCATGAGCGTGATCTCTTGCAATACGCCATGGCCGAACTGCCCCAGGTACCGGGTGTGCGGCTGATCGGCACGGCGCAAAACAAAGCCTCGGTGCAAAGCTTCGTCATGGACGGCGCGCATCCGCACGATCTGGCGACTGTGCTGGACCGCTCCGGCGTGTGCGTACGCGCGGGGCACCATTGCGCCCAGCCGCTGATGGAGGTGCTGGGTGTCACCGCCACGGCGCGGGCGTCGTTCGGAATCTACAACACGCGCTCCGAGGTCGATGCGCTGGTCGCCGCCCTGCATAAAGCGCGCGAGGTGCTGCTGTGAGCGCGCTCGCCGCCAAAATCGAACCCGACGACCTGAAGGCGCTGTATCAGGAGATCATCCTCGACCACGGCCGCAGTCCGCGCAATTCCCGGCTGGTGGAGCATGCCTCGTGCACGGCGGCGGGCAACAACCCGCTGTGCGGCGACCGCATCACCGTCACCGCGCGCGTCAATGGTGATGTGATTGAGGACGTGGCCGCCGAAGGCAAGGGCTGCGCCATCTCCATCGCCTCGGCCTCGATGATGACCGAAGTGCTGAAAGGCCTTTCGCCCGCCACCGCGCGGCAGGTGTTCGACGCCGTGCAGCAACTCTGCACCGGCAAGATCGATCCTGACGCCGCCAAAGCGCTGCTGCCCATATCTTTGAATGACGGCATCGACAAACTGGCCAGCCTGTCGGGCGTCAAACAATTCCCGGTGCGCGTCAAATGCGCGACCTTGCCTTGGCATACATTGATGTCGTGCCTGGACGGGCGCACTGATGCCACCACAGAGAAGAGTTGAGGTCCGAAATTATGATGCCGCCCTATGACATGCCCGCCGGCGACGGCGAACCGCCCAAGGAAGGCGAGAAGATCACGTCGGGCGAACCATTGCCGCCCGGTACCGCCGTGGCCAGCGAAGACAGCATCGTCGAGGCGCTGCGTACGGTGTTCGACCCGGAGATCCCGGTCAACATCTACGACCTGGGCTTGATCTATGACTTGAAGGTGCAAGACACCGGCAACGTCGATGTGACCATGACCCTGACCGCGCCGGCCTGCCCCGTGGCGGGCACGCTGCCCAAGGAAGTCGCCGACAAGATCGCGTCCGTGCAGGGCGTGGGCGAGGTGGGCGTGACCATCACCTGGGACCCGCCGTGGAGCCCGGGCAACATGAGCGAAGTGGCGCGAGTGGCGCTGGATATGTTTTAGACATATATAGGTAGTGCGATGAACCAGATTGCAGAAACGCCCAGACCCGTCCGGCAAAAGCCGCCGCCGCCGATCACGCTGACGACGCGCGCGGCCGACCGGGTGCGCGAGCTGATGGGAAAGGCGACCAAGCCTGTGTTGGGTTTGCGCGTGGGTGTGAAGGCGCGCGGCTGTTCGGGCATGTCCTACGTGGTGGAATACGCCGAGGAGCAGCGCAAGTTCGAGGACATCGTCGAGCAGCACGGGGTGAAGCTGTTCATCGACCCGACCGCGGTGATGTACCTGCTGGGCAGCGAGCTGGACTACCGCGAGGACAAGATGGAAAGCGGGTTCGTGTTCACCAACCCGAACGAAAAAGGCCGCTGCGGCTGCGGTGAGAGTTTCACCATTTAATTTGGCGCATTTTCACCGGTTAGTTTCTTGGGCCAACCGGTAAGCACCACTTCTCGGGAAAATGCGCTGTCCCCCTCACCCTAACCCTCTCCCCCTGGGGGAGAGGGTGCCGAGCGGAGCGAGGCGGTGAGGGGTTTGTTTATGGCTGCGGCTTGTCCGGCGCGCCGATCAGGCGTTCCACCTCGGCCAGCAACTTCACCGGATGCACCGGCTTGAAAAGCACGTTCATGGTGCCGTCGATGTAGGCCGGGTCGTCCTCCACCAGCTGCTCGAACTTGTCGGGCTGGCCGGTGACGAAGAGCACCTTGGCCTCGGGCACCACGCCCAGCAGCTCCTGGCGGAATTCCAGCCCGCCCATGGTGGGCATCATCACGTCGACGACCGCCAGCGCGCACGCCTTGCGCCGCAGCGCGCCGATGGCCTGCTCGCCGTCGGCGGCCTCGACCACCTCATAGCCGCGCTTGGCCAGGAGTTCCACGAAGGACTCCCGCACCAGCGGATTGTCTTCCACCACCAGGACGCGGTTCATATGGGCATTGTTTTGTCGGGGGGTTACGGAGTCAAGCGCGCCTTGAGGAGATATGGGTTTAGGCGTATGCAGAACCCACCATGATCACCTTCCTGAACATCCTTTTGGGCGTGGCGATGTTCGCCGTTCTGGCGGTGCTGATGACCGGCGTCGTCGGCTTGGCCGTCGGCGGCGAGTTCAACCGCAAATACGCCAACAAGCTGATGCGCCTGCGCGTGATCACGCAAGCCTTCGCCATTCTGGTGCTGATTTTGCGCGTCGCCGCGCCGAAGTGGCTGGCGTAGAGCTTTTTTTTGGTCGCATTTTCCACGCCAAGCGGTAAGCACCACTTCTCGGGAAAATGCTCTAAACCAGGTGCGGCCGCTCGGGCCGATAGACCACCTTGTTGGCGCGCTCGAAGTTCTCGATCACTTCCATCAAGTCGCGCCGGCGGTTGCGCGTGGCCTGCACCTGCGAGGGCGTGATGCCCGAGGCGCTGATCTTGTTGGTGGCGATGAGCTCCTGCACGCGGTCGAGGACCGACTTCAAGGTCAGCGCCTCCATCATGTCGGCGCAGAAGCTGATGAAGTGACTCAGCCGCACGGGTTTTTGCGGCGAGGGGTGATAGACCGAGATGGCCACCGAACCGGCCTTGCGGTCGCGCCGTTCCAAAATCGCCGCGCGGTGATAGGTCGAGAAGGGCTGAAACACAAAGGCGGTTTGGGTGTCGTGCTCGACCACCAGTTCCTCGGTGTTGCCCAAGAACGCCGACGACGCCTTGAGCACCAGCTCCTCGGTGGTCTCCGCCCCGCCCGAGAGCGTCTCGAGCGTGTCGACCACGTCTTTGCCCGCGCGCGTGCTGAACACCGTCTGCCCGCCGAGGTGGATCGACACCCAGTTGTCGGGGTTGTAGTCGGCCTCGTAGTTGGAAATCTTGCGCGCCCAGAAGGCGTCCCAGTCGTGGGCCGCGGCGTCGTGCAGCAGGCCTTCGTCGCGGCGGAATTCGTCGATCACCAGCGAGGTCATGCGCAGCGTACTGGGCACGTTCTGGCCGCGCACGACGGCCAAAATGTTCTCCACCCGGGTCTTGATGGGGATGGTGACGCGGTTGGAGCGAATCGTCAGCGCCGGCTCGTTGCCCTGCTCGTCGTTGCCCGACGCAAAGCGGTGAACCGTGGATTTCTCGCGGTAAAGGGTGATCGCCCCGACTTCGATCATGATTGTTTTCTAGGGTTCACTGTCACAATTCTCAAGTCTCGCGCCCCAGAATTGGGGCCGAGAGGCTTAAGAAACACTTGATCTTGGCCGAAACTATACCCAGAGGCGAAACCAGCACAAGGGCAATCGCCCAAAGATTGTGTTCACCCTAAGGCGGTTATTCCGCGCTCATGCGCTGGTAGCGCAAGTGTCGCGCGGCACCGGCGATCTCGTCCGACAGCGCGCCGATCACCACCCGCAGGTCGGCCCGCAGTTTGCCGAAGGCGGCCCGGCGCATCAGCGTGGCCTCGTCCATATACAAGGCGCGGTTGATCTCGATCTGCACCGTGTGCACGCCGTTGGCGGGGTCGCCGTAGTGCTGGGTGGTGAAGCCCCCGGCGTAGGGGTTGTTGCGCAGCGTGCGGTAGCCTAAGCGCCGCAGGGATTCCTCGATGGTGTCGGTGATCAGCGGGTGGCACGAAAGTCCGCTGCGATCGCCCAGCACCGCATCCACGCGCTGGGGCGAACTGTCGGCGTCCAGCGGCAAGCCAGACGACGGCATGGAATGGCAATCCACCAGCACGCAGTAGCCGAATTTATCCAGAGCGCGCGTGATCATCATGCGCAGCGCGCGGTGATAGGGCCGATAGAACTCGGCCAGGCGCTTTTCGACCTCGGCGAAGGACAATTTATGCCGGTAGATCTCGCGCCGCGTCGCCACGATGCGCGCAACCGTGCCAAGGCCCGCGGCCACGCGCGCCGAGGTGGAGTTGACGAAAGGGGGCAGCGGCCCGTCGAACATGTCGGGGTCGAGCTCATAGGGCTCGCGGTTGACGTCCAGGTACGCGCGCGGCAGCAGGGCGCGGACCAGCGGCGCGCCCAGGTCGGGCACGTCGCCGAACAACTCGTCCACATAACAGTCCTCGGATTTGCGAAGCGCGGCGACATCTAATGGGGATGCGCCGATGAACTGCGCGGGGTAGCTGCAGCCCGAGTGGGGCGAGGCGAACACGAGGGGCAGGCACCATTCGGCGGGTTCGGCGATGTCCACCGCCTTGCCTAATGCGTGCTCCAACTCGGCGTCTTTTTGATCGGCCGGCATGATCCTGCGACGGTGCTCCCCAAGCCCGATACTAACGCGGAATAAGGGCTGTGCAACCGGCTGAGGAGCTGAAAAGGGGCGGAAAACCATGACTTATTAAGGGCACTTACGCCCTCAACCGCGCAGCGGGCCCCAGGCTTGCCAAGCCCGGGCCAAGTGGCTAAACACCCTACCTCTCGCCGCCCTTTTCCGACAGGGGCCCAGCGACACGGCGCGCTCTTAGCTCAGCGGTAGAGCACTACCTTGACATGGTAGGGGCCACAGGTTCGATCCCTGTAGGGCGCACCATTTCTCTCTCATCACTCTGTTGATCTATACCCTACGCCGAGACTTTCACCGTCATCGGCGTCGTCGCGGTCTTGGCCGCGATGCTGAGCCGCCCGCCCGTCGTCGCGGTGAACTCCTTGCTCTTCACCGTATCGACGAACACCCATTCCGAGGTGCAGGCGTCCGGCGCCACGGCCAGCGTCATGTAGCCGCGCGAGGCGATCTCGCTGTAGAGCAGGTGCGGGTTCTTGGCCTTGAGCGCAGAGGCCAGCGAGTCCGGCTTGGCACCCATGTAGGTCTCGAAGCCCGGCGAAGTGACCGAGCTGGTCACCAACTCCACCGCGCGCAGTTCGCCGGTGTCGTCCTTTAACGCGAAGGCCCAGGCGTTGTGGATGTCGCCGGTCAGCACCACGGTGTTGAGCGCGTGCGCGCGCAAATCCGCCAGCAGGCGCTTGCGCGCGGCCGGGTAGCCGCCGCCCCAGGTGTCGAGCAGCAGCGGCAGGTCGTTCTTCTCGAGCGTCGGCACGAATTTCAGCAGGTCGGGGCCCACCATGGCGGTGCGCGCGGGGTCCATGTGCGGAGCGGGGTCCACCGGGACCAGCGTGGCGATGATGGTCTGCTGGCCGATGATCTGCCAGGGCGCGCCGCGCGCCTTGGAGGTCTTCAAGGTTTCGGTCAACCACGCCTCTTGCTCCGCGCCCAGGATGGTGCGCTCGGCGTTGAGCACGTCGGTCTTGAACTTGGCGAAGTCGGGAATGGGTGCGGGCTTTTCATTGCCGGCCGCTGGTTTAGCCGGGTTGGGCAGCGTCGGCATGTCGGTGGTGTAGTTGGGCGGCCGGTCACGGCCGTATAAACGAGTATCGAGCATGATCAGCGTGGCCAGCCCGCCGATGTCGAAGCTGCGGTACAGCCGCCCGGCGGGGTCTGCCGCCAGCGGGCGCACCGGCATCCACTCGAAGTAGGCCTGCACGGCGGCGGCCTTGCGCTGCGCCCAGTCGCCTTCCGTGGGTGAATGATTTTCCGCGCCGGTCTTGTAGGCGTCGTTGGCGGATTCGTGGTCGTCCCACACCGTGATGAACGGATGGCGGCGGTGGATGTCCTGCAAGTCGGCGTCGGAGCGGTAGGTGGCGTATCTCTGTCGATAATCGGCCAGCGTGGTGATCTCGCGCGGCGGCTCGACCGCGCGGCCCTTGGCCTCCATCTCCTTGTCGGAATAGACGCCGGGCGCGTACTCGTAAATGTAGTCGCCCACGTGCAGCACCGCGTCGATGTCGTCGCGCGCGGCGCAATGGCGGTAGACGTTGAAATAGCCGAAGCCGTAGTTCGAGCACGACATCAGCGCCAAGCGCACCGGGGCCTGGCCCTCGCGCGCGAAAGTGCGCGTGCGGCCCACGGGCGAGGCGGTCTTGCCCGCGCGGAAGCGGTAGAAATACGCCCGCCCCGGGGTCAGGCCGTCGGCGTCCACCTTGACGGTGTAGTCGCGCGCGGCGTCCGTGGCTGCCAAGCCGCGGCGCACCACCGTTTTGAAGCCCTCGTCCTCGGCCACGTCCCATTCCACGGCCACGGGGCCGGGCTTGTCGGGCTCGGCGCGCGTCCACAACACCACCGCGTCGTGCAGCGGATCGCCGCTGGCCACGCCGTGGGTGAAGCGCACGCGCGCATCGGCCGCTTGGGCGGAGGACGCGGCAGACTGGGCGGCGGCGACGGTCAGCGCCCCGCCGCCCAGACCGGCGATGAGGCGGCGGCGGTTGACGGTATCTGCGCTCATGCAAACCTCGCGGTTAGAATTTGCGGGTGATCTCGATGCCGTAGAAGCGCGGCGGACCGGCGATGAACGTCGGCGTGCCGAACGAGCCGCCGGTGTTGCCCGCGTCGATGATGTAGTCCTTGTCGAACACGTTCTCGACGTAACCGGCGATCTCCCACGCCCCGTCCTCGCTGCGCAGGCCGAAGCGCACGTTGACCAGGTGCAGGCCCGGCTGGGCGATGTCGAAGCCGACGATGGGCGTGTTGCGGTCCTCGAAAAACACCTTGCTGCGGTAGGTCCAGGTAGGCACGGCGAACACGCTGCCCAGGCCGGACACGGGCGCGTCCAGCGTCATCCCGGCCGAGAACTGATACTCGGGCTGCAGGCGGAAGCGGTTACCGGCGAAGACTTGGCGGTTGCCCGCGTCGTCGGTCTCGTCGAACTGCGCGTCGATGTAGCTGCCGGTCAGAAACACGCCCAGCATTTCCATGGGCTGGGCCGAGACAGCGGCCTCCGCGCCCTTCATGGTGGCCGAGCCGCCGTTGAGCGGCGTGATGCGGCCGTTGACCAGGGTCGAGGTCTGGAAGCTGCTGTACTCCTGATAGAACACCGCGCCGTCGATGGTGATGGTGTTGTCGGCCAGGATGCTCTTGAAGCCGCCCTCGTAGTTCCACACGATCTCGGCGGGCAGGAAGGTGGGCACGGCGGTCGGCGCGCCCGCGACGAGGCGGCCCGCCACGTCGATGACGGGCGAGCGGCGGCCCTTGCCGACGGTGGCGTAGAACGACAGCTTGTCGGTCGGGCGGTAGTTCACGTTCACGCGTGGGATGAAGGCGTCGTAGGTGTCGCCGACCTGGACGATGACGCCGTTGGTGTTGCTGAAGGGCAGCAGCGGCGCGCCGGTCAGCGGCGTGTTCGGCGCGATGCCTGACGCACCCGAGGTGCGGTCCTCGCGCAGGTATCGGATGCCCGCGGTGAGTTCGAGGTTGTCGAGCAGGTCGTAGCTGGCGTCGGCGTAGACCGACCAGGTGTCGAAGTTGCCGTAGTTGGAGAACTCCTGGGTGTAGGGCACGCGCGCGGGCAGGGCGGAATTGGTGCGCCCGTCGGGGCGGAAGCAGGGCACGCCCGGCACGCCGCCGGAGCACACCACATAGACGCCGAGGTCGGTGGACAACGGCACGCGCTGCACGCCGTCTTCGTGGAAGTAGCTCGCGCCGATGAAGGCGTCGATGGCCTCGCCGGTGTAGTTGGCGCGCAGTTCCTGGCTGAGCTGTTCGCCCGTGGCGTCCTCGGCGAACTCCAGCCAGTAGGCGGCCGTGCCGTCGGCGTCGAACACTTCCAGCGAGCTGAAGTCGCGGTAGCCGCTGGTGGCCTCGAAGCTCCACGCCCCGCCGGGCGCGTAGGAGGCGATGGCCGTGACGCCGCCGCTCTCGCGGTCGATTCCCAATTCATCGCCCAAGTGCGCCACGGAAAAAGGAGAACCGCCCAATTCAGCATAGGTGTTGGGGCTGGTGCTGCCGCCGGTGGGCGGAAAACGTCGCGACTTGAACGAGGTCGCGGGCGGAGTGTCGAGCTGGTAGTTGCCGATGAGGTCGAGGGTGAACTGCTCTGAGGGCGTGAAACGCGCGCTCAGGCGGCCGGCGAAGGTGTCGGTGCCGTTCAGCGCCGGCTGCGGGTTGTCGAGCGGCGTCTGCGAGCCGGGGCGTCCTGCGAAATTCTTGATGAAGCCGTCGCGCTTCTTATAGATCCACGCCGCGCGGGCCTGCACCCGCTCCGAGCCGCCGGTGAGGTAGCCGCGCGTCTTGAACTCCTGGAAGTTGCCGCCGCCGAGGCTGGCCTGTCCCTCGAAGCCGGGCTTGGGCTTGGCGGAGATGACGCTGATCGCGCCCACCGAGGCGGCGCTGCCGAACAACGTGGCCTGCGGGCCCTTGACCACCTCGATGCGCTCGATGTCGTGCAGCTCGAAGATGGAGCCGCGCGAGCGGCTGACGTCGATGCCGTCGAAGTACACCGACACGCGCGGGGCGATGTTGGCCTGGCCGGAGTCCGACGTGATGCCGCGCACCACGAAGCCGGGGTTGTTGACGCTCTGCTCCTGTACCACCAGGCCCGGCACGAACGCCGACAGGGCGTCGAACTCCTCCACGCCGATGCGCTTGAGGAATTCGCCGGTGTAGGCGGTGACTGTGACGGGAACTTCCAGCAGGGTCTGCTGGCGCTTCTGCGCGGTGACGATGATTTCCTCGATGCCGCCCTGGGCTTGAGCCAGCTGAGCCTGCGCCAGTTGGTCTTGAGCAGCGGCGGAACACATCGGAATGACAAGCGCGCCACATAACAGCATCGAGCGAAACGACATCGACCACTCCCTGATGAAGGATATTCGCGCTGCTGCGCGAGGGCATGGGCGTATCGGGATTCAATGACGAATGCGGGTCAGACCGATGAAGGTGATGTGAAAGCGTGACGGTTCCCCGTCACCACGGAATCAGGTCGCCGTTATACAGCCAGAACTGCCCGGAGCTTTCCGAACTCAGGTTGGCGATCACGCCGCGCAAGGAGGCCATGGCCTCAGGGGCTTCGAGCGTCGCGGCCTCGCCGCCCATGCGCGTTTTCACCCAGCCCGGGCAGAACGCGGCGGTGATGACGCCGCGCGGCCTCAGGTCGAATGACAAATTGCGCATCAGCATGTTGGCGGCGGCCTTGCTGGTTCTGTACGCAATGGTGCGGCCTTCGGTGCGCGCAATCGAGCCCACCGACGAGGTGATGGTGACGATCTTTTTTTGTTGGCTGGCCGCGACGTTGTCGATGAAGGCCTCGGCCATCTTCATCGGCGCCATGGCGTTGACGCGGAACAGTCCGGCCCACATCTCGTAGTCCATGTGGCCGAACTCCTGGCGCGGGTCGTTCTCGGCCTTCGCCTTGGGCCCGAACACGCCGGCGTTGTTCAGCAGCACGTCGATGGGCCGGCCCTTCAGTTCGCGCGCCAGCGTGTCGATGGCGGCGAAGTCGGCCACATCTAATGTATGGATGTTGAGGCTGGGGTGCTGTGCGTCAAGCGCCTGCAGTTCGGGCGAGGGTGCCCGCGCCGTGGCGATGACGTTCCATCCGTCCGCGCAATATTGGCGAGTCAGCTCCAACCCTAAGCCGCGATTGGCCCCGGTGATCAGCACGGTCGGCATGGCGTAACTCCTCGTTGATTTGCACGCACGCTACCATAGGATGACGCACATCATGCCCGAGAAAAACCGCCAATGGCGCTTGAAGCGCAGGCCCGAGCCGACCGAGATGATCGGTGCTGCGCAATTCGACTTCGTGGAGGGCGAGATTCCCGTGCCCGGCGACGGCCAGGTGTTGCTGCGCACGCTGGTGCTGGGCACCTCGCCCGCGCAGCGCAGCTATGTGTCGAGCGGCGTGAGCATGCACGAAAAGCTGCCCGTGGGTGCTGTGATGCGCGGGCGCGGTGTGGCTGTGGTGGTGGACAGCAAACACGCCGCCTTCAAGTCCGGCGACATTTTGACCGCGTCGGTGGGCTGGCAGGACTATTCGGTCCATACGCCCACTGAACAGAACATGAGCATCCTCAACTTCGCGAAAATCACCGACCCGGCGAAACCGCTGAGTTTGCACATCGGCCTGCTGGGCGGGGCGGGGGCTACGGCCTACTTCGGCCTGCTCGACGTCGGCCAGGCGAAAGCGGGCGATACGGTGGTGGTCTCGGCGGCGGCGGGCGGTATCGGCTCGCTGGCCGGCCAAATCGCCAAGCTGTCCGGCTGTCGCGTGGTGGGCATTTGCGGCACGGACGACAAAGCCGCGTGGATCACGCGCACGCTGGGCATGGACGCGGCCATCAACTACAAAACCGAGAACGTTGAAGCGCGGCTGAAAGAGCTTTGCCCCGGCGGCATCAACGTGTTCTTCGATAATGTGGGCGGCGCGGTGCTGGACGCGGCGTTGAACAACCTCGCCAACCGCGCGCGCATCGCCATCTGCGGGTTCATCTCCACCGACTACGCCGTGGGCAAACAGTTCGGCCCGGCCAACTACGGCAACCTGGTGCGTAACCGCGCGCGCATGGAAGGCTTCTTCATCTTCGACTACATCCCGCGTTTCGCGGAATCGGAAAAAGCCTTGCGCGCGTGGCACGCGGAGGGCCGCATCAATCCGTGCGAGGATCTCGACCACGGCCTGGAACACATGCCCGAAACGCTGGCGAGTTTGTTCAAGGGTGCCAACAAGGGCGTGAAGTTGAACCGGGTGGCGGCTGATCCGTAAACCAGAAAACTCTGGATTCCCGCTTTCGCGGGAATGACGAAAGCAAGCGTAGGTTTTGCCCCCACACAAGTCGTCACCCCGCACTTGATGCGGGGTCCATCTTGTTAATTGTTTACTTGTCCACCACCTCGATGGTCTCGTAATTGATCTTGCCCTTCTGCGGGGCGTAGTTGCGCACGCGCTTGGCCACGCCGTCGAGGATGGGAATTTCGTGCAGCATCAGCGTCGTGGCCTGGTCGTGATAGAAGCGCAGCACGTCACGGGTGAGTTTCTCGCGTTCGGCCAAGTCGCCGGACTCGAGCGCGGTCTTGATGACAGCGCTGATGCCTTGGTCGCAGTACCACGGCTTGGGCCATAAACAAGAGTGCAGCCGGATGGTGCGCAACGGCTCGAACGTCGGCCACGCGCCGAACACCTGGCTGAAGGCGTCGCCCTTCCATTCGCCCTGGTTGATGATGCGCATCATCTGGGGCGTGGGCACGCTGATGAGGTTCAGCTTCACGCCCACGGCGGCCAGGTTCTCGGCCACGTACTGGTAGATCAGTCCGTCGCCGGCGTTGGACGAGACGATGACTTCCACGTCGAGCGTGAAACCCTTTTCAAAGCCCGCCTCCTTCAGCAGCGCTTTTGCTTTCAAGGGATCGTACGGATAGGGCTTCAGCTCCGGGTCGTAGCCCAACAGGCCCGCGACCGCGCCTTGCGTGGCGGGCCGCGTAAAGCCTTGCAGCAGCACGTCGGCGATGGCGTCTTTATTCACCGCGTAGTTCAGCGCGCGGCGCACGCGCACGTCGTCGGTCGGTTTGCCGTCGCCGATGACAAAAGTGATGGTAATAACGTCGATGGGCGTGCGCTGGTGCAGCCGCCCGCCCGCCGCCTCGATCATCGGCTGCTCGTCGGGGCCCATGCCGATGGCCACATCCGCCCCGCCCGTCAGCAGCGCCTGCAAGCGCGCGGTGCTTTCGGCCAGCTCGCGGATCTCGAGCGCCTTCACCTTCGGCGGCCGCCATGACAACGCATTGGGCTCGTAATCGACCTTGGCGTCGCTCCATTTCTTCAGCTTGAACGGCCCGGTACCGATCAGTGGGCCGACCGCCATGCTGGAAGGGTCGAGAATATAAAGTGCCGAGATTTCGCGAGGCAGAATGGCGTTGGGCCGCGCGGTGTTGATCAGCACCGTGCGCGCGTCCGCAGCCACGGCCCCGGTGATGGACTCCAACTGCCGCGCCACGGGCGTGATGGACCCTTCCAGTGTTTTCAGCCATGCCACGTTATCGACGACGTCTTGGGCGGTCAGCGGCCGGCCGTTGGAAAATTTCACGCCCTCGCGCAAGCTGAAGCGCCATTGGGTCGGCCCGGTGCGCTCCCACGACGTGGCCAGTTCAGGGATTAGCGCGCCGTCCTCGGCGAAGGTGGTCAGCGCCTCGAACATCGGCGACCACGTATATGTGGCGAACACGCTGACGGATTTGCGCGGATCGGGCCCGGCGGGCGGGAAGGCGGCGGCGGCCACGCGCAGCGTCTGGTCGGCCAAGGCCGCGCCGCCCGCCGCCCAACAGCACATAAAAAGCAAGATCCGCAGCATCATACGCCCAGCATAAGTGGTTTCAGGGCCTTGGCAAATCGGGCGGCGCATCTAAGATGAGGCCGAGTAAGATGCGCCTAAGTGGAACAGGAGGCGGCGATGCGGCGAACAGCCTTGGCTACGGTGGGTTTTTACGTTCTTGCCGCGTTATCGACCCCGGCTCAAGCCATGTGCGTCGACAACCGCTCCGAGCGCAACGTCGCCGTCGTGCGCAGCGCGCCGTTCACCGAGATGACCGACCTGTACCAAACCATCGTGCCGCCGCATAGCTTCCAATGCGAGGCTATGTCGCTGCGCGCCGACGGAAAAACACCCGTGTCGGTGTACGTCATCGACGACCGCGGCAAATGCAAGGTGGCCACGGGCTGCTTTTACGAAAACCGCGACGATGCGAATGTATTTGTGGGCGCGGGCACCATGGGCTGCCCGACCTCGTTCAACGTCAGCAACTGTGCGTCGCGCTGACGTGAAGCGCGTTCTGTTCGCCGCACTGCTGGCCGCAACACCAGCAGAGGCCGCCACGCTCAACGTCGGCATGATCGGCTTCCCGCGCGAGTTCGGTCATCCGTACGTGGTGTCCAACCTTCCGGCCATCTACACCTTCACCGCGTTGTACGACGCTTTGACGTTTGTGAACCACGACGGCCGGGTGGACCCGTGGCTGGCGACATCGTGGAAGCAGACGGGCGATCTGACGTGGGAGTTCACGCTGCGCCCCGGCGTGAATTTCTCCAACGGAGAAAAGCTCACCGCAGAGGCCGTGGTGGAGTCGGTGAATTATCTCGTCAGCCCCGAGGCGCGTGGCGATACCGTGGCCGCCGAACTGTCGAGCCTGGCCGCGGCCCGCGCGGTGGATGACCTGACGGTGGAGATCACCACCAAAACCGCCAACCCGGTGCTGCACCGCGAAGTCTCAGCGCTTCGCATCATCGCGCTGGGGCATTGGAAAAAAGTCGGCGCGGACGGTTATCGGATGAACCCTGTAGGCACCGGGCCGTTCCAGGTGACGCGCTGGAACCCGGCTCGGCTGGAAATGACGGCGGTGAAGACGTCATGGCGACCGCCGAAGGTCGAGCGGATGAATTTCATGGTGCTGCCCGACATTCCCACCCGCGTGCAGGGGCTGTTGTCGGGGCAGTTGGATATTGCCCTGGCCCTGCGCACCGAGGAGCGCGGCATGGTCGAGGCCGACGGGCATCGCCTGCAGGCCAGCCCCGGCACCGGCGTGTTCGTCATGGCGCTGCATGCGCTCAAGGACAAGCGATTGCAGGACGTGCGCGTGCGCAAAGCGCTGAACCTGGCCGTCAACCGCGCGCAGATTTCCAAGCTGATGCTGGGCGGGCTGGTGAACCCCGCCAGCCAGTTCACGCCGCCCAATGCCTCGGGCTACGACCCGGCGCTGACCCCTTACCCCTACGATCCCGATCAGGCGAAGAAACTGCTGGCCGAGGCCGGTTATCCCGACGGCTTGTCCTTGCTAATGGAAGGCGTCATGGGCGGGGCGGTGTCCGATGCGTCGTTGTTTCAGCAGATCGCGGCGGACTGGGCGCGCATCGGCGTGAAGCTGGAGATCCGCCCCATGCTCATCAGCCAGCTGTCCACCGCCATGCACAGCGCGGATGCATTCCAGGGCAGCGTCTTCGCCACCGACTACGGCACCGCGCCCTCGCTCGATAGTCTGCGGTCGATGAAGCTGCATTCCTGCCTGCATCTCTATCCGTGGTTCTGCGACCGCGAGGGCCTGCCCATCCTCAACGCCGCGCTGGCGGCCAAGACCGAGGCCGAGCGCACCGCACTTACCCGCCAAGTGTTCCGCCGCTACTACGACCTGTATGCCGCCGTGCTGCTGTGGGACATCGTGTATTTTGACGGCATCCGCAAAAATGTCAGCGACATGCCCAGCGTGGGCAGTTGGATCCGCTGGGACGGGGTGACGAAGAATTGAATCCGTTCAGATTCGTCGTTCAATTGGGGTCAGAGTAAAAACTCGGGCATGGACCAGCTTCTTCGACACGCGGCAAGAGTTTTTACTCTGACCCCAATTGAAGGCGGAGCGTGATGCGCATGGCGCACGCGCCCGACACCGCAGGCTACCGCACCGAAACGCTCTATCCCTTGCGCGTTCACCGCGAGCTCAACCCGAGGCGTTTTGGGTTGGCGCTGACGGCGCAGGGCGTGGCGGCGTTCGACGCCGATGCGCCCTACACTTATATAGAGTTGGGATTCGGGCAGGGCTTGTCGCTGGTGGCACTTGCGGCGGCCAACCCTCATGCGCAGTTTTACGGCGTCGATCTGATGGCCGAGCACGTGGACCATGCACAAGGCCTGGCCGCCGCCGCCGACTTGAAAAACCTGCACGTGCGGCAGCTCAGCTTCGCTGATCTGGCCGCGCACGATTGGCCCGCCTTCGATGTTATTGCCGCCCACGGCGTGTGGTCGTGGGTCACGGCCGAACTGCGCGCGCGCATCACCCGCTTTGTCGATGCCAAGCTGAAACCGGGCGGCGCGCTGTATCTCGGCTATAACGCCCAGCCCGGCTGGGCGGCCATGGAGCCCTTGCGCGCGCTGATGAAGCGCACGTTTGACGCCGCACCCGGCACGCTGGAGCAACGCATCGCCGCAGCGCTGACGGCGGCGCGCGCGTTGGAGCAGGCCGAGGCGTTGTTCTTCCGCGCCAATCCGTCCGTGACCATCCGCCTGAAGCACATGGAGTCCGAAACCGCGGCCTATGTGTCGCACGAATACTTCAACGCGGCGTGGGATGCATTTTCTGTGGCCGACATGGCCGCGCACTGGCGCGGGCTGGGGCTCTCGTTCGCGGGCAGCGCGACGCTGCAAGATAATGTGACGGACCTGACGGTGCGCCGCGAAGCGCGCGCGGTGTTCGATGCGGCCAAGACCGTCATCGAACGCGAAATGATCAAGGACTTTTTGCTGAATAAACAGTTCCGCCGCGATGTGTATGCGCGCGCGCCCCGCATTCTCGACGACGCTGAACTGGCCGCGGCCCACAGCGCGGCGCGCTTTGCGGCGCTGAAAACGTCCGCCGACCTGGCCGAGGCCAAGCTGACCACCGAGATCATGACCACGACGCTGAACGCCCCCGTCCACCGCGCGCTGGTGGACGCGTTGCAGGAGGGGCCGCGCACGTTATCGGAGCTCTCACTCTCGGGTCTGCATCCCAACGCGGCCTTCGGCACGTTGTTTCTGCTGAGCGCGATGAACGCCCTGGCCCCAGCGGCGAGTGATGAGGTGATGCGTGCGGCTGCAACGCCCGTTGAGAAACTCAATGCGGAATTTAAACGCCGCGCGATCCCCGCGCGTGTTATTGCGGCCGTCGGCGGCGCAATACCGGCTTAAATGTCGAGTTCGCCCGCGAACTGGGCGTGTTCCTGGATGTATTTAAAGCGCTCCTCGGGCTTGCGGCCCATGAGCTGTTCCACCAGTTTGGCCGTGGCTTTGGCCTCGGCCCGCTCGGCCGGGTTCATGGCGTCGGGCAGCATGACCTTGAGCAAGGTGCGCTTGCCGGGGTCCATGGTGGTTTCCTTCAACTGCGCGGGCGGCATTTCGCCCAGGCCCTTGAAGCGGCTGACCTCGACCTTCGCGCGTGCATCAAGCTTGGTCTTGATGATGTGGTCCTTGTCGGCGTCGTCGCGCGCGTAGATCGACACGTTCTTCTGCGTCAGGCGGTAGAGCGGCGGCATGGCGAGGAACAGGTGGCCCTGCTCGATCATCTTGGGCATCTCGCGGTAGAAAAACGTCATCAGCAGGCTGGCGATGTGCGCGCCGTCGACGTCGGCGTCGGTCATGATGATGATCTTCTCGTAGCGCAGCTTGGCCTCGTCGTACTTGTCGCGGATGCCGCAGCCCAGGGCCTCGATCAAATCTTGGAGTTCCTGGTTGGCGCGCAGCTTCTCGTCGCTGGCCGAGGCGACGTTGAGGATTTTTCCGCGCAAGGGCAGGATGGCCTGGGTCTCGCGGCTGCGGGCCTGCTTGGCAGACCCACCTGCTGAGTCGCCCTCGACGATGAACAGTTCCGTGCCCGCCGCGTCGGCCTTGCTGCAATCGGCCAGCTTGCCAGGCAGGCGCAGCTTCTTGGTCGCGGTTTTGCGGACCAGATCCTTGTCCTGCTTCTTGCGCAGGCGGTCCTCGGCGTTGTTGATCGCGACGTCGAGGATGATCTCGGCGGTTTCGGGGTTGCCCGACAGCCAGTGATCGAAGTGGTCCTTGACCACCAGTTCCACCATGCGCGCGGCGTTGACCGAAACCAGCTTTTCTTTCGTCTGGCCCTGAAACTGCGGGTCGCGGATGAACACCGAGAGCATCATGCAGGCCCCGCCCCACAGATCCTCACCGGTGAGAATGCCGCCTTTCTTGTTGCCGGTCATTTCGGCGTAGGCTTTCAGCGCGCGCAGGAGTGCTGCCTTGAAGCCCTGTTCGTGCGTGCCGCCCTCGGGCGTGGTGACGGTGTTGCAGTACGAACCCAGAAATCCTTCGCCGTCCTCGGGCCAGCACATGGCCCATTCGACGCGGCCATCGCCCTCGCTGGACTTGGCGTTGCCGTGAAACACCGCGTCGGCCACCTTTTTGCGGCCATTGGTGGCGTGGGCCAGATAGTCGGTCAATCCATTCGGAAAATGGATTTCCTCCTGCTCGGGCACGCCTTCGACGCCCTTCAGGAGTGATTTGTCGCAGCCCCATTTGATGCGCACGCCCTCGAACAAATACGCCTTCGAGCGCGTCATCTTGTAGGCCACGGCGGGTTTGAACGCCGCCTTGTCGCCGAAGATCTGCGGATCGGGATGGAAGGTCACCATGGTGCCGCGCCGGTTCGATGGGCCGACCTTGGTGAGTTTGCCTTTCGGCGTGCCGCGCGCGAATTTCTGCTGCCATGCGACGCGCTCGCGCGAGACTTCGACGGTGAGGTGATCCGACAGCGCATTGACCACGCTGACACCGACACCATGTAATCCGCCGGAGGTTTGATAAACCTTGTCCGAGAACTTTCCGCCCGAATGCAGCGTGGTCATGATGACCTCAAGCGCGGACTTGTTCTTGAATTTCGGATGCGGGTCGATGGGGATGCCCCGCCCGTTGTCGCGGATGGTCACCTCATTGTCCGAGCCCAGATGAACTTCAATGATGGACGCATGGCCCGCCACGGCTTCATCCATAGCGTTGTCCAGCACCTCGGCGATGAGATGGTGCATGGCCTTTTCGTCGGTGCCGCCGATGTACATGCCCGGCCTGCGGCGCACGGGCTCCAGCCCCTCCAGGACCTCGATGTCCTTGGCGGTGTAGCCGCCGCCCTTTTTGGCGGCTTGTTGGAAAAGATCGGCCATGATGCGATGATATTCAGGAGAACGATTCAGGAACTACCTAAAGTAGCCAAGTTCTTGATAAACCACAAGATGTAGGGTTTTGAACCATGAGCGCCGACAAACCGCAGCCTACAACACCCACCGGAGAGTTGTCGCTGCGCGTACTGGCCATGCCGGCGGATACCAACCCGGCGGGCTACATCTTCGGCGGCTGGGCCGTGGGCCAGATGGATATGGCGGGTGCCATGCACGCCACGGCGCACACACGAACAAGAGTCGTCACGGTGGCCATCGACACCATGAAGTTCCACAAGCCCGTCCACGTGGGCGACGAAGTGTCGTGCTACACGTCCATCGCGCGCCAAGGCCGCACGTCGGTGTCTCTGCTGATCCAGATGTGGGTGCGTCGTGCGCGCGGCGGGATACCGATCCACGTCACCGAGGGCGTGTTCACCTACGTGGCGCTGGACGACAAGGGCCAGCCGGCGGAGATCGGGAAGGTCAAGTAAACAACGACCCCTCACCGCCTCGCTCCGCTCGGCACCCTCTCCCCTAAAAGGGGCGAGGGTTTATTTTTCTTTTCCCTCTCCCGCTTGCGGCCGAAGGCCGCCAAGTTTGTTGGCGCGCCTTCGGCGCGACCGGGAGAGGGGAGGGTGAGGGGTTTTTTGTTTAAGCCTTAATCCCCACCACGTTCGCGGAACCGGCCGCACGGGTTTTTTCGTTGGCCCCCCAACTGAAGCCGTTTTGCGCGAACACCTGCTCGTAGTTCGTGGCTTGGTGCTCGAGCATCCACACCTCGTAGTTCCAGCGCGTGTTCCACCAGTTGAAGAACTGCCGGTAGCCGGTCATCACGCCCCGGGGCGTGCGGATGTCGCCGGGGGCGAACACGCCGCCCGACCTTAAAAGACGAGAGGTTTCGGCGATGATCTGTTTGTTGGCGTCACCGCTGACCTCGTGGAACAGCAGGAACGAGGTGACGATATCGAAATGGCCGTCGGGGAAGCCCGTCTCCTCGGCCAGCACCTGGGCGTAATTCACGCCGACTTTCAGTTCGTTTGCGCGCATGTGGGCGAAGCGCACCATGGGTCCGCCCACGTCGATGCCCCACACCTCGGCGTCGGGGAACCGGCGCTTGAGTTCCAAAGCTAAACGACCATCGCCGCAGCCCGCATCCAGGATGCGCCGCACTTTGCCGTCCGCCGGGATGGGCGTTTGCGCCGCCAGCTTGGCGTGCATCTCGTCTTGGTAGTTGTGGCCGGTCCAGAAGGTGTTGGTGCCGTAGTAATACAAGTGTCCCGAGAATTCGTCGCCGACGTAGCCGCCAGGCTGGTTGTGAATTTCTTCCTTGGTGTAGGCGGGCAGGGCCATCTTGGAGTTCAGCACCAGTTGGCCGGGGCCGACCTTGTCGGCGGCCTCCATCTCGGCCATCAGCGCGTCGCCGTGGGCGTACAGCGCGTCGCGCAGTTGCCGCCACATCACCTGCTGGCCGCGCACGTAGCCGTGCGCGTGCTGCGCCAGGACGGCGTCGTTCTCGAACAGCGCCACGGCGGTCTTCAGCGGCACCTCGCCGTTGATGTCGAGGCCCTCGGCTTTCAAGATGTCCGTGGCGCGCTTGAGTGCGGCCTTTTGCAGATCGCCGCTGACGAACAGCCGGTAGGACATGGTGAACTCGTCGCGCGCTTCCAGATCGAGGCTGGGCAGGCGCTCGAGTACGCCGACGGTGCCGCGCTTCTCGAAATCGAAGTCTTTGGCCCAGCCCAGCGTGGGCAGCACCGCGGCGGCCATGACCGACGAACCGATGATCTTGCGACGTGACAGCATGGGAATCTCCTTAGGCTTTGGTGCCCAGAATGTTGGCGGTGCCCGGCGTGCCGGTATTGTTGTTGCCTGCGTTATTCTCGCGCGAGGTGAGGTTATCGCTGACCGCAAAGCCGGCCTTCTGCAAAATCGCCGGATAGTCGCCGGTGACGTAGTGGTCGTTCCAAACTTCGTAGTTCCAACGGCGGATCCACCACGAGCTGAACTGGCCCACGGCGGTGGGCGGTGGTGCGGGGCGGCGCATGCGGCCCTCGATGGGGTAGAACACGCCGCCGGGGCGAAGCACACGGTTAGCCTCAGCCATGATCTTGGGCTCGGCGTCGGCGTGAACCTCGTGAAACAGGATGAACGAGGTAACGATGTCGAAATGGTTGTCGGGGAAACCCGTATCCTCGGCCAGGCGTTGGGCGAAGTTGGCCGCGTTGTTCATGCGGCTGGCGCGCATGTGGGCGTAGCGCACCATGGGCCCGCCCACGTCGATGCCCCACACCTCGGCGTCGGGGAAGCGCTCCTTCAGCGCCACGGTCAGCTGGCCGCAGCTGCAGCCCAGGTCGAGAATGCGCCGTACCTTGCCGTCCGCCGGCACGGGCGTTTCCTTGGCCAGGCCGATGTGTACGTCGTCTTGGTAGTTGTGGCCCATCCAGAAATTGTTGGTGCCGTAGTGGTACATGTAGCCGGCCAGTTCATCGCCGACGTAGCCGCCCGGCATCATGTGGATTTCTTCCTTGGTGTAAGCGGGTAGGTCCATGTGCGGGCTCAATGTCAACGAGCCCGGCCCCTTGCGATCAGCGGCTTCCATCTCGGACATATACATGTCCTGGCGGGAATAGAATTCCGCGCGCAGCATGCGCCACATCTGCTGTTGGTTGGTCAGCCACACCTGCGCCTGCGCCATTACCAGGGCGTCGTTCTCCAGCGCGGCGATGACGCGCTCACGCGGCGCGGGCTTGAAGGGGTCGATGCCCGCCTCGCGCAGCGCGGCGACGGCGCGGGTGCGCGCGGTCTTGGCCAACTCGCCGTTGGCGTAAATTCGGATGCTGGTGAGAAACTCGTCGGCGCTTTGAAGATCAAGTTTGGGTAGACGCATCAAACGTCCATCCATGCCCCGGCCGTAGTCGGCGGCAAAGGCCTGCAAGGCCGGCAACAACGTCGCACCAAAGCCGATGGACGAACCTAAAATCTGACGGCGAGACGCCATGGCACCCTCCCGGTCTACGGCAGAGAAAGTAGGGTACTCCTCCCGGCCCGCGGGTAAAGCCTGCCAAAGGACGCTTCCGCATGGTGAGCAAAAAACCCTGGATCGCCCGGCTAAACCGGGCGATGACATGAGGAGTATGAAGGGCTTACGGAGAATCCCCCATGGCCGAGGCGGCGGTTGCATTGAACCCAGCGGCGCAAGATTTCGCCCGGATCGTGGGCGGGGCCCACGTCATCACCGACCCGGCCGAGTGCAGGGTTTATTCCAACGACATTTTTTTCTGGGACGACGCCTTTGCCGCCGACATCGTCGTGCAGCCGGTCACCACGCAGGACGTTTCCGAGATCGTCAAGGCGGCCGCGCGCCATGGCCTGAGCATTTACACCCGTGGCGGCGGCATGTCCTACACCAAGGGCTATGTTCCCGGGGTCGCGGGAGCGGTGCTGATCGATCTGCGGCGACTGAACCAAGTCTTCGAGGTCAACCCGACCGACCGCTACGTCGTGGTGGGGGCCGGCTGTACCTGGGAGAAGGTGGCCGAGGCGTTGAAGCCGCACGGGTTGAAACTGGTGTTCCTCGCACCGTTCTCGGGGGTTTATTCCACCGTCGGCGGGGCGCTTTCTCAAAACGTGCCCGCCAGCATGAAGGGAATCCTCGGCCTGGAAGTAGTGCGCGCCGATGGCTCCATCGTGCGCACTGGCGCATGGGGCCGCAAAGCCAGCCACGGCAAGGCCGCGCCGTTCTTTCGCGACTACGGCCCCGATCTGACGGGCTTGTTTCTGGGCGACGGCGGCGCGTTTGCCATCAAGACCGCCGCCGTGCTGCACCTCTATGCGCGGCCCGAGGGCGCGGCCCACGCTTCGTTCGCGTTCGAGACCTACGAGGACATGGCCGCCACGATGATCGATCTGGGCAACTTCGATTACCTGTACCGCAAAGTCGGCCTTGATCCGTTCAAGAGCCAGAATTCGGTGAAGGTGGGTTTCAAAGAGGCACTCAAGACGCTGGGCGATGTCAGCACTTCGGGAACGTCGGTGCTCTCGGGCCTCAAAGACACGGTGAAGATGGCCGCGCAAGGGACCACGAACTTCATGGACGGCGTGAAGTGGTCGATGCATCTGTCCACCGAGGCGCTGGACACCGCGGGCGCGGAAGCGGGCATGGAGCGCGTGCGCAAAGTGTGCCTGAAACGCGGACGCGAAATTGCCAACGTACTGCCGCGCGCCATGGAAGCGCGCGGGTTTTCGGTGCGCGGGTTCCTGGGCGGTCAGGGCCAGCGCTGGGTGCCAACGAACTCGCTGTGGCCCTTGAGCCGTGCGACCGAGGTCGCTACGGCCGTGCAAGGATTCTTCAATGCGCGCCGCGCGGAAATGCAAAAGCACGGCATTTACGAGAGCTACATGACTAACTGGGGGCAGGGATACTTCCAGTGCGAGCCCAGCTTCTATTGGGTCGATGAGGTGAGCGAGCTGCACCTACGGCACCTGGGCAAAGAGGAGGCGGATAAATTCCGCGCCCTGCCGCCCAACCTGCCCGCGCGCGCATATGCCAAACAACTACGCGTCGAGCTGCGCGACTTCTTCTTCGGCCTGGGCGCGGTGCACGTACAGCTCGCAAAGTTCTATCGCTTCGAGGACTCGCTCTCGCCCGAAGCCTGGCGGCTGCTCAAGGAGGTCAAGGGCGTGCTCGACCCGGATGCGCGCCTGAACCCGAAAAACTTAGGCCTGTGAGCCCAACATGAAGCGCCGTTTATTCCTGGGGTCGTCGATGTCTGCCGCCATGCTGCCAAACATGTCTCCGGCCCGCGCGGCCGAAACCACCTACGACTTTGTCATTGTCGGCGCAGGGACGGCGGGCATTCCCGCCGCCATCTTCGCCGCGCGCCGCGGGGCCAAGGTGCTGCTGATGGACGCCGCCCCCGAGATCGGCGGCACGCTGCATATCGCCAATGGCCAGATCAGCGCGGGCGGCTCGTCGTTGCAGCGCGCCAAAGGCATCAGCGATACGCCCGATGCGCATTACGCCGACATTATGATGCTCTCGCGCGGCAAGGCCGACGCGGCCGTCGCGCGACTGACGGCCGATGAGGCACCCGCCACCATCGACTGGCTGCTGAGTGCGGGATTAGTGCCGTTGCCTGATCATCCCGTTACCGGCGACAGTCCGGGCCGGCCCGCGTACAAAACGCCGCGTTACTTGTGGGCTGAGCAGCAGGGCAAGGCGATCCTGGCGGTGGTAGAGCGCGAACTCGCGCCGGAAATTGACAGCGGTCGCGTCACCGTGTTGGTGAATACTCGTGCAACCAAATTTCTTACTACGCAGGGCGCCGTCACCGGCGTACGCGCGCGTACCCAGGATGCCGAGCACGACTATCACGGCCGCCATGTGCTGTTGGCGACGGGCGGCTACGCCATGAACCCGGCGCTGTTCCAAAACCTGATCGGCCAGCCGACCTATGCGAGCGGGTCGTATCCGCATGGTCAGGGCGACGGTCTGGCGTTGACCACGGATGCGGGCGGCGTGTTGCGCGGGCGCGAACTGCACCGGCCCGGCAGCGGATCGATCCTGACCTCGGAGAACTTTCCGGCGAAAGTGTACGCCCGCTTCATCACCGCACCCCAAACCCGCATGCCGTGGGAGATCTGGGTGAATAACGCGGGCGCGCGTTTCGTGCGCGAGGACGAGCCCGACACCTATCTGCGTGAACGCGGGTTGGTGACGCAGGATGGATTTAGATACGCGATCATCTTCGACGAAGCGATTTCTCAGGCAGCACCTCCGGGCATTGCCGGCTGGACGCGCGAGAAGATGGAACAGCACTTCAACACGCACCCGATGTTTCACAAAGCCGATACGCTGGACGACTTGGCGGCCAAGGCGCGGCTGGATGCGGGCGGTCTGCGGGCATCGGTGGCGGCATATAATAAAAGCGTGGCATCGGGCGATGACGCCTTCGGGCGGGCGCACCTGCCGCGCGCTATCTCCGTGGGTCCATATTACGCCGTGATTCACCTGGGCCATTCGGCGACCTCGTCCATCGGCGTGAAGGTCGACTCCCAACTGCGTGTGGCGCGCGCCGACGGAACGCTGATCTCCGGGCTGTACGCGGCGGGCGAGGTGCTGGGCAGCGGCGCGACCCTGGGTGATGCGTTCGTGCCGGGCATGATGCTGACCCCGGCGCTGGCGCTCGGCCGCTGGCTGGGCCGCACGCTGGCGGTGTGACGGCGTGAACCCGGCTTGACTTTATTTTCGCAATTTGCGAAAATCTTGAATGGCGCAGGTGGCGTATGCAACGGCAGCCCGTAAGGCCTTGGACCGCATGCCCGCGGCCAAACGCGACAAGGTCCGCGAGGCGATCAACACCTACGCCGCTGACCCGTTCGCGAGAAATAATAATCTCAAGCCGCTGACGGGCCGCAAGAACGGATACCGTATTCGGGTCGGCGATTGGCGGGTGATCATGGAACTGACGCCGCAAGCCGTCGTGATTCATGACGTGCTGCCGCGCGGCGAGGCGTACATGAAGAAGAACCGGAGATGAAAATGACGCGACGCGGACTGGCCGAGGCGCAGGAGCCTTTCATTCACGACTCATCGCCCCGCACGCTGCGGAGGGTGAAGGATTTCGCGCCGCGTCAACGCCTGCGCGTCGAGGCGCGGGTGCTGCAGACGCTGATCGAGCGGGCCGACATGGCCGAGGACGTGCGCGCCTTCGATGCCGCCAAGGCTGCCGATGGCACGCTTATTCCCGGTGCGGTCATGGACCGCATTTGGGACGGCGCAAACCGCGTCATGGCGCTGCGCGAATGGCGCGGGCTGAAGCAAGGCGAGCTGGCCGCCACGGCCGGGCTGTCGCAGGCTTATGTCTGCGAGATTGAGAAGGGCAAGAACATCTCGGCCCGCGCGGCCAAGTCCCTGGCCAAGGCGTTGGGCGTCGATGTGGGTGACCTGCTGACGGACGTTTAAGCCCCGCCATTGACTGCGCCGGTGCCTTGGCTCACAAGCTGGCCGCATGGGCCATATTGCCGCACCCCCCGCAGCCTCCCCGAAGCCCCTGTTTTCCTACCGGAAATACTGGGCGCATCGCTTCGGCCCCGCACCTTTCCTGCCCATGTCGCGCGACGAAATGGACGCCCTGGGCTGGGACGCCTGCGACATTATTTTGGTCACGGGCGATGCCTACATCGACCACCCCAGCTTCGGCATGGCGATCATCGGCCGGCTGCTGGAGGCGCAAGGGTTTCGCGTCGGCATCATCGCCCAGCCTGACTGGCAAAACCCCGACGCGTTCAAGGTCTTGGGCGCGCCCACACTGTACTTCGGCGTCACCGGCGGGAACATGGACTCCATGGTCAACCGCTATACGTCCGATAAACGTTTACGTCATAACGACAGTTACACGCCGGGCGGCGAGGGCGGCAAGCGGCCCGACCGGTCCGTGATTGTGTACGCGCAGCGCTGCCGCGAGGCTTACAACAACGTGCCCATCGTGCTGGGCGGCATCGAAGCCAGCTTGCGCCGTATCGCGCACTACGACTACTGGTCCGACAAGGTGCGCCGTTCGGTGCTGATCGACGCCAAGGCGGATATTCTGATTTACGGTAACGCCGAGCGCGCCGTGGTGGAAGTCTCGCACCGCCTGGCGCGAAAAGCCTCGTTCAGCGAGATGGCCGATATTCGCGGCGTGGCGCTTGTTCGTTCTGCTGTGCCCGAGGGCTGGACCGAACTGCACGCCGACGACATTGAAGTCAGCGACGAAGGCGCGCGGCAAAGCGCTGGGCCCACCGTCATCCGCATGCCGTCGTTCGAACAAGTGGAGCGCGAGCCGGAAGTTTACGCGCGGGCTAGTCGAGTTTTGCACCGTGAAAGCAACCCGGGCAACGCGCGGCCACTGGTGCAGAAACATGGCGAGCGCGAATTGTGGGTGAGCCCGCCGCCGATCCCGCTGACCACGCCCGAGATGGACGGCGTGTACGAGCTTCCTTACGCGCGCGCACCGCACCCTTCATACGGCGACGCCAAAATCCCGGCGTGGGAGATGATCCGCTTTTCCGTCACCACCATGCGCGGTTGCTTCGGCGGTTGCTCGTTCTGCTCCATCACCGAGCACGAAGGCCGCATCATCCAGAACCGCTCGGAAGATTCGATCATCCGCGAAATCGAAACCGTGCGCGACAAAACGGCGGGCTTCACCGGCATCATCTCCGACATCGGCGGGCCCACGGCCAACATGTACCGGCTGGCGTGCAAGGACAAAGCCATCGAGGCCGCCTGCCGCAAACCGAGCTGCGTGTTCCCCGACGTCTGCCCCAACCTCAACACCAACCACGACCCGCTGATCGCGCTGTATCGCCGCGCGCGCGCCGTGCCCGGCGTCAAGAAGGTGATGGTGGCCTCGGGTGTGCGCTACGACTTGGCGGTGAAAAGCCCGGCCTATGTGAAGGAACTCGTGACCCATCACGTCGGCGGCTATCTGAAGATCGCGCCCGAACACACGGAATCTGGTCCGCTGTCGAAGATGATGAAGCCGGGCATCGGCACCTACGACCGCTTCAAGACGCTGTTCGACAAGGCCGCACAAGAGGCGGGCAAAAAGTATTTCCTGATTCCGTACTTCATCGCCGCCCATCCGGGCACGACGGACGAGGACATGATGCACTTGGCGGTGTGGCTGAAGAAGAACGGCTACCGCGCCGATCAGGTGCAAACGTTCCTGCCCTCACCCATGGCCTTGTCCACGGCCATGTACCACTCGGGCAAGAATCCGTTGAAGGCCGTGCGGCGCGGCGCGTCGGAACAGGTGGAGACCGTCAAGGGCCTGCGCCAGCGACGTTTACATAAGGCGTTTTTGCGTTACCACGACGCGGAGAACTGGCCCGTGCTGCGCGAGGCGCTCAAACGCATGGGCCGCGCGGATTTGATCGGCAACGGCAAGCATCATCTGGTACCGACGTGGCAGCCCGCCGGCACCGGCGACAAGGGCGGCGAGGGCCGCCGCATGGGCCAGAAGCACAAGACGCAGAAGTTCCTCACCAAGGGCGTCCATGCGCCGGCTAAGTTGATGCCGCGCGGACGCGGTAAATGACGCAGCGCCTTGCCACCATCGCCATTCTCGTGCGCGATTACGACGAAGCCATTGCCTACTACACGCGCGTCCTCGGTTTCACATTGCTGGAGGACACCGACATGGGCGGCGGCAAGCGCTGGGTGCGCATATCACCGCCCGGCGTGCAAACCGGCACTGATCTGCTGCTGGCCAAGGCCAAGAACGCCGAGGAGCTATCGCGCGTCGGCAACCAGACCGGCGGGCGGGTGTTTCTGTTCCTGCACACCGACGACATCGGCCGCGATTACGCGCAATATAAAGCGCGCGGTGTCACCTTCGCCGAACCGGCGTTGCGCGAGGAAGCCTACGGAACGGTGATCGTGTTCACCGACCTCTACGGCAACAAGTGGGACCTGGTGCAGCGCAAGGGCTGAGCCCTCAGCGCAACCCCTCACGCACCTTTTGGATGGTCTTGAGCACCAGCGTCGCGGCGCGGGCATCGGCGGGCCCGGCGTATTTTGAAGCGATCTCGGCCTCGCATGTTTTCAGCAGGTCGCGCTTCATCTCCAACGGCCGCTTGCCAAGGTATGCCACCAGCCATTGCGACACGGCCTTGGGGTCGGGCCGCTCGCGCGCCATGTTCATCATTGTAGGTACGGGGTCGCTGGCCATCAGTCCTGACTCTCTTTCTTAAACGGTCCCCACTCCTCCAGCGCTTCGATGCGCTGGGTCACAACGGCGCGCTCTTCGTCCAAAAAGCGCGCCACGGCGGCGCGGAAACTCGGCTCGGCAATCCAGTGGGCGGAGTAGGTGGCGCGGGGCAGGTAGCCGCGCTGGATCTTGTGCTGGCCCTGCGCGCCGGCCTCGACCCACGCCAACTTCTCGGCGATGGCGTAGTCGATGGCGCGGTAGTAGCAGCACTCGAAATGCAGGAACGGGTAATCGACGATGCCGCCCCAGTTGCGGCCATATAAAGTATTCCCGCCGCGCAGATTGATGGCCCCGCAGACTGGCTTCTCGCCCTCGAAGCCCATCACCAGCACGATGGACTCAGGCATGCGTTGCGAGAGCAGATCGAAGAACTCGCGCGTCAGATACGCCTGGCCCCACTTCTTGTCTGAGGTGTCCGTGTAAAAGCGGTAGAAGGCGTCCCAGTGTTTGGCCTTCACGTCGGCGCCCACCAAGGTTTCGATGCGCACGCCGCAGCTGTTGGCCTTTTCGCGTTCCTTGCGGATGGTTTTGCGCTTGCGCGAATTCATTGCCCCCAGAAAATCGTCGAACGTGCCGTAGCCTTCGTTCTTCCAGTGATACTGCTCGCCGATGCGCGGCAGAAAGCCCGCCTCGCTCATGATTTCTTGTTCGGCTTCGGTGGAGAAGGTGACGTGCAATGACGAAACCCGGCGCTGCTTGGTCAGCTCAACCATGGTGCCGAGCAACGTGGTCTGCAGTTCGGTGCGCGTGGCGTCGTCCACGTCGCCGCGCACCATCAGACGCGGGCCGGTCACGGGCGTGAACGGCACGGCGCATTGCAGTTTCGGATAGTAGCGCCCGCCGCTGCGCTGGTAGGCGTTGGCCCAGCCGTGGTCGAACACGTATTCGCCATAGGAGTGATTTTTCAGATACATCGCCGCGCAGGCCAGCACCACGCCGCGCGCATCTTCAATAGTAATGTGTTGGGCCTGCCAGCCGGCCTCGGGCGCGGCGGACTTGGAGTCCTCCAACGCCGCGTAGAACGCATGGCGCACGAAGGGGTTGGCATCCGCACGGTCCTGGCCCGCGCAGGCATCCCACGCGGCGGCGTCCACCGCGTCGATGGTGTTCACCACCTTGGCGGTCAGCGTGTCGGACGTTTGAGTCTCATCATTCATTTGAAATCGATTCGTCATTCCCGCGAAAGCGGGAATCCAACTGTATTGTTTAAACGAATAAGAATGGACCCCGGATCAAGTCCGGGGTGACGAGATGTGATTGTGGCGGCATTCATCATGCCACTTCAAAAATTGCTTCCACTTCCACGGCGGCGTTGCGCGGCAATGACGGCGCGCCGACGGCCGCGCGGGTATGTTTGCCCGCTTCGCCGAACGCGAGAACCATCACGTCCGATGCGCCGTTGACCACCTGCGGGTGTTGCCCGAACGCCGGAAGACAGGCGACAAAACCCGTCAGTTTCACCACGCGCTTGACCTTGTCCAGATCGCCGCCCAACGCGGCCTTGGCCTGGGCGATGATGTTCAGCGCGCACAGCTTGGCGGCCTCTGCCCCTTGTTCCACCGACACGGTGTTTCCCACGTGGCCCTCGAACGCCACTTTGCCGTCTTTCAGCGGCAGTTGGCCCGAGACGAACAGCAAATTCCCGCTGCGCACGGCGGGCACATAGTTGGCGATGGGGCTGGCGGCGGCGGGCAGCGTCAGCCCGGCATCTAAAAGTCGCTTGTCGACGGCGGCCATGGCGAAATCCCTTCGGGCGTGTAGTGATTTAAGGCGATGGCGGACTCTTCCGGAGCGGCGCGGGCTTGTCGAGTCTTCAGTTCGCGGCAACGTCGATATGATCCGGGGCCAAGCCGTCGCGGCGACGCAGGTGGATTAGAGTAAAGGCCGCTTCCAGCTTGGCGCAGAAGGCGCGTATGTCAAACAGCCCGCTGCGGTCGCGGTGTTGCGCCGTCTTGGCTTTGAGATCGGCCAAGAGGTGCGGCGAGCGCGCGATGCGCAACGCCAGCGCCTCGTAGTCGGCCAAAGATGCCGTCACAAGTTCCGGCACACCGTGCGCGTGTAGCAGCGAGGCGGCCACGCGCCCGGTAAAGGTCGTGCCCACGCAGGTCAGCACCGGCACACCGGCCCATAGCGCATCGCTGGCGGTGGTGTGCGCGTTGCATGGCAGCGTATCGAGGAACAGATCGGCCAGCGCGGTACGCGCCATATGCCGGTCGAAGGGTGCGCGCGGGGCGAAAACCAAACGGTCGACATTCACGCCGCGCGTGGTTGCTTCGCGCCGCAGATTCGCCGTGGCCTCCGGCCCGCCGTCCAGCAGCCACAACGTGCTACCCTCGACGCCGCGCAGCAGCCGCATCCAGATGTCGAACATCGCAGGCGTGATTTTAGCCGCCGCGTTGAAGGCGCAGAACACGAAACCCGTTGCCGGCAGACCGTGATCGGCGCGGGTCGCCGTGCCGTCGGGCCGGGGCCGCAGTGCGTCGTTGACCTGATAACTGCCGGGCAGGGTGATGATGCGCTCGCTGTAATGCGCGCGGTGCTCGGGCGGCACGGTCGCGCGGTCGGCGATCAGGTAGTCGATATAGTCCGCGCCCATGGTGCCGGGAAAACCCAGAAACTGAACCTGCAACGGCGCTGCGTGGTACGCGAAGATGCCCGGACGGCTGTGGGCGGTGTGGCCCTTCAGGTCCACGGCGATGTCCACGGCGTGCTCGGCCATCCAGGCCGCCACCGCGCGGTCGCTCATGTCGCGTACGTCGATGTAGCGGTCGAAGGCCGCGGGCAGCTCGCGGTAGACGTTGCTGGCGTCATCGGCGCTGAAGGAAAGCCCGATGATCTCAAAACGCGAACGGTCATGCACCGCGAACAGGCGGCCGGCCAACAGCGCCGTGGCGTGATTGTTGAAATCGGCCGACAGATACGCCACACGGATTTTGCCCTCGCGTGGCGGCGCATGAACGAAAGATGCGGCCTGCGGCGGGCAGGCCAGCGCGGTGAAGACGCGCGCGGCCTTGAGCTGCAAGGCGGGGGAATCAGAATGGATCAAAAAGTTGTGCGGCGTGTCGACTGCTTCGCCCGCCTCCACACGTGCCGCGATGCGCCCGCGTTCGGCCTCGAAGTCTGTCCAGTCGCAGGCTTGCAGACGTGCCGCCAAGCGATGGCCGGGTAGGAACGGCACGCGCGCGGCCTCGGCCATGAGGCGTGAAAATTCCGAAGCGGCTTCGGTAAAGCGCTTGAGGCTGCACAGCACTTGCGCCCGGTTGGCGCGCGCTTCGGCCAAGGCCGGAGTGATCGCCAAGGCATGGTCGAACGCCGCCACCGCCTCCTGTGGCCGATGCAGGCTTGCGAGCGCCAAGCCCCGGCCGTTGTGCGCGGCAGCGTCGGCGGGATTGAGCGCAAGCGCGCGATCGAAAGCAGAAAGTGCGTCGCCAGCGCGGTTCATTTTGCCCAACACGCCGCCGCGCTCGGTATGGCTCGGCGCGTCGTCGGGGTTGAGCACCAGCAACGCGTCGAAATCCACCAGTGCGTCGTCCAACCGGCCCAAACCCGCCAGCGCCACGCCGCGCGCCCGCCTGATCTCAGCGGCCTGGGGCGAGAGTTGTAATGCGCGGTCGAAATCCGCCACCGCGCCGGCTGCATCGCCGGCCTGAGCATTCATCAGTCCGCGGAAGTGCCACGCCGCCGCCAGGTCGGGGCGCAAGGTCACCGCCTGGGTGAAGCACGCGGCGGCCTCCGCTGCGCGTCCCACTCCGGCCAGCAGTTGCCCGCGCGCCATCCACGCCGGAAGATAGTCGGGCTTCAGTTCGGCGGCGCGCGCCAGATCGGCCAGGGCGTCGTCGATGCGCCCCAGCACACGCCGGGCGTTGGCGCGGTTGAGGTGATAGCGCGCGTCGTTGGGGGCCAGGGCGACGGCTCGGTCGAGCAGACCCAGCGCGGTCTGCGGACGGCCCATAGCCAGTTCCGCCGCGCCCAACAAGTTGTGCACGTGGGCATCAGTTGGGTCGCGGGCTAGCAGCGCGCGGTAAATCGCTGCGGCCTCGGCGAGGGCACCTTGTTCGTGCAGCCGGGTCGCTTCGTTCAAGGTCGGGTCAGGCTGCGGCACGGCGGGGGTCCGGCTGTATATAAGCGTTCGTGTGAGTAGCCGCTGGCCGCCGCGGCGTAAAGGTATGCCCTATCCCTTGACGAGTCTCCCTTGACGAGTCTGGGCCCGCGCGGCTATGCCGCTGCCTCCCCGCGCGCCTTTAAGGTTTCCATGGCCAAAGAAAAGCTGTCGCTGCCAAAGTCCCGAATCAAGGTGTTGTTGCTGGAAAACATCAACAAAACCGCCGTGGAGCTGTTCAAACGCCAGGGGTATGGCGCGGTTGAAACGCTGCCTGGCGCGCTCGACGCCGAGGAGCTGAAGGCCAAACTCAAGGACGTGCACATCCTCGGCATCCGCTCGCGCAGCAAGCTGACCAAAGACGTGCTCGCGGCCGGTGAAAAGCTGCTGGCCGTGGGCTGCTTCTGTATTGGGACAAATCAGGTGGACCTGAAGGCCGCCAAGAAGCTGGGCGTGCCGGTGTTCAACGCGCCGTACTCCAACACGCGCTCGGTCGCCGAGTTGGTGCTGGCCGAGATCATCATGCTCAGCCGCGACATTCCGCGCAAAAGCTGGACGGCGCACGAAGGCGGCTGGGACAAGTCGCATAAGGGCAGCCGTGAAATCCGCGGCAAGGTGCTGGGCATTATCGGTTATGGCCACATCGGCACGCAGCTCTCCATTTTGGCCGAGGCCTTGGGCATGCAGGTGCGCTTCTACGACATCATCGAGAAGCTGGCGCTGGGCAACGCGCAGGTGTGCCGGTCCTTGGACGACCTGCTGGCGATGTCGGACTTCGTCTCGCTGCACGTGCCCGAGACGCCGCAGACCAAGAACATGATCAACGCCGCCCGGCTGAAGAAGATGAAAAAGGGCGCGCACCTGATCAACGCCTCGCGCGGCACCGTGGTGGAAATCGAGGCGCTGGCGGATGCGATCAAATCCGGCCATGTCGGCGGCGCCGCGCTCGACGTATTTCCGAAAGAGCCCGCCGACGGCGACGAAAAGTTCAAAAGCCCGCTGCAGGGCCTCAAGAACGTGATCCTAACTCCCCACATCGGCGGTTCGACGGAAGAAGCCCAGGCCAACATCGGCGCGGAAGTGGCCGAGAAGCTGGTGAAGTATTCGGATAATGGGTCAACGCTGGGCGCGGTGAATTTCGTCGAGGTGGCGCTGCCGCCGCAGACGAATGCGACACGCTTCATGCACATCCACCGCGACGTGCCGGGCGTGCTGAGCAAGATCACCGATGTCTTTGCCCGCCGGAAGATCAACATCGCCGGGCAATACCTGCGCACCGATGGCGAGATCGGCTACGTCGTCACCGACGTCATGGGCGAGGTGGAGGTGGGCATGGGCATCCGCAAAGATCTCGCCGCCATCGACGGCACCGTGCGGACGCGGTTTTTGTACGAGGCGTAGGGTTTAACCACTGCACTGAGTAAATACGGAACTGAAGATCGCTGAAGTAAGGCTGACCAAGAAAACGTCCTTAATCCACCGATCATAGTGCCGCCAGAAAGCCGCTTGGTGTTTATATATAACATCTACACCAACCTCACCAACGGCAGCATCACTTAAGAATCGCTCTTTAAGCTTTGAAACTTCCGTATAAGTCTCTGGAAAATGATCTGGTCCTTCTCTGAAGGCAGACTGAGCCGTTCGGCCTACCTCATTTTGCTTGATTATCCTTTCTATAAAAGCCGAAAGAGCGGTCTCTAGAATATCAATATGCATAGCTGGGTTAACATCAAAGTGCGCACAATAATTCACGAAACGACGCGCGGTGTAATCAAAGCAAGAGCTGGAACTTTCCAGTGCTATTCTTGCCGCACCAATTGTTAAGAGGCTAATTCCATGCAGATCCGCATATTTCAACGAATGCTCTGCTATTGCTAATTCATATTTTTCAAAATGCATCTTAGTAGCGTCATCTAATCTCGCCGCTAGTTTCTGACTGCTAAAAGTCATTCGGTTCGCACATAAAACTAAGGTTGATTAACTGTCTGCTGCACCGATCTATATCTACATTCTTAGTTGGTGTTCAAATCAGAAGGCGTCAGTAATTCAACTCTACGACCATAATCCCGCTCACGCGTGAGGTCGATGCCTTCCAGCGGCGCGGACGCAAGGAACTCCTTGAAGTCAGGGCGCTTGGGTTTGCGGCGCGCTTTGGCTGCGGGCTTTTTGCGAAGCTTTTTGATGGAGTTTTTCGTTCGCATGGTCACGAATTATAAGAACCCAGCCCCCCTCTTGTCATCGCCCGATTCATTCGGGCGATCCATGGATCAACTCACGCCAGAGCCAAATTGATGAATGGGCCACCCGGACAAGCCGGGTGGCGACAGATTAAAATTAAGCGGCGCTCTGTTTCCGACGTTTATCGGCAAACAGCGGCAGCGCAATGGGGGTTTCGCCCGGCAGGGGGAACAGCGGCCCCAGGGCCTGACGCCATTCAAGTGCTGCGTCGGTGGTTTTTCCGGCCGAGAGATGATGCTGCGCCAGCGAGGCGCGCCAGTAGGCGGCCTTGGCCTTACCGTGCCACGCGGCATCGATGACCACCGATGTCGATGCGCCAGGCGGCTTGAGAGTCGCGGGTGTGCGCTTTTTCGCCCACGCCCAGAAGTCCGCCAGCGCTGCATGCAATTCAAACGGCCGGGGCGCGCTGGAATAGAAGTCCTGCGCCAGCAGTTCCAGCGCGAAAGATGAAATGGGCACGGCGTTGTGCGTCCGCCAAGCCCGGAGCGCGGCGATCAACAACCTGGGCCGGCTGCCGTACATCGAATCCATCAGGCGCAGCGTCGCCGCCTCAGCGATCGGGTTGGTCAGGCTCCAACCCGAGGCGCGCTCGAGCGTGGCCGCGCCCGGCACCAGGAACGCGCCTTCGCGCGGCAGGCACGGCAGCACTTTGACGGTGATGGTTTCGCCCGGCACCAGCACGCCCGTTTGATCTTCCGCAATCGTCGCACTCTCGTGTTTGGATTTCAGCACCGCCCAGGCGGTTTTCAGGCCGTCGCCGGCCTTGGTGATGCTGAGCTTGGGCGGCAGCGCGTAGAGCAGATCGACGACGCGGATGGGAGCGAGTGCGGTGCGCTTGCCCACGCTGCCCGCGACGATATGATCGCTGCCCGCCACCTCGATGCTGGCACCCCGGTACAACTCAGCGCGCAAATCCTGCGCCACGGCTGACGCGGCGTGTTTGGCCGCCACGTAGGCCGGGCTTGTCGGGATGATGCGGCGCAGGAACTCCGCAAAGCAGCCGTCGAGCGACTGCGGTGCCCCAAACCCCGACACCTTGACCGGATCGGCCAGCGGTGTTCGGGCGGGAAGGAAGGTCATGCGCCTGCGCGTGTTATGAGCAGCCGGTGGTCGTGCCGCAGGTTTCGCACTTCAGGCAGGTGCCGTTGCGCACCAGCGTGAAGTTCAGGCAGTCGGGGCAACTGTCGCCTTCGTAGCCCTTCAGCCGCGCGGCACCCACCGAGGACGAGCGCGATTGCGTGACTTCGGTGACGCGCACCCGGGTTTCAATCTTTTGCGTTTCGATTTTCTCGGCAACCGAACCCATGACGGGCGACATACCCGCCATGGCCGACGGCGAGCCCGGAACCGCTGCTGAACTGATGGCGCTGCTCGATACACCGCTCGCGACACCGCCGCGCGCGGGCGGCTTCAAGAAGTAGAGATTGCTGTGGCGGATATAGCCCGACGACACGGTTTTTTCCGCGATTTGCAGCAGTTTTTCCGCCTCCACGCCTTCGCCCATGGCGTCGGGCAGCACGTCGTGCGGTTCCACATGGGCGAGATCGTGACGGCCGAGGTAGGACACCGCCAACTCGCGGAACAAGTAATCGAGGATCGACGTGGCCATCTTGATCGAGGCATTGCCCTCCACCGCGCCCGCGGGCTCGAAGCGGGTGAAGGTGAAGGCGTCGACGTACTCTTCCAAGGGCACGCCGTATTGCAGGCCGATGGAAATACCGATGGCGAAGTTGTTCATCAGGCTGCGGAAGGCCGCGCCTTCCTTGTGCATGTCGATGAAAATTTCGCCGATGTGGCCGTTCTCGTATTCGCCGGTGCGCAAGTACACCTTGTGCCCGCCGACGCTGGCCTTTTGCGTATAGCCCTTGCGGCGCGGCGGCAGTTTCTGGCGTTCGCGCTGCACCACGCGCTCGATGATGCGCTCGGCGATGACTTCTGCTCTCGAATGTGGCGGCTGCTGGACGATGGTTTCGACGATGTCCTCGTCGTCGGCCAGATCGGCGTCGTCGAACAGCGCGGCCAGCGGCTGTGAGAGTTTCGAGCCGTCGCGGTAAAGCGCGTTGGCCTTCAATCCCAGCTTCCACGACTGCATGTAGGCGCGCTTGCAGTCCTCGATCGTCGCGTCGTGGGGCATGTTGATGGTCTTTGAGATCGCGCCCGACACGAAGGGCTGCACGGCGGCGAGCATTTGGATGTGGCTGTCCACCGACAACGCGCGCGTGCCGGTGCGCCCGCACGCGCTGGCGCAGTCGAACACGGCCAAGTGTTCGGCCTTCAGGTGCGGCGCGCCTTCCAGGGTCATGGCCCCGCAGATCGCCGCGTTGGCCGCGTCGATGTCGGCGCGCTTGAAGCCCAGCGCTTCGAGCATGTTGAAGCCGGGGTCGCTCAACTGGTCCTCGGTGAAGCCCAGCACGTCGAGGCAGAAGTCGTCGCCCAAGGTGTAGCGATTGAACACGAACTTGATGTCGTAGGCGCTTTCCAGCGCGTCCTCGATGTGTTGCAGCGCCTCTTCATCAAAGCCCCGGTCGTGCAGGCTTTCGGGGTTGACGTGCGGCGCGCCCTCCAGCGTGGCGCTGCCCGTGGCGTAGCGTTCGATGTCGGAAATTTCCGCGTCCGTGTAGCCGAGCGTTTTCAACGCCAGGGGAACGGTGCGGTTGATGATCTTGAAATAGCCGCCGCCCGCGAGCTTCTTGAATTTCACCAGCGCGTAGTCGGGTTCCACGCCCGTGGTGTCGCAGTCCATCACCAGGCCGATGGTGCCCGTGGGCGCGATCACCGTGACTTGCGCGTTTCTGAACCCATTGGCCGCGCCCAACTCCAGCGCCCGGTCCCAGGCCAGTTTGGCTGCCGTGATCAGCGCGCTGTCGGGGCAGTCGGCGGCGTTCAGCGGCACGGGCTTGGTGGCCAAGCCCTCGTAGCCTGAGTGATGGCCGTAGGCGGCGCGGCGGTGATTGCGCACGACCCGCAGCATGTCGTCGCGGTTGGGCGCGTAGCCCGCGAAGGGGCCATGCTCCTCGGCGATCTCTGCGGAGGTGGCATAGGCCACGCCGGTCATCAGTGCGGTGACGGCCCCGGCGATGGCGCGGCCCTCGGCGCTGTCGTAGCCGTGTCCATTGGCCATCAACAGTCCGCCCAGGTTGGCGTAGCCAAGGCCCAGCGTGCGGTAGCGGTAGGACAGCTCGGCGATTTCCTTCGACGGGAACTGCGCCATCAGCACCGAGATTTCCAGCACCATGGTCCACAGCCGTGTCGCATGCTCGAAGCCCTCGACGTCGAGCGTGCCGTCGGTCTTGCGGAAGGTCAGCAGGTTCAGCGAGGCCAGGTTGCACGCCGTGTTGTCGAGGAACATGTATTCCGAACACGGGTTCGAGGCGTTGATGCGGCCCGACTTGGGGCAGGTGTGCCAGTCGTTGATGGTGCTGTCGAACTGGAGCCCCGGGTCGGCGCATTGCCAGGCGGCTTCGCCGATGCGATCCCACAAGTCGCGGGCCTTGATGATCTTGGAAATCTTGCCGTCGACGCGGTTGACCAGCGGCCAGGATTCGTCGCGCTCCACGGCGGCCAGGAACTTGTCGGTCACGCGCACGGTGTTGTTGGAGTTCTGGCCCGAGACGGTTGCGTAGGCCTCCGAATCCCAATCGGTGTCGAGTTCGATGAAGTCCATCGCCGTCTTGCCCTGGCGGGCGAACTGGATGGCGCGCCGCACGGAGTTCTCCGGCAGCATGGCCGCGCGCGCGGCCTTGATCTCGCGGCGCAGTTTGGCGTTGGTCTTAGGATCGAAGCGCTGCTCGCCGTCCACGCCGTCCCAATCCTTGCAGGCGCGGATGATGGCGTTGAGGTGGCGGCCGGCCAGCCGCGAACCGGCGACCATGGCGGCGACCTTCTGCTCCTCGCGCACTTTCCAATCCACGAACGCCTCGATGTCCGGGTGGTCGGCGTTGAGGATGACCATTTTCGCCGCGCGGCGCGTGGTGCCGCCGGACTTAATGGCGCCTGCGGCCTTGTCGCCGATCTTCAGCCAGCTCATGAGTCCGGATGATGTGCCGCCGCCCGAGAGCTTCTCGCCCTCGCCGCGCAAGCTGGAGAAATTAGTGCCGGTGCCCGAGCCATATTTGAACAGGCGCGCCTCGCGCACCCACAAATCCATGATCCCGCCGTCGTTGACCAGATCGTCGCCGATGGACTGGATGAAGCAAGCGTGTGGCTGCGGGTGCTCGTAAGCACCCTTGGATGCCGTCAGTTCTCCCGAACGGAAGTCGACGTAATAATGGCCCTGCGAGGGGCCCTCGATGCCGTAGGCCCAGTGGAGCCCGGTGTTGAACCACTGCGGCGAGTTGGGCGCGGCCATCTGCATGGCCAGCATAAAACGTAACTCGTCGTAGAATGCTTTGGCATCGTTCTCGGAATCGAAGAACCCCGCGCTCCAGCCCCAATAGGCCCAGGTTCCCGCTAATCGATCAAACACCTGGCGGGCGTCGTGCTCGCCGCCGAAGCGCTGATCTTCGGGCAGGGTGCTGAGGTCTTTTTGGTTGGCCGTATGCCGCCACAGGAAGTCGGGCACGTCGTCCTCGGCGATGGGCATCAGGCGCGCAGGAACCCCGGAGCGGCGGAAGTATTTTTGGGCCAACACATCGCTGGCCACCTGCGACCAATGCTCCGGCACCGTGACGTTCTCCTGCCGGAAGACCTTGGTGCCGTCGGGATTGGAAATTTCACTGGCGACGGTGCGGAAAACGATTTTGTCGTAAGCGGAGCGTCCGTCGACCGTGAATCGCCTGGGAATACGCATGTCAAACCTTTCCAAGCCCTGTGGGCTGCTTCGGAGGCATAAACCCCACCGCGCCGCGCGCCTGTTCGGCTGCGGCTGGACGCGGTTCCCGTTGATGCCTTCCCCTCGGCCCTTTTTTGCCCCTGGCTGCGGCGGCTAAAGCCTTGCCGGGACACGAAAAACTTAAAGCAAAAAGACCCCGATTTTCAATACATTTTGTGGGTCGGGAATGGATAGGACACAATATATAGCTTTTTCCACAGCCCCGGGAGGCCGCAGAAATCAAGCCGGAACGACGATGTCCACAGGCTTGTGCCCGGCCTGAGAAAGGTCGTGCATGCGGGCGTAGGCCGCCTCCAGATGCCGGGTGAATAGCCGGGTATCGAACAACGGAGTCGCGGTGCGGTTTTGGGCCAACCGGGCGCGCAGGGCCGCCAGAGTGGCCGGGTTGCGGGCTAGGTCCAGCGCGCGGGCCTCATAGGCGGGTAGGGACTCGCTCACCAGTTCAGGCAAACCGACGGCGCGCAGCAGGCTCGCGGCCATGCGGCCCGCATAGGTATCCCCCAGACAGGTCAGCACCGGCGTACCCGCCCACAACGCATCGCTGGTTGTGGCCCCGCCGTTGAAGGGCAGGGTGTCGAGCGCCAAATCGGCCAGTCCGATCCGCGCCAAATGATCGGGGTAATTCAGGCGGCCGGCGAAGATCAGCCGCGATGGATCGACATTGTTTGCGGCGGCGAAGGCACGGAGGCTTTTGATTTGTTCATCGCTCTCGGCGAGCAGCCACAGCACGCTGCCTTCGACCTCGCGCAGCAGCCGCAGCCAGATCGTGTACATCGCCGGGTTGAACTTGTAAGGCGCGTTGAACGAGCAGAACACAAAACCTTGGTCCGGCAGGCCCGCTTGCGCGCGCGTCGGAGCAACGCCGATGGGCCGCGTCGCATCGTTGACCTGAAAGCAATGGGGCAGCACCACGCGCTTTTCGATGTAATCGCTTGCATGATGGTCGGGGATCACCGTGGCGTCGGCGATGATATAATCCATCGTACCGAGGCCCATCGTGGCGGGCGAGCCGAGGTAGTTCACCTGCACGGGGGCCAGCCTGCGCGCGAACAGTCCGGTGCGTGCGTTGGCCGTATAGCCCGCCAGATCCACGGCGATGTGAAGGCCCAATTCGCGCGCGAGCGATAACACCTCGTCGTCGGACATCGCACGCACGTCGATGAAGCGCTCGCAGGCGGATTGAATCCGCAATTTCATGGGATCGTCGGCGCGGCCCGCGCCGAAGGATAGCCCGATGATCTCGAATTGCGTGCGGTCGTGGTGTTCCAACATCCCGGCGATGAGATGCGCCACCGGATGGTTGTGAAAATCCGGCGAGGCGTAAGCGATGCGGATTTTTCCGCTGGCGGGTGCAAACGGCGCGATGGGTCCGGCGAAGGTGGAGGCATGGCGCTGCGCCGCCTGCTTTTGCTGCGCGCGGGTGGCGGGCAGGGACAACAGCGCGAAGGGGCTGACGGCGTACTCGCCCCGTTCCACGCGCGCCAGCAGGTCGGCGGTCGCGGCGTCGAGCCCGTTCCACTCGCACAGGTGCAACTGCGTGTTCAGCACGGCACCAGGCAGCAGGTCGGCGTTTGGCTTCAGCGCCAACGCGCGGCGGTAGTCGGCCAAGCCTTCGGCATATTTTTTCAGGCCGCACAGCACATGGGCGCGGTTGATCAGCGGATCGGCCCAGTCGGGTTTCAGAGCTATGGCGCGGGTATAACCTTCCAGCGCCTCGGCCGGACGGTTTAACGCGAACAATGCCGCACCCAGGTCGTTGTGCGCCTCGGCGTGACCGGGTTGCAACGTGGTGACACGTGCGAACGCGGCGGCCGCCTCGTCAGATCGGCGCATGGCCGACAATGTGAGGCCGAGGCTGTAGTGGGCCTGCGCGAAATCGCCGTTCAACGCGACGGCGCGCTCAAAACTGCCCACCGCATCCTTCATCCGCCCCAGGCGCGCCAGCACCAGGCCCCGGCTGTGCCACATGCCCGGCTGTGCCGCATTCAGCGCCAGGCCATGATCGAACGCGGCCAAGGCATCTTCAAATCGCCCCAACGCGGCCAGCGTCATGGCGCGGTTGAAGTGCGCCTCGGCGTAACCGGGTTTGAGGCTGAGCGCGCGCTCGAAATGTTCCAGCGCTTCGGTGGCCCGGCCCGATTGACGCAACACATTCCCCAGATTGAGATGAAGGCGCTCATCATCGGGGCGCTGTGCGATGGCTTGAGAGATCAGCGCAATGACCGAGGCGGCATCGCTGCGCCCGGCGCGGTAGCGGGCCAACGCGTCGTCGATTTGCCGGTCGATCTCGGAAGGGGTCATAGTTTGTTGATTTTACAGCGGGAAATGGGTTGGGAGTATGCCGAAGTTGCGCTAGAACCATCCTGGACGCTGGGTGCGAAACCCGACATATTGCGGTCCGTTTTCGGCCCTATTTTGCTGTTGTGCTTTAGGCCAACAAGGACGAGGCGATGAGCTTAGGCAACTGGCTTTACACCAAGTTTCGCGGCACCAAGGTCGGCGACGACGCCTACGGCAACACCTATTACCGCGGCTCGAAGGTGCGCGCGGGCATCCGCGAGGAACGCTGGGTGATCTACAAGGGCGAAGCTGAGGCCTCTAAGGTGCCCGCCGAATGGCACGCCTGGCTGCATCACACCGTCGATGCGCCCATCACCACGCCGACCCACGCCTGGGAAAAGCCCCACGTGCCGAATTTGACGGGCACCGCGCAGGCCTATCTGCCGCCGGGCCACGACCAGCGCGGCGGCAAGCGCGCCGCGGCCGGCGGCGACTACACCGCCTGGACGCCCGATGCATAAAGCCGTCCGGCGAGAGACCTTTGTCGGTATGGCCGCGCTTGCGGTGGCGGCGGTGGGGTTGCTTCTCACGGCGCTGGGCAACCGCGCGGGCGAGCAGGCCCAGGATGCCGCGGCCAGTTATGTCGCCGAATTCACCCGGGCCGACGGCCTGGACACTGGCGCGCCGGTCAGGCTCGCGGGTGTGCAGATTGGCAGCGTCGGCGAGGTGAAACTCGATGAGCGCTACCACGCCATCATGACGCTGATCTTGACCCAAAATATTCCGCTGCCCGACGACACCGCCGCGATCATCGAGACCGACGGCGTGTTCGGCGGCAAATACATCGAACTGCAGCCCGGCGGCAGCGCAGACATGCTCAAGCCCGGCGGGCGCATCGGCTACACGCAGGACTCGGTGATCATTGAGGAACTCATCTCAAAGATCGTCGCGCAGGCCAAGGCCGCGACGAAACCCAAACCCGACGCCAATGGAACCTCTCCATGAAACGCAATCCCGTCGAAACCGTACTGGGTGCGGTGGTGCTGGTCATCGCCGGCATGTTCCTGGCCTTCGCCTATACCACCGCCGACATTCAGGCCGTGACGGGCTATTCGGTCTCGGCCAAGTTCCTCAAGGTCGGCGGGCTGGAAACCGGCAGCGACGTCCGCATTAGCGGCATCCGCGTGGGCACCGTCACCGACCAGACGCTGGACCCGGCGACGTTCCAAGCGGCCGTCACCATGTCGATTTCGGGCGATGTGAAGCTTCCCGCCGACACTGAAGCCGCCATCGTCAGCGACGGTCTGCTGGGCGGCAAGTATGTGAACCTGATTCCCGGCCGCGCGAGCCAGACGCTCGCCGACGGCGGCACGGTGGCCAAGACGCGCGATTTTCAGTCGGTGGAAGACCTGGTGGGCGAGATCATTTTCCTGGCCACCAGCAAAGCCGACGAGCCCAAGGCTGAGTAGCAAGTTCTCAATGTTCGCCAAATCTTACAGTGTCATCGCCCGACTTGTTCGGGCGATCCATCTTTCATCGGCAAGATCGGCGCGTGGGGCCCGATGGACCCCCCGAATGAATCGGGGGGTGACATTTGTAGTGTTGGCGATGACCTGCGCGCCATCCCACGCCACCGACATTCCGACCAACACCGCCGTGCTGCGCGCGTTGGACAAGGTGACGGCGCGGGTGCAGACGCTCGACGTGCCGGTGGGGACGCCGGTGCAGTTCGGCCGGCTCGACATCCTCGCCAAGACCTGCATCACGCGCCCGCCGGAGGAAACGCCGGAAAGCTCGGTGCTGCTGCAGATCGACAAGACGGTCGGCGGCAAGAAGACCCGCGCCTTCGACGGCTGGATGTTCGCCTCCAGCCCCGACCTCTCGGCCATGGACGACCCGGTTTACGATATCTGGGTGCTGGCCTGCGAGAACAGGACGGCGTCCAACTCGCGTTGAGGCAGCGGCGGGCCGAAGTGCGCCTGCTGCGACAAGGCCGCGCCCAACTGCGCCAGATAATCCTTCTGCGGAATCTCCACGGCCCCGAAGCGCGCCAAGTGATCGGTGATGAACTGCGTATCGAGCAGCGTGAATCCGCCGCGCTTCATGATGCCGACCAGATGACACAACGCGGTCTTCGAGCCGTTCTCGGCCCGGCTGAACATGCTTTCGCCGAAGAACGCCGCCCCCATCGCCAGGCCGTAAAGCCCGCCGACCAGCTCGGGCCCGCGCCAGACTTCGATGCTGTGGGCGAAGCCCGCCGCGTGCAGCTCGGTGAACAGCTCGACGATCTTGGCGTTGATCCAGGTTTCCTGCCGGCCCGGCTTGGGCTCCGCGCAGCCCTCCAGTACGGCGGCGAAGGCGGTATCGATGGATACGGTGACATCGCCCCGGCGCAAAAACTTGCGCATCGAGCGCGAGACGTGGAATTTTTCCAGCGGAATGACGCCGCGCTGCTTGGGCTGAACCCAAAAGACTTTGTCGTCGGCGCGGGACTTCGCCATGGGGAACACCCCATAGGCGTAGGCTTTCAGCAGCAGGTCGGCCGTGATGTCGGTCAATGGCTCTAGCCTTTGCCGGACGACTCCTGATTCCATTGTGCCACAAATTTCTCCAGCCAGCGAATGTCATAGTTGCCATCGACGATGTCCTGCTGGTCGAGCACGGCCTGATGGAGGGGAATCGTGGTCTTGATGCCGCCGATGACGTACTCATGCAGGGCCCGGCGCATGCGCATGATGCACTCGTTGCGCGTCGAGCCCTGGACGATCAGCTTCGAGATCAGACTGTCGTAATAGGGCGGGATTTTCGAGCCCGAATACATCGCCGAGTCGACGCGCACGCGCCGTCCGCCGGGCGCGTGGTATTCGGTGATGCGCCCGGGCGAGGGCGCGAAGGTGGAGGGGTCTTCGGCGTTGATGCGGCATTCCATGGCGCAGCCCTCGAACTTGACGTCTTTCTGGCTGAAGCCCAGTTCCAGCCCCGCCGCGACGCGGATCTGCTCGCGCACCAGATCCAGCCCCGTGATCATCTCGGTGATCGGGTGTTCGACTTGCAGGCGGGTGTTCATCTCGATGAAGTAGAACTTGCCCTCTTCGTACAGGAACTCGACGGTCCCGGCGTTGTGATAGCCCAGCTTCTTCAGCGCCGTGGTGACGGTCTTGCCGATCTCCTCGCGCTGTTTCGGATTGAGAGCAGGCGAGGGACACTCCTCGAAAATCTTCTGGTGCTTGCGTTGCAGCGAACAGTCGCGTTCGCCTAGGTGAACGACGTTGCCGTGCTGATCGCCCAGCACCTGGATTTCGATGTGGCGCGGGTGGCCTAGGTACTTCTCCATGTACACTTCGCCGTTGCCGAAGGCGGACTCGGCTTCGGCGCTGGCCACCTTGAAGGCCTCGCGCATGCCGGCCTTGTTCTGCGCCACCTTCATGCCGCGTCCGCCGCCACCGGCGGTGGCCTTGATCAGCACCGGGTAGCCGATGTCCTCGGCCAGTTTCACCGCTTCGTTTTCGTCCTTCACGGCGCCGTCCGAGCCCGGCACCACCGGAATGCCCAGCTTCTTGGCGGTGATCTTGGCGGTGACCTTGTCGCCCATGATGCGGATGTGCTCGGCAGAGGGGCCGATGAAGGTGAGGCCATGATCCTTCACCATGTCGGCGAACTCGGCGTTCTCCGACAAAAAGCCGTAGCCGGGATGAATCGCTTCGGCATTGGTGATGATGGCCGCCGAAATCACCGCGGCCTTGTTCAGGTAACTTTCCTTGCCGGGCGGCGGGCCGATGCACACGGCCTCGTCGGCCAAGCGCACGTGCATGGCCTCGGAGTCGGCGGTGGAATGCACTGCGACGGTCTTGATGCCCATTTCGCGGCAGGCGCGCAGGACGCGGAGTGCAATCTCGCCGCGATTGGCGATGAGGACTTTTTCAAACATTGCTATTCAATGAGCATCATCGGTTCGCCGTACTCGACCGGTGTCTTGTCGGACACCATGATCTGCGTGACCTTGCCACCCTTGTGCGCCTTGACCTGATTGAAGGTCTTCATGGCTTCGATGATCAGCACCGTCTGGCCCTCGGCCACGGTGTCGCCGGACTTGATGAAGGGCGCGGCCCCCGGTTCGGGCGCCATGTACACCACGCCGACCATGGGCGACTTCAGGCAGTTGGGATTATTGGCCATGTCCGACAATGCTGCGGGTGCGGCGGTCGCCATGCCTGGTGCGGCCATCATGGGTGCGGCCATGACTTGCGTGACCCCGCCGCGCACCACTTTGATGCGCAGCGTGCCGGTATCGTACTCGATCTCGGTCAGTCCTGTTTCCGTCAAGATTGCGGCCAGTTGTTTGACGCTCTCGCCGTCGATGGTGCTCATTCTTGTATCCACCCGTTGAATTTATTTTTGATCGCTCAGGAGGCGCGCGACCGCGTCCAGGGCTAGCTCGTAGCCCTGCGCGCCGAAGCCGCAGATGATGCCCGTGGCCGCGCGCGAGACATAGGAGTGATGGCGGAACTCCTCGCGGCGGTAGATGTTCGACAGATGCACCTCGACCACCGGCACCCCACACGCCAGCAGTGCGTCGAGCACCGCCACGGACGTATGCGTGTAGGCGGCGGCATTGATGATGATGGCCGACGCTCCCCCGCGCGCACTCTGAATCCACGTCACCAACTCGCCTTCATCGTTGGTCTGGCGGAAATCGACGCCGAGCTTCAGATGCTTAGCGCGCGCGTCCACCGCGCGGCGGATATCCTCCAGCGTCGTGCGCCCATAGATGTCGGGTTCACGTTGGCCCAGCATGTTGAGATTGGGGCCGTTGAGGACAAGTATTTTGGCGCTCACGTAGGCTGTCTTCCTCAAGAAAACCGTTCCGGATCAGCGCGTTAACCATTGCGCCGCCATGGATGGCCTATGGCTTATACTATGGCCCGGTCGGCTTCAACCCGGGCCTTCGTGGGCTGGGTCTTGCGTCTGGGCGTCTGCCTGTTATGTGAACGCCATAACGGTTGCGAAAGACGAACCCCCATGAACCTAACGATCAACGGCGAACCCCGCGCGCTGCCCGAGGCGGCTTCCGTGGCGGCCATGCTGACCCACCTCGGCATCGACACCAAAAAAGTGGCCGTGGAGCGCAACCTGGAGATCGTGCCGAAGTCGGCGTTCGAGACCACGCGGCTCGCCGACGGCGACCGCATCGAAATCGTGCACTTCATCGGCGGTGGCAACGCCGACACCTTTGTCGTCGCGGGCAAAACCTATCAATCGCGCCTGCTGGTCGGCACCGGCAAATACAAGGACTTCGAGGAAACCGCGCGCGCGATCGAGGCGTCGGGTGCCGAGATCGTCACGGTGGCGGTGCGGCGCGTGAATTTGTCCGACCCGTCCAAGCCGATGCTGGTCGATTACGTCAGCCCGAAAAAATACACATACTTACCCAACACAGCCGGCTGCTACACGGCCGACGACGCGGTGCGGACGTTGCGGCTGGCGCGCGAGGCGGGCGGCTGGAACCTGGTGAAGCTGGAAGTGCTTGGCGATCAGAAGACGCTGTACCCAGACATCATCGAAACCGTGAAGGCCGCCGAGATTCTGGTCAAAGAGAAGTTCGACGTGATGGTCTACACCACCGACGATCCGATCATGGCCAAGCGCCTGGAGGAGATCGGCTGCTGCGCCATCATGCCGCTGGCAGCTCCCATCGGCTCGGGGCTTGGCATCCAAAACCCGGTCAACATCCGCATCATCGTCGAGCAGGCCAAGGTGCCGGTGCTGGTGGACGCGGGCGTGGGCACTGCGTCCGACGCGGCCATCGCCATGGAATTGGGCTGCGACGGCGTGCTGATGAACACGGCCATCGCCGCGGCCAAGGACCCCATCAAAATGGCGCGTGCCATGAAGCTGGGCATCGAAGCGGGGCGGCTGGCGTATTTGTCGGGCCGCATGCCGCGCAAGATGTACGCCGATCCGTCATCCCCCCTGGCGGGGCTGATTTAACTTTCTTTCTGTCATGCCCCGATTTATTCGGGGCATCCATCTTGCAACACTCTCGAGCGATGCGGATGATAAATGGGCTACCCGAATAAATCGGGTAGCGACAGACTTTCAATTTTTCATGCCCTATTACGTCTACATCCTCGCCAGTCAACCGCGCGGCACATTGTACATCGGCGTCACCGGTGATCTGATCAAGCGGGTGTATGAACACAAGCAAGACGTCGTGCCGGGCTTCACAAAGACTTACGGCATTCACACGCTGGTTTACTTCGAGGAAACCGAGAACGTCGAAAGCGCCATCCGGCGCGAGAAGCGGCTGAAAAAATGGTCGCGCGACTGGAAGATCAACGCCGTCGAGCGCGACAACCCGCATTGGCAAGATTTGTATCAGAATCTGCTCAAATAAAACTCTGTCATAGCCACAATGATGTCATCGCCCGATTTATTCGGGCGATCCATCGCTCCAAATGCTCAGGAGCTTGTTGAGCCCTGGATGCCCCGAATAAATCGGGGCATGACAGTTATGACGTCCTCCACCCGGCAACTTCTGCCGGGTCGAAGCGGTCCTCGGTGCCACGCAAACCTGCGCAGACACAGCTAACCCCTTGATTCACATGCTCCGTCCAATTGGCACGGGGCTTGCTTCTTCAAAGCCAAACAACGCTCGTTTTGCGCCCGGCGTGTATCCGGCGCGTAAAACCCTGTGGGATTGGAGACGCTGCGATGACCATCAAAGGGACGATGAACACCGCGACGCAGGCGCTGAACGCGCAGGCGCAGCACTTGTCGACCATCTCGACCAACATCGCCAACGTCAACACCACGGCGTACAAGACGCAACGAACCCAATTTCAGACGCTGCTGAACCACGTCAACGGCGCGTCGGGCGACAAGAAGTATTTCACCGCCCAGACGGTCGATACCCGCGCGGTCGATAAGCAGGGCTTCCTGCAGACCACCAACCGCACGCTCGACCTGGCCATCAACGGCCGCGGCTTCTTCGTCACCAACACCGCCACCAACGGCACGGGCGCTTGGCAATACACCCGCGACGGCGCGCTGGACGGCCGTTCTGTGACGTTGACCACCGACAGCGACGCCGATGGCCAACTCGACCAGGCTACGCTGCTGACCACCACCAGCGGCGGGTTCATCTACGGTTGGCAGGCCGACGCCGACGGTAACTTCAACGAAGTCGACGACCTGACGCAATTGGTGCCGATCCAGATCAACAGCAACGAAATCTTCCCGTCGCGGGCCACCACCACCATCGATTTACAGGCCAACGTCTCGGCCGGCAGCCCTAAACGCCAGACGGTGGGCATGCCGTTCATCGACGCGGCGGGCAATTCGCGCACCGTCACGCTGGGCTTCACGCCCACCGCGACGCAGACGAATGGTTACGATCTCGACCTCGCCGCGTTCGACACGGCGGGCAACCCCGTGCCCACGGTCGTGGCCTTCGCCGATGCCGCCGGCAACCCGCTGCCCGCCTCGATCGATCCGCTGACGGGCCTGTCGCTGCCGCCGCGCGTGCAGTTCGACGGCACCGGCAACCTGATCACGCCCGCCTCGGCCACGCTGGTGTTGTCGGTCGGCGACCCGACTGGCAACCAACTGATCCGCATGGACATCAGGCAGGTGAAGTCGTTCAACGACAACGGCGACCTGACGGTGTTCAACCTCGAGCAGGACGGCTTCATTCAGGGCCGCTTGAAGGAAACGTACTTCAACGAGGACGGCGTGCTGATCGGCAGCTACACCAACCAGGGCCTGCGCCCGCTGTACAAGCTGCCCATCGCGCAGTTCCAGGCGGTCAATAACCTCGAGGCCAAATCGGGCAACTTCTTCACTCAGACCCGCGAGGCCGGCGAACGGCGCTTGCTGGGTCTGGATTCGGTGCAGGGTATCGCGCAGATCTTCTCGGGCGTGCTGGAAGCCTCCAACGTCGACCTGGCCGACCAGTTCTCGAAGATGATCGTCACGCAGCGCGCCTATTCCAGCTCGGCCACGGTGCTGCGCACCGCCGACGAAATGATGCAGCAGACCCGAGACCTTAAACGCTAGACCTGAGTAAGAGCTTCTCGCGCAGCACGTCGTAGACGCTCACACCCGCGGTGGCGGCGACCTCGCGTACGGTCATTTGCGTTTCCTTCAGCAGAACGCGCACGAACTCGGCCCGCGGCCGCCAGCGGCGCGAGGAGCGTTTGCGCGCAGAAGCCTCGATGGCCGCCAGCCGCGCGCGCCGGCGGCGTTCCTCGGCGTCGAGCCCGCGGTTGATGGCGTCCTGCATTGCTTTTTCGAAGCGCTGCTTGTCGGCGGTGATCGCGTCCATGTCGGTTTCGGTGCGCCGCGCATGCATGCCGTGGCGCGCGCGGAAGGCTTCGTGGAAGCGCTGCGGGTGAAGGTTCTCGGGCCAGGGTTCGGCCTTGGGCTTGGGCGGCGGCTTGCGGTGCGCGACCGGAATGGGCTCTTCCTTTTCGGCCATGCCCGCCGCCTCGCGCAGCGTCAGGCCCGCCGATTCCGCCAGCCGCGTGGCAGCACCCAGCGCGGCTTCGCGTTCGCCGTCGAAGGTGGTGGAATGGGCGACCTCGAGAAGACGCCGGAATCGCAGGCGTTGTTTGTCGCTGAGCTCCGACATGATGGCGTGCTCAGCTTTTCTTGCGGGCGGCGGCGACGAGGGAGGTCAGGCGTTCTTTGCTGATGGCGCCGCCGACGAAGGTCTCGCCCACCAGCATCGCGGGTGTGCCCGTGATGCCCAGCTCCTGGGCCAGCGCGCGGTTCTTGTCGATGATCTTGTCGAGTTCGGGGTCCTTCATGTCTTCGGTCAGCTTCTCGACGTTCAGGCCGACACCCTTGGCGACGGTGTTGATGGCCGCCTCGTTGAGCGCGCCCTTGTAGGACAACAGCGCCTGATGGAACTCGGCGTATTTTCTCTGGTTGCGCGACGCAAGCGCCGCCTTCGACGCGGTGACCGAGCCTGGGCCCAGGATCGGGAACTCCTTGGTGACCACCTTGATCTTGCCGTCGGCCTTCATCACGCTGAGCAGGTCGGCGAACATCGACTTGCAGTAGCCGCAGTTGTAGTCGAAGAACTCAACAATGACGACGTCGCCCTGCAGGTTGCCGATGACGGTGTTTTCCTTCGGCGCGTACAAATCCTGCTTGTACAGGGCGATGGTCGCATTGCGCTCGGCGTCCTTCTTGGCTTCTTCCTTTTCCTGCAGCTTGCCGATGGCCTCGGTCAGAACCTCCGGATTCTCCAGCAGGTACTCGCGCATCAAGACCTTCAGCTGCTCCTTCTGCGCTGGGCTGAAGGCGGATTTATCCTGCGCGATGGCGGGCAGGGCCAAAAACGCGGCCAGCGCGAACGACAAACGAAGCATCATGTGAACTGTCCTATCGCCGCCGCTTTTCCATCAGCTCTTGCAGGGAATTCTGGGCGGATACCTTGATGTCCTGGAGGCGATACCAAGTCGGGGTCCCTTTTTCCAGCAGTCTTTCCGCCTCGCGGCTGTAGCGGACGACGTCGCCGAACTGGCCCAGCAGCAAGGCGCGCTCGGCCGCGGCGTAGGCCGACAGGCCCGGCTGGTCGCTTTGTAGATAGGACTTTGCGGCCAAATCCCAAGCGAAAGGGTCTTCGGGGTCGCGTGCCAGGGCCTTTTGCAGGGCTCCTTGCGCCTCTTTCGCGTAGGCCGGGTCGCCGGTTTCCACCATGGCGTGGCCCATGGCCACCAAGATCAGATTGGCGTTGGGCAACAGCCGGTTGGACTCGCGGTAGGCCTTTACCGCTTCCTCCAGCCGGCCGTTCTCGAACAGCATCTGGCCCTTCAACTCCCAATAATAAGCGTCGTTGGGAAATTCGGCGAGAAGCCCGTCGATGAGGGGCAGCGCCTCCTTCATCTGGCCCCGGCGATAAAACGCGATCGATTGCGCGTAGCGCGCTTCGGCGGTTTTGTCGCTCTCGGGGTATTTTTGAAACGTGGTCATCTGCGGTTTGAGGAACGAGAACAGCTTGGCCACCATGCGCCGGTGCTGGGCGTCGAATTCCGGATTCGAGCCCAGAGCGGTGTAGGGCGAGTTCTGCACGGCGAAATTCACCGAGCTCATGCGTTCGCGCGTCAGCGGGTGCGTGCGCACGTAAGGGTCCTGCCGGTCGGTGATCAGCAGTTCCTGGCCCGACAGCCGGTTGAAGAAGTCGTACAGGCCCTTGGGCGATTGCTGCGTTTCTTGCAGCGCGCGGATGGCAAATTGATCTGCCGAGGATTCTTGTCCGCGGCTGAAGGCGAACAGCATGCGCATGGCGCTGCCCTGTCCGCCCAGCGCCATGGCCATGCCGACGTCGGGATTGCCCGTGGCCACGCCCGCAGCGACGCCGAGCAGCGTGGCGATCAGCGCGGTGGTGCTGGCCATGGAAATGTTGTCGCCGAAGGTGACCGCGTGACCGCCGACGATGTGGCCGGCTTCGTGGGCCAGCACGCCGATGACCTCGTTGGAGTTCCTCGCGGCCATCAAAAGCCCTGAGTGGAAGAACATGCCGTTGCCTTGCGTCACGAAGGCATTGAGGCTGTCGTCGTTGATCAGGCGGATGGTCACGGCCTCGGGGGTCACGCCGCCGGCCAGGAACAAGGGGCGGCCCCATTGATAAAGCATCGCCTCGATCTCGGTGTCGCGGATGATGTTCAAGCCTTGCGCGGCCGTGGGCGCGGGGCTACCAATCATGGCAGCCACGGCGACGCTTGCGCACAACGCCGCGCGGCCCGACGCGACGACGCCGCTCCACAGATGCATCATCCGGTTCATGTCGTTTACGTTACTCTCTTTTCGTCTTGGCGGGCAGCGTAACGCATCCCGCGCCCGGGCCGATATAGGCCAAATATGGCGTTTTCCCGGCGCTCTCACCTTTGTCATTTTCGCATCGCTGTTAACGGCATGCGGCACGGCCGTGGCCCCCGACACTGCGCCGCCGGGCAACCCCGCATTCGCCGGCGTCGTGGCGGTGCCTGAGCCGCGCGCGGCGTTGATCGGGCGTGACGTGATTCTCGCGGGCGGCAACGCGGCCGATGCCGCCGCGGCCATGGGCATGGCGTTGGCCGTGACGCTGCCGTCTCGTGCCGGGCTGAACGGCGGCGGCGCGTGCCTGGTGCACGACCCGGCCAAACGTAATGCCGAAGTAGTGGAGTTTTCAGGCGCGCTCGCGCGCGGGCTGGCGGCGTTGCAGTCCAGATATGGCGCGCGGCCCTTTGCCAATGCCGTCGCCCCCGCCGAGACCCTGGCGCGGTTCGGCTTCCCGGCCTCGAAAATGCTGGCCGACGATTTATCGCAACATGGCGCGGCCCTGATGAACGATCAAACGGCATTGAGTGCATTCATGGACCGCCGCCGCCAGTTCGCCGCCGCCGGAACCGAGATCAAACTGCCCGCGCTGGCCGAGACATTGGCGCGGTTGCGCACGCAAGGCACGGTCGCGCCGGGCGGCGATGCGCCGATCTGGCGCGCGGCAGAGAGCATGAGGGACACCGGCTACGACGTTCTCGGCCGAAACGACGGCACGGCGGCGGCATCGGCCGGATTTGTCGTGGGCGACAAAAAGGGTATGGCCGTGGCGTGCGTGCTGAGTATGGGTGCGATGTTCGGCGCGGGGCGGATGGACGAGGGCGGCGCCTTACGCGCCGCAGCGCTGGAGACGTCAAGTTTGAACCCCGTCATCGTCAAGGATGCGCAGTTCAATCAGGCGGTGCTGCTGGCAGCGGGCGCGGCCGACGGGGTAAAAGTTGCAATGGATGATTGGCTGAAGGCCGAGATGGCCTACGATGCCGTGCGGGTGCGGTTGCAGCAGTCGGGCGAGGTTGCGACGGCCGTGTGCCCGACGGGCCTGGGCGTCGTGGGGGCCGACTGCCGCACCCACAGCGATGCGCGCGGGTTCGGGTTGGGCCTGACCTTCGGGCCGCAGGAGCGCCGATGAGTTTCAAGTCGTCAAAGCGCGGCGCGGTGCCGCCGTTCATCGTCATGGACGTGATGCGTGATGCCGCGGCACTTGAGGCGCAGGGGCGTTCCATCATCCACGTCGAAGTGGGTCAGCCGTCCACCGGCCTTCCAAAAGCCGCTGCCGCATCCGTGGCGGCGCTGATCGGCACCGACAAGCTGGGCTACACGGTGGCCGACGGCATTTCGCCGCTCAGGCAACGCATCGCGCGGCATTATCACGATACCTACGCGGTCGACGTGGACCCGGCGCGCGTCGTCGTGACCACCGGCTCGTCGGCGGCATTCACTTTATCTTTTCTCGCCGCCTTCGATGCGGGCGATACGGTGGTCGTGGCCGCACCCGGCTATCCGTCGTACCGGCACATCCTCAGCGCCTACGACATCAACGTGGAACTGGTGGCGGTGGATGCGTCCACGCGCTTCAACATTTCCGTCGAGCACTTGAAGGCCATGCCGCGCCGCCCGGCGGGCGTGATTGTCGCCAGCCCCGCCAACCCGACGGGCTCGATGATCGAGCCGGGCGTGTTCCGCGAGCTGGTGACGTACTGCCACGACAATTCCATCCGCATGATCTCGGATGAGATTTATCACGGAATTACATTTGGCCTGGATGCGGTGACCGCGCTGGAGTTGTCGTCCTCGGCCGTGGTCATCAACAGCTTCTCGAAGTTCTTCAGCATGACCGGCTGGCGCCTGGGCTGGATGATCGTGCCTGACGACTTGTACCGCTCGGTCGAGTGTCTGGCGCAGAACCTGTATATCTCCCCGCCCGCCGCCGCGCAGCACGCAGGGCTTGCTGCCTTCGAGTGCATGGATGAACTGCAGGCCAACGTGGCGGTCTATGCGCGCAACCGCGCCACGTTGTTGAAGCGTCTGCCGGAAATCGGCCTGCCCACGTTCTCGCCGCCCGACGGCGCGTTTTACTTCTACGTCAACGTCGCACACTTAGGCATGGACTCACCCGAAATCTGCCGCCGCATCCTGCACGAAGCGGGCGTGGCCGTAACCCCGGGGCTCGACTTCGACCCGTTCCATGGCAAGGAGTGGATGCGCATCTCCTATGCCGTGTCCGAAGCCGACATCGCCGAGGCCTGCACCCGCATCGGCGCGTGGCTGCAAAAGCAATAGGGTCAGAGTAAATTGAAGCTCAATTTACTCTGACCCTATTGATGACTGTTCGGGTTATTCCTTCGGTTGGCTCCACCAGCCCTTGCGCGGCGGGCCGGAGGGAGCCTCTGCGTCCGCCGGAGGCGGCGGGGGAGGCGGCGGTGCGGCTTGCACCGGCGCGGCCACCTGAACAGGAGGTGCCGCTTGAACAGGCGGAGGCGGCGGCGGTGCGACATACACCGGCGCGGGCGGCGGCGTCACCACGCTGCGCGGTTCGGGTTCCGCCGTGGGTTCGCTGCGGGTCCACGACAATGCGGTTTCTTTGATGGCGCTGAAGAAGCCGCGCTTGCGTGTGCCGTTCTGGCCCTCTTCGCCGCTCGTGGCTGCGGGTTCGCTGTCGTTGGCCGCACCCTCGTCGCTTTGTGCGCCGTCGGCTTGCTCAGGCTGGCCCTGGAGGCCTTCGCCGCCCTGGCCCGGCTGATCGCCGAACTGACGGTTGCGGCGTCGGCCGCCCCGGCGTCCGCGGCGGCGGCGGCGCGGTCCGCGGTCCTGGTCGCCGCCTTCGCCGCCCTCAGGTCCACGCTCCCCTCCGCCTTGGCCCCCTCCCTGGCCACCAAACGAGGCGGGCGGGCTTTCGGCGTCGGACGGATTGAACTGTTCGCCCTCTGCGGCGGGTGCGTCGGAGGATTGCTCGGAGCCGGCGTTTTGGTTCTGGTCGCGGGGGCCGTCGCGGCCATCGCGTCCGTCGCGGCCACGTCCGCGCCGACGCCGGCGGCGTCCACGGCCTCGGCCGCGTTCACGCCCGCCGCCGTCACCCTCGCTGCGCGGCGCGGATTCGACGTTGGACGTGTCCTCGGGCGAACTTTCTTCTTCCTCGGCCTCGAACTCTTCTTCCGGCTCGGGTTCGGGCGCGGGCAGGGCCTGGGGCGCTTGTTGCGGCGCTAGCGCGGTCACGTCCTCGGCGGCGGGGCGCGAGGCCTTCACCCGGTCGATGCGCAGGTTGGGCTGCACCAGGTTCGCATCGCCCAGCACGAAGATGCGCATGCCGTAGCGCGCCTCCAGCATGGCCAGGCCGTCGCGCTTGTAGTTGAGCAGGTACAGCGCCACGTCGGGATGCACGGTGACCGTCAGTTCGCTCGAGCGGCGGCGGATGCCTTCTTCCTCGATCATGCGCAGCGCGTAGATGGAGGACGATTCGATCGAGCGGATCAGGCCCGTTCCCGCGCAATGACCGCAGGGGCGGAAGTTGGTCTCGATCAGGCTGGGGCGAAGCCGCTGGCGCGACAACTCCAACAGACCGAAGTGGCTGATGCGGCCCACTTGAATGCGCGCGCGGTCGAGCTTGAGGGCTTCCTTCAACCGGCGTTCGACCGCGTGATTGTTGCGGTTCTCCTCCATGTCGATGAAGTCGATGACCACCAGGCCCGCGAGGTCGCGAAGGCGCAGTTGCCGTGCGATTTCGTCGGCGGCCTCGAGGTTGGTCTTCAGCGCGGTTTCTTCGATGTGGCGTTCGCGCGTGGCGCGGCCGGAGTTGACGTCGATGGCGACCAGGGCCTCTGTTTGGCCGAACACGATGGACCCGCCCGAGCGCAGCTGCACCGTGGGCGTATTGATGGCTTCAAGCTGGGTTTCGACCTGATAGCGCTGGAACAGCGAAATGTTGGGGTCGCCGTAGCGCTGAACCTTCTTGGAATGGCTCGGCGTGAGCATCCGCATGAAGTCCTTGGCGGTCTTGTAGCCTTCCTCGCCCTCGACCAGCACGTCCTCGATGTCCTTGGAATAGACGTCGCGGATGGCGCGCTTGATCAGGTTGCCTTCTTCATGAATGAGCGCGGGCGCGCGCGATTGCAGCGTGTTCTCGCGGATCTGGTCCCAGGTGCGCATCAGGTATTCGTAGTCGCGCTTGATCTCGGGCTTGGAGCGCTCCGCGCCCGCGGTGCGCAGAATGACGGCCGCCGTCTTAGGCGGCTGCAGTTCGGACATGATCGACTTCAGGCGGCGGCGGTCGGTGGCGTTGGTGATCTTGCGCGACACGCCGCCCCCGCGCGAGGAGTTGGGCATCAGCACGCAGTAGCGGCCCGCCAAGGACAAGTACGTGGTCAGGGCCGCGCCCTTGTTGCCGCGTTCTTCCTTGACCACCTGCACCAGCATGATCTGGCGGCGCTTGATGACCTCTTGAATCTTGTAGTGGCGCGAAGCGAGGAAGCGCCGGCGGCGCCGCGAGTCTTCGTCCTCGGCTTCGTCGCCGTCCTCGTCGTCGGCCTCGCCGGCTTCCGCACCGCCGACCGTATCGACGGGGCGTTCTTCCGAAGGGGCCTCGACGACCTGCGTCGTGTCCGCCTGCTCGCCGTCATCCACGGCCGCGGCATAGGCGTCGTCGGAGGCCGCGCCTTCGATGGCGCCGTACTGCTCTTCGCTGACGGGCGCGGGCGGGGCTTCTTGCTCGTGCGTTTCTTCGGGCGTCGTCTCCTCGGAGACCGGGTCCGAGGAGGTCGCCGGCGCGGAGTAGCTCAGCGGCAGCGCTTCGGAGGCGTGATCCGCGCCAGTGTCGTCGGCGTGGTCGGCGGCGTGGTCGTCGGCGTGCGCGTGGCTGTCGGTTGGTTCATCGGGCACGTCGAACGAACTGGGGTGGTCGTCGGCCGGCGCGTTGGCATCGGTCGCGGGCTGCTCGCCCCCCGATGAATCGCCGTGGTGGTCGTCCTCGTCGTGGCGCCCGTCTTCGTTTCGCTCGTGCCGCTGGACTTCGGCCAGCAGGCGTTCGCGGTCCGCGACCGGGATTTGATAGTAGTCCGGGTGGATTTCGGCGAAGGCGAGGAAGCCGTGACGGCCCCCGCCGTAGTCGACGAACGCCGCCTGCAGCGACGGTTCGACCCTTACGACCTTGGCAAGATAGATGTTGCCTTTATTCTGCTTCTTAGTGGACGTCTCGACGTCGAATTCTTCAAGCCGCGTTCCGTCCAGCACCACCACCCGAGTTTCCTCGGGGTGCGTGGCATCGATCAGCATCCGTTTGACCATAGCGCATCATTCTCCGACGGCCCTGTGGCGTGGCGACGCGTAATGGCGCGCCTGCGCGGGGGACCGAATTGCTAGTGTGTTGAAAAGACGAAGGAGACATGACGGCGCCCGCGGCCAAGCCGCGTGCGCGCCGGGCAGGTGCGTCGAACGACGGAAGATCCGTCGGCGCAACAGCGCCGCCGAGATCCGTCATGTGATGGACGCAAGATTGCACCGCGTCAGTCCCCCGATGGGTTCTTGCCGTCCGCTGCGCAGTTTTTTCAAAACCGCCGCGGAGCCGACATGTGGGCGACCGGTCGCGCCTGGGACGGGCTAAATTGCCTTTTTTTTCAATGGTCTCGCAGCGCAAGACCAAAATGCCCTTAAAGCCCCAATGACCGGACCGCTGCAAAATAGTCGGATGAGGCTTAAGGCACAATTGATAATTCCAGAGCATGCTGAATGGGCCATTTCACGGGGTCGTCGCGGCCTTGGAGCAAGCACGGCCTGGGGATCAACCTGCTAACCCATTGAGATTCTTGAAACGACTCGGGAATTTACCTATAGTCCTCCCACTGACGGTGCCGTGCGTAATTTTATTACGCACGGGGATGGAGACCAAAGGGGCCCATGGCGACCTCCAATAAGAAGAAGAACTGCTCGGGCGATGGCGCGGTCCGCCGCCGGACCCTGCTGGGGGCCGCGACCTTTATGATGCTGCCCGGCGTGGCGCGCGCCGACATTCCCCGGGCCAATACGATGAGATTACATGACCACGGCGCGTTTACGCGCCTGGTGGTCGAACTGTCGGACGGCGTCGAGGCGGCGGCGTTTGTTCTGCCCGCGCCGCACCGGCTGGTCGTCGACCTGCCTGAAATCGCGTGGGGCCCTGACGTGGCCCTGCCCAAGACGGCGCTGGTCTCGGCCGTGCGCGCCGGGTTGTTTCAGCCCGGGCAATCGCGCCTGGTCATCGACCTCGCCCAGGCCGCGCAACTTTCGCAAGCCTACGTGATGCCGCCCACGGGCGCTTCGCCCTGGCGGTTGATCCTCGATCTGGCGCCCACCTCCGAGCAGGCGTTCCAGGCCGCTGCGGCGTTGAACCAAGTCACCCGCATTACCCCGCAGGGCGGCGGTGCGCTGGCCGCCGCCAAGCCAGCACCTGTCGCGCCGAAGGTTCCAGATAAGGCCGTGATGGAGAAGGCCGCCGACCGCAAGATCGTCGTGGCCATCGACCCGGGCCACGGCGGCATCGACCCCGGCGCCATCGGTGCGGGCGGCGTTTATGAAAAGAACATCACGCTGCTGGCCGCCCAGCAGTTGAAGCAAAAACTCGAAGCCACGGGCCGCTACCGCGCCGTGCTGACGCGCACGCGGGACACCTCGTTGGTCTTGCGTCAACGCATCGAGATCGCGCGCCACGCGCCCGCCGACGTGTTCATCTCGCTGCATGCGGATTCCATCCGCGACAAGTCGATCCGCGGGCTGTCGGTGTACACGCTGTCGGAAAGGGCCTCCGACGCCGAAGCCGAGGCCTTGGCCGAGCGCGAAAACAAGGCCGACCTGATCATCGGCATGGACCTGACCAAAGAATCCCAGGAGGTCCGAAATATCCTGATCGATCTGGCCCAGCGCGAAAGCATGAACCTCGCCGCCCGGCTGGCCGCGAGCCTGATCGGCGAACTCAAACGGGAAGTAACGCTGCTGCGCAACGCCCATCGCTTCGCCGGGTTCGCGGTGCTCAAGGCGCCTGACATTCCCTCGGTGCTGGTCGAGATGGGCTACCTGTCCAACCGCGAGGATCAGTCCGCGCTGCTCAAAGAGGGCTATCGCGGCAAGCTGATGGGGGCCATCGTCAAGGGCCTGGACCGCTACTACAAGGAAGCGCAGGTCGCCCAGCGCTCGTAACCTCGGCTCTTTAGTATCGGGCCGCACCGATTCGGCTAGGAAGCCTCGCTGCCCGATTGTAGATTTGTCTTTTGGGGCTGGGGCGGCTTGCGGTCGAGGCCATGCCGACATTTAACCCGTCGAACGATGCCGGGCGCGCCATGACGCGCGACGAAGCCCGTGGGCGCGTCGCCAAGGTGCTGTGGGCGCTGACGGCCGTGGCGCTGAGTTTCGTCGCCACCGTCTGGCTGGGTCTGAGCTTCTTCGAAACATCGATTCAAAGCGACATCGCCAAGGCCGCCGCCGTGCGCAACGCCAACTTCGTGGCCGGCGTGCTGGCTGAGGCCAATCAGGCCGACGAGGTCGAGGGGTTGTCGATCGAACTGTCCGGCGGCATGGGCCGCGAGTTCGACACGGTACTCGCCGAGCTGCGCCGCGGCGTGTTGCGCGAATACCGCAGGCTCGACGCCAACGGCGTGATCGTCGAAAGCAGTCGGGATGGCGAGATCGGCGCGCGCCTGCCCGACGAGGTGGTCGCCGAACTACGCCAGGGCCGACGCGTCGATACGCTGACCGATTTCGTGAAGGGCGTCAGCCTGCCCGTCGGCGTGGCCATGTCTTACGCGCCATTGATCCGTAATGAAGAAGTCATCGGCAGCATCGGCGTGTGGGCCGACCGCAGCGCCGACTCCCGCGACTCCCTGCGCCAGATCGAGATCGCGTTCGCCGTCTTGGCGGTCGTGTTCCTGGGCTTCTGCGTGCCCACCGGCGCGTTGCTGCGCCGCTACCTGATCCAACGCTTCCGCGTCGAGAACGAACTGGCCCAGAAGACCACCGAGCTGACCCTGGGCGAGGCCGTGGCGCAGATCGGCTATTGGTCGATCTCGGCCAAGCCGCCGCGGCTGACGTTGTCGATCGAGGCCGAACGGCTGATCGGCGTGTCGCAAAGCCTGGTGAAGCCGACGATCGAGGACTTCGCCGACCTGTTCGCCCCGCGCGACCGCGCGCGCGTCTCGTCGGGTTTGCGCGACGTGCTGGCGGGCGACATTCCCGAATTCAACATCGAAACGGCAGTGCGCAGCGCGCCGGGCGTGCATCACGACGTGCGGCTGGTGGCGCAGCGCAAGCTCGCTGCCGACGAGGCCAGCCTGTTCGGCGTGGTGATCGACATCACGGCCGAGAAGAACTTCCGCCGGTCATTGCGCGAGAGCGAGGAGAAGTTCCGCCTGCTCGCCGACAGCGCGTCCGACGTCATCTCGTTCTACGACAAGGACAGAACGCTGCGCTACGTCTCGCCGTCGGTGACGCGCATCACCGGCTGGACGCCCGAGGAGATCATGGGCCACGACACGTTCGAGGTCGTCCACCCCGAGGACCTGCCCAAGCTGCTCGAGCGCCGCGGCTTGACGGGCGGCAGCGGCCCCCAGGCCGGCGTGGCGATGTGGCGGCTGCGGCGCAAGGACGGCGCGTACATCTGGATGGAATCCAGCGTCACCATCATCGAGAAGGACGAGGGCGACTTCCAGGTGGTGTCGATCGCGCGCGACGTGACCGAGCGCGTCGTACAGGAACGCGCCCTGAAAGAGGCCCAGGACGCGCTGGCCGAGAGTGCCGCGAAATTCAAGCTGCTGGCCGACAGCGCCAGCGACGTCATCACGTTCTACAACGAAGATCGCATCATCCGTTACATCTCGCCGTCGGTGGAACGCATCATCGGCTATACGCCCGAGCAGTTGGTCGGCAAGGAGTTCCAGTCCTTCGTGCATCCCGACGACGTCGCGGCCATCAACGAGCGACGGACAAGAGTGCTTGCGGGCGTTCCGCAGACCGGTCTGGCGTCGTGGCGCGCGCAGAAGGCCGATGGTGGCTATGCCTGGATGGAATCCACCGTCACCATCATCAGCAAGTCCGAGGACGGAACCAAGTTCCAGGCCGTGGCCATCGCGCGCGACATCACCGAACGCATCGCGCGCGAAACCGCGCTGAAAACCGCGCAGTCAAAGCTGAAACGCAATACCGAGGAACTGCAGGTTCTCGCCCAGGAGCTCGACATCCAGCGTCTACGCGCCGAGCAGGCCAACGCAGCGAAGTCGCAGTTCCTGGCCACCATGAGCCACGAACTGCGCACGCCCCTGACCGGCGTGATCGGCATGGCCGACCTGCTGCTGGGCTCGATGCTGACGCCCGATCAGGAAAAGCAGGTGCAGATGCTCACGCGCTCGGCGCGCATCCTGCTCGATCTGCTCAATGAAATCCTCGACCTGTCCAAGATCGAAAGCGGCAAATTTGAACTTGAGTATATCGACTTCCTGTTGTCGGACATTCTTGACGAACTCCGCGACCTGTTCGCGCCCGCCGCCTCCGAGAAGGGGCTGATGCTCGAAATCCCCGCCGACGCCGGGCCCGTGAACGCCGTGCGTGGAGATCCGAAAAGATTGCGTCAAACCCTGGTCAATCTGCTGGGCAACGCCGTGAAGTTCACCTCCGCCGGCTCGGTCAAGGTCAGGGCCGCGCAGGTCGTGGCGGGCGAGGAGGTGCGGCTCACGTTCGACGTGATCGACACCGGCATCGGCATCGCGCCCGAGAACGTCCGCAAGCTGTTTCAGCCCTTCACCCAGGCCGAGACGTCGACCGCGCGCCGTTTCGGCGGCACGGGGTTAGGCCTGACGATCTCGCGGCGCTTCGCCGAGGCCATGGGCGGCGACATCACCGTGCTCAGCGAACCGGGCAAGGGCTCGACGTTCACGCTGAGCGTGAAGCTGGCCACGGCGCACAGCGACATCGTCGGCGAGCAGTCCGTCTTCAGGGCGGCCGCGAACGCGACGCCCTTGCGCATCCTACTGGCCGAGGACACCGACACCACGCGCTACCTCGTCACCGCCATGCTGACGCGCCTGGGCCACACGGTCGTGGCGGTGGAGAACGGCGAACTGGCCATCAACGCCGCCAAGGCCGACGTGTTCGACCTGGCGCTGATCGACATGCACATGCCGGTGGTCGACGGACCCGAGGCGTTACGCGCCATCCGCGAGTTGCCGCCGCCCGCTTCGCGCATGCCGCTGATCGCGCTGACCGCCGACGTGATCGCCGAGAACACCGCGCGCTACCTGGCCAACGGCGCGGACATCGTGGTCGGCAAACCCATCGACTGGGCGCTGCTGGGCGCGGAGATGGCGCGGCTGACGGGTACTGCGGGCGCGGCCACGTCGGCGGCGATGCGGACGGGCGGGGCGACCGGCACGAACGGGCGGGCGTTCAACGACGTCATGCTGGCCGAAATCGAAGGAATGCTGGGGACCGAAGGATTGAAGAAATTATTGATGAAATTCTCCGCCAACATCGAGGGCTACCGCGAACAGATGCTCGACGCCCATGCCAAGGGCGACCGCAAGGCGCTGACGGCCGCAGCCCATGCGCTGCGGGGCATCGCCGCGCAGTTCGGTGCCGACCAGTTGGCCGGCCTGGCCCAGCGCATCGAGGAACGCCAGGGCAACCCGGCGGACATGGAGGCCGCCAAGCCCGAACTGATCGGCGCGGTGCGTGCCGCTGTCGACGACGCCGAACGCAGAGCGGCGGCCTAGCGCATCGTGCCGAAAAGTGGTCTTCCGGTTTTCGGCGAGAACGATGCGCCGATATATAGTTGGAGCGAGCAGAGTGAATCCATTAACGACCTGCTCGCTACAATACTTTTTCCCACTCGAATGCCGGGCGTGCAAAACGTAATCTACGGTTGAGAAACTGAAACGATTCAGGTTGGTGCGATGGATATCTCGAAGATGAACTTCATCCTGGCCGACGACGACCAGGCGATTTTGGAAATTCTCGGCGCGGCCTTGACCACCTTCGGCGCGCCGAAGGTGGTGAAATGCCCCAGCGGCATCGCCGTCATCAACGCGCTGTCCGACGTCAAGAACACGTTTCATTGCATCGTCAGCGACTACAGCATGTCGCCGGTCTCGGGGCTTGAACTGCTGCAGGGCATCCGCATGGGCCGCTACGAGCATGTTCCGCGCGAACTGCCGTTCATCATGGTCACGGCCAGCGGCAAGGAAAAGGTGGTGAAGGCCGCGCTGGCGCTCGACGTCAGCGCCTACCTGATGAAGCCGGTGACACAGCTTTCGCTCAACAAGGCGCTCAACCGCGCCGCCGGAAAGCTGATGATGACCAAGACGCCGGAGGAATACTCCAAGGTCGACCTGTCGCTGGATTAGGGCGCGGTCAAAAACTCCAGTGCGTCCTGGGCGGTCTGTTCGGGCAGTTCCAACATCGGCATGTGCCCGGCGTCGGCGTAGCGCTTCATGGTTAGAGGCGCGTTCTTCAGCTGGCTCTGCACTTTATCCCCGACGAAGGGCGGCAGCACCTTGCCGCCGTCGCCCCACTGCAACAGCGTGGGCGTGGTCAGCCCTGCGTACATCGCATCGACGTCGGTGACATCCCACAGTTTGTACTGCGTGTCGATGTAGGCATCGACCCACGCCTTGGCACCGGCGCGGTTGTTGATGTCGAGGTATTGCCTGATCAGCGCGTCGGTGGCGCGCTCGGGCCTAGCGAACACGTCGCGCAGGAAGGCGCGGTAGAACATCTCGGTCTGATAAGGCGTCGTCCAGGCGTTGATCTTCGCACCTTGAATCAATTCCGGTGCCGGCGTGCGTTTCGGCGGACGGCCGTTGGGCAAAGTGGAAACGACCAGCTTGTTGACGCGGGCCGGGTTGCGGATGGCGAACACCGCGGCCACCAGCGCGCCGTTGGACGTGCCGCCCAAATTCGCCTTTTCAAGGCCCAGTTGATCCATCAGCCCGCCCAGCAGTTCCACCGCGCGGTCGGTGGAGTAGCCCTTGGGGTCGGGCCCCGAGAGGCCATAGGGCGGAAAGTCCATGCGGATGACGCGCATCTGCGGGGCGAGGATCGGCATCCAGCCGTCCCACATCAGCAAGTTCCCCAAGTGCCCGTTGATCAGGATCAGCGGCGGCAGGGATGACTCTTTGTTTCCTTCGTCGCGGATGTGCAGAGGTGCGCCGTCCACGGTGACGAATTGCGACGGGGCCGGGGCGTACTTTGCCTGCAAGTCCTCCAGCGACGGGTTCCAGAACCCCGCGCGTAGGGAGAGAAATACGCCCAGAACGGCGATGAGCAGCGTGGCTAAAGTGAGAACGATATTTTTTGCCATCATCACTCCATATGTCATCGCGCGGTTTATCCGGGCGATCCATCCATCAACCAGCGCCCGGCGATTTCTGAACGATGGGCCACCCGAACAAGTCGGGTGGCGACAGAATTTTTCTACACCGCAATCTCGACCATGCCGGTCTGGTTCGAGGTCAGATATTCGATGCCGTCCTTCTTCACTACGATCGTGTCTTCCAGGTGCATGGCGTCGCGGCCGTAGATCAGCAGCGGCATGTCGACGTTGAGCACGCAGTTCTCTTCAATCACGAACGGCTGATAGAAGCCTTCGTACTGCGGGTGGTCGAAGTGCTCCAAGCCCAACGAGTGGGGCCCGGCCGCGCGCGCCATGTAATCCGGGTAGCCGGCTTTCTGGCAGGCGGTGGTAATGATGTCGGCCAGTTCGGTCGACATCATGCCCGGGCGCACGCGCGCGCAGCCTTCTTCCCAACCTTTGCGCATGGCGTCGTAGGTTTGCCGGTATTCCGGGGGCGCGGTGCCCAGCACGGACGTGCGGCCGATGTCGGCCTTGTAGTGCTTGTATTCGCCCAGCGAGTCGTAGAACACGAAGTCGCCCGGTTTGATCGGATAGTCGGTGATCTGCACGCGCACGCCTGATAACTCTCCTGCGCCGCGGATCATGTAGATCGGCTTGCCGCCCAGCTTGATCATCTCGATGCTGTAGACGCGCAGCAGGTCGTCCCAGGTCGCGCCGACCTTGGTAGCCTTGATGGCGGCCATCTGTGCCTGCTCGTTGATGCGCGCGGAATGACGCATCAGCTTGATCTCGTGCGGCGTCTTGACCATGCGGATCTCGCGGAACATGTCGCGCGCGTCCACGGTGGACATCTGCGGCAGATGCTGCGCGCCGACTCTTTGTGCGAGCCGCACGTCGTCGAAGCCGAGTTTCTTGTTGTCGAGTTTCAAATCCTTCAGCGCCTGGGCCACCAGACTTTCGCTGGTCTTGGCGATGATCGCGGGCGTGGCCTCGTACAAATCCATCGCCTTGCGCTCGTAGGGCCGCAAGGTCGAGCCAGGCGCCTGGGTCGGCTTGAAGTTCTTTTTCTGCGGGGCATCCGCACCGCCCATGAACAGCGCGAATCCCACCACGTTGGGCATCCACGTCGGATTAGCGATCAGCACCGGCAGATCGAGGTTCGAGCACAGCAGGGTGGGCGGCACGGCGGGGTCGCGCGGCAGGATCGCGAAGCTCGTCCACGTCCAGTTCCACATGATGTTACTGGTGAAGTTCGACAGGTAATAGACGTTGCGCGCCTCGGCGGCGACCAACCCATCAAGCCCGAATTTGTCCATCACCGCGGCGGCGCGCTCGCGGTTGCACAACACCAGATCGTCGTTGAGAAGCGCGGAACCATCGGGCATGGCTGGGTCTTTCGGGTATGAGAAGCGATGTAAAAAAGCATGGAGAAGGCGGGCGCGGACGGGAAGATGTAACTCCCCTTGGTTCGCATGGCGGGCTATACTCAGCCCACAGGCATCGAGGATCCGTGCCGTCCTGTAAGACGAGGGTCTTGGAACATGAGCAGCCGCGTCAACTCGTTGTTGAAGGGCTTGAAGATGCTGGAGGAACTCAACCGTCAGAACGGCGCGACGCTGAACCAGCTTGCGCGCATCACCGGCTTTCCGCGCGGCACCGCCTACCGCATCCTCGAAACATTGCGCGACGGCAAGTACGTCGCCAAGAACGAGTCCAAGGGCAGCTACACGCTGACCCACGCCGTGCAGGGCCTAAGCGACGGATACGGCGAGGAGGCGTGGATCAAATCCATCGCCGTGCCGCACATGGCGGCGCTGGGCGCGCGCGTGCTGTGGCCGTTGTCCATCGCCACGCCCTCGGGGCTGTGGATGCTGGTGCGCGAAACCACCGACGATAATAGTCCTTTGACTATGAAGAAGGTGCCGCTGGGCCTGCGCATGCCGATGGAGGCCAGCGCCACGGGCCGCGTGTATCTGGCGTTCTGCACGCCCGAGCACCGCGATCTGCTGCTCGACCTGATCGCCAAGTCGCCGGGCCAGCCGCGCGAGATGTTCACCCGCGACCGCAGGCCCATCTCCGACGTGCTGAAGGAGGTGCGCGGCAAGGGCTACGCCACCATCGACGGCATGTCGGGCGTTTCCAACATCGCCGTGCCGATCATGTTCAAGGACCACGTCATCGCCGGCATGTCGCTGCGCTACTTCACGCGCTCGTTGAAGGCCTCGGTCGTGGCGCAGCGTTACTTGGCCGACTTGCAGAAGACCGCCGCGGCCATCGGCAGGGCCTTTGAGACCTACGACGCTCATGCTTAGACCTCTCATCCTCGCATTGTTGGTGTCCGGTGCCGCGCTCGAGCATGCGTGGGCCGAGACCCTGCGCGTCGGGCGCGTCTCGGGTTCGCCCTCGCAGGGCAATCCGTTCACCAGCGTCGGCCAACCCTCCAGCGGCGTGTGGTCGGCGATGTACGACGGACTGACGGTGATCGACGACAAGGGCGTGCTTCAACCCGCGCTCGCGCTGTCGTGGCAGGCGGTCGCGCCGACGCGCTGGGTGTTCAAGCTGCGTCCGGACGTGCGCTATCACAACGGTGCCGTCTTCAACGCGCAAAGCGTCGTGGCGGTGATGGACTACCTGAAAAGCGACGAGGGCAGGCGTACCTACGTCGGCGTCGAGGCCGCGGGCATCGTCGCGGTCAAGGCGCTCGACGAACTCAGCGTCGAAATGACCACCGCGCAGCCCGACCCGCTGCTGGCGAAAAAGATGAACCTGATCTACATGGTCGAGCCGGGCGCGCTGGCCGCGCAGGGCATGGAGGCCTTTGCGAAGTCACCCGTCGGCACCGGGCCGTTCAAATGGGTGTCGTGGGGCAACGGCAACGCGCGCAACGTGTTCGCGGCCGATGCGAAATCCTGGCGCGCGCCCAAAAGCGTCACCCGGCTGGAGCTGCTAGCCATCGCCGATGCCTCGGCGCGCATGCAGGCGCTGCTGGCCGGGCAGATCGACGTGATGGAGGGCATCAGCCGCGACGACATCCCCTTGCTCGACGACGCGGCCTTCCGCGTCTTCACGCAACCGGCACCCGCCATCGTCACGCTGACCTTCCGCAACGTCGGCAACCCGCGATCACCCGTGCAGGACGTGCGCGTGCGCCGCGCCTTGTCGCTGGCCGTCGACCGCGCCGCAATCGCTGCCAACATCATGGGCGGGGCGGCGCGTGCCGCCACCCAAGGCACGGTGCCCGAGGTGGCGGGCTACGACCCCGCGCTGGCGCTGCCCTACGACCCGGCCAAGGCCAAGGCGCTGCTGGCCGAGGCCGGGTACGCGAATGGTTTTCCCCTTCAGATCGAGGTCATCACCGGCTTCGGCGGCAACGACCAGCTCATTTACCAACAAGCCGCGCAGGACCTGCGCGCGGTGGGCGTCGACGTGGACTTGCGCGCGATTCCCTACCCGAGCTGGCTTGCGAAATTTACCAGCGGCGAGTGGGGCCCGGTGGACGTGTTCTCGTTCTCGTGGGATTCGAGCATGTACTACGACCCGATCCGGCCGATCCGCAATTCCTCGTGCATCAAGACCAATCCGTATTTCTGCCTGCCCGACGTCGCCGCGCTGATCGCGGCTAGCGACGTCGAGATGGACGAGGCCAAGCGCACGGGGATGATGCGCACCATCATGGCCAAGCTGAACGAGCAGGCGGCCGCGTTGTGGATCGCCTCGGCGGGCGTCAACATCGCGGCGGCGAAGAAGGTGAACGACGTGCGCTGGCGCTCGGCCGGCGTGATGTACGAGGCGGTGGAGATCGTCGGCCGATGAGCGCGCTGTTGGACCGATACTACAGACCGCCGTTCGTGGGCGTCATCGCCTTCACGGCGATCTTCCTCGGCACGCCGCTGGCGCACGCCGTTTCGGTGCTGGTGCGCGACGCGCTCGGGCCCGACCAGCGCTTTGCGGCGTTTTTCGCCATGGGCGCGGCGGCGCTGGCGATGCTTCTGATCGGCACGCGGCGCAACGACGAGGTGTCGGGCACCGTGCTGGGCTACGCGGCGGGCGTACTGATGTGGGTCGGCTGGGCGTCCTACGCCTTCAAGTTCAACGAATACTCGTTGTCGCTGCCGATGGTGGCGCGCGACGACACGGGCGCCGTGCTGCCGATCCACCTGCTGTTCATCCAGGGCTCCATCGGCATCTGCATCGCGACGTTGTTGTTCTTCATCTTCAACAAGGACACGCGCTGCAATGCCTTCCGCTGGATCCAGCGCGCCTTCCGGCTCAAGGTCGGCGAGCCGGACACGGGGCAGGGCCGCAACTACTGCCGCATCACGTTCCTGGAGACGATCTACGTCATCTGGTTCTGCTATGCCGCCTCGCTGTTCCTCGGCGACGGCCGGTTCCTGGGCTACGATCATCCGTTGACCTACGCCATCGTCGGCGGGCTTGCGGTCTGGGGCGCGTTTCTGCTCTACCGGCTGATGAAGTTCACGCGCGTGATGGCGGCGATGCGCTACGCCATTCCGACGAAATCGATCATCTGGATTCCCTTCGGCGAATTCGCGCCGCGCTGGGGATTCTACGACGAGGTCTGGCTGAAGCCGGCGGAGTATTCCGGCACGATGTGGGCGGCGCTGCTGGTCTGCGTCGGGCTTCTGATCGCCGCGGGCTTCCTGCCGCAGCGCAAGGTGGGCCCGGGTTAGACCGCCGCGGCTTCTTCCGCCCCGCGGGCCCCGCGGTTTTGCAGCATGATGACGAGAGTCAGCACCAGCACGGCGAACACCGCGCTCATCATCAGCGGGTACTGTACGGGCTTGATCCAGATTTCCTCGTACAGCTCGGCGCGGCTGAGTTTGGGGTCGGAGTGGATATTATCCTATTTTTTGTCATGCCCCGATGTTCGATTGAAGGTCGACATTTTCAATTCGCCCGTCGTGTTTCACGTCGGGTGGTGGGGCATCTATCGCCCATTGTGCGCCAGTCTTGGGTAGGTGTCATGGGTCGCCCGACTAAATCGGACGAAGACATATGCAAGTTCGTGGTCCTGACTTACAATTCTAATAAGTAATATTGCACCCACCAAGTATTTTTAAACTATAATAAGTAGAGTCAAGAGGGGTGGGTCATGGATGGGGCTTTTTACTTTGTACTCAATGCCGCTTTTGCATATGGCATTGCTGCAGGGATAGGCGCGCTGTGTGTTCAGCTTGTCAAAGATAAGAAGAAAAAGACTATCATAGTTGTTGTCGTTACCGTCGCTCTTGGCGGGGTTCTCAGTTACATCGGACGAGAAAAAGTCGTCCCAAGGCTAGCTGCTGATGATTTCCAGGCAAATCTCAAAGCAGAACTGGCAAGACCCGACTATCCTTTGGCCAGTATTTTTAAGGAGCGTCCAGATCTCGTCCCGATCTACGAATCCGAGCTTGTCGAAGCATATAGAACCGGAGGCAATAAAGCCGTCAGCTTGGCGGCTCAGGAATTCGGTCGAAAGTATCTTGGTGCCAGCTTGATTCAAATGGCGGCTAGGGCGAGCGACACCGACCTTATCAGGTTTCTCGACCTCATGAACATCATCCTAGATGAAATGAGCAAGGACGATCCTGTCACTTGTTTTCATTATCTCTTTGGCGGCGGAGACCCCGTCAAAATTGATCAAGTATTCAGAAAAGGGCGAAAAGAAGAGATTGCGGCGTTACTTCTGGAGATCGGCAAAGCATCGGAGAAGCCAGTCGCGCTTCCGATTTCATCCAAAGAGTTCGACGAATTATCCGGTCTGATCGCGCAAAAATTGCGCGACGAGTGGAATTTTGCTCCAGAACAAATTCAAATGACTCAATCGCCAGCGTCTGCGACGACGAACGAAGATAAGACGATACTTTGTCAGGTGACCAGAGCTCTGTATTCCGAGATTGCCAAATTTCCCGAGAATTCTGGCCCTGCATACTTTCGGGCTATGGTTGATGGTAATTTGTCTCCTAAATGACTTGATAGTGGCTTCGCGAATTACGCCGCGGCTTCTTCCGCCCCGCGTGCCCCGCGGTTTTGCAGCATGATGACGAGAGTCAGCACCAGCACAGCGAACACCGCGCTCATCATCAGCGGGTACTGCACGGGCTTGATCCAGATTTCCTCGTACAGCTCGGCGCGGCTGCCAGCCTCGATCCAGATCCAGTTCACGTTGCCGGTGCCGATGGCGTATCGCAACGCCGGGGCCATGTGCTTCTGCTTGGTCAGCCGCCAGATCAAATAAACGCCCCAGACAAAGATGCCGAGATAGGGCAGCTGCGCGGCCATGCCCATGGGGTTGCCGACGATGCGCGGGTCCACGATCATGATGGTGATGATGTAGCACGCCCAGGTCGTGGCGATGCTTTCCAGCGCCGTGACGGCGGCGAAGTTGCGCTCCTTGCCCGTCAGTGCCCGGCCCGCTTTCATGCCCAGCCTGTTCCTGATCCACAGCATCATGTTGCAGCGGGTTTCCTTGTTGATGGTCAGGAAGGTCATCAGCATGAGGAACGCCACGGAACTGGCCTGGATCACCTGCAGTTCGGCGTTGAGGATGTCGATGCCCTCGAACTGCACCGGCTGCGGGTTCAGAGCATGAGCAAACGTCTTCCAGCCCAGCTCAAAGAAGCCCACCCAGATCAGCGTGCCGGCGATGAAGCCCATCCAGGTGCCCACGGCCTCGCCCTTGATGCGCCCGGCCCAGACCATGTAGGTCCCCACGCCACCCATGAGCAGGCTCAGCGCCACTTCCGACGACTTGATCTCCACGTCCGCGTCGAGCAGGTGGCGCATCAGCACCAGCATCGTGTGCCCGACGGCCAGGCCGAACAGTACGGCGATGATGGCCGTGAGCCCCACGAACGGCGGGCGGTACCAGGATGTGGCGGGCGCCGAAATGTCGGACATGAGCTGAACTCCTTTTTGCAATCGCCCGGACGCGTCCATGATATTCTTAGGGCCGGACTCGTCGAGATCATGCTTAAAATTATACCGATTGGTAACAAATTTATTGACAACCTCCGACACGAGGATAACTGCCTTCGTGATGGCCCCGCTTCGCCGAACCCAGGAGTCTCTTGCCGTTGAGCGCACGACCACGACCCAAACCATCGCGCCTCAAGTCCAAGACCGCGACGCCCGGCAAGCGACTGAAGAGTGAGCGCACGCGCGCGCGCATCATCCGCGCCTGCGAGGAATTGATCGCGCGCAACGGCGTTCAGGGGCTCGGCGTCAACGCGCTCGCCAAGCAGACGGGCCTCGGCAAGCCGCTGATTTACCGCTATTTCGGCGATCTGGACGGCGTGATCGCGGCCTGGGCCCAGCAGATCGAGTTGTGGTCCGATGACGAGGTTGTCGATGCCAAGAAGAATGCCGCCTCGGGCGAGGAGAAAGTCCAGTCTTTACGGCGATTATTGATCGATTCTGCGACCCGGCTGCGGGGCAAGCCGGCGTTGCTGCAGGTGCTGGCGCACACCATGTCGGGCCGCTCCCCGTTCGCCGGTGCCACCGCCGCCTTGAAAAAGTCGCTCGGTTCACATCACGGCGAGCTCTATCAGAACGACGACATATTCGGTGATCCCGACATGATCGCGTTGGTGCTCGTGCTCTACGCCGCAACGCTGTATCTCGCGCACCGTGCGGTCGGCGACCCGGAGTTCAACGGCATCCACCTCGATACGGACGAGGGTTGGACGCAGGTCATGGATATGGTCGGGACCGTGTTTGACACGTTCATTCTCGCCATGCGGCTGAAACGTTTGGTTCGCACGCCAGGCTAAGCCCAGGCTATCCGCGCAGCGGTCAATTGTGCTGTTTTTGTTACCGAATGGTAAAATAAAGTTGAGCCCGACCTCCGTGCTGGTTAAGGCGACATCATGCCCGGCTCCGCCGCGGCGTGGGCTAAATCAGGGGGTCTCAATCCATGCGTCGACTTTTGTTGTGCGGTACGGCCGCGGTGATGGTGTTTGCCGACGCGACGGCGAGCCATGCGCAATTGGGCATCGAAGAAATCGTGGTCACGGCGCGCAAGCGCGCTGAAGTCCTCAGCGATGTCCCGATCTCCATTTCGGCGTTCACCGCCGAAAGCCTCGACGCCAACCGCATCACCGATTTGCGGCGTCTGGCCGACTTCACGCCGGGGCTGTTTTTCGACAATCTCGGCAGCCCGATGATCGCCAACCCGACCATCCGCGGTCTGGTGCAGCCCGGCCTGATCGGCGACGAGACCAACGTCGCCAACTTCATCGACGGCTTTTACATCTCGGGGCGCTCCTCGATCGACACGGCCTTCGCCGGATTCGAGCGCATCGAAGTGGTGCGTGGTCCGCAAAGCGCGCTCTATGGACGCAACGCGTTCTCCGGGGCCATCAACTACGTCACCAAGGGGCCCGGCGACACGCCCGAATACGGCGGCTCTCTGACGCTGGGGTCCAAAGGCCGTCTGGGGGCGGACGGCTACGTCGCCGCGCCCTTGGTGGAAGGCCGCTTGGGCATCCGTGCCGATGTGGCACATAGCCAGACCGGCAGCACCTACCGCGATCAGAACCCGGCCAGCAATCGCCGCCGCCTGAATGACACGAACTCTGAAAACGTCAGCGCGCGCATCAAACTGACGCCGACCGAGGATCTCGCGGTCAATCTGTGGGTCAACCAGATCAACACCAAGACATCTCACCAGGCGCAGGCCGACGTGCCCACCAACATTGGCCGGACGTCGCCTACGGGCACCGCGCGCTACATTCTCGGCAAGGTGAGCGCACCCTCGACGGCGAGCCTGGCGTTCGACCCGCGCGGCTTCGGCGAGCGGCGCAACATCACGCGCGGCTACATCAAGTTCGACTATCAACTCAATGACGCCTGGGCGCTGCACGCGCAGACCGGCTACCTCGACCTCAGGGCGCGTTCGCAGCAGGACCTTGATCCGCCCGGAGGCACGGTCTTCGCGTTCGGCGGCCCGCCGTTCGTGGTGCAGACCTTCGGTGGCCAGCCCCAGGACGACCGTGACTACTGGACGCAGGAATTGCGTGCCGATTACGAAGGCGAAACACTGACGGGTTCATTCGGCGGATTCTTCTTCGAGGAAGAAACGCGCCAAGCGACGACCACGGCCACCGACATTCCGGCCGCGATCCGTCCGTTTCTCGGGCCGTTCAACGCCTTCTTTCCGGGCCCGCTGGCTGACGGATCGGCGACACGCATATTTGATGACCAGTTCAAGCTGCGCGCAGGCAGCGTGTTCGCGACGGTCACGTTCGATCTGACCGAGCAGATCAGCGTTACGGCGGAAGGCCGGCAGGAATGGGAGCAGAAGTCGGCGCAGAACTTCGCCAATCTGGTGCCGGGCGGGGTTGCGGGCGGATTCTTCACCGGCAACTTCAAGCACTTCACGCCGCGCCTGATCGTCAACTACAAGCCGGCCGAAGGCAGCTTGATCTACGCCTCGGCCGCGAAGGGCGCCAAGGCGGGCGGCTTTAATCCGGGTGCGCCGGTGCAGTTCCAACGCTACGACGAGGAATTCAACTGGACCTACGAGTTGGGCGGCAAGTTCGGCTTCCTCGACGGACGAGGCGCGGTCAGCACGGCGGGTTATTACACGCGGTGGACCAATCAGCAGCAGCGCGACAACATCTCGCTGGGCATCGGCGTGCCCTTGACCCTAGTCGTGAACAACGCGCGCTCACGGGTGTATGGTTGGGAGCTTGAATCATCCTTGGCCGTAACCGAGGCGATCACCGCCGGGCTCGGCTACAGCTACATCGACGCCAAGTTCATCGACGCCGTCGACAACCGCGCCCGCGGCCTGCCCGATCTGCTCGCGTTCGGTGTCCACACCAGTGCGACGAACCTCGACGGTGCGGTGGACGGCAAACGCATTCCGCGCCAGCCTCGCCACAGCCTCAATCTGGCTTTGAACGCCTCGGTGCCCGTCAGCGACGACTGGAACGGTTTCGGCAGCGTGACGTTCAACCTGAAGTCCAAGAGCTTCCAAGACAGCCCCAATCTCAGCTTCGTCGCCGCGCGGACCAACCTCGACGCCAGCCTTGGGGTGGAGAATGAGACATATCGGCTGAGCCTTTGGGGTCAGAACCTGACCAACAACAAGGCGGTCCAAACCGTGTTCCAGTCCACCTTGGTTACGGGCGCGACTGGGCGGCGCGTTCAGTTCCGCGAGGGGCGGTTCATGGGCGTAACGGTCAGCGCCAAATATTGAGGGCGCGGCGTCATAGGATCCGTTCGATCAATAAGAGCCGGGCCCATTGCCCGGCTCTTTTCATTTCAGTTTTACTGCAATGGGCCGGCGAAGCCTGGGCAGAGCCAAATTCAGCCTTTTTTTGAGCGACCGGCCGATTTTCGGCGAGCAGTGAACCAAACCCGCCCGCGCGCCGTACAACCTGTGAAAGAGCACTGCGTTCGTTTCCGCCGCCGGTTTACCGGAGAATAATCATCCGCAGATCGGTCGGTTACGTCGCGTTACCAAGTTTGTCATACCGCCGCGCGCGCGATGCATTAAGAAAGCCGCCGCGTTCAAGTTTCAATAACCAGGAGATTGATCATGTCCAAATCCATCCTCATCGCCGCCGTCGTGTTGTCGCTGGGCTTCGCCGCGCCGATGGCCGCCGCCGCCGAAGGTGCCAAGGCCAGCGCCGAAGTGCAGGCCGAACTGAAGGCCCTGAAGAAGGCCGTCGGCGCCGGCGAGATTTCCGCCAAGGAATATCAAAAGCGCAAGGAAGCCCTGATGGCGGGCAAGACCAACGGCAAGTAAGCCGCGACGTTTCTCACACGATCACACCCGAAGGGCCGCAGCGATGCGGCCCTTTTTGTTTCCCGCTACCCGTGAGGCCGCAGTGCGTGGCCGGGGATGCCCAAGCCCAGGTCGAACCAGTCCAGCGCGCGCTTGTCCACGCGCTCCTTTGCACCATCGCGTTCGTCATGGGCGTCGAGCAGGTTGGACAGCGTCACCAGCCGCCCGGGACGGCCCGACCGCGCGCTCAACGGCAACGTCAGGTTTTCCAGTTTGGCGGCGCGCCCTGATCGGGTGACTGACGTGCTTTTGGCCCACACGCCGCACTTGTAGCTCACGCAGTCGGCCATGTTGTCGCGGATGGCGGCGCGGACCGGGGCGGGCTTGGCGGCCAACCAGCTTTGTCCGGTCTTGTCGTATCCCCATCGTTCGACGACTTTCGTGCCTTGTAGCCGCACGATCACGTCGTCGTCGGTGCACTCGAACAGGATGATCAGGGGTGCTAAGCGGGTGTCGATGTTGTCCAGGTAGTCCTCGCTGACGGGCAGCGCGCCGTCGCGGCGCAAGCCCCGCCAGTGGCTTAAAAACGCGATAGTCAGATCGGACTCAAACACGTGCTCACCCACACCTTACCGAAACCACACCGCGCCGGGGTGCTTGGCAGCCATGCGCCGGTCCAGGCCCAACCAGTGCCCGCTCGGCGTGAGGATCAGCACCAGCGCCAAGGCCATCAGCGGCAGCAGCGAGGCGTCGTAGTAGCCGCCGATGGCGAAGTTGAACATCAGGAAAAACGCCATCGCCCCGGCCCAGCGCGAGGTCAGCCCTAGCAAACATGCGATACCGACATAGAGTTCTCCTAGGCTGAGAATCCAAGAAATGGGCGCAGAGAAGGGCACGGCGAACAGTTTGAGATACATCAGTCCGAAGGCTTCGATGGTCATCAGGTCGAGTTTCTCCATATCGGCGATGCGCGCCTGAAAAACTTCGCGGCCGTAGTCGCTCCACAGCCAGCCCTTGCGGACCTTGTTGATGCCCGCCGACAGAAAAAACAGGCCCATGAAGTAACGAATGAAGACCGCGCAGACCACGCCGAGATAGCGCGCCGGGCGGTCCTTCAGCGAGGCCAGCGACCAGGAAAACGCGGATGGGGCGGTCACGTCGCTCATTTGGCCTCCGCGGTTTTGTCAGTCCATACGCAACTGCCCAGGGCCGCGCCCTTGGCGTCCATCCACGCGCCGGTGGCGCGGTCGATCACCGTGCCGCCCGCCTCGATCTTGGCTTCCTTCACGCTCAGCCGTGCGGTCTCGGTGCGCGTGGTGCTTTGACCCTCAGTGTCGGTGGCGGTGATGATCACGTCACGCTTTTCCCACACGCCGCGGCCGATGCCGGGCACATAGTCCAGCACCGTCATCATTTGGCCGACGAAGCCTTTTTTCTGAAACGCATAGACGGTTTTGGCGGCGCTGTCGGGCGCGGCACAACTCAACGTGCCCACGCACATGGTACACAACTCGCCGTACTGATTGGTCAACAGCAGTTCAGCCGTCGGCTTGGCGTCTTGCGCCTGGACCGCGCCGCTGAGCACCGCCGCTGCCGCAAAGATTTGGATCGTCTTCATTGCCGCTCCACCCCTGTCAGGCAACAAGGTTATCTGATCGGCATGGGCGGAAAAGGGGGAATTCCAAAGCCCAAGTCCACCCAAACCGCGGTGATCGGCCCATGCCAGCCGGTGGTGCGTTCGTCGAACGCGATGAAATCGCGGCTGACGGAGATGTTGGCCATGCGCGGCGGACGCTGCGGCGCAGCGGCCAGGGGCAGGCTGAGCGCATCGACCACCAATAGTCTTCGCGTTGACGTGATGAAGTGCGCCTCGGTGGTCAAACCGCAGGTATGGTTGATGACGTCCCAGACGTTGCGCAGTACTGCGGCGCTCCTGAGGTCGCTGTTGACTTGCAGCCAGCTCCGCCCAGTGTGGTCCTGGCCGCGGCGGGCCACCAAGGCCGAGCCGTGAAACCGCACCAGAACGTCGTCGGGCAGGACGTCGAACACCATCAGCTGAGGTGCCAGGCGCGGCGGCAGGTTGTCGAGGAAGTCCGCGCTGTTGGGCCGGTCAGCGCCGTCGCGCACGCTGCGCCAATACGCCACGGCCTCGCGCAGCAGCGGCGAGGCGATGTCTTCGGCGGGGTTCGCGGCGAACGCCATGTCCGGTTTGGCCTTTCTGGTCACGCGACTGCTTCGTGATAAGATATATGCCGGTGTACAACAATACGGCCCGCGCATGCTGACCGCTGCGCCCCGCAATGAAGGACGGCACATGGAATACCGCGCGTTGGGACGTTCAGGCTTGAAGGTATCGGCTGTCGGGTTGGGCTGTAACAATTTCGGCATGCTGATCGACGCCGCGCAGACGCAAAAAGTGGTCGATAAGGCCATCGATCTGGGCATCACGCTGTTCGACACGGCCGATATGTACGGCGACCAGGGCAAATCCGAGGAGTTTTTGGGCAAGGCCTTGGGTGCCCGGCGCAAGGACGTGTTGGTGGCCACCAAATTCGGCAACCCCATGGGCAAGGGGCCCATGGACCAGGGCGGCAACTCGCGGCTCTATATCATGCGCGCGGTCGAGGCGAGCCTGCGCCGGCTCGGCACCGACTATATCGACCTGTATCAAATTCATCGCCCCGATCCGGCCACGCCCATCGACGAGACCATGCGCGCGCTGGATGATTTGGTGCGCGAGGGCAAGGTGCGCTACATCGGGCACTCCAACTTCGCCGGCTGGGAAACCGCGGACGCGGCCTGGACGGCCAAGGCGCTGAACCTGGCACCCCTCATCTCGGCCCAGAACCGCTACAGCCTGCTCAGCCGCGAGATCGAGGCGGAACTTGTGCCCGCCTGCTTGGCGCACGGCGTGGGCATTCTGCCGTTCTTCCCGCTGGAGTCAGGATTATTGACCGGCAAATACAAGCGCGGCGAAAAACCCGCTGACGGCACGCGCTATGCCGCCTGGGCCTCGCGCGGACCGATTGCCAGCCGATTTTTTGGCGACGACAAGTTCGCCAAGGTCGAGCAACTTCAAACGCTGTGTGAAACGTATAACCATACGATGCTCGACATGGCCATCGGCTGGCTGTTGTCGCGGCCGGTGGTGTCGAGCGTCATCGCCGGGGCCACCAAGCCCGAGCAGCTCGAGCAGAATGTGAAAGCCGGCGTGTGGCGTCCGTCAGCCGAGGAAGCCCAGAAGATCGACGAGATCACCCCGCCGCCCGGCGGCGTGGCCATGCAACCCAGCCAACGGAGATAACGCACATGCGCGCGCTTGGACTCGGCATTGCGGTGCTGATGGCGGGAATTGCGAACGCGCAGGAAGTGCCCGATCCCGGCAAGGAAACGCTGGTGGACGAGGGCGTGTTCGTGGTGGCGGGGCGGCCTGGGTTCGGCCGCGCCGAGGAGTTCTCGGTCTTCAAGCGGCCCGACGGCGGCTACACGCTGCTGGCCACGATCACGGCGGATGACGATTCCTACATCGCCTCGGGCACCTGGAACTACGACGCCGAGTGGCGGTCGTTAAGCGTGCGCGGGCAAAGCAATGTCAAGGGCACGACGCGCACGGTCGAGGTCAAGCGCGAGAACGCCCCCGAGGGCCCGATCGTGCGCATGACCCGGCGCACCACGCCCAAGGACGGCGCGCTCAAGCAGGAGACATTCACCGCGGCCTGCGACATGGACTGCCAGATCGACATGACGCCCGCGGCCATGCCCATGTCGGTGATGACCAGGCGCTTCGATGTGGCCAAGGGCGGCGAGCAGGCGTTCCGCTGGGTCGGGATTTCGCTGACGGACGATCAGGTGCTGCTGGGCGGGGCTGCGACGCTGTGGCTCAACCGCATGCAGCAGGCGAACGGTGCGGAGATCAAGCATTGGCGCTTCCGCGAAGACTTGCCCGGCCCCGACGGCACGACCTATCAGATGAACATGCACCTGTGGACCGACGCGGCGGGCCATATGCGCAAGTTCGGCGTGGGCCGCAGCGAGAAACCCTCGACCATCGGCATTCGTGAATCAGACGAAAAGATTTCCGAGCAGATGAAGCCAGACTAGATTTCTGCAGCCAGCATCACATCGGTCTTGGCGAAGTCCGTGCCCTTAAACAGCAACGGTTCACGCCTCGTGATCGCCAGAGCGTAGGAAAAGCAGTCGCCGAAGTTCAGCGCGGCGGGATGGCGACCACGCCCGTAGCGGCGGAAGCCTTCGCGCGCTTCCTCTCCTTGTTCGAGATCGACAGATTCGATATTAATGTCGAGGCGCTTGATCAGGGCGTCGATTTCCGTGCGCCCTTGAGTTCCTCGCTTACTTTCAAGGGCGATGGTGATCTCAACCAAAGACGCAACCGACATGAGGCGCGTTGAACTGCGATTGATCAAAGTGACGAACAGCACCTTCTCTGGCTCATCAAGAAGGATGGCGACGATTGCGGATGAATCAATGACCACAGGATTTTAATGCCGCTGCCGATGACTATGTCGGCAGGCCGTTGTCGTCATACCCCAGGATTTCGTCCGGCGTTCGCGGGTCCAAAATCGGTCGAGCTTGAAACCGGCTCACGATTTCGTTCACGTCTTTCAGCAATGCCTCTTCGTCGCGTCGTTTGGGTGCGCGCGCCAAACGCTCTTCCAAGGAATGGATGACAGCGCTGGTGATCGTCTCGCCGTTTTGCTTGGCGAGTTGGCGGGCCAGCCGGTCGGCCTTGGGGTCTTTGATGTAGAGGGGCATGGGTTCGCTCGTGGTATATATCGTATATACCAGAGTATATATGATATATACCCGGTGCGCCAGGGTGGCGGTGACGGTCTCAAAGCCCGCATTTCAGGCTGAAAGCGCTGCAATTCTGCGGGTTTGCCGCGCTTGGCCCGGGGGGCGGGACTGACTAAAGTCCGCCCCATATTTCAACCTCCGCTCAAACCAAGGCCTGCCCATGACCGCCGTGCTTCGCAACACTATGCCCGTCCGCAACCCCCGCACCGGCGAGGTGGACTACCACATTACGCCGCCCACATCCGACGAAATGAGCGCGACCGCGAAGGGCTTGCGCGCCGCTCAGGTGGAGTGGGCCAAGGCCCCGGTCGAGTATCGCGTGGCGGTGATGCGCAAGTGGGCCGACGAGATCGAGAAGAAGAAGGATGCCATCAGTAAAGCAGAAGGCCTCGACACCGGCCGTTATCGCATCGCCAAGGAAAGCCCCGAGGCGGTGATTTGGGGCATCCGCGGCTGGGCCGACAAGGCGGCCGACATCATCAACAAGGCGATGCTCGAGGGCATGTCGAGCATCATGCCGCACATCAGGTTCCGTTCGCAGTTGAAGCCGTATCCGCTGCTGGGCGTCATCAGCCCGTGGAACTTCCCGATGATGCTCTCGGCCATCGACGCCACGCCGGCGCTGCTGGCGGGTTCGGCGGCCATGATCAAGCCCAGCGAGGTGACGCCGCGCTTCGTCGAGCCGCTGATGGAGACGATTCAAAAAGTGCCGGAGCTGGCGAAAGTTCTCACCTATGTCGTCGGTGGCGGCGAGACCGGCCAGCAGTTGATCGAGAACGTCGATATCGTCTGTTTCACCGGCAGCGTGTCCACGGGCCGCAAAGTGGCCGAAGCCTGCGCACGCCGTTTCATTCCGGTGTTCCTGGAACTGGGCGGAAAAGACCCCGTTATCGTCACCGAGAACGCCGACATCGAGCGCGCCACCGACGCGGTACTGCGCGGCTCGGTTTACGCCACGGGGCAAATCTGCTTTTCCATCGAGCGCGTCTACGTGCAGGAAAAGATTCACGATGCCTTCGTCGACAAGCTGGTGCAGAAGGCCGAGCAGCTGGAACTGAACTACCCCGACGTCCACAAGGGCCACATCGGCCCGTTCATCTTCGGCAAGCAGGCCGCCATCGTCGACGAACAGTTGGACGACGCGGTAAAGCGCGGCGCGAAAATCCGCACCGGCGGCAAGAGTCAGAACCTCGGTGGCGGGCTGTACATGCGCCCCACGGTCGTGACGGGCGTGAAGAACGATATGAAGATCATGCAGGACGAAACCTTCGGACCCGTGATCCCGGTCGTGACCTATAAAACCAAGGACGAGGCGGTGAAGTTGGCCAACGACACCATCTTCGGCTTGTCGGGCGCGGTCATCGCCGGCAGCGAGGAAGAGGCCTACGAGCTGGGTTCGCAGATCGACGCGGGTGGCATCAGCTTGCAGGACACCACGTTGACCGGTGCGATTTTGCGCGACGCGGAAAAGACCTCGTTCAACTTGTCAGGGCTCGGCGGCAGCCGCATGGGCCCGGCGTCGATCCTGCGGTTCTTCCGCAAGAAGGCGCTGATGACGAATACGCTCAAGCCCCAGGACATGCGCGAGATCCGGGAACTGCCTGCCGCGTAGGAGCATTTTCCCGAGAAGCGGCCTTCCACTTGGCGTGGAAAATGCGACCAACAAAGAATCATGGATTCCCGCTTTCGCGGGAATGACGAAGGTGGTTGTGAAGCGGTTTGTCCTCATTCTGACTTTGCTCGCGCTGTCGGCCTGCGCCACGCCGCCGCGCGAGGAAACCCCCTCGGTGTTCATGCCCTGGGGCGCGTTGCGCCAGGATTCATCTCAGACCGTGTTGTTCAACGACGCCGGCCTGCCGCAAAACCCGGTCATGTCCGACCACAACGGCGACAACCAGATCGTGGTTCTGGCGTTGTCGGGCGGCGGCTCCTACGGGCCCTTCGGCGCGGGCGTGTTGGCGGGCTGGAGCGTGCTCGGCGACCGGCCCGAGCCCGACGTGGTCACGGGCGTGTCGGCGGGCGCGCTGTTGTCCACCTACGCCTTTCTCGGCCCGGCTTATGATTCCGCGGCCTTGGAAATTTACGCCTCCATCACCAACAACCAGGTCTATGAGCGCCGCGACCTGATCAGCCTGCCGTTCAGCTCCTCGATGGTGAAGCAAAAGCCCCTGCGCGCGCTGATGGAGGACATGATCAGCGAGGACGTGCTGAGCCGCGTGGCAAAAGAACGCAAAGAAAAGGGACGGCGGCTGCTGGTGGCCTCCACCGACCTCGACAACGGCCGGGTCGTGGTGTGGGACCTGACCTCCATCGCCGCCAGCGGCCGGGCCGACCGGCAAAAACTGTACGTCGATGCGTTGATGGCGTCGTCCGCCATTCCCGGCTTCTTTCAACCCGTCATGATCTCGCCTGAACCCGACGATCCCGCCGCGCGCCGCCAACTGCACGTGGACGGCAGCGCCTCGACCTCCGTGTTCATCCCCAGCTTCGTCGACGCCAAGTTGAACAAGCCGCTGAAGGTCTATGCCGTCATCAACTCGAAGATGATGGAGGAAACGGGCGAGGACGTGCTGAAGGTCACCGCGCTCGACATTTCCGCAGCGGCGCTGAAGAAGGTGCTGCGCACGGTGCTTCAGCGCAGCGTCTACGACGTATTCCTGACCACCGCGCTGGCGGGCGGGGAATTCTACCTTCTGGGCATCCCCGAGGACGTGGTCATCACCACGCCGCAGTTCGAGTTCACGCCGGACGTGTCGAAGATGCTCTACGAGTTGGGCTTCGCGCTGGGCCAGCGCAACGCCTGGCGCGACGAACCCCCGCGCTTCGACTCGCTGACCAAGCAGATCACGCTGGGCGAGGTGAAGGCGTTGGTGAAGAGATAGGCCTCCTGGCGAGGCCCTTTTATCAGCGGGAATGACAATCAAGCCATTGGTTGTTAGCCTCGCGTGACGAATCGGGGACTTTTGGATGCTACGTTCATTTTTTGCCGTCCTGCTGATGCTGGTGTTTGCCACGGCACCTTTGCACGCGGCCGACGACGAGCCCTTTGCCAAGACCGCGACCGAGGAAGAGCAGCGCATCTTTCGCCGCATCCTGCCCGGTGCTGAGACGTTCTCGCGCAAAACCGGTGACGTGCCGCACTACAAGGCCATGGCGATCGATCCCGCGACCAAGAAGAGCGTGCAGATGGGCTTCATCTTCGTCACCACCGACATCGAACCCGAGGAATACGCCTACGCCGGGCCGGTGAAGGTGCTGGTGGGCATGACCACCGAGGGCATCATCGGCGGCATCCGCGTGGTGCGCCATCGCGAGCCTTATGGCTCTTTTTCCATCGCGCCGCCGGAATTCGCCGCGCAGTTCGAGGACAAGAAGATCGTCGACCCGTTCGAGGTGGATAACGACATCGACGCGGTTTCGCGCGCCACCATCAGCGTCGAAAGCACCGCGCGCGTGATCCGCAAGACCGCGCGCAAGGTGATGCAGCAGTACCTGCGCGAACAGAAGCCGAAAAAGTGATGCGCGCGCTGCTCGTCGTCTGCGCCGTGCTGTTCTTGTGGACCGGCGTGGTTGTTGCCCAAACCGAAACGCCGTCGTTGGAGCAGCTTGAGGCGTTGATGGCCGAGGACGAAGCGCCCGCGGTCAGTCTTGATGCGGATGAGTTGACTGACCTCGCGGTGCTAGTGGCGTTCTTGGGCCTCGCGGTGGTCAGCTTCCTTCGCAAGAGTACACCTTTGAAAGTCGCCACCCTTGTTGTCGCCGTGGCCTACATGGGATTTGCGAAGGGCAACCTCGTCTCGTTGGTGCACATCTTCAACGTCATCGACGGCGAGCTTCCCGTGTTTCGCTACAACATCGCGTGGTACGCGCTGATGGCGTTCACGCTGCTCTCGACCGTCTTATGGGGGCGTTTGTACTGCGGGCGAGTGTGCGCCTTCGGGGCCTTCACGCAACTCATGGACCGCGTGCTGCCGAAGTCGTGGCGCTGGGAACCACCACGCCGGCTCGACGCCAAGCTGGTGTATATCAAGTACGTCATCCTTGGCGCGGTGGTGCTCTACTACGTCATCACGCAGGACAAGTTCGTCTATAAATACGTCGAGCCGTTCTGGATGTTCACACTGACGGGCGATGCGCTGCTGTGGTTCATGGTGGGCGCGCTGCTGCTGGGCAGCGTGTTTATTCGCAACTTCTACTGCCGCTATTTGTGTTCGGTGGGTGCTGCGCTGGGGTTGATCTCGCAGATCAGCGTATTTCGGATTAAACGTCATCAACTCTGCAATTCGTGCAAGCTGTGCGAGAAAAAGTGCGAGTGGGGTGCCATCAAGGGCCCGAAGATCGTGGTGGGCGAGTGCGTGCGCTGCGACGACTGCGAAGTGCTGTATGCCGACAAATCCCATTGCCCCCATTGGCTGCTGACGGCCAAGAACAAGCTGCAACGCGCGCTGCTGCACGCCCGATGATTCGCGCGCTTGTGTCGGCTGTGCTCTTGTGCGGCCCAGCGCTGGGCCAAGAGCCCTTGCAACGCTACCGCGACGAGTGGACGGTGATGGCCACCGTGCTGGATGTGTCGGTGTACCGTACTGATGCGACCACCGCCGCCGCTGACTTGCAAGCGGCCCACGCCGAAATCGCTGCACTCGACCGCCGCATGAGCCTCTACCGCGCCGACAGCGAACTTGTGGCGCTGAACGCATCGGACCACGGCGCGCCCGTGAGCCTCAGCGAACCGATGGCCGAGGTGCTCTCGGCGGCGCGTGAGTTTACGCAACTCTCGGGCGGGGCGTTTGACATCACCGTCATGCCGCTGGTGGACGTGTGGGGCTTTTATCATGTGTCGCGCGCAAGCGTGCCCGAAGCGCGACTGATCGAATCAGCCCGCACGCGTGTCGGCCCGGGCATGTGGTCGCTGGTCGGCAATTCGGTCGTGTTGAAGAGCGGTGCGCGGTTTGATTTGGGCGGCATCGCCAAGGGCTTTGCCGTGGACCGCGCGCTGGCGAGCTTGCGTGCGCGCGGCGTGACAGCCGCGCTGGTGAACCTGGGCGGCACTATCGGCGTGCTGGGCGCGCGGCCCGACGCACAGCCGTGGGCCATCGGCATCGACCACCCGCGCACCCAAAAACTCATGGGCCGCATCAAGCTGTGGCGCGGCGCGGTTGCGACCTCGGGCGACAACGACCGGTATTTCGAGATCAACGGCGTGCGTTACGCCCACATCATCGACCCGCGCACCGGACAGCCGGTGCGGAACATCGCATCGCTTACGGTCATCGCACCCACGGCCACGGCGGCCGATGCGCTGTCCACGGCGGCGTTCGTACTGGGGCCGGAACAGGGGCTCGCGCTGCTGCGCGCTTACCCAGGCGCGGGCGGCGTGGCCGTGACCTCAACCGCGGTCACACGCACCGAAAACCGCGACCAAGCATTTGAGGTCGAGTTGGAGTAATCAACACTGTCGTCCTCGGACTTGATCCGAGGACCCAGGGTTACAACCACAGTTTGTTCAATTTACCCTGGACCCTCGGGTCAAGCCCGAGGGTGACGAGGGAAGGTGGTTGCTCTCAACCCTGTCCCGCCGGGTTGATCCAGCGGCTCTTGCGGTCGAGCATGTCCTTCATGTCCTTGTCGGTCTGCGGCAGCTGGTCGGCGGGCATGTCGAGGTGGTTGAGCGGCACTTCCTGCTTGTATTGGTCGAAGATCGGCTTGACCACGTCGAGGGGGTAGCGCTGGATGCGCCGGCCCTCGCGGAATTTCTTGATGGGAATTTCCGCCTCGATCACGCTTTCGTTGTTGGTCGGGTCCTCGGCCAGCACCTTGCCCTTGTTGTCCACGATCAGCGACTGGCCGCCGAAGGCGGCGGGCACGCCCGATTCAGGCGGGAAGGTGATGTTGGACATCGCCGAGTAGACGTTGTTGTACAGCGCGATCGCCTGCACGTCGGTTTTGGAAAATAACGTCGCCGTGCGCATCATGATTTCCACGCCGCGCATGGTGTAGGCGGCGAACACGAAGGGGTCGAGCTGCACGGTGCTGACCGCGATGTTGCCGTACTCGGTCATCAGCACCGGGAATTCCTCCTCGATGCCGTACTTGGCGCGGAACTTGTCGCGCACGTTCTCGATGGTGGTGGTGGGAATCTCAGTCTCGTTCAGCCGCGTGACGTTGCGCGTTTTCCAATAGACCTTCTTCACCTTGCCGTCGCGGCCGATAACCGGGTTGAGGCTGAGGATGTGGCCGGGCCAGTCGGGGTCGGTGGCGTAGGAGCCGAAGATGACGTAGGTGTCGCACTTCTTGGCCAACTCGCCGATGCGCTTCACCTCGGGGCCGTCCATGCGGATGGTGAACTTGATTTTCTCGCTGCGCGGACCCGACGAATAGCCCGTCAGCGGGAACTCGTTGAACAGAATAAAGTCGGGCTTCTTGCCGGTGGTGCAGGCCTTGTCGATCCAGCCTGCCATGCGTTCGACGTTGGTTTTCAAACCCTCTTTGATGGTCGGCGCTTTTTGCAGGTTGATGGGCGCGTTCTGCACCACCTTCACCACCACCACGTCCTTGGCCAAGGGCACGGTGGGGTAGGTGCCGTCGGCACGCACCAGCGGTGTGGCGGTTTGCGCCAGCGCGGTGCCGGCCAGCAATGCGGCGGCCAACGTGGAAATGGCAAGGCGTGCGAGGTTCATGGCGGGGCTCCCTAAGGTTATGCCGATTATGCCGCGACGGAATAATGCCGATTGGTATAGCCATTATCCGGCCATTTATAAATGGTCGGGGCTTTTTTGTGGTCGCATTTTCCACGCCAAGTGGAAGGCCACTTCTCGGGAAATGCTCATTTGAGCAGCGTCATGAGGCTGGAGGTGTCCCAGCGGCCGTGCCCTTGCGCCTGCACCTCGGCATAGAACTGGTCCACCAGGGCAGCGACGGGCAGCCGCGCACCGGAGCGGCGCGCCTCGTCCAGGCAGATGCGCAAATCCTTGCGCATCCAGTCCACCGCGAAGCCGAAGTCGAACTTGTTCTCGCACATTGTTTTGCCTCGGTTCTCCATCTGCCAGCTTTGCGCGGCACCCTTGGAGATGACGGAAATCACGTCGTCCATGTTCAGCCCGGCGCGCTGGCCGAAGTTCATGGCTTCCGCTAAGCCCTGCACTAATCCTGCGATGCACAGCTGATTGACCATCTTGGTCAGTTGCCCCGCGCCGCTGGGCCCCATGTGCTTGCAGATCTTGGCGTAAGCCGCGATCACCGGTTCGGCCTTGGCGTAATGATCGGACGCGCCGCCGCACATGACCGAGAGCGCGCCGTTCTCCGCGCCCGCCTGGCCGCCTGACACGGGCGCGTCGAGGAAGCCGACACCAAGCCCCGCGCATTCCTTCACCATGTCACGCGCCAGGCTGGCCGAGGTGGTGGTGTGATCGACGATCACCGCGCCCGCCGCCAGCCCCGCCAGCATACCGTCAGGCCCGGTCACGACCGCGCGCACGTCGGGGTCGTCGCCCACGCAACAAAACGCCACGGCGGCGTTGCGGCAGGCCTCGCGCGGGGTCTTGGCCGTGGCTCCGGCACCTTTGTATTTGGCGGCCCAGGCCGCGGCCTTGCCGGCATTACGGTTAAACACCGTAACCGTGTGGCCTTTCGCGGCCAAATGCCCGGCCATGGGAAAGCCCATCACGCCCAACCCGATGAATGCGACCACGGCCATATCCGACGTCCTTTATTTCGTGAAACCCGATGCTCAACACTTGGCATGGACCGCGCCCGCGTGTCACCCTTGAGGCTCGGGAAGGGGCACATGAGACTGGCAAGACTTGTCATGCTTCTGGTCGTCGCGGCGGGCATATCGGGCCCGGCCTGCGCCGTGGGCCGCACGGATTTCGACCCCGCCAAGGACCCCACCATCGCCATCCGCCGCGTCATCGAGCAGCAGCTGGACGCCATCAAGCGCGACGACGCCGAAACCGCCTTCGCGCTGGCCGCGCCCAACATACGCAGGGCTTTTCGCGACCCCACGACCTTCATGGCGCTGGTCAGCCGCGATTACATGCCCATGCGCCGCTGGGAGGCCGCGACGTTTTTGGACCTGCGCACCTTCGACGATCATTGCGTGCAGCGCGTGAAGCTGGTGGACGCCAAGGGCGCGACGCACGTGGCCAACTACGCCATGGTGAAAGCCGCTACCGGCGAGTGGTCGGTGGCCGGCGTGCAGATCGAAGACAAGGCGAAGTCCAAGAACTAAACATCCAGGTGGCTGCGGATCTTCTTGTTGATGGCGGCACTGGCCACGTCGAAGATGCCGAAGCCGTTGTCGGGCCAGCGCTCGAAGGTGCCGTTCTTGATCAGGGGTGCGGCGCGGGTTGATATCTCCCACAGGTCGTCCTTGGGCCCGATGGCGAGGGTCGGCTGTTTGACCTGCGGCAGTTTCTCGGCCATCGGATAGCGCATGGCGGCGCGCGCCCCCCAGAAGGCCTTGTCGCCGGCTTTGAGTTTATCGACGAAGCCGCGCGCGATGAGGGGCAACGGTTGCCCCGCGGCCCATTGCACCGAACGGTTCCACTCGTTGCGCACAAACGTGTCATCCATGGTCATGGGCACGGGCCAGGGCTGCTTGAAGAAGGCGTCGATCTCGGCTTGCTCAAAGACCGCCAGGCCGATCAACACCAGACGGCGCACCTGGGCGGGGCGGGTCAGCGCCAGTTCCACCGCCGTCAGCGCGCCGGTGTGATAGCCGAGGATGTCGAAGGTCTTGTGTCCCAGTTGGTCCATGATTGCGCCCATGGCGCGCGCGTAGTCGGCGATCTCGGGCGGTTCGGGCGGTAAGTCGGACTCGCCATACCCCGGCGTGTCGGGCGCGTAGGCCGGGCGGTCGATGCCTAAATCCTTCAACACCTCGGTGAACACCCGGCCCGACTGCGGGCTTTGGTGAAAGCAGATCAGCGGCGTGCGCGAGGCGGCGCTTTCCGGTTTTGCGATGCGCAGATGAATCTGGCCGAACGGGCCATCAAGGTAATCGCGGCGGATGGTCGCGGGCATATGCGCACCCTTTAAAAGAAAAGAGCCCCAGTGTTGCCACCGGGGCTCTGTATCTCAAGCCAAAAAACTATTTCGCGGGCTTTTGGTAGAGGTGCGTGAAGCGGTCGGACTCACCAATCGCGGTGTACTTGGCCTTGTCCACGTCGCCTTCGCGGTAATTCGGCGGCAGGGTCCACACGCCCTTGGGATAATCCTTGGTGTCCTTCGGGTTCGCGTTGATGTCGGACTTAGCCACCAGCTTGAAGCCGGCCTTCTCGGCCAGCGCGATGGCGAAGTCCTCGCGCACGTAGCCCGAGACGGCCTTGGGGTCTTGCGGCTTGTCGGTGGCGGCGCGGTGTTCCTTCACGCCCAGATAGCCGCCCGGCTTCAGCGCGTCGAAGAACACCTTGTACATGGCGTCTTCATGGCCCTGGCCCATCCAGTTGTGGATGTTGCGGAAGGTCACGACCATGTCGATCGAGCCCGCGGGCACCGGCGTCATCTGGTTGGTGGCGGGAAACAGCGTCACGACTTGGGGTTTGCCGTAGATCGCTTCGTTCTTGGCCAAGGTGGCCTTGTACTCGTCGATCATCTGCTTGGTGCGCTCGTTGCGCGCCGGATCCCAATGGGCGGCGATGTAGTTGTCCTTCAACACAGGTGCCAGGATTTCGGTCCAGTAGCCGCCGCTGGGCCAAATCTCCATCACCTTCATGTTCTTGTTGATGCCGAAGAACGTCAGCGTCTCGACCGGATGGCGCTGCGCGTCGCGCGCCTTGTTGGCCTCGGCGCGGTGGCTGCCCGCCACGGCGGCCTTCAGCGCGGCTTCGGTGGCCGCGTCGGTCTTGGCGGTCGCGGCACCCGCCAGCATCGTGGCGGCCAGCAGCGCGCCCGACAGCGCCAGACCCAGTGTATTCTTCATGTGGTTCCTCCCTGAAAATGGTCGTGATCATAGGCACGACCGAATAATTGGCCATCGTCATTACCCCGCCGCCGAGAGCCCACCGAATGACGTTGCCGTGAACTCTGGACAAGGCGGGATTCATGGCCCAACACCAAATCACACGCAAGAGTCGTGTAGTTTCGAGTCTGAATCCCGTAATTGTCGACACCAATCATTAATAATGGCATATTAAAGACAGTGGCATTGGCTCAAGTCCTTTGAATGGGGCGGTCAAAACCGGGGGGTTCGCCACAGCGATGAACGTACCTCTGACGACGCGACCAGTTCACGCAACGCCTGGTTTATCACCGGGCGCGGTTCCCGTGCGCGCCAAGCCGCCCTTCAAGTTCGTCCTGGCCCTCCGGCAATTGTTCAAGCGTCTGCGGCACTGGAAAACCTACGTGCCGCCCAATGCCGTCACCTACGACATGGCCGTGCGCCAATTCCTGGGCAACGTCACGGGGGTGTGCTCGCGCACCTATCCGTCCTGGCAGCGGGCCGTGGAGTCCGGCCTGATGGATCATTCGCCCGACCGCGACGCAGCGCTGAACATCGCCGCACAATATCCGCTGGAGGATTTGTACTTCGCCGGGTTCGCCGCGCTTGAGGCATCGCGCCTGCCCGCGCTATACGGCCCCGAGGAGGCCGACGTCATCATCTGCGCCATCGCCGATCAGCTCGACCTCACCGCGCAGCGTCGCGACCGCATCGTCTCGGACATGTTTTTCGAGGTGCTGGCGCGGTTGAACCTGCTGAAAGCGGTGGAAGAAAAACGCCCCTACGACAAGATCGTGAAGGTGATTTTGCGCCGCCTGAACTTCGACGAGACCGATGCAGGCAAGATGCTGCTGGCCGACAAGGCGTTCCGCCACTCGCTGGCCGAACCCTTCGCCATGCATGCGCCGCAGTGGTGGGAGAAGTTCAAGGCCAGGTTCGTGCTGTATAACCCCACGCCTGTGGTCGAGGACGAGGCCGCCGAGCAGGAAGCCATCGCGCGGCTGATCGCGCGCACCGAAGCGGCCCGCGAACAGCCCAAGCAGCCCGCTGCCTTCGGCCGCCAGTGGCGCAAACGGGCCACCGCGTTGTTTTAGCAAACAATCCCCAGCCGTCATTCCCGCAACAGCGGGAATCCATCTTTCTGTTTCTAATCGCTCAACAACAAGATGGACCCCCGTTTTCACGGGGGTGACGAGATGCAGGATGTTGCGGATTTACGCCACATTTATGTTAAGACTGGCCCGAGATAATAAACTCGGGTCTTTTCCATGATGCGGTGGCTGGCTGCCGGTTTTGCGCTGTTGATGCTGGGCGTGTTCGTCGCAGGCGCCGGCGCGATCTATGTCTTTTATGAGTTCGGCCGCGGTCTGCCTGATCACACCCAACTGGCCAAGTACGAACCGCCCGTGGCCACGCGCATCTACGCCGGCGACGGCCGCCTAGTGCAGGAGTACGCGGTGGAAAGCCGCATCTTCGTGCCGGTGGAGGAAATTCCCAAGCTGATCATCGACGCGTTTTTGTCGGCGGAAGACAAGACCTTCTATGAACACAACGGCATCGACTACACCGGCATCCTGAGTGCGGTGTTCACCAACGTCGAGCGCAAGCTGGAAGGCCGCCGCATGGTCGGCGCGTCGACCATCACGCAGCAGGTCGCCAAGAACTTTTTGCTCGGCGACGAGTACAGCTTCGACCGCAAGATCAAGGAAGCCATCCTGGCCGTGCGGCTGGAGCAGGCCTACACCAAGGACCACATCCTCGAACTGTACCTGAACGAGAACTACCTCGGCTCGGGCTACGGCGTGGCGGCGGGTGCGCGCAACTACTTCAACAAATCGCTCGACGAGTTGAGCATCGCGCAAGCGGCGTTCCTGGCGGCATCAGCCAAGGCGCCGGGGCGCTTCGCGCGCGATCTGGAGGCGGCGAAGGACCGTCGCGATTACGTCATCGAGCGCATGGCCGAGGACGGGCGCATTTCCCAACTCGAAGCGCAGGCCGCCAAGCAGGAACCGATCACGCTCGACCGCCCGGTCGAGGCCACCGTCGTGCCGGGCGCGGAGTACTTCGCCGAGGACGTGCGCCGCGACTTGGCCGAACGCTACGGCAGCGACGTTCTGTACAAGGGCGGGCTGGCGGTGCGCACCTCGGTGGATGCGGCCTATCAGGCCGAGGCGCAAAAGGCGCTGCACGACGGCATCGTGGCCTACGACATGCGCCACGGCTATCGCGGCCCGGCGGGCAAGCTCGACAAGGGTGCGAAGCTGCTCGATGCCTTGCGCGCCTTCAAGCCGCCGCCGGGATTACCCAGCGAGTGGTCGCTGGCCGCCGTGGAGTCCGTCGCCGCCGACCGCGCCAAGATCATCCTGCCCGACGGAACGCCGGGGATTATTCCGCTGGCCGAGATCACCTGGGCGCGCGCGGTGAAGATCGACAAGACGACGGGCGATCGCTCGTTGGGCGAGAGCATCAAGAACGTCGGCCAGGTGATGGTGCCGGGCGACGTGGTGATCGTGCTGAAAAAGCCCGATGCGCCCGACGTCTATCTGCTGCGCCAGATCCCCGAGGCCGACGGCGCGCTGGTGGCCATGGACCCGCACACGGGCAGAGTCTTGGCCATGAGCGGCGGGTTCTCGTTCGCGCGCTCGCAATTCAACCGCGCGACGCAGGCGATGCGTCAGCCCGGCTCGGCCTACAAGCCGTTCGTGTATCTGGCGGCGATGGAGGCGGGATATACGCCGGCCACGCTGGTGCTCGATGCGCCGTTCGTGATGGACCAGGGCCCCGGCCTGCCGAAGTGGAAGCCCAAGAACTACACCGGCGAATACCTGGGCCTGACCACTTTACGAAAGGGTATGGAGAAGTCGCAGAACCTGATGACCGTGCGGCTGGCCCAGGCCGTGGGCATGGACAAGGTGGTGGAAACGTCCAGACGTCTTGGCATCTACGACCAGATCGATCCGTTCCTGGCCAACGCGCTGGGTTCGCAGGTGACCACCGTGCTGAAGCTGACGGCGGGCTACGCCATGCTGGTCAACGGCGGGCGCAAGATCACGCCCACGCTGATCGACCGCATCCAGGACCGTCACGGCAAGACCGTCCTGCGGCGCGACCAGCGCGCCTGCACGGATTGCAATACGCTGACCGGCCCGATCTCGGGCGCGCAGCCGCTGCCCGCCGACGAAAGCGAACAGGTGACCGACGCGGGCGCCGCCTACGAAGTGGTGCACATGCTGCAAGGCGTGGTCGAGCGCGGCACGGGGCGCTCCGTCGCCGACGTGGGCAAGCCGCTGGCGGGCAAGACCGGCACCAGCAACGAGAGTTTCGACACGTGGTTCGTGGGCTTCTCGCCCGATCTGGTGGTGGGTGTGTTCGTGGGCTTCGACGAGCCGCGCACACTGGGCGGCAAAGAAACCGGCGGCGCGGTGGCCGCGCCCATTTTCCGCGCGTTCATGAACGCTGCGCTGAAAGACAAGCCTGCCACGCCGTTCCGCATACCTCCCGGCGTCAGCTTCGTGCGCATCAACTACGAGACGGGCTTGCCCGCGGCCCCCGGCGACCGCAACGTCATCCTGGAAGCCTTCAAGCAGGGCACCTCGCCGTTCAGCCAGCTGACCATCATGGGCGTGTCGGAAGACGACCCAGACGCGGCGGCGACGCTGGCCCCCGATCAGCCCGCGGCGGGCAGTTTGTACTGAGGCTGTTCGTGCAGGCTGAGTGCGGCGAGCATCGGCAAAATCGCGAATAGGATGAATGACCGCGCGGCGAAATTCGGGTGCACGATGGTGTGATCGCGCAGCACCTCGACCCACACCACCGGAATCAGCAGCGGCGTCAGTGTCAGCGCCGTCAGGCCGACAATGCGCCAGCCAAGCTTGCCCGTGGCGGCGGCGATGCCGCCGATCAGCACCGCGACCGCGGCCCCCCACGCGATAACCTCGGCGCGCAACGCCGTCAGCGCGGCGGCCGTGGCCGAGAACATCGTGCGCCCCTGGCTGATCGAATCATCGCCGAAGCTGCGCCGCCCGATGGCGTCGGTCAGATTGGCGATGACGTCCGGCACGCTGAACACGGCCGTGGCCAAAACCCATTTGCTGATCCAGGTGAGGCCGAATCCGAGGAACCAGACGAACGCCAGTTGCATCGCGTCATACAGGCCGTCGTGCACTCCGTCACGGCGGGCCGTTTGGCGCGCCGCAGCCGACAACGCCAGGAACGCGATGAAGGTGGGAACGAACGGCGGGCTGAACAGCAGGTCGAAGAAAGCGCCGACGCACCCCAGGGCAAACGCCAGAACGGCGGTGGTTTGCGCCGATGCGGGCCGGTTTTCCAGCCAGCGGGCCATGACGCCGATGGACATGAAGGCCGTGATCCACGACAGCGCGTGAACGGTCGAAGTCGGCGTGGTCAGGATATGCGTGTTGGTCATCAACGGAATCAGCACGACCGGCGCGGCCATGGCTCCGAAGCGGCGCATAAGCTGCGCGATCATGAACGCCAGTGAGAAAACAAGCAGCATCGCGTTGCACACGTGCACGCGGTCCAGCGTCATACCCGACAGCATCGGCCGCAGATAGATTTGGTGGCCGTGCCAGTAACGGAAATACGGAATGTCGGGGTGCATCCGCCGCTCTTGGACGTCCTTGACCAGCATCGCGCACGGGCTTTGCGGCAGGCCCTCGCGCGGCGTCAGCACGTAGGGCATGGCGGTGACGCGATAGAGCAGCGATCTGTCCTCGTTGCCGAGGTTGGTGGAGATGGCCAGGCAATCGGTGAATTTGTCGTTGTTCAATCCCGCATGCCCGTAGGCCGAGGTCGGGAAGTCCTGCGCCGTGATGACGCCCGCGGCGACCGAGGCCCGCAGATGCGCGATGATCGATTTATCCTTCACCAGCGCCAGCGAGGCCGCTTGGGCGGCGAGAAACAGCACGATCAGCCCCGCGAGGCACACCGCGCAAAGCGCCAGGATTCGCGGTATCTCGCCCAGGCGATGCATCAGCCACGCCCAAAAGCCGGCTTTCCGGCGTAGTTCGTTTAAGGCCGTCGCGTCCGACGACGTTTGATCGTGCGAGAGAGGATGAAAACGAAGATCAACGTTCACTTGCTCAAATCTCGACAACCTGAGGATTCGGATATCGCCGCATCATGCGGCGAAAAACCAACTTCCCCCGGAGCGGGAGCAACGTCGCGAAAGACAACCCACGACAGTCGTAATGTAGGTCGCCGTGGCGCGCAAATGATATTGTGGGGAAATTTTCTCAGACCACAATCTTTGCGATTTTTTCGCAAATTAAAGTACGGTGCTGCTTAATTGCAGCCGTCCCACCCGATCAGCCTGCGGCGCGAAGCTTGTACTGAGGCCGCGTCAGATCGGGCACTTCCCGGTCATGTCGGTGAACAGGCCGGCGGTTTCATTATCGACGACGTGCTGGACGATGCCGCTGAAGCCTGATCGTAACAAGAAATTGACGTGGAATTGAGCCGTCGTCGGCTGAAAACTTATGGCATCTAGAGCTTGCTGTACTGGAAAGTAGGCCGAGGTATTTCCAGGAATGTCCCCGGTCGTGACGCTTCCGATGAACGACCCATTATTGCTGTCATACATGTCGAGCGTCGCTTTCGCGGTCGGTATGCCGAGATTATGAATAGAAATATAGCTCGAATAACCGTTGATGCGCGAGGTATGGGTGTTTCCGACGAAGTTCACGGGATCGACAAGGGACGATTTGCAAATCGTCAGATTGGTCAGCGATTGCCCTTCGGCATTCCAGACGATGTTCTGCGCGTAACCGCGAAAATTCGCGTCCACATAAATGGATATATTGGTCGTCGCTATGCCTGACTTGCCGATGGCAGCCTCAATTTCATTGATCCGAATTTGCTTTGCTGAGCGAGAAGGTACGCTCACCGAGTACTTTCCCAGGCTCACTTTAGGCACGTCTTGAAACAAAGACAGCGTGGCGGTTCCGGATGAAAACGTGGGGTTGGCGACGCGGATATAAGAAAAGCCGGACGTGTCGGCTCCGGGCAGGAAATTCATGAGCGCGACCCCGGCTGGCGGTGGCGTTTGGCCGACCGCGTCGAGCGCGGCGTTGACGTCGATCCGAGACGTCGACCACGTCCATGTCGGCCAAGTCGCCAATGGCCCAGTCGACTTCAGAGCAAATTCGATTTGATCGGCTGTGGCACTCGGCAGTTTTGATCTCAGGACTGCGAATGCGCCCGCCACGTGCGGGGTCGCCATCGAAGTGCCGCCATAAGTGATGTATGATGTCGGCCCGGCATTTGAAGCCGAGTTGACCAGGAAGCCTGGGGCAAGCAGATCGACGATAGCTGAATGATTGTGGTCGATTTCCGGGACGGTGATGATCACGGAACTGACCGCCACGGCATTTCGTATGCATGCCGGGTGAGAGATTTTTCCGGTCAGTCCCTCGTTGCCGGCGGCGATCGCCGTCAGTATCCCCATCGCCCTCAGAATGTTGATGCCGCTCGTCAAGGTCGATTCGCTGTCGCAGTAGTTGGAGTACTCACCGCCGCCAAGACTCATGTTCACGGCGGCTAAGTTGTGCGTCGGGCCGTTCGCGATCAGCCAGTCGAGTGCAGCGACGAGGTCTGAAGTATTAGCACGTAAACAAGACGCGTTGCCGCTGCACGATGTGGTCGTTTTCCTTCGATGAAAGACTTGTATGGGGATCAGCTTTGCGTCGGGCGCAACACCCTGGCGTATAAAACTTGCCGGGGTGTTGTTGCCGGCGGCGATGCCGGCGACGTGGCTGCCGTGATAACAAACCTCGTTGCCGCCCGAACACGCTGAAGCCGCGCCGGACCCGCTCGCTGATTTTGCCGCACCCGGGCAAAGATTATCGCCGGTGGTGCCTCCGTCGGAGAAACAGGCGGCCGCTACGATTTTGCCGTTCTTAAACAATTCGTGATTCGCATTGATGCCGTCATCAAGCACGGCGATGGCGTAACCCTGGCCACGAAACCCTTTTGCCCATGCTTTGTCGGCGTTCGTGTAGGTCGTCGTATTGTTGATGAGGGCTTTGTTGGCGTCGTCGCTAGATTGCGCGGCGGCTCTTTCCAGATTCAGTGAATCCTCTTGTTCACGCTCGAAGGATTCGTTCAGTCGAATTGCGATGACGTCTTCTCTGGCCGCCAAGCGCTGCAACTGAGCGGCGTTGATCTTCATATGTATGATCGGTTGGTAGTCGTAGGACTTGAGGACTTCCATGCCCTGGGCTTGCAATTCCGCTGTCAGCGGCCTTCCAGTTTCCTCCACGCCCTGACGGACGATTGCAGCGAAGGAGGCGCTTGCTTGACCGCTGTGAGGTGTGGATTGAGACAGCGTGCGTGCTGCACTCATTGCAGATTCATTGACGCGGAATTCGACCAGGACGTCGATGTTTTCTTTTCCTTGCAGTTCTCGTTCAATACGTTCCAGCCAACTCGGCGAGCTTTGGGCGGAAAACGATTCGCTTGTTGAATTGCTCAGCGGTGAGGCTGCGCCGGTTGGTTGCGCCAGCGCAGTGCAAGATGAAGCCCCGAGCATCATGAGAGCAGTGGTGAATCTCAACATTGCGTCCCCCTGAATAAATCAATCTATGCGGGAAACATTATAGCGTTGAATCAAGGCAAGAATACTACTTATGAGGTGGGCCATCTGAGGAATCCTCCTCTGCGGTAACTCTTTGTTTCGCCGATCTGATTTTCCCTTCGCCATTTTACTGTCATCCTTATTCGGAGCCCGTGGTCGTCAGTTCGTGCCGACCCCGGCCTACAACACGCACGCTGTGGTCATGTCGGTCAGCGTGCCCGCCTTGGGTTGGGCGATGGTGTGCGTCACCATGCCCTCGAACTCCGCGCGGCGTTCAAGGTTGACGAAGGGCGTGCGCCCGCCGCCGCGCAGGAAATCGGGATTGGCGTAGTTGAAGGCCGAGCTGAACAAGTCCGCCGCCGTCACGGCATAGGCGCTGCGCGGCGCGATCGATCCGGTGGCTACCGAGCCCAGGAAGGCCCCGCTGGCGGCGTCATACACGCGGAAGCTGGGCGACGCGGTGCGGCTGCCGGCGTTGTAGAACACCAGATGGCTGGGCATGTCGGCCACGGCAGCGGTGTGCAGGTTGGCCATGAATTTCGCAGCCCCCATGGCCGGCGCCCCGCCGCTGCACACCGTCACGTTCGACACGATGCCGCCGCCCGCGTCGGTGAGGATGTGCTGCACGCTCGCAGCGGCATTCGCGTTGACCACCGCCAGCAGCGACGCATCGGCCGCCGCCGCCGAACCGATGGCCGCTTCCATGTCCTTCACGGCGAACTGGCGCGTGGCGTAGCCCGGCACCGACGCGCTGAACGTGCCCAGCGGTTTGGCCGGGCCGCCGTGCATCAATACAACACTCACGCTCAGCGCCGCTTCGTTGGGGTTGGCGATGCGCAGCAGCGAGCGCATCGCGCCGTGGGCGCCGGGCAGCAGGCCCGCCAGCGTCACGCCCGGCGGCGGCGGGCTTTGGCCCAGGATGTCGAGCGCCGCCGTGGCTGAGCCGTTGGCCAGCACGATGCGCGCCGTCGCCCACGTCCATGAAGCAATGGTGACTTTCACACCGCCTTCCTTCAGGGCGTGTTCCAGCTGGTCGGCGCTGGCCGTGGGCAGTTTGGATTTCAGCACGGCCACCGCACCGGCCACATGCGGCGTGGCCATGGACGTGCCGCTGTATGTCGCGTAGCCGCCGGGTGCGGCCATGCTGGCGGCGTTGACCGCCTCGCCGGGTGCCAACAGATCAAGCGTGCGCGCGACGTTGGAGAAGTAAGACGGCACGCCGCCGCGGCTGACCGAGCCCACCGACACGGCGTCCTTGATGCAGGCGGGGAAGGAGATCGAGCCGGTGCGGCCGTCGTTGCCCGAGGCGATGATCGTGAGGATGCCCATCTGGCGCAGGGTCTGGATGCCGCGCTCCAGCGCCTGGCCGCTGCACATGTCGCCGAAAGCCGCACCGCCCAGGCTCATGTTCACCGCCGCCAACCCATATGTCGGCGCGACGCTCACCAGCCAATCGACGGCCGCGACCAGGTCCGACGTCCACGCACCCAGGCAGGTGGGGCAACCCGTGGTGCGCGTGAACACCTGCACGGGAATCAGCTTGGCTTCGGGGGCGACGCCGCGCATGCGGCTTGGCCCGCTGCCGCCGTCGCCCGCTGCGATGGCCGCGACATGGCTGCCGTGTTCGCACACGCCCGCCACGCCGGCCCGCGCGCCAGGGCACAGCGACGCCGTGCCGGGCCCCGAGGTCGCCTTCACGCCGCCCGGGCACAGGCTTTCATAACTGCGTGAGATGGTGCCGTCGGAGAAGCAGCCCTCGGCGGCGATCTTGGCCCGGAACATCTCGTGTGATGCGTTGATGCCGGTGTCGAGGACCGCGATGGAAAACCCCTGGCCGCGGTAGCCCAGCGACCAGGCGCGGTCCGCGCCGATGACGGGCGTGCTGGTGAGAAGTTCGGGGCGCTCACGTTCAAGCGGCTCGCGTTCAAGTGCCTCGCGTTCGATCATCGACGGCGACGTGCGCCCGACCGGATCGACGGGCTCGAACATGTCGATGTAGGTGTTTTCGTACACGGCGGCGACGTCGTTGCGTTCGGCCAACTGGCGCAGGCCCTCGCGCGACACATCGGCCAAAATCAGCGGCTGGTAGGCGTAGACATGACGCACCGCGATCTCGCGGCCCGTCACATCCGCCGCCAAAGGTCGCGTCGCCTCGCTCACGGTGTTGCGCGCTCGCTCGGCCATGGCCGATGGACCCTCGGCGCTGGCCCGTTCGCGCCCGGGCAGGGCGGGCGGGGTGGTTCTTGCCTCGATCAGAACATTGACCCGCGCCTGTGTTGCGAACCGCGTATCGAGGGCTTCGGCCCAGGCGGGCAAGGCGCGCTCCTGGGCCAGGGCGGACGCGGCGGCCATGAGGAGGACGAGGGCAAGGGCGTGCTTCATGCGCCGAATCATAATCGGGGAATTATGGCATGAGTACCAATCAGAGGTTGGGTAGCACGGTGGGCCCGGAATCCGGGTCAAGGTCTTGTTCGGGCAGCGCAATTCGCCTATGACCGACGCTCGTCGATGAAAATATTTTCAAAGGTCCGCCGCCATGCGTCCCGACATCGAAACCAAGGCCACCGACATCCGCCGCGCGATCACCATGCTCCGGAGGCATCTTTGACTGGGAACGTGCCGTCTATCGCCTCGATGAACTGAACGCCAAGGTCGAGGAGCCCGATTTCTGGACGAACTCGGGCAAAGCTCAGACCTTGATGAAGGAACGCACGCACCTGGCCGAGGCCATCGGTGCGACGCGCAAGCTGGAAGCCGAACTCGACGACGCGCTGACGTTGGTGGAACTGGCCGACGCGGAGGGCGATGCCGCTGCGTTGGACGAAGGCCGCACGCACCTCAACGCACTGCAAGCCCGCGCCAAGCAGTTGGAGCTGGAGAGTTTGCTGTCGGGCGAGGCGGATTCCAACGACGCGTACTTGGAAATCCACGCCGGGGCCGGCGGCACCGAGGCGCAAGACTGGGCCGAGATGCTCGCGCGCATGTACACCCGCTGGGCCGAGCAGAAGGGCTACAAGGTCGAGTACCTGGAAGAAAGTGCCGGCGACGGGGCGGGCATCAAGTCGGCCACCTTCCGCATCAGCGGCAATAACGCCTACGGCTGGCTGAAGACGGAATCGGGCGTGCATCGTCTGGTGCGCATTTCGCCGTTTGATTCAAATGCCCGCCGCCACACCAGCTTTTCCTCGGTGTGGATCTACCCGGTGGTCGACGAGAACATCGACATCGTCATCAACGAGAAGGACTGCCGCATCGACACGTTCCGGGCGTCGGGCGCGGGCGGCCAGCACGTCAACAAGACCGACAGCGCGGTGCGCATCACGCACCTGCCCACCAACATCGCGGTCGCCTGCCAGAACGAGCGCTCGCAGCACCAAAACCGCGCCAAGGCGTGGGAGATGCTGCGCGCACGATTATATGAGATGGAACTGCAAAAGCGCGAAGCCAAGGCCAGCGCGCAGGAAGCCGCCAAGACCGACATCGGCTGGGGCCACCAAATTCGGTCCTACGTGTTGCAGCCCTATCAGCTGGTGAAGGATCTGCGCACGGACGTGGAAACCTCCGATACCCAAGGCGTGCTCGACGGCGATTTGGATAAGTTCATGGCGGCGTCCTTGGCCGCACGGCTGACCACGGCGGCGGACGTCACCACCTAAAATTAGGAGAGCGACAATGACCAACGCCATGCTCCAACCCGCGATTGCTCTGGTGCTGTGGAGCCTCGTCATGTGGGCATGGCTGTACGCCACGCGCATTCCTGCGGTATTGGGCCAAAAGATCGCCATGCCGCCGACCATGACCAAGGACGACTTGAACCGTCAGTTGGCTCCGCAAATCAGATGGAAAGCCGACAACTACAATCACCTGATGGAGCAGCCCACCCTTTTCTACGCGGTCGTGCTGATCGCCGCCGTGGCGGGCGCGGCCGATCAACTCAACGTGATGCTCGCTTGGGCCTATGTGGGCCTGCGGGTGGTCCATAGTCTCATTCAGGCCCTGGTGAACGTCATCACCGCGCGGTTCTTGGTGTTCATGGTGGCCTCATTGGTGCTGGTGGTGCTGTCGGTTCGCGTTGCCTTGGCGCTGTTCTAACCACTAAGCTGCGGGGATGAGAATTCATCTCGCGGCAATCTTGGCGTTGGTGGCGGGTGCGGCCCAAGCCCAGCCGCAGGTCATTCAAGACTGTGCTGATTGTCCGTCCCTGGTCGTCGTGCCCGCCGGGCGCTTCATGATGGGCTCGCCCGAAACCGAGCCCGAGCGCGACAAGGACGAAAGCCCGCAGCGTGCCGTCACGCTCGCCGCCCCCTTCGCCATCTCGCGCCATGAGGTGACGCGCGGGCAATATGCTGCCTTCATCAGCGCCACAAAGCATGAGTCCGCCGCGGCATGCAGCATCTGGGCCGGAACACAGTGGCAGGCCACGGCGGGCAAGACCTGGCGCGATCCGGGCTTCGCGCAGACCGATGATCACCCTGTCGTGTGCGTGAATTGGGACGACGCCGTGGCCTATGTGAACTGGCTGTCGCGCATGACACAACAGACCTATCGGCTGCCCAGCGAGGCGGAGTGGGAATACGCCGCGCGCGGCGGCACGACCACGCCCTACTTTTTCGGCAGCAATCCCGATGAGTTGTGCAACTCCGACAACGGCCGCGACCTGACCTCGAAAGAGGTTCACACCGGCATGGCTTGGCCACCCGCCAACTGCCGCGACGGCTATGCGGAAACCGCGCCGGTGGGCTCGTTCATGGGTAATCCGTTCGGTTTGCATGACGTGCACGGCAACGTCTGGGAGTGGATGGCCGATTGCTACGCTGATTCATATGTGAATGCGCCCGCCGACGGCCGCGCGGTGATGACGGAGGGCTGTACCGAGCGTGTTTATCGCGGCGGCGGATGGAGCGTGGAGAAGCGCGGGCGGCGCGCCGCAAATCGCGGGCGCTACGCGGCCAACGCGGGCTACGCGCAGCTTGGCATTCGTGTAGTGCGGGAACTGAAATGATGAAACGCGCGGCCCTGCTGCTGGCGTGCATGCCGTTGCCCTTGGCGGCGCAAATCCTGCAACCGAGCATTGATGCGGACGGCCGCGCGGTGCATGAATTGGGCATCGCATACGTCGAAGGCGCGCTGTACGACCCCATGACGGGGCGCAACGACAAGGTGCGACTGCGCAACTACGTCGGCCAAGGTGCCGTGAAGCTGGTGGCCCCGCAGATCGAGGCCAAGCCCGGCGAGGTGCTGCGCGTCAAGCTGAGCAACAACCTGCCCGCCGACGATGCCTCTTGCACGGCGGCCACGCGCGCTGAAATCAACGAGCCGCATTGCTACAACACGACGAATCTTCATATGCACGGCTTCTGGGTCAGCCCCGCGGGCAACAGCGACAACGTGCTGCTGTCGATCCCGCCCGGCGCGAGCTTCGAGTACGAGTACGCCATTCCCGCCGATCATCCCTCGGGCACGTACTTTTATCACACGCACCATCACGGCTCGACGGCGCTGCAAGTCTCCAGCGGCATGGCGGGTGCGGTGATCGTGCGCGGCGATAGATTGCCGACGCGGCGCAAGGACGGCACGCTCAAGCACGGCGATCTCGACACGTTGCTGAAAACACCCGACGGCAAACCTTTCGCCGAGCGCGTGATGCTGTTGCAGCAGATTCCCTACGCCTGCCGCGACGCATCGGGCAAAACGAAGGCGCTGCCCGACGAACGCTGGGTGTGCGGCAAGGACGACGTGGGCGAGGTGGAAGCCTATGATTTGTTCGGCCAGTCCACCTGGGACCGTTCGGGCCGTTTCACCGGCATCAACGGCGAGATCGTGCCGACATTCACGGGATCAACAGTCGGCGGCGTGGAACGCTGGCGCGTGATCCACGCCGGAGTGCGCGATTCGGTCACGATCGAACTGCGCAAGCTCGACCCCAAGGCCGCCGGACAGCGCTACCGTGCGGGAAGTGCCGCCGAACGGCGTGACTTCGTGGCGCGCAACTGCACCGGGCCCATCGTGGCAACGTATAGCGTGGCGCTGGACGGCCTGACCCGCAAACGCGCCGTGGAGCAGAAGATCAGCGCGCTGCAACCGGGCTATCGCCAGGATTTATTGGTCTCGTTCCCCGAGCCCGGCACCTATTGCATCATCGACGACGAAACCGTGGCCGTGGAGGCGACCGGCTCCAAGCTCAACGACCGCGAACTGTTGGCCTATGTGGAAGTCGGGGCGGGATCGCCCCTCGACGTGAAGTCTGCATTAGTTGCGTCCGCCCAGGCCAACATGCCCGCCGAGGTGCGCGATCAAATTTCGGCAGATTTGCAAAATAACCTCGGCCTCGCGGCCTTCACCGATCATGCCGATGTGACGGATGCGGAACTCACCGGCACGCAGACCGTAGGCCTGTGGTACTTCAACACCAAGATCGGCGAAAAAGAGGCGGACTTTCAGCACGAAATCGGCGAGTTGGGCCGCAGCATCGACGGCAAGTTGGTGCTGAAAAACCCGCAGCCCTTCGACCCCAAGCGCATCGACCGCATTCTGCCGCTCGGCGGCGCGGACGAATGGACGCTGAGTTCCTTCTGGGGCGGACACCCGTTCCACATCCACGTCAATCCGTTTCAGGTGGTCTCGATCATCGACCCGCAAGGAAAAGACGTCAGTGGTCCGGGCGAGGGGCAGTTCGCCAACCTGAAGGGCGAGTGGAAGGACACGCTGTTCATCGAGCAGGACTACGTGGTCACGGTTCGTTCAAGATACGAGCGCTACATCGGAGATTTCGTGCTGCATTGTCACATCCTCGACCATGAGGACAAGGGCATGATGCAGAACGTGCGCATCGCCCCGGCCGTGGGCGGGAAGATTTTAGAAAGCGCACACCACTAAGTCAGGTAATCCGCGCTCATACCCGCTTCGGTGCGGGCCTCCATGTTGAACGGCGGCTTTAAGCTGCCGGTGAAGCGTTCGGTCAGCAGCGCCTTGTAGTGCGCGTGCGGTTCGAGCTTGCGCCGCGCGCACCCGAACTCAAACCAGCGAATACCGATGGCGAGATGCTTGATTTCGTCAGTGAATATCTGGTCCAGAACCACCGCCGTGGCCTCGTCGCTGTTGCCGCGCAGCTTCACACACGTCATCGGCGTGGTGTCGAGCCCGCGCGCCTCGAGCGTGAGGGGAATCAGCGCCAGCCGCGCCAGCAGATCATCGGCGGTGATGTCGGCGGCTTCCCACAGTCCGTCATGCGCGGGCAGGTCGCCGTAGGCCATGCCCAACTCGCCTAGGCGGCGCAACAATTCCGCCGTGTGCTCGGCTTCCTCCACCGCCACGTCGACCCAGTCATCGAAGAAACCGCGCGGCATATTTTCTCCGACGAATCGCGCGATGATGTCCCAGGCCAAATCAACCGCGTTGAGTTCGATGTGCGCCAGGGCATGCACCAGCGCGAGGCGGCCCTTGGGCCCGGTAGAGCGCTTGGGCATCTCGCCCGCGCGCTTGAGTTCCGGGCGGGCCGGACGGGCGGGGCGTTGCGGCGGCTTTGCCGAACCGATCTCGACCCCGCCGCCGCGCCAGATCGCGGCGGCCTGTTTCGTCAGCGCGATCTTCTGCGTCGGGTCAGCCGTGGTCAGAACGCGGCAGGCGAGGTCGGTAAGGGTCACGTTATACCCCGATCAATAGGGTCAAAGTAAATTGACCCTATTGATCGTTAGAGGGCCTTGACGGCGGCGAGCACGTCCTCGGCGTGGCCGGGCACTTTTACCTTACGCCATTCGGCGCGGATCACGCCCTTGGCGTCGATCAGGAACGTTGAGCGCTCGATGCCCATGTACTTCCGCCCGTACATGCTCTTCTCCACCCATGTTCCATAAGCTTCACACACCTTACCGTCTTCGTCGGCACCCAGCGCCACTTTCAGCTTGTGTTTCTTCTTGAACTTCTGGTGGCTGGCGACGCTGTCCTTCGACACGCCGATGATGGCGGCTTTCGCTTTGGTGAAATTCGGCATGGCGGCGGTGAAGTCGCACGCTTCCTTGGTGCAGCCCGAGGTGTCGTCCTTCGGGTAGAAATAGAGAATGACGTTCTGGCCCTTGAAGTCGGCCAGCTTCAAGGTCTCGCCCGCGTCGCCGGGCATGGAAAATGCGGGGGCTTTGTCGCCCACGGTGGGCGCGGCTTTCTTGGGCATCGAAAAATCTCCTAGTGAGGAATGGAATCACCGAACCTAATACGCGCTTTTTCGGCCTGGCGATCAATGATGGTTTGGTAAATCTCGAATACATTTTTTGCCGTCTCAGCCATGCGCATTTCCAGCGCGCTTAAGTCCTTAGCGCCCGTCGCACCCAGTAACTTCGTGCTCAGCCCGGCCGGAAACGGCGGCTGGGCGGCGTCATCGGGCATGGTCAGGCGCAGAATCGTCATCAGCCGCGACCACAAATCAAACGCATCGGCCAGCGTCTGCGCATCGGCTTTGCCGAGCTGCTTGGCCGCCGCCAGCCGCGCGATGGCCGCGGCGATGCCCGGTTCGTCGGCCTTGCACAATTTCGGAGAGATCAGCAGTAGGAATTGGACGATGAACTCCACGTCCACCAGCCCGCCGGGCATGCGCTTGATGTTCCACGCCCCTTTTGAATCCTGCGCGGCGCGCATCTTGGCGCGCATGTCGGCCACGGCCACAAGTGCCGCATCCGGGTCGCGGGTTTTGGTCAGGCCTGCCGTGATGCCCTTGGTAATCTCCGTACGTATGGTTGCACCGCCCAGGATGATACGCGCACGGGTCAACGCCATGTGCTCCCACGTCCAGGCGTCGGCGGCCTGATACTTCGAGAACGCCTCGGTGCTGCACGCCAGCGGACCCTTGTCGCCGTTGGGCCGCAGGCGCAAGTCCACGTCGAACAACCGACCTTGTTGGGTGAGCGACGTGAGCGCACTGACGATGCGTTGCGTCAGGCGCATATAATAAGCCGAGGCGGGAAACGACTTCTCTCCGCCCGCCGACATGGCGTCCTCGCCGCCGCTGTACACCACGACGATGTCGAGGTCCGACGACGGGGTCAGCTCCCGGCTGCCGAGCTTGCCGTAGGCGATGACGCCCAAGTCGCTCTCGGGTATTTTTCCATAGGCGCGCGCGAAGTCGTCATGCAGACGGGGGATCAGCGCGCCCAAACAAGCCTCGGCGATGTCGGTCACGGCATGAGCGGCGGCGATCGGGTCCATCAGTCCGCGCAGCACCTGCGCGCCCACCTGGAAGCGGTGCTCGTTAGTCCAACGTTTGATCGCTTCGATGGCGACGTCGAGATGTTCCGGCTGTCCGGCAATTTTTTCGGCTTCGGCTTGAAGCGCGGCGAGCGGCGGAAGGGCCGAAAAAAAGCCCGGGTCGAGCACGTAGTCGAGCAAGGCCGGGTTGCGCGTCACGTCCTCGGCCAACTGCGGGGCGTCGCCCATGACCTCGGCGATGAAATCGAGCAGCGACGGGTTGGAATAAAAGACCGAGAGCAACTGCACGCCGGAATTGATCTGATTCATGCAGTGGTCGAAGCGGGTGAAGGCCGCGTCGGGCTCGGACGTGCGGCCGAAGGCTTGCAGCAGGCGCGGCATCAGTTCGGTCAGCAGTTGGCGCGCGCGCAGCGACTTGGTCGCCCGCGCCCGGCCCGTATGCCACACGCGCACCGCGCCCGACACCGGCGAGGGGTTCTGGAACCCCAATCTGCGCAGCGTATCGAGCGTGTCGGGGTCGTCCTCGGTGCCGGTGAACACCAGGTTGCCCTCGATGCCCAGCGAGGGCGAGTCCTCGAACAACGCGGCGTAATGGGCCTCCACGTTGCGCAGAATCTTGGTGACGGCCTCGGAGAAAGATTTCGCGCCGGCATAGCCCATGAAGGCTGCGATGTGCGCCAGCCCTGCGTCGTCGGCGGGCAATTTCTGAGTCTGCTCGTCGTTGATCATCTGCAAGCGGTGTTCCAGTCGGCGCAGAAATTCGTAACATCGCGCCAGATCGTCGCGCACCGGGGCGGCCACGATGCCTAGCGCGGTCAAAACCTCCAGAGCCTGAATGGTTTGTGCCGAACGGGCTTCGGGCCGCCGCCCGCCCCAGATGAGTTGCTGCGTCTGGGCGAAGAACTCGATTTCGCGGATGCCGCCGCGCCCCAGCTTGATGTTGTGGCCGGGCACGGTCACGACGCCGCCGCCCTTATGGGCGTAGATCTGCCGCTTGATGGAGTGAATGTCCTGCAATGCATAGAAGTCGAGCGAGCGCCGCCAAATGAAGGTCTCCATGTCTTTCAGAAAACCGGCGGCAAGCGACATATCACCGGCAATGGCGCGCGCCTTGATCATGGCGGCGCGCTCCCAGTTCTGGCCGTAGCTTTCGTAATAAATCGCCGCCGCCGCGCGCGACACGGCCACGGCGGTCGAGCCGGGGTCGGGGCGCAGGCGCAGATCGGTGCGGAAGACGTAACCGTCCGCCGTGCGCTCCTGCATGAATTTCACCAGATCGCGCGTGAGTCTGACCGCGAACTCCTGGCGCGACTTGCGGCCGGTGTAGGGCATGGTCTCGTCGTCGAAGAGAACGAGGATATCGATGTCGGAGGAGTAGTTGAGTTCCCGACCGCCGTGCTTGCCCAGCGCGAAGACGGTGTAGCCGCACTTGGTTTCGGGGTCGTCTGCATCAGTCAGCGTAAACTCACCCTTAGCCGCCGCATCGCGCAGCAGCGCTTGCAGCGCGGCCTTGACGCAGCCATCGGCCAAATCCGTCAGCGCAGCCGTGACGCGCTCCAGCGCCCAGGCTCCGGCGATATCGGCCAGCGCGATCAGCAGCGCCGCGCGGCCCTTGGCGCGGCGGAGATGCGCCATGACCGCGCCATGATTCTCGGGCGCAATGTTAGTCATGCCCGTCGTCAGCTCACCCATGATCTCCGCCCAGGCGGCATCCAGGCCGCTGTCCCATGCGTTGCGGATGACGTCCGGGTGGCGCAGAGAGAGCGTGCTCAGGTACGGGCTGTTGCCGAACACGGCGGCCAGCAGGCGTGCCAGATCGGGCTGGGACGGTGCGGCGCGCATAAATTCGGCCAGGGCCGCATCCTCGGTGACGGCCGCAGCCTCGGCCCAATCCGCCCAGGCGCGCGCCAGGGCGTCGGGGTCGAAAGGACGCGGCAAAACCGTGGTGGATTGCACAAACACCGAAGAACCCTTAGGAAACGGCTATTCCGGTGGTTTTAGGCCCCCGGGAGAAGGCCGCAACACCTTGAAGACTCTCGTATTTACGGTCAAGGCGCACCCCGGCGGCGGACCGGGGAAAGCTGAAAAAGCGGCCACCATGGGCACATCGACCCGGCAATGAAGATACTGCTGCGTACGTTCGTTCGGATTCTGGAAGGCATCGCCATCGCGCTCGTCCTGGTGACGGCGGTGGTGTTCATCCAGCTTGCGCGCGGGCCGCTGCCGCTCGACCCCCTGGTGCCTTACGTCGAAAGCTCACTCAACAGGTTGGCCCCCGATTACCGCTTCGCCATCGCCGACGCCGAGCTGACCTGGCAGCGCCTCAAGCGCCGCCCGGAGCTGACGGTGAACAACGTCCAGGTGCGCAATGCCGCCGGCGCGACCATCGCGGCCTTCGGCGCGCTCGACATCAGCCTGGACATGGTCTCGCTGATCGGCGGGCGGCTGGTGGTGGAACATCTGGGCGTCGAACGGCCGGTGGTGCGCATCGTGCGCGCCGCCGACGGACACATCAGCCTCGGGCTTGAAGCGGGCGCACCCGCGACGCCCGAAGCGAACACAGCGCCGTCATCCGAGGCCGCGCCGTCATCGGGCATCGCGGATTTGCTGATCGACGCCCTGCGCGTCAGTCCCGACGACGCCGAAAGCGGGCCGATGCTCGAAAGCGTCGAAGTCACCCAGTCCACCATCGTCGTCATCGACCAGCCCAGCGGCGTGCAGTGGCTGATCCCCGACGCCAACCTGAGACTGCTCGGCCAACGCGAGACCATCGAGATCGCGGGCAATCTGCCGCTCGTCGGTGGCGCGGAGAAGATCAACGTCGATGTGGCGGGCCGCTACACCTACGCCGCCGGATTGCTGTCGTTGACCGCTTCGTTCGACGGCGTACGCCCAGCGGCCTTCGCCGCGGTCGCCGCCTCGCTGGAACCCTTGAAGGCGGTGGACGCAGCGGTGAAGGGCAGCATTGAAGTCAACGTCATTCCAGACAACCTGTCGTCGGACGCGTCGTGGGGCAACATCGTGCTCAACGTTGGGCCGGGCGCGTTGACGCTGCCCGCCGACTTGGGCGGCGCGGTGGTGCCCATCGGCGGCGCGGAGATCAGGGCGGCCACCAGCGGCGGGCTTGATCAAATTGCATTGGACAAGTTCGAGCTGCGCATCGCGCGCACCGACGGCATCTCGCCGGTCATCACCGCCACGGGCCGGGCGATGAACCTGCGCACCGCGCCCGATGTGGACCTGCAGGCGCGCATCGACGCCATGACGCTCCAGGCGCTGAAAGATTTGTGGCCCGTGACGGTGAAGCCCAATACGCGCAACTGGATCGACGCCAATCTGAACGGCGGCGCCATCAGAAACGTCAACGCCGAGATATCACTGGGCGGCGCGGACGCCTGGAGCCTGGATGCGCAAGACTTGAAGTTGCGCGCGGACCTCGAAGGCGTGGCCGTGACCTACATCAAGGGCATGCCCAAGGTCGAGAACACGGCCGGCGTGCTGAACGTGGGCCTGAAGGAAGTGACGGTGGACGTGACTGGTGGCGTGGTGCCCGACGCGGTCAGCGCAGCGGGCTTGCGCATCGGCGCATCCAAGCTGCGGATGTTCGATCTGGGCGAGGACCTGCCCAAGGCGGATTTCCTGATCAAGATCACCGGTGATCTGGGTGAGGCGCTGCGGCTGATCGACAACGAACCGTTGAAATACGCCTCCGCCATGCAGGTGGACCCGAACACGGCCACCGGGAACGCCGATGTGGACCTGTCGCTGAAATTTCCGCTGCTGAGCAAGCTGTCGCTGTCGCAGTTGCAGATCGGCGTGAAGGCCACGGTGGCCGGAACGCGCATTGAAAACGTGCTGTTCGGCATGCCGCTGACGGAAGGCGACCTAGCGCTCGACGTGGTCAATACCGGCCTGAAGGTCACCGGCACGGCCAAGCTGGGGCCCATTCCCACAAGCCTGACGTGGACGCAGGATTTCACGGGTGCCGCCCAACGCAGTGAATACTTTCTCGACGCGTTGGTGGCCAACGACGACCGGCCTCTGGTGCGGCTGGGCTTCGCGCCGTTCATGCCGCCCAACATCGACGGTGCGGTGCGCACCGCCGTGGTCTACCGCACCATGCGCGACGGCACAGCCAGCCTGAGCGCCTCGGGCGACCTGACCGACGTGACCTTGGCGATCCCCGAACTGGGTTGGCGCAAGGAGCCGGGTCTCAAGGCCGAGTTCACGACCGAGGTGGCGTTGAAGGACGGCGCGCTGACGTCGGTTCCGGCCTTCAAGGTCACGGCCGAGAACGATCTGGATGTCCAGGGCGCGGTGAATTTCGGCCCTGAGAACGCGTTGAAGGACTTGAAGATCACCACGGGTCGCGCGGGACGCACGGATTTGACCGTCGAAGCGCTCAAACAAGATAACGGCCGCTACGTGCTGGGCGTCGCGGGGCCCGTGTTCGACGCGCAGTATTTCTGGAAAGAGCTGAACAAGGACGAATCGCGCAGGGGTGCGGAGGAAGATGCGGAGCAATCGCCCGCGCCCGATCAAACCCCCGTCACGCTGACGGCGGCCATCGATGAAATGTGGCTGGGCAAGGAAGCGCCGTTGAAGGACGTCGCCCTGCTGTTCGACCGCAACCGCCGCGTCATCCAACGCATCGACCTGAAGAGCAAGGTCGAGTCCGGTGCGTCGTTCGACTTCACGCTGACCAGCAATCAGGGTGTGCGCACGCTGGCGGGCCAAAGTGCCGACGGCGGCGGCGTAGTGAAAAGCTTAGGGTTGTTCGACGACATCAAGGGCGGTGCGTTGAGCATTTCAGGAACCCTGTCGCGTGAAGGCGCGGTGGAGGGCAAAGCCGAGATCAGCGACTTCAAGCTGGTGGATGCGCCCCTGGTGGCGCGCATTCTGTCGGTCGCGGCGCTGACGGGCATCGCCGATGAGTTGCGCGGCGAGGGCATCTCGTTCAAGACGCTGCGCGTGCCGTTCAACTTCTCCTCGTCCACCTTGCGCATTTCCGACGCCGAGATGTTCGGCAGCTCCCTAGGCCTGACGGCGCAGGGCAGCTACCGGTTCACCGATTCTGAAATCGACATGGAAGGCACGGTGGTGCCGGCCTACGCGCTCAATTCCGCGCTCAACGCCATTCCTATCGTCGGCACGATCTTGACGGGCACGGAGAAGGGCGGGGGCATCTTCGCCGCCAACTTCTCCTGGCGCGGGCCCGCAGCGACGGCCGAGCCCAGCGTGAACCCCTTATCCGTGCTCACGCCCGGCATCACGCGCAAGATTTTCTCGATCTTCGGGGGTGGCGGCTCTTCCAACGTCCCGCCGCCAAAGTCGCCGCAGAAATAACTCAACCGTCGTCCTCGGACTTGATCCGAGGACCCAGGGTAATTATGCGCTATTGGTATTTGTAACCCTGGATGCTCGGGTCAAGCCCGAGCATGACGATAAGAGACACTAGGCTTGCTTCACCAGTCCGTGGCGCTTCTTGCCCGCCGACAGCTTGGCCGCACCGCCGATGATGTCGGATGTGCGGATCAGGGCATTTTCATCCTCGATCTTGACGTCATTGAGCTTTGCGCCGCCGCCTTGGATCAAGCGCCGGGCCGCGCTTTTGCTCTCGGCCATGCCCAGCTTCACCAGAACGTCGAGGATCGCCACGCCGGTTTGCAGTTCCGCTGTTGAGAGCGCCAGCGTCGGCAAATCCCCGCCTGCCGCGCCGTCCTCGAACGTCTTGCGCGCGGTTTCCGCCGCCGCCTGGGCCGCGTCCGCGCCGTGCAGCATGGTGGTGGCCTCAAGTGCGAGCTTCTTCTTGCCCTCGTTGATCTCGGCACCCTGCAGCGCCTCGTAACGCGCGATGTCGTCGAGCGGCATATCGGTGAACAGCTTCATGAAGCGGCCCACGTCGGCGTCTTCGGTGTTGCGCCAGAACTGATAGTAGTCGTAGGGCGATAAACGATCAGCATTGAGCCACACCGCGCCCGAGACGGATTTGCCCATCTTTTCGCCGGAGGATTTGGTGATCAGCGGGCAGGTGAAGCCGTAGAGATCGGTGTTGACCAATCGCCGTCCGAGATCGACGCCCTGGACGATGTTGCCCCACTGGTCCGAGCCGCCGAGTTGCAACGTGCAGCCGTGACGGCGAAACAGTTCCACGAAGTCGTAGCCCTGCAGGATCATGTAGTTGAACTCGAGGAAGCTCAGCGGCTGCTCACGGTCGAGCCGCAGCTTGACGCTGTCCATCGTGAGCATGCGATTGATGCTGAAGTGCCGCCCGACGTCGCGCAGGAACGGGATGTACTCGAGTTTGTCCAGCCAGTCGGCGTTGTTCAACAGGATGGCGTCGGTGGGGCCGCCGCCGAACGTCAGGAATTTCTCGAAGGCGATGCGCTGCGTGGCGATGCGCGCGTTGATGGTCTCGGTGTCCAGCAACGTGCGCGCTTCGTCCTTGCCCGATGGATCACCGATCTTGGTGGTGCCGCCGCCCATCAGAACGAGCGGCCGATGGCCGGTCTGCTGCATGCGGTGCAGCATCATGATGGTCATCAGATTGCCCACGTGCAGGCTATCGGCGGTGGCGTCGTAGCCCACGTAACCCGTGATCACGCCCGATGCGGCCTTGGCGTCGAGGCCTTCGAGGTCGGTGCATTGATGCAGGTGGCCGCGCGCCACCAGCGTGTTGACCAACTCGGATTTGAAAGTTGCCATGGAAAAAATCTCGGTGAGCCGTAAAGTGCGGGCGTGAGTAGCACGGGCCGGGTACGGCGACAACGGACGGGATGATGGGAAAACCAGCGAAATTCAACGAGTCAGGGCCTTTGGCGGTGATCGGGCTGATGAGCGGCACATCGCTCGACGGCATCGATGCGGCCTGGCTGGAGACCGACGGCGAGCAGGTCAGCGCCTTCGGGCCGTCGCTGACCATGCCTTACGACCCGGCGTTCCGCGCGCGACTGCATCGGTTCGTCGCGGGGGTTCCGGAGAAGCATCATCCCCAGGCCGCGGTTCTCGAGGCGCAACTGACCGATCTGCACGTCAGGGCCGTCGAGGCGCTGATCGCCAAAGTTGGCAAGGGGCCGGACCTGATCGGTTTTCACGGCCAAACGGTGTGGCACCGGCCCGAGCGCCGCCAGACCTGGCAGATCGGCGACGGCGCGCGGCTGTTCAGGGCGCTGAACATTCCCGTCGTCCACGACTTCCGCAGCAACGACGTCTCGCACGGCGGGCAGGGCGCGCCGCTGCTGCCGCTGTTTCATGCGATCTTGGTGGAGGGCAGCAAGAAGCCCGTGGTGGTGGCCAACATCGGCGGTGTGGCCAACATCACCTGGCTGGGTGAGAAGCGCGCCAATGTCTCCGCCGCGCAGTTCCCTTACGCCATACTCGGCTTCGACACGGGGCCGGGCAACGCAATGCTCGACGACTGGATGCTCAAGCACACCGGCGCGATCATGGACAAGGACGGCAAAGCCGCGCGCGCGGGCAAGGTCGACGCGCAGAAGTTGGCGCGGCTGCTGGCTGCGCCGTTCTTCAACCAGCCGCCGCCCAAATCTCTTGATCGCTTGGCGTTCGATGCCGGCGTGGTCGAAGGCTTGAGCGTGAACGACGGCGCTGCGACCTTGGTGGAGTTCACCGCCGCCTCCATCGCCAAGGCTGTTACGCTGTGCCCCGCTCCGCCGGTTCATGTTTTGGTGGCGGGCGGCGGGCGGCATAACCCGGCGATGATGGCCCGCGTGGCGGCGCTGACGGGCGTTCAGACCGATCCGATCGAAGCGGTGGGCAGCAACGGCGACGTGATCGAGGCTCAGGCGTTCGGATATTTCGCCGTGCGCAAGGTACGCGGCTTGCCGCTGACCTTCCCGGAAGTCACCGGCGCGCCCAAACCGCTGATGGGCGGGAAGTTGATAACCGAGTAATCGGCCTGCCGCCTTCTTCCGGCCGGGCGGCGAACGGACCCGGCCATCTTACTGGCCGGGTCGCTCCACAAGTGCGGCTTAGTTCAGCCCTTCGGCCTTGAGCGCGTCCTTGACCGCCGGGCGGTTTGCTGTGCGCGTCATGAACGACGCGATATGCGTCATGTCATCAATGGCCACTCCCGTCGGCTGCGTCCACCGCGTCACGGTGAACAAGTACGCATCCGCGACGGTGAAGTCGTCGCCCATCAGATAGGCGCGTCCGTCGGAGAGCACGCCGTCGACATGCTTCAGGCGTTTGCGGATCTTTTCATGCGCGGCCGCCTTGGTTTCCGCCGATGCGTCGGCCGAGAATAAGGGCGAGAAGGACTTGTGAATCTCGGTTGAAATGAAATTGAGCAGGGATTGAAGCCTGGCACGCGCGACAGTTCCAGCTTTTGGGGCGAGACGCGAGCCCGGCTTCTGATCCGCGATGAACTGGACGATGGCGGGGCCTTCGGTCAAAGCATCTCCGTCCCCGATGTCGAGGGCCGGAACATAACCATTGGGGCTGACTGTGTGAAAGTCCGCGCCGGTCTCAGTGCGTTTTGTGGCGAGGTCCACGCGTTCGAGCGTAAATTTCACGCCTGCCTCTCGTAAGACAATGTGAGGCGAGAGCGAGCAGGCACCGGGGGAGTAGTAGAGCCGCATGATTCAATCTCCTTTGTTTGCGGTTCGGGGGATTTAGAGCGCGATGTCGGCGATCAGTGCGTCCATCAACGCATCGGCCGTTTTGTGCTTGATGTTGGGTGCGATTTGTCCCGACCAGAGCGCGATCAAGTCCGTTCGGCCTTGTTCGGCCGCGGCGGCCTTCAGGTGACCGGCAAACCAGCCCTGAACGGGGAACGGCGGCAGCCGGCCGGCATGAGTTGCCATCTCTGTCATCCAGCGGTTGCGTAGCCCGCGCGCGAGGCGGCCGGAAAACGCGCGCGTCAGCGCGGTATCGCGGGCCGCGTCGGAAAAGAGCAACTCGCGGTGCGCATCGGTCGTGCCCGATTCTTTGCAAGCCAAGAATGCGGTGCCGATTTGCGCCGCTTGCGCCCCCAAGGTCATCGCGGCGCGCACTCCAAGTCCATCAACGATACCGCCGGCCGCGATCACCGGAGCCTTGACGCGCGGCGAGATCAATTGGACCAGCGCAAACGTGCCTATGAGCGATTCTTCGGCGCGCGCCAGGAACGAGGGGCGGTGCCCTCCGGCTTCCATCCCCGTCGCCACAATCAGGTCGATGCCTGATGCATCAAGCGCTTGCGCTTCGGCAATCGAGGTTGCCGCGCCGATGGTGATGATGCCGCGTTGCTTGCACGCTTCCAGAACAGGCGTGGGCGGGATTCCAAACACAAAGCTGAACGCCGGTGGGGCCGCCGCCAACAGCGCTTCGATTTGGGCCGCGAATTTTTGGTGGTATGTCTCCGGCGGCGTCGGCTTTTCTAAGCCCAATTCGTCGAAGTAGGACTCAAACAACTCATAAGCTTGGTCGAACTGATCCTGAGTCAGGCGTTCACCCCCTTCGTCGTGGTCGGAGACCCACAGGTTGACCGCGAAAGGGGCCGACGTTTGCGCGCGGATTTCCGCGATGGCAGGGCCGATCTTGTCGGGCGCGAGGTGATGAGCGCCGAATGAACCCAAGCCGCCGCGATTCGAAACAGCCGCAGTCAGGCGTGGTGTCGACAATCCGCCGCCGAAGGGGCCCTGTATGATCGGATAACGCACGCCTAAGCGTCGTAAGGCGTCGGTTGCCGTGGTCTTGCCCATCTTGGTGCTCCATGAAGGTCGAACACCGGGTATCTAGGGCAATGGTTACTCTTCCGCATTAGGTAACTTTAGGTTACTAATGGAATGTGGTATCCATCTGGTAACCGGAAAAATCGACGTCATGGCGCTTAAAGTCCGCAAGAATCGTTCTCCGCCGCCGCCGGCCTGTTGTCCGCTCACGGAATGCATGGAACTTCTGAGGGGTGCGTGGACGCCGAATGTCATTTGGTATCTGAGCGGCGGTCCCCGGCGTTTCGGTGAACTCCGCGCCGACATTCCAAGAATCTCAGCCAAGGTTCTGAGCACGCGCCTTCATGACCTGCTGAGCAAGGGCATTATTCGCCGGCGTCTTATCGCTTCCTCACCGCCGAGTGCGGAGTACGAACTCACCGAACTCGGGCGGGAACTGGTTCCGGCTATCAACGCCATCGCGAAGGTCGGCGAGAAGCTGCAATCGGCGGAACACTGAGCCGAACCAGAAGTCGACGCCGCAAGCGCGGCGTTCAGCCCGACGCTTTCTTCCGGGCAGGTGCTGCGTGGTGGCCGCCGCCGCGGCGCATGTCGACGTAGCCACCCACGACGTCGTTCATCTGCTCCATGTGGTCCTTGAAGAAGTGATTGGCACCCTTGATGAGGGCGTAATCGATGGTGATGTTCTTCTGCATCTTGAGCTTGTTGACGAACTTCTCCACCGAGGGTTCGGGCACCACGTCGTCGCTGGTGCCTTGAACGATCACGCCCGAGGACGGGCAAGGCGCCAGGAAGGTGAAGTCGTACATGTTGGCCGGCGGGGCGACGGAGACGAAGCCCTCCACCTCGGGGCGGCGCATCAGCAACTGCATGCCGATCCACGCGCCGAACGAGAAGCCCGCCACCCAGCACGCCGGGGTGTTGGGGTTGACCGATTGCAGCCAGTCCAGCGCCGAGGCCGCGTCGGAGAGTTCGCCCAGGCCGTTGTCGAACTCGCCCTGAGAGCGGCCGACGCCGCGGAAGTTGAAGCGCAGCACCGAGAAGCCCCGGTTCACGAAGGTGTGATAAAGGTTGTAGACCACCTTGTTGTTCATCGTCCCGCCATGCTGCGGGTGCGGGTGCAGGATGATGGCGATGGGCGAGCGCGGCTCGCTGGCGTGGTGGTAGCGCCCTTCAAGACGCCCCTCGGGGCCCGTAAAGATGACTTCAGGCATGGCGTTCCGCTCTTGTTGTTGTCTGACTTGGGTTTTTCGACGCTATGGGGTCGCGGCGTCCCGCTTGGCGGGCCGTATGGAAAGTCTTCACCTTATTTAGGGAAAGCCCCCCCGGACTGCAAATCTAATCTCGCCTGGCGATTGCTGCCAAAACCGCGCCAGTGCGATTGATCCGAAAACCCCCGCTGTGCGTAGCAATATCACAAGCAAGCCGCCCAGCGGGCGGCCTGCATAGCTAACATATTGATATTCAAGGAGTTGAAGGTGCGTAATTCTTCTCGGTCCCGTTATGCCGTCGCCGCTTTGGTGGATCTGGCTCAGAGCCAAACCCGCCGTCCGGTCGCTTTGGCCGAGATCGCCCAGCGGCAATCCGTGTCGGTCTCCTACCTTGAGCAGGTCTTCGCGCTGTTGCGCCAGAACGGCTTTGTGAAAAGCGTCCGCGGCCCGGGCGGGGGCTACCTTCTGGCCCGCGGGGCCGAGGACATCCGCGTCTCCGACATTTTCACCGCTTTTGCGGCCGCCAAGACGGTGGGCGGCGACGGCGATGAAACCGACGCCGGTCGCGCCGGGGCCTCGGTCGCCGGTCTGTGGACGGCCCTGGACAGGGAAAGCCTGCGCTTCCTCAGCACAGTGACCATCAAGGACGTGGCCGAGGGCAATCTGGCCGGAACAAGAATCGGCAAGATCACCGCGCAAGCCGCCGAATAAGCGGCCCGTCGCCGCTTGTCTTGATCGCCCTTTTCTTGACCGGCCGCCTGCTATAATCGGGTCGCAATGACCCGAGCCCCGCTGATTTATCTCGACCATAACGCCACCGGCCCCATCAGCCCCGCGGCGAAGGCCGCCATGATCGCTGCCATGGAGGTGGCTGGTAACCCGTCGTCCATTCACAGCGCGGGCCGGGCCGCACGCGCCCTGGTGGAGGACGCCCGCGAGGCCGTGGCGGCCCTGGCGGGCGCAAAGCCCGCCGATGTGGTCTTTACCGGCAGCGGCACCGAGGCCAACGCGCTGGCGCTGCGCGGCATCGCGCGCGCCATGGGCTGCAAGGCTGTGCTGTGCTCGGCGGTCGAACACCCTTCCGTCATCGCCAACATGACCGACGTGGACAGCTTTTTGCCCGTGGACCGCAACGGCGTTTTGAACCTTGAGGTCTTGCAGCGCCGCCTGGCCGACTTGCCGGCGCCGGTGCTGGTTTCGGTGATGCTGGCCAACAACGAGACCGGCGTGATTCAGCCCGTGGCCGACATCGCGCGCCTGGTCCATGCCGCCCAGGGCTACGTCCATTGCGACGCCGTTCAGGCGCCGGGGCGGACGGCGTTCTCGCTGGCTGGGTTGGGCGTGGATGCGCTCAGTTTATCGGCGCACAAGTTCGGCGGACCCAAGGGCGTGGGCGCATTGGTGTTGCGCGGCGGTTTGACGATCACGCCGATCTTTGAAGGCGGCGGGCAGGAGAAAAGCCGCCGGTCGGGCACCGAGAACGTGGTCGGCATCGCCGGCATGGGCGCGGCCGCCCTGGACGCGGCGCGGTTGTTGGCGCACATGCCCCGGATCGGGAAAATAAGGAATGGAATTGAAGCGCGCATCGTGCAGACCACGCCCGGCGCGCTCATTCACGGTGCGGGCGCGGCGCGGCTGCCCAATACCATCTGCATCTCCGTGCCCGGCATTCCCAGCCAGACGCAAGTCATTCAGTTGGATCTGGCGGGCGTCTGTGTCAGCACAGGCTCGGCGTGTTCGTCGGGCAAAGTGTCGCTGTCGCACGTATTGAAAGCCATGGGCGCGCCCGATGAACACACCGCGGCCGCCATCCGCGTCAGTCTGGGGTCCGAGACCACGGATGCCGAGGCCAACGCATTTTTGGCCGCGTATCTGCCCATCGTCGCGCGGGGTGCCGCGATGCAGGCGGCAGGTTAGCAACGCAATGGCCGAGAAAATCAAAGTCGTGTTCATCGACCGCGGCGGCGCGCAGCGCGAATTCACAGGCGCGCCCGGCGTCAGCCTGATGCAGTTGGCCAAGACCAACGGCATCGACATGGAAGGGGCGTGCGAAGGCTGCATGGCCTGTTCGACGTGTCATGTCATCGTCGAGAAGGAATGGTTCGCCAAGCTGCCCAAGGCCGTCGAGGCCGAGGCGGACATGCTGGACCTGACGTATGGCGTGGCACCCACCTCGCGGCTGGGCTGTCAGATCACGCTGACCAAGGCGCTGGACGGCCTGAGCGTGCGCCTGCCGCAAACCACGCGGAATATGATGGATTAGCTATATGGTCAGTGCGGCCAGCTGCGTCGTCGTCATGACGCCCAGCTGCACCGACGTGAACGCGTTGGCTTGCGTGTCGGTCAGCGCCACCAGCCCGGTGGCCGACAGGTAGGGAATCTGGCCGACGGCGAAGAACGGAATATCCACCGTCTCCAGGCCGGTGAATTGCGCGGTGCTCATGACGCCCAGTTGCGCGGTCGTGAGCGCGGCGATCATCGGGCCGGTCAGCGCCTTGATCTGGGCCGAGGTCAACCCCTGGAACTGCACGGTCGACAGCGATGCGATGTGCGTGCTGTCCAGGCTGACGATCTGCGGGGCGATCAGCGCGGAGAGCTGCGTCGAGGACAGGCCGGTCAGCTGGCTGGTGGTCAGCGTGGCGATGGCCGTGACGCTGATGGTGGCGACTTGCGTGTTGGAGAAACCGCCCAGCTGCACGGTGTTCAACGCCCCGAACTGGGCCAGGCTGAGCAGGTGAACCTGTGAAATCGTCATGCCCGCGATCTGCGTGGTCGACAGCGTGCCGATGTTGACGGTGTTGATGGCCGAGAATTGCGTGGTGGTCAGCGCGCCGATCTGGGTCGAGGTCAATCCGCTGAGCTGGCGCGTGGTCAGCGCGTCGATGTTGGCGACGCTGAGGCCCTTCACTTGGGTCGTCGTCAGGAAGCCGATCTGCGTGGTCGTGAGCGCGGTGAACTGCGTCGTGTCCATCGCGTTGAGTTGCGTGGCGGTGAAGGCGCGCACCTGGATGGTCGCCAGCGTCGAGATCTGCAAGGTCGAAAGCGCGGCCATCTGCCCGGTCGCCAGCTGCGCGACCTGGACGACCGTCAGGCCGCCGAGCTGGGTGGTGGTCAGGACGGGGATGTTCGTGGTGGTGATGCTGACCAGCTGGATCGCGCTGAGCACGCCGATCTGCGTCGAGCTTAAGCCGGTGATCTGGACGGTCGTGAGCGCGGCGATGTTGGTGACGTTCAGCCCCTTGACCTGCGTGGTCGACAGGCTGCCCAGTTGCGTCGTGGACAATGCGCCAAACTGGGGCACCGACAGCGCGGCCACCTGTGTCGCGGTCAGGCCATCGATCTGGGTGATCGTCAGGTGCCCGATGTTGGTCGTGGCCAGCGCGACCAGCTGCGTCGTGGTCAAGGCTCCGGCCTGCGCCGAGGTCAAGCCGCTGACCTGCGAGGTCGTGATGTTGGTGACGTTGTCGATCGACAGGGACTTGACCTGAGTCGTCGTCAGGGTGCCGATCTGAACCGAGGACAGGCTGCCGAACTGTTGAGTGGTCAGGCTGCCGATTTGAGTCCCGCTGAGCGCGCGCAATTGGGTGGTGCTGAAGCTGCCTAGCTGCGTGGTCGTCAGCTGTTGGAAGTTGGCGACACTCAGCGCGCTCAGCTGCGTCGTGGTGATGCCGGCAAATTGGGTAGTCGATAGCGCGGCGAAGTTGAAGGTGCTCAGCGCGTTCAGCTGCGTGGTGGCGATGCCTTTGATCTGGGTCGAGGTCAGCCCGCTCACCTGCGAGGTCGTCATCGCGCTGAACAGCGTGGACGACAACCCGCGCACCTGCGTGGCGGTCAGCACGCCGATGTGCGCCGTGGTGACGACGCTGAACAGCGTGGTGGACAGCGCGGTGAGCTGCGTGGAGCGGAAGCCCGTGGCCTGGGTCGTGGTCAGCGTGCCGAACTGGATCGTGTCCAACGCGTTCAACTGGGTGGTGTCCAGCGCGCCCACTTGCAGCGAGTTCAAGCCGCGGAATTGAACCGTGGTCATCGCCTGGATGTTGGTCGTGGTGACCCGGTCGAGGACGGCCTCGATCAGGTGGGCAATCTGCGTGCTGTTGATGGCCAGAAACTGCGGCGTGGTGATCGCGGCGATCTGGGTGCTGGTCAGCAGGCGTATCTGGGTGGTGCTGAGCCCGGCGATGTGAACCGTGGACAAAGCGGTGAAGTTCGACGTGTTCAGCCGCGCCAGCTGTGTGCTGTTGAGGCCGGCGAACTGAACGGTGGTCATGGCGCCGAAGTTCACGGTGTTGATCGCGTTCAGCTGCGTCGTGGTCAACGAGGTGAGCTGCGTCGCCGCCACGCCGCTGAACTGCGTCGTGGTCATGGCCGCGAGGTTGGTGGTGCTGAGCGCGCGGAACTGCGTCGAATTGAGGCTGCTCAGCTGCGTGGTCGAGACGGAGGCGAACTGCGTGCTCGTCAGCGCCAGGGCCTGCGTCGCGGCCAATCCGTCGAGCTGCGTCGTCGTCAGGCTGCCGATGTTGATCGTGCCGATCGCCGTGATCTGGGTGGTGGTCAGCGCGGCGAGTTGCGCCGAGCTGAGGCCGCCCAGCTGCACGGTCGAAATCGCGGCGATGTTGGTGGTGTTGATGCCCCGCAACTGAAACGCGCTCAACACGCCGATCTGGGTGGTGGACAGCACGCCGAACTGCGCGGTGGTGAGCGCGGCCATTTGGGCGGTGATCAGCGCCTTGACCTGCGTGGTCGTCAGGTTGCCGATCTGGGTGGTGGTCAGCACGGCGAAATTGGTACTGTTCAGTCCGCGCAGCTGCGTGGTGCTGATGCCGTTGAACTGCGCGGTGGTCAGCGCCGCGACGTTGAAGGTGGTCAGCGCGTTGAGCTGGGTCGAGGACAGCGCCGTGATCTGGGTGGACGTGAACCCGCTGAGCTGAACCGTCGTCAGCGCCATCATGTTGGTGGTGTTGATGCCGCGCACCTGCTTGGCGTTCAGGGTGCCCAGCTGCGTGGTGGAAAGCGCGTTGAACTGGTTGGTGCTCAGCGCAGTGATCTGCGCGGCCTGCAGACCGCCGATCTGGGTCGAGGTCAGGAAGCCGAGGTTGATGGTCGTGACCGACTGGATCTGAGAGGTCGTCAGGTTGGCGATCTGCACCGAAGACAAGACACCGAACTGCGTGGTGCTGAGCGCGTTGATGTTGGTGGTGTTGAGCGCCTTGATTTGGACCGAATTGAATCCGCCGAGCTGCGTGGTGGTGACGGCGCTAAGCTGCGTGGTCGTCAGCACCGCCGCCTGTCCGGCGGTCAGCCCCTTGAGTTGGGTGGTCGTCAGGCCGCGTAACTGCGCGGTGGACACGTAGCCGAAGTTGGTGGTGGTCAGCCCCTTGAGCTGCGTCGAGGTCAGGCCCGCCAGCTGCGAGCTGGAAACCGCCGTGATGTTGAACGACGACAGCGCGTTGATCAACGTGGCGGTCAACTGGCCGATCTGGGTGGACGACAGGCCCGAGAGCTGCACCGTCGTCAGCGCGCCGGCGTTGGTGGTGCCGATCGAGCGCAGCTGCGTGACTGTCAGGCCGCTTAACTGTGTGGTGGTCAGCGCCGTGAAGTTGGCGGTGCTGAGATTGAGCATCTGCGTGGCCGACAACCCCTTCACCTGGGTCGTCGTCAGCGTCCCGATATTGATTGTACCCAGCGCGTTGACCTGCGTGGTCGACAGCGCGGCCACCTGGGTTGAGCCGAACCCGCCCAGCTGCACGGTCGACAGCGCGCCCATGCTGGTGGCGCTCAGTGCGCGCATTTGGGTGGTGTTCAAAATGCCCAGCTGCGTGCTCGACAGGCCGCTGAGCTGCACGGTGGTGATGGCACCGATGTTGGTGGTGTTGAAGCCCTTGACCTGGGTGGTCGACAGCACGCCCAGCTGCGTAGTGCTGAGCACCGTGAACTGCGTCGAGGTGAGATAGCCCAGTTCGACCGCTTCAAACGCCGCGATCTGCGTCGTGTTGAAGGCCGTCAGTTGCGTGACGGTGATCGATTGGATGAAGGTTCTCGACAGGGCCATCGGGTCTTACGTCCAATCGCGCGCAAGGCGGCGCTTCGTCACGGGAACGCTTGACGATGCCGACAGGTTCCCGCCCGCGATGCGGTGCAGGGGGCTGGAACAGGGCCAGGCCGAAGCGGCAGCAGACACGATAAAATCTCCGTTCTAGAGATGTCTGTCGGTGTACAGATCAGGCGGATAACGTTCCTACCCGCCGTCGCCTGCTATTTCGTTAATGTACCTTATTGTATGCATCGTCTCAACTAATGGGCGATTCTTTATTTTCATGAATATTTTCAATATGTTAGATGGTTAACTTAGGCCTGGGTCGCGGTGCGCTTGACCGCTCCGGGTGCGGGCGTTAACGACAGGCCTTCTTTGGACCCCGCTTTATGACCGACTCCAACGCCCTCGGCTTTCCCAATCCCCCGGCCAAAACCCGGGTGGTCGTGGCCATGTCGGGCGGGGTGGACAGTTCCGTCACGGCCGGGTTGCTGGTGCGGCAGGGCTACGACGTGGTGGGCTTCACCATGCAGCTTTACGACCACGGTGCCGCAACCAGCGCGTCGAAGTCGTGCTGCGCGGGCCAGGATATTTATGACGCGCGGCGGGTCGCCGACGCGCTGAAAATTCCGCACTATGTGCTGGACTACGAAAACACGTTCCAGAAAGACGTCATCGATAAGTTCGCCGACTCCTACGTCGCGGGCGAAACGCCCATTCCGTGCGTGATGTGCAATCAGACCGTGAAGTTCCGCGACCTGTTGAAGGCCGCGCGCGACATCGGCGGCGACTGCCTGGCCACCGGCCACTACGTGCGGCGCGTGGCCGGACCGGCGGGGCCTGAACTTCATCGCGCGGTGGACCCCGACCGCGACCAGAGCTATTTCCTGTTCGCCACCACGCGCGCGCAGCTGGACTATCTGCGTTTTCCGTTGGGCGGGCTGCACAAACCCGAGGTGCGCGCGCTGGCGCGCGAGTTGGGCATCGCGGTGGCCGACAAGCCCGACAGCCAGGACATCTGCTTCGTGCCCACCGGCAGCTACACCGACATCGTCGCCAAGCTGCGCCCCGAGGCCGTTCAGCCCGGCGAGATCGTGCACGTCGATGGAAGGGTGTTGGGCCGCCACAGGGGCGTGATCAACTACACCGTCGGCCAACGCCGGGGCTTAGGCATCGGCGGAGAAGCAGACCCCTTATACGTGGTGCGCATCGACGCGGCTGATCAACGGGTCGTCGTCGGCGGCAAGGACGACGTGTTGCGCGATGCGTTCAAGATTCACGGCGTCAACTGGCTGGGCGCGGGCGAGGGGCTGCCGCCTGACGGCGCGCGTGCGCACGTCAAGCTGCGCAACACGCACATTCCCATTGCGGCCACGGTGCTGCCGGCTGAAACGCCCGGTGCCGCGCATGTGGTGCTCGACAGCCCGGCCGAGGCCGTCACGCCTGGTCAGGCCTGCGTGTTCTATGACGGCGCGCGCGTGCTGGGCGGTGGCTGGATCGCGCGCGAGGACGCCAAAGCCTTCTTGCCGCACAACATGCGCAGGGCCAAACTGGCGACAACCGCTGCGATGTAGGAGGGCTCCATGTTCGTTCGTGTGATGCTGAGCGCGGGGTTGATGTTGGCGGCCGCTTCGGCCCAGGCCGACGGCAACCGCTACAAATATCCGCGCGACTACAAGGCCGACATCAGCCCAGCGGTGGCGCAGCGTATTCTGACGAACGACGCCTCCGCCGTGCTGATCGACGTGCGCAGCATCGAGGAATTCACGGCCGGTCATGCGCCGGACTCCGACCACATCCCCTATCCGCGCGTGAAGGGCAAGGACAAGACCGACCCGGCCTATATGGCCATGAGCCCCGAGGAATTCTTGGCCGAGGTGAGCAAGCGCCACCCCGACAAGTCCACGCCGATCCTGACCATGTGCGCCAGCGGCGGGCGCAGCGCCATGGCGGCCAACATTCTGGCCAAGGCGGGTTATTCCAACGTCAGCAGCGTGTGGACCGGCTACACCGGCTTGGCCCTGAAGGACGTGGACGGCAATCCGCTCGACATCAACGGCAACGGCGTGATCCACGGTGTGACGTTGGGTGCGGACGGCAAGCCCGCGCAGGACAGCGGCGACCTCGACGGCTGGGCGGGCTTCAACGACCTGCCGACCACCACCGCGGTCGACAAGGCCCGCGTTTTGGAGCGGCTGTCGGGCTTTTATGCACCGGCAAAACCCTGAAAAGCTGCCGGTTTTCAAGCCCATGCGCGCCGTTTGACTTTGCCCGGCGCGGCCCGTAAATAAGCCGCCTTCCGCGCATAACCTCGGCGCGGAACATGCGGTTGGTATGGCGCGGTAGCTCAGGGGTAGAGCAGCGGGATCATAATCCGTTGGTCGGGGGTTCAAATCCCTCCCGCGCTACCACGCATAGTTTCTGTTGGCGAGCAACGCGAGCTTACAGAAACTTGCGCCCGCCGAAGCCCGCAGGGCGAAGGAGGGCTGGAGCAGCCAACTTCATCGTTTCCACTCTGACCTTCAATTTTCTTTTTCTCAAAGCCATTACGAGCCCACGCTCGCGCGGCATGAATCGATCAAGGGAGCTTAAGCCACATGATACTTGTCACAGGCGCAACGGGAAAAACCGGCAACGCAGTCGCCAAGGAGCTGGCGGCTCATAAAATTCCTTTCAGAGTGCTCGTGCGGAATGCCGAGAAGGGTGCACCGTTCAAAGAACTTGGCGCTGAAATCGCCGTCGGGGATATGGCTGATAAGGCCGCCGTCAGCGAGGCCCTCAAGGGTGTCAGCAAGGCGGTTCTCATCATGGCGAACGGCGAACATCAACTGACCATCGAAAAGCAGTTTACCGATTGTGCTGTGGCGGCAGGCGTCAAGCACTTGGTGAAGCTCTCATCGATGGAGTCTGAGCCCGGGACGACCAAACCTATTCCGGCGATGCACGTCGCATCTGAAGAGCATATCAGGGCCTCGGGCATGAACTGGACGATGATACGGCCGACTTTTTTCACACAAAACTTTTTGCCGGCAGTCCGGACGATCAAGGCCAACAATGAGATCGTCTTGGCGCTTGGCAATGCGGTGGTCGCTCCAACGGATATTCGCGACGTTGCAGAAGTCATACGCATTGTCCTGACCAATGATGCTCATCTGAATAAGAGCTATGACCTGACTGGCCCGGAAGCCATGTCATTGGCTCAGGCTGCACAAATATTCTCGAAAGTGTTGGGCCGGGAAATTCGCTATGTTGCACAGCCGGTGGAAGACTTCAGGAAGGTATTGACGCAGGTCGGCTTACCGGCTTGGCGTGTCAACGCTGTCTGTGACGAGTTTAAACTTCTCAGCAACAGAACCAACGCGCATACGACGGATACGATTCAAAAAATCTTGGGGCGCGCGCCGACATCGGTCGAGCAGTTCGTGAAGGATCACATCAAGCTATACCAAAACTAGCGAAGTCGCCGTTTCGAGATTCTGCAAAACGCGCGTCTGCCCCGGCCGAAAATCCAGGTCTTGCGTGTCGTAAGTTAAGTTGATCATCCGTCGTCTTCGGGAACACGGCTGACCAGCAGCTTATCAATTCGCCGCCCGTCCATATCGACGACTTCAAATCGCAAGCCGCGATATTCAAAGCTTTCCGCGACTTCCGGAACGTGGCCAAGTTGTTCGAGAGCAAGCCCCGCGACCGTGTGGAAATTTCCCGTCACGGACAGTCTTGAAACGCCCATATAGTCCTCGAAGGTGTCGATCAGCATCGAGCCGTCAACCAAGAGCGACCCATCCCCGCGGCGCGTGATGAGCGGTGTCGCATCCTCGTCGCGGTCCGGCAGATCACCGGCGATGCCTTCGAGAATATCCGTGATCGTCACGATGCCTTGCAGCGTCCCGTGCTCGTCGGTCACCACGGCGATGTGGACGTGCTCGCGCTTGAACCTTTCGAGAACCTGCAGGACGGGCGTCCAATCCTGGACAAACGGCACGGGCTCGATGACGTCGCCTATGTCCAATGCGCCCTTGCTTAAAATATGCGGCACCATGAACTTGGTCTGAACGATGCCGACGGGGTGATCCACCGCGCCGTCGCAAACGAGCAGGCGCGAGTGACGGCGCTCGTTCAGCATCTCCGCGATGTCGCCGGGATCGGCGTTTTTGTCAATCCAGGAGATCTCGGCGCGCGGCGTCATGATCGCCTTGGCGGTGCGGTCCGCGAGGCGCAGAACGCCCTCGATCATCTCGCGTTCTTGCGGCGCGAAAACGCCCGCGGCCGTGCCGTCGGCGATGATCGACTTCAGTTCTTCCTCCGTCACTGTCGCGGCCTTGCGCTTTGTCATGCCCAGGGCTTTCAGCATCCCTTCGGTCGACCGGCGTAGCAGCCATACGGCCGGGGCGGCGAAAATAGACAGCCAGCGCATCGGGGTCGCAATCGCAGCGGCGATTTCCTCGGCGTACACGAGGGCGATCCGTTTGGGAACCAATTCACCCACGACAAGCGAAAGATATGTGATGCCCAGCACGACGACGCCGGTTCCTACGGCGTCGCTGTGAGGCGCGAGCATCGGGAAAGCCTCCAACCAATCGCCCAATCGGTCTCCCAGGGCGGCGCCGCTGAAGGCGCCCGCGCTGATCCCGACCAAGGTTATTCCGATCTGAACGGTGGACAAGAAGCTCGTCGGTTCCTCCAAGATTTTAAGGGCCGCTTTCGCGCCTCGGCTTCCGGAAGACGCGAACTGCTGCAACCTCGCCTTACGCGACGAGACGACCGCCATCTCGGACATCGCCATCGTTGCATTGATCAAGATCAGCGCGACGACGATCAACAACTCGAGCAAAACCATGGGCTGTTCACACTTCCGGGCTGGAGAGGCTCAATCGGACGCTTTGCGTTACTTCTTCTTTTGCGGCGTGAGGCCGAGAAGGCGCGCCAAGCCCCAACTTTTTGGGTCGCCGTCGACGATAAATCCAGACAACTTCCCGAGAAATCTAAGAATTTTATAGATGTCCATGTAAGCCTCATGGCTGCATCGGTTGCACCGCTCATCAGGTCAGCGTCCCGCACCGTCTTGGATTGCCCTCAACACGGCGCGCGATTCATGCACGGCGTTGCTGGACTCCGGCAATCTGGAGAACCCAAGTTCAGCGCGGCATGAATGACGTGATTAAATGAACGCCCGGGGCGGACGCAAAAGCGGAGAACTCAGGTGGCTGAGAGGCGCAAAGCTGGACAAGACGGAGTAACAGACCTCCGGCACGTCCATGACGAGGTTGAATGACGGCGTCAACGCCAACACCATGACGTTATAGTGGTCGTCTTGCGGGGTCTGTTCGTCGTTGTCCAAGTCCAGCACATCGCCGTCGCTTTGGTCATAGACTTGCTGGTGCGGCACGACGAGGTCGTTGAGGTGAAGTAAAGCGCCGTGCACGTACACGAAACGCCCATCGCCGCCCGCGGCATTTTCAATAAGCGGGGCCATAGCCGGCGCCGAGAGGGCCGCCAAAACAAAAAAGGTCAACAGTTTGCGCCAAGTCAGACGGCTCATCTGCCGATAATAACCCTCAAGTTATTTAACCTCAACGGTGCAACCCCGAGCAGGGGCCAACTCAACCGTCATCCGATTGATCTTTAAAACAAATGCGGCACGAACCGGCTGCGGTTGTGGGTGATCAGGCCGGTATCCTCGCGGATGCCGATGCCGCGGCTCACACCGTCGATCATCCAACTGCCGATGACGGCGTGATGCGTGATGGCGCGGCCCCGGTCGTCGACGCCGGGGCTTTGCGCCAGTGGCGTCAGCGCCTGATAAACGTAGCCTTCCTCGCCGTAGACCCCGCCCATGGCGGCCAGAGGCGTTGCGGCCGGCGCGCCATCGGCACCCAGCACGGCGATGGAGATGTTGGCACCCTCGCGCCCCAGCAAGGGCTTGGCGACGACCGTGGTGCCGCCCGCGAAGGCGCGCGGGTCCATGAACGCGGGCAGCAGGTTGGGATGGTCGGGGTACATTTCCCACAGCACGGCCAAGATTGCTTTGTTGGCCAGAATCATTTTCCAGGCCGGCTCGATGACGGTGAGCCTGCGGTTTTTCAGTGCGTGGGCCAACTGCGGGCCGAACTGATCGCTCAGCAGCCATTCCCACGGCACGATCTTGAACAAAGCGGTGATCGGCGTTTCTTGGAGGTCCACAAAAAAACCATCCAACGAAGACGCAGGCGCGTCGACCGGCGTGGTCCAACCGATGTCGGCCGCGCTTAAAGTTTTGCCCGCCAAGCCCGCCTCCAGCGCCGTATCGAGCATGTAGCGCAAGGTGCCTTCGTCTTCGGCATGGGGCATCAGGCATGTGAAGTGCATCGGCGCGCCGTTCGCGCCTGGGCTGAGTTGGTCGCGCAGCTTGGCCCAGGCGGCGACCAGCCCCTCATGCAGCGAGTTGAATTGATCGCGCTCGGGGAAGCGTTCTTCCAGCCACATCCACTGCACGACGGCGGCCTCGTACAGGCCCGTCGGTGTGTCGGCATTATATTCCAGCATCTTCGGTTTGCCGTCGCCCACACCCGCGCCGCCGAACGCCAAGTCGAACCGGCCGTAAAGACTGGGCTGATCGACCTCGCGCCGCGCCCAGGAGTCCTCGATCACGCCGATGGTCGCGGGCGCAAACCCGAAGTACGGCAGCAGCTTGCGCGCCATCACGTGTTCGGCCGCTGCCAGACACATCTGGTGCAGCTCTTCGGTGGCGGCCTCTAACGTATCGACCTCATCGGCGCTCAGGTGCCAATAGGCGCTTTCATCCCAATACGTACCGGAGGGGTTTTCAGGCGAGGGGGCCGAATGCCAGTCGAAGCCGAGCGCCTCGACCTTCGCAACCCAATCGGGGCGAGGCGTTAGCGCGACGCGCTCCACAGTCTCAGGAGCCGCCGCTCATGCGGTTGGCGGTGCCGCCGAAGCCGCCGCGCGCGGCCGTGCGCATCGGAACGCCGGCCGAACCCAGCGAGGTGGTGCCGGGCGCGACGCGGCCGACGTTGTTGTTGCCGGCGAACAGATAGCCGTCGCGGTTGGCGTAGACGGGCCGTGTGGTTCCACTCCAGGCGGATTTGCCTGCTGTCGCGGTGGTTCCCGGCGCGGGGCCGACAGCGCCAGGGCCCATGGCACCTGGGCTCATCATGCGGCCCATCATGTAACCCATCATCAGCGGCATAAACATGCCCGATGATCCGCTGTTGGCGGTGGTTGTGGGCGCTGCTTCGCACGGGCTAAACCCGGCGGCTTCGCATTCGGCCGCGGTGGCGAACTTCGGCGCCTGGGCGACGTGTTCGGCCTTGGCAGTTTCATAGGCCGTCGTGCAAGCGCCAGCGTCGAAATCCTGCGAGCACGATGCCGCATCGCCGTACAGCATGGCGTCGGGTTGTTGGTTCTGGTCGCAGGCGGACAAGGCCGTTACAGCGGCCCCGGCCAGCAGCATGGTGACATAACGTGATTTGCGCATGGGTGTCATATAGGTCCGCCTTTTACTCGACACAAGTTTAAGAACTTAGCGCGCCGGCATTCAAGATGCCCATGGCGATCGACAGAGTGCCCAACAGAATGCCGTAGGCCATGCGGCCCTCGGTCAGGCCCTTCGACAGACCGGGGATCAGCACCGATACAAGCCCGAAGACGACCAATTGGCCGATCAGCCCGATGCCACCCCAGATCAGCAACTCCACCACGTCGAAGGTGCTCGACGCCGTGCTGAACAGAACCGTCGCCATGCCGATGGCCGTTCCGCCCAGGCTTAAGGCCGCCGCGGCGTTGCCCTCGCGGATCAGCTTGATTTCATGATGCGGCGTGATCAAAACATAGATGGTCAAGGCGGCGGCCAACAATCCGACGGCGGTGCCCAGAAACATCAAGTACAGCGGCAGGGACGCGAGCATCACAAACCTCCAAGGATCGACGCGAGTGTGCAGAAAGCAGCCACCTGCGTCTACCTCCAATCGCTCCACTAGCCTAACGGATACTGGCGAAGTAGTCTCAAAACAGCATGAAAAAATTGAGGCATAATTTGAAAACCCTGCAACGCGCCGTCGCGGCGGTCGCGACTTTGTTCATGTCGTTCGCCGCGAACGCCGAGACCACGCTGCGCATCGGCGTCAACGCCATGCCGCCCTCGCTGGGCAGTCCGTTCCGCACGTCTTTGCCGCCGACGATCTACTTCACCGGCGCGGTCTTCGACGCCCTGACGCGCTTCGACGACAAGGGCGACCTGCGTCCGTGGCTGGCCACCGCGTGGCAGCCGGTGGACGCGGTGACCTGGCGCTTCACCCTGCGCGACGATGTGAAGTTCTCCAACGGCGCGCCGCTCACCGCCGACGCCGTTGTGAATGCGGTGTCCTTCCTGACCAGCGACGCCGGCGCCATCCAGGGCGTGCGCACCGAGACGCGTTTTCTGAAGTCGGCGCGCGTGGTCGATGCGCGCACCGTCGAGATCGTCACCACCGAGCCCTTGCCGAGCTGGCCGCGCTATGCCTCCGCGTTGTTGATCCCCGAGCCTGAAACCTGGCGCAAGCTCGGCCTTGAAGAATTCTCGCGCGCGCCCGTCGGCACCGGGCCCTACCGCGTCGAACGCTTGGCCGCGGCCGCTTGGACGTTGAAAGCCAACCCCGGGGCCTGGAACAAGCCCAAGGTGGACCGGCTTGAGATCCTGGCCATTCCCGAACCCTCGACGCGCGTTCAGGCTCTTATGGCCAACCGGCTGGATGTCGCCATGTCGCTTGGTCCTGATGACATTGCCGCCATCGAGGCGGGCGAGGGTGTGGGCCTGTCGTGGACGTACCCGTCCGTCAGTGGAATTTCATTCAACATGAATCTGGACGGTCCGTGGCGCGATGCGCGCGTGCGCCGCGCGCTGGGCTTGGCGGTCGACCGCGAGCGTATCATCGCGCAGTTGTTGGCGGGGCGCTCCGTGCCCGCCAATCAACCCGCCGCGCGCGGTGTGCTGGGCCACAACCCCGACTTGCCGCCGTCGCGCTACGACCCCGCCGCGGCCAAGGCCTTGCTGGCCGAGGCGGGCTATCCGAACGGCTTTGCGTTCACATTGGAGGTCACGACCGGCTCGGGGCCGAACGACGCGGCCATCTTTCAGCAACTCGCCGCCGACTTCGCCGCCGTGGGTGTGCGTGCGACCCTCCGGGTGACGCCGGCCGTGCAGTTCCTCACCAAGCTCGCCCGCGGCCGCTTCGACGGCGAAGGCTTCGCGGCACCCTGGCCGACCACGCCGTCGCGCGACGTCCTGCGCGCCATGTTCCTGCACAGCTGCATGCGGACCGATGGGTGGTGGTGCGACGAGGAGATCATGCCCACGGTGCGCGCGGCCTTCCGCGAGACCGACCCGGAGCGCGGTCTCGCGTTGCGCCGCGACATCATGGCGCGTTATGTCGCCCAAGCGCCCGCGGTATTTCTGTTCGAGGCGACGATGTATGCCGGGCTGTCACGCAAGGTCACGGGTTTCCGCGTGGATACGGATTTCATCCCGTTCCACGAACTCGGCCTCGCACCGTAGACCGTGAGACGTCAGCTCTCGCGTTCCACGATTTCATAGTGGTTTCGGGTTAGGTCGAGGGGGAGTAGTTAAGTGCACTGTCACCGTAATCTCACTCTGAGAGTGGCTGAATGAAAAACGCAGACCTTTCGAAAGATTCGCTACTAAAGCTATTAGAGTCCTTCGTAACTTCTGAGAAAGAGTTGCGTGACAATGTAGCGCTATATCACGATCTTTCGATCCACGGTGATGATGCGGATGATCTAATTGCTTCAGTATCCAAGTTTTATGGAACCACTTTTGAGGGATATAATGCTGCACTTTATTTTCCCGACGAAGTTGACGGTTTTTATTATCATATTGCCAAGCTTTTCGGATACCGCGGCGCGAAGTGGAGGCGACTTACGATTGGTCATCTCAGGGAGGTCATTGCGCAGGGAAAATGGTTTGATCCAGCTTGAAGAAGAAAGATTTAGAGCAGTTTTAGGGCCAGAGTAAAAACTCTGGGGCGTCCATGCCGCAGCGGTATATTCCGCCGTGACATAAGCCTGTAAATCGCCTGTATTAACAGGCGGCGGTTATGCCGCGCGGCGGGTTTTGCCCCGTAGGCCGTGAGACGTCAGCTCTCTCTTTCCAGGATTTCATAGGCCGCCCGTTCGCCCGACGTGGCCGCGGCCTCCATGCCGTTCTCCATGCTGCGCGTCTGCTCGCCCGCCAGATGCAGCCGCCCATGCGGCGTGGCCATGACGCCCGCCCAGTCGGCGACCTGCCCGGCGTTGAACACGTGCCGGCAGCAGCCCGACGCCGAGTGCTTGGCCCAGGAGTGAACCTTCAACACCTTGAGCTTGCCTTTAGTCGAGGGGCGGATCTTGGCCAGTTCGCTGACGACAAACGCGCCGACGACGTCCTCGGGCAGTTGATCGAGCCGATTGGCGGAATTGCCGTTGACCCAACAGTCCAGGGCGTAGATATCGCCGGCCTCGTTGACGCGCGCGAACACCCGCTCGATGGCCGTGTCGGTGAACAGGCTCGGTTCGCCGATGTCCGAGTCCCAGAACGGCGCGGTGAACTCCAGAAACACCCGCAAGGTGTTGCCGTGCGCTGAATACCGCACGGCGTTCATTTGGTGTCCGGTGAAGTCGGGCGTGACGCTGATGTTTCGTAATGCTGAGAACGGCACGGCGGAGAGCGCATACTTGGCCTGATAGCGGGTGCCGTCCAAGGCGAGCAGCTCGACGCCGCGCTCGGTCATGTCGATCGCGCCGACGGCCTGACCCAGGCGCACGCCGCCTTTCACGGCCCTGGCCATGGCTTCGGGCAATCGCTGCGTGCCGCCCGCGATTTCGTTGTACTCGAATTTGCCGCCGCTCTCGGCCTGGTAAGTCGAGCGCGCTTTGGTGTCGGACTGATCAATGCCCCACTGCAGCAGCTTGATGTCGCGCAGGTAGCCCAACGCGGAACACGACCCCAGATCGATGGCGTTGATGCTGACGTTGATCAGGCGCAGCGCTTCGTCGGACGCACCTTGGCCGCGCAAGTAAGCATCGAGAGGGATGTCGTATTTTTTATACGCGCTTTCCGTCCAATCCGCCGGGTCCATCAAGGGATTATTGCGCGACAGATAATGAAACTCCAACGCATCGGGCGGCACGACGCGCTCGGCCCCCACGGTCTTGTTGGCCTTAGACGTGGCCCACGCCTTCGAGGGCATCAATTCGCCGTGGATATAGTTGCCCACGGCGATGCGGCGCGGCACGGGAACCAGCGGTACTTTAAGTTGCGTGATAAAGTCGCGTAACCGGGCGTAATAGGGCCCGACGGTTTGACCGCCCGCGTTCGTCGCTCCGCCGGGCAGATCGAGCGTTTTCGTGCGGCCGCCGACGTAATCGGCCGCCTCAAGAACGATCACCTTGAATCCTTGCGCCTCCAGATTGAGTGCGGCACTCAAGCCCGCCAGGCCTGCGCCGATGACAACGACGTCGGCGGATTCGGCCGCCCGCGCATGTCGGCCCATCATCGACAGGGCGGCGGTGGACGCCGCGATCCGTCCCAGGCCGCGCCGGTTCAGCAGGCGCGGGGCGTACTTTGGTTTGGTCATGATGGAGTCCCTTTATTCGCGTCCGTCATGATAGGAAGTCTTTACAAGCCGGACCATATCGGATCGGACGATATAGGGCTGAATTCAAGACGTTGACGGTGCTGGGTCAAGTTGATATCGAAGGGCCTGCATACACCAATTCATAAGACGCATGATGTTCGCCGCCAAACCCACGCCGACAACGAAAAAAACGACCACCATCGGTGGGCCGTCGGGTTTGCGCGCGCGATAAACAAGTCTCAAGCGAACAACCCCTTCCAGGCCCCGCCGATGTTCGACGGGGCCTTTTTCGTTTCAGGGCACTCGTCTCCGGCACAACACAGGAGAACGCAGATGCACAATTCTCAACATTCATCCGTGCCAAAGGCCGTCGGCGTGGTCGGCGCCACCGGCCTGGTCGGCGAACTGATGCTCGCCATCCTGGCCGAGCGCGACTTTCCGGTCTCGACGCTTCGCCTGTTTGCGTCGCTGCGTTCGGCGGGCAAGCGCGTGCGTTGGAAGAACCGCGAGATCGCGGTCGAGGACGCGGCCAAGGCCGACTACGCCGGGCTCGACATCGTGTTCTTCTCCGCCGGTGCGGAGACGTCGCGCCAGTTGGCTCCGGTCGTGGCCAAGGCCGGGGCGGTCGTGATCGACAATTCCTCGGCCTGGCGCATGGACCCCGAGGTGCCGCTGGTCGTCTCGGAAGTCAACCCGCACGCGCTCAAGACCCTGCCCAAGGGCATCATCGCCAATCCCAACTGCACCACCATGGCCGCCATGCCGGTGTTGAAGCCGCTGCATCAGGCCGCCGGGTTGCGACGGCTGATCGCCAGCACCTATCAGGCGGTTTCGGGTGCGGGCGTGGAGGGCGTGCGCGAGTTGGAAGAACAAGTGCGCGCCGTGGCGGCGCAGTCCGCCCTGTTGGCGCGCGACGGCGCGGCGTTGAATTTTCCCGCACCGAAGAAATGGGCCGTGCCCATCGGCTTTAACGTCGTGCCGCTGAACTACCGGCTGGATGAGGACGGCTACACCGAGGAGGAGGTGAAGCTGCGCAACGAAAGCCGCAAGATTTTGGAGATCCCCGATCTGGCGGTGTCGGGTACTTGCGTGCGTGTGCCGGTGTACACGGGCCATTCCATCTCGATCAACGCGGCATTTGAACGGCCGTTGTCGGTCTATGCCGCGCTGAAGCTGCTGCGAGACGCCCCCGGCGTGGTGTTGGCCGACGTGCCCAATCCGCTGGCGGCCACGGGGAAAGACCCTGTTTTTGTGGGCCGCGTACGCCGTGACCCGACGGTGGAGCACGGCCTGGCGTTGTTTCTATCGAATGACAATTTGCGCAAAGGGGCGGCGTTGAACGCCATACAGATCGCGGAGACGTTGTTACAACAATAGGACGTTTGAAAAGGCCTGCCCGCAGCAAGCCAAAGTCTTGCCTTATTTGTAGTGCAAGACCTGTAACGACATTTTCATTGCCTTTTGTTTGCCGAAACGGGTCCATCGAGGTATAGTCGCAACGGGTAGGATGACTCGTGCGTTAAAGGTTCAGCTCCAGCGGAGAAGCCGATATGCGCACTTTGCGTTATGCTTTGATCTCAGCCGTCGCGGCGCTGCCCGCGATGGCGCAAGACATTCCAACAATGAATTTGGCGCCTTATCTGGTGGGCATGGCGCCCGCCGGACTGGAAGGCCCGACGCCGTCGGCTGCGCCTACCGACCTGCCCGCCAAAGCGGCGGCAGCGGAAAAGGCCTCGGCCGTCAACGGCACGCTCTATGCCGTGGTCGCGCCGACCTACAACAGCCCCAACGGCACGCTCTCCTATATCCGGCTGTTCAACGGCGCCAACGGGCCCAGCAACTTCAGCATCACCGTCGTCGGCTCGCCCTCGGGCACGACTTACGGCACGGCCAACATTCAGGTGGCGCGCAGCGCCTCGCCGCAGTATTCGCTGACGCAGATTTTGCAGAACGCCAACGCCGGTGCGCTGGCCTCGGGCGACACCTCTTACTCGCTGTACATCCAAAACCCCGACCCCATGTCGGGCTACCAGCACGTGACGTTCGACAACGCCAGCCGCTTTTTCGAGAACGTCAGCGTCTGCAACTCGCTGCTCAATCAGGCGGTGGCGTCCAACACCAGCAGTGCGGTGCTAACCAACGTGCACACCTCGCTGATCGCGGGCTATCCCAGTCAGATCGAACTGCATAACTTCTGGAACGCGGCGGTGACGTACCGCCTGACCGTTCTGGATTCCAACACCGGTGCCGTGCTGGGCGTCATCAACATGGCGACCGCACCCAATGCGTCCTATGTGATTCCGATGACGTCCGTTCAAAGTCAGCTCGGCTGGACGCCGTCGGCCGGCCAGTTCCACGTCAACATCGTGGTGACCGACCCCTCGGGCGGGCCGCCGTACAACATGCTGGGCCAATCCATCGTCAATCAGACGCTGGGTGCAAACGTCAGCATGAGCACCACTTGCGCCGTGAACAATCCGGCTTCTAGTTCCTATTCTGGTGGACCTGGCCTTAACGGTTACTAGATCGCGGCCACATGCGGCGCAGCAACCCGTCACGCTTGATGAAGTGATGGTAAGCGGCCGCGCCGACGTGCAAGGCCACCAGCGCGTAGAGCGCATATTGTCCGTTGCGGTGCAGGGTTTCCGTCAGGTTCGACAGCGCGCGGTCCAGCGGCACCACCTCCGGCACCATGAACAGCCCGAAGAACGCCGTTTCGCGGCCGCGCGCGGCCACCGAGATGTAGCCGCTGACGGGCATGGCGATGACCGTAAGATAGAGCAAGGTGTGCGTCGCGTGCGCCGCGATGCGCTGCCAGATCGGCGTATCGCCGGGCAGGGGCGGGGCGCGGTGCGTCAGCCGCCAGGCCAGCCGCGCCCACGCCAGAATGAAGATCGAAAGACCGATGGACTTATGCAGGGCCAGCATGAGGGCCTTGGTGTCGCCCAAGTCCAATTCCTGCACGTAAAGCGCCAATATCACCGCGCTGAGCAGCGCCAGCGCCGTCAGCCAGTGAAAGAAAATCGCAACAGCGCCGTATTTTGGCTCCGCGGTCATGACCCTGAGCATGACATAAATCGCGGCTTGCGTGGTATAGTCGGCACGCAACGGGGGACGAGATGACGCGGATTTTTTTGTGTGCGGCGCTGATCTGCCTATCGATGCCGGGCCTATCCATTCAAGCAAGGGCGGTGGATTGGGCCAAGCACAAGCCCAAGGATATGACGCTGTTTTACCCCGGGCAGCTGTCGTGGGAGATGATGCTGACGCAGGCCGAGCACAGCGGCGCGGACAAGTTCCGCGAAGGCAAGGACTGCCGCCAATGCCACGAGGGCGAGGAGGCCGCGTCGGGCAAGCTGCTGGTGGCCGACAAATCCAGCGAGAAGCAGCCCATCGCGGGCAAGCCAGGCTCGATCAAGGCCGCCATGCGCGCGGCGGTGGAGGGTGAGAATCTGCTCATTCGCCTGGATTTTGAGCCTGGCCAACAACCCGACGCGGGCCAAGAGCCGAAGTATCCGCTGATGGCCGCGGTGATGATCGACGACGGCGCGGTGGCCGAGGCCAAGCGCGGCGGCTGCTACGCCATGTGCCACGACGACATGCAGGACATGCCCAGCGCCGCGCCGGGAACAAAAGTCACGAAATACATCGCCCGCTCGCGGGTGAAGATGTCGCGCGCCGGAGGGGCTGAGATCAAACCCGCCGATCAGTTGGACGCCTACCGCGCCCAGGGCGCGGTGATCGAGTACTGGCACGCGAAGTTGGCACCCGGAGCGGACCCGGTTGTGACCGACGGCATAGTGCTCGACACACGGGCCAAGAATACAGCCCCGGTCGTGACAGCCACCGCCACTGAAACGGGCGGTGTGTGGTCGGTGGTGTTTAGCCGCAAACTGAACGCCGGCGCGGGGTATAAAACGTTCGAGCCCGGCAAGCTTTATACGCTGGGCTTCGCCGTCCATGCTGGGCACACGGCGCATCGCTTTCATTATGTGTCGCTGGAAAAAACCCTGATGCTGGAGAAGGGCGCGGCGGATCTCGTGGCGACGCGCGATTAGGGCCTGTCATGCGTGTGGTTTTGTCGATCGTTTGTTTGTTGGGGTTCAGCGCCGGCGCTTATGCACAAGGCGCATCTGACCCGACCGAGATCAAATCCTGCCTCAACTGTCACGATGACCCGAAGGTCACCGGCGTTTTGCACACCGCCCACAGCGTGAAGGGCGATGCACGCACGCAAGCCGATCAAGAAGGTTGTCAGTCGTGCCACGGCGACAGCACCGCGCACATGGTCAAGCCCGCCGAGGGCCAGTTGCGCGCGGCCCCGGAGATCAATTTCTCCGGGCCCAATGTCTCCAGCGTCGAAGCGCAAACAAAAGTGTGCATCGATTGCCATGAAGGTGGCCAGCGCATGCATTGGCCCGGCAGCCAGCATGATTCATCCGACGTGACGTGCGCCAACTGCCATTCCTCGCATCAGGCGCGCGACCCGGTGCTGTCGGCGGCCAGCCAAGCCCCTGTGTGCTTTACCTGCCACGCCGAGCAGCGCGCCGCGGTGCTCAAGCCCTCGCATCATCCCGTGGTCGAGGGGCAGATGAGCTGCTCGGATTGCCACAACCCCCACGGCTCGCCCACGCCGTTCATGATGGTCGCCGCCACGGTGAACGATACCTGTTTCACGTGTCACGATGAAAAGCGCGGGCCGATGCTGTGGGAACACCCGCCGGTGCAGGAGGACTGCTCGACGTGCCACACGCCGCACGGGTCGGTGCAGGCCAGCCTGCTCAAGCAGCGCACGCCGTACCTGTGCCAGAACTGTCATGAGTCGACGCTGCACAACAGCCAGCCCTTCAGCGGTGCGAGCATCCCGGGCGGGTCGGCGCCCTCGCGCATGGCGCTGCTGCGCGGCTGCCTGAACTGCCATAGCCAGATTCACGGCTCGAACCATCCCTCCGGCATCCGGTTCGCGCGATGAGAAAAATCCTGGCGCTGGTCATGGCGTTGCCGGGCGCGGCGTTGGCGCAGGACGATGCATTTGATTTGGGCGATTCAACGCCCGTGAAAAAAGCCCCACCGTTGTTCCTCAGCACGTTTGAAACCGGCTTCGGCTATCAGAGCGCGGACTCGTTTCATGTCGCGCGTTACGGAGGCATACCTGCGAAGGGCGGCTTTCCGATCCTCAACGGCCTCTTCACCGGCCGCGATCCGTGGACGTCGGACGGCACGCAATTCTGGAGCGCGGGCGTTTCGATTTTGGGCACGGACCTGCGCGACCTGTTCGCACGCTACGGCCAACAGGGAAGCTGGCAAGTCGGCGCGTTCTACCGGGGTTTCACACGCCACTTCACCGAAAGCGCCAAGACGCCGTTTAACGGCGCGGGCACAGGTACTTTGGTCCTGCCCGGCAACTGGGTCAGCGGCAATTCGTCGTTGCGCTTCACGGCCCTGGAGCAAAGCCTCAAACCGCTGGAGTTGAAAACCGCGTGGCAGTTCATGGGCGGCGATGCGGTGCTGGCGCCGGCCGGGACGGGTTATGAGTTGCGCCTGAAGTTCAACCGCAACACCCGCGACGGCCTGCGCGCCGACGCCACGACCTTCGGGCATGAGGCGAATTTTCCCGTCGGCGTGTTTTTCCCATCGCCGGTGGACTACAAAACCCATCGCATGAGCGCGGCGTTGAGTTACGCCGATACACGGCTGCAATGGAGCGCCACATATGAGCTTTCGCGCTTCGACAACGGCGTCAAATCCGTGCTGGTGCCCAACCCGTATTCGCGCTCCATCGGCCCGTCATGGCCGGCGGGCGCGTTCGCCGGATTTCCCTTCGCCGTGGGGCAATACAGTCTGGCCCCCGACAGCACGGCGCACCATGTCTCGCTCTCGGGCGGCTTTGCGCTGAGCCCGCGGACGCGTCTGACGGCCAAGGCGTCCTACGCGCTGCACAAGCAGGACGACCGCTTTTTTCCCTACACCATCAATCCCAACCTGACGGTGCGCGAGCCCGTGCCGCGCGCATCGCTCGACGGGAAGATTCATAAGACGTTTTTGAATATCGGTTTGATCTCGCGCGAATGGGAGGATGTCGACCTCAGCGCCGCGTACACCTACGACGGGCGCGACAACCGCACCGCGCGCGAACTGTACAGCTACATTCCCAACGACGCGCAGGATCAGGTAGTTTCCAACCCTCCGGGCATCAGCCGCTATATCCGCTTCAACCTGCCGCGCAGTTTTTATTTCCACAAAGCCCGCGCGGAAGCCGCGTACCGCTTTGCGCCGCGCACCAAGATCAGCGTGGCCTACACCGGCGACTTCAAGTCGCGCACCTATCAACAAGTCGAACAGTCAACCGAGCATGCGGTGAAGGCCAAGCTGCAGTCGGGTTTCGCCGTCGGATCGGCCTGGGTGTCGTATGCTTACGCGCGCCGCACCGGCTCGGAGTATCGCGATGATCTGTCGTGGAATGAAAGCCACACCCTCAATTATCTGCGCGCCTCGCCCTTCAACCAGTCCATCGAGCATCCGTTGCTGCGCACCTTCCATCTTGCCGACCGCATTCGTCATGAAGCAAAAGCGGGCGCAACCTTCGATTTGACGCAGGAGCTGACGTTCAACGCCTCGGCCGGCTATGCCAAGGACCGTTATCCGCACACCACTTACGGCCGCGAGCGTTCCAAGTCGATGCTGGTGGACGGCGACGTAACCTACGCCGTCGATGCCTTCTCGCTCTCGGCGTTTTACGGGCTGGAGCGTTACCGCTTCGCGCAAGCCGGCTACTACATGGCCACGGGTAATCTGAACAACCTCAATCAGGTTTGGCGCGCGCGCAACAAAGACACCATCCACAGCCTCGGCGCGAAGCTGGACTGGCAGGCCATCGAGAACAAGCTCAAGCTGGGTGCTGCGTATTTTCTCTCGGATGGTTTGACCGAAATCGACGTGCAGTCCACGGCCTTCGTTCCCTTGGCCGCCGTCGCCCCGGTGCCCGACGGTCGCGAGATCACCCATAACATCAAGCTCAATGCCGCCTACAACGTCACAGATGCCGTAACGGCAAAGCTGGGCTACACGGTCGAGCAACACACCAGCCGCGACTGGCAATACGATAATATCGGATTGGCCCCCGTGGCGCAGATCCTGGGCTCGGGCATTATTCCGCCACGATATTATGTTCACGTCCTCGCCATGACGATGGCCTATCAGTTCTGACATGGTGACGGCCGCGCCCAGTTTCGAGACCTTGGCGCTCAACCGCGTGACCTTCGGCGCGCGCGACACCGATGTCGCGTATGTGAAGAAGATCGGCTGGGCGGCATGGGTGGATGAGCAGCTCAGCCCGCCCGTGGGCGACGACCCGGCGCTGGCCACCCATCTGTCGGGCCAGGCCATGCGCATCATGTACGTCGGTCAGCCACCCACCAAGGGCATCGTCGGCTGGCCCGACGTCAATCAACTGCGGCCGCTCAATTACATGCGCGCGGACATCGCAACGTTGTGGGATCTGGCGCGTAACGTAGAATTTTCCGTCGCCGCAAATGAATTATCGCGCGTGCAGCAGGAAATCTGCGCCGCGACTTGGATCCGCAACACGCATTCGGCGTTCCAGTTGCGTGAGTTCATGGTCGATTTCTGGAACAACCATTTCAACATCGGCCGCCAGGCCGACATCTTCGCCTCCGTCGCGCTGCCGATATACGACACGCAGGTGATCCGCCCGCGCGCGCTGGGCAATTTCCGCGATCTGTTGGGCGCGGTGGCAACCAGCACGTCGATGCTGCGCTACCTCAACAACGCCGAGAGCACGGCCAGCTTGCCCAACGAGAACTATGCGCGCGAACTGCTGGAACTCCATACGCTGGGCCGCAACGTCTATCAGGGCATCGGCGCGAGCGCCGGTGCGGGCATATTCCCGCTGCAGAAAGGGATGTTCGCGCCGGGCTTCACGGATCAGGACATCCTTACCGCCTCGCGCGCGCTGTCGGGCTGGACGGTGGAGCAAGGCCAGCCGGGGGCTGCGGGCAACACCGGACGGTTTTTCTACAACCCGCTGCAGCACAACACCCAGGCGCGCACGTTTCTCGGCGTCGATCTGACGGGGCTGAACGCGCCCATGCAGCAGGGCAACGTCGTGTTGGACATCCTGGCCGATCATCCGGCCACGGTGGAGTTCGTCGTCGGCAAGATCGCACGGCGTATGTTCGGCGATGCGCCGCCGGCCGAGGTGATCGCGCGCGGCAAGCAGGCGTGGCTGGCCAACCGCAATGCAAACGACCAGATCAGGCGCGTGCTGGCGGCGATGCTGCAAGACGGCGATGAAATCGGGCGCCCGTACGCGCAGAATTCCAAGCTGCGCCGCCCCTACGAGCGCATCATCGCCTTCTTCCGCACCACCGATACGGTGGTCAACGCTTTTGATCTGGCAAGTTCGGCCGCCACGGCCTTGGGCGACGGCGTGTATGTATGGCCCACGCCCGAGGGCCGGCCCGACACCGACGCCCAATGGCTGTCGACCTCGGCCAACCTTTATAACTGGAATCTTCCATTGTTATTGCTGGCGCAAAATGCCTTCCGCACGACCTTGGGTGTGCAGACGCCCACGGCGGTCAGCCGGTCACCCACATTGTTGGTGGAGTACTGGGTGGAGCGGATGATCGGCTACACGTTAAGCCCGGCGGCGATGAGCGCACTCATTCAAGACGCCGCAGGCCCCACCGGGGCCATGGGGGCTTATGCCTCGGGCGGTGTGTTGAACATCGAGAACGCCTTGCGGCGGTTGGTGGCGTTGATCGCCACCTCGCCCGAGTTTGGTGTAAGATGACCCTTGCACGCCGGACCTTGTTGACGGCTACAGGCGCGGGCCTGACCACGCTGATGCCGGGCGTGCGCGCGGCCTTCGCCGCCGACGGCGCGCAACGCGACATCGTCATCGTCGTGTTCTTGCGTTTCGGCAGCGACGGCTTGCAGCTGATTCCGCCCGCCGATGACGGCGACTACCGCGATGCAAGGCCTACATTAGGCATCGGTTCTTCGTCTGCGCTGCCCTTGGGCCCATTAAGCGGTGTGCCGTTCTTCATGAACCCCAACATGCCAGAGCTGAAAGCGCTGTATGACGCCGGGCAATTGGCCGTGGTGCAGGCGGCAGGCATTCCCACCGACAGCCGCAGTCACTTCGTCAGCCAGGAGAAGATGGAGCGCGGCATCGCCGACGGCGAGAAGCAGATCGCAGGCGGCTGGCTGGGCCGCCACCTGTTATCGCGCGGGCTTGTGTTGTCGGGCCTGGGCGCAATCTCCACCTCGCCCGAAGTGGACGTGGCGCTGCAAGGCTACGCGGCATCCGTGGCGATCCCCGATGTGACGCGTTTTGATGTTGCGGGCGGCGACCTCAACCTCAACATTATTGAAAAAATGCATGCAGGCGCGGATGTATATAGCGCTAACGCCCAGGCGACCATCGCTACCATCAAGACGGTGAAGGCGAAACTTTTGGGCACGCCCAAGCCGCCGGGCAATCCGTTCGGCTACGGCACCGGGCAACTCTCCACCTCGCTGCGCTCGGTGGCCGACATCATCAAGGCCGACTTAGGGTTGGAAGTCGCCACGGTGGACTTCGGCGGCTGGGACCATCATGTCAACCTCAACCAGTTCTTCGGCGGTCAGGCGCGGGAACTATCGCAGGCCCTGGCGGCGTTTTGGGCCGACATGGCCGCGTTCCGCAGCCGACTCACCATCGTCACCATGACCGAATTCGGCCGCCGCGTGCAGGAGAACGCCAACGGTGGGCTCGATCATGGCGCGGCGTCGATCATGATGGCGTTGGGCGGCGCGGTGAACGGCGGACGCATGTACGGCCAATGGCCGGGCCTGAAACCAGCGGATCTGATCGCGGGCGACTTGCGCGTGACCACCGACTACCGTCAGATCTTGCAGGAAATTCTGGTCAAGCGCCGGGGCGAGACGAATTTGCCGGCCGTGTTCCCGACGCTGGCTTATCAACCGCTCGGCATTATCAAGAGTTAGGCATGGTCGCGGTTTTCGTCGATGGCGATGCCTGTCCGGTGAAGGACGAGGTGCTGCGCGTGGCCGCGCGGCATAAGGTCTTAGTCCATTTGGTCAGCAACACTTGGTTGCGCGGCGAGGCCGACCCGATGGTCAATCGCGTGGTCGTGGCCCGCGACAAGCTCGATGCCGCCGATGATTGGATCGCTGAACATGTCGCCGCTCACGACATCGTCATCACCGCCGATATTCCCTTGGCCGCGCGCAGCGTCGCCAAGGGTGCCGCGGTGCTGCGGCCCAACGGCAAGCCGCTGGATGGGGCGTCCATCGGCATGGTCTCGGCGGTGCGCGACCTGAACGCGCATCTTCGCGACATGGGCCAGATTACCGGCGGGCCGGCACCCTTCACCAAGCAGGATCGCTCGCGGTTTCTCGACAAGCTGGAGACGATGCTGCGGGCGGCGAAAGCCAACGCGGCTCAGCCCGGCCCGGCCTGATCCATCTCCGCCCACAGTTTGAATGCGGGCGAGGGGCTGACTTCGCCGTCGCGGATCATGCGCTGCCACACGCCGCAGGCCTCGATGAAATAGGGCACGCTGCCGGAAAACATGACGTAAGAGATGGCTTCGGCCAGTTCGGACTCGGACGTCTTCAAACGGTAACATTCGGCGATGTGCCATTTCAGTTCATCGACGCGCTGCAGGCAGCCGTGGACCGCGGCCAGCGCCATGTGCAGCAGGCCCGGGCGCGGCGCGGCACCTGCTGTGGCTTGTGCGATCGTTTGAAAATACAGCGCCTTGCGGTTATAGCCGGGCAGGTGATGCTGCCAATGCTGCGCGATGAACCCGAACGCGCCCGATCCCTCGGCCACGGCCGTCAGCCGCGTGATCAGGTCCACCTCGTCCTTGGTGCCGCCGGCTTTAAGGAATTTCACCAGATGCTGCGAGGCGATGTGCTCACGCCGGGCCGTCAGCACACCCAGCCACACGAACTCGCGGTCGTGTTCGCTTAAATTCCGCGGCACCAGCGTCAGCGCCGTATAACAGGCGTCGTAACCGTCCAACAATTGTGGCGCGGTGATGGCCATCAGCCCGTGGTGCGGCAGCAGATAGCCGCGCTTGGCCTTGACGGCCTCCAGGCGTTTCAGGGCGGCGGCGGTGTCGTCTGGCGGCATTGTGACCTCTCACTTGGAACGCTAGATTGGCATGGGAAGCGAGGGCGTTGAAAGTGATCCTGAGGTTCATCTGCTTGGCGCTGTTGTTGGTGTCGGGGCCCGCCCAGGCCGCCGATCAGACCCTGCGCGTGGGGATCCCGGGCTTTCCCTCGCTTGGCATGAACCCGCTGACCAGCACAAATCTGCCGGCACTCTACACCTATGCCGCTGTCTATGATGCGCTGACGTGGGTGGACAACGCGGGCGCTGCTAAGCCCCAGGCGGCGGAAAGCTGGAGCGCGCTCAACGAGACGACATGGCGGTTTAAGCTCAAGACCGGCCAGGTATTCTCCGACGGTACGCCCCTCAACGCCGAAGCGGTGGCGTTTTCCGTGGGTCTGCTGCGCAGTCCGGCGGGGGCCACCTACACGGTCACGGTCGAGGTGCCCTCGCTTAAATCGGCGCGCGCCGTGGACGACCTGACGGTCGAGATTATCACCAGCGCGCCCAATCCGTTTCTGCCCCAGGAACTCAGCCTGATGCGGCTGATGTCGCCCACGAACTGGGCCAAGGTCGGCGAGGAGGGCATCAACAAGTCGCCCATCGGCAGCGGTCCGTTTATTGTCGAGGCCTGGACGCCCGGCGTCATGACGCTGAAACCCAATCCCACGGCGCTGCGTAAACCCAAGATCGCCAAGCTGGAACTGCGCGCCGTGCCCGACACGCCCGCCCGCGTGCAGGCGTTGATGTCGGGACGCCTCGATATCGCCATGGCGCTGGGCCCGGATGAAATGCCGCAGTTGGAGGCCGCTGGACACAGCATGGTCGTTCAGCCCGAGGCGTCGATGATCTTGCTCGCGTTCATCACCACCAAGGACTCCCCTTTGAAAGACGTGCGCGTGCGCCGCGCGCTCAATCATGCCGTCAACAAGGACGACATCGTGGCCACGCTGCTCGCCGGAGCCGCGCCGGTGGCTACCCAGACCGCGCCGCACAACGCCTTCGCCTTCGACCCCGACATTCCGGCTTATGCGTATGATCCCGTGCTTGCGAAGAAATTGCTGGCCGAGGCGGGCGTGGCCGGCGGCTTTTCCATGGCGGCGGAGATCTACGCGGGCAATTCCTCTTTCGCGCCGTTGGTCTATCAGAAGGTCGCCTCCGATCTGGCCAAGGTGGGTGTCAGCCTGGACGTACGCATGGTGCCGATCCCGAAGTACGCCCAGGGCCTGCACCAGGGGGCGTGGGACGGCACGGGCATCGGCATCGACTACAATTCCTCGCCGTCGCTCGACCCCTTGCGCGGCTTCATGCGCCATTCCTGCCTGTGGAAAGCACCGTGGTACTGCGACGAGGAGATCATGCCGCTGCTGAAAGAAGCCCTGGGTACGTTCGACCTGGACAAGCGCCGCGAATTGACCCGGCAGGTTTTGCGCCGCCAGCGTGATCAGGCCCCCGGTATTCTACTGCATGACTACGTGCGCTTCGACGGCGTGGCCAAGCGGGTGAAGAATTTCTCCATCAACATCGGCTTCGTGCCGTATGATGAAATCGAACTAGTGGATTAGGGTTCGTCATGACGCGACTGACTGCCATCGTCGTTTCAATGTTGTGGGCGTTCTCCGCCGCGGCCGAGGACGACGTGCCTTCGGCGGCTGATCCGTCGTGCGACCAGCGGCCCTTCTCGATTCAGGTGACGGTGAAGAACGTCAAATCGGCGAAGGGCCTGATCACCATCGACCTGCACGACGACGATGCCGACAAGTGGCTGAAGAAGGGCGGGCGCGTGGGCCGCGTGCGCGTGCCCGCGCAGCAAGGACAGACCGTGGTTTGTGTGCCGGTGGACCGCGCGGGCAAGTACGCGTTCGCCCTCTACCACGACAAGGACGCGAACCTGAAGCTGAACAAGAACTGGATCGGCTTGCCGTCGGAACCCTACGGCGTGTCCAACGACGCGCCGATCCGCATGGGCCCGCCCAGCCATAAGGACGCGGCGCTGCAAGTGACGGGGCCGTTGACCCCGGCGACAGTGACCTTAAGCAACTAGCTTCCCAGGCGCTGCACGCCGACGACGCGGTAAATGCCGCTGATGTCCTGGCGGGCAATATCGAGCGTGTCTTGAGTGTGTAGTTTGAGCAGACGCACCGACGTTTCTGAACTCTGCGTCAAACGCCCCAGCACGAAACCGCCGGCCTTGCGCTCGATGATCACATCGGCGTTCTCGCCCGCCTCGCGCGCCGGGCTGACATACAGCATATCCCCGGCGTCGTAGCGCGGGCTCATAGACGCATCGGTCAGCAGGAAGGCAAACGCATGAGTATCATCGGCCAGGAACGGCGGGCGCTGCGTGGTCAACGGGGCCTTGTCGAAATTCTTGGCCGCCACGTTGATGCCCAGCGTGGAGGCCGTGACGACGGGCAAGTCATGGGCGGGTTCGGCGGCATCCGGGCGGGGCAGGGTGCTTAAGCCCGATCCGGTGCGCAGCTTGATTTCCTTCAGCACGCGCTCGGCGTCAGGTGCCTGGTCCAAAATCGCGCGCTCGAAGACCGGCAGGGCCGGGGCCAGCGCGGCCAAAGCCGAGGCGTCCAGTGCCGCGATGCCGCGCGCCTTCATGCGGCGGAAGGTGGCGATCATCAGGGCCAGCAGGGTGCGTTGGCTGAGGGTGTGGCGCACCGGCTGGTGCATGAAGCGGTTGAGCGTGGAGGGCGTCAGGCCCGCCTCGCGGGCCAGCGCGCTGGCGCTTAAAGATGTCAGCGACAGCATGGCCGCGATCAACGTCCGCGTCTGGGCCTGCTGTGCGGACACGGCTGAGGTGAGCGCCGGATGTGCGATGGCTGACATTCTTGATCTTCGTCCCGTTCCCCCGGAAGTGTGCACATTTTGGCGGGAGATGGTAAAAAAAGCGCATACGGGTTTCGCGCAATATGAGTCTTATTGCGCATATCTAGATCGAGTCGCATTGGAGGGCACTAGGGATAGGCCTACTAAATCTCAGTTCTAAAATAATTTAGCTGATGACTCCGCAGTCCACCCCCTTTTACCCCCTCCACAAAGAAAATGCGCAAAATGCGCAAAAATGCATTGACGAGGCGCAGAGCCTTCGACATAATGCACACAGTGAGTTGCGGGGTGAGGGGGCGAGAGCTTCATCATTCTCAAGCTCGCGGTGGGCAGGTTCGCCCGCCAGTTTGTTATCGGTCCTCTCCTCTATACCTTTAGCCCGCTTCGCATGTCGAAGCGGGCTCTTTTTTCGCCTTGGCGCGAGGACTAATCCGGCTTACCTGAAGCCGCCATGAAGCCCTCCAACTCCGCTTATCCGCATCTGTTTTCGCCGGTGAAAATCGGCCCGTTCATGTTCAAAAATCGGGTGGTGCACGCCTCCATGTCCACCCGCTACGCCGAGGGCGGGCAGGCCACCCAGCAGATGATCGACTATCACCGTAGCCGGGCCATCGGTGGCGCGGCGGCCATCGTCACCGAACCGCTGAACGTCGCCTCGCATCAGCGTAACCCGAAAAAGGTCGACGTCTTCAACCGCAAGGCCACGCAGTCCCTGCGCGCGTGGGCCGATGCGGTGCGCGAGCATGACTGTCATTTGCTGGGCCAGATCCAAGACCCGGGGCGCGGCCGCCACGAAGCCGGACGCAACGACGCGGCCATCGGCGCATCGCCCTTGCCCGACGACATCAGTTGGACCGTGCCGCATGTGATGACGACGGCGGACGTGTGGAAGCTGATTTCTGAATTCGCCGAGTCCGCGCTGATCTTGAAAGAAGCCGGGTTCTCGGGCGTGGAAATGTCGTGCGGCCACGGCCACATCTTCCATCAGTTCGCCTCGCCGTGGTCGAACCGCCGCGAGGACGAGTTCGGGCTCACGCGCGAAGGCCGCACCAAGCTGATCCGCGCGACCGTGGAGGCCATCCGCACGGCCTGCGGGAGCGACTTCCTCATCGGCGTCAAACTGCCCGGCGAGGACGGCGTGGCCGGCTCCATCGACTTAGGTGAAGCCAAGCAGATCGCCAAAGCCGTCAGCCCGGCACCCGTCAGCTACGTCACGTTCTGTTGGGGCACGCATGCCGACACGCTCGATCTGCACCTGCCCGACCTGCACGGCCCGCGCGCGCCGTACATCGAAAAAATCCGCGAGCTGGGCAACGAACTTCCCGGCGTGCCCGTGGGCGCGTTGGGGCTGATCACCGATCCCAACGAAGGCGAGCGCGCCATCCGCGACAATCTGGCTGACTTGGTGATGCTCGGCCGGCCCATGGTGACCGACCCGGCGTGGGCGAAAAAATCCCAGGAGGGGCGTGAACGGGAATTACGCTACTGCGTGTCGTGCAACACCTGCTGGCACATCATCATCGCGGGCGGAAAAATCCAGTGCGACAACAACCCCCGCGTCGGCCAGCGCGAGGAAGCCGATTGGTGGCCCAAGCGCGTGGCCAAACCCAAAAAGATCGCCGTGATCGGCTCAGGGATCGCGGGGCTTGAGGCGGCGTGGCTGGCGGCGGCGCGCGGGCATGACGTGACGGTGTTCGCCAAATCCGCCGAGGGCGGCGGCAAGACGCGCCTTCATGCGCTGCTGCCGGGCGGGGAGAACCTCAGCAGCATCTACGACTTCCAGCTTCAGATGGGCCAGAAGTTCGGCATGAAGATGGAGTTTGGAGTGGAGGCGCAGGCCTCGCACATCCAGGCGCTCAAACCCGACGCGGTGATCTTGGCTACGGGTGCGCGCATGACGTGGCCCGACTTCATCCCCGAAGAGTACCGCGATGCGAGTTTCTTCCCCGACCTGCGCGACGTGGCGCGCGATCTGGTGGTAAAAACGGCGCACCAGGGCGGCACGGCGATCATCTTCGACAAGGACGGCACGGCCATGACCTATGCCGCCGCCGAGATGATCAAGAAACGCTACGACGAGGTGGTGATCGTCACCCCGCGCGACCGCATCGCCGGCGACGAGCCGCTGGTCAACCGCCAGGGCATCATCCGGCGCATCTACGGCAAGGGCATCAAGGTCGTCACCAACTCAACGCCCGCGGGCGTGGACGGCATCGAGGACGGGCGCATCACCATCCGTCATATCCACAGCGGCGAAACCCACATCATCGAGAACGTGACGCTGTTGACCTATGCCACCCCGCGCCGTCCCAACGACGACCTGCTGGAGCCGCTGCGCGAGCTGGGAATCCCGGTGCATGCCATCGGCGATGCCTATGCGCCCAGGTTTGTGGTCACGGCCACGGCCGAGGGGCACCGGATTGGGGCTAGTATTTAGTATTGTCTGCGGAAAATCGGCACCCGCATACCGCACGCCTCGCTAAAACTGAAACACCGCGCCTAAACCCACGTCGACCTTGCGCTTGGGGTCAATGTTGGTGCGCCGGTCACCGAACCCGGCGTGTGACGTCCCCACAAGCGCCCGCACGGACATCGGACCGGCAATGCGCTGTTCGACGCCCAAGCCGTAGCGCAATAGCCCCTGCTTATCGTTCTGTGCGCCCACGCCCAACGGCCCGCGTATCGTTACATCGAAGCTGCGCTTAGTCTCGGAGATGTAGGCGAACAGCAGCGTATCGGCAGCGACGGCATAGCCCGCAAGCGCACCGAAACTAAATTGCGTGCTGTTTTTATAGTCGATGGACAGCCGGTTGATCGCGTCGTTGAGAGTTAAGTCTCCGTCGGTCACGCCGTAGCCCAATTCCAAGCCCGCGACAAAGCCGCCGGGAAACGCCACGCGATAGCCGGCGTTGAGTGATGCAACGCTGCGGGTGCCCTGTTTGAGCGTATCGACGCCTGCCACAAGCGCCCCAGCAATGGTATTTTGGCGCGCTGCGTCAATGCCGACATAAAATCCGTCAAAGGACTGTCCGGCGGCGGAGAGGGGGGAAATGAGGGTGAGGACGAGGGCGAATCCGAAACGGACCGGTAATGAGGTAAATGATGTGGCCATGACGGGTAAGGGGCGCTTTCTTGTTGGGGTTGGGCTTGAATCTCTTGGGCGGATGTCGCTATCGCGTCGGCCGCGCGTTTGTCAGCCGTTTTTTGACCGGCGGCGGCCCGCCGTGACCAGCGGCGGAGGCTGTTGGATCTACAAGCGAGCCTGACCTAGACTGCTAATATGACCCATCAATCCGTCGCCCAGCCGTCGCTTGGTCTATTGCCCGATGACTTGCGCCGCGAAGCCGACCACCGAGCCGATACCCGCACGCTTGTGCTCGCGGCAGGTCTGATCACGGTATCATTGGCGACACAAGGTCTGTCGGAGATCACAGAAGCAGCCCGCGCCGGGGTGGCGTTGGCCCCGCGCCATGTATGGGTGCTGGAGGCCACCTCCCACCTCGCTATCATGACCATGGTTCCGATGCTGATCCCGATCCTCAACCGGGTGCCCGTCGGCGGCGCGACCTGGCGGTGGGCCTTGCCGGTTCACGCGTTGGCGTGCGTGGCATTTTCTCTTCTGCACGTGGTGCTGATGTGGGTCGCCCGGCTGGCGTTGTTTCCGACCTTCGTGGGGTATCCCTACGCGTTTGATCTGCTGTCGCCCGCAAGTCTTGCCTACGAATTCACGAAGGACATTTTCACCTATATCCTGTTGATCTGCGGTTTCGTCGCTAATCGCGTCATCGAACGCCGCGGAGCGGAGGCGCGTAAAGCACGGGCCGCCGACGTGGCGGCCGGGCGGTTGATGCTCTCCTCAGGCGGAACCACAGTCGTCTTGGCGGCGCGTGACGTGAGCCATGCCAAGGCAGCGGAGAACTATGTTGAAATCCATGCCGGAGCCAAGACGCATCTTGTGAGGATGACTCTTGGGCGGCTGGAAGCGATGCTGAGCGAGCACGGCATGGTTCATGCGCGCGTGCACCGCTCGTACCTGGTCAACCTCGATCACGTACTTTCGATTTCGCCCACGGGCGAGGGTGATGTGAACATCCTACTTCGCAATGGCACCGTTATTCCCGGCAGCCGCAGATACCGCGACAAACTGGCTCATTTGGAGCGCAAGTGATAAGGACCTGGCCGGGGAACATGTAACGCGGTCAGCCCGGTTGGCGATCTAACTGAAACCCCCGCTGGCGTTGCCCGGGCCCGTCTCGTGTGATCAACTCTTCACAGGGAGGACCGCACATGACCACGCACATCACCCGCCGCACCGGTTTGAGTTTGTTGTCCGCCACCGCCGCATCAACGGCCCTGGCCGCGACCGACACCAAACTGTCGCTCAAAGGCCCGTACCTCGATCTGACGACGGGCGAGGGCAACATGCTGGCGATGGCACGCATCAACGGCGACCTGGATCTCTCGAAAATCAAGCACGGCTGGTATCGCGGCGTGCTGTGGGGCTTCCGCCCCGGCGAGGCGGGCCGCGACCTCTTGGGCGTGCGCGGCATGTCGAGCGCGCGGCTGATCCCGATGGAGGGCAAGCCCGGATACACCATCGTTCGTCGCGAATGCGGCTACTACTACGACCTCTCCACCGGCGAGACCGTGGATTGGTGGGTCAACCCCTATACCGACGAGAAGGTCGAGGTGCTGCACATCGCTAACCCGCAGATCAATCAGCCGCTGGAGCCGGTGCTGCGCGCGGCCAAGCTGTACGACGACCCGGTCGAGGCGGCCAAACCGCCGGAACCTTTTCTGCTGGATTGGACGGTGGCCGGCGACAGCGTGTTCACCGAACAGCGCAGCCACCTGTGGGCCAAGAACCCCCTGGATCCGGCCGTGTGGAAGCGCGAAAGCAGCGGGCCCATGATCCGCATCACCGACAGTACTGCTTTCGTTTTGAAACTCAGCGAACTGCAGAACAAGGCGCTGAGCACCCTGTCGCACACCGGCACCTGGGTGCATTCCAGGCCGTGGCAGCCCTTCATGCTGATGGGCCAGGCCGAGGGGAACTGCATGTTCCGTTGCTTCACCGGCAGCGCGTCGAAGTTGGATGATCTGCCGCAGGACATCGTGAAATTGGTGGAAAAGCGCAACCCGGATTTTCTGGATGCGCCCAAGACCATCGTGCCCAGCGTGCCGGGCTTGGTCCGCTTCATGCGCGACCGCAAGCCTGCATCGCCGCGCGCGATGTGACGGGTTTATGCCGCTGCGGGATATGCCGCGGCGGCATATCCCATTATTTAGCCATTATTAAATGGCGATACCGCCAGAATAGCGCGAAAGAAAGTTAGTTCACCGTCACGGTGAACGTCCCGGCGTTGTTGGCGTAGACGTACACCGTGACTTGAATCGTGTGGTTGCCCGTCGTCGTCGGCGCGAAGGTCAGCCGCGCGTCGTTGCCCGTGCCGCCGCCGCCGCCGTCGGCGACGGGGGTGCCGCCGCTGGGCCCGAAGATGTAGATGTAGGGCCGCACCAGCGTGCCGTTGCCGCTGCTCGATCCGCGCACGTTGATGGTGTAGGTCGTGCCCGCCGTCAGACTGAGGCGGAAGTTCTGATGATTTCCGCCGCCGGGCCGCTTGATCTGACCCGCGAAAGGCGTGCCCAACGTGATGGTGCACGCCGAGGTGCAGCTTGTGTAGCTCACGGCCGTGGCGGGCAGTTGGCACATGGTCGTCATGTCGGTGATCACGCCCGCCGAGGAATTCGTGACCAGGTGCTGCAGGAAGCCGTTGAAAGTGCCCTCGGCGCGGATGACATAGTGGAACACGTCGGAAGCCGGCGTGTAGCCGATCTGACTTTCTATCGTGGCGATGGGGATGATCAGCCGCGCGCCGGCTGCGACCGAGGCCGTGGTGTAGGTGCCCACGCGCGCGCCAGTCACGGCATTGAAGATGCCCAAGGTCGCCGTGAAGGCCGCCGTGGTCGGGTTGCTGACCACCACCGAGCTGGGAAATCCGGGTCCGTTGAGCACGGACGAATGCACGTTGATCAGCTGGCTCGCGCTGGACGCCACGCCGCCTTCGCAGGTGCTCAAGTTGGTCAGCGTGCCGTCGGCGGGGCGGTAGAGCACGTGCTGGAAGAAGCCCGAGATTTGCGTTTGCAGGTTCGTGGCGTAATAGTTCGGCTTGGTCACACCGCTGCCGATCACGCTTTCAATGGTGTTGATCTGATACTGCGCCGATGATCCGGCGGGGATGCTGGGGCTGGTCCAACTGCCCAGGCTCGTCCCCGTCGTCGAGTTCGCCAACGCGACGTTGACGGTGCCCGCCGTGCTGCCGGTGTTGAAGAACCGCAGGAACGACTGCGAGGCGGTCTGCGCGGACGAGAAGATCGGCCCGGGCTGCCGCAAGGCCAGCGTGCTGGCCGGCGGCGTGACGGTGCCGAAGGCGCACGCGGTGGTCATGTCGGTGATCACGCCGCGGGTGAGATTATTCACCAAATGCTGAAGCGCGCCGCTGAAGCTGTTTTCGATTCTGAATGTATAGTGAAACTGCGTCGAGGACGGCGTGACGCCGGCGGAAGATTGAATCGTCGCGATCGAGATGACGGCCTGGCCGTTCGCCGGGATCGACGGCGTGGTGTAGGTGCCCAGGCGTGCGCCGTTGGTCGAGTCGAAAATCCCCAGCGTCGCCGTGCCGGAACTCGTGCCGGTGTTCGTCACCGCGATGGAACTGGGGAATCCGAAGTCCAGTATCGACGAGTGAACGTTGGCCACTTGCGTCGCGTTGGCCGTCACGCCGGAATCACACGTGCTGAGGTTGGTCAGCGTACCGTCGGACGGGCGATAGAGGACATGTTGAATGTAGCCCGTCATGTCGGATTGCACCGCGGCGGCGAAGAACTGCGGCCGGGCCGTGCCCGGTGTCAGGGCGGATTCAATGGTGTTGATCTGGTACTGCGCCGCCGCTCCGGCGGGTATGCTGGGACTGGTCCATGTGCCCAGCGCCTGTCCGGTGGCGGCGTCGGCCAACGCCACGTTGACGGTGGCAGCCGTGGTGCCGGTGTTGGCGAAGCGCAGGAACGACTGCGATTGGGTTTGCGCCGAGGAATAGACCGTGGCCAGACGCAGCGAGGGCGCAAACGTGGCCTGGACGCTGCGGCTTTCGGACATGCTGACGCTGCAGGCACCAGCGCCGGAACACGCCCCACTCCAGCCGGTGAACTGATAGCCCGCCGGCGCCACCGGGGTCAGCGTCACCTGGCCGCCGCCGCTGATGGACGCCGCGCATTGTCCGCCGCCGCCGCAGTTCAGGCCGCCCGCCGAACTGGTGACCGCGCCGGACCCGCTGACGAACACCGCCAGCATGGGCGTGGTCGGTTGGGTGAGGAAGTTGCGGAACCGCACGAGATTGGGCAGCACGTCGCGGATCTTGCGGCTGTTGTTCGCCGCGGCCGGCAGCGTGTCGGCGATGCCGACGGGGCGGCCGTTATAATTGACGCTGGGGTTGCTGTAGTACTGAATATTGACGCAGCTGAGGTTGAGGCTGTCGCACTCGTCGTCGTAGGCCATGACGTCCATGAACCTCGCCGTGGTGTCGACGTAACCGTAGTTGTAGGCCCCCGGCCCGGGCTCGTCGTCGGTGACGGCAAAACGGTCATGGTGCGCGCCCATGTTGTGCCCGAGTTCGTGGGTGAAGGTTCCAGGCAGGCAGCCGCCCGCCGAGTTGGTCAGGCTGGTGCCCAGGCGTACGCGGTTGGTCAGCGAGGCGGTGGGCGAGACCGCATCCAACGTGTTTTGAATCCAGCCCAGGCCGCAAGAGGTGTTGGTGGCGTAGGAGGCCAGCACCGCTACCAAGTCGGCCTGCACCACGGCGCGCATCTGGCTGATGCGGGCGAAATCGCCGGTGCCGTCGGTGGCCGCGTCGAGGATGTCGTCGTCGGTCGTCGAGCCCTCGGTGTAATTCACGCGCTCCAGGGCCACCAGTTGCGCCTGCGCGCTGATGTTGGAGTTGGTGAAGGTGGCGTTGATGTCGGCGATGGCCAGCGCGACGGCCGCGGTCATGTTGGGAAGGTCGGTCAGCGCCTTGGGCGTGTAGGCCACCAGCACGCGGATGGTGTAAGTGGGCTCTGCGCTGGCGCGTTCGGGTGCATCGAAACCGGGTGCGTCGGGGTCCGCGCTCGGCGGCGCCAGTTCTTCCGGTGTCGGCGGTGGGGTGGGCCGTGCGTCGTTCTTCGGGCGCGAGGCGGGGTCTAGCAGTTCGCGGCTGGAGCGTCCGACCTCGCGCACCTTATGAACGCCCTCGCCCGTGGGGAATATGGTGAACTCGCGGCCGCCGGCGACGATGCGCGCGGTCACGTCGCCGTTGCCGACCACGAGCGTGGCCGAGCCCAGCGGATCATCGACGATGCCGCCCTGCCACACGATGAAGCCCATGGCGTTGCGGGTCTGCGACAGCTTGACCACGCGCACGCTGAGGTCGTCGAAGACGTTCAGCACGTGCTGCTGTCCCGCGCCGCTGATTGCCCCGTCGGCGTCAAGACGGGGCGGCGAGGTTTCGAGCATGCGGTTGAGATAGCCGACGTCGAGGTTCACGCTGCGCGCGCGGCGCACGCGCACCTCGGCGGCCGCCTGGGGCCGTTCGCCGGGCGCGGCGGCGCGCGCGCTGAACAGCGCGCCGGGCGTTTCGGGCAGCGCCAGCAGCTGTTCTTGAACGGCGGGGCGATTGATGTCGGCGCGGCTTAACGCGCGCAGGGGCGAGTCTTGCGCCAGCGCCGGGGCCGCGGCGACCAGCAAAGCGGCGACGCCGAGCGCACAACGACGAAACGCAATCCGCATGGCCAACTCCTGAACAACAAGCCCGACGCGCCCCACAACTATAAGTCGCGGGCTGATGAAGTAAACGAACAGATGAATGACAGGGTTGCAGCCTAAGTGCTTGAAATCTTTGGTGTCAGGCTGGGAAACAATCTCAAATTTATGCCGGTTTAACCACGCCCAGAAAGGCCATCAGGGCCACCAGGAACCAGATCAAAAGAACGGCACGCAGGGCGGTCTTGCGGTTGTCTTTCAGCATCTGTTCGCCGATGGCGACGTTCTCGCCGCCCTTGCGGATCATGCCGAAGGCCACACCCCAGCGCCCGCCGATCAGGCGCAGCCAAATTCCGTTCATGATGATGCCGGCGAACAGCACCATCTTCACCGCCAGCCAGGTCGCCGCGACGGGCCCGCCGGTGATCAGGCTGACCCCGCCGATGCCCAGCATGCCCGCCAACACGACATAACGGATGGCGAAGTCGATGCGCTGCAGGGTCATGCCAAGCGGCACGTTCTTCTTGTGGTGGACTTCCCACACCAGCCACACCCAGAACAGGCCGAACACCCACAACGCGCCGAGCCAGATGCCGTCGATGGGCGAGCCCCAGTTGATGGAGAGCGTGAAGCCCACGGGCACCATCAGCACCAGTGCGGTCCGCGGGGCCATGTCGATCAGCACGCCGATCTCGCGCGTGCGCAGCCGCTCATCCAGGGGAATGTCGTCGCGCGTCAGCCGCTTGCCGTGCAGAAACACGCCCAAGTCCGCGCCCAGCCAATAGGCAAACAGCACGACGTGGACGAACGCCATGACGCGCATCGGATCGATTTCCATGACGAAGCTCCCCCTGCAAAAGCGGGCACACCATGCCCCAAGGTGGGGCGGGCAGGCGAGCGTTATTCATCGCGCTTGGTCGCCTAGCGTGCATGGAATATCTTTATATATCAATTGCTTGTAACTGTGCCTCGGAGATGCGTCGGCGCGCTTAACCAATCCTTAGTTGGGCCTTCCTACATTAAGAGCGTGGGACTCTGAATCCGGGCCGGATCGGAGTGCAGCGAAATAAAAGGCCGGGGAACATGCCGTTGCGTTCAACTGATCTACCATTGTCGGGTGTCGTGCGACGCGTCGGGCTGCTGGCCTCGGCGCTGACGTTGGCCTCGTGTGCCAACATGTCCAATGTGGAGTTCTTTCCCGCCTTCCACAGCGCGGGGAGTTCGGCCGATACGGCGGTCGAAGCTCAGCCGTTGAGTACGCTTCCTGCCTCCGGCGTCGCGATTGATCCGTTGAATGCTCCGCCGCCGCCCGCCATGGTGGCCGCCGCCGATCCGCTGAAGGCTGATCCACTGAAATCCGATCCGATGGCCGCCGCGCCCGGTTCCTCCGGCGGTTCGCAGCTTGTGCCGCTGGGTTCGCTCAGCGCGGCCGATACCGCGCCCGCGCCGCGCCGCAACGGCCCCGCGCCGTTGATTCCCAACGCGCCGCAACCGGCACCTCTGGCCCCGGCACCCGCGCCGATGCCCACGCCAATGCCCACACCTGCACCCGCGCCGGTCATGGCCCAGGCTCCTGCTCCTGCTGCTCAACCCGCACCTGCGGTCATTGCCGCTCCCGTTGTCGCCCAGCCCGAAAGCGCTGCGGCCGCGCCGGCCATGGCCGAACCTGAAAAGCGCGCCACGTTGTCGGACTTCTTCAACCGCACGCTGCCCACGACCAACCCCGAGAACGCCGCGCCCGGCACCGGCACGCTGATGCCCAGCCCGCCGCCGCCCGCCGCGCGCGAATTTGTGCCCGCGCAGATCAGCCCCAGCCAGCCGATGATGAACGCCGCCATGGGTGCGCCGAAGTTGAGCGTGGGCGAGAGCAACATCGTGCGGCGCTTTCAAGTTCTGTCGCGTCTGCTGGACGAAGGCTTGATCACGCAAGAGGAACACGACCGCCGCCGCGCCGCCAATTCCGGCGCGCTGCTGCCCTATTCCAAGGAGCCGCCCGCGCTGGGGCTGGACCGTCCCGTGCCGTCGCCCGGTGCCATCTCCGCGCGCCTGCAGGCCCTGGGCCGTTCGCTGGAAATGCGCGCCATCACCGCGCGCCAGCATGAACTCGAGCGCGGCGTGATCCTCAATTCGCTGCTGCCCGAACGGCCCGATCCGCGCGCGCCGAAAATGCCGCCACCGTCCGATATGTTCGCGCTGGCCGACGCCGCCGGGCGCTTGGGTTACTTGCGCGAGGAAGACCTGATCAGCGAGGGCGAATTCGAGGCCGAAAAAACCGCCATGGACCGCGTCATGCGCGGGGCCGACCCGGTGGAGCGCAAGCCCATGGCGGCTGCGAGTTCCGGCGCGGCAAAATCTGCGGCTGCGGCAGCAAGGCCCGCCGCCGCCGAACCCATGGCCGCCGAGCCCGACGCACCCGAAGTTTTTAGCGGCCCGGTGTTGCACCTGGCCTCGTTCCGCAGTGCCGAGGGCGCACGCTCGGGCTTCGAGCAGGCCAAGGCCAAGAACCCGCAGTTGTTCGCCAATCTGCGCTTCGAGGCGCGGCGCACCAACGTGCCGGGGCAGGGCACCTTCTATCGCCTGCTGGTCGGACCCTTCGCCTCGCTGAGCGACGCCGAGGCCACCTGCGTGGAGATGAAGAAGGTCGATCAGTTCTGCCGGCCCACGGCGGACGGTTCATAATGAAGGTCGTCGCGTTCGTTCCGGCCAAGGGCGAGTCCAGCCGCATCGCCAACAAGAACACCGTCATCCTCGACGGCGAATATCTGTTCAAGCGCAAGCTGATCCAACTGCTTGAGTGCAAAGAGATCGACGAGGTCTACCTCGACACCGAGAGTGAACGGATGATCGAACTGGCCTCTGACTTGCCGATCAAGGTCATGAAGCGCGATCCGACGCTGGCCTCCAACAAGACCGACGGCCATGAGCTGTTCGCCAATGAAGCGCGTCATGTGAAGGCCGACATCTACATCCAAAGCCTGTGTACCAGCCCGTTCATCACCGCCGACACGCTGAGCCGCGCACTCAAAGCGTTGAAAGCCAAACCCGGAGCGGACTCGCTCGTCGCCGTGCAAAAGCGCAAGCAGTACACCTGGGCGAAAAACAAGCCTGTTTACGGCGAGGGACGGATACCCAATTCCGTCGACCTGCCCGAGACCATCATCGAATCCATGGGCCTGTACATGGTGCGGCGCAAGCCGGGCGAAAAAGCGCCCGCGCGGCGCTTCGGCACCAAGCCCATTCTGTTCGAGATCACCGATGAAGAGGCGGTGGACGTCAACTGGCCCGAGGACTTGGCGCTTGCCGAAAGAATTTGCGCGGGCTATCGCGCCGTGCATAACGCAGCACTCGACGCCATTCGTCCTCATCTGTGCTCATCGCTGTTGTCAGACATCTGCAAGGAGCGCGGATTGAAAGCGCTGCTGCCGCCCAAGTTCAAGCGCGTCTCGGGCCGCTCGACGTTGGGCGTGGCCAAGACGCTGGAGCTGCGCCGCCTGAAAAAAGGCGATGACTGGCAGGGGATTTATACAGCACTTGGCACCTACAACTTTATCCGGCCCGGCGACGTCATCATGGTGCAGAACCACGTCAAGGAAAAAGCCTACTTCGGCGACCTCAACGCCAACATCGCCGTGCGTTCGGGCGCGGTGGGCGCGGTGGTCGATAGCTTCACGCGCGATTCAGCCGAGCTGAACGGGCTGGAGTTCTCGGTGTTCGCGCACGGCATCAACTGCGACGACATCAAGTTCGAGGGTACCGTGCAGGCCATGAACAAGCCGATCACCATCGGCGAGGTGACCATCAACAACGGCGACACGGTCTATGCCGACGACGACGGCGTGCTGGCGATTCCAAAAGCGATCTGGCCCGAAATCCGCGACGAAGCCCTGGCGACTCTGAAAAAAGAATTCGACATCCGCTACGCCATCATGCGCGGCGAGGACGTCGCCAAGGTGCTGGGCAAGCACGGGGTGTTTTAGCCTCCATTCAAAACTTCGCGAAGCTCTTGCGGTCAACGGGACCGCCCCACTCATTAAACGTTTCAAACGGCTCAGCTTCGCAGCATTCCACCTCAATCGTCACATGGCTGAGGCCGGGCACGTCCTTCAGCAGCGCCTTGTAGTGCGCGGGCGGGCGCGGGGTGTGCGTCACCACGGTCGCCATCACCGCCAGATGCCCCGGGCCGACGCGCCAGACGTGCAAGTCGGCCACGCGGTTGTCGGCTTCTGATTCCAGCAGCGTCTTGATCTTTTCGCCGAGGCCGGCCGTCGGCTCGGTGTCCATCAGCACGCGGCTGGTTTGGGCCATGAGGCCCCAGGCCCAGCGCGAAATCACGGCTGCGCCCACCAGCCCCATCACCGGGTCCAGCCACGCCCAACCGAGGAACCGCCCTCCCAGCAACGCCGCGATGGCCAGCACGCTGGTCAACGCATCGGCAAGTACATGCACATAAGCCGCGCGCATGTTGTGGTCGTCGTGGTTGTGGTGCTCATGGTCGTGGTCGTCGTCCTCATGGTGGTGATGGTGGTCGTCGCGCAGCAGCCACGCGCAGAGCAGGTTCACCGCCAGCCCCAGCACGGCCACCAACGTGGCCTGGTCAAAGTCAATCTCCACAGGGTTCAGCAGGCGCAGGGCGGACTCCCAGGCCATCAGCAGCGCCACAAAGCCTAACAGTAATGCAGACGAAAAACCCGCCAGGTCGCCGACCTTGCCGGTGCCGAAACTGAAGCGCGCGTTGTTGCGGTGACGCCGCGCGTACATGTACGCAAAGGCGGTGATGCCGAGCGCGGCGGCGTGGCTGGCCATGTGCCAGCCGTCGGCCAGCAGCGCCATGGAGCCGTAGATCACGCCCGCGGTGATCTCGACCGTCATCATGACCAGGGTGATGAACATCACCCAACGCGCCGCGGTTTCGTTGCGGTCGTGGCCCGCGCCCAAATAGCTGTGGTCGCGCTGCCAAACCTTCAAATGATCGTCATGCATCGTCGTCGTCTTTGCTGTTGCGGCCTCAACCATAACGCGGGAAGGGGCGCCCTCATGATGAAAAAGCCCTCACTTTCAGGGGTTGTACCCTTTGCCTTTCCCGCATCCAACCCTCTAGACTGAAGCTCTGGGGAGGTACTTTCGACGGCCAAGTTCGACTTTAGACCGCGAGGTACTGGATGGCGTTTGATGAAATGCGCGAGGCAGGTGGGGGCGTACGCACGCCCTATGCCGGGGTATCACGCTGGCTGACGGCGACGGCCGCCGATACCTTGAAGGCACGCAGCCTGGAAGCCGAGCTGCTCTACCGCCGCGGCGGCATCACCTTCGCCGTTTATGGTGACGCGCAAGGCGAAGAGCGCATCATCCCGCATGATATTGTGCCGCGCATGCTGGCCCGCAGGGAATGGGACCTGCTGGCCAAGGGCCTCGACCAGCGCGTCCGCACGCTCAACCGCTATCTCGCCGACATCTACGGGCCCGGCGAATGCCTGAAGGCCGGCATCGTGCCCGAGGATATGGTGTGGCAGAACCCCGCCTTCCGCCCCGAGATGGTGGGCGTGGCCGTTCCCCACAACGTCTATGTTCACATCGCCGGCGTCGACGTGGTGCGCATCGACCCCGACACTTTTTACGTGCTGGAAGACAACGCGCGCACGCCCTCGGGCGTGTCGTACATGCTGCACGGCCGCGAAGTCTCCATGCGGCTGATCCCCGAGTTGGTGGCGACGCACCGCTTGGCGCCCATCGAGAATTATCCCGACGAGTTGTTGGCGGCCATGAAATCCGTCGCACCGCGCGTGGCCGCCCATGAACCCGTGGTCGTTCTGCTGACGCCCGGCCAATACAATTCGGCGTATTACGAGCACTCGTTCCTGGCCGACAAGATGGGCGTGGAACTGGTGGAGGGCCGCGACCTCATCGTCAAGGACGAGGTGGTGTACATGCGCACCACGCAAGGCCCCAAGCGCGTGGACGTGATCTACCGGCGCATCGACGACGACTTCATCGACCCACTCGCGTTCAGGCCGGACTCAACGCTGGGCGTGCCGGGCCTGTTCGCGGCCTATGCGGCGGGCAACGTCACGCTTGCCAACGCCGTCGGCACGGGTGCAGCCGATGACAAAGTGATTTATTCCTACATGCCCGAGCTGACGAAGTTCTATTTCGGCGAAGAGCCGATTCTGAAGAATGTGCAGACGTGGCGCTGCCGCCAGCCCGATGACCTGGCCTACGTGCTGGGTCATCTGAACGAACTGGTGGTGAAAGAGGTGCACGGCTCGGGCGGCTACGGCATGCTGGTGGGCCCTCATGCATCGAGCCATCAGATCGCGGAGTTCCGCGGCCGGTTGAAGGCCCGGCCCGAGAACTACATCGCCCAGCCGACGTTGGCTTTATCAACGTGTCCGACATTCGTAGAGAACGGCGTCGCGCCGCGCCACGTGGACCTGCGCCCCTTCGTGCTGACGGGGGCTGATGGAACTCGCATCGTGCCCGGCGGCCTGACGCGCGTGGCCCTGCGCGAGGGCTCGCTGGTGGTCAACTCCAGCCAAGGCGGCGGCACCAAGGACACTTGGGTGGTGGAATGCTGAGCCGCACCGCCGACAGTTTGTACTGGCTCTCGCGCTATCTGGAGCGCGCGGATTATCTCGCGCGCATCCTCGAGGTGGCGTCGCGCCTGGCGGGCCTGCCCAATGTCGACACGCCCGAGGGCAAGGGCACCAACGAATGGGAGAGCGCGCTGGCCACCGCCGGGTGCCTCGACTTGTTCCGCAGTCACTACACCGAAGCCAATGCCGAGACGGTCACTGAATTTCTGGCGTTCTCCGATAAAAACCCCTCATCCATCCGCCAGTGCATCGAGATCGCGCGTTTCAACGCGCGCGCGGTGCGCACCGCCATCACCTCGGCCATGTGGGAGTCCATCAACGGCGCGTGGTTGGACCTGCATGCCACCGACGTGGGCGCCATCGCGCCCAGCGGGCGACAGCAGTTTCTCGACTGGGTGAAGGACATCTCGTTGCGCTTCGACGGCTCTGCCTACCGCACCATGTTGCGCGACGAGGGATATTATTTCTCGCGGTTGGGCACCTTCGTCGAACGCGCCGACAACACCGCGCGCATCCTCGACGTGAAGTATCACGTTCTCCTGCCGGAAAAATCCAGCATCGGCGGCGGCCTCGACTACTCGCAGTGGGCGGCGATCCTGCGCGGCGTCAACTCGCTGACGGCGTACCACTGGGTGTACCGCGACAGCCTGAAGCCGTGGCTGATCGCCGAACTGCTGATCCTCAAGCCCGAGATGCCGCGCTCGTTGCGCTCGTGCTACCAGAATTTGGTTGTCAACCTCGACCTGCTGGCCGACGACTACGGACGCCAGGGCCCGGCCCAGCGCCAGGCCCGCGCCATCGCGCTGAAGCTTGAGCAATGCAAGATCGAGGATATTTTCGCCGTGGGCTTGCACGAATTCATTCAGACGTTCCTGGCCGACAACGGCCATGTGGGCGCGGCCATCGCCGAGCAGTATTTGATCTAGCCCCCAGCATGCGCATCCAGATCCGCCACGTCACGACCTACACTTATGCCCAGCCGGCGCATGCGGTGATCCAACTGCTGCGCCTGACGCCGCGCAACTACGCGGGCCAAACCGTGCGGCGCTGGCGCATCGATCTGGACCGCGACGGCCTGTTGAAGGCCAGCGAAGACGCCTTCGGCAACACGGTGCACATGCTCTCGCTGTCGGGGCCCTTGACGCAGCTGACCGTCGCGGCCGACGGCGAGGTGGAAACCTCCGACGCCGGCGGGTTTGTCGGCGGCGCGGTGGAGCGCTTTCCGACCGGGCTGTATTTGCGCACGACGCCGCTGACCCAGCCGAACGAGGATGTGTTGGCCTTCGCGCGCGATACGGCGGGCGAGGTGAGCGCTGATCCGTTGTCGGCACTGCATCGGCTGCTGTCGGGCATTCACAAGACGATCAAATTCGACACCAAGCCCACCACCACGCTGACCACGGCGGCCGAAGCCTTCGCCATGAAGACCGGCGTGTGTCAGGACTTGACGCATATCTTCATCGCCGCGGCGCGTGGTTTGGGAATTCCGGCGCGCTATGTCGGCGGCTACTTGTGGCGGCTCGACGGCGAACGCCGCCAGCAGCAGGACGCCGGCCACGCCTGGGCCGAGGCTTATGTGAACGGGCTGGGCTGGGTCGGTTTCGACCCGGCCAACGGCGTCAGCCCCACTGCGGCGCATGTGCGGGTCGCCATCGGGTTGGACTATCTGGGGGCGGCACCCGTGCGCGGCTCGCGCACCGGTGGGCCTGAGGAAAAGCTCGATGTGACGGTGGCCGTCAATCAAGCCCTGTCGCGGCAGGAGCAATAAAAATTCGGTTTGTTGTCTCGGCGTGGGCGTTTCGTCTATAAACGCGGCGGACAATATGAAGGGGTTCCATGACGTACTGCGTCGGCATTCTGCTCAACGACGGCCTGGTGATGATCGCCGATACGCGCACCAACGCGGGCGTCGACAACATCGCGAGCTTCCGCAAGCTGCACGTCTTCCGCAAGCCCGGCGAGCGGGTGATCGCGCTGACCAGCGCGGGCAACCTGTCGCACGCCCAGACCATCGTCAGCCTGCTTAACGAGGGCCTGGAAAATCCCGAGACCAAGAAGATCGAGACCTTGATGCAGGCCGAATCCATGTTCCAGGCCGCGCAAATGGTCGGCCGCGCCGTGCGCCACGTCTATCAATCCGACGGCCCGGCGCTGGAGAAGCAGGGCGGGGGGTTCGACGTTTCGTTCCTGCTCGGCGGGCAGATCAAGGATCGCCGCCTGCGTCTGTTCATGGTGTATGCGGCCGGAAACTTCATCGAGGCGAGTTTGGAAACGCCGTTCCTGCAGATCGGCGAGCACAAGTACGGCAAGCCGATCCTCGACCGCGCCGTCAGCTATACGATGGACCTGTACGACGCGCTGAAGATCGGCCTGATCTCGGTGGATTCCACGCTGCGCTCCAACCTCGCCGTGGGATTGCCGTTGGACGTTGCGATCATCCGGCGTGATGCACTGGACGCCGAGTTGACCTACCGCGTGGATGAGAAGGACAAGTACTTCGCCGACTTGCGGCAACGCTGGTCCGAGGCGCTGCGCGCCACGCACCAGTCGATCCCGCCGCCGCCCTACAAGGGCACGGCCATCAGCAACGGCAAATAGAGCATTTCCCCGAGAAGTAGCCTTCCACTTGGCGTGGGAAATGCGACCAATCAAAAGGTCACTTCGCCTGCGTGCGGCGAAGGGCGAACAGCCGCATCGCGCCGAAGCTTTTGGCCAGTTCACGCTGTCCGGCATAGTCGGTGGCGAAGCGCTCCGCCGCGCGCAAGGCTAGCAACGCCGCGAACGGCTCGCTGACGTACACGGTGCCCGGCACGGCCACGGGCTCGATCCGCGCGGCAATCGTGATCTGCGTGCCGTAGTAACTCGGCGCCTGCATGAACGGGTCTTGCAGGTACGACACCGGGCCGAAATGCCCGCCCATGCGCAGCGCCAGATGCGGCGGCAAGCCGGCGGCGGCCAGGTCCAACTCGGCGAAGCATTCCTGTGCCGTCAGCGCGGCTTCAGCGGCGGCTTCGACCGTGTCGTAGATGAAGTGAATCCCGTCGCCCCAGGTGGCCGTCAGATCGGCCTGGCCGGGCAGGGCGCGCAGGGCCGCCGCCAACGGCGTCATCAGCTTGGACACAAATGCGGGGATATGCGGCTCGTCGAGTTTCGAAAACCCGCGAATGTCGCCGAACAGCATGGCCTTGAGTTGCCGCTTGGCCGAGCCCGTCACGGGCGTTGTGGTATTGAGGCGGCGCGCGGCGCGCAGTTGCGCCGGAAAAGCGACGACCTCCTGCGGGCGGTTCATGGCCCGCCAGCGCGCCACATCGGCCGCCGTGCCCGCCGGGCCCGAGGCCTGCGCGCCGTCCCATGCGGCCACATGCACCGCGCGCGTGCGCAGCATCTCGGCGTTGCGCAGCGCCAGGCCCATCGCGTAGTCGGTGCCGAAGGTGAACACGCTGTCGTCGTCGGCGATGGTGCCGTGGGTGGCCAGCCGGAAACTCGCGGCCTTGGCCTTCAGCGCGTCGTAGCGCGCCTGCCACGAGGGCCCGAAGGGCGTGACCGAACGGGACAGGAAATCAAGCTCGCGCATCGGCAGCACGACGTGCAGTTCTGCGCCATGGGCGATCAGCGCCTCGGCGATGACGATGTCGCTGCCCGCAGCGATGGCCCCGAAGCCCGCGCCGGGCGCGATTTTACGAATTGCTTGGGTGATCGCGCCGGTCAGCGCGTCGATGTGCGGGGCCATGGTGGGCTGGCGCGCGGCATCGACGAACATATGCCCGCTGTAGAAAATCGTCGGCGCGGGGCGGTGCTGATCCAGCCAGATGGTGTCGTAGTTTAATGCAGCGCAGATCAGCTCGAATTGCCGGATGGTGGTGGCTCTGGCATTGAAATTACGCGCATCGAACATCACCGCCGTGGCCAGCGCCGCGTCGGCGGCCTCGATGTTGCCGAGCAACAATTCAGCCTCGGCCTGCGTGGCCTTGACGTAGTAGGCGTCTTCATCGCGCGGGGCGGCGGCGGATTTCAGTTTCGCCAGCACGGCGCGCGCCAGATCGGCGGACTTCTCCCGCTCGCCCGCCAGCAGAAACATGGTCGCGGTATTGATGCCCGGGTAATAGCCGTGATGGAGCGCATAGGCTTGGGCGTACTTCACAGCCGAGAGCGCCGCCAACCTGCGCCGCTGCTCGCCCACGGCGGCCAGGCTCAAATCCTTCAGCAGCCGCCCGCCCAGCGCCAGCACCTCTTCGTCGTCGGTGATGCGGTCCAAGCCGAGAGCCGTATACTCACGCCGCGCATGTTGCGTCGCACCCGCGCGGGCCAGCGTCAGCACCGCGCGATGCTTGAGGCGGATGTCGGCGGGTGAGGCACGCACCGCCTCCGCCGCCGCGTCATACGCGGCGAGGAGGTCGGTCAAGTTTGTGCTGACGTTTGATGTCGGCAATGATTCGTCTTTGATCTGATGCCGAGGTAGAAGTTTACTTAGCTCAAGTCTTTGATTTTGAAATGAAGATTCATTAGCCTTCATTGTCAATGATCGGGTCAATTATTTCAACGTCGCTGCTGGCTATAGTGCCGTCGCGATTCAAAATAACTTTCTTGATTCTAATAGTTGTTACTTTCTCAACGGCAGCGCTTCCGTTTCTTATCACAAAAAGATCATAGATATATCTCTGCCTCTGAGGGTTCTCATTTTTTAATTCGAGAGTAAGGCCATTATTCTTAAGTTTAACATCGTCAAAGAGTTGGGGATCGCTGAGTGACTTTGCTGCGTTGGTCGTTGCGTCTCTGATTTTAATAGCCTTATCTGCAGGGCTTAGAAATGAATATCCAAGGTTTGGGTCTAGCCTCCAACGCAATTTATGGCGCATTCCTTTATCCATTTTCAAAGGATCAGGCTGCACTAGCCAAGCGCCTGTAGAGTTTGAGACGTTAGCTTCTTTATCTGGACCGTTACCATGTGCCATTTAGGACCTCTCTTGCTGTTAAGTTGGAGTCTTGTTTACTTCTTTTCGCAATTTACTTTTTTAGTGCTTCTGACGCGCTTGATAAGCGGATGCATAAATCCCTTAGCAGAAAGTCTCTGCAATTTTTCGCACGCCGGTTGGGTTTTCCCAATGTTACTCTCTAGTATTGCGCATAGCATAAGCGACCTACTTCCTAACGCGCTGTTGCATTCTAACTCATGCAATGCGTTGCTCCATGTTGATAAGGCGGTTTCATTTCTTCCCAGCACAGATTCAATGCTTCCGCGATTAAATTCAATATAAGCTAACAATTCACTTGTAGTAATATTATCGGCTATAAAATTCTGTGCAGAGGCGTTCTTCTGAAAAGAACGAAGCTTGCCTGAAATGGATTCTAGCTTCATGAGCGCAACCTCAGCACCGGTCGCGTCGAGGTTGACTTCAGTTTCTAAAATGTGACCTCTAGCCCAAAGCTGAATACGCCATACATCAGCTGCTACTGGCTTGGCTGCTAGTCTGTCGGCAACACTGAGAGCTAAGCGCAGCTCGTTTAGAGCCCGATCATGCATATTTGTGTAGAAGTACAGCTCGGCTAAATCAATTCGGGTGCGAGCAACAAGCTGATGCCAAGTTTCATTTTCCTGATCCATTGACTCCAAGAGTGCCCCGATTTTGATGGCGCTTTGTAGATGGCTTGCTGCTTGCTTTAAATCACCTTGTTCAAAGGCTATTGATCCAAGCACTCTGCTCACGACAAGTATCTTCTGATCGTAGCGCGTATTCTTTTCATCTAGAGACTTTAAGTCTTCATATATCTTTTTTTCATCAAGCCTAATTTGACGGGCCTTGCCCAGTTCGCCAGTGAATCTGTAGACATCTGATCGCCAGGCTAGGGTGTTACCTAAGTCTAATCGGAGTTGATCAGATTTCAGCCCGCTGGCGATGGCGCTCTCAAAAATATTCTGGGCAGCAGTAAATTTTACTATGGCATCGGCAGGCTTCTTCATCGCAAAAAAAAGTATGCCCAAGTTTGTTCCTGCTTGTGCCAGTTCGAGCTGCCATTTTTCATTTTTTTGATCGGAATCCCTTAAAGCTTTGGCGAGTTCTTCGTACTTTTGAAGATTCTTGTGTGCCTCAGCTAATCGAGAGCCCCGAAAGCTATACTGACCGAGCCAAAAAACACTTTGCGCATGTTCAAAAAGCCTTTGTGTGTTTGTGGGCTGAAGGGAAAGTAGCTTGTCTGTTGTTAACCTAGCTTCCTCGAACGCTTGTATCGCACCATTCATGTCTCCGCCGAGGCCTTTTAGCTCTCCGATGAGATGTAGTGTTCTTGCTCTTTTCCCTAATGTATCGGCATCAACTTCATCCGATTTGAGCGTCCCGAAATACGCCAGCGCCTTCTCGCCCACCGCGTCCAATACATCCAATCGGCCCACCGGCTGAAGTTTGTCGCGCAAGTCGCCCAACATGAACTCGATTAGGCCCTCGGCTTGGCCCTTCTGGCGTTCGGCGCGTTCCTGCGCCACCTCAGCCTCGTTGCGCGCCTCGATGGCGTTGAACGTCAGCGCGCCCATCACGCCGATGCCGGCCAAGGAGGCGAACGTCACCGCGGTCATGAACCGCTGGCGGCGCAGGGATTCGCGCTGCACCAGTTCATCCAGGCCCACGCCCAACAGGCCTGCCAGCACCTTGAGCTTCACCAACCGCTTGCCGTCCTTGCCGTCGCGCAGGTCGGCCGCGATGGGTTCGGCCGGTTGATCGGTCACGACGCCGTCGGCGTTGACATGAAACCGCAGGGCGGGGGCGAAACATTCCTCGGCTTCGCGGCCGGGCGTGGTCGATGCAAACGGCTCGCCGTCGACGATGACGGCGATGATGCTGCCCGCGCCCTTCAACCGCTTGAAGTTGATGACCTCTTGGTTCACCCACTTCGACTTTGCGGATGCGACCGAGCACAACACGATGAGGAATTGCGTGGCTGCCAGGGCCTCGTTGATCTGACCCGTCAGGTCGGCGGCCACGGGCAGTTCGTCGCGGTCGCGGAACAACGGCCCGAGACGTTTTTGGATGACTCCGGTGGGCGTTTCGCGGCCGATGAGATGCTTGGGCGCGCGGTAGGACTCCAATGCGCCGTGCAGCCACTGCGCGACGGATGCGTCGCGGTGGCTATAGCTGATGAACGCCCGGTAGCGGTAGCGCTCGGCCGTCACGAATGATCCCCCCGAAACCCGGCATTGCCGGGTTGGCGGCCAAGTCGCGCACCACACACGCCCGTTGAACGGATCTCGGTGATGCGACGCTTTGCGCCGACAACTCATCCTAGCATAGCAGCGGGGATACAACAGGGGGAGAGAGGGCGTTTAGCCTTCACCCATGCGTACGGCCTTGACGCGATTACGGCCGTCTTTTTTGGCGGCGTAGAGTTGCTTGTCAGCCGCTTCGATCAACAGTTGTGGATCGCCGCCGTCGGAGGGCGCGCCCTGCGCCCCGCCCAGGCTGATGGTGACGTGATCGGCGGCGGAGGATTTGGCGTGGGGAATCCGCAAGGCCGCCACGGCCGTGCGGATCGCCTCGGCGGTGATCTTCAAGCCGTCGAGATCGGTTTCGGGCAGCAGCACCACGAATTCTTCGCCGCCGTAGCGCGCGGCCAGGTCCGCCGGGCGCTTGGCCACGGCCTCGATGGCCTTGGCCACGCGCTTCAGGCACACGTCGCCCTCGCCGTGGCCATAAGTATCATTGAACTGCTTGAAGTGGTCCACGTCCAGCATGATCACGGACAACGGTTGTCCGCTCCGCGCCAGCCGGCCCCACTCGCGTTTCAAGGCCGCGTCGAAGCTGCGACGGTTTGGAACACCCGTCAGGCCGTCCTGTGTAGCGAGTTTGGTCAGCGCGTCGCGCTGGTTTTTCAGCGACACGTAGATCTTCACGCGGGCTTTGAGGATGTCCAGGTTCACCGGCTTGGTGACGTAGTCCACCGCGCCCGCCGCCAGCCCCGCGATATGATCGTCGGAGGAGGACCGCGCGGTGATGAACACCACGGGGATGTCGGCCAAGTCTTTGTCCTGCTTCAGCGTGCGGCACACCGTCACGCCATCCATGTCGGGCAGGCCGGCATCGAGCAGCACCAGGTCGGCGGTATTGGCAAGCTGAAGCGCCGAGGCACCGGTGATGGCAGTAATAATGTCGTAGTCCGCGCCCAAGGCCGCGCTGAACAGTTCGCGCTGGACAGAATCGTCCTCGACGATCAAAACCCGGTATCGTCTCACCTAGCGACATCCCCGAACAAAGCGCTTGATAATGTATAGAATGACGTTGAAGACATAGAAAATAAAGGGCCTCTCGCAAAGCTTATTCCATAGTGATGTCCATATCTTCTCCAGCCGGCGACGAACGCTTTACCCGGCCCATTGCGGCAGTGCTGTTTTTCTCCATCGCGGTCATGGTGGTGGGGCAGACGTGCCTGTTCACCATATTGCCCCCCATCGGCCGCCAGATCGGCCTGACCGAGACCGAAATCGGCCTGGTGATGTCGATCCACGGGTTGTTCATGCTGGTGGCCGGGCCGTGGTGGGGCGCGCTCAGCGAGACCGTGGGCCGCCGCCGCGTCATCCTCATCGGCGCGATCATTTATACCGTCTCCATCCTCATCTTCGGGTTGATCATCGAGGCGGCCTTGCGCGCCGCCGTCACGGCCTCGTCGGCCATGTGGCTGCTCATCGCCTCGCGCTCCTTGTTCGCGATCGGAGCGGGCGCGGTCACACCCGGTGCCATGGCCATGGCGGCGGACTTATCGAGCCGCGAGAACCGGCTGAAGGCCATGTCGCTGCTGGCCGCCGCGGTGTCCACCGGCGCGATTTTAGGCCCCGCCGCCTCGGCGTTGTTCGCAGGTCTTGGCCTGGCCACGCCTTTTTACGTGATCGCGGTCTGCGGCTTGGCGGCGTTGATCGCCTCGCGCTTGATGTTGCCCGCTGTCCGCCCGGCGATTCACGCCGGCACGCCCAGCTTCCGCAGCATCCTGCGCGGCCGGGTGCTGATGATCGCCGCGGCCTCATTGTGCTTCATGCTGGGCAACTACGGCATTTTCTCCATTCTCGGCTTTCAGGTGCAGGATGCCTTTCATCTCGATGCCGTTCAGGCCGCCCGCTACATGGGCCTGGGGCTGATGGGCGCGTCGGCCGCCAGCATCGCCATGCAAAGCTTCATCATCCGCCGCGTCAAAGTACGGGGGCGAATCCTCGTCGCCATCGGCGTGCCTATCACGGTGGCCTCCTTCGCCTGGATGTTTCTGGCCCCCGACGTGTGGAGCTTCGTCGCGGCCATCACGCTCAATGGCTTTGGCCAAAGCTTCGTCAACCCGGCCATCACCACCGCGCTCAGTTTATCCGTGGGGTCCGCCGGGCAGGGGCGTCTGGCCGGGCTGTCGACCTCCACGCAGGCGCTGGCGTTCCTCATCGGTCCGGTTTCGACCGCGGCTATGTACGGGGCCAAGGCCGAACTGCCGTTCATGATCGGCGGGGCATTAACCCTGATTTGCATGGGGCTGATCTTCCTGACACCCAAGCTGACAGCCCAAGAGATCGCCGCGCAGGATCAATAGCCCTTTCATCATCGGGCTATGCGCGATTTTTTTTGCGCACGCGAAATCCAAATCAAGGGCCGCCCCGTAGACAGTCTGTAATTCGGAACAAACGATGCGGCGCTGTGCCGGTCGTAAACAACCAGGAGAACCAACATGAAGCGTATTTTCGCAGTTGCCGCCGTTATCGCTGCTTTCGGTGCGGGCGTCGCCACCGCTGGTGAGACCACTCAAGCCAACGTGTCGATCGAGAAGCAGATTCGCGACCTGAAGAAGATGGCCGGCGCCGGTGAAATTTCTTCCAAGGAATACAACAAGCGCAAGGAAGCCCTGATGGCCGCCTCGCAGGGTCAGCAGACCGCTGAGTCGAGCAAGAAGTAATCTCCGCCTCCTAGCGAGACCTTCTCAACGGGGCGGCCCACGGGCCGCCCCGTTTTGCTTTTAGGTATTGAGTGCCAGCACAACGCCCTCGTCGGCGCGCAACGCGACCAACCGGACGAAGGACTCAGTCTCACGGTCCAGGTGAGTCGACAGCGCCACGCGTCCTGAGTTGGGCAAACTCACCGTGATCTCCGTAGCGCTCATATTCAGGGCGATCATATAAAGCGACTGGTCATGGCGACGCTCGAACATCAAAACATTTCGATCATGGCCGATGTGGCCGTAGTCACCGATTGAAAGCGCCGGCGTACGGCTGCGAAGTGCGAGTAGTTTGCGGTAAAGCGTCAGGATCGATGCTGGGTCGTCGCGCAGCACCTCGACATTAAGTTTCGTAGAGTCGGTGTTCAGCGGCAGCCATGGTTCCGCGCTGCTGAACCCTCCGTGCAGTGAACCGTCCCACGGCATGGGCGTTCGTACCGGGTCACGCCCCAACCCATGGCCGGGCACATTCTTCTCCCAAGGGTCCTGCACGCGCTCAGGGTGTATGGGCACATCGCTCAGGCCCAGTTCATCGCCGTAGTACATCGTCGGCGTGCCGCGCAAGGTCAGCAGCAGCATCGCAGCGATGCGCGCCTGCGCCGGACCGACGCGCGCGGCGATGCGTGATCGGTCGTGATTGCCCAGCACCCAGTTGGGCCATGCACCTGGCGGCAGCAGGTCTTCGTAACGCTGGATCAATGCCGCGATGGTCTTGGCTTGCCACGCCGCGCCGATGAGGTGGAAGTTGAAGGGCAAGTGGATGCCGTGGCCGTAATAGGTGACCACACGCTCCAGCGGCAGATAAGTTTCGCCGATCAGCACGCGGTTGTCATAGTCGTCCGTAACGCTGCGCAGGCCTTGAAGGGCCTCGCTGATCTCCGGCTGATCGGTGGTGAAGCGGCGGCGAAGCTTCTGCGTCGGCGGGTCGGCGGGCGTCCAGTTCTCGTTGGGCGGATTGTCGCGCAGCGCCGAGTCTTCGATCAGATGCTCGATGGTATCCAATCGAAATCCATCCACGCCGCGATCCAGCCAGAAGCGCATCGCCGCGTGCATGGCTGCGCGCACCTCGGGGTTTCGCCAGTTCAAGTCCGGCTGGGCAGCAAGATAGGCGTGGTAATAATACTGGCCCGTTGCGGCGTCGAACGTCCAGGCGCTGCCGCCGAACTCACTCAACCAGTTAGTCGGCGGGCCGCCGGTCTTGCCGTCGCGCCAGATGTACCAATCCCGTTTGGGGTTTGCGCGCGAGCTGCGGCTTTCGGCGAACCACGGATGCCGGTCGGAGGTGTGGTTGGGCACGAAGTCGAGGATAACTTTCAGGCCCAGCGCATGGGCCTTGGCGACGACGCGGTCGAAATCCGCCAGATCGCCAAAGAGCGCGTCGATGCCGGTGTAGTCCGACACGTCATAGCCGAAATCGGCCATGGGCGAGGGGTAAACCGGCGAGAGCCACAGCGCATCCACGCCCAGCCAGGCCAGATACTCCAGGCGTTGCAGCAGGCCCGGCAGATCGCCGACGCCGTCGGTGTTGGAATCCTGAAACGAACGCGGATAGACCTGATAGATCACCGCGCGCCGCCACCACTCCGTCATAACGCGGGCCGGGCGAAGTGCGTCCATAAGAATGCGTCGATGGCGGCGAGCCACGCATCGCGGACTTCGTCGCGCTCGTGGAACAATTCATGCCGCGCGTCGGGAAACTCCGCCAATGTGGCTTGAGGCATGTGCGCGGCGAGCGCACGGATGGGTGCGTTGACCACGAAGCTGTCTTGGCCCGCCAGGCCGAACAACACCGGCGTCGTGACGGCTTTGAACGCCGCCGGGTCGGCGAACTCCGCTCCGAAGCGCAAGGCGTTGCGGTACCAGCCGAACGTGATGCCGTCCAGGCGCAGGTCAGGCCGCGCGGCGAACCAGTCGTAGACCAGACGGCAGCGGCGTGAATCATGCGAGGTGATGCTGGTCTCGGGCGTCGGCGCGGCGGTAGCGTCGAGGAAATTCAGGCCTGGGATCAACGCACTACCGAGGCCGAGCAGGCACGCCGTCTCAGCCAGCGTGCGCGCGGCGGGGCGCGGCAGCGCACCG